>Ga0310822_100069_pt1 | contig 186212 bp, 182 predicted proteins | sample P4_ome_2_FD_201313 | JGI IMG/M metagenome (GOLD analysis project Ga0310822, IMG submission 201313) | Sorghum-adapted microbial communities from Joint BioEnergy Institute, Emeryville, California, United States - P4_Day56_Rep2 | ecosystem: Engineered > Bioreactor > SSF (Solid state fermentation)...
CAGTCCGGCCAGGGCCGGGACAAGTGCTTCGAGACGATGCTCCACCACACCCAGACCAAGTCCGTCTGGATGCACATCGGCGCGTAGCCCACCCCCCCGCGACGCACCGCACGCGCGCCAAAGGCGAGGGCGAGAGGAAAAGGGGCGGGTCCCGCGCGGGACCCGCCCCTGCTGTTCAGGCCGGCCGGAGAGGATCCGCCCGACCCATGCGATCACCAGAAGATCGCGTTGGCGATAACGACGACCGCGAGTCCGGCGGCGAGCGTCACATAGGGCAACTTGCCCGCCCGGGTCCCGTCGGCCAGCGCCGCCTTGCCATCGACCCGCAGGTCCTCGAGCATCTGCGGCGGGAACTCCCCTTTGTCCTGGACGTAGTGCCGGAACAGGAACACGGGGATGATGAGCGCGATGGCGATCACGCCGGACAGCAACGTGCCCTGCCCCCAGACGTTCGCGCCCGCCCCGAGCAGGAAGGCGTTGACGAAGGACAGAACGACGCCGACCCCGAGCAGCCAGCTCGGCGCCTTCCAGGGCCGCCGGACCTCGCCGTTGTCGATGCGGTGGATCCAGCCGGCGTTCAGGTTCAGGAAGTTGAAGACGATGTAGCAGACGTTGGAGACCGCCAGCACGAAGACGTAATCGGACATCAGCAGCAGGATCAGGTTGAAGCTGAGGTCCGTCCACATCGCGCGCGTCGGCGCCCCGTTGTGGTTGACGTGGCTGAGATAGCGCGGCAGCCAGCCGTCCACCGAGCCCTGGTAGAGCGTCCGCGAGCTTCCCGCCATCGCGGTCATGATCGCCAGCACCAGCGCCAGCAGCATCATGACGACCAGCAGGCCGTAGATGAACCGGCCGCCGCCGATGATCGTGGCCATGGCGGCGGCGACGCCGGTTCCGTCATAGATGCCCGGGTCGAGCATCCCCTCCACGCCCAGGGTCCCCTGGAAGGTGAAGGGCACGAGGGTATAGACGGCGATGCAGAGCAGACCGGAGTAGAGGATGGCCTTGTAGGTGTCGGTGGCCGGGTTCTTGAACTCGCTGGTGTAGCAGATCGCCGTCTCGAAGGCGTAGGCCGACCAGGCAGCGATGAACAGTCCGCCGAGGAACAGCGTCCAGCCGTCCATGTTCCAGGCCGCGGTGGCCGGGTCGGTCCCCGGCGCGAAAGGCGTGAAGCTGGTTGTCGCCACGTCGCCGGTGAGCAAGGGGACGATGCCGATGATGAGCAGCGGGAGGATGACCGCAACGCCGATGATCGTCTGCACGCGCGCGGTGCCGAGGATGCCCCTGTGCTGGATCGCAAACACGATCAGCATGAGGACCGCGCCGATGATGAAGGTCGTGTTGATTCGAAGCGTCAGCCCCTCCTTGAGGAATCCGAGATCGAGGAGCTGCAGCTGCCAGGTGCGGATCAACGCATCCGGGGCAAAGAACGCATTCAGGATGTAACCGGCGGCAATGCCGCAGCCGATGGCGAGAACCGGGGTCCAGGCGAGCCAATTGCACCAGACCGAGAGCGGGGCGATGATCCGGCTGTACCGGACCCAGGCGGCCGCCCCGTAGACGGAGGCGCCGCCGGACTTGTTGGGAAACAGGCCGGCGATTTCGGCATAGGTAAAGGACTGGATGAAGCCGAAGGTAACGGAGAGCATCCAGACGAGCCAGGACGGCGAACCCACCGTCGCGGCGATGCCGCCGATCGAGAACAGCACGAGAGCCGGAACGCCCGCCGCGACCCAGAACGCGTGTCGCCAGCCGATCGCCCGGTGCAACCCCGCGGAGACAGACGGTCCGGCCGCGGTATCAATTATGGTTGCCATCGATTCCTCCCGGTATGTTATGCAAATAAAAAAGCCGCCCGCTCCCGCGAGGGAGCGTAGCGGCTCGAGTGGTTAGTGCTATTGGCGGACCGATTGTCGGCAATCGCCGTCTCGGAAAACAAGCTTCCGAACGGTTGAGGAGACTGCCGTTCGGACCCCTTCACCCCTCCTTTTGGAGGATCCTCGGTGGCGATCGGACGGGGTCCGGGGATGGAGCGGTCATCGCATCGGCGGGCCGCCGCCCCGGTGAAAGATCTCCCATCGGTATCGGGCCCACCGATAGGCGTCGAGGATCGACATCGCGTAGACGAAGAAACCGCCGGCGTACCGGCCCAGGACGGAGTGCTCCGGCGTCGTCAGGTGATAGCTGACCCAGCCGAGGGTCAGCATCGAGAAGGCCATCATCAGGCCGCGCGTCGGCGCGTTGTTGAGGACCTGTCCCACCCCGGGCAACAGGATGGCGATGGCGAGGACCAGATAGGGATGGAGGGGCGGCTTGGCCGCCGCCTCAGACGGCGAGGACCGCCGGCCGGCCGGCTTCGTCATGGTGTTCGTATCCGCAGGGCTGCGAAACGTCGGATGCGAGGCTGCGATGAATGGCGATCGCCCGATCGAGCAGCCGCCGCAGGAGCTCCGCGGGGATTGCCATATCCTCGAACTCCGCCTGGCGCAACACCAGGTAGTGCGCCCGCGACGCCTCGCCGAGCTGGTAGACGATGCGCACGCCGCGCGGCGTGACAAGCAGCTCCTTCGCCTTCGGATCGTCGAACATGGCGATATGCGGTTCCAGCAGCGCCATGGGTGGCATCTCCTCCGGCGCGTCGGTGCGTATCGCGGCGTGGGCAGGCCAGCCGGGCGGAACAGCAATCGCCGTTTCCAGGCTGCTTGACGGCGAAAAGAACTCCGTGTTCAGCGGCCGCATCAGGAGATCGAAGACTCCACGATAGGGCACCGCCCCTTGCACGGTGACGAGAAGCCAGAGCGACGGCAGCTTGCGAACGGCGACGTGATCGACAACCGGCCGAAGCCGGACCCGATAGCCGTCGTAGCAACCGGTCAGCGTCGGGAAATCGACGTCGTCCTGCGTTACGCGGCAGCTTTCGAAGAGCGGGAGGCAGGCATCGAAGATGCGCGCGCGTCGCGCCTTGATCGCGGCGCGATGGCGGCGGTGCATCACCCACAGGATGACCAGGAAAACCAGCGCCAGCGCGAGCAGGCCGTATCGCATCACCGACCCTCGCGCGGGCGGAGGCCGCCCCCCTGCGGGACTCCGCGGGGGGCGCCGTGTGAATCGGCCGATCGCGGGCGGCGCGACCGAAGCGTCACCGGGCGACCGTCACCGGGCAGTGGGCCTTGGCGACGACCTCTGCAGCCACCGAGCCCAGCAACAGGCGGGCCGCGCCGGTGCGGCCGCTCGACCCGACGACGATCTGGTCGAAGCCGTTCGCCTCGGCGTAGTCGACGATGGCCGCGGCGATATCGCGCCCCACGACAGTGACGCAACGATAGTTGCCGAGCCCGGCCTGCTTGGCGCGCTCTGCCGCGGCGCCAAGGTCCTGATGGATCAAGGCGTCGCCGGCGGCCAGGATCTGCTCGTCCCAGAAGTGGGTCTTGGCGGCCCGTTCGGCCGACACCGTCGATACCGTCAGAAAGGTCAGGCCGGCATCCAGTTTCTTGGCAATTTCGACGGCGTAGGCAACGGCCTTTTCAGAGGCGCGCGACCCGTCCGTCGCACAGAGCAGCTTCATCACACTCTCCCCTTCGGCCTACCTGGCGGTTGTCGGTTCGGACGAGTTCGCCCGTCAGTAGCCCTGCGGCCGCGGCCACGGCATCGTGAATTGGTCGCCCCGCCGCACATATTTGTAGCGATGGAAGGCAAACCACAGCGAGACGACGATGTAGAAGCCCATCATCGCCAGAAGCTGCACGCCGTAGCCCAGAAACACCGCGAAGAAGGTCGCCGTGCAGAGCGTGATCAGCACGATCGCCGGCAGCGGGTGCCAGGGATGCACATAGCCCCGGCGGATCGATCCCAGCGGCCACTTCTTGCGGAACTTGTGCATGTTGATCGGCATGAAGGTGTAACCGAGCAACCCCGACAGGATCGAGAAGGTGATCACCTGATCGAGCAGCCCGGTGAAAGCGAACGACACCGCGATCGGGATCAGGAACAGGATCGACCGGAAGGGCGTCCGATAGCGCGGATGGACCGCGCCGAACCAGGCCGGCATGTAGCGGTCTCGGCCCATCGAGAACCAGGCCCGCGAGGCATCGTTGATGCATCCGTTCGCCGAGGCGACCGCCGCGAGGATCGTGCCGACGAACAGCAGGACCTGGAGAGCGATGCTGCCGGACATCACGCCCGCGGAATAGAGCGGCGCCAGATCCTGTCCGAGGAACTCCCAGGGCAGCAGGCCGGAGGTGATGTACCAGGTGAGCGACGCCGCAATCAGCAGCGTGATGATGCCGCTCATCGTGCCGAGCGGCAGGGAGCGGCCGGGTGAGCGGACCTCTTCCGCCGCCTGGCAGGTGCCCTCGATGCCGAGATAGAACCAGATGCCGAACTGGAAGGCGGCAAGCACGCCGATCCAGCCGTATGGCAGATCGGTCAGCAGCGCCTGATGCTGCAGAACCGCTCCGGGGTTCCACGGTTGCACGCCGACGAAGAGGATGATGATCGACAGGAAGGCCACGGCGGTGATGACGAAGTTGACGCTCAACGTCATGAACACGCCGCGGTAGTTGAGCCAGGCGAGCACGGCGATCGTCAGCACCACGAAAGGATGCGGGTCGAGTCCCGGACGACCGAACTCGGCCGCGGCAACGGCGATCATGTCGCCAACGATGAGCGCGTCGGCCGCTTCCAGCATGGTATAGGCCATGACGAGATAGAGGCCGACATTGAAGGCCATCAGCGGCCCGATGGTGTGCTTGGCCTGGGCATACTGGCCGCCCGCCGCCGCGACGGTCGAGGTCACCTCGGAGTCGATCATGGCAACGCAGGTGTAGAGCAGGCCGATCACCCAGCAGGCGACCAGCGAGCCGAAGGCACCGCCCTTGCCGACGGAGAAGTTCCAGCCCATGAACTCGCCGATGAGGACGATGCCGACGCCCAGTGCCCAGACATGCCCGGGCCCGAGGACTTTCAGAAGATTGATGCGCTGCGGTTGTGCCTGGCCGATGACTTGTTCGGTCATGATCTCAGCTCCGCTCCTGATGCTGGACGGCATCCTCGCCGAACAGATCGTCCACGCCTTCCCGCGAGCTCAGCAGCACACTCTCGTCGTAGTCTCGGTTGACCTTGATCGCGTCGGCGACCATCCAGAACAGCAGCAGGGCGGACAGGCCCCACGCGGCGTAGGTCAGGACATCCCAGAAATCCATACGCTTTGCCTCCCCTATGGCGAAGAACAGGCGACAGACCGGGCGCGTCAGCGCCGATCGCCGAACCTCTCAGCGATAACCTCGCGGTATTCCTTTTCGGACATGATGACCAGGAAGACGAAGTAGCCGATGATGACGGCCGCCGTGATCAGCAGCGCGAACGGCTTGATCTCGTAGTCGAAGCGCGTCGTGATCAGCTCCGCCGCGCTCTCCAGGTCATAACCGAGCTTCTCCCATTGGGCCTGCATTGTGGGGTTCTGATCCAGGGCCTCCCAGGACAGCCCCTCCCAGGCCACGGTGCCGTCCGCCGCCTCGGTCCGCACGACCCCTTCCGGCAGGACCGACTTGGTCTCTCCGCCGGTCAGACCGAGCAGGATCGGCATCAACAGCGCAATGTAAACGAGGGCCATCAGGAAGGCGGAGTCGATGAACTGCCCCAAGCCGCTCTGGCGTGGGGGGTCGTATTTCTGGTTCATGATCGAATTCACTCCGCCGGTTGCCGGATTCCGGCCACGGCCGCGGCCATGGCGCGGTTCTCGTCGAGGTGACGAATGTCAACGCTGTAGATGTGATGTTTGTCGTGCGCGTAATGGCGGACCATGGCGCCGATCGCGGCCGTGTTGAACACCAGCAGTACGACCGCGCTTACCACCATGGCGACGCGAACGCCGCCCGGGGCGAGAGGATAGATCGAAAAGAAAACGATGCCCACGACGAGCCAGAGCGCGACGATGAACCCCCAAGCCCAGAGGCGGTCACGCAGAAACATCGCGTCGATGCGAGCGGCAAGATTGGACGTCATCAAGCGTATCCTTCCCTATTTGGCGCGTTGCGTACGCAACCGAGAGCTTCTTTTCGCCCGATCGGGCGCTGCGGCTCCTTAAGGTGGCGAAGCGTTAAGAAATTACCGAAATTCCGCCGAAATGTTTCCTCACACGAAAATACTATTCCCGGCATGAGACGGTGCGGCGCAAAGGGGGTTGTTGTCCATTTTCCATTGGGAGGAAGGAGGACCCGAATCGGGCCGAAGTCTTAGTCAATATGGGGGAACCAATTCCTCCTTTCGGGTGATGCGCGCCCATTGGTCTTGCGCTACGCTTCGCTGATCGGTGGAGAACCGGATCGGACGACCCCGCCGGTTTTGCGCGTTGAGCCTCAGGAGACGGAGCATTCCCACTCGAAATCAGATCTCCCCCCCCGAACGCTCGGCCTCGCCGTCCGGCGGATCCGAGCGAGGGATGGCCGGCGGCGATGCCCTCGAGCTGCGCCCCCAAGCCGTTGACCGGCTGTTCGAGGCGATCGCCAACTACACCTATGATTGGGAAAGCTGGATGGGCGAAGACGGCCGGCCACGCTGGATCAACCCGGCGGTCGTGCGGATGACCGGCTACACGGTGGCCGAGTGTTTCGCCATGCCTGACTATCCGTTGCCGATCGTCCATCAGGACGACCGCGAGGCGATCGCGCGGCATCTCATCACCGCGGCCGAGGGTGCGAGCGGCAACGACGTCGCCTTCCGCATCAGGCGGAAGGACGGCACGGTCCGGTGGGGCGCCATTTCCTGGCAATGCCTGCTCGACGCGGAGGGGCGCTCGCTCGGCTATCGCACCAGCGTCCGGGACATCACGCAGCGCAAGCAGGACGAGGACGCGCTGCGCGCGGCCCACGCGGAGGCCGAGCGGGCGAACCGCGCCAAATCGCGCTTCCTAGCGGCCGCGAGCCACGACCTTCGGCAACCGCTGCAGGCCATCAACATGTTCGTCGGCGCCCTCAAGTCCACGGCGACCGGGCCGGAGAACGAGGAGATCATCGCCGCGATCGAGGATTCGCTGCGCGTGACCAACAGCCTTCTCGATTCCCTGCTCGACGTGTCGCGACTCGACGCGGGGGTGCTTGAGCCCAAGCCGCAGGCAATGGCCATCGGCGATCTGCTTGACCGCATGGAGCTGGAGTTCGCGGGCCCGGCGGCGGAAAAGGACATCGATCTCCGCGTGGTCGCATCGAGCGCGTTCGTTCGCAGCGACCCGATCCTGCTGGATCGCGTGGTGCGCAACCTAGTGTCGAACGCGGTGCGCTACACCCGGCACGGTCGCATCCTGGTCGGATGTCGACGGCGGGGTACGACGCTTCGTCTGGAGGTGTGGGACACGGGCATCGGCATCCCGGCCGACAAGCTCGAGGTGATCTTCGAGGAGTTCTACCAGATCGGCAATCCGGAGCGCGACCGGACACGGGGACTCGGCCTCGGCCTTGCGATCGTCGATCGCATGGCGAAGCTGCTCGGGCACCGGATCGACCTCCGCTCGGAGCCGGGCCGGGGGTCGATGTTCGCGGTCGAGCTCCCCATCGTCACCGGCACCGTGCCTGAAGAACCGTCCGAGACCGCGACGCGCGACCGCCTCGCCGGCGCCCTGCTCGTGGCCATCGACGACGAACCGGCCCAGCTTCGGGCGATGACCGAGGTACTCCGTCGCTGGGGCTGCGAGGTGTTGGCCGCCACCTCGACGGCCGAAGCCATCACCGAGATGCCGAAGCGGGGCGGCCGGATACCGGATGCAATCGTCGCCGACTACCGGCTGCGCGACGGTGCGACCGGGGCCGACGCGATCCTGGCGATCCGGGCTGCCTTGAATCGCCAGATCCCCGGCATCATCCTGACCGGCGATATCGAGCCGACGCGGCTGCGGCAAGTGAAGGCAAGCGGGTTCGCGTTGCTCCACAAGCCGATCGACGCCGATCGGCTGCGCCATGCCCTGCAGGACATCGTCGGCGAAAAGGTGGTCTGACAGGGGACATGCAGGCGCCCGCAAGCACCCCCCTCGTGCCCCCGCCGGAAACCGCCGGCGCACCGTTGCCCCGGCCTAAGCACCCGCCTTCACACCCGCCGCGAAGAAGGTGAAATCGCCGCGCAGGGGTTGCCACACCGATATCTGCCTCGGTTCGCGAAGGATTTCCGGCAGACGGGCCTCGTAGGCGCGCCGATAGCCCCGTTTCAACTGAACATTGACGAGATCGTCCCGATCCGACCAGGTCTCGTAGATCATGAAGCAGGTCGGGTCCTCAGGGTCCCGATGGAGCACGGCATTGACGAAGGTCGGTTCGTGCCGCATGGCGTCGAGCACCGGCGTGAGGAGGCGAAGGAACTCCTCTTCGAGGCCGGGCTTGACCCGGATGGACACGACGGCGACGAGCGCTCCTTCGGCGGTCGCTGCGGCTCTGGTCATGACGATGCTCCTTGCCTGTGACCCGGGCCTTTAACCCCGGCCCGAGACCCGGCGCGTCCGGGCGGGTGCATCGTCGCGCCGCGGGCGGGCGGCGTCGATTACCTTGGAGGTAACGAAAGCCGGTCGCGGTCCGCCGCGGGGACACTCAGGCCGGCGTCCGCTCCGCCAGATCGGGCTGCGGCCAGCCGAGGTCGGCGGCGACCATGGCGGCCTGGGTGCGGTTCGCGGCGTTCAGCTTGTTCAGGATGATCTTCACATGCGCCTTGACCGTGCTTTCGAGCAGGCCAAGGTTGCGCGCGATCTCCTTGTTCGACTGGCCGCTCATCAGCAGCGTCAGCACGTCGCGCTGGCGCGGCGTCAAGGTGCTCAACGGATTGTCGGCCGGAAGGCGCAGGCCGCCCTGGCCGCCCGTGCCGACCCAGCGACGCTGGCGATCGAGGAAGGCTTCGGAGGGAAGGTAGGTTTCTCCCGCCAGGACCAGGGAGAGGGCGTGCCTGAGCGTCTCGTCGCTCGCCGACTTCAGGATGTAGCCGCGCGCACCGTTCTCGATGGTGCGGACGATGTCATCGGGATTGGAGATCGCCGACAGGATGACGATCGGGGTTCGGGGCAACCGCTCGGCCAAGGCCTGCAGTCCCCTGAGCTGCTCCATGCCCGGCATGGCCAGATCGCAGAGCACGAGATCCAGATCCGGCTGTTCGTTGGCCTGCTGCAGCGCGCCGTCGGCATCCGCGGCCTCAAACACCTCCACATCGGCATAGAGCTTCGACAGCAGGAGCCGGAGTCCGCGGCGGAACAGGGTGTGGTCGTCTGCAATCAGGACCTTCATGGCGGCTTCACCTGAACCAAGGGGCGGTCGCGCCGTCGCGCGCGTCCCACCCTCATGCACCGAAACATAGAACCGGCATCGAACCGGCGCAAGCCGCGGCCGGGCAGGGCCGGAGAGAGGGGGCCGGAGAGAGGGACCGGACGGCGGGCCGAACGCGCGAGGTCCCGGAACCGGAGGTCGGGCAGCGGATCGCGACGCGAACGGTTCAGGCTGGCTTGGTCGCCGTGCGAGCCGGCGCCGACACCCGGCCGGCCGCAGTACCCCGCAGGGCCCGCGTCACGCGCATTTCGCGCTCGCGCAGGAGGACGTAAATGGTGGCCGCCACGATCGTGACGGCAACGAAGATGACGCCGATCACGTTGATGACGGGCGACAGCCCGAACCGGAAGCGGGAGCCGATCTCGGTTACCAGCGTCCAGTCGCCGCCGATCGCGAAGACGGTCGTGTTGTAGTTCTCCACCGATTGAAGAAAAGCGATCACCGCCGCGGTGAACGCCGTCGGGGCCAGGAACGGCAGGGTGATCCGGCGGAACACCATCCAGCTCGAAGCACCGAGGTCGAGCGCGGCCTCCTCGAGCGTGCGGTCCTGGCGCTGCAGCCGTGCCATGAACATCAGCATCGAATAAGAGGCGATGAAGGTCGTCTGGGCGATGCCCGCCAGGAAAAGACCGCCGCCGACCCCGAGATTGCGCCAGAAGATCAGGGTCGAGATGCCGAGAATGAGTCCCGGCGTCAGGATCGGCGACACCATGACGCCGTAGAGCAGGCCGTTCCAGTGCGACTGCAGGCGGGTCAGAAGCAGCGCGCCCGCAAGGCCCAGCGGCAGCGACAGGCCGACGACGCCCAGCCCCAGCAGAACCGAGTTCCGAAGGCCCTGGAGCATGCGTTCGTCGGCAGCCAGCGCGCCGAACCAGCGCAGCGTCCAGCCGTCCCACTGCGTCACCGAGGGATGCGGGTAGGCATTGAACGCGGCGAGAATCATGACGACGAGGGGCGCGAACAGGTAGACGAAGAACACCAGAAGGTAGAGGTTGAGAACGATAGCGCTGCCGCGCATCGGGCCGACTCCGGACATGCCGTTACCCCTGGCCCGTCATTTCGCCCCGGCCCCTCATTTCGCAATGTCCCGAATGCCGACGCGGAAAATCGTCATCATCACGAAGATGAACGCGGTGCAGGTCAGAAGCAGCGTGACGGCGTAAGCCGCGCCGATGTTCCAGTTGAAGCTCTCGAAGAACTGCCGGTAGATGGTCTGGCTGAACCAGTCGCCGGACCGTCCGCGCGTCATGATCTGCGGCACAGAATAGGACCCGGCCGACAGCATGAAGGTCATGATGCAGCCGACGGCGATGCCCGGCTTCGCGTGCGGGATGACGACCCGCCAATGAATGCGCCAGGTGGAGGCACCAAGGTCGCGGGCCGCTTCGATCTGGTTCCGGTCGAGGGTGGAGACCGCGTTGTAGATCGGAAAGACCATGAAAAGGATGTAGGCATAGACCATGGCGACGAAGACCGCGCCCGGATGCTCCAGGAACGGAATCCAGCCGCGCGTCTCCAGATCGACCAGCCCGAGCCAGTCGAGAAAGCCGTTCAGCACTCCCTGGTAATCGAGAATCATGAGCCAGGCATAGACCCTGAGCAGCTCGTTGATGGCGTAAGGGACAATGAGGCCCAGCATGAGCAGCGCGGCGCCGTTGGGCGTTGCCGCCTGCGCCACGGCGTAGGCGATTGGGTAGCACGCCGCCAGGGACAGCAGCGTGACCAGCGCCGCGTAGCCGATCGTCCGCAGGAAGATGCGGAAGTGCAGGCCCGACATGCGGGTGTAGTTCGCCAGCGTGTAGACCTTCTGCGGGCTCTTCTCGCGCGCCTCGAGATCCGCGATCTCCGCTTCAAGCGCCGAGACCGCGGCATCGATCTCGACGAGCCGTTCCGGATCCGCCGCCTGAGCTCTGTCGAATTCGAGCGTCGCCAGCTCCGCGTAGAGCGAGTCGATTCGCAGGGAGATCTCGTTTCCCGCCTCCCTGGTCCACAGCGACTGTTCGATCATGAAGGCCTGCGGAACGACGATGAGCCCGACCACCCAGATCGCCGCCAGGGCAAGGATCGCCGAGGTCAGCACGCGGCCATAGGTGCGCAGCAGGTCATTCACGCCCGAGTTCTCCGACCCTGAGGATCAGGGCGTCGGTCGCGCGGAAGGACAGCCGTTGCTCGCCGGAGAAATCCCGCTCCGCCTCCGTTTCGTTGGTCATGTGCACCGTGAAGCTCCGCCCGCCCGCTTCGAACTGCAGGCTGATGAAAGGGCCTTCCAGGTCGCGACGGCGCATCGCGGCGGTGAAGCCGTTGTCGCCGCCCGCGTCGCCGATCCGCACGCGCTCGGGGCGCACGAACATCATGGCCTCTTCGCCGACGCCGATCCGATCCTTGTTGCGGCCCCGGAAGCGGCCCTGCGGGGTATCAAGGATGGCCGTCTCGCCGTCCGTCTCGATGAGCTTGCCGCGGAACAGGTTCTGCTCGCCGACGAAGGTTGCGACGAACGCCGTGTCCGGATCACGATAGATCTCGTCCGGGGTTCCCACCTGGTCGATCACGCCGTGCCGCATCACCGCGATGCGGTCGGACATGGCCAGAGCCTCACCCTGGTCGTGCGTGATGTACAGGAAGGTGACCCCCGTCCGGCGCTGAATCGCCTTAAGCTCCGCCCGCATGTGCTGGCGCAGCTTCAGATCCAGCGCGGAGAGCGGCTCGTCGAGCAGGAGGACCGCCGGCTCGACCGCGAGCGCCCGGGCGATCGCGACGCGCTGCCGCTGCCCGCCGGACAGCTCGCCCGGCCTCTTGTGAGCCTGTCCGTCCAGCGCAACCAGTTGGAGGAGACGGTCGGCCTCCTCCATCCGCCGGCGTCGTCCGACGCCGCGCGCCTCGAGCCCGAAGGCCACGTTCTCCCAGACCTTCATCAGCGGGAACAGGGCGAGGTTCTGGAAGATGAGGGCGGTCGGCCGCCGGTTGGGGCCGATGCCGGTCATGTCCCGGCCGCCGATCAGCACGCGCCCGGTCGTCGGCTCGCTGAAGCCGGAGACGATCCGCAGCAGCGTCGTCTTCCCGCAGCCGGACGGGCCGAGGATCGTGAAGAACTCGCCGGCCTTGACCGTGAGGGTCGTCTCGTGGACGGCGGTGAAATCGCCGAACCTCATCGAGACGGACTCGAGAACGACGTCCTTGCCCCGCATCACACCCCTTCACGCCTCACCGCTTCGTTTCGCAGCGGATCGGGCATGCGAGCGGGACGGGGTCAACCGACGGCGCCCCGCCCCGCCGCCCGTCAGGCGTTGGTGAGCTTCTCGACGTATTCCGATCGCAGCGAGGCGAAGAACGGCGTCTGCGCCGGCCACCACCAGAGATTGTCGACCGCCTCCGGAGCGGGATAGGCCATCTTGTAGGCGGCCTTCATATCGTCGTTGAGATGCGCGTCGGCACCCGCGGCGGCGGAGTTGTAGCCCGTGTTGTTGGCGAACATGCCGCCGATTTCGGGCGTCAGCATGAAGTTGATGAACGCGTAGGCCTGGTCGAGATTCGCCGCGCCCGAGGGGATGGCCATCGTGTCGATCCAGCCCAACCCGCCTTCCGTCGGCATCGTGTACTGCCACTTCGCATTCTCGCGGTTGAGCAGAATCCCGGTGGTGTCCCAGGTCTGGCCGATCGTGCAGCCGGCGTCGTTGAAGGCCGCGGTCGCCTCGGTGGCATTGTTCCAATAGGCCCCGATGTTCTTCTTTCGCGCAACGGCGTATTTGAGGCAGCCTTCGAAGACCCGGCGGCACTCCTCCTCCGACTTGTAGAAATCCATGCCGCGGTTCGACTTCAGCTCACCCACTGCGTCCAGATAGAGCGCCAGACTGATCAGCGCGGACTTCTGGCGAACGGTGACCTGGCCGTTCATGTCGTCGGCCCAGAGATGCCCGTAGGACACCGTGCCGAATTTCAGGTCGGGATGCTTGGTGGCGTCCCAGGTCATGGCCTCGGTGCCCCAGTCGAAGGGGATAAGGTACCGCTTGCCGCGATGGGTCGCGCCGAGCCCGATGGAGGCGCGATAGATCGACGGGATCACCCCATCGACGTTGAACTTCGATTCGTCGATCGGCTGAAGCAGACCGTCGCCGTAGTAGTTCGGGCCGGTGTCGACCGACGGAAAGATCACGTCGAAGCCCTGACCGCCGGCCGCGCGGAGCTTGTTCTCCGCCTCTTCGTTCGAGCCGTAGGTGGAGAGGTTGAGCTTGATCCCGGTCTTCTTCTCGAAGGCCTCCACGATGTTCGGCTGGATGTAGTCACCCCAGGCGAAGACATTGACCTCGCCCGAGGAGGCGAGCGCACCGCGCCGGACGATCGCGGGCGCAATTATCAGTGCGGCGCCGGCCGCCGCCCCTTTCAGTGCCGCACGCCGAGAGATGTTGGCTCCGGATCGACCATGCGAATGCCGGTCGGATAATGGTTCGCTCATCCTCGTACTCCCTGTCGTTCCTTGGAACATTTGCGAAATGCGGCAGGACCGTAGACAAAACGGATTACGAGTATTTAAGCAAAATTTTACAGTTCTGTGCCGCCCGGGGCAATATCTTTGGCGTGAGCCCGGCGGCATTCAGACCGCCGCGCAGACATCGAGGATGGAGCGGAGCTGGTTGGCAAGGAGGCCGAAGCGGGGCGCAAAGCTGCCGTTGAGCGCCGCCGTCCCAATCGTGATGAGGTCGGCGCCGGCGGCGGCGACGTCGCGGACCCGTCGCGGCGAATCGATGCTGCCGGCGACGATGACCGTCCGGTCGGTGGCGCCGCGCGCCGCGCGGACGAGGTCGAGCGGGTCCGCCTCCGTCGCACGAAAGGCGAGCAGGTCCACGCCGGCGCAGCCCTGCGCCACCATCGCCGCCGTGTCCGCCGCGATCCGTTGCGGCGTCCCGCCCAGCTTCGTCGGGTGCCCGTAGGGGATGCCGGGAAAGGGATAGTAGTCGATCCCGGTCCCCTCGATCAGCCGCAGGGTTTCGGCGACCCGATCGCCGCCGAGCAAGCAGTCGACACCGAGGCGCAGGCCGAGCTCGGCCGAGCGAAGGGCATCGTCGCGGTCGGTGCTGACCACCTCCAGGTAGGTCCGACGCCCATCCTCCTTCAGCCGGTCCTGCAGGCGGCGGAGCGTATCGGCGTCGACGCCGACATCCTTGAACCCGACATGGCGCAGCGGCACGAAGCGGACGGCCTCGTACACCTCGACGCAATCCTCGACCGTCCGGTCGTCACGCGTCAGCATGAAGATGAAGTCCACCATCGCCTCCCCCGTCTACCGCGTTCCTGGCCCGGAAGGAAGACGAAGGGGGCGGTGCGATGACCGCCCCCAGACGAGTCTCGCCGGCTTCTCCGGCTTGGCTACATGTCGCCGGCCCGGCTCAATTCGCCGGCGCCTTCGCGGCTGCGGCCCAGCTCTTGATCAGCTCGTCATAGTCGACCGTCTCGCCCTTGGGCTTCTCGTTCGCCAGTTTGGGCTTGGGCGCGCCCGGCTGATCGTACCAGTATTGGGCGTCCCGCTCCTCGTTCAGCTTGGGACCGCATTCGCCCTGCACGCCGGCGCGCTCGAGCCGTTGCAGCACCCGGTCCATCTCACGCGCGAGATTGTCCATTGCCGTATCGGGAGTCACCTCGCCGGCAACCGCCTCGCCGATGTTCTGCCACCAGAGTTGCGCCAGCTTCGGGTAATCCGGCACGTTGGTGCCGCTCGGCGTCCACTGGACGCGCGCCGGGCTGCGGTAGAACTCGACGAGGCCACCGAGCTTCGGCGCCCGTTCGGTAAAGGACTCGTGCCAGATGTCGCTGTCGCGAATGATTGTCAGACCGACATGGCTTTTCTTGAGCGAGACCGTCTTGGACACGGTGAACTGCGCATAGAGCCAGGCCGCCTTGCGCCGGTCGACCGGCGTCGACTTGAGCAGGGTCCAGGAGCCGGCATCCTGATAGCCGAGCTTCATGCCCTCTTCCCAATAGGGCCCGTGCGGCGAGGGCGCCATGCGCCACTTCGGCGTGCCGTCCTCGTTGACCGTCGGCCCCGGCTCCACCATCGATGCGGTGAAGGCCGTGTACCAGAAGATCTGCTGGGCCACGTTGCCCTTCGCCAGGCTGGGCAGCGACTGGTAGAAGTCCATGCCCAGCGCGCCCGGAGGCGCGTATTTGCGCAGCCATTCCATGTACTTGTTGAGCGCGTACTTGGCCGCCGGGCCGTTGGCGTCGCCGCCGCGCGTCACGCTCGTGCCGACGGGGCGGCACCCCTCGACGCGAATGCCCCACTCGTCGACCGGCTTGCCGTTCGGCAGCCCCTTGTCGCCGGCGCCGGCCATGGAAAGCCAGGCATCGGTGAAGCGCCAGCCGAGGTCGGGCGCCTTCTTGCCATAGTCCATATGGCCGTACACGGCGACGCCGTCGATCTCGCGCACATGCTCGGTGAAGAACTCGGCGATGTCCTCGTAGGCCGACCAGTTGACCGGCACACCGAGTTCGTAGCCGTAGATGTCCCGGAACTGCGCCTTCAGATCCGGGCGCTGGAACCAGTCGTAGCGGAACCAGTAGAGGTTGGCGAACTGCTGGTCGGGCAGCTGGTAGAGCTTGCCGTCCGGGCCGGTCGTGAAGCTCTTGCCGATGAAGTCGTCGATGTCGAGGGTGGGAAGCGTGACGTCCTTGCCCTCCCCTTCCATCCAGTCGCTCAAGGGCACGACGTGGCCGTAGCGGAAATGCGTGCCGATGAGATCGGAATCGTTGATGTAGGCGTCGTAGATGTTCTCGCCCGACTGCATCTGCGTCTGCAGCTTCTCGATCACGTCGCCTTCCTGGATCAGGTCGTGCGTGACCCGGATACCGGTGATCTCCTCAAACGCCTTGGTCAGGACCTTCGATTCGTAATCGTGGGTCGGAATGGTCTCGGAGACGACCTTGATCTCCATCCCTCTGAAGGGCTCGGCCGCCTTGATGAACCACTCCATTTCCTGCAACTGCTCTTCCCTAGAGAGGGTTGAGGGCTGGAATTCCTGATCGACCCATCTCTCAGCGGCCGCCATGTCGGCGCGCGCGACGCCCGGCGTCGCGGCGATGCCCACAAGAAGGGCAACCGCCGCGGCACCGACCATCAAGCGACCGATCGGAGCCGGTCCTTGTCCAGTCTGCATCGCTTCCTCCCTTTCGGGCCTTCCGGTATTCGCTTCGCGCCGACGGTCGGAAGGCCCGGGGCCCCGCCGACGATTCGGATGCGCCGCATCCGAAGTTCTTTGCCTGGGTTGGGTCAGCCCCAGCGCATGATCGCGATTCCCCACAGGACAGAGAGGCCGAGGGCCCACCAGAGGCTGGCCTCCGTTGCGGCCAGCCACGCCAGGTGGATGTAGGCGCTGCCCAGCAGCCCGATGAACAGGCGGTCGCCGCGCGTGGTCACCAGCGGCAGGAACCCGCGCCGGGCCCTGGAGGGCGACACGAGTTCCCAGACGGTCATCCCCATCAGCATCAAGGCGATGACGAGGAAGAAGACCGCCGTCGGCAGGGTCCAGGCCATCCATTCGAGCATCGGGCGGACCTCCTCCTCAGACCCGGCCGAGGGCAAAGCCCTTGGCCATGTAGTTGCGCACGAACCAGATGACCAAGGCGCCGGGCACGATCGTCAGGATGCCGGCGGCGGCAAGCAGGCCCCAGTCGAGCCCGGTCGCGCTCACCGTGCGGGTCATCGTCGCCGCGATCGGCTTGGCCGCGGTGGCCGTCAGCGTGCGCGCCAGCAGCAGCTCCACCCAGCTGAACATGAAGCAGAAGAAGGCGGTCACGCCGATGCCGGCTCGGATCAGCGGCAGGAACACGCGTATGAAGAATCGCGGAAAGCTGTAGCCGTCGAGATAGGCGGTCTCGTCGATCTCGCGCGGCACGCCGGACATGAAGCCTTCGAGGATCCACACCGCAAGCGGCACGTTGAACAGCAGATGGGCGAGCGCGACGGCGAGATGGGTGTCGAACAGGCCGATGCTGGAATAGAGCTGGAAGAACGGCAGCAGGAACACCGCCGGCGGCGCCATGCGGTTGGTCAGAAGCCAGAAGAACATGTGCTTGTCGCCGATGAAGCGGTAGCGCGAAAAGGCGTAGGCCGCCGGCAACGCCAGCAGCAGCGACAGCACGGTGTTGATGCTGACGTAGATGATCGAGTTGATGTACCCGGAGTACCAGGCCGGATCGCTGAAGATCTTGATGTAGTTGGCAAGCGTCGGATCCGCCGGATACAGCGCAAAGGAGCCGAGAATGTCCGCGTTGGTGCGGAGCGACATGTTCAGCATCCAGTAGATCGGCAAGAGGAGCAGAACGAGATAGAGGACCAAGCCGATGGCGCCGATTCGAAGCCTCATCGCCGATCTCCCGTGCCGACGGACTGGAGCGCCTGGTAGAACAGCCAGCACACCAGCAACACGATCAGGAAGTAGATGATCGAGAAGGCGGCGGCCGGGCCCAGGTCGAACTGCCCGACCGCGAGTTTCACGAGATAGATGGACAGGAAGGTGGTGGCGTTGCCGGGCCCGCCGCCGGTCAGCACGAACGGCTCCGCATAGATCAGGAAGCTGTCCATGAAGCGCAGCAGGATGGCGATCGTCAGCACGCCGCGCATCTTCGGCAACTGGATGTAGCGGAAGACCGACCAGGCCGAGGCGCCGTCGATGCGCGCGGCCTGATAATAGGCCTCCGGGATGGCACGGAGGCCGGCATAGGCCAACAGCACCACCAGCGGCGTCCAGTGCCAGACCTCCATCAGCATCACCGTGATCCAGGCATCGAGCGGCGCCGCCGTATGGTCGAACTGCACGCCGAGGCCGTTGACGAGCACGCCGAACAGCCCGATGTCCGGCCGCGTGAAGATGATCCAGATCGTGCCGATCACGTTCCAGGGAATGAGGAGCGGCAGGGCAAGCAGCACCAGACAGAGGGAGGCGGCCCAGCCGCGCTTCGGCATGGCGAGAGCGATCAGGACGCCCAGCGGAATCTCGATGAGCAGCACCAGCCCGGAGAACAGGAACTGCCGCCACAGCGCGTCGTGGAGGCGGCGATCGGCAAGAACGTCCCTGAACCATTCGGCGCCGATGAAGAAGCGCTCGTCCGGCCCGAAGATGTCCTGGACCGAGTAGTTGACCACCGTCATCAGCGGGATGATGGCGCTGAAGGCGACGCTGACGAAGACCGGAAGAACCAGGAACCAGGCGCGGTTGCTGTGGATCTTCTTCATCGGTCCCTCCCCCGCGCCCCCTCCCTATGTGACGACCCGTCCGTCCGCGTAGAGCCGCGTCCATTCCGGCGGGAAGCCCAGCCAGCCGACGCCGCCGGCGACCTCCGCCTCCTCGGGCAGCTTGACCTTGAGGACGGGACCGCCGTCGAGCCTTGCCGTCACGATCTTGAAGTTGCCGAGATCCTCGACCGCCGTGACCGTCACGGGCACGGCACCGGGCTCGGCATCGGTGCCATAGCGCAGGAATTCCGGCCGGATGCCGAGGGTGAGCTCGCCTTCGGCCGCCCGCGCCCGCGCCGCGAGATCAGGCGCCAGCGGGATGCGATGCCCGCCGACCAGCGCCGCGTCGCCCTCCACCGCGCAGGGCAGCAGGTTCATGCCGGGGCTGCCGATGAAGTAGCCGACGAAGGTGTGAACGGGGTTCTCGAACAGCGCCTGTGGCGTGCCGCGTTGCACCACCTGCCCCTCCATCATCACCACCACCTGGTCGGCGAAGGTGAGGGCCTCGACCTGGTCGTGGGTGACATAGATCAGGCTCAGGCGGAACCGCTGGTGGATCTGCTTCAGCTTGCGGCGCAGGGTCCACTTCAGATGCGGATCGATGACGGTGAGCGGCTCGTCGAACAGGATCGCCGCCACGTCGCTGCGCACGAGGCCGCGGCCCAGCGAGATCTTCTGCTTGGCGTCGGCGCCGAGCCCACTCGCGCGGTAGCGGAGATTGTCCGACAGCTCCAGCATCTCCGCGATCTCGTGAACGCGCGCCCGCACCTCGGTTTCGGGTACGCCGCGGTTGCGCAGCGGGAAGGCGAGGTTGTCGTACACGGTCATCGTGTCGTAGATGACCGGGAACTGGAACACCTGGGCGATGTTGCGGCGCTGCGGCGGCAGATCGGTGACGTCGCGGCCGTCGAACAGCACCCGCCCCCGGGTCGGCCGGACGAGCCCCGAAATGATGTTGAGAAGCGTGGTCTTGCCGCAGCCCGACGGACCGAGCAGCGCATAGGCGCCGCCGTCCTCCCAGACGAGGTCGAGGCTGCGCAGCGCATAATCTTCCGGACCTGCCGGGGCCGGCCGGTAGCTGTGGGCGATGCCCTGCAGCTCGATCCGGGCCATCACGCCGCTCCGCTCACCGCGCCGGGCTCGTGGTCCGGCGCCGCGATCAGCCGCCCGCCCTCGTCGAAGGCGAACAGCCGCCGCGGATCGAGATAAAGGGTAACCGGCGCGCCGAGCGCATAGGCATGGACGCCGGCGTTGTGCGCGATCAGGGCGAGGTCGTCGTGGCGCGCGTGGATGAAGGTCTCCGACCCGCTGATCTCCGCCAGCTCGACGGTCGCCGGGATCGCGACATGCGCGGGCGAACCCGGCGACAGATCGATGTGGCTCGCCCGGACGCCGAGCCTGCAGTCGCCCGGCAGCAGCGCCCGCATATGCCCGGGCAGCGGAAAGGCGAGGTCCGGCGCGAGCCGCACCGCCCCACCGCCGCCCCGGCGCTCGATCGTGGCCGCCATCAGGTTCATCGGCGGGTCGCTGAAGATCTCGCCCACCCGCACCGTGGCGGGGCGATGATAGACCCGGAGGGTCGGGCCGAACTGGATCAGCCGGCCGGCGTCGAGCACGGCCGTGTGACCCCCGAGGAGCAGCGCCTCCGCCGGCTCGGTCGTGGCGTAGACGACAGTCGTCCCGCCGCGCGCGAAGATTTCGGCCATCTCGGCGCGCAGTTCCTCGCGCAGCTTGTAGTCGAGGTTCACCAGCGGTTCGTCGAGGAGCAGAAGCTCCGCCTCCTTCGCGAGCGCCCGGGCGATCGCGGTGCGCTGCTGCTGGCCGCCAGACAGCTCGGCCGGGAGGCGGTCGAGCAGGCCGTCGATCCGCATCGTCTCGGCGACGGCCCGGACCTTGCGGTCGATCTCCGCCGCGCCGAGCCGCCGGCCGATGCGCAGCGGCGAGGCGATGTTCTCGTAGACGGTGAAGGACGGGTAGTTCACGAACTGCTGATAGACCATGGCCACGCTGCGCCCGCGCACGCCGAGCTCGGTCACGTCGCGACCGTCGATGTAGACCCGGCCGGAGGTCGGGCGGTCGAGACCGGCCATCAGCCGCAGGAGCGAGGTCTTGCCGGCCAGCGTCGGACCCAGCAGCAGGTTCAGCGATCCCGGCTCCAGGGCCAGGTCGATCTCGTAGAGATGCGCCTCGCCGTCGACGCGCAAGCCAACGCGATCGAGCACGAGCTTCATGAGGCACCCGCCTGCGCCGCCATCCTTGGCGCCTTGCTCAGCCAGGCCTCCAGCGCCGCACACGTCGCCGGCCGGACATGCAGGCCGAGCTTCGAGCGGCGCCAGAGGATGTCGTCGGCCGTGCGCGCCCATTCCGCCGCGACGAGGTAATCGACCTCGCGCGCATAGAGGTCGTCGCCCAGATGCGGTCCCAGATCCTCGAGCGAAGCCGCCCCGCCGAGCATCCGCTCGGCGCGGGTCCCGTAGGCCCGCGCGTAGCGCCGCGCCAGAGCCTCCGGCAGCCAGGGGTGGCGGGCCTGGAACCCTGCGAGAAAGCGGTCGAAATCCGCGTCGGGAATGTCGCCCCCGGGCAGGGCGACGCGCGCCGTCCAGGCCGGCCCCATCGCCGGAAATCGCGGCTGCAGCTTGGCCAGCGCGTGCTCGGCCAGCCGGCGGTAGGTGGTGATCTTGCCGCCGAAGACCGAGAGAATCGGCGCCGCCCCGCCCGTGTCGTCCAGATCGAGCACGTAGTCGCGCGTCACGGCGGAAGCGCTCTTGGCCTCGTCGTCGTAGAGCGGCCGGACCCCGGCATAGCTCCAGACCACGTCCGCCGGCGCGATCTGCGCCCGGAAGTGGCGGTTGATCACATCGCAGAGGTAATCGATTTCGTCCGGGGCGATACAGACGGTCGCCGGATCGCCGTCGAAGGCGACATCGGTAGTACCGATCAGCGTGTACGCCCCTTCGTAAGGGATCGCGAAGACGATGCGCCGGTCCTCGTTCTGCAGGATGTAGGCGTGGTCGCCGTCATAGAGCCGGCGGACGACGATGTGGCTCCCCTTGACGAGGCGAAGCCGGTGGCCGCGGCGGGTGCCGAGCGCACCCTCCAGAAAACCGGCCGCCCACGGTCCGGTGGCGTTGACGATCGCCCGCGCGCGCAGGCTCCGGCGCTCGCCGCTCTCGCTGTCCTCGAGCGTCGCCTCCCAGAGGTCGCCGCGCCGCGCGGCGGCGACGCACCGCGTCCGGGGCAGGATGCGGGCGCCGCGCTCGGCGGCGTCGAGGGCGTTCAGCACGACGAGGCGCGAATCCTCGACCCAGCAGTCGGAATAGACGAAGCCGCGGCCGAAGGACGGCTTGAGCGGCGCCCCCACCGGGTCACGGCGGAGATCGACGCCGTGCGAGCCGGGCAATCGCTCGCGCCCGCCGAGATGGTCGTAAAGGAAGAGCCCCAGCCGGATCAGCCAGGCGGGCCGCAGGGATTTCTCGTGCGGCAGCACGAAGCGGAGCGGCCGGATGATGTGCGGCGCCGCTTCGAGCAGCACCTCGCGCTCGATCAGCGCCTCGCGGACCAGCCGGAACTCGTAGTATTCGAGATAGCGCAGACCGCCATGGATCAGCTTCGTGCTGGCGGAGGAGGTCGAGCTGGCGAGGTCCGCCTGCTCCGCCAGCACCACGGACAGGCCGCGGCCCGCCGCGTCGCGGGCGACGCCGACGCCGTTGATGCCGCCGCCGACCACCAGCAGATCAACGATCCCGTCGACCAGCAACGCGCGACCCTCCCCGTCCCTGTCGCGGCCGCAGAACCGACGGCGCCCCTCGACGCGGAGCGCAAGCGGGCCGCGGCGCATTCGTTTCCTATGGTTCCAGGCTAACGCGCGCCCGCAATTTTCACAATCGAAAATTCTGCGCCGGATGATTTGCGGAAGAGAACATCACGTTGCCGACGCCACGGCCGGTCGGGCGGCAGCCTCGCCGCGCTCCTCCTCGGCGGCACCGGCGACGCAGAGGCGCACGCCGTTCGCAGCAAGCAGCTGGGCAATGGCCGGGGGCGGCGGGGCGTCGGTGAAGAAGGCGTCGAGGTCCTTGAGGTTGCCCAGCCGCACCATGGCGTTGCGCCCGAACTTGCTGTGGTCGGCGACCAGGAACACCTGGCGCGAGTTGGCGATGATGGTCTGCGACACCCGCACCTCGCGGTAATCGAAATCGAGGAGTGCGCCGTCGGCGTCGATGCCGCTGATTCCGATGATGCCGTAATCGACCTTGAACTGGCCGATGAAGTCGATGGTCGCCTCGCCCGTGACGGCGTGGTCGCTGCTGCGCACGACGCCGCCGGCGACGATCACCTCGAAGTCCTTCTTGGGCGCCAACATGCTGGCGACGTGGAGGTTGTTTGTGATGACGCGCAGCCCGCGATGGTCCCGCATGAGGGCTCGGGCGACCTCCTCGGTCGTCGTCCCGATATTGATGAAGAGCGAGGCCTCGTCCGGGATCTGGCTTGCCACCAGGGCGGCAATGCGCCGCTTCTCCGCGAGGTGGAGAATCTGCCGCGTCTGATACGCCGTGTTCTCGACGCTTGAGGGCAGCCCGGCGCCGCCATGGTAGCGGCGCAGCAGGTCGCGGTCGCACAGCGCATTGATGTCGCGCCGGATGGTCTGCGGCGTTACCGCGAAATGCTCTGCCAGCGCCTCGATGGAAACGAAGCCCCGCTGTCGCACGAGCTCGAGAATCTGTTCCTGACGGGAATTCTGGGGCATGGTTTGCGCGCCGTTCGCCAGGGCGTCGGCCGGGCATCGATCCGGTTCGGAAGAAGTCACTTTAGCCGGTCCCGGGTTTTCATAAAACAACAAAGATGGCGTTCGGTCGCACGGTCGCGGACAATCTCGTTCGCTTCCGAAGCCGGGCCGCCTTGACAGGGCTCCGGCCCGCCCGGATCATCGCTTCAAGATCAAGAAGAGAGCCGACGACACAAGACGAATCACGAACAACGAGACGGGGAGCTTCGGCCATGGCGCCTCCACGCATGATCCTCGCCATCGACCAGGGAACGACCAGCACCCGCGCCATCCTGTTCGACGACATGGGCATGGCGGAGGCGACAGTCCAGCAGGAGCTGCCGCAGATCTACCCGGCCGACGGCTGGGTGGAGCACGACCCGGAGGAGATCTGGCGGGCGACGCAGGCGGTGTGCCGCGGCGTCCTTGAAAAGGCGCGACTGGCGCCGGCGCAGGTCGCCGCCATCGGCATCACCAACCAGCGCGAGACGACGGTGCTGTGGGACCGGGCGACCGGGAAGCCGCTACACAACGCCATCGTCTGGCAGGACCGGCGGACGGCGCCGCTGTGCCGGCGCCTCGCGGCGGAGGGACACGAGACGCTGGTCCAGGAGCGCACCGGGCTTCTCATCGATCCCTATTTCTCGGCGACCAAGATCGCGTGGCTTCTGGACAACCTGCCCGGCGCCCGCGACGCCGCGGAGCGCGGCGAGGTGGCGTTCGGCACCATCGACAGCTTCCTGCTCTGGCGGCTGACCGGCGGGAAGGTCCACGCGACCGACGCGACCAACGCCGCGCGAACCATGCTTTACGACATCCATAAGCAGGACTGGGACCCGGAGCTGCTCGAGATCCTGAACATCCCGCCGCAGATCCTGCCGCGGGTCTTCGACAACGCGGCTGAGTTCGGCGCGACCGGCGCCGACCTGCTCGGCACGCCGCTGCCGATCACCGGCGTCGCGGGCGACCAGCAGGCCGCGGTTGTGGGCCAAGCCTGCTTCGAGCCCGGGATGACCAAGAGCACCTACGGCACCGGCTGCTTCGTGCTGCTCAACACCGGCGAGCGCGCGGTGCCGTCGCGAAACCGTCTCGTGACCACCCTCGCCTACCGGCTCGCCGGCAAACCGGTCTACGCGATCGAGGGCAGCATCTTCGTCGCCGGGGCCGCCGTGCAGTGGCTGCGCGACGGCCTGCGGCTGATCGCCAGCGCCGGCGAGACGCAGGCGCTGGCCGCGAGCCTCGCCGGCAACAGCGGCGTCTACCTGGTGCCGGCCTTCACCGGCCTCGGCGCGCCCTACTGGGACCCCGAAGCGCGCGGCGCGATCTTCGGCCTGACGCGCGACGTCGGCATCGCCGAGATCGTGCGCTCGGCGCTCGAGGCGGTATGCTACCAGACCCGGGACCTGATGGAGGCGATGGCGGCCGACGGCGCGGCGCAGGGCACCGAACCGCCGAAGACGCTCCGGGTCGACGGCGGCATGGCGGCCAACGACTGGGTGATGCAGTTCCTCGCCGACATCCTCGACCTGCCGGTCGAGCGCCCGGTGGTGACCGAGACCACGGCGCTGGGCGCCGCCTATCTCGCGGGCCTCAAGGTCGGGATGTTCACATCGCCCGAAGACATCGCGCAGCGCTGGCAGATCGACCGGGTCTTCCGGCCGCAGATGTCCGCCGACCAGCGCGAGGCGCTCTATGCCGGATGGAAGGAGGCGGTGGCGCGGGTGAGGAGCGCTGCGCAGGACTAAGCCGCTTGCGAGTTGACGCCGAGACGCCCGAGCTTACCGCAACAGGAATCCTCCGCCCAGCGGGTCATCCGGCTCGACGGTGAAGCGGCAGGTGCCGGTGTAGTAGGCCCGGCCGCCGACCTCGACGGTGACGGCGTCGAACGGGCCGGCCTTGCCGCGGGCGAGGGCGCGGCCGGTGAAACGGGCGCCGGTGATGCTTTCGAATTCGCGCTCCTGCCCCAGCGCGATCAGCCCCCGCGCGTGCTGCACGGCGATGCGGGCGGTGACGCCGCTGCCGGTCGGGCTGCGATCGACCTCGCGCTCGGCGAAGACGCAGACATTGGCGGTGGGCTCGGGTCCGTAGGCGTCTGCTCCGTCGGTCAGGATCGTGCCATAGAGGAAGGCGAGGTCCGGGTCGTCGGGGTGGGAGAGCGGGACCTGCGCCTTCGCCGCCTCGGTCACCCGCGCCGCCGCGTCGACCAGGTCGCGCAGGGGCGAGCGCCGGACGTCGAGGCCGAAGGCCGCTGCCGGCAAGAGCGCGTAAAAGGCGCCGCCATAGCCGATGTCAACCCGGACCGGGCCGTGGCCCGGCACCTCGACCGGCACATCCAGCGCGAAGGCAAAGGCGGGCACGCTCTCGAACCGGACCGCGCCCGGCCGGCCGTCCTCGATCGCGACCCGGGCGCGCACGAGGCCGCAGGGGCACTGGATGGCGACCGGCGTCTCCGGCGCCCGCAGCGGGACGCGGCCGGTATCAACCGCCCAGCGGCCCAGTGCGATCACCGCGTGGCCGCACATGGTGCTGTAGCCCTCGTTGTGCATGAACAGCACGGCGAGGTCTGCGCCGGGCAGGTCCGGTTCCACCGGAAGGACGCCGTACATGTCGAAATGGCCGCGCGGCTCGAACATCAGCAGCCGGCGCAGATGGTCGAGGTTCTCCCGGACGTAGCGCCGCTTGGCGAGGATGGTGGCGCCGGGAACCGGCGGGTAGCCGGAGGTTACGATCCGCACCGGCTCGCCGCCGGTGTGCATCTCGGTGGTTTCGATGACCAATGGCCGCCTGGACAAATCCATCTTGCCGCGAGACCCTCTGCGAAGCTCAGATCCGGCAAGTCTATCGCAAACGGGAGGCGAGGATGGCGACGAACATTCGCATCAACGGCCAGCGGCTGTGGGACAGCCTGATGGAGATGGCACGGATCGGCGCCACGCCGAAGGGCGGCGTCTGCCGGCTCGCCCTCACCGACCTGGACCGGCAGGCGCGCGATCTCTTCGTCCGCTGGTGCCGGGAGGCGGGCTGCACCGTCACCGTCGACGCGATGGGCAACATCTTCGCCCGCCGGCCCGGCAAGGACGAATCGCGCCCGCCGGTCATGACCGGCAGCCATCTCGACAGCCAGCCGACCGGCGGCAAGTTCGACGGCGCCTATGGCGTGCTCGCCGGGCTGGAGGTCATCCGCACCCTCAACGACCACGGCCATGAGACGGATGCCCCGATCGAGGTCGTGGTCTGGACCAACGAAGAGGGCTCGCGCTTCGCGCCGGCCATGATCGCCTCGGGCGTCTTTGCCGGGGTCTTCGACCTCGACTATGCCCTCGGTCGCGCCGACGCCGAGGGCCGGACCATGGGCGAGGAGCTGCGCCGAATCGGTTATGCCGGCGAGGCGGCGGTCGGCGGCCGCCCGGTCGCCGCCTTCTTTGAGGCGCATATCGAGCAGGGGCCCATCCTGGAGGCCGAAGGCAAGACCATCGGCGTCGTACAGGGCGTCCAGGGGATCCGCTGGTATGAAATCACCGTCACCGGGCAGGAGGCCCATGCCGGGCCGACGCCGATGGAACGGCGCCGGGACGCGCTGGTCGGCGCCGCGCGGATGGTCGAGGCCGTCAACCGGATCGGCATGGGCAATCGGCCGGACGCCTGCGCCACCGTCGGGATGATGCAAGTCTCTCCGAATTCGCGCAACGTGATCCCGGGCCAGGTCTTCTTCACCGTCGATCTCCGCCACCCCGACGCCGAAGTCCTGGCGGCGATGGGCGCGGCGCTGCGGCGGGACTGCGAGGCGATCGCGGAGGAGGCGCGCCTCGCGCTCGAATTCGAGGAGATCTGGTACTCGCCGCCGGTCAGGTTCGCGCCGGAATGCGTCGCCGCGGTGCAGAAGGCGGCCGACACGCTGGGCCTCCCCAACCGCCCGATCGTCAGCGGCGCCGGGCACGACGCCGTCTACCTGTCGCGGGTGGCGCCGACCGCCATGATCTTCGTGCCCTGCGAGAACGGCATCAGCCACAACGAGATCGAGAACGCGACGCCGGAGGACCTCGCCGCCGGCTGCGACGTGCTCCTGCGCGCCATGATCGACCGCGCCAACGCCGCCTGAGCGGTCGCGAAATCAGGGGGCCGGTTCGAGCGGCGGCTCCACCGGGACGGTGCCGGCAACCGCGCGGCGCCGGCCCGGCAGCAGCGGTACGGCCGCGGCGATGCCGGCAACCAGGATCGCCAGGACCAGGAACAGCGTGGCGAAGCCCCCGGCGCTTTCGTGCAGGAAGGCCACCATCGGCACGCCCATCGCGCCGACGCCGAGCGACAGGACGTATTTCACGGCATAGACGCGCGACCGCCACGCGGCCGCCGCGTACCGCCCGACCAGCCAGTCGGTGATCGGGATCTCGCCGAAGATCACGAGCATCAGCGGCACCGCGACCAGGAGCATCCCGATACCCTCGGCCCCGATCGCCAGCGGCAGCAGGACGAGCTGCGCGGCGAGGAGGAGGAGGAACAGCCGCTTCACCGGATAGCGGTCGAGCAGATAGCCGACCGGGATCTGTGCGAGGGCGGCCACCGCGAAGACGACGGACACGAAGGCGCCGACGCCGGTCGTGCTGGTGGCGAGATCGGCCAGGCGCTCTTCGAAGATCTTCGGCAGGGCGACCGTGAGGGCGGTGAAGACGAGGCCGCCGAACAGGGCGGCGACGGCGACGACCGCGAGGACGCGGATCTGGTCGCCGCGGCTCAAGTCCGGCGCGGCCTGCGGCTTCGCGGCCGCCGACCCGCCCGCGGCCTGGTCTCGGCGCGCGGCGGTCAGAGCGAACGCCACGCCGGTCGCGACGGCGAGCAGCCCCGGCAGGATGAAGGCGGCCCGCCAGCTGAACAGGTCGGTGAGCGCGCCGGCCGTGACGCCGGCGAGCGCCACGCCCAGATTGCCGCTGACGCCGTTGATGCCGAGCGCCCGGCCCGTCCGGGCCGCGCCCTGGACCACCATCGCCGTGCCGACGGGGTGATAGATCGAGGCGAAGAGTCCGAGCAGCCCGAGGCCGAGCGCCAGCTCGAACGGCGTGCGCGCCAGGCCGGTCAGCACCGAGGACAGCCCGAGGCCGAGAAAGAACACGGTCATCATGCCGGTCCGGCTCCACCGGTCGCCAAGCCAGCCGGCCGGCAAGGTCCCGGCGGCGAAGGCGACGAAGCCCACCGTCCCCAGGGCAAGGAGATCCGAATAAGAGGCCTGCCACTCGCGCTGCAGCGCCAGGACGACCGTCGGAAAGATCAGCATGAAGAGATGGTCGTAGGCATGCCCGACATTGAGGAACAGAAACGAAAGACGATCTCGGGTCATGCCCCCTCCCGACGGCATCGATCGGTCCCGTTGCGATTCTCGCCCGCCGCCGATCCGGCCGGGCAGGGCCTAGAGTAGCCGTCTTTTCGGTCACACTCTTCCGACATAGCGCCAAGAAACATCGGGAATCGGACAATCGCGGCAGGCGCGCGGAACCGGGTCCACCGGGCGATCCGCCTCGGCCCCGGCGGGCTCACCGCCCCTTCGCGCCGCGATTTTGCTCCTATCGAAACGCAACCATAGGCGCGGTTGCGCAGTTAATCTTTTGGCGTGCGAAAACGATGACGGAAGCGTTTCTAACCATCTTATGTTAACCATTTTAGGGCGATGCTGGACTCGCCGCCGAGAAAGGCAAGGCCGCCCTCCTGGCATAGGGGGCATCCTTCGGAGATCCGCCGCAAGATCGGCGGAAACGGGCCGCACAGGGGTTGATCCCACGGGTTTGCGGGCCACGTCATGAGGAGAGAACGCGGCAAGGATCAACAACCACCATAACAACGTCGGGCTCAGGGCTTTAACCTTTGGGGTGTTTGGGAGTAGCCATGGACAAGCAGAAGGAAACGACTTCGTTCGCCGAGCTTATCGAGAAGGATCGGAGCCTGCGCGAGGCCAAGCTCTGGCGCGGCAGCTTTCTGCAGTACCTCGAGAAGGTGAAAGAGGATCCAAGCATCTGCAAGCTCGCCCATGCGCGGCTCTACGACCTCGTCCTCGAGCACGGCCAGGAGGACCTCGCGAAGTCGGAAGACCCCCGAATCCAGCGCCTGTTCGGTGACGATCCGGTTAAGGTCTACGGCTTCTTCAAAGAGGAGTTCTTCGGCATCGAGCGCACCATCGCGCAGATCGTGCGCTATCTCCATTCCGCCGCCCTCAAGGGCGAGGAAAGCCGGCAGGTCCTCTATCTGCTGGGCCCCGTCGGCGCGGGCAAGAGTTCTCTGGCCGAAAAACTGCGCCGCGGCCTCGAGGAGTCGGACCCGATGTACGCGATCGAGGGCTGCCCGATGCATGAGGAGCCGCTGCATCTGATTCCGCGGCACCTGCGGCGCGAGTTCGAGAAGATGCTGGGCGTCACCATCGAGGGCGACCTCTGCCCGATCTGCCGCTATCGCCTGGAGCACGAGTTCGACAGCCGCTACGAGGACGTGCCCGTCACCACGGTCACCTTCTCGAAGCAGGCCCGGCGCGGCATGGCCATCGTGCCGCCGGTCGACCCGAACAACCAGGACACCTCGATCCTGATCGGGTCCGAGGACATATCGAAGCTCGATCGCTACGCCGAGGGCGATCCGCGGGTTCTGGAGCTCAACGGCGCCTTCAATGCCGGCAACCGTGGCATCATCGAGTTCATCGAGATCTTCAAGAACGAGACGGAGTACCTGCACACGATCATCACGGCGACCCAGGAGAAGTTCGTTCCGGCCCCGGGCCGACACGGCGCCGTCTATGTCGATACGGTCATCGTCGCCCACTCCAACGAGGCGGAGTGGCAGAAGTTCAAGGCCGATCCGACGAACGAGGCGATCCTCGACCGGATCGTGCGGATCCGCGTGCCCTACAACCTCCGCCTGACGGAGGAGGTGAAGATCTATGAGAAGCTGCTGAAGAGCTCGCGGTTCGAGGCACATGTTGCGCCGCACACGCTGGAGATCGCGGCGATGTTCGCGATCCTGAGCCGTCTGTCGCCGTCGACCAAGTGCGACCTGATGACCAAGCTGAAGCTGTACAACGGCGAGGAGGTCGTCGAAAAGGGCCGCACCAAGAAGGTCAGTCTCGACGAGCTGCGGGAGGAAGCGCGTTCCGAGGGCATGACCGGCATCTCGCCGCGCTTCATCATGAAGGCGCTGGACAACGCGCTCACCGACAGCCCCGAGGGCGTCACGCCGATCCATATACGCGAAGCCTTGATCAAGATGGTCAAGGAGGCGGACTTCCCGGACAACACGCGCAAGCGCTATCTCGAATTCCTGCAGGACACCATCCACAAGGCCTATCTCGAGATTCTCGAGACGGAGATCACGAAGGCCTTCGTCTACGCCTACGAGGAGCAGGCGGAGGACCTGTTCCAGAACTACCTCGACCACGCCGAGGCCTACGTCAACAACGAGAAGGTCAAGGACCGCAACACCAAGGAAGAGCTGCAGCCCGACCAGGTGTTCCTGCGCTCGATCGAGGAGCAGATCGCGATTATCGGCCCCGCGGCGGACGGCTTCCGCCAGGAGGTGATCGCCTATCTCTGGGCGGCCGGACGGCGCGGCGAGAAGATCTCCTACAAGAGCTACGAGCCGCTGAAGGAGGCGATCGAGAAGAAGCTCACCAGCTCGGTGCGCGAGATCAGCCGCGTCATCACCAAGGCGCGCACCCGGGACGAGGAGCAGAAGGAGAAGTACGACTCTCTGGTCAAAAACCTCTTCGAAAAGGGCTATAATGAGTACTCGGCGGAGGTGGTGCTGAAATATGCGGCCAACAACCTGTGGAAGGATTAGCCGGACGCTCCCACCGTCGCTGCCCGGGCGCCGGCCCGCGCAGGACCGCCGCCTGTTAGCGCTGCCAAGTAGGCGACGACCATGAATGCTGTCTTTCGCCCTTACTCCGCGTCGGATTCCCTGCGGTCGGATCGCAGCGCCACGGACCGGCTGCGGCATCGCCAGAAGGTGCGGCAGGCGATTCGCGAGAACATCGCCGACATCGTCGCCGAAGAGGCGATCATCACCCAGAGCCCCGACAAGGTGGTCAAGGTGCCGATCCGCGGCATCAAGGAGTATCGCTTCGTCTACGGCAAGAACACGCCCCGTGTCGCGGCGTCCGGCGGGGGGGAGGTGGAGCGCGGACAGGTGGTCGGCCGGTCGCAGGGCGACGGCCCCGGCGGCGGCAAGGGAGAGGCGGGCGATCGCCCCGGCGTGGACTACTACGAGACCGACATCACGGTCGAAGAGCTTGTCGACATCATGTTCGAGGACCTGCACCTGCCGGACCTCGAACGGAAAAGGCTGCGCGAGAGCCTCGTGGTTCACGGCACCCGCCGGCTCGGCTACCGGCGGGCCGGCATCCGGGTGCATCTCGACAAGCGCAAGTCGGCGCGCGAACGCATCCGCCGCAAGGTCGCCATCCGCGGGCCGGAGCCGGATCCGGAGGTCGCCGAGCAACGGTTTCCGTTCCACCGGGACGACCTCCGCTACCGCCGGCGAGTTCCCGACGTCACGGAGGAATCCAACGCGGTCGTGATCTGCATCATGGACACCTCCGGGTCCATGGACGCGATGAAAAAGTACCTCGCCCGCAGCTTCTTCTTTCTGCTCTACCACTTCGTGCGGACCCGCTATCGCAACGTCGAGCTGGTCTTCATCGCGCACCACACCGAAGCGCGCGAGGTGAGCGAGCAGGAGTTCTTCTCGAAGGGCGAATCCGGCGGCACGATCCTGTCGTCGGGATACGCCAAGGCGCTGGAGGTGATCCAGGAGCGGTATCACCCCTCGCTCTGGAACATCTACGCCTTCCACTGTTCGGACGGTGAGAATCTGCGAAGCGACAACCCGGAGGCCCGGAAGCTGGCGCAGAAGCTGTGCGAGGTGTGCAACCTGTTCGGTTACGGCGAGATCAAGCCACGCGCCTCGCTGTTCGGCCACAGCTCCATGCTGGACGTGTTCAAGGACATCGGCGCCGACAATTTCCAGGCGGTCGAGATCAAACGCAAGGAAGACCTGTGGCCGAGCTTCAAGGCGCTGCTGCTTCGCGAGCGCGACACGGAGGAGCTGGTGCCGTAACCCCGCGACCCGAACGCCGTTGAGACGCAAGGGAGAACCGGAGGCACACCGCATGGCGCGAGCCTACGACGTCAAGGACCTGGAGTATTGGGACGCCCGCATCCGCGAGAAGGTCGAAGAGTTCGGACTGTCCTGCTTCCCCCAGGAATTCGAGATCTGCGACCACACCCAGATGCTGGGCTACATGGCCTATCACGGCATGCCATCCCACTATCCTCACTGGTCCTATGGCAAAGCCTACGAACGGCTGAAGACGCTCTACGACCACGGGATGACCGGGCTGCCCTACGAGATGGTGATCAACTCGGACCCGTGCCTCGCCTATCTCGTGAACGAGAACTCGCTGTGCCTGCAGATTCTCACGATCGCCCACGTCTATGGGCACAACGACTTCTTCCGGAACAACTTCACCTTCCGGTCGACCCATCCTGAGCTCGTCATCCGGGCGTTCAAGGCGCGCGCCGACCGGGTCCGCTCCTACATAGAGGATCCGTCGATCGGGCTGGAGAAGGTCGATGCGGTTCTCGACGCGGCGCACGCGCTGTCGCTGCAGTGCCGGCGCAACCCGGCCATCCGCAAGCTGTCGCGCGAAGAGCAGCGGGCGCGGGCGATCGAGGCCGCCGAGCCGCCGCCCGATCCCTACCGCCAGATCCACAAGAGGGTGGAGCGCGCCGATCCGGATCTCGAGAGGGTGCCGCTGGAGCCCGAGGAGGACCTGCTTCTCTTCATCCGGGACCACAACCGCCGCCTCTCCGAGTGGGAGAAGGACCTGCTGACGATCGTCCACGAGGAATCGCAGTACTTCATCCCGCAGATCGAGACCAAGATCATGAACGAAGGCTGGGCCACCTACTGGCACCGGCAGATCATGAACAGCCTCGACCTGCCCCAGGACATCTATCTGGAGTTCCTCGTCCGCCACAATCAGGTGGTGCAGCCGATCCCCGGCGACATCAATCCCTACTGCCTCGGCCTCGGGATCTGGGAGGACATCCGCCGGCGCTACGACGAGTCGGCGGCCGACGATTTCGAGAGCAGCGGCGGCACGCCGGCGAAGAGCGGCCTCGAAAAGCTGTTCGAGGTGCGCGAGGTGGACCGCGACGTCTCCTTCCTGCGGCGCTTCCTCACCAAGGATCTGGTCCGCGAACTGGGGCTCTTCGAATACGCGCCGCGCGACGATGCGCTTATCGTCACCAAGGTCCCAAGCGACGAGGAATGGCAGGACATCAAGCAGACCTTGCTCCGGCAGGTCGGCATGGGCGGCGTCCCCGTCATCCGCATCGTCGACGCCGACTACAACCACCGCGGCGAACTGCATCTGACGCACGAGCACGATGGCCGCGACCTGCAGCTGGAGCACGCGGAGAAGACCCTGGCCCATCTCTACCGGCTGTGGGACCGTCCGGTCCATCTCGAGACGGTGGTCGACGGCGAGGCTTGCATGCTGAGCCACGACGCCGACGGATTCCGGCTGAAGGAGATCGACTGAGGCCGGTGCCCGAATGCCGAGGGGCGGGTTTGAAACCCGCCCCTGCACGGATCAGCTCCGCCCCCTCATTCCGGTAAGCGGGATGGACGATCGGATCAGCCGAAGCGAACGCCCTTGGCGATCCCGCTGCCCTGGGCGAACTCCGCCGCCGCCACCTTGCCGCCGCCCTCCGGCCGCACGCGCTTGACCAGGATCTGGCCACCCTTGGCCGCGACCTTGAAGCCGTCGCCGCCGACCGCCGTCACCTCGCCCGGCTGCCCCACCGCCTCGGCGATCTTCGCGGCATCGAAGATCTGCAGCATCTTGCCCTCGTGCGTGGTCCAGGCGCCGGGCTGCGGATTGGCGCCGCGGATGAGGTTGTAGACCTCGTCCACCGGCTTCGACCAATCGATCTGAACGTCCTCCTTGCGGCACCAGCCCTCGTAGGTTGCCTTCGATTCGTCCTGCCTGATCTTCGGGGCCTGGCCGTTGCGCACCAGGTCGACGGCCTCGAGCATCGCCTGCACGCCCATCGGGAACAGCTTGTCGAAATAGATGCTGCCCAGCGTGTCGTCGGGGCCGATCTCCACCTCTTTCTGGAGCAGGATCGGGCCGGTATCGAGTCCGTTGTCCGGCCAGAAGATGGTGAGGCCCGTCTTCGTCTCGCCGAAGATGATCGGCCAGTTGATGGAACTTGGGCCGCGATGCAGCGGCAGGAGCGAGGGATGGTACTGGATCGTGCCGTGCGTCGGGAGATTTAGAATCTCTTCGGGAACGAACAGGGTCACATAGGCCATGACGCCGAGGTCGGGCTTCAACGACGCGATCTGCTCGCGCACTTCCGGGGTCTTGAAGGAGGCGGGCTGAAACACCGGCAGGTTCCGGCCGACCGCGAACTCCTTGAGCGGATCGGCCTTCTTGCCCTCCTTGTCCGGGGCGCAATAGACACCGACGATTTCCTCGCCCCGCGCGAGCAGGGCTTCCAGAACGGCTTGGCCGAAGGCCTGTTGTCCATTGAAGATGATCCGCATAGGCTCCTCCCTCCCCTCGAACCTCGAGATCCCGTCGCGGCGCGTTCCCCGCGGCCGGCGACGGTCGTTCTGGTATACCAGAGTCTGCCCCTGGCATACCAGTGCGCAAAAAAGGGCAAAGCAGCTTCGCAACTGAAGTAAACGGTTGTAGCCTTGTCCCGCCGCTCGGCGGCGCCACGAATCGCTGGATCCGGGGCGGCGGCTGGCAACAACCAAAATGGATCAGGGGGAAACGCAATGAGCAGAAATTCATGGCCCGGGCCGATCCTGCGGCGCGCCGCATCGCGCCGCGCGCTGTTGCGGACGCTGGGCGGGGTGGGTCTTGGCGTCGCGGTACTGCCGCTCACCGGCCGTTCGAGTCGCGCCGACCAGGCAACCTATTTCACCTGGTCCGGCTACGACGTCCCGGAGCTCTTCGGCTCCTATCGGGAAAAATACGGGGCCGATCCCGAGACGCCGCTCTTCGGCGATGCGGAGGAGGCCTTTCAGAAGCTGAGGGCCGGCTTCGTCGCCGACGTCATACACCCCTGCAGCATCGACACGCCGCGCTGGCGGGACGGCGGCGTCATACGGCCGATCGACGTGACCAAGCTGTCGAACTGGAACGACGTGTTCCCGCCGTTGAAGGACCTCAAGGGCACGCGGTTCGACGGGCAGCAGTGGTTCGTTCCCTTCGACTGGGGACAGACCTCCATCACCTACCGGACGGACCTCTATGACCTGGAGGGCCGGGAGGAATCCTGGGCGATGCTGTGGGACGAGCGTTACGCCGGCCGGCTGGCCATGATGGCGGCGGCCGAGGACGCCTGGTGGTGCGCCGCGATCTATGCCGGCATCGACACGGACAACGTCACGGACGAAGACATCCGCAAGGTGCGCGAGCTTCTGCTGCAACAGCGGCCGCTGCTCCGCATGTACACGAACGACATCACGACGGTGGCGCAGGCGCTGGCAACCGGCGAGGTGGCCGCCGCCATGACCTGGAACGAGACGGCGGTCGAGCTGATGGCCCAGGGCGTGCCAGTCAAGTTCGCCCATCCGAAGGAAGGCGCGCTCACCTGGGTCTGCGGCCTGGTCCTGCACAAGGACGCGCCGGAGCCAGAGCGGGCACATGATCTGATCGATGCCTTAATCGGCCCGGAAGCCGGCAGCTACCTGATCGACGAGCTGGGCTACGGCCATTCCAACGCGCGGTCCTTCGAGCTGGTGGACGAAGATCGGCTCACCGAGCTCGGCCTGCCGAGAAACCCGCTCGACCTCCTCAACAAGGGCGTTTTCGTCGGGCCGCAACCGCCCGAGATCACCACCAAGATCAACCGTGATTGGGAGGTGGTCCGCGCCGGCTTCTGACCAGACCGACGGTCGCCGACGAGAAGACGCGCTTCGCCGACGCCATCCTCAACAAGATGGTCCGGGAGATCGCCGGCAGGCCGCAATGGAACGCCGTCGGCCTGCCGGTATCGGGTCAGTGAGGGGTCGAGACATTGGACGCATGCCGAATCGGGCCCTGGACACCCGGGCTGCCCTCTGAACCGCCGCGGTCGGCCACCGAATCCACCGCCTCCACGGCCAAGGACACCGTCCGGCTGAAGCTGTCCGGGCTCAAGGCATTCCAGCCGAGTACGATTCCTACATTGATCGCTGTTGCCGCGCCGAGCAGCAGGACGAACCCGATCACGTAGCGCGCACAGGCCAGAGCAATTTTGAGGACGAACATGACCGCCTCCATGCACAAGCCGGTTGCAACGATCCGTCCCTTCCAACCCGTGCGAATGGAAGAAAGTTCCCGGTTCGCGGCCCGTTCGGGGCGGTCGCTTGCTACAGGACGGCGTCGTCCGGCAGCGGTTCGGCGAGGCGGCGCAGGCCGAGCCTTTCGAGGAGCAGGATCACGGACTGGAACATGACCCAGGTTTCGAGCGCGAAAGGCGGAAAGCCGAGAAGCCCCGGCACCGGCATCTCGAAATACTTCAGGGTTTCGAACGGCCCGAGAAACGGCAGGTGGTAGATCCATTTCGCCGTCGCCCAGTAGTTCCAGAACTCCCACAGGAAGCCGCAGAGCAGACCGCCGGCGAGCAGCGCCAGCGTCCGCCCCCAGCGGCATTTGGCCCAGTCCTCCAGCAGGCTCGGCGCGCCGAAGCGGTGGTTGATCGGGTCGAGCAGGAAGATGAAAGCGAGCCAGAGGGGCACGGCCCCCACGGGATCGCGGAGGAGAAGCGTCACCAGAAGCAGGAAGAACCCGGCCGCCGCCAGCACGGTTTGCGCCCGCGGGCTGAGCCACAGGACCGGCCCCTCGACGCGGCGCAAGCCCGCCCTCTGGAAGAATTCCGCCGCCAGCAGCATCGCCGGCACGATCGCGCCGAAAGAGAAGAAATAGGCGGTCATGCGGTGGAAATCGTTCTCGGGCAGGCCGTGATAGCTCCAGGCGCCGAGCAGGCCGAAATTGATGGCGTCGAAGACCAGCCAAATCGGAATGCTGGCGAGGAAGCAGAGGACGAACCGCCGCGGCCGGATCCGGACCGGCGAGTCCAATCCGCCGCCACGCAAGAGGTCGCCGCCCCGGCGGCCCTGAAGCTGCAGCAGCCCGTCGAAGGCGAGAAGGTAGCCGACCCAGCAGAGCGGCGTCATGTTCTGCGCCACCCAGCGCGTCACCGTCTGCAGCGCGCCCTCCGGCGGTGGCAGCGGATCGTAGGGTATGACCGCCCCGTCGCGCAGGGCCACGTCGACGAACAGCAGGACCTCGCAGACGAGGATCAGCCCGAGGCCAAGCAGCAGCGTGGCCGGCCATTTCGTGGGCCGCTTCGGCGCGGCGGTGGTCGTGGTTAGAGTGCGTGTCGGCATCGATGCGATGGTCGGGCTCCGGCGGATCCGGCTTCACGTCCAGGCACCGCCGGGCGACCTGGCCACAGCCGACGCCGGACGGAAGCCGGTAGCGGCGGCGATCAACAATAGAAGGGCGAGCCTTTCCCGCACAACCGGCTCTCTCGGTCGGGATCACGGCGGCGCGCACCGCGGCGGCGGTCTGTCCAACATGCGCTCGCGGCGGCGGTTCCCCACGGGCGACCGCCTGCGGTTGGCCGCCCCGGACCGGCCTCGCACCCGACGCCGTTGACGGCCTCGGCGCCGCCGCTAGGATCGCTTGCAGAGTTCCTCCTGCCGCCGAATGGAGTCCGGCCACCTCCATGTCCTCTGCCTGGAAGCGCTTCCGCCGCGACCGTCTCGCGTTGTTCGGGCTGGCGGTGATCCTGGTGATGGTCGGGGCGGCGGTTCTGGCCCCGGTCATCGCGCCCTATGACCCGGCCGAGCAGTTCTTCGACGGGCTGACATTGGAGGGCGCGCCGGTGCCGCCCGGCGGCAAGTTCCTCCTCGGCACCGACCTGCTCGGCCGCGACCTGCTCTCTCGGCTGCTCTACGGCGCGCGCACCTCGCTCATCATCGGCGTGGTGGCGAACGGGGCCGCGGTGGTCCTGGGCACACTGCTCGGCGTCACGGCGGGCTATGTCCAGGGCTGGCTCGGTGCGGCGATCATGCGCTTCACCGACCTGATGATGGCGTTCCCGGCGCTGCTTCTGGCGATCGCGCTCGCCGCGATCTTCGCGCCGTCGCTGTGGATCGTCGCCATGGTGATCGCGCTGGTCAACTGGGTGCAGATCGCCCGCGTCATCTACACCGAGACGACGGGCCTGGCGGCCCGCGAGTACATCGAGGCGGCCCGCTCGCTCGGGGCCGGCAACGGGCGCATCCTGTTCCTCCACATCCTGCCGCATCTGGTGCCGACCATTCTGGTCTGGGCCACGCTCGGCATCGCCACGACCGTCCTGCTCGAGGCGACGCTGTCGTTCCTCGGCATCGGCGTGCGGCCGCCGACGCCGTCCTGGGGCGGCATCATCTTCGAAAGCCAGTCCTACTTCCTGTCGGCGCCGTGGCTGGTCTTCTTCCCGGGCATGGCGATCATGCTGCTGGCGCTTGCCTTCAACCTGGTCGGCGACGCGCTCCGCGACGCCCTCGACCCGACCCAGCGGGGGCGGTGATGCTGCGCTATCTCGCCCGGCGGCTGGCGGCCTCGGCGCTGATTCTGCTCGGCGTTACCGCCGTCACCTTCTGCCTGACCTTCCTCATCCCCGCCGACCCGGTACGGATGATCGCGGGCCGCAGCGCCTCGGCCGAAACGGTCGCTTCGATCCGCCACCAGCTCGGCCTCGACCGGCCCCTGCCGGTGCAGTATGTCAGCTATCTCGGCCGCTTGGCGCAGGGTGACCTCGGCCGCTCCTACGTGCAGAAGGCGGAGGTCTCGACCCTGATCTGGAGCCGCCTGCCGGCGACCCTGCTGCTCATGGCCGGCGCCATCTTCTTCGAGCTGCTGATCGGCCTGCCAGCCGGGATCTATGCCGCGGCGCGCCGTGGCCGGACGGCCGACCGCGGGATCATGATGCTGTCTTTCGCCGGAGTCTCGACGCCGCAGTTCGTCGTTGGGCTCCTGCTGCTCTACCTCTTCGCCTATCTGCTTGGCTGGTTCCCGTTGAGCGGCTACGGGACGCTGTCCCACCTTGCGCTGCCGGCGCTGACGCTTGGTATTGCCGGCGGCGGCTGGTACTCGCGGATGATCCGGTCCAGCATGGTCGAGGTGCTGCGCCACGACTACATCCGCACCGCCCGGGCCAAGGGCTTGAGCGAGCGCGGCGTCATCCTGGTGCACGGGCTGCGCAACGCGATCTTGCCGGTGATCGCGATGATCGGCCTCGACATCGGCATCTTCATGAGCGGGGCGGTGGTCGTGGAATCGGTGTTCGGCTGGCCGGGGATCGGCCAGCTCGCCTGGCAGGCGATCCAGCGGATCGACATCCCGATCATCATGGGGGTAACGCTGGTCGCGGCGGTCGCCATCGTGCTCGGCAACCTGCTGGCCGACCTGGTGGCGCCGCTGATTGACCCCCGGATCAGACTGCGATGATAATGGCCGACAATGTCCGGTTGCGGTGCCACGCCGCCGGACCAACACGGGAGGCAGAACCTATGAAGTCCGCGTTTCTGGCGGCCGCTGCGGCGTTCGCGCTGCTTGCGTCCGCACCGACGACCGCACCTTTTGCCCAGAGCATGCCGAAGCCCGGTGGCGAGATGATCGTCACCTACAAGAACGACATCTCCACCCTCGACCCGGCGATCGGCTATGACTGGCAGAACTGGTCGATCATCAAGAGCCTGTTCGACGGGCTGATGGACTACGAGCCGGGCACGACGACGCTCGTCCCCGACCTCGCCGAGAGCTACGAGATATCCGAGGACGGCCGGACCTTCACCTTTCACCTGCGCGACGGCGTGACGTTCCACAACGGCCGCCCGCTGACGGCGGCCGACATCAAGTATTCGATCGAGCGGGCCGTGAACCCCGAGACGCAGAGCCCCGGCCAGGGATTCTTCGCCACGATCGAAGGCTTCGAGGCGATGGCCTCGGGCGAGGCGAAGGAACTGTCGGGCATCACCACGCCCGACGACCGGACCGTGGTGTTCCGGCTGTCGCGGCCGGATGCCACCTTCCTGCACGTCATGGCGATCAACTTCTCCTTCGCCGTGCCGAAGGAGGCCGTGGAAGAGTACGGCGCCGACTTCGGCCGGAATCCGGTCGGCACCGGTGCCTACAAGCTCGCGGAATGGACGCTGGGCCAGCGTCTCGTTCTGGAGAAGAACCCCGACTACTACCGGGAGGGCGTTCCCTATCTCGACCGCATCACCTTCGAAATCGGCCAGGAACCGACGGTGGCGCTTCTGCGGCTGCAACGCGGCGAGGTCGACATCCTGGGCGACGGCATCCCGCCGGCGCAGTTTGTGCAGGTGATGAGCGATCCGGCGAACGAGGACCTGGTCGTCGAGGGCGGGCAACTCCACACCGGCTACGTCACCATGAACGTGACGAAGCCCCCCTTCGACAAGGTCGAGGTCCGTCGGGCCGTCAACATGGCGATCAACAAGGACCGCGTCGTCCGGATCATCAACAACCGCGCCGTGCCCGCCAACCAGCCGCTGCCGCCGGCCATGCCCGGATATGCGGAGGATTACGAGGGCTATCCCTACGATCCGACAAGGGCCAAGAGCCTCCTCGCCGAGGCCGGATACCCCAACGGCTTCGACACCGAGCTCTACGTCATGAACGTTGATCCCAATCCGCGCATCGCGCAGGCGATCCAGCAAGACCTGGCGGCAATCGGCATCCGGGCAGAGATCAAGTCGCTGGCCCAGGCCTCGGTGATCTCGGCGGGCGGCGAGGGCCAGGCGCCGATGATCTGGTCGGGCGGCATGGCCTGGATCGCCGACTTCCCCGACCCGTCCAATTTCTACGGGCCGATCCTCGGCTGCGGCGGCGCCGTGGAGGGCGGCTGGAACTGGGCGAAGTACTGCAACGAGGAGCTCGACGCCAAGGCGGCGGAGGCCGACGCCATCGTCGACCCGGCCAGGGCGGAGGAGCGGCTGGCGCTGTGGCGCTCGATCTTCCTCCAGATCATGGAGGACGCGCCCTGGGCGCCGGTCTTCAACGAGCAGCGCTTCACCATGCACTCCGAGCGCATCGGCGGCGAGCCCGCGCTGTTCGTCGACCCGGTGCACATCCCGGTGCATTACGATTACGTCTACGCGAAGGACGCGCAGTAGGAAACGGGAGCGCGGGTGCAAGCGAGACACGGAGGGAACCCCGCCCTCCGTGTCTCCGCGCTTCAACCGCAGCAGCGGAGCCGCATCGATGACCACCACCTGCAACCACACGATCCACAAGACGAACAGCCATTTCGGCTGGAACAACGCAAATCCGCCGGTGCTGACGGTCGCGCCGGGAGAGACGGTGGAGTTCCACACCATCGATTCCTCCGGCGGGCAGCTCGGCCCGAAATCGACGCTCGCCGATCTCGCCGCGCTGGATTTCGGCAAGGTCAACCCTGTCACTGGCCCCGTCTTCGTCGACGGCGCGGAACCGGGCGACGCGATCAAGGTGACGGTGCTGGCGTTCGAGCCCTCGGGCTGGGGCTGGACCGCGAACATCCCGGGCTTCGGGCTTCTCGCCGACCAGTTCCCGGAGCCGGCGCTGCATCTCTGGTCCTACGATCCGGCGAGCCTTGCACCGTCGCTCTACGGCCCCGGCGGGCGCGTGCCGCTGCGGCCGTTCTGCGGGACGATCGGCCTCGCCCCGGCCGAGGCCGGGCAGCACAGCGTCGTTCCGCCGCGCCGGGTCGGCGGCAACATGGACATCCGCGACATCGCCGCAGGCACGGAGCTCTATCTGCCGGTCGAGGTTCGGGGCGGCCTGTTCTCCGTCGGCGACACCCATGCGGCCCAGGGCGATGGGGAGGTCTGCGGCACCGCCATCGAGAGCCCGATGACCGTCGCCCTCAAGTTCGAGCTGGTGAAGGGCGCGAACCTCGCCTTCCCCCGCTTCACCACGGCGGGTCCGGTCAGCCGTCATTTCGACGTTGACGGCTATGAGGTCACGACCGGCATCGGGCCGGACCTGATGGAGGGCGCACGCGCCGCCGTCAGCGGCATGATCGACCTTCTGACGGCACGCCACGGTCTCTCGGCGGTCGAGGCCTACATGCTGTGCAGTGTCTGCGCCGATCTGCGGATCAGCGAGATCGTCGACCAGCCGAACTGGGTGGTGTCGCTCTACTTCCCGCGCGTGGTGTTCAACTGATCGGCGCGGCCCTCACGCGTCGACCGGTCGGGCACGAGGGCCATCATCGAGGCATGATCAAGGAATCGACGCTCCTCCGGGTCGAGGACCTCTCGATAAGCTTCGCGACCGAGGAGGGCCGCGTCACGGTCGTCGAGGGCGTGTCCTTCGCGGTGCCCGCCGGCCGCACGGTCGGCCTCGTCGGCGAGTCCGGGTGCGGCAAGAGCGTGACCGCCATGTCGATCATGCGCCTTCTCCCCTCCCCGCCCAGCCGGGTGGAGGGCGGCCGCGTGCTGTTCGAGGGCACGGACCTCCTGGCGCTCAACGAGACCGCCATGCGCGCGGTGCGTGGCGACCGCATCGGCATGGTCTTCCAGGAGCCGATGACCAGCCTGAACCCGACCCTTTCCGTTGGTTTCCAGATCGGCGAGGTCCTGCGGCTCCACCGCGGCATGAGCGCTGCGGCGGCGCGCGAGAAGAGCATCGAGATCCTGCGGCTCGTCGGCGTCGGCGCGGCCGAGCGGCGCGTCGATCAGTACCCGCATCAGCTTTCGGGCGGCCTGCGTCAGCGCGTCATGATTGCCATGGCCCTGGTCTGCCATCCGCGGCTTCTGATCGCCGACGAGCCGACCACCGCCCTCGACGTGACCATCCAGGCGCAGATCCTCGAGCTTCTGCGGCGCCTGCAGCGCGAGCTGGGCATGGCCATTCTGCTGATCACCCACGACCTCGGCGTCGTTGCGGAAACCTGCGACGAGATCGTCGTCATGTATGCCGGCCGCGTCGTCGAGCGGGGCGGCACCGGCGCGGTCTTCGCGCGGCCGGTCCATCCCTACACCGCCGGATTGCTCGCCGCGACCCCGCGGCTGGCGGCACGGCGGCGCGGCGGCCGGCTGCCGACGATCCCGGGCATGGTGCCGCCGCCGAACGCGCGCGGAACCGGCTGCAGCTTCGCCGAGCGCTGCTCCCGGGCGCTGCCGCGCTGCCGCGCCGAGCGGCCGCCGCTGCTGCCGCACCGCCTGGACCACGACGCCGCCTGCTGGAACCCATGCGCATGAAGCCCATGCCCACGAGCCGCGCCATCGGCGGGGAGGCCGCGCCCGGCGAGCCGCCGCTGCTCGAACTCGTCGATGTCGTCAAGCATTTCCGGTCGAAGGACGGCACCGGCGTCGTGCACGCGGTGGACGGTGTCAGCCTGACGCTGCGGCGCGGCGAGACCCTCGGTATCGTAGGGGAATCGGGTTGCGGCAAATCGACCCTCGCGCGCGTCGCCCTGCGCCTCGTCGAGCCCACCGCCGGCGCCATCCGGTTCGAGGGCGAAGACCTCCTCGCGCTGGGTCCGCGGGCGTTGCGGGCGCGCCGGCGCGACATGCAGCTCGTCTTCCAGGATCCCTACGCCTCCCTCGATCCGCGCTTTACGGTCGGCGCCATCATCGCCGAGCCTCTGGCGATCCACGGCATCGGCAGCCGCGAGACGCGCCGCCGCAAGGTCGCCGAACTGCTGCGGACCGTGGGGCTCGAGGCCGACGCCGCGCGCCGCTATCCGCACGAGTTCTCCGGCGGCCAGCGGCAACGGATCGGCATCGCCCGCGCGATCGCGCTGGAGCCGAAGCTGGTGATCGCCGACGAGCCGGTCTCCGCGCTCGACGTTTCGATCCAGTCGCAGATCCTGAACCTGCTGGCCGACCTGAAGGAGCGGCTGGGACTATCCTACGTCTTCATCTCGCACGACCTCGCCGTCGTCGAGCACATCAGCGACCGCGTGGCGGTGATGTATCTCGGCCGCGTCGTCGAGACGGCGGACACCGACGACCTCTACGCGCGCCCCGCGCACCCCTACACCCAGGCGCTGATCTCGGCGATCCCGCAACCAGAGCCGGAGCGGCGGCGCGAGCGGATCGTGCTCGGCGGCGATGTCCCGAACCCGGAAGCGCCGCCGCCGGGCTGCCCCTTCCATCCGCGCTGCCCGAAGGCGATGCCGCGCTGCCGCGGCGAAGCGCCGGAGCCCCGCGACATCGGAACGCCCGAGCGGCCGCATCTGGTGACCTGCCACCTCTACTGAGTGCCGGGAATCGCCGGCACGGCCCGTTGCCGAATGGCGCGTGCGCACCATGTTCTAGTCATGGGGGTACACGCGCAGCCCGGCAACGCATGAGGCAACGACGATGGCAGAGGACAAGCCGATCCCCAAGCGCCGCACCGGAGCGCCGCAGAACGCGGAGACGATACCGGGGCGAGCCGAAGACGCCCCGGCCCGGGATAGCCGCAAGCCCGAACGAAGGCGCGACAGAGAGATCGACACCGACCCGGTAACGCGCGCCTCCGAGGAATCCTTTCCGGCCAGCGATCCACCCGGCTGGATCGCTTTGCGTGCGTAGGCCGCGCCGCCCGCGCCTGGCGGCGATCGCGTCGCGGGCCGACCCCGTCACTCCGGCGAAACGACGCTCAGATAGGGCGCGGGCGCCTGCTCGTCCGGCCCGGTGACCGGCGGCACCTCCGAGCGCACGGGCGGCAGGCTCTTGAGATAGGCCGCGACGGCGCGAGCATCCTCGTCCGTGAGCCCGGCATAGGAGCGCCAGGGCATCACCGGCGCCAACTCGCGCCCATCCGGCCGGATACCGGTCCGAATCGCCGCGACGATGTCGTCTTCGCTCCATTCACCGAGACCGGTTTTCGGATCCGGCGTCAGGTTGGGCGGATAGAAGATCCCGAGACCGGGAACCCCGAAGCCGATGGTCGAGCCGGCGAGGAAGAGCGCCGGATCGGGCTTGCCCACGAGCGCCCCGCCCGTATGGCAGCCGGTGCAATCCATAATCCTGACAAGGTATTCGCCGCGCTTGACGGCGTCATTCGCGATCGCGGAGGTCGCGCAGGCCAAGCCGAGGAGGCTCAGCACCGCAGCAGAGACGGATCTCATGGTCGAGTTGCCCCTGGTTGGATTGGCCCCCTGAGAGCCGTACCATTCATCGCGAGGGTGGCGAACATCGTCAAGCAGACAAAAGACGTACGGTCTCCCTCCGTTCGAGATATTCGCCCGCCTTCCGTTTCGGGCGTGCGCAATGTCAGCCCGAACGGCGCGCGGCCAGCAGCGCCTCCGCGATCTCGACGAAGCCCGCGCCGGCCCGCGCCTCGGTCACATAGGCGGGGGTGGCCGTAAGCCGGTCGGCGAAGTCGCGGATGTTGGCCACGCCGACCGCATGCGGGAAGAAGGCGAACATCGGCGAGTCGTTCGGCGAATCGCCGGCGAAGACGAACTCGTCCCGGCTCGCATCGAGGTCGATGCCGAACGCTTCGCGGAGCATGATGCGCGTCATGCCGAGCTTGTCGTAGGTGCCGAACCAGCCGTTGACGTGGATCGAGCTGACCTTGGCGGTGGCGCCGGCCTCCTCGAACAGGGCGACGATCCGGTCCACCTCGGCCCGCGGCAGCGGCGCGACGTCCTCGCAGAAGTCGATGGCGAGATCGGACTCGCGATAGAGCTGGTCGGACGCGACCGCCGCGCCCGGCACGGCGGCGAGAATGCGCTCGCGCAGCACCTCCAGCCGGCGCCGGTTGGCGGCGCGCGTCTCCTCGGGCAGGAGATACCGCTTCACCAGCTTTCGCCGCCCGGCATCGTAACGGAAATAGAAGGCGCCGTTCTCGCCGACGACGCCGTCGACGGGCCACATGCGGGCGATGTGATCGCACCAGCCCGCCGGCCGGCCGGTGATGGCGAAGGTGAGGATGCCGACCGCCTGCAGCCGCTCCAGCGCCGCGTAGGCCGCGGCGGTCAGCTTCCCTTCCGTGGTCAGCGTGTCGTCGATATCGGTGAGAAGGCCGCGGACGCGCCGCCGCGCGGCAAGGGGAAAGCGATCGAGGGGCTGCAGGGACATGGGATTCTCGTTTGACCGGGACAGCGCGCCGAGGCGACCACCGGAAACAACCCGATCCCGCCGCAAAGATCAACGCTCCGTTGCAGCGGCCACCCAACCGCGGGGTGCAGGCCGTGCAACCGAATCGCCCTTCGCGTGCCTTGACGGTTTCGCCCCCCCTTCCCCCGGCCGGCGGCAGGGCGTAGGATTTGGCATTCGATTGATCGACGCGCAGGGAAGCCCCCGTGATGCTGCCACCCGAAGAGCGCGTGATCCTTGTGTCCGGCGCCAACCGGGGAATCGGACGCGCCGTCGCGAGGCGCCTCTATGCCGACGGCTACAATCTCAGCCTCGGCGCCCGCGACGTGACGAAGCTCGCCGGCATCACGGCAGGAATGGCAACGGCGCGGGTGTTCGTCCATCCCTACGAGGCGCGCGACGCCGGCGCGGCACAGGATTGGGTCGCGGCCACGGCGGCCTATTTCGGCCGGATCGACGGGCTGGTGAACAACGCCGGGATCCTTCGGCCCTTCAGTGTCGAGGACGATGACGAGACGGTCCTCGACGCCCTCTGGGAGGTGAACGTGAAGGGGCCCTATCGGCTGATCCGCGAGGCCTTTCCGCACCTCAAGGCGAGCGGCGCCGGGCGGATCGTCACGCTCGTCTCGCTGTCCGGCAAGCGGGTAAAGAGCGCCTCGGCCGCCGGGTACGCGATGAGCAAGTTCGCCAGCCTTGCGCTCGCCCACGCGGCCCGGTTCAGCGGGTGGGAGCACGGGGTTCGCAGCACCGCGCTGTGCCCCGGCTTCGTGCGGACGGACATGACGATGGATGTCGGCAGCGTTTCGCCGGACGACATGATCGCGCCCGAAACGGTGGCCCGGCTCGTCAGCATGCTGCTTTCCCTGCCAAACAACGCGTCCGTCGCCGAACTGCCGGTCAACTGTGTGCTGGAGCACACCTATTGATGCGCTGACTCGGCGGCCGTCCCGCCCGTCGCTGCGTTGCCGACGAACATCGGGAACCTTTGCCGCCTTCCCGCTGGCCGAGGCCGTCCTGCTGCCGGCCCTCTACATCCCGATCCTGATCATGCTGGTCGCGCCGATCTTCCGCGGCGTCACCTTCGAGTTCCGCTTCGAGGCGGAGGAACGGGGCCGTCCCCATTGGGACCGCTCGTTCCATTACGGATCGCTGCTGGCAACGTTCGCGCGGGGCATCGTGCCGGGAATTCCTGTTACGTCTTCCGGGGCAAGGTCCGGCGCAAGGCGGGCGGCCATTGACGCCTTCGGCAGACGCGCTGCCTTGCCGGCACGCGCCCGAACGCCTACCTGCCCGGCAGCGTGAACGGCCACGGAGCGGATGACGTGCGACGGATCATTCTGGGTACGAAGCTTGTCATCCTCGCCCTGTGGACGGCGATCTGCTTCGGCGCCTATGCTCTGTTGAACCTGATCGGCGACGCGGTGATCCGGCATTCGGATACCGTCCCGGTCGCGCCGGAGGGGGTGGCGTTCGTCTCGTGGCTGCTCGGACTGTTCCAGACGGTCGGCTTCGGGCTCGTCGTCGGCGTGTGGGTCCTCGGCGTGATCGTCGTCCTTTTTATCGGCTGGATCGCGCACCGGCTGGCGCCGAGGCGTTGAGATCGCTGGACCGAGCGGCAAGCGCCGGGATCGGAGGCATGGCATGAAACGAATTCTCTTTACGCTCGCACGCCAGGTGGCCGCCGACCCGCATATGCGGGCCAGGGCCATCGAGACGGCGCGGCGACTGCGCCCTCATCTCGAGCAGGCCGGCCAGGAGATCGCCGCCGCGGCGCGCGAGGTCGATCCGCGCCGCGATCCCGTCGGCTTCGGCCGGCGCGTCCGGGACCGGATCTTTCCGAAATAGCCCCTTTCGAGGCCATATCCCGGGGCCATGAGACGGCCGCCGTGCCCGGCCCTTGGCCCCAACGAGTCCCCTCGGGCGGCGAGCCGCAAAGATCCCGGACGGCCGAAGGGGGTTCACCGGTTCAGGCGCGCCGGCCCCGCGACGCGAAGGAGAGGGCGGGCGCTCCCCACCGGCTCCCGGGCAACAGCGCCAACAGGAGGGCGATGAGCAGGGCGAGCAGCGGATCCGTGATTTCCGGCGTGTGGTGGGCGAAGACGGTCTGCGCCGCCTCGATCAATACGAGCACACCCACCGAGACCAGCGCCGCCCAGGCCCAGCCGAGCCGCATCTCCAGCAGGAGCCAGACCAGGCTTCCATAAAGGAACGTCTTCTCGAGCAGGTTGACGAAACCGGCCCCTGTCGAACCATCGAGCACCCCGGCGAACGGAGCCCAGCGGAAGTCCGCGATGCCGGCGCGCAACTCGAACGGGGCCAGCCCCTGGAAGACCAGGAGGATGAGCAAGAAGGCCGCGAGCCAGGCGGCCCGGCCCGGCACCCGGTAGAGGACAAGCCACCAGACGGCGACGGCGAGGAGCGCACCCGTGAGGTTGTCGGCGCTCACCGCGTTGTCGATGACGAGCAGTTCGGCGAGGAAGACGCCGGCGATCAGCAGCAAAGAGACGCGATCGCGCTGGCCGCGCATCCGGACGTCGGCCCAGAGATGCAGGACGATCGACCAGGCGACGGCGTCGTGCAGCGTGCCGAGCGGCGTCAGGCGTGGCGTCAGCAGCAGGGGTTTGAGGCTGTCCTTGATGACCTGGACGTCGATCGACGGCGCGAAGGGCGCGAGACGGTAGGCAATCCACGCGCCGATCAGCAGCACGGGCACCGAGAGACGGGGGGCGCGCTCCAGGCCCTGCAGCAGCCGACGAACGACAGGCAGAGTCGCGGCGAGCGCCCCGAGGGCGAGACCAAGGCCGTTCCAGACGACGTCGGTGAGCGTGGGAACACGGCTCGGGATGAAGAGCTGTACGATCTGGAGCGCAACCGCGAGGGCGAGCCCGAAGAGCAGAACCAGCAGGATGCGCACCGGCCTGAGGCCCCGCCCGCTCACGGCCGTTACGCCGACAAGGCCGAACGGCACGAACAGCGCGACATTGGCGAGGATGTCGCTGCGGCTGGTCCCGAGCGGGTCGATGGTCAGAAGCCGGTGCAGCGCCCGGGAATCGGCGTTCGCGAGGGCAAATTCGAAGGGGTAGAGCGAGCCGTAGACGATCAGGGCGGCGACAATCAGCAGCAGGAGCGGCAAGGCAACCATCCGAGGTTCATGGAATCGGCTCACCCGAAGAGCTCACCGGGACGGACGCGCCGCTTCCTGGAATCCGAGGACGGAGTCTCTCTTGCTGCAAGGGCTGCGTCAAACCGCCGAAGAGAACCGGTGCGGGCAGAACGTAATCCAGAGCAAGGCACGTTTGAAGGCCGCGGCGATCCGGCCTCGCTTTTTCGGTTCGGCGATCGCCCCGTCAGCGGCTTGTGGCACCGGACCCGCCCGAAGCCTCCGTGTCCTCCCCGCCCGGCGGGCTCCGCCGCAGATACTCGGCGACGGCGAAGCCGACCAACAACCAGAACCCGCCGACGAGGAACCCGGCGACGACATCGCTCGCGTAATGAACGCTGAGGAAGACGCGGCTGAACGCGATGAGGGCAATGAAAACCGCCGTCCAAAAGGTCACCTCGAAGCGCTGGCGCGGATCGGTGAGGTCCCGCGCGATGGCATAGGCGATGAACCCATAAACGGCCATTGCCCCGCTTGTGTGGCCGCTGGGGAAGGAAGGCGAAACGGCCGTCACGTCGGTGACGAACTCCGGTCGCGCGCGATCGAAGGCGAACTTGCTGAGATAGGTCGTGGCCTGAGATCCGACGATGTTGACCCAAAGCGGCAGAATGAAATGAAGCCGCCGATATGCCCACAGGAATCCGGTCGTGACGAAGGCGACGGCGGCCAGCGCAGCGCTGCCGCCCAGATCCGTGATCCATGCAAAGAGATCCGCCAAGTAGGTCGTTCGCCAGGGATTGACGAGCGCGTCGATGCGGTTGTCGAAGGCGGCCAATTCCTCGGCTTCGCCCAGCTCCTCAACGAGACCGCCAAACAGCGAGACGAGGTAGAGGGCCGCCGCCGCGAGCAAGGTCAGTGGCAGGCCGGTAAAGTCCCGCGGATCGAATCGGCGGGCAAGGAAGGCATAGGTCCTGGGGAGCCGCTGCATCAGCATCGCGCGCAAGGGATGGATTCGGGTCCAGGCCCGGCGGCCGGCCAGGAGTTCCGGCAACCGGCCCACCGCCCGCGCGCTCAATCGAACGAGCAGCCATGCGAGCCACCACAGGCACAGAATCGCAGCGCCTGTCGCCACGAGCAGAAGGGTGGGATCGAAGGGCGGTTCGGTCATGGGCAAGAGGCGATCACGGGCGTCGCCAGGATACGCCCGCGCGGATCGGGATGTGAAAAACCGCCATACGAACCGTTATAGGCGGATTTGGATCCCTCGCGCCCGATCGACGCCCCGGTCGTTGCCGGAGGAACGGATGGCGGTGCCCTACCGTTAGCAAAGCGTGCAGCATCGAATGCTCGATATGGCCCGCGTCCCGACCGAGCCGCCGAATCCCGCGCCGAAGAAGCCACCGCTACCGGACCGGCCGCCCCGCCCGGACGAGCCACCGACGCCGATTCGGCCGCCGGGCCGGCCGCCCGATCCGGTGGAGCCGCCGATCAATCCACCGAGCCCCATCGAACCGCCGACGAATCCGCCGAGCCCGGACGCGCCACCGGTAAACCCGCCGCCTCCGGTCGAGCCGCCGCCGGAGCCTCCCGGCCCGTCTTACGCGAACCAGCCGAACCAGCTGCCGATCACGAGGAAGTATCCGATCACGCCGGCGGCGATCGCCGCCAGCGTGATCAGCCGATCCGGTAGAGCGAGCCGCGTCGGCGGATGATAACGCGTCGGCGCGGCCGCAAAGGCATCGGTGACGGTAGGCAGTGGGTCACGTCGGTCGAGGGAACGGTTGATCTCGCGCAGCCACCATCGGCGGCGGGCGTATCCCCAGCCGCCCCAGACCAGGATGAGCAACAGACCAAGCCAGAACACGGTCGCCAGCCTCGCCTTCGAACGCTCCTGTCAGCCGATCAGAGCAGGTGATTGGCGTTCTGTCGAGCGATCTGAAACCGGGTGCTCCTTGCGGAGGCCGGCGCCGTCTCGCGAGGGAGCCCCCCTTCGGTGCAGAAGCACCGGCGATGCCCGTGGTCCGCACCGGGCGGAAGCTATGCGGCACGGCTTTTCGACCGCGGTCGGGAAGGCGGACGGTCGGCTTGGTCGCGGCCAACCCGATTCGGGCGGCCGGGCGGCGTTCGACGACGAATGGAAGCGCGCCGGCTTTCAGGCGGCCTCGGCCCCGTGCTGCTCCAGATGCTGATACGCCCTGCCCTTCAGCCGCGCCCACACGATCCCGCTTTCGATCTCTGCCGGAGACCACTGGGCATAACAGAGGTCGTAGAGCCACTGCTCGCGCGGGTGCAGCGTCGGATTCTCCAGCTTCGCGAGGTCGTGATCCGTCACCGGCCAAGCGATGTTCGCCGCCGACATGGTCAGCGCCGGCACGCCGGCCAACAGCGCATCGACGGAGGAGCTCGAGGAATAAGTCACCGCGATCCAGCAATCGGCGAGCGCGTCCTGGATGGTACCGGTGGGCGGCACGTCGATACGGACCTGGCGGTCCGCCTCGAAGGACTGCGCCATCCGCCGGAGATCGTCCGGCCTGGTGCAGGGATGCGGGCGAAGCACGATCGGCCGGTCCGTGTGCCGCTTCACCTCGCGCGCCGTCGCGTTCATCCAGGCGACGATGTCCGCGCCCTGGAGAGAGGCGTCGTTCGGAACCTGCCCGACGATCAGAACGTGAGAACCCGTCCGCCGGTACGGTTTCAGCGCGAGGCCGAACTCGCGCCGCAGCAGCTCCCACCGGTCCGGCGGCGAGCCGGCGTTGACGAAATCGGCCGTGTTGTGGAAGGCGCCGTTCAACCCAACCCGGAAATGGGTGCGCGTATCGACGGCGGTCCGCTTGTTGCGCAGGCGGCGGATGAACGCCCGCAGGCCCTTGTCGTTGTGGTAGACCCGCCGCCCCAGGAACGGCGTCTCCAGAACGACGAACGAGCCTTCGTGAGCGGCGTAGACATTGCAACGCACGACCTTTGCCTGGCCGCCGACCTTCGGGCAGCCATAGACCACGGCGATGTCGCAGGGGCGGTAGACGGATTCGGTCACGAGGGACACGTCTTCGCCCGCGTTCCGCAGCGCCCGATAAAACGCGAGCAGCCCGACCCGCTGGTGCTCGCGAACCTGCCCGGCCGTCCCCAGAAAGACATTGATCTTTGGCACTTTTCGGCTTCCCCTTGCCCCCGCATGGTGCGCACCGCCGCATCTGCGGGCATTCGCGCGCCTGCATCCCCTGCGGCCCCAATGCCATGGGCTGAGGAGACGGTCGGCCGTACCCTTTCCCGACCCGCGCGGCGACCGAAGCTCGACGGGCGACGCTTCGAGCAGCCTACGAGGCGGAGCATTACCGTATAATTAAGACGTGCGAGCCGTCTATCGATATCGAACCGCGCGAGCGGCGCCGGTCAGGGAGCCATGGGCGCTCGGCGGACCCGCCCCCGGCCGGCCGAACAGATAGCCCTGGCCGTAATCGATTCCGAGCGCGCACAGCGCCTGCGCCTGCTGCTCCGTCTCGATCATCTCGGCCACCGTGCCGATGCCGAGATCCCGGCACAGCCCCACCATCGCCTTGATGATCGCGCGGTCGCGATCGACCGAGAGCACCCGCTGAACATAGGCGCCATCGATCTTGACGAAATCCACCGTCAGCGCCTGCAGATAGGGGAAGGACGCCGCGCCCGACCCGAAATCGTCGAGGCAGATCTGGTGCCCGTTGCGGCGAAGCCGCTGCAACAGGCCCTCGGCGCGGTCGAGATCGTCGATCCGGCTGGTCTCGGTGATCTCGAACATCAGCTTGTCGCGAAGTCCCTCATAGCGGTCGAGCATCGCGGGCAACGCCTCCACGAAACCGTCGCTGCCGAGAGAACGCGCGGAGAGATTCACCGCCACCGGCGGAGGCTGCCCCCGGCGTGACCAGTCGAGCAGCAGGCGGGCGACCCGTTCGCAAACGGCGAGGTCTATTTCGCCGATGAGATCGACATCCTCGGCGAAGCCGAGAAGCGCGATCGGCGATTCGCCCTTGCCGGTCCGCAGGAGGGCCTCGTAATGATGCAGTGCGCGGGTTCGCAGATCGACGATCGGCTGAAGGCGGATCTGAAAGGACCGGTCGGCGATCGTCCGCCGCAATTCGGCGATGCGCGACGCGGTCTCGGAGAGAAGTTCGCTCATGCCTGCGGCGAGCGTCGGGGCCGCGAGGGCATCGACACCTGCGGTCGCGAACCGGGACAATACATAGGCAAGGGCCCGGGCGCCGTCGGTGGCCGTCAGATCGGCCATGGACAGCTGCAGGCTGCGGCGCCGGACCGTGATGCCGCGCCCCTGCGGATCGGCCTCGCGCGCGATGACGGCGATGCGACGCTCGACGCCGGCGATCTCGATCGACGGCTCGTGCAGGAGGCCGAACCGTTCGGTGCCGAGCCGCACCGCCGCGTCGCCCTGTATGGACGCCGCGCGCAGGATCGCCCCGATGTTGGCCATGAGATCCGGGCCCGATTCGCCGCCGAGCCGGGCCTGAAGCTCGTCGATCCCGGAGAGTTCGAACAGCGTGAGCTCGGCGCCGTCGCCGCTGTCCGCGCTCGCCCGCAGCCAGGCGGCCGCCCGCTCGCGAAAATCGGGAACCCCGAGCAGACCGGTGGCGCCATCGCGTTCCTCGGCGAGCGGTGCCTGCATCCAAGGAAGCTTCTCGATCGTCAGGGTCAGATGCGTGAGGCCATCGCTGTCGGGCAACCGGCAGCCGGCGAGCCAAGCCGGCTTGGCGGAGGCAGTCAGCCGCACGGGGACCGGCTGGAAACGCGTGCCGCTTTCGACCTGGTCGAGAATCGCGGCCAGGAAACGGCGGTCATCCGGCACCACCAGATCCAGGATCGGTTGACCGACGAGCGACAGCGCCTCGCGGCCGGTGAGCTGGCGCGCGGCACCCGACGCGAAGCGGACGATGCCTCGGGCGTCGATTTCCAGCAAGAGGTCCGCCGCGGCGAAGGCAAAGGCGACGAACCGGTCCCGCTCGCTTCGGAGTGTGTCCGCTCTTTGCGAAAGCGATGCCGCCAAGCCGAATGCCCCCCACAACCTCCCGGAGCCTCACCCGGACATCTCCGCCGAGCGCGGCCAAGCCGCTCCCGCCGGCATCCATCATGAATCGGTAAGCTTACCGCTTGCTTAACACACGGCCGTCCTGCGCCCGGCCGGGCTTGGGCATCGAAGGCTACGCCGCGTACTTCGCCAAGGCGGACAAAGCCGCGCCCGGCCTTGTGCGCGTCGGCGCAAATGGACCGGAATGGTGTGGTGCGACGCATAACGTGCGACTGGGTACTCAATGTTGACAATGACTTAATGACTCGTCGGGGACGCATAAAGTGAAATGCGCGAACACATTAGGTGAGATTTCCCGATAGTCTGGACGCATAAAGTGACGCTGATCCAAGCGCTATTAGGCGCAAAGGCGACCAGCGCTTAGGGGCTGATTGAGGCATCCTGGATCGGCAACGATCCGGGGTGCCATCAATGTCGGAAGCCATCGCCGAATTGCTGGAAAAGCGGGCCGCCCTGGCCGCGCGCCAGGAAGAGATCAGGACCGAGATCGCCCGGCTCGGCGAGGACCTCGCCGCGCGGGACCGCGTCCTGTCCTTGCTGGACCCGAGCTACCGACCGAGCGCCCCAGCCAAGCGGCGAACGAAGACGAGCGAGCGGCACTTCGGCCGCGGCGAGTTGTCGGACGCCACGCTGGAGCGGATCTGTGTGCGAACCGGCTATCCGAAGACGATCCGGGCCGCCGAGTTCATCTCGCGCGACATGGACCCGTGGGCTTACCGGCACAGCGTCGCGCTCGACGTCTCGCGGCCGGAAAGGCCGGCCGACAATGCCCTCATCGAGGCATTCAACGCCCAGTTACGAGCGGAATGTTTGAACGCCCATGGGTTCTTGAGCCTTGCGGACGCGGCGGAAACGTTGGAGGCTTGGCGCAGAGACTATAACGAGCAACGGCCACACGGCGCGATCGGGAACAAGGTCCCGACCGCGCCCAAGAAATCGGCACAAGCCGCCAGCCCGTGTTGCCGATCAAGGGCGAAAAACTCCAGCGCTAGCCGGGGGCGCATCGGGGAGCGGTTCAAAGTGAACAGGGCGAACCTATAATAGGGGAGTGGGTCAGCTTGAAGCTCGGCAGCAGCGCCTTAAGAACGGGCTCGGGCAGCTGGCCCGCCCCGCCCGTTGGGGAGCTCTATCTTGGCTCCATCGTCGACGGGAGCGTCCATCCAATGCCCCTGTGCGGGTGCGGCACGAAGCCGGCGGCTTCGACCGTCGGCGCGAATTCCGCAAGCTGGTCGAGCAAGCATGGCATCAGCCAGACCAGCGACCAACCGTTGTCTGCGACAAAGGAGATGCCGTCGGCTGACAGCTTTCCCAGCAGAGCGACAGCATGCGCGAGGTTGTCGATCGAGAAATAGATGACAATCCCTACCTCAAGATCGAACCAGATGCGGCCCCACTCCGGCTTCAGGAGCAGCGCCCAGTCTGGGTCTCCCTTCTCCCAAGTATCGGCGATCTTCCCGCGGAGCTTGGACTTCCAGCCTTCCGCATGGACACGCTCCCAATAGGCTGCGTCTCGGCGGTCCGGATCGGGCAGCTCGATATCGAGGCCGAGCGCGCGCACGATCGGGTTGGGATCGCCGTGGATCGTCAGCTTCATCCGCCGCGACCAATCGAAGGGCCACTCGTCGAGATCATCCCAATCCGCGGGTCGCTCAGCCGTCATTCGAATGCTCCTGTTGGTGAACCATCCGGACATCTCGCAACAAGATCTTGCCATCCTCCCGCAGAACGGGGCGTGCAACAAGCCACCCGCGTTTGCCTCCGGCGATGATTTTTCCGGCTTGATTCTCCGGACGAAGGGCCTGGGCTTGCCGGTGATCTCCGCAGCATTCGGTTAAGCGTCATGGCGACGGTCCGGACATCACGCACGAGGCCTGACGGCATCATCGAGCAAGCCCCGACCCGCTCGTTCGGATCCATTTGACGGCGCGATAGACACCATATCCGATAGTAAATGCCACGGCTGCCGGGGCCGCAGCAACGATGACGCACCCTGTTGCAGTGCTGCCGCCAACGATGCCGCCGATGGCGGATATTCCGGAGGCGATGCCTGCGCCGCTCAGTCCTGCGACGGTCCCGGAACCACCGATCGCCGCAAGGGTGCCAACGGTGCCAATAGCGGCGCCGGCGTAACCCGCACTCCGGCCGGCAGCACGCGATTCGCGTTCGGTCTCGCCAAGACTCGGTTCGTCTTTCAGCACCGTGTGATTGACCACGGCGGCTGTGCCGGCACCCGAAGCCAAGAGAACGGCTCCCGTAGCGAGCGCGCCCATACCGGCTCCGGAAAACGCAGCCCCGGCTCTTTTGAGCACGCTGCCGCTCGCGGCAGCCAAGCCCGTTCCCGCCGCCGGTGACGCAGGCGTATCAGCCCCTTGTCTTTCAGCCTCGGCCCTCTTGGCCTTGGCCTTAGCTTGCAATCGCTCGTAGCCTTCCGGATCGCTTTCCCGGAAGGCCGCGATCTTGGCCTGCGCGGCCTCCTTCATTTCGCGCATCAGATGCCGCGTGTGGTACTCCCCCGTGTACGCGTATCTGAGCCGTGCCCTTTGTATCCGCATGCTCGTCTCTTTGCTCCGACCCGGGTACCGTTTTGTCATGATTTCCCCATAAACCTTTGGTGGCGGCGCCAGTCGCCGCCCGCCACGCCCGATTTGCGCCGACACGAACATGGCGCTTGGCTCACGTTCGTTCTTGATCGAAGGTGCCGCCGGGAGCACAAGAGCCATCCTAGGCACCAACCGCCGCACGCAATTCAGGCGTGTATCGCAAAGTTGCATGTCATACAAGTTATTGAATTTTGCGATCCTGCCCCCAAGATATGAGGGTTGCGGAATCGCGCCTAGGAGGGGCGATGACTAAAACTCCGGTTGCAGTCGCTTCATACCCTGCGGTGGTGGGCGCAGTGCTGTTGGCGCGGCGCAAAGAGCTTGGCCTGTCACAATCCAACTTAGCCGATGCCGTAGGTCTGACCGTGTCCACGTGGTCGCGGATCGAGAACGGCGAGTCTGCGTTGACGATCGAGCAGCTCGCCGCGGCCGCCCAGGCTTTAGGAGTTGCACCCAGTGCCCTACTTCAGGTGGCAGAGGAGAAGATCGCGGAGCTCAACCGCCGGGGAATCGCGACCAGCCCGACCCGCATAGATCCCGCGTCGATCGTGGAGCTCGGGGCGATCCCCCTGATAGGGGCATCCCTCTCTGGAGCTTTGGGCCCAATAGCTTGGCTCGCCTCCAGTGCCGTTTCCGGCTATCGCCTTTATTCGAAGTTCGCCAAGCGAAAGGGATAGCAGACGACCTTCAGGATTCAGGCAAGATCTCAGTCGCGCCAGCTTCGGTCTCTCCGGAGTCGACGTTCAGCGCCACGAGCTCGGACGCTCAGCCTGCCTCGCTGCCGCAGACTGCCCTCACGAGGAGGCAGGAATGGCTGTAAAGCACGGCGTGGAAGTCGTGCTTTTTTCGTAGCCCGGGACGCGGCCCTCGCGAACGAGGGTCCGGTTTCAAAGTGCTGCCGGAGTTCTCGATTACCATCGCGGGCCCGGATGGAGGTATCACTGTACGTCCCGGATCCACCTTCCGTGGCCGATGTTGGGGCTGGGCATTCTTGCTAACTGGTGGGGCGGAAGTGAGTGACGACCGGTACCCATCCCGCGTCATAGCCTCGACACTGATTGACACCGGAGCGGGCGGAGGACTTCTTCGGCTTGATTGACTGCTAAGGGATAGCACCGACACATAAAGTGAGATTTGTCTCACGATATGCGTCCAAATCTCACTTTATGTGTCGACTCACAGGAATGGACATCCAGGAAGGCTGGCGTCCCCGGCAGGATTCGAACCTGCGACCTACGGTTTAGGAAACCGTTGCTCTATCCGGCTGAGCTACGGGGACGTGACACCAGCTTATAGCAGCCGGGACCGGTCCGCTAAAGGGGGTGCGGCGCATTTCCTGTGCCCGGGCCTCTCCTGACTCTAGGGCTGCCGCCCGTTCTTCCGGCGGCGGAACGGAACGGCGCGGCCGTTCGTTGGTGCTGGCGGGCCGAGCCTGGCCGGCCCGTTGAGCAAGGGAACGGCACAGGACCCGGCGGGGCTGGTGCAAATCGCGTACGACCGCTTCCGGCGCTATCTGGCGCCCGGGACCCTGCGCGTCACCGTCACGAAGCCTGCCGGCCAAGAGCCATCCGCGACCGGCGGCGAGGTGTCCCTGCGGTTCGGCCGCTCCCTTGCCGACGCCGTCTCGATCGAGCGAATCGAGCCGCAACCGGATCGAACCGCGACGACGGCGGATGCCTTGGTGTTCACCTTCCGCATTCAACCGCCCGGCCGGTCCGGAACGATTTCCTTCACGGTAAAGCCGGAGACGTTCGGACCCATACGCGGGGAGATCGGCTTGGTCGGCCACGAGCCGGCCCTGCTGACGCCGTTCGTGTATCCCTGACCCGAGAGGAGGGCCCATGGACGCTGTGCTTCGAGCAACCGCCGTCTACATCGTTCTCCTGCTGCTCTTCCGGATCTCCGGCCGCCGGTCCCTGTCTCAGCTCACGACCTTCGACTTCGTGCTGCTGCTCATCATCGGAGAGGCGATGCAGCAGGCGCTGCTTGGCGAAGACTTCTCGCTGACCAACGCCGTCCTGGTCATCGTGACCCTGATCACCATCGACATCGCGCTGTCGCTGGTGAAGCAGCGTTCGCCTTCGGTCGAGAAGCTGATCGATGGCGTGCCGATGATTCTGGTGGAGAACGGACGACCCCTCAGCGACCGCCTGCGGAAATCGCGCGTCAGCGAAGAGGACGTCCTGGAAGCCGCCCGCCGCCTGCAGGGCCTCGAACGCCTCGACCAGATCAAGTTCGCGGTGCTGGAGGTGAGCGGCGGAATCACGGTCATTCCGAAGAAACGACCGTAGCGAGGCCGCCCATCTGTCCGGGAACCCGTCGCGCGTGCGGTTGGCGAGGGGTGGCGCGTCCAGCCTGGCAAACTCCTCCCGGCTCTTCGAGCGGAGCCCGTCGGTCGGGAAGTTCAGCCGCCGGAGCAGGTCGATCTGTAAGGATGCACCTGACCCGCCGGATGGCTGCCGGCGCAGAGGAACAGGACGTTGTAGACCTTGTCGGTCGTCGCCGGCCTCCGGCGTCAGGGGAATGCGAATCCATCGGACGGGATCGTCATTCGCACCGCGCGCAGCAGGACGCAGCCGGCCGCTCCGGCGTCAGGGCATCGGCGTCGAGCGTGTCCTCGCCGTAGATTGTGCTGTCACCGATCGTGTGGAAGGTCTCCCACGGCGTGCCCTGCGGGTCCGCGACCCAGGCCTTGTTGCCGCGGGCGTAGCAGCAGGTGACCCCCTCCTGCTTCACCACCGGGCGCTGCGCCGCGGCGAGGCGGCCGGCCACCTCGGCGAGTTCTTCGTCGCTGTCCACCTGGATGCCGAGATGGTCGAGCCCGGGCCTGCGGCCGCGCGCCGAGACCGCGAAGTTGACGCGCGGATCCTCCAGCATCCATTTCGCGTAATCGGCCTCGTGAACGGTGGGTTCGGCGCCGAACAGGGTGGAATAGAACCGGACCGATTGGGCCAGGTCTTCAACGGCGATGTGCACGTGCAGGCGCTTCATGGCTCCGTCCTCCATGTTCCAGGGGTCGCGGTTCAGGTCGGCGTTTCGAATGGGGTCCGGCGTCGGGCGCGGCCTCGCCGCCGCATGCGCCCGGGGCGAGCGCGGTGCCGCAGATCTCCGGCCGGCCCTGGCAGCAATCCTCCATCAGGAAGGCGAGGAGCCGTCGCGTGCCCTCGTAATCCGCGGCGTAGAAGATCTGGCGCTGGACGCGCCAGGACCGCAGCAGGCCGGCGCGCTCCAGCTGGGCCAAGTGGGACGACATCGTCGAGGGCGCGACGCCGAGCGCCTCGGCGATCGCGCCAGCAGGCAGCCCGTTCGGCCCCTCCTGGACGAGCAGGCGGAACACCGCCAGCCGGGTTTCCTGCGACAGCGCCGCGAGCGCGGCGAGGGCCTCTCTCGTTTCCATATTTCTAATATTATCGAAATGAAGAACGATGTCAAACGCGCTGCCGCCGATCGCCCCCGTTCGGTCGCTTCCGAGAGGATGACGGAGAGAGGGTGGCGAATGGTCGCGCGAACGGCACCCGGCGGCTCAATCCAGGTCTTTGAACTTCTCCATCGCCTGCACGAGCGCCGCGCGAATGCCGGGCTCCATGGCGGAATGGCCGGCATCCGGCACGATGATGTACTCGGCCTCCGGCCAGGCACGGGCGAGTTCGTCCGCGGTGATGATGGGGCAGACAAGGTCGTAGCGGCCCTGGACGATGACCGCCGGGATCTTCCGGATCCGGTCGATGTTGGCGAGCAACGAATTCTCCGGCAGGAAGATGTCGTTCATGAAGTAATGCGCCTCCAGCCGCGCGAGGCCGAGGGCCAGCACGTCCTGGCCAAAGGCGGCGACGGTCTCCTGGCTCGGCAGCAGGGTGCAGCAGGTTCCCTCATAGATGCTCCAGGCACGAGCGGCGGGCATGTGCACCGCCGGGTCCGGATCGACGAGCCGGCGGTGGTAATTGCGCAGCAGGTCGTCGCGTTCCCCCTCCGGCAGAAAGCCGGCGAAGGCGCGCCACGCCTCCGGCGCCAGGACACGCATGCCGTAGAGGAACCAGTCGATCTCGCTGCGCCGACACAGGAAGATGCCGCGCAGGATGAGGCCCTCGACCCGGTCGGGATGCGCCTCGGCATAGGCGATGGCAAGCGTTGACCCCCAGGAGCCGCCGAGCACCAGCCATCGCTCGATCCCGAGAAGCCGGCGCAGCCGCTCGATGTCCTCGATCAGGTGCGGCGTGGTGTTGTCGGTGAGCTCCCCCAGCGGCTTGGAGCGGCCCGCCCCGCGCTGGTCGAAGACGACGATGCGGTAATGGGCCGGGTCGAAGAAACGGCGGTGGACCGGCCCGGCGCCCGCCCCGGGGCCGCCATGGAGGAACACCACCGGCCGTCCCCGCGGGTTGCCCGACTGCTCCCAATAGATCTGGTGCGGGCCGCCGACGGCGAGCATGCCTGATTCATAGGGTTCGATTTCGGGATAGAGCTGGCTGCGCGCCATGACCGCCTCTCGGTTCTGGTCGTCTCGCTTCCACGCCCGTGCGGACCCGTGTTCCGCGCCGGTCCCGTTCTATATACTACGGGCGATGCGTCGGTGCGTGCTCCCCTTTGTCGTCGTCTGGCTGTTTTTTGCCGGTGCCCCGGCGGCGGACGTACTCGCAGGGCCGCTCGAACCCGGAGGCACCGCCGAGATCGTCGAGGTTATCGACGGCGACACGGTGGTCCTGGAGGACGGACGGGAGGTGCGGCTGGTCGGGATTCAAGCGCCGAAGCTTCCGCTCGGCCGACCGGGATTCGAAACCTGGCCCCTTGCCGAGGACGCCAAGCGGACGCTCGAGGAGATCGCTCTCGGCCGGACGGTGGAGCTCCGCTACGGCGGCCGGCGCATGGACCGGCACGGCCGCGCGCTTGCCCATCTTTACGACAGCGCCGACGGGACCTGGATTCAGGGCGAAATGCTGCGCCGGGGCATGGCCCGGGTCTACAGCTTCCCGGACAACCGCGCGCTGGTGGAGGAGATGCTGACGCGCGAACGCGAGGCCCGCGGTGCCGGCCGCGGCATCTGGGCCCATCCGTTCTACCGGATCCTGACGCCGGAGGAGACGGGCGGCGCCATCGACAGCTTCCAACTCGTAGAAGGGCGTGTCCTGGAGGCGGCGATCGTGCGCGGCCGCGGCTACCTGAATTTCGGCGAGGACTGGCAAAGCGATTTCACCGTTTTCATCGACCCGGAAAGCCGCCGCCGGTTCGAGGCCGCGGGCATCGACATCGAATCGCTCGAAGGCGCGCGCCTGCGTGTCCGCGGCTGGATCAAGTCCTTCAACGGGCCGGAAATCGAAGTCACGCATCCGGAGCAGATCGAGCTGCTGGAACGGTGAGCGCAACCCGGCGACGGGACAGGAACGGTAACGCCCCTTGGCGTTCAGCCATCGTTCAGACAGATTCTGGAAGGAAGATGCGCCACGGCGGGCGGGAGAGCGAGTCCTTAATCTCCGTAATCTCCGTGAATCTCTGTAATCTCTGTGCCTCCACGCCCGTGCGGTCCAAGGTGAAAGAGGATTGAGTCTTGATGTTGCGCCGCGTTGCCTGCGTCCTTCTCATTGGATTTTTGCCGACATTGGCCGGCTGCTCCGTGAACCCGGCCACCGGCGAGCGGAGCTTCACCGCCTTCATGTCGGAGGCGGAGGAGTCCAAGATCGGCCGCGAGGCCCATCCGAAGATCCTGGAAGAGTTCGGCGGCGCCTATGACGATCCCGAGCTGCAGCGCTACATCGAAAGCATCGTCGATCTGCTGGCCAGCACGACCGAGCGGCCGGACATCGACTTCACCGCCACCGTTCTCAATTCGCCCGTCGTCAACGCTTTCGCGCTGCCCGGCGGCTATGTCTATGTCACCCGCGGCCTGCTGGCGCTTGCCGACAACGAGGCCGAGGTCGCGAGCGTGCTGGCACACGAGATCGGCCATGTCGTGGCCCGCCACTCGGCGCAGCGCTACAGCCGGTCGGTCCTCGCGCAGATCGGCCTCGCCGGCCTGGGCCTCGCCACCGGCAGCGGCGAGCTCGTCAACCTTGCCGGTACGGGCACGGCGGCCCTTCTGCAAAGCTACTCGCGCGATCAGGAGTTCGAGGCCGACACGCTGGGCGTGCGCTACATGGCGCGCGCCAATTTCGACCCGCAGGCCGCGGCGACGTTCCTTGGAAAGCTGCAGGCCCAAACCCGGCTCGAGGCGGCGCTGGCCGGCCGGCCAGAGGCGGCGGATGAGTTCAGCATCATGTCGACCCACCCGCGCACCGTCGATCGGGTCCAGCGCGCGATGAAGAACGCCGGCGCCACGGCGGTGGCCGACCCGATCCTCGCCCGCGACATCTACCTCGAGAAGATCGATGGCCTCCTCTACGGCGAGGATCCGTCGGAAGGCATCGTCCGCGGCCGGCAGTTCATCCATCCCGCGCTGCGCTTTGCCTTCGAGGTGCCGGAGGGCTTCGCCCTCCGCAACGGGGCCAAGGAGGTCGTGGCCCGCGGGCCGAACGGCGCGCTCATCGTCTTCGACGCGGCGCCACGGCAGCCGCCCGGCCGGAGCATGGTCGATTATCTGACACGCGAGTGGGCCAAGGGCATCGACCTCCGCGAGGTCGAGCCGATCGAGATCGACGGCATGGACGCGGCGACGGGCGCGGCCCGGCTGAAGACCCGGGAGGGCCTGGTCGACCTGCGGCCGGTCGCCATCCGCTACGACGACCAGACGGTCTATCGATTCCTGTTCATCACGCCGCCGGATCGCACGGAAGATCTGTCGCTGGCGCTGCGCAAGACCACTTACAGCTTCCGCCGGCTCGCCGCCGAAGAAGCCGCGGCCCTCGAACCGCTGCGCGTCGAAGTGGTGACGGTCCGGCCGGGCGACACGGTGGAAAGCCTGGCGCGGCAGATGCCCTTCACCGACCGCGCCGAGGAGCGCTTCCGCGTGCTCAACGGCCTGTCCGAGGGCGACTCCGTGACCCCCGGACAGAAGGTTAAGGTCATCCGTGGATAATCAGCGGGACGTCGAATGGTAGACCCCCGCCCGCCGGCCATGCCGCAGCCCGGCGACCCCCGTCCGCCGCCCGCGCCGCGGCCGGACAGCCGGCGCGGCCGCGGCTGGCGCCCGTCCATTTCCGTGGCCCTTCTGTTCGGATTCGGCGGCTTGCTGGCGGTGGCCGTCGCGACCGTGCTCTTCATCTCGCTGCGGGCCGCCGAACGCAACACCATCGAGCTGTCCCGCAACGCCGCGCAACTCGCCATCGACCTGCTGGTCCAGCGGCTTGACCGGCATCTCGCCCCGGTCCGCAACCAGGCGGAGTTCCTGGCCAATCTGCTGGGCCGGAACGACATTCCGCTGGACGACACGCAGCGGCTTCAGGACCTTCTCCTCGGCTCTCTGGCCGCGGCCCCGCAGATCGGTGGCGTGGCGTTCATCCGCGACGATCTCTATGCGGTGCGGGCCGGCCGAACGGCGCGCGGGCCCGAAGTCGCCGCCGGCAGTTCCCTCGACAAGCCAGAGGTTCGACTCGCGCTGCGCAAGGGCGCCTCCGAGGGAAGCGTCGGCTGGGGGGAGATCGTCTATCTGCGACCGCTCGACAACACATACATCACCGTGCGGGCCCCGGTGCGTCGCAACGGCGCCTATCGCGGCATCGTCTCCGCCGTCGTCTCGATCAGCGAGCTGTCGGGCTATCTGGCCCCCAGCGAGGATTCGATCGGGCGAAGCTTCGTCCTCTACGGGCGCGACCACGTGCTCGCGCATCCGGCCCTGGCCGGCGGGCCGCGCGGCCTGTCGGCGGAACGGCCGCTGCCGCTTCTGGGCGAGGTGGGGGACCCCGTCCTCGCAAACATCTGGACCGTCCCGATCGATGTCGACGGGCTGAGAGACCTCGTCGCCGGCACATCGCTGAACGCACGGATCGTCACGGCGGCGGGCGATCGGTACCTGTTCCTCTACCGCGAGCTCACCGGCTATGGCCCGGAGCCCTGGCTGGCCGGGAGCTATGTCCGGCTGTCGGAGGTCGACGCGCCCGCGCGGCGCCTGAACTTCGCAGTGATGGCCGGAGGCGGTACCTTCGTCGTCGCGGCGATCCTGGCGCTCCTGCTCGGCCAGGGCCTCAGCCGTCCGATCCGCCGGCTCGAAACCGTGGCCGACGCGATCCGGACCTTCGATTTCGACGCCGCGCCGCGGTTGCCCGGCAATTTGTTCCGCGAGCTCGACGCGGCGGCGAAAGCCTTCAACGCCATGCTCGCCGGGCTGCGCTGGTTCGAGACCTACGTGCCGAAGCCGCTCGTGCTCCGCCTGATGCGCCAGTCGGCACAGGCCGGCCTTGCATCCGAGGAGCGCACGATCACGGTCCTGTTCACGGATATCGTCGATTTCACGGTGATCGGCCGGCAGAAATCGGCGCCGGAACTGGCTGCGTTTCTCAACCGCCACTTCGCCCTGCTCGGCACCTGCATCGAATCCGAGGGCGGCACGATCGACAAGTACATCGGCGATTCGGTGATGGCGTTCTGGGGCGCGCCGGCCGACGATCCGAATCATGCGGACCGCGCCTGCCGGGCCGCGTTGGCGATCGCGGAAGCCATCCGGGCGGACAACGACCGGCGGGCGGCGGCCGGACTGGCCCGCCTGCGCCTGCGAATCGGGATTCATACCGGGACGGCCATCGTCGGCAATGTCGGCGCGCCGGGCCGCATCAACTACACGCCGATCGGCGACACGGTGAACATCGCGCAACGGCTGGAACAGCTCGGAAAGGAGCTAGACGACGGCAAGAGCGAAGTGATCGCGCTGATCAGCGCCGCCACCGCCGCGATTCTTTCACCGGGCATCGCGGCGACATCGGCGGGCCGGCTGCAGCTGCGGGGTCACGGCGAGGCGATCGAGCTGTTTCGCCTGATCTGATGTCCCGCCGCCGGCCCGGCGGCGGGGCCGTCAATCTGCCGGCAAGAGCTCGCGCGGATCGCCGGCGCGTTTCAGCATCGAGGCCTTTAGCTTGCCGAGCGCCCGGGTTTCGAGCTGCCGGATCCGCTCCTTGCTGACGCCGAGCTCGGCGCCCAGCTCTTCCAGCGTAGCGCCGTTCTCCTGCAGCCGGCGCTGCGCGATGATCGTGCGCTCGCGGTCGGACAGCTCGCCGAGGGCCTCCGCCAGCCACCGCGACCGCGTCGCCGCGTCGCGCATGCCGATGACGACGTCCTCCGGGCTCGGCCGCTGGTCGGGGATGAGGCTGCCGCGATCCTCGTCGCGCCCTTCGGCCACCGGAGTGCTCAGCGACTGATCGGCGCCGGCGAACCTCTGCTCCATCGCCTCCACCTCTGCGGCATCGACGCGCAGCGCCTCCGCGATTTCGGCGCGGCCATCGGCATCGAGGGACGCGCCGCCGGGGCCGGCGATCCGCGCGCGCAGACGGCGCAGATTGAAGAACAACGCCTTCTGGGAGGCCGTCGTGCCGGTGCGCACGATCGACCAGTTGCGCAGGATGTAATCCTGGATGGCGGCGCGGATCCACCAGGCGGCGTAGGTCGAGAAGCGGATCTCACGCTCCGGCTCGAAGCGGGCCGCCGCCTGCATCAGGCCGATATTGCCTTCCTGGATAAGATCGCCGACCGGCAGGCCATAGCCGCGGAAACGCGCGGCCATACTCACCACCAGCCGGGTGTAGGACAGGATAAGCTCGTGCAGGGCCTCCTCGTCGCGGTCGTCGCGCCAGCGCCGTGCCAGCTCGAACTCCCGCTCGCGATCCAGCAGAGGTGCGCGCATTGCCTCCTGGATGTATCGGAGATTTGCCTTCTGCGTCGAAGGATTGTCGAGATAGGTCATAACCACCCCCCTCCGTTGGCGTCTGAGTTTCCGCCAGGGGATTTGTGCCCGTAACCTTATACGTAACGCGGCCGGCAGCGGATCAGTCGCCCGGAGGAAACGCCCTGCCGGCTCGTAATCCGATCGGCTCAGGCCTCGATCAGATCGACGATTTCGCCGCTGCTGTCGAAGCAGGCGGCGACGAGCGGCCCTCCGAAGCCGCAGCCGGCATCGATGCTGGCGGTGAAGGGCGTCGTCTGGACCCCGCTATGGGCCCGATCGAAACCGCGGATCACGCGGGTGAAGCCGCTATAGGGCTGCGACAGGCGGGCAAAGCCGCCATTGCCCCACCAGAGACTGTCGCTTTGCGCGGAAAGCGGCCGGTCGGGATCGATGCCCGCGTGAACGAAGAGAAGCGCGCCGTCATCGGTGTAAGCGGCGCGGCGGAGTGCGCTCATCAGAACGTAGTGCCCGGGCGCCGACTGCATCGCCGCGCGCAGGCTGCTGGTCCAGCGAGTCAGGATCAGCGCGCCACCGCGTGCGCTGCTTAGCCCCTGCTGCGGATCCCCGCCATAGGCGGCAAGCGTGGCGCCGACACCCTGCTCCATCATCCAGCCGAAGACCTCGCCCGGATTGGGCGCGAACTGCAGCTGGAGGAGCTTCTGCCACATCTCCTCCTGGCTGCCGCGCAGATAGACGATGTCGAAGGTGAACATGCCGGGGCGTGCGAGCAGCCGGCGGCGGAAGGCGAGGAGGGCGTCGACGGTCGCGCGCACCGCCGGGCCGTAGCCGAGATAGTTGCCGAGATAGACAAGCCGGTCGCCGGGAACGAAGCGGCGGTCGAGCTCTTCATGCATCGCTTCGAGCCGCGCGGCTTCGCCATGGATGGCGGCGACCGCCCAGACCCGTCGACTTTTTCGCAATATGGCGAATTTTTCTTTGTTCGGCATCAACCGGGTCGGGTGCCGGCCGCCGCCCGGCCGCAACCGACCGGGCGGGGCGATTAGGGTCTCGCGTTAAGCGGCTTTGAGCACTTGTTCGAGACGCCGGGTCGCGGCTTGCTCGTCGATGTCCTCGACGGCGGCGAGTTCGCGCACGAGCCGGTCAAGGGCGGCCTGATAGATCTGCCGCTCGCTGTAGGACTGGTCCGGCTGGTCGGCGTTGCGATGGAGGTCGCGGACGACCTCGGCGATCGATACCGGATCGCCCGAATTGATCTTCGCCTCATACTCCTGGGCGCGTCGGCTCCACATCGCACGCTTGATGCGCGAACGGCCCTTCAGCGTCGCAAGCGCGGTTTCCATCACCTTGCGCGTGCTGAGTCGGCGCAGGCCCGAATTCTTCGCCTTCGCCACCGGGACCCGCAGGGTCATTCGATCCTTGTCGAAGCTGATGATGATCACCTGCAGGCTCAGGCCGGAAATCTCTTGGGTTTCGATGCCCAGCACTCTGCCAACACCATGAGCCGGGTAGACGACATAATCCCCCGGCTTGAATCCGATATCCTTGGACATTCTCGTTTGTCTCTCACCTAACAGCCGTGCCGGGCCCCCGGAAGCGACGCCGTCATCCCGGACGAGGGGCGGCAATTAAGTAAAGCTTCACGCGGCGCGCCGAACCCTTGCGCCGCCAAACCCAATCGTCCAGCTGACGAAACCGAGCGGTATGAGACCGCACAATACCGCGTCGGGCAGCCGGGGAGGCTGCCCGGGGGCCTTGTGGTCAGGAATATAACAGAAATTTAGGATCGGTACAACCGGACCGACACAAACCGGCCGGGCGTCAGGGCGTTCCCGGCTTTGGGCTGAAGTACTTTTCGAACTTGTTGGGCACGTCCTTGTAGTCGTCGGCGTCGGCCGGGGGCTCGCCCTTGCGGGTGATGTTCGGCCAGATGGCGGAGTACTCGCGGTTGAGCTCGAGCCACCGCTCGACCCCCGGCTCGGTGTCCGGCACGATCGCCTCCGGCGGGCACTCCGGCTCGCACACGCCGCAGTCGATGCACTCGTCCGGGTGGATCACCAGCATGTTCTCGCCAACGTAGAAGCAGTCCACCGGGCACACCTCCACGCAGTCCATGTACTTGCACTTGATGCACGCTTCCGTAACGACGTAGGTCATCGGTCTCTCCACTCACCAACCTCAGCGGCCGGCTCGGCGCGGAGCCGCACCGGTCCGCGCCGCCGGCGATTCAGGGTTTCCGGCCGTGGGTCGCCGCGGCCTCGCGGCGCGCGAGCACCCGCTTGCGGGCGGCGCCGCTCTCCTGGTCCGGGACATGAAGCAGCCCCGCCACGCGGCGCATCAGGTTCGCCTCGAACGCATGCAGCTGGCCGTCGGCGTAAATCACCTCCCACAACATCTCGATCAATTCGACGCGCTGCTCATGCGAGAACCGGTCCTTGATCGTCGCCGTAAAGCCGAAGAGCTGGACGGACTGCTCAGCCCGCGACTCCGCATACGCCACGAGGTCCGCGGCCTCCTCCGCGCTCAGCGAAAACCGTTCGCGGATCAGCCGCTTGATGGTCTCGCGCTCTGCCGGTGCAATGGTCGCGTCCATGCGCGCCGCCTCGACAAGGAGGGCCGCGGCAGCGACCTGAAGGTCGCTCCGATCATAGCGGCCGGCGGTCGTGGATTCGGTGTCGCGCCCGCTGAGAAACGCCTTGATTCGATTGATCATCGTCCTGCCTATCACAGCGCCGACCGGCGGCGCAACCCTCGCCGAAAGGCGGTCTTTTCGGCGCCGCAGTGCTTGCCGTCCGGTCGCCTCGCCCCCTACCATTCCGGGATGGCCGCTTCCGCGAACGACCGTCGCCACGCCCCCGCCGCGCTGCGGAATCGCGGGCCGATCCTCGACGTTCTGTCCCGCGTTCTTCCTAGGACGGGCTGCGTGCTGGAGATCGCCAGCGGCACCGGCGAGCACGCCGCGTGGCTGGCGCCGAGGCTCCGGCCGCTCGCCTGGCAGCCGAGCGACGCCGACCCCGAGATGCTCGCGAGCATCGCCGCCCACGCCGCCGAGGCGAACGCAGACAATCTGCGCCGGCCGATCCCGCTCGACGTCACCCTGCCCGACTGGCCGCGCACGGCCAGCGCCGCGTCGAAAGACGCCGTTCCGACCGCCATCGTCAACATCAACATGATCCACATCGTACCCTGGGCGGCCGCCGAGGGGCTCATGGCCGGCGCGGGGCAGCTCCTTCGAACGGGCGGAATTCTTTACCTATATGGCCCCTTCCGCGTCGGCGGCAAGCACACCGCGCCGAGCAACGAGGCCTTCGATCGCGGGCTGCGCGCCCGGAACGCCGCCTGGGGCGTGCGCGACCTGGAAGCGGTTGCGGCCCTCGCCGCATCGCACGGGCTGGCGCTGCGGGAAACGATCGAGATGCCGGCGAATAACCTGTCGGTGATCTTCGTGCGACGCTGAGCAGCGTCGAGCCGGACCGGCGGAGGCACCGGGCAGCGGCGCTACGGCGATTTCATCGCCGGCATGAGCGGCAGACCGAGTTCCCGCTTCAACTTGATCTCCTCGATCGTCTGCTCGACGGCAAGGAAGCGATCCGGGCTGGTCGGATGCGTCTCGGCCAACTCGATCGAGCCCGGATTGGCCGTCGCCATCCGGCGCCAGAAATTGGCCGCGCCTTCGATCTCCAGGCCGGCGTTCGCCATGATGTAGAGGCCGACATAATCAGCCTCCTTCTCGAATGCGACCGAATAGGTGGACCCTGCCGCCTGGGCGCCCGCCTGGCTGAACACGCCCCCGGTATTGATGCCGCCGACCGCCGCCAGCACGTCGAGTATCAGCCCGCCAAGGCCGCCGGCCATCGTGTTGGACTGCATCGCCTGAATGTGTCCCATCGCGTTGTGCGCGATTTCGTGCGCGATCGCCATCGCGAGCTCCTGGTCATCGGCGGCGAAGCGCAGCATGCCCGCGTTCACGTGGAGCGCCTTGCCATCGGCATAGGCGTTGATCACCCCGGACGGGTTGAAATGCACCGGATAGTCGCAGATCGTCCGCGGCTCTATGCGCACCGTCCGCTGCTCCCCGTCGCGCAGAACGGTCATCGTGAACGGGCCGCCATCGTCCAAGAGATCGTCCAGCCTCTCGAGCCATTCCTCGATCGCGTTCTCGCCGCGCGGCGCCGCGACGCCGTTGACCGAGACGATCAGGTCGCCGACCGCCAGCCCGGCCTCGGCCGCCGGGAAGCCATCGATGACATGAACCAGGCGAAGGCGATCGTCGCCCCCGATCACGGCCGCCGCCGCGGCGCGATAGTCAGGCAGGAAGGATTGGCTGTTCGTGGCCAGGGCGCCGATCGACGCGCGCACCGTTTCGCCGCAAAGCGGAACGGCGCCGGCCAGCAACGGGTAGGCGATCCGGTTGAGCCTCTCCTGATTGGCGAGCCAGTCACGCAGGACAAACTCCTTCTGCCTGGCCGCCTCCGCCGCCACGAGATCGGGATCCACGTCCGGCGTCTGCGTGCGCGGCGCCACGCAGGCCGTGACCAGAAGGAGGAGAAGCGCACCGCCGGCGATTCGCGAAAACGACATGACGCCCCCTCGCCCTTCCCGTTTCGGTAGAAACTGTCTGAAGATTCACGCTACTTTCGCGAGAATACAAGGTTAATGTTGCCGACTGCCGTTCCACCGGCCGTTTCGCGCCGGGTGGCCGCCGAGGGCGCCGCCCGGGCGAATCAAGCCCCGGACCCGCCGCTCAGCCGTCGCGTTTCAGGCGTTCGAGCGCGCGCCGATCCGCCTTCGTCGGGCGGCCGGAACCGGGCTCGCGCCGGGCCGGTGCCGAGGGGGGTGGCGTCGGCGGCGCCAGGTCCTCGTAAAGGGTCCGCGCCTCGGCGGCCGGGCCTCGACGCGTGCCGAGCCGCAGGACGCGCACGACGCGGATATGCGGGCCAAGGGGGAAGGTCAGGACGTCGCCCGGCCTGACCATGTGGTGCGCCTTCTGCACCAGCGTGCCGCTGACCCGGATGCGGCCGGCGGCGCAGAGCTTCGAGGCGAGCGCCCGGCTCTTGCAGAAGCGCGCGAACCAAAGCCACTTGTCGAGGCGCAGGCTCTGGGGCGCGTCGGGCCCGTCGGCGATCCGATCCGTCATTTGCCGAACTGGAGGTCGCGCAAGGCCGCGAAGGGGGAGTCCGCCGCCGGCCCCCGGCCGGCCTTGCCGCCCTTGCGCTTGACCGCCGCGCGCCCCGCGGCCGGCTTATGGTTGCGCTTCCGGCGAGGCGGCATGACGAACCGGTCCTCTCCCTCCGTCTCCGGGCACCGCCGGTAGCCGAGCGACAGCAGCACGCCCGGCAGCGCCGCCTTCGGACAAGCCAGAAGCGCCCGCAGCGGCTCGGTCGCGGCGAACGGTCCCTGCCGCGCCAGCCGCCGGGCCGCCTTGGCCAGACGCTCCAGCGCGTCGGCGCGGACCGCCAGATCGCCCGCCGGGCGATAGCCGAGCGCGTGATAGAGCTCGTCCGGCAGGGCGGGATCGCGCGCGAGGCTCGGATGCCGCGCGGTCGGTGCGGCGACCGGCAGCGGCGCTCCCCGGTAAATGGCCCACAGCAACGCCCGCAGGGCCGCCGAACCGCCGCCCTTCATCAGGCCCGGGAGCCAGACGCTCTCCAGGCCGATGCGGACCCCGAGACGGGCCAGCGCCTTTCGATCTTCCGCTGCGAGGGCGGTGAGCTGCGGCGCCACGACGCCGCGCGGCAGCAGCCCGAGCGCCTCGACGAGCTGATAGGCCACGCCGCGCGCCGGCCCGGCGAGATCCGCCTCGCGGAGGCACCACAGGGGGCGCAGACACCGGCGCAGATGGGCCTCGAGCCAAGGCGCCAGGCGGCGGCGCAGCCGCTCGCGCAGCGCCTCGTCCAGAAGGTCGCTGGCCAGCGGCTCGACCGTCGGCGCGAGCGGCCCGGCGCCCGCCGCCAGACGGGCAACCGGGGTGCCCCGCCAAGTCACCATCCCATCCTCGGCGCGGAGCCCGAAGGCCGCGTCCTCCTCCGCTTCCAGCCGGCGGACGCGCGCCGGGATCTCCTGGACCAGGGCGCGCCGGGCGGAGGTCAGCAGCGGCCGCGCGTCGTCGCCGGTGGCGGAGCCGTCGGGCCGGAAGCGGAAGCCTTCGAGCCGGCCGACCGGGTGTCCCTCGACGATGACGGCGCCGTCCGCCGTGACGGCGCTCAAGAGCTGCCCGCCGCCCTTCATGCGACGGACGAGGACGGCGTGGCGGCGGTCCACGAAGCGCTGCGTCAGCGATCGGTGCAGCGCGTCCGACAGCCGGTCCTCGATGGCCCGCGCCCGTTCCTGCCAATGCCCCGGATCGGCGAGCCAGTCGCCGCGGTGGCTGATATAGGTCCAGGTGCGGATGTGGGCGATGCGGGCCGTAAGGGTGTCGATGTCGCCGTCCGTTCGATCGATGCGGGCGATCTGCCGGCTCACCCAATCCTCGGGCAGCCGCCCGTCGCCGCCGTTCGAAGGCGCGGCAAGAAACCGGAAGATCTGGCTGAGAAGGCGGGTGTGGGCGTCGCTCAGCACCTTGCGGAAATCGGGGATCTGGCAGACCTCCCACAGGAGGCGCAGGCCGGCCGGGTTGTCGGCGAGGCGGACGATCTCTTCGTCGCGGGCGAGGGCCGCCAGGGCCAGGTGATCGTCGGCGTCGCGGACGCGGATGAGGCCGGCCGAGGGCGGGGGCCGCTCGAGGCTTCTCAGCAGGCGGTCGACGGAGCGGAAGTCGAGATCCGGATTGCGCCAGAACAAGGCGGACAGCGGATCGAAACGATGGTTCTCGACCGCATCGACGATCTCCGGCTCGAGCGGCCCGAGTTCCGCCAGCGTGCCGAAGCTGCCGTCGTTCATGTGCCGGCCGGCGCGGCCGGCGATCTGGGCGATCTCCGCCGGGGTCAGGCGGCGCGGCGCGCGGCCGTCGAACTTCGTCAGCCGGGCGAAGGCGACGTGGTCGAGGTCCATGTTGAGGCCCATGCCGATGGCGTCGGTCGCCACCAGGTAATCGACCTCGCCCGACTGGTACATGTCGACCTGGGCGTTCCGCGTGCGCGGGCTCAACGCCCCCATGATCACCGCCGTGCCGCCGCGCTGCCGGCGCATGATCTCGGCCATCTGGTAGACGTCGGCCGCGGAGAAGGCGACGACGGCGCTGCGCGGCGGCAGGCGCGTCAGCTTCTTCGGCCCCACATAGCTCAAGGTCGAGAAACGCGGCCGGCTGAGAAACGTGGCCTCGGGCACGAGCCGGCGGATCAGCGGCCGGATGGTGTCGGATCCGAGAAACATCGTCTCTTCCGTGCCGCGGGCGCGCAGCAGCCGGTCGGTGAAGACGTGGCCGCGCTCCGGATCGGCGGCGAGCTGGACCTCGTCGATGGCGAGAAAGGCCACCGGCCGGTCGAGCGGCATGGATTCCACGGTGCAGACGAAATAGGCCGGGTTCGGCGGGATGATTCTCTCCTCGCCGGTGACGAGGGCGACGGCGCGGGCGCCCTTGAGCCGGACGATCCGGTCGTAGTTCTCGCGCGCCAGCAGGCGCAGGGGAAAGCCGATCATGCCCGACCGGTGGCCGAGCATCCGTTCGATGGCGAGGTATGTCTTGCCCGTATTGGTCGGGCCCAGGACGGCGGTGATCCGCCTCTCCGAGGGGAACTCCATAGCAGAGAAATCAGCCTTCCCGGCCGGGATTGCAAGGGTTTCGAGGGCCGGACGGTCGGGTCGCGCTCTGCCCATACGGCATGCCGCCCACCGGGCGGGCTCCCGGGAGTGAACGGGGCATGCATCGAGGCCGGCCGCGGCGCACGGCAAGAGCGGGACGGGAAGCGAACCACCGGGAACCGGCACCCTTGATGGCCCGCGGAAAACTGCACATATCTGCCCGGCAAACAGGAGAACTCCCCCGGGGGCATGAAGGATGCAAGAGGAGAAGCACGGATTTCAGGCGGAGGTCAGCCGCCTTCTCGATATTGTTGCGCATTCTCTTTACAGCGATAAGTCGGTCTTCCTGCGCGAGTTGGTCTCCAACGCCTCGGACGCCTGCGACCGGCTGCGCTATCTCGCCCTCACCCAGCCGGAGCTGACGGCGTCTGACCCGAACTTCCGGATCACCCTGAGCGTCGACCGCGACGCGCGCACGCTGACGGTCGCCGACAACGGCATCGGCATGAACCGCGACGACCTGGTCGAGAACCTGGGGACGATCGCGCGCTCCGGCACCTCGGCCTTCCTGAGCCAGATGACCGGCGACGCGGCCAAGGACATCGCCCTCATCGGGCAGTTCGGCGTCGGGTTCTATGCCGCGTTCATGGTCGCCGACCGCGTCGAGGTCCTGAGCCGCAAGGCAGGCGAGGACCAGGGTTGGCGCTGGGTGTCGGAGGGCAAGGGCGAGTTCACGGTGGCGCCCGCCGAGGTCGAGTCGCGCGGGACCCGCGTCACGCTCCACCTCGCCAAGGACGCGGATGAGTTCCTGGAGCCGGACCGGCTGCGCCGCATCGTCACCAAATATTCCGACCACATCGGCCTGCCGATCCTGCTGCGCGAAGGCGACAAGGAGGAGACGCTGAACCAGGCCTCCGCCCTGTGGACGCGACCGAAGTCGGAGATCACGGACGAGCAGTACACCGAATTCTACCGCCACGTCGCCCACGCCTTCGACGCGCCGTGGCTGACCATGCACTACCGCGCCGAGGGCAAGATCGAATACACGAGCCTGCTGTTCGTCCCCTCGGTCAAGCCCTTCGACCTGTTCCACCCGGACCGCAAGCACTCCGTCAAGCTTTACGTCAAGCGGGTCTTCATCACGGAGAACTGCGAGGAGATCCTGCCCGCCTATCTGCGGTTCCTGCGCGGCATCGTCGATTCCGAGGACCTGCCGCTCAACATCAGCCGCGAGATGCTGCAGCACAACCCGGTGCTCGCCAAGATCCGCTCCGGCGTGACCAAGCGAGTCCTGGGCGAGCTGCAGAAGAAGGCCGAGACCGCGCCCGACGATTACGCGGTCTTCTGGAACAACTTCGGTGCCGTGCTGAAGGAAGGTCTCTACGAGGACCGCGATCAGCGCGAGCCGCTGCTCAAGCTCGCCCGCTTCCGCTCCTCGACCTCCGGCGACCGGCTCGTGAGCCTCGCCGACTATGTCGGGCGGATGAAGCCGGGTCAGGACGCCATCTACTACATCGCCGGCGACACGCTCGAAGCCGTCTCGCGCAGCCCGCAGCTCGAGGGCTTCGCGGCCCGCGGGGTGGAGGTGTTGCTGTTGACCGATCCGGTGGACGAGTTCTGGATTCCCGCCGTCGGCGCGTTCGAGGGCAAGCCCTTCCGCTCGGTGACGCGCGGCGGGGCGGATCTCGACAAGATCGGCGCCGGCGAGGGCGAGAAGAAGAAGCCGGAGCCACCGGCGGACGGCATCGACGGCCTGATCGCCCTGTTCCGCCTGACCCTCAAGGATGCGGTCAAGGACGTGCGGCCGTCGCAGCGCCTGACCGACAGCGCCGTCTGCCTGGTTGCCGACGAGGGCGACATGGACATCCACCTCGAGCGGATGCTGAAGCAGCACCGCCAGATCGAGACCGGATTCAAGCGCGTTCTCGAAGTGAACCCGCGCCACCCGCTCATCACCGGCCTGGCGAAGCGGATCAGCGAGAAGGGGACCGGGAACGGGAGCGGCGCAAACGGCGGCGACGAGATTGCCGAGGCGGCCTGGCTGCTGCTCGATCAGGCGCGGATCGTCGAGGGCGAACCCCTGCCCGACCCCGCCGCCTTCTCCCGCCGGCTGGCCGACGTGCTGCGCCGCGCGGTGGCCGCCTGAGCGGGCGAGAGCTCGCAGGGTTTTCGGGAGACGACGCGACCGGCAACGCAACCGTGGGCCCGGACCTCGACCGGAGACCCATCAAAGGTGGGGACGTTTTATGTTCGGCGAGGTTCGGGCGTGCCCTATCATGGCCGGAGCTTCGCCAGAGAGGGTTGCCATGGTCGATCTGTTCCCCGGCTTCGCGCGACGCCGCGTGCCGACTTCGGGCGCCGAGATCCATCTGCGCGTCGGCGGCGACGGCCCGCCGGTGCTTCTCCTGCACGGCTATCCGCAGACGCATGCCTGCTGGCACCGGATCGCGTCGCCCTTGGCGGAGCGCTTTACGGTCGTCGCGCCGGACCTGCGCGGCTATGGCGACAGCGGCGTCCCGCCCTCCGATTCCGAGCATCGCGCCTATTCGAAGCGCGTCATGGCGCAGGACCAGGTGGAGGTCATGCGGGCGCTGGGCTTCGAACGCTTCGCCGTGGTCGGCCACGACCGCGGCGCCCGGGTCGCCTACCGCATGGCCCTCGACCATCCGGAGCGGGTGGCGCGCCTCGTCGTCCTCGACATCGTCCCGACAGCCGAGATGTGGCGTCGAATCGACAAGGAAGTCGCGACGGCGATCTATCACTGGTTCTTCCTGATCCAGCCCGACGGCTTCCCGGAAGCGATGATCGGACACGATCCCGACGACTTCCTCGAGCGCCTGGTGACCGCCTGGGCCGGAGACCGGGCCCGCATTGCGCCGGAGGCGATGGCCGAGTACCGCCGCTGCTTCCGCCGGCCGGAGGTGATCCACGCGACCTGCGAGGACTATCGGGCAGGGGCGACGGTGGACTTCGCCGAGGACGAGGCGGACCGCGCCGCCGGCCGCCGGATCGCCTGCCCGGTCCTGGCGCTCTGGGGCGGGCACAGCTTCGTGGCCGGAGAGCGGTTCGATCCGATGGCGATCTGGCGCGCCTGGGCGACCGATGTGTCGGGCGGGGCGATCGAAGGCGGCCACTTCCTGCCGGAAGAGGCACCCGACGCGGTTCTGACGCGGCTGCTGCCGTTCCTGGACGACGGGACCGCCGCGCGGTGAAGGTCGGCCGCCGGCCGGACCCGGAGGCCGGCCGGCGGCCCGTCGACCTACTCAGGCGGCCTTCTGCATCAGGTTCCGCAGGACGAAGGGCAGGATGCCGCCGTGGCGGTAGTATTCCACTTCGTCCACGGTATCGATGCGGCAGATCAGCGGAATCTCCTCGCTGCGGCCGTCGGCGCGGGTGATCCGGCAGCGCAGTTCCATCCGCGGCCGCAGCGTGTCGGTGAGGCCGGTAATGTCGAAGATCTCGCTGCCGTCGAGGTTCAGGGTCTTGCGCGTCGTGCCCTCCTTGAACTGCAGCGGCAGCACGCCCATGCCGACCAGGTTGGAGCGGTGGATGCGCTCGAAGCTCTCCGCGATCACCGCCCGCACGCCGAGCAGCAGCGTGCCCTTGGCCGCCCAGTCGCGCGAGGATCCGGTGCCGTACTCCTTGCCGGCGACGACGACCAGCGGCACGCCTTCGGCGCGGTACTTCATCGCCGCGTCGTAGATCGGCATCACCTCGCCGTCGGGCATGTGCCGGGTGATGCCGCCTTCGGTGCCCGGCAACATCTCGTTCCGGAGCCGGATGTTGGCGAAGGTGCCGCGCATCATCACCTCGTGGTTGCCGCGGCGCGCGCCGTAGGAGTTGAACTCGAGCGGGCTCACCCCGTGTTCGATCAGGTATTTCCCGGCCGGGGAATCCTTCTTGATCGAGCCGGCGGGGGAGATGTGGTCGGTGGTGATGCTGTCGCCGAGCAGGGCAAGAACGCGCGCACCGGTGACGTCGCTCACGGGGGCGGGCTCGATCGACATGCCCTCGAAATAGGGCGGGTTCTGGATGTAGGTCGAATCCGGCTTCCAGTCATAGGTGAGCCCGGAGGAGGTCTTCACCCGCCGCCACATGCGGTCGCCGGTGTAGACGTCGCCGTACTGCGTCCGGAACATCTTCGGCGCGACGGTGCGGCGTACGGTCTCCGCGATCTCCTCGTTGGAGGGCCAGATGTCGCGCAGATAGACCGGGTTGCCCTTGCGGTCCTCGCCGATCGGATCGTTCAGCAGGTCGATCTTCATCGAGCCGGCGAGGGCGTAGACCACGACGAGCATCGGCGAGGCGAGATAGTTGGCCCGTGTATGGGGGTTGATCCGCCCCTCGAAGTTGCGGTTGCCCGACAGCACCGAGCAGACGACCAGGTCGCCCTTGGTCACCGCGTCGGCGATCGGCTCCGGCAGCGGCCCGGAATTGCCGATGCAGGTGGTGCAGCCATAGCCGACCAGGTTGAAGCCGAGCTTGTCGAGGTCCTTCTGCAGGCCGCTCTTGGCGAGATACTCGGTGACCACCTTCGAGCCGGGCGCGAGCGTGGTCTTGACCCACGGCTTGACCTTCATGCCGAGCCGGACCGCGTTGCGCGCGATCAGCCCGGCCCCCAGCATGACGCTGGGGTTGGAGGTGTTCGTGCAGCTCGTGATCGCGGCGATTACGACGTCGCCGTCGCCGAGGTCGTGGTTTGCGCCTTCGACGGGCACGCGGGGCTCTGCGGCGCTGGCCCGACCAAAGACCTCGACGACGTCCCGATCGAAGGCGCGCGCCGCCTGCGACAGCGGCACGCGGTCCTGCGGCCGGCGCGGGCCGGCGAGGCTCGGCTCGACGGTGCCGATGTCGAGCTCCAGTGTGTCGGAGAAGACCGGGTCCGGCGTACGCCTGGTGCGCCAGAGCCCCTGCGCCTTGGCGTAGGCTTCGACGAGGGCGATCCGCGCGGCGCCTCTGCCGGTCAGCTTCAGATACTTGATCGTCTCCTGATCGATCGGGAAGAAGCCGCAGGTCGCGCCGTATTCCGGCGCCATGTTGGCGATCGTCGCGCGGTCCGCCAGCGACAGGTCGTCGAGCCCCGGTCCGTAGAACTCGACGAACTTGTTAACCACGCCCTTCCGGCGCAGCATCTCGGTGATCGTCAGGACCAGGTCCGTGGCCGTCGTTCCCTCCTTCAGCCGGCCCGTCAGCTTGAAGCCGACGACCTCCGGAATCAGCATCGAGATCGGCTGGCCGAGCATCGCCGCCTCGGCCTCGATGCCGCCGACGCCCCAGCCCAGTACGGACAGCCCGTTGACCATGGTCGTGTGGCTGTCGGTGCCGACCAGCGTGTCGGGATAGGCAAGCGTCTTCATCCCCCGCTTCTTCGGATCACGGACCTTCGCGGTCCACACCACCTGGGCGAGATACTCCAGATTCACCTGGTGGCAGATGCCCGTGTGCGGCGGCACCACGCTGAAGTTGTCGAACGCCGTCTGGCCCCAACGCAAAAAGGCGTAGCGCTCGCCATTGCGCTCATAGTCCTTTGCGACGTTCTCGGAGAGGGCGCGGCGCGTCCCGAAGCTGTCGGCGGTGATCGAATGGTCGATCACCAGATCGACCGGCGAAAGCGGATTGATCTTCTGCGGGTCGCCGCCCATCGCCGCCATCGCCGACCGCATCGCCGCCAGATCGACCACGGCGGGAACACCGGTGAAGTCCTGCATGAGGACGCGCGCCGGCGTGTAGGCGATCTCGCGGTCGGAGCGCCGCTCCTTCGTCCACGCCCCGAGCGCCTTGATGTCGTCGAGGGTCACCGTGCGGCCGTCCTCGTGCCGCAGCAGGTTCTCGAGCAGAACCTTCAGGGAGAACGGCAGGCGAGAAAAATCGCCGGCACCGGCCCTTTCGGCTGCCTTGATGCTGAAATACTCGTAAGTGCGATTGCCCACCTTCAGGGTGCGGCGCGTCTTGAGGCTGTCGATCCCGGCAGTCACGTTCCTTCTCCCTTTCCGGACCTCGATGAATCGGCGTCCATGGCATGATCACAATATGGCGGTGGCGCTGGGCCGAATCAGCCCGCGGCCGGCGCGTAGTGCTTGCCCCATAGGGCAAGCAACGGATTCCCCCGTTTTCCGGCGATCCCGTCTTTCGGCGGTTCTCATAGCAGGAATTACCATAGTTTTGCCATTTTCACGGCGCATTGGCGCCATATCGCTTCGCCATCGTCTTTCCCGTACGGAGACTTCCCTCTCTGTCAGGGGCTCCCCAGCCGGCCTCGATAGCCCCCTCTCAGGCTGGGACGAGACAGGCACTGAACCGACCCGCGGTGCCTGTCCGAGACTTCGGCGCCGCGTCCCGTTCCATCCCGCGGGACGCGGCGTTTTCTTCCTCCGCATCGCGCGCGCCGGTGACGATGCGCATCGTCGATTGCGATTTCCTTGCGATTGTTCGACCGCCGTGGCACAGGGTCGTGCCGTGGACAGCTTCACCGGCCATAACCTCCTTTGTATCCGCGGCCAGCGGGTGGTGTTCCAGCACCTCGATTTCGCCGTGCCGCGCGGCGGCGCACTGCTGCTGGTCGGGCCGAACGGCAGCGGCAAATCGACCCTGCTGCGCTGCATGGCCGGGCTGCTTCGACCGGCGGCGGGAGACCTTCGCTGGAACGGCGTCGCGATCACTGAGGACCCGGAGGCGCATTGCCGCCGGCTCCACTTCCTTGGCCACGCCAACGCCATCAAGCCGATGCTGTCGGTCGAGGAAAATCTCCGCTTCTGGACGGCGATGCATGGCGCCGGGCGCCGCGGCGAGGGCATCGGCGACTTGGGCTCGGTTGTCGGCGGGCCGCGAGCGGCCCTCGCCCATTTCGGACTCGAGCCTCTGGCGGAAATGCCCGCACGGCTGCTCTCGGCCGGCCAGCGGCGGCGCCTGGCACTCGCCCGGCTTCTCGCGGCGCCGGCGCCGCTCTGGCTGCTCGACGAACCGGCGACGGCGCTGGATGCGGCCGCCGTCGCCCAGCTGGAGGCCGCCATCGCCGCGCATCGCGCGGCGGGCGGCTGCGTCGTGTTGTCGAGCCACGGCGATCTGCGGCCGCCCGGGGCGGCGACGCTGTCGCTCGACGACTTCGCCCCCGACGCTTCGGCGGCGGCCCTGGATTTGGAGTTGCCGGAGACCGCCGAACCGCGGGCGCTTGCCGCGGAGGCACCGTAGATGTTCGCGGCCCTGGTCGCGCGCGACCTGCGCCTGGCGCTGCGCCAGGGATCGGACGCGGCGACGGTCCTGATGTTCTTCGTGCTGGCCGTGGTCATGTTTCCCCTCGGCGTCGGGCCGGAACCGAACATCCTGTCCCGGATCAGCGCCGGCGTGATCTGGGTGATGGCGCTGTTCGCAGCCTTGCTGTCGCTCGAGCGGCTGTTCCTCGCCGATCACGAGGACGGCAGCCTCGATTTGCTGGCCCTGGCGCCGCTGCCGCTGGAACTGGTCGTGTTGGCCAAGGTCGCGGCACACTGGCTCACCACCGGGCTGCCGCTGCTGCTGGCGGCGCCGGTGCTCGCGCTGTCGCTGCGGATGGAGGCCGACGGCATCGCCGTGCTGGCGCTGGCGCTCCTCCTCGGCACGCCGACCTTGAGCCTGATCGGCGCCATCGGCGCGGCGCTGACGCTGGGCACGCGGCGGGGCGGCGTGCTGCTGCCGCTGCTCGTCCTGCCGCTCTACATCCCTGTGCTGATCTTCGGCGTCGGCGCCGTCGACGCCGCCGTCGCGGCCCTGCCGCCGCGTCCGCACCTTCTGATGCTGGGCGCGCTGCTGCTGGCGGCGCTGCCGCTCGCGCCCTGGGCCAGCGCCGCTGCCCTCCGCCAGGCGCTGGATTGAGGCGACAGGCAGCCGGCATCGACACGGTCGCCGGACTCCGCGGCACCGGATGCCGCCGATGGCGGCGCGCCAGCTCCCGTCTCGGAGCGGGGAAGGGCCCGAATGGCTTGGAACTGCGACCCCTTCTTGCCATATAAGGGGCCGTCATGCTGCATCGCTTCGCCAACCCCAACCGATTCATGCGGATCGCCGGAGCGGTCCTGCCCTGGAGCGCGGGGGCGACGGTGCTGCTGCTGCTGGCGGGGTTGTATTTCGGCCTGTTCGCATCGCCGCCCGACTATCAGCAGGGCGAGACGGTCCGGATCATGTATGTGCATGTGCCCGCCGCCTGGATGGCGCTGTTCGTCTACACCTGCATGGCCGCGGCAAGCGCGACTGCGCTCATCTGGCGGCATCCGCTGGCCGACCTCATCGCTCGCTCCGCCGCGCCGATCGGCGCTTGCTTCACCTTCATCGCGCTGGTGACCGGATCGTTGTGGGGCAAGCCGATGTGGGGCACCTGGTGGGTGTGGGACGCCCGGTTGACCTCGGTGCTGATCCTGTTCTTCCTCTATCTCGGCTATATCGCGCTCGTGAACGCCTTCGACGATCCGAACCGCGGCGCCCGCGCCGCCGCGATCCTGGCGCTCGTCGGATTCGTCAACGTGCCGATCATCAAGTTTTCGGTCGATTGGTGGAACACGCTGCACCAACCGGCCAGCATCAGCCGCGTCGCCGCGCCGGCCATCGACCCTGCCATGCTGACGCCGCTGCTGCTGATGGCGCTTGCCTTCACCGGTTATTTCGTGACGGTGCTGCTGCTGCGGGTGAAGTCGGAACTGGTCGCGGCGAAGCTGCGGGCGGCGCAGCTCGTCCAGCTCCAGCGCTGACCGAATCGGCCGGCTGCGTCAGCCGGTCGCGGGCAAGGCCATTGAAGGATTTGGTACGAAGTGACGGGAATCGCGTATCCGGATTTCGTTTGGGCTGCACCCCCGGGTCCGTCAAACAAGGTGCCGCCCGGAAACACGAACCGGCGGGACAACGGTGGATTCGATTAGGACGTTCTTGGAAATGGGCGGCTACGCCGCCTTCGTGTGGCCGGCCTTCGCCGTCACCTTCGCCGTGCTGGCGGGCATGCTGATCGTGACCTTGCGGACGCTGCGGCGCCGCGAGGCGGCCCTGGCCGCTCTGCAGCGCCACGACGCCGTCGCCCCTGGGGCACCGGGCCCGACCGGCACCGGGTCGCGGCCGTCGACCGAGCGGGAGGCGCGCGCATGACCCGGAAGCACCGACGCCTTGCCATGGTCGCCGCGGGCATGGCGTTGCTCGCCGCCGCCGCGGCGCTGGTCCTGACCGCCTTCGAGGACTCGCTTGTCTTCTTCTACAGCCCGACCGAACTGCAGGCGAAGGAGCTGCCGCCGGGACGGACGATCCGGATCGGCGGGCTCGTCGAAGAGGGCAGCGTCCAGCGCGGCGGGACGGACGGGCTCGCCGTCACCTTTCGGATAACGGACCTTCAGAGCGTCGTGCCGGTGCGCTATGAGGGGATCCTTCCGGACCTGTTCCGCGAGGGGCAGGGCGTCGTCGCCGAGGGCACCTTCCGCCAGGACGGCACCTTCGTGGCGACCGAGATACTGGCCAAGCACGACGAGACCTACATGCCGCCCGAGGTGGCCGACGCCCTGAAGAAATCCGGGCAGTGGCAGCACACGGGGACGCCCATGGGAACGCCCGCGAAGACGCCATGATCGTCGAGATCGGCCATTACGCGCTGGTGCTCGCGCTCTGCCTCGCCCTTGTGCAGGCAAGCCTGCCGCTGGTCGGGGCGGCGCGGGGCAATGGCGCCTGGATGGCCGTCGCGGGGCCGGCGGCTCAAGGCCAGTTCCTGTTCGTTGCCATCGCCTTTGCGGCCCTGACCTACGCCTATGTGACCTCGGACTTCTCGGTGCAGGCGGTGGCCGCCAATTCGCACTCGGCGAAGCCGTTGCTCTACAAGGTCACGGGCGTCTGGGGCAATCACGAGGGATCGCTGCTGCTCTGGGTACTGATCCTCGCGCTGTTCGGCTCGGCTGTCGTCTGGTTCGGCGACAATCTGCCGTCCACCCTGCGCGCCCGGGTTCTCGCCGTCCAGGCGATGGTCGCCACCGGCTTCCTGACGTTCATGCTGCTGACCTCGAACCCGTTCGCGCGCCTCGTGCCGGCACCGGCCGACGGGAACGGGCTCAACCCGCTGCTGCAGGATCCCGGTCTCGCCTTCCACCCGCCGATGCTCTATCTCGGCTATGTCGGCTTCTCCATATCCTTCTCCTTCGCCGTCGCGGCGCTGATCGAAGGGCGGATCGATCCGGCCTGGGCGCGCTGGGTGCGGCCCTGGACGCTGGCGGCCTGGACCTGCCTCACCGCCGGCATCGGGCTGGGGAGCTGGTGGGCCTATTACGAGCTCGGCTGGGGCGGCTGGTGGTACTGGGACCCGGTCGAGAATGCCTCCTTCATGCCGTGGCTGCTCGGCACCGCGCTGCTGCACTCCGCCATCGTCGTCGAGAAGCGCGACGCGCTGAAGAGCTGGACCATCCTGCTCGCCATCCTGACCTTCGCGATGAGCCTGATCGGCACGTTCCTGGTACGCTCGGGCGTCCTCACATCCGTGCACGCCTTTGCGACCGATCCGGCGCGCGGCCTCTTCATCCTGATCCTGCTGGTCATTACCATCGGCGGCTCGCTGCTGCTGTTCGCGATGCGCGCGCCGGCGATGCAGGGCGGCGGCCTGTTCGCCCCGATCAGCCGCGAGGGCGGGCTGGTGCTGAACAACCTGCTGCTGTCCACGGCGACGGCGACCGTCTTTCTCGGCACCCTCTACCCTCTGTTCCTCGATGTGCTCGGCGCCGGCACGGTGTCGGTCGGCCCGCCCTACTACAACGCGACCTTCGTGCCGCTGATGGTGCCACTGCTCGTCATCATGGCAATCGGCCCGCTGCTCGCCTGGAAGCGCGGCGACCTCGCCGGGGCGCTCGGGCGGCTCACGGTCGCCTTTGCCGCCGCCGCCGCCGTCGCGCTGGCCACCTGGCACCTGCGGAGCGACGGACCGGCGCTGGCGGTCCTCGGCATGGCCCTGGCCGCTTGGCTGTTCGTCGGCACGCTGGTCGAGCTGGCCGAGCGCATCAAGCTGTTCCGAGGCCCGCTCTCGGCGAGCTGGCGCCGGGCGCGGCAGCTGCCGCGCGCCGCCTACGGGATGAGCCTCGCCCATGCCGGCCTCGCCATCGCCATCATCGGCATGACCGGATCCTCGGCCTGGAAGCAGGAGGAGATCCGGATCATGCGGCCGGGCGAGAGCGTTGAGGTCGCCGGCTACACCTACCGTTTCGACGGCGTGGACCAAGTCCGGGGCCCGAACTACGTCGCCGATCGCGGCGCCTTCACGGTGACCCGGGAGGGCGAGCTCGTCGCCCGGCTGCATCCGGAGAAACGATTCTACCCGGTGCAGCGGATGCCGACGACGGAGGCGGCCATCCACACCACCGGACTCGCCGACCTCTACGCCGTGCTGGGCGATCCCCGGGACGGCCCCGACGGCAGCGTCACGGGCTGGACGGTCCGGATCTATCACGAGCCGCTGGTGCCGTGGATCTGGGGCGGCATTCTGGTGATGGTGGCGGGCGGCCTCGTCTCGCTGAGCGATCGCCGGCTGCGCGTCGGCGTGCCGGCCCGCCAGCGGCGCCGCACCGCGCCGGCCGCGGGAGTGGCGGGGTCATGACGGAACGGACCGACGCGCCCGGCGGGACGGGCCTGCGGCGACGGCTGCTCTTCCTCCTGCCGGCGCTGCTGTTCGCCGCCCTCGCCGCCTATCTGGTCGTCGCGCTGGCCCCCGAACGCGATCCCAGCCTCGTGCCCTCGGCCCGGATCGACGATCCGGTGCCGGCGTTCGCCCTTCCGGGACTGCTCGACGAGGGAAGCGGCCTGGCGAGCGACGACCTGGCGAAGGGCGAGGTCTCGCTCGTCAACTTCTACGCGTCCTGGTGCGTGCCCTGCCGGGTCGAGCACCCGCTGCTGATGCGCCTTGCCGAGGAAGAGGATATCCCCCTCTACGGCATCGCCTACAAGGATAAGCCGGCCGATTCGCGCGCCTGGATCGAGAAGCTCGGGAATCCGTTCCGCCGGATCGGCGTCGATCTGGAGGGGCGAACCGCCATCGATTTCGGCGTCTACGGCGTGCCGGAGACCTATGTCATCGACCGCGAGGGCCGGATCCGTTATCGCCATGTCGGCCCTCTTACGCCGCAGGTGGTCGAGGAAACCATCCTGCCGCTGGTCGCCGAGCTTCGGTCATGACGCGACGCCTTGCCCCGCTTGTCCTTGCCCTGGTCCTGGGTCTCGCGGCCTCGCTCGCCGGGGCGGTCGAGCCCGACGAGATGCTGGACGATCCCGCGCTGGAGGCCCGCGCCCGGGCGATCAGCAAGGAGATCCGCTGCCTGGTCTGCCAGAACCAGTCGATCGACGATTCCGACGCTGACCTCGCGCGCGACCTGCGGCTGATCGTGCGCGAGCGGTTGGTTGCCGGCGACAGCGATGCGGACGTGAAGCAGTTTCTCGTCGAGCGCTACGGCGATTTCGTCCTGCTGGAGCCGCCGGTCAAACCGGAGACCTATTTCCTGTGGTTCGGACCGGCCGCGATCCTGCTCGCGGCGGCGGTCGGTGTCGTCCTGTTCTTCCGGCGTCGGCGCGCGCTCGCCGCACCGGCACCCCTGACGCCGGAGGAGCAACGTCGCCTGACGGCGCTGCTCGGCGAGCGGGGAGAGGCCGGCGGGTCGTGACGACCGACTGAGGGGAGCGCCGTGCTGTTCTGGATTCTCATCGGCGGCATGACAGCGACGGCGTTGCTGTTGCTGCTGCGGCCGTTGCTGCGCGGCGGCGGGACGGAGTCGGAGAGACCCGGCCCGCGCGCCGCAGCGCCCGATCTGGCGATCTACCGCGACCAGCTCGCCGAGATCGAGCGGGACCTGGCGCAAGGCGTCCTGTCGGCCGAGGAAGCCGCGGCGGCCCGGCTGGAAGTCGAGCGGCGGATCCTCACCGCGGCCTCCGCCGCCGATCGATCCCAGGCCGCCACGGCGCCGCGTCCACCCGGTCGGCACCGCCTGACGGCGGCGGCCCTGGCCGGAGCCCTGCCGGTGGCGGCGCTTGCGATCTATCTGGCGCTCGGCGCCCCGGATCTGGCGCGCCTGCCCTCCGGCGCCGGCCCGGGTGCGTCGACGCAGACCGCCGGCGCGCCGACCGCCGAAGACGCCGAGATGACGGAGCTGGTCGAGAAGCTGGCCGAACGCCTGGCCGCCGACCCGTCGGACCCGAACGGCTGGCTTCTTCTCGCGCGCTCCTACGGGACGCTCGGCCGCTTCGGCGAAGCAGCGGAAGCCTATGAGCAGGCGATCGCGCACGGCGCGGCCGGGGCGGAGCCGCAAGCGGCCTACGGCGAAGCGCTGACCGCCGCCGCAGGCGGACAGGTGACCGGACCGGCCGCCGCCGCGTTCCGCAAGGCGCTCGAGGTCGACCCGAAGAACCCGCGCGCCCGTTTCTATCTGGCCGTCGCCCGCGCCCAGTCCGGACGGCTCGACGAGGCCCTGGAGATGTGGGTGGCCCTTGAGGCGGACGCGCCGGCCGATGCGCCCTGGCGGGCGGCGGTGAGCGCCCAGATCGAACGGGCGGCGCAGGCCCTCGGCCGCGACCCCGAGACCCTGCCGGGACGCGTGGCGAAGGCCGCGCCCGCCGACAGGAGAGAAGCGGCGGAGGCGACAGCGCCGGAGGCCATGTCGCCGGAGGATCGGGAAGCGTTCATACGCGGGATGGTCGACCGGCTGGCCGCCCGTCTTCGGGACTCGCCGGACGATGTCGAGGGCTGGCTCCGCCTCGCGCGGTCCTACGAAGTTCTGGGCGAGCGCGAGAAGGCACTGGAAGCCTGGGAACAGGCGGCCCACCGCGCGCCGGAGCGCGCCGACGTCCTGCTCGGCTATGCCACCGCGCTCCTCGGCGGCTGGGCGGGGGAGGGCCATCCCCTGCCGGACGCGTTCGCGCCGACCGTGGAGAAGGTCCGTGCGCTCGATCCCGAGAACCCGCTCGGCCTCTATTTTGCCGGCCTCGCCGCCGCAACGGATGGCGATGCGGCCGCGGCCCGCGCGTTGTGGACGAAGGTCCTCGCCCGCCTGCCCGAAGGCTCGGCCGAACGCGCCGACCTCCAGCGGCGCATCGACGCCCTCGACGACAAGTCCTAGAAGCCGCCCACGCGCCGAGGCGGTCGCCCCGCCCACCGCGCTTGCCCACGCCGCGGCGCCGCGTCTAGACTTCCGCCGCATCCGGCGAGGAACGCGCCGCTTCGAGGGAGGACTGCATGTCGCTTCAGCGCAATTTCGGCCCGGCCCTGACGCTGCCCGCCCACTGGTATCATGGGGCGGAGATCTACGAGAAGGAGCGGCACGCCATCTTCGCCCGCGAATGGCAGCTCGTCGGCCACCTCGGCAAGCTGCGCGAGCCAGGCGACTACATCGCCACCGAGCTCGCCGGCTGGCGGATCTTCGTCATCCGCGACCGCAACGGAAACCTGCGCGGCTTTCACAATCTCTGCCGCCACCGCGCCGGTCCCCTGCTGGCCGACGGGGCCGGGCGCTGCGACCTGCTGCGCTGCCGGTATCACGGATGGGTCTACGACACCGAAGGCCGGCTGCGGAGCACCCCGGATTTCGGCGAGGCGCCCGGTTTCGACAAGGCGGATTTCGGCCTCTTCCCGATCCATGTCGAGACCTGGCGCGGGCTCGTCTTCGTCAACCTCGGCGACGCCCCGCCGCCGCTCGGAGAGGGGTTGGGCGACCTCGTCGCCGAAACCGCCTCCTTCCCGATCGAGACCTTCACCGGCGTGCGCGAGGTAACCTTCGACATCGCCTGCAATTGGAAGACCTACACCGACAACTTCGTCGAGGGGTATCACATTCCCTCGGTTCACCCGGCCTTCAACGCCGTGATCGACTTCAAGGCCTTCACCGCCGAGGCGCGGAACCGGACGGTTGTCATGAAGGCGCCGCAGCGCGACGGATCATTCTACGGCGGTGTCTGGCTGTGGCGCTATCCCAACACCACACTGTCCGTCTTTCCCGACGGCATGAACACCTCTTCCATCGTTCCGATGGGCTGGCGGCGCACGCGGCTCGTCTACAACTTCTACTTCCGCGACACCTCGCCGGAGGCCATGGCGGCCCATGATGAGACGATCGCGCGCAACTGCGGCATCGTCGAAGAGGATTTCGGCATCTGCGAGATCGTTCAGGGCAATCTGGAGGCCGGCCTTTACGACCAGGGACCGCTCAGCCCGCGCCAGGAGGAGGGCGTCCGATACTTCCACGAGATGGTCCGGCAGTCCTTGGCGCGGGCCGCGTGACGCCTTCATGGTTAATGCCCGTGACGCTTGCCGTCGCCGCCCTTTTTTCCCTTGGCAAGCTTGCGCAAAGCCGACTAACCTGCAGTAGCACAGGGAGAAAAGGGCGCCTTCGGGCGGGATCAAAGGCCAAATGGGTGATTCAACACCCGCTCTTGTCGTCGAGGATCTGCATAAGCGGTTCGGTAATCTCGAGGTGCTGAAGGGCGTCTCGTTATCGGCCCGCGACGGCGATGTCATCGCGCTGATCGGCAGCAGCGGCTCCGGGAAGAGCACGCTTTTGCGCTGCATCAACCTGCTCGAAACGCCGGACTCCGGAAATGTCTTTGTCCGCGGCGAGCTGATCCGGATGCGTCCGACCCGAAACGGCCATGCCGTGCCGGAGGACCAGCGCCAAGTGGACCGCATCCGTTCGCGGCTGGGCATGGTCTTCCAGAGCTTCAATCTCTGGTCTCACATGACCGTGCTCGAGAACGTCATCGAGGCGCCGATCCACGTCCTCAAGCTGTCGAAGGCGGAAGCGGTCGAGCGCGCCAAGCGGCTGCTCGACAAGGTCGGGATCGGCGACAAGCTCGATTACTATCCCGCGCATCTGTCGGGCGGCCAGCAGCAGCGGGCAGCGATCGCGCGGGCACTGGCGATGGAGCCGGACGTCATGCTGTTCGACGAGCCGACCTCCGCGCTCGATCCGGAGCTGGTCGGCGAGGTGCTGCGCGTCATCCGGCAGCTTGCCGAGGAAGGGCGGACGATGCTGATCGTGACTCACGAAATGGGGTTCGCCCGCGAGGTGGCCAACGAGGTCATCTTCCTCCACGCCGGCCGGATCGAGGAGCGCGGGCCACCGACGCAGGTGTTCGGCAATCCGACTTCGGAGCGCTGCCGCCAGTTTCTGGCCAGCAATCTGTAACCCGCCATCGCCGGATGCGACCGCGGGGCGACCTTCAAAGGTGAACCAGATGACAATGCTGATGGGAGACGAATCGTGAAGAGATTGACCAGCTTGACCATCGCGGCGGTGGCCCTCGCGCTGTTCGCCGGCGACGCCGCGGCCCAGATGAAGAAGGTGCGGATCGGCACCGAGGGCGCCTATCCGCCGTTCAACTACATCGACAGCGACGGGAACCTGGCCGGCTTCGACGTCGACATCGCCAAGGCGCTGTGCGACGCCGCGAAGTTCGACTGCGAGTTCGTCGTGCAGGACTGGGACGGCATCATCCCCGGGCTGCTCGCCAAGAAGTACGACGCCATCGTCGCGTCGATGTCGATCACCGATGAGCGCAAGGAAGTCGTCGACTTCACCAACAAGTACTACAACACGCCCGCCAGATTCGTCGCCCGCAAGGGTGCGAATTTCGACATCTCGCCGGAGGGGTTGGCCGGGAAGGTAGTCGGCGTGCAGCGCGCGACCATTCACGAGAACTTCCTTCGCGACATCTTCCCCAAAGTGGAGGTCAGGGCCTACGCCACGCAGGACGAGGCGAACGCCGACCTCGTCGCCGGGCGCGTGGACCTGGTGATGGCGGACAGTGTCGCGCTCGACGAGGGCTTTCTGAAGACCGCAGAGGGGAAGGACTTCGAGTTCGTCGGCCCGGGCTACAGCGAGCCGAAGTGGCATGGCGAAGGCGCCGGCATCGCCATCCGCAAGGGCGAAGACGAACTGCGCGAGGCCCTCAACAAGGCGATCGACCAGATCCGCGCCGACGGCACCTACGAAAAGATCCAGTCGAAGTACTTCGACTTCGACGTCTACGGCAAGCCCGCGAGCTGAGTGGGAGGGCAACCGCCGGATCCAAGGCACCACCGCCCGGGCCGCCGGGCGGTGGCGTTGCCGTTCTGACCCAGCCGGGTGACCCGCATGCTCGATCTCAAGGGATACGGCTGGATGCTGTGGGATGGGCTTCAGGTGACCATCCTCGTCGGCATCTGCTCGATGGGCGTGGCCCTCGCCCTCGGACTGCTCGGCGCCTGGGGCAAGCTGTCTTCATCGCCCGTCGCGCGCGGCATCGCCGGCACTTACACGACGGTGATTCGCGGCGTTCCTGAGCTGCTGCTGATCCTGATCGTCTATTACGGCGCGCCGACGCTGATCCAGAACATTCTTGCCCAGTTCGGTCGCGACGACGTCATCGACGTCAACCGCTTCTTGGCCGGCTTTCTCACGCTTGGCTTCATCTACGGCGCCTTCACGACCGAGGTCTTCCGCGGCGCCTTCCTCGCCATTCCCAAGGGCCAGATCGAGGCCGCCCGGGCGATCGGCATGAGCCGAAGCCTCGCCTTCCGCCGCGTCATCCTGCCGCAAGTCTGGCGCTTTGCGCTGCCCGGGCTCGGCAACGTCTGGATGGTCCTGATCAAGGCGACGGCACTCGTCTCCGTGATCCAGCTGCCGGAGCTGATGCGCAACGCCGATATCGCCGCCCGCGCCGTCCGGTTGCCCTTCACCTTCTTCTTCGTCGCCTCGCTCATCTATCTCGGGATCACCGTCCTCTCGATGCTGGTCCAGCAGCGGGCCGAGGCCTGGGCCAACCGCGGCATCCGAAGGGCCTGACCGATGGATCTCGCGATCGTCTGGAAGAGCCTGCCGGCCCTCCTCAACGGCGCGGTCGTGACGATCGAGCTCACGGTCGTCAGCGTCCTTCTCGGCCTCGCCCTCTCTCTTCCCATCGCCCTCGCCCGCGTGGCGCGCAACCCGCTGCTGCGCTGGCCGGCCTACGGCTATATTCTGTACTTCCGCGGGACGCCGCTGCTCGTGCAGATCTTTCTCGTGTATTACGGCAGCGGCCAGTTCCATCAGTTCCTTGCGGAGATCGGCCTCTGGCCCTATTTCCGCGAGGCTTATTTCTGCGCGGTACTGACCCTGACGCTGAACACCGCGGGCTATACCGCGGAGATCCTGCGCGGCGGCATCCAGGGCGTGCCCCATGGCGAGATCGAGGCGGCCCGGGCGCTCGGCATGTCCGGCTCCCTGCTCTACCGCCGGATCATCCTGCCGAAAGCTTTCCGCCTGGCCCTGCCGGCCTACGCGAACGAGGTCGTCTTCCTGTTTCAGGCGACCTCGCTGGTCAGCATCATCACCGTCATGGACCTGACCTACGAGGCCCGCACCATCGTGGCGCGCAGCTTCCGGGTCTACGAAATCTACATCACGGCAGGGTTGATCTATCTGGCGATGACCTACGGCATCCTTTGGGTCTTCCGGAAGGTGGAGCACCGACTCAGCGGCCATCTGCGCGAGCGGCCGAGCACGGCCCAGGAAGCGGAGGCCATCGGCGCGCCCACCACGGCGCCGCGCTGACAGAAAGGCGACTCTCACGGGAACCTTCGCCGTCGGCCGCTGTTTCACTTCAACGGATCGACTAGCACTGAGCGCAATAGGGCGTCCCATGGCTCCCGTGGGCGCCCTATTTTCGTCGAAGGAACACTCATGGACATCTACGACGCCATCAAGCGGGACCACGACAAGGCGCGGCGCATGATCGCAACGCTGTCGGCGACGGACGAGAGCGACGGCGGGCGCCGGGCGACCCTGTTTCGCGATCTGAAGAACGAGCTGATGATGCACCAGCACGTCGAGGAAGCGGTGTTCTACTCGCGGCTCGAGGCCGAGAAAGACACGCGCGCCGACGCGCTGGAGGCGAAGAACGAGCACCACATCGTCGACACCCTCCTCGAAGAGCTCGACGTCATGACCAAGGACAACGACGAGTGGACCGCCAAATTCGGCGTGCTGAAGGAAGTCGTCGAGCACCACATGGAAGAGGAGGAAGAGGAGTTCTTCGGCCGCGCCCGTGCAGCGATCGACGCAGACCTCGCCCGCAAGATGGCCACGCAGATGCAGGAAAAGAAGGCGGCCGGACTCGCCGCCTTGGAGCCCATCAACCGGCCCTCGTGACCGCCCCCGCCGCAGCGGGGTTTACTTCACCCGCCCCCTCTCGGCATCGGCGAAACCAGGGCCGAATGGGAGGAGTTCAGATCGCGCTCGCCGCCGGGCCGTGGCGACGCTTGCGGTCCGGGTTTTCCACGGGAACCTTACCCCCCTTTGCCCCGTTATCCGTGCGGTCTTGGTGGATTCCCCCCCTTCGCGCAGGAAACAACGACAACGAGGCTCAAGATATGCGAATTGCACAGGTAGCGCCCCTCTACGAGAGCGTCCCCCCCAAGCTGTACGGCGGCACGGAACGAGTCGTCTGCCACCTGACGGAAGAACTGGTCCGGCGCGGTCATGAGGTCACCCTGTTTGCAAGCGGCGACTCATGCACCGCGGCCCGGCTGCGGGCAATATGCCCGAACGCCCTGCGGCTCGCGCGGTGCATCGATCCGCTGCCGCACCATATTCTGATGGTCGAGAAGGTCCTTCAGGAAGCCGACGACTTCGACGTCATCCATTTTCACACCGACTTCCTCCATCTGCCGGCCTTCCGGCGGCATCCGACGCCGACGGTCGGGACCCTTCACGGGCGGCTCGATCTGCCGGACCTCGTACCGCTCTACCACGAGTTCCGCGACATGCCGATGGTGGCGATCTCCGAGGCCCAGAAGCTGCCGCTTCCCTGGCTCAACTGGCGCGGCACGGTCCATCACGGGCTGCCGACCGACCGGCTGCGGTTCCGGCCGGAGCGTGGCCGATACCTCGCCTTCATCGGCCGGATATGCCCCGAGAAGCGGCCCGATCTGGCCGTCAAGATCGCCCGAGACCTCGGCGTTGAGCTGAAGGTGGCGGCGAAGGTGGATCGGGCGGACGTGGAGTACTACGAGACGGTGATCAAGCCCTTGTTCGACGATCCGCTGGTCGATTTCGTCGGCGAAATCACCGAGGACGAGAAGAGCGAATTCCTCGGCGGCGCCTACGCCCTTGTCTTTCCGATCGACTGGCCGGAACCGTTCGGACTCACCTTGATCGAAGCGATGGCCTGTGGCACACCGGTGATCGCTTTCCGCCGCGGGTCCGTGCCCGAGATCGTCGACGACGGCGTCACAGGCTTCGTGGTCGAGGACTGCGCCCAGGCGGTCATGGCCTTCGAGCAGATCGACCGCCTCGACCGGCGGACCATCCGTCGGGTGTTCGAGGAACGCTTTTCGGTCGAGCGAATGGCAGAGGGTTATCTCAGAATCTACCAGAACCTTGCGGCGCGGAAGCTGGCCCCCATACGGATCGCCTGACCCTCTCCAGGAACGTTTTTGGTACCGATGCCCGACAAAGATCCCGGATCGGAAGAAGGCATAAAGTACAGGACGGACCTGACGTCCGACGAGTACGCGGACGTCAGCGCCTATCTTCGAGTGGAATCCGGGCAGATCGAGATACAGCCACGGGTCCTGAAGGAGGGGAACTCCTTCGCGGTGTTCAACGTCTTCGGTGACATCCTGTCGATGCAGAGCGGCGAGAACGGGCTGTTCTGCAACGACACCCGGCACCTGTCACATTACGAGATGCGCGTCAGCAACGCGCGACCGCTGCTGCTCAGCTCCACCGTCCGGCGCGACAACAGCGTTCTGTCGGTCGATGCGACGAACCCGGATTACGGGCTTCCGGGCCAGTATCAGCTTCGCCGGGACCAGATCCACCTTCAGCGCACGCTGTTCCTTTGGAACGACGTCTGCTACGAGCGCATCAAGATCCGCAACTTCGGGGCGGGCGCGATCGATTTTCTGCTGCAGTTCATGTTCGATGCCGACTTCGCCGACATCTTCGAGGTGCGCGGGCAACGGCGAAGGCGCAGAGGGACGCCGCTGCCCGCCGAGGTCAACGGCAACACGGTTCGCCTGGCCTATCGGGGCTTGGACGGAGTCGTCCGTTCGACGCATCTCACATTCGAGCCGGCGCCAAGCCACATCTCGCCCACCTCGGCAGCGTTTCGCCTTTCCCTGAAGCCCGGAGAGACGACGGCCTGCTTCGTCACCGTCGACTGCAAGTGCGGCCGGGCGAAGGCCGCGGCGAGCGAGCGGGGCTACGCGCTTTGTCTACTCGACGCCCGGCGCGCGCGCCGGGCCCGGCGCGCGCGGGAAGCCGACGTCTACACCTCGAACGACCTGTTCAACGAGTGGAGCAACCGCTCGGCCGCCGACCTCTACATGCTGGTCAGCGACACCGAGTACGGCCCCTACCCCTATGCGGGGACGCCCTGGTTCAGCTGTCCGTTCGGGCGCGACGCCATCATCGCGGCGCTGCACTATCTGTGGAAGGACCCGGGGATCGCCCGCGGCGTCCTCGGCTTTCTCGCCGCCACGCAAGCGACCGAGGTCATTCCGGAGCAGGACGCCGAACCCGGCAAGATCCTTCACGAGACCCGGCGCGGCGAGATGGCGATGCTCGGCGAGGTCCCCTTTCGCCTGTACTACGGCAGCGTCGATTCGACGCCGCTGTTCGTTGTCCTCGCCGGCGCCTATTTCGAGCGAACCTGGGATCGCGAATTCATCGAGCGAATCTGGCCGAATGTCGAGGCCGCGATCGGCTGGATCGACCGGTATGCCGACTTGGATGGCGACGGTTTCGTCGATTACGTCAAGAAGACGCCGAACGGCCTCGCCAACCAGGGGTGGAAGGATTCGTTCGATTCCGTCTTTCACGCCGACGGGCGGCTGGCGGAGGCCCCAATCTCCATCTGTGAAGTGCAGGGTTATGTGTTCGCGGCCAAGCAGGCGGCGGCACGGCTCGCCGCTGCGCTCGGCCGGATCGTGCAGGCGCAGACCTGGATGGAGCAGGCCGAACGGCTGCGCGAGCGGTTCGAGGCCACTTTCTGGTGCGATGAGCTCGGCACCTATGGTCTCGCCCTCGATCGCCATAAGCAGCTGTGCCGCGTCCGCGCCTCCAACGCCGGCCATGCGCTGCTCTGCGGCATCGCCTCGCCCGAGCGGGCGGCGCGAGTCGCCCAAACCCTGATGTCGACCGATTTCTTCTGCAGTTGGGGCATCCGGACCGTCGCCGAGGGCGAGGCCCGGTACAACCCGATGTCCTACCACAACGGCTCGGTCTGGCCGCACGACAATGCCCTGATCGCCATGGGCCTGGCGCGCTACGGCTTCAAGCAGGAGGTGTTGAAGATCCTGACCGGGTTGTTCAACGCGGCGATCTTCATGGAACAGCACCGGCTGCCGGAGCTGTTCTGCGGATTCAACCGGCGTGCATCGGAGGGGCCCGTGCTCTATCCGGTGGCCTGCACGCCGCAGGCCTGGGCCAGCACGACGGTCGCGAGCCTGTTGGCCTCATGCCTTGGAATCAGCTTCGACATTCCCGCGCGGCAAGTCCGTTTCCACCGGCCCGTGCTGCCGCCCTTCCTGGAGCGGGTGACGATTCGCGACATTTCCGTGGGAGATGCCTCGGTCGATGTAGATTTCCGCCGTCAGCCGACCGAGGTCTCGGCCACCGTAATCGGGCGGCGCGGGAAGGTGGATGTCCTGGTCGCGCATTGACGCCCAGGCCGGGGCACGGCGGCAACGGCGCCAGGGCGCCCGTCGAGGGCTAGGCCAGCAGTGCCCGAACGGCGCGGGCCGTCCCGTCCTCGACCGGCTGGTGCTGCGGCTCGGTGATCAGCCCCTGCGGATCCTTGCGCAGCCGTTCGACGACGTGCTCGAGGGCGGCAAGGGCAGGGATTTGCCCATGGCGCCGGGCGATGCCCAGAACCGCACCCCAGAGGACGCCAGCATTGGTCGCCTTGGACAGGGCCAGCGAGTCGCCCTCCACCGAGGCTTGCATATGCGCGCCGAGGATATCGGCGACGGCCTCGGCGGCAGCGGCACCCGCCCGCGCCGCATTGCCGACGGCGTCCGCACCCGACGAATCGACCGGCCGCATCGCGCGAGCCGGCCGGGTCGGGAACGGTACGACATTGCTATCTTGCTGACGCACGAACTATCTCCCCAACCAATGGTCAAGGATCGTGATCGTTAATAAATGTTAATAGGTGGTTAACGTCCGGTCAAAGAACCGGTTATCCTCGAGCGGAAGAAATTTTGCTCGCCTGCACTGCCGAAAGGGCCGCGCCATGTGGATCATTTGGACCATTATCATCGGCTTGCTGGCCGGAATCGTTGCAAAGCTGTTGATGCCGGGCAAGGACCCCGGCGGCTTCATCATCACGACCATCCTCGGCGTTGCCGGCGCCTTTCTCGCCACCTGGCTTGGCCAAGCGGTCGGCTGGTACGCCCAGGGAGAAGCGGCAGGTTTCATCGGCGCCGTGGTCGGCGCGATCATCATCCTTGCCGCCTATCGGCTGATCCGGCGACGATCGGCCTGACGACGGCGCCCGGTCGAGGGCCCAGCCAAGGGGATCGACGGGCGGCAGCGGTCGTACGCAGCTGCCCTGTTCCCATAGAAGGAGCCGGGGCCGGAATGCGGACCGCCGAACGGCGGCAAGCCATTTCGCCTGCGACTTGGGAAGTTCCGGTAATTGGTGGAGCCGAGGGGAATCGAACCCCTGACCTCCTCATTGCGAACGAGGCGCTCTCCCAGCTGAGCTACGGCCCCGACTGGTTCGGGAGCCGGATATATGGGCGGTGAGAGCGGTCCCTGTCAAGCGTCGCAAGCTTGCATGGCGCCCCCGGGAAGGCTAGTTTCGCGGCAACCTTCGGTGTTCACCAGCGCGGTCGGCGATGCGGTCCCTCATCCTGCTCATCAACTCCGTGATCGAGATCTACATCTGGCTGCTGATCGCGTCGGCCATCCTAAGTTGGCTGGTCGCCTTCAACGTGATCAACACGCGGAACCGGTTCGTCTATATGCTCGGCGATTTCCTCTATCGAATCACCGAGCCGGCCCTCCGGCCGATCCGCCGCGTGCTGCCGAACCTCGGCGGAATCGACATATCGCCGGTGGTCCTGATCTTGCTGCTGGTCTTCCTTCAGAACCTGTTGATCGAGTATTTTCTGTTTTGAACACCGGTGCCGAGGCGCAAGCGCATGCAGCCCTGCCCTTCGCGGTTACGGCCGACGGGCTACGGGTCCGTGTCCGCGTGACTCCGCGCGCTTCCGCCGACCGGGTGACCGGAACGATGCAGGACGCCGAGGGCAGCGTCGCGCTGAAGGTCTCCGTGACCGCGCCGCCGGAGGACGGCAAGGCGAACGCGGCCCTCGTCAGGCTTTTGGCGCGCGAATGGGGGGTGCCGAAATCGGCCGTCTCGGTGATCGCGGGGGCCGCGGACCGGCGCAAGCTGCTCCATGTCGCGGGCGAACCGCAAGCGTTGGCACAGCGGCTCGAACGCTGGCTCGCCGACCGGATGGGGAAACCCGGCCGCTGAGCCGGCCGCCGCACGCCGAGATTTCCAACGACAAGAACCGAGGCGGACCATGAACGACAGCAAACGGAGCAACAGCAAGATCATCGACGGCAAGGGCTTCGCGGAGGGGCTGCGCAGGCGCATCGCCCAACAGGTCGCCGCGCTCAAGGCGCAGCACGATCTGACGCCCGGACTGGCGGTCGTTCTGGTCGGCGACGATCCGGCGAGCCAGGTCTATGTCCGCAACAAGGGCAAGCAGACGGAGGAGGCGGGCATGAACTCCTTCGAGCACCGCCTGCCCAAGGAGACGAGCCAGGCCGAGCTCCTCGACCTCGTGCACCGGCTGAACGAGGACCCCGCGGTGCACGGCATCCTGGTTCAGCTCCCGCTGCCCAAGCAGATCGACCCGCAGGCCGTCATCAACGCGATCGACCCGGACAAGGACGTCGACGGGTTCCACGTCGTCAATGCCGGTCGGCTCGCCACCGGCGGGGTCGGCATGGTGCCCTGCACGCCGCTCGGCTGCCTCATGCTGCTGAAGGACCGGCTGGGCGACCTGTCCGGCAAGCGGGCGGTGGTGCTCGGCCGGTCGAACATCGTCGGCAAGCCGATGGGGTTGCTTCTTTTGCAGGAGAACTGCACCGTCACCATCGCCCATTCGCGCACGCGCGAGCTGGCCGAGGAATGCCGGCGCGCCGACATCGTGGTCGCGGCGGTTGGCCGGCCGGAGATGGTCCGCGGCGACTGGATCGGCGAAGGCGCCACCGTCATCGACGTGGGCATCAACCGGGTGCCTGGTACCAACGGCAAGGCGCGGCTGGTCGGCGACGTCGCTTTCGAGGAAGCCGTCGAACGCGCCGCCGGCATCACGCCCGTGCCGGGCGGTGTCGGCCCGATGACCATCGCCTGCCTGCTGCAGAACACGCTGACGGCGGCGACCCGCCAGCGCGGGATCGAGCTTCCGGCATAGGCGCGCCGGCGGTCGCTGGGCGATGGTCGGCGGCCTGGCCGAGCTGGGGCTTGCGGCGGCGTTCTTCGTCGGCAGCCACTTTCTGCTGTCGAGCGCGCCGCTGCGGGCGCGGCTCATCTCCCTCGTCGGAGAGCGTCTTTTTCCCGCGCTCTACTCCGCGGTCGCCCTGATCCTGTTCGCCTGGCTGCTCTGGAGTTACGGGCGCGCGCCCTTCCTGCCGCTCTGGTCGGCGCCGGGGGGTGCGGCGTGGCTGCCGCTTCTGGTCATGCCGCTGGCGCTGCTGCTCCTGGTCGGCGGCTATACGCAGCCGAACCCGACCGCGGTCGTACCCGGAAAGCCTTATGACGAGGCGCGGCCGGCGCCGGGCATCCTTGCCGTCAGCCGTCATCCGGTGATGTGGGCGATCGGGCTCTGGGCGCTTACCCATCTGATCGTCAACGGCGATGTCGCGTCGGTCATCCTGTTCGGATCGATGGCGGTGCTGGCCCTGGGCGGCACCCTCGCCATCGACCGCAGGAAGCGCCGGGCCTGGGGCCGCGATTGGGAGCGGTTCGCCGCCGTCACCTCGAACCTGCCCTTCGCCGCGCTCCTTGCTGGCCGGACGCGCCTGAGCCTCACCGAAATCGGCTGGTGGCGGATCGCCCTGGCGGCCGTGCTTTACGTCGTGCTCCTCGCCCTTCACCCGCACCTCTTCGGCGCGTCGCCTCTTCCCGGCTGATCTGCGTTCTGATCCGCGTCAGAAAGCCCGCCTCCCGACCGACGACGGTCGGCCGCCGCTTTCCGTCGGGAACTCTTCGCCCCGTCCGGCTGTTCTAGGCAGCGGAACGGTGCGTCGGCGCCAGGCTGCCAAGACGTTGGCCGCGCAATCGCCCGCCGCACCCGCGCGATAGGGGAACCGTCGATGAACGTACCTCTCGCCACCCGGAGGTGGAGCCTTTGGCCGTGTTCGGGCATTGCGCCCCTGATCGTCACCATCTGCGTGGCAGGGCCCGTTCACGCGACCGGCTTCGCGATCGAGGAACAGGACGCCGTGGCCCTCGGGACCGCACAGGCCGGGCGCGCCGCACTTGCCGATAACCCGGCGACCGTCTTCTACAACCCCGCTGGCATGACGCGCCTCTCCGGCACGCAGGCAGCCTTGTCCGGCATCTATATCGGGCCGACGGGCGATTTCGACAACGCGGGCTCGAGCCTGGGCGCGGTCCCGCTGACCGGTGGCGACGGCGGCGCCTTCTCTTCTGACGCCTTCGTTCCGACGCTCTATCTGACCACCGGCGTCTCGGAGCGGCTCAAGCTCGGCATCGGCGTGAGCGTCCCCTTCGGCCTCGGCACCGACTACGACCCGGACTGGGTCGGCCGCTACCACACCATCGAGGCTGACCTCAGGGTGGTCAACATCAATCCCGCGATCGCCTATCGCCTGACGGAGACCCTGTCGATCGGCGGCGGCATCGACGTCCAGTATCTCGACGCGGAGCTTTCGAACGCGATCGACTTCGGCTCGCTGCTCGGCTTCCCGCAGGCGCTGGACGGCCGCGCCACCCTGTCCGGCGACAACTGGGCCGTCGGATACAATCTCGGCCTGCTCTACGAACCGAGCCCGCGCCTGCGGCTCGGCCTGACCTACCGGTCGCGGGTGAAGCACGATGTTGACGTCGACGCGGACTTCGACGCGCCGGCCGCCGCCGCCCCCATCCAAGCCGCCGGCCTCTTCACGGACACCGGCGGCAGCACGGAGGTCACGCTGCCGGAGTCCGTCTCGCTCAGCGCCTATTACGACGTCACCCCGCGATGGGCGCTGCTGGCCGACGTGACCTGGACGCGCTGGAGCCGCTTCGACGAACTCGCCGTCGAGTTCGACAACCCGCTTCAACCCGCAATCGTCGAAGAGCAGGACTGGGACGACACCGTCCGGATCTCTCTCGGCGCGGCCTTTCGGCCAACGGAGCGATGGGTGCTGCGGGCCGGCATCGCCTATGACGAGAGCCCGATCCCGGACGAGTTCCAGCGGCCGCGCCTCGTCGTCGGCGACCGGGTCCTGGTGGGCGTCGGGGCCGGCTATCGCCTGTCCGACACCGTCCGCCTGGACATCGGGTACATGCATTCCTTCTCGGAGGACGTCGAGGTCGACATCAGCAACCCCGGCGCCGGCCGCCTGGTCGGCGACTATGACGACCTCGGCGCGAACCTCTTCGCGGCGCAGCTCTCCGTGCGGTTCTAGCGGCGGGCGCTCTTCAAGAGGCGCAGGCGCAGCGCGTTCAGCTTGATGAAGCCTTCGGCGTCGCGCTGGTCGTAGACCTGGTCCTCCTCGAAGGTGACGTGGGCGAGGCTGTAGAGCGAGTTCGGCGATTTGCGGCCGACCACGTGCACCGCGCCCTTGTAGAGCTTGAGGCGCACCGTCCCGGTGACCGGCTCCTGGCTCTTGTCGATGAGCGCCTGCAGCATCTCCCGCTCCGGCGAGAACCAGAAGCCGTTGTAGATCAGCTCGGCGTAGCGCGGCATCACCTCGTCCTTGAGGTGGGCGGCGCCGCGGTCGAGCGTCAGGCTTTCGATCGCCCGATGCGCGGCAAGCAGGATCGTGCCGCCCGGCGTCTCGTAGACGCCGCGCGACTTCATGCCGACGAACCGGTTCTCCACCAGATCGACGCGGCCGATGCCGTTCTCGCCGCCGAGCCGGTTGAGCCGCGTGAGCAGGCTGGCCGGCGACAGGCGTTCCCCGTCGATCGCGACGGGGTCGCCACGCTCGAACTCGATCTCCACATAGGTGGGCCTGTCGGGCGCCGCCTCCGGCGCCACGGTGCGGCTGTAGACGAACTCCTCCGGCTCGTACCAGGGGTCCTCGAGCGCCTTCCCTTCGGCCGAGATGTGCAGCAGGTTGGCGTCGACGGAGAAGGGCGCCTCGCCGCGTTTGTCCTTGGCGATCGGGATCTGGTACTTCTCCGCGAACTCGATGAGCTTCGTCCGCGAGGTGAGGTCCCATTCGCGCCAGGGAGCGATCACCTTGATGTTAGGATTGAGGGCGTAGTAGCCGAGCTCGAACCGCACCTGGTCGTTGCCCTTACCCGTGGCGCCATGGGCCACGGCATCGGCGCCGGTCTCGGCGGCGATCTCAATCTGGCGCTTGGCGATCAGCGGCCTGGCAATCGAGGTGCCGAGCAGATAGACGCCCTCGTAGAGCGCGTTGGCGCGGAACATCGGAAAGACGTAGTCGCGGACGAACTCTTCGCGCAGGTCCTCGACATAGATCTCCTTGATGCCCAGCATCTCGGCCTTCCGACGCACGGGCTCCAGCTCCTCGCCCTGGCCGAGATCGGCGGTGAAGGTCACGACCTCGCAGCCATAGGTTTCCTGCAGCCATTTGAGGATGACAGAGGTGTCAAGGCCGCCGGAGTAGGCGAGCACGACCTTCTTGACGTCGCGATGCATGACGGGCCCTTTCGCGCGGAGATTAGGTGGAAGGAGCGCGCGGAGTATAGGCAAACCGCCCTTCTCCGCAAGGCCCCGGACCGGGACTGCGAGCGAGTGGCGCGGTCGGCCCCGCGGGCCCGGCTCGCGGAACGGCTGCCGCGCCGCGCGGGCGGCGGCATATCGCTGATCGCGCGCGCCTGGGCCGCCAAAGGGCAGGTCGCCGCGTAACCCGCGCGGCGCGATATCACGGCGCCGGCGGCCGGCAGTCCGCGCTCATCAGCTCTTTGCGCGCCGTCGGGTGGAAGCGCAAGAGGAGCCGCCGCGGCAGGCTGCGCCGGCTGTAGAGCCGCTTCTCGAGTTCGGGAACCAGGGGATCGGTGAGGTCCTGGGACGGGTCGTGATAGAGAATGCCGCCCCGGTAATCGAGCCAGGAGAGGTGGACCGTGGTGGTCGGCAGGATCCAGACCCGCTCCCGCTCGACCGGTGACGTGTCCTGCCCCCGCACCGGCGTGCCGCAGACGAGATCGGCTTCGCCGTACCGGGCCTGGAGTTCGTCGAGCGCGGCCGCGAAGGCGGCGGGCGTCGCCCGCGCGTCGCGGCGCTCCAGCAGCACCTGCTGCAGACGGCCTTCCTCGTCCATCTGGAACAGGGCGCGAAACGGCAGTTCGCCGAACTCGGCCTCCGGCAGGAACCGGCCCACGGTGGCGTCGTCATAGACGAGCGGCGGATCGACGCGCCGCAGCCGCTTGCCGAACAGCGCCCCCAGCTCGGCCTCGGTCATGCCCCATCGGGTGCCGTCCCAGCCGGCGAGGTCCGCCTCGCGCGCGGGCGCTTCGGCCGCCGCCAGCAGCAATGCCGCCGCGACGAGGCACGCCCATCGGCGCATCCCTCCGCCCCGATCCCGGCGCGTCGGCGTGTCGCCATTCATCGACCATCACGTAGATAGGCCGCCAGATCGAACCAAGGCCCCTCGTCCCAGAAGCCGTTCGCGGCGCCCGAGGTGGAGGGGAGGACGAACACCGCGCCGTCGCTGCCGTCCGGGTGCCAAGTCTGGAGGCCGTAGCCGACCGCGACGCCACCCAGATAGCTGCGCGCGGCGTTCTTGCCGACGAAGGCGAGGACGCGCGGCGCATAGGCGCCGACCAGGGCCGTCAACCGGGCGCGATCCTCCTCTTCGACCCGGATGGCCCGGTCGCTGCCCGACCGCGTCTTGACCAGGTCCGTGAGCCCGATCCGATAGCGCAGAACCGCGCGGAACTGCTGCGGCCGGAGAAGGGTGTCGGTCAGGCCGGCCTTGTGAAGGATGGGCCAGAACTTGTTTCCGGGGCCGGCGTAGTAGGCGCCGACCGCGGCCGACCGGGTGCCGGCGGCCATCCCGCAGAACAGGACGCGCAGATTCCGTGCGACGACGTCCGGAAGGACCGGCAGAACCGCCGGCCGCGTCACCCCGTCACCCGTGGGCGGCGGCCGCGCGTTCGGACGCCCGAAGGCGCACGCTTTCCGATTTCAGCTGCCCGCAGGCGGCCATGATGTCCTCGCCGCGCGGCGTGCGGACCGGCGAGGCGTAGCCGGCATCGAAGACGATCTGGCTGAACCGCGCGATCGCCTCCTCGGTCGAGCGCTCGAAGGGCGAGCCGGGCCAGGGGTTGAACGGGATCAGGTTCACCTTCGCGGGGATGCCCTTCAGCAGGCGCACGAGCGCGCGCGCATCGGCCGGCGAATCGTTCACGTCGCGCAGCATCACATATTCGAAGGTGATGCGCCGGGCGTTGCTCAGGCCGGGGTAGTTGCGGCAGGCGTCGAGCAGCTTGGCGATCGGATACTTCCGGTTGATCGGCACGATCCGGTCGCGCAGCTCGTCGGTCACCGCGTGGAGCGAGATGGCGAGGTTCACGTTCAGCTCCTCGCCGCAGCGCCGGATCATCGGCACCACCCCGGCGGTCGACAAGGTGATCCGTCGCTTCGAGATCGAGATGCCCTCACCGTCCATGACGATCTTCAGAGCCTTGGCGACGTTCTCGTAGTTGTAGAGCGGCTCGCCCATACCCATCATGACGATGTTCGACAGCAGCCGGCCGTCCTGCGGCGACGGCCATTCGCCAAGTGCGTCGCGCGCCATCATGACCTGGCCCACGATTTCCGCCGCCGACAGGTTGCGCACCAGTTTCTGCGTGCCGGTGTGGCAGAACCGGCAGGTGAGCGTGCAGCCAACCTGCGAGGAGACGCAGAGCGTGCCGCGGTCCTCCTCGGGGATGTGCACCGTCTCGACCTCCTGGCCGTCGGGGAAGCGCAACAGCCACTTCCGGGTGCCATCCACCGACTGCCGGGCGACCGCGACGGCCGGGCGCTGGATGACGTAACGCTCGGCCAGCCGGGCGCGGAAGCCCTTTGCCAGCGACGTCATGACGCCGAAGTCGGTCGCGCCGCGGTGATAGATCCAGTGCCAGAGCTGGCGGGCGCGGAAGGCAGGCGCACCGATCGATGCCAGCTCCGCCGCAAGCTCCTCGCGGCTCAGGCCCACGAGGTTGATGCGACCGTCGGCCGTCTGCGGCGGCGCGAACCGAAGGGCGTGTCCTGCGCTGCTCATCGGCGGTTCATCCCCGTTCTTCCGTCGCTCCCGGTCAGGCGATCCAGATCGGCGTGCGGCTAGCGCGAGACGTTGCAGGCCTTGTTGATCTCCCGATAGGCGCGGGAGAAGCCCATGAGCGAATAGGTATCGGTCGTCTTGGTGCCGCGCGAGGACACGCCGCGAACGACCATATCGCGCCCCTTGATCATCGCCTGGACCAAATTCCGGTCGGTTTCGGAGTCCATCGCCCAGGCGCCGTCCTCATTGGTGAAGAGCGTGAAGGTCGCGTCGCCGATCTCGGCGGTCACCTCGCTCCCGTCCTGGAAGGTGTAACCGGCGATGAAGGTGACCACGTCGAAGGAATCGTTCGCCGGCCGATGCGTAACCAGCGCGTAGACACGGCCGCGCTTCGTGTAGTCGCCTTCCTCCTTGACGGGTTCGCTGGTGATATAGCAGACGAGGTTGCCCTCCTCCTCGAATGTCACCGCCGACCAGTTCTCGAACTGGCCGATCGCCTTCGGCTCCGGGGCGCCGAGGGCGGCACCCGCAACGCCCAGGCCGACGGCAAGGGAAAGGATCAGACGGAAAGGTTTCATACCGGTCAAGCTACACCTTTTTCGTGATTTCTGCTGCCCGCGGCCGGCAAACCGGCAATGCACCTTGCGCCCGGCGGTCGGGGCGCAGTCCTACGAGTCGCGCAAACGGTCCCGCCGGGTGATCCAGGGCGGCCCGGGCCGCGTAACAGGCTTTAACGGAACGCGCCTCCCGGTTGCAAGGGCCTTGAGAGCTTTCGGCCCCGGGGCATCGCGACGCGCCTTCGGCGGCGCGGGCCCGGCCGCTTGTGAGCGGACCGGCCATGGCCTTAGATTGGGGCATGGAGCGTGACAACGGACCCGGGTCGTCGTCCGGGGCGGCACCCGGGGAACCATCGGGCCGCCGAACGCTCGACGAGCTCGTTCGGGCCGTGGCCCGCGATCGCGACCGCGCCGCATTCGCGGAGCTGTTTCGGCACTTCGCCCCGCGCATCAAGACCTATCTGATGCGCCTCGGCGCCGATCCGGCGCTGGCAGAGGAGTTGACGCAGGAAGCGATGATCATGGTGTGGCAACACGCTGACCGCTTCGATCCGGATCAGGCCAGCGTCGGGACCTGGATCTTCACCATCGCCCGGAACAAGCGCATCGACGCGCTTCGCCGCGAAGGGCGGCCGTCCATCGACCCGACCGATCCCACCCTCGTCCCCGCCCCTCCGGAATCGGCCGAGGAGCGCATCGCCGGCACCGAAGCCGCAATCCGTGTGCGACGCGCCCTCCGGGCATTGCCGGCGGAGCAGGCGGAGCTGGTCCGGATGGCCTATTTCGACGACCAATCCCACGGGGCGATCGCCGCGCGGACCCGGCTTCCGCTCGGCACGGTGAAGTCACGGCTGCGCCTTGCCCTGCAGCGGCTGCGCCGGCTGCTCGAGGACATCGCCTGAGATGGCCACGCACCACCCGAGCGAAGAGGTTCTGGTGGCTTACGCGTCCGGCGCGCTGAGCGAGCCGCTTTCGCTTCTGGTGGCGACCCATCTGACGCTCTGTCCGGGATGCCGGGACGAGGTCCGGGACTACGAAGCCCTCGGCGGTATCCTCCTCGAGGAGTTGCCGCCGGCACCGATCGCCCCCGATTGTCTGGCGGCGGTCTTCCGCCGGCTGGACGAGGCGGCCACCGCGCCGCGCCCCGCGGCGAGACCGGCACCGGTGGCGGCGGATCCCCGGCTGCCGCAACCGCTGTGCTCCTATATCAACGGCGGCCTGGACCGCCTCCGCTGGGCGTCGGTCAAGCCCGGCCTGCGGATCGCCGATCTGAGGTTGGGCCGCCACCCGGTCCGGACGCGGCTGCTGCGCGCCCAGCCCGGCACGTCGATCCCGCGGCATACCCACGCCGGCACCGAGGCAATGCTGGTATTGGCCGGCGGCTTCACCGACGAACACTGTCATTGCCGCCGCGGCGACGTGCGGTTCGCCGACGAAACGGTGACGCACCGCCAGGTGATCGATCCGGACGAGGAGTGCCTCTGCCTCCTCGTCACCGACGGGCCGGTGCGGCTGACCGGGCTGCTCGGGCTGCTCGGCCGCTTCGTCAACCACTTCAGCGCATTCTGAGCCGGACCGCTCGAACGGTCGCGCACCGCCGCTCATTCCGGCGCGCCGTCGCGGCGCCGCTGCTTCTTCTTCCAGATCGGTTCGCCGTGGACATGGGTGGTCGGCGGCGCCGGGGGCGGGCCTCCGGCCCGGACCGGCCGTTCGGCGAAGCGGCCGAGGCTCAGCATTCGGTCGTACATCGCGATCGCACCGGCGACGCCCAGGTTGATGCAGAACCGGCCGGGGATGCGGACGACATAGTCGCAGCGCTCGATCAGCGCCGGCGACAAGCTGGCCCGCTCCGCCCCCAGCACATAGGCGGCGCGCATGGGGTGGCGGAAGCTCGGCAGATCGATGGCGTCCGGCACCAGCTCGAGGCCGACGAGCTGACAGCCGACCGGAAGCGTCAGCGACTCCACGTCCGGGAAGACGTGGAACGGCAGGTTGGCGACGGCCTTCGACGTGTCCGACTGCTTCACGCCGCGCGCGTCGAAGGTGGGGGCGATCACGAAGGCGAAGCTTGCACCGAAAGCGTGGGCAGAGCGCAGGAGATTGCCGAGGTTCAACGGCTTGCTGATGCCCTCGACGCCGATTCCGAAATAGCCGCGCATGGCCTCCATTCGCATTCCGAAAAGCCGGCAAAGCCTTGCATGCGGCCCCTCACCAAGGCAAGGTGCTTGCTGATCGAACCGCGCCACGATGTCCTGACCGATGCCCACCTCCAACGCGAACGTTCAACCGCCGACCGGCGACCCGGCGGCGAATCCCCTGGTCGTTGAGGTCACGCGCGGCGGCATGGTGGAGAGCCGCCATCGCGCCGCCGTGGCGATCGTCGACCCTGAGGGGACAGTCGTCCGCGCCTGGGGCGACATCGAGCGGCCGGTCTATGGCCGCTCGGCAATCAAGCCGCTGCAGGCGCTGCCGCTGGTCGAGAGCGGCGCGGCCGACGCCTTCGGCCTCGGGCCCGCCGAGATCGCGCTTGCCTGCGCCTCCCACAGCGGCGAGCCGCGCCACGTCGAGATCGTGACCGCCTGGCTGGAGCGGATCGGCTGCGGCCTCGCCGATCTCGAATGCGGCGTCCACCTGCCCTATCACGCGCCCTCGGCCGAGGCGCTGCTGCGCGCCGGGGCGAGCCCGACGCCCGCTCACAACAACTGCTCCGGCAAGCATGCCGGCTTCCTCACCACGGCACGGCATCTCGGCGAACCGATCAAGGGCTACATCCGCTTTGAGCATCCGGTGCAGCAGCGCATCCTCGGCCTGCTCGAGCAGATGGCCGGACTCGACCTGGGCGACGCACCGCGCGGGATCGATGGTTGCGGCATTCCGGTCATCGGCATTCCGCTCGGCAACATCGCAATGGCGATGGCGCGGCTCGCCGACCCCGGCCGCCTGCCGCCGGCCCGGGCCGCTGCGGCCCGGCGGATCCTCGCGGCGATGACGGCCGAACCCTTCCTGGTGGCCGGCACCGGCCGGTTCTGCACGGCGGTAATGGAGGTGGCCGGCAATGCCGTCGCCGTCAAGACCGGCGCGGAAGGTGTCTACGCCGCAGCGCTGCCGACGCTGGGACTCGGCGTCGCCCTCAAGGTGGACGACGGCGCCGGCCGCGCGGCAGAGGTCGCCATGGGCTGCGTGCTGCGCCATCTGAGGCTCTTGTCCGCAGAGCAGGAGCAGGCGCTGTCGGATATGCTGACGCCGCCCGTTCTGAATCGCGCCGGTATCGAGACCGGCCGGGTCCGCCCAGCCGCCGGCTGCCCGCTCTGCGCCGATTGAGGAGCACCCCGCATGCGCGCCGTTCTTTGCCAGGCCTGGGGCGGACCGGAGGACCTTGTCCTCGCCGAGCCCCCGCCCCTGCCCGATCCCGGTCCCGGAGAAGTGTCCATCGCGGTGCACGCGGCCGGCGTGAACTTCGCCGACCTTCTGATGATCTCCGGCCGCTACCAGGAGAAGCCGCCCCTGCCCTTCACCCCGGGCCTCGAGGCGGCGGGGTTGGTGACGGGCTGCGGGCCCGGCGTGACGCGGGTCCGACCGGGTGACCGGGTCGTCGCGCTCCTCGACCACGGCGCCTTCGCCGAGCAGGCGATCGCCCGCGAGACGGACGTCTTCCCCTTTCCGGCGGAGATGGATTTCGCGACCGCGGCTGGGTTCGCGATCGCCTACGGCACCTCATACGGTGCCTTGCGCTGGCGCGCCGATCTCAGGCCCGGCGAGGTGGTACTGGTCCACGGGGCAGCCGGAGGCGTCGGCCTGACGGCGGTCGAGATCGGCAAGGCGCTGGGCGCCACCGTCATCGCTACGGCCGGCGGCCCGGACAAGCTGTCGGTCGCCGCCGCCCACGGGGCGGACCACCTGATCGACTATCGCCAGGAGGACATTCGCACCCGGGTCAAGGAGATCCTCGACGGCGGCGGCGTCGACGTGGTCTACGATCCGGTCGGCGGCGCGGCCTTCGACGCCTCGCTCCGATGCGTGAACTGGGGGGCGCGGCTCGTGACCATCGGCTTCGCCAGCGGCACGGTGCCGCAGATCCCGGCAAACATCCTGCTGGTGAAGAACCTGGCCGTGTTCGGTCTTTACTGGGGGTCGTACCGGAAGCACCGCCCTGCGCTGATGGCGGATGCGTTTGCGGACCTGTTCGACTGGTATCGCACCGGGCGGCTGAAGCCGCATGTTTCCCATTGCCTGGATCTCGCGGAGGCGAGCAGCGCCCTGGCTCTCCTGCGCGACCGCAGATCGATCGGCAAGGTCGTGCTGACGACCGGGGCCGCGGAACCCTAGGCGGCGTTGCGCTCGGAATCGGGCACAAGCGTTACCGAATTGTCACTTTCTTGACATGGTGGATGCCCTGGCGTATGGCCCGACCGGCTGCTAAGTAACCATCCGTGTCGTCGTGCCCGCCGGCCGGACGGATCGCATGACGGCAACCTCCCTCCCCGGTATCTGGAAAGGCAGATTTCAGTTCATGCTCAGCCAATCGAGTCTGCTCTTTAAGCTTTGGTTGAAGGATCCATTGCGGATCGGCGCCGTCAGACCGAGCAGCCGGGAGTTGGCAGAAGCGATGGCGCGACTGGTGCCCCAGCAGGCCGAGGGACCGGTGATCGAACTCGGCGGCGGCACCGGCGCGGTCACCAGGGCGCTTCTCAAGGCCGGAGTGGCGGCCGATCGCCTCGTGGTGGTTGAGCGCGACCCCACCCTGCACCGCCTGCTTCGCGACCAGTATCCGGAAGCCACCGTGGTCCTCGGCGATGCGGCCCGTCTCGTCGAGGCGCTGCGGCCCTATGGAATCGGGCAGGCCTGTGCCGTCGTATCCAGCCTGCCGATCCTGACGATGCGGAAACCGGTCCGGCGGCAGATCGTCGAGCAGAGCTTCGCCCTGCTCCGCTCGGGAGCGCCATTCATCCAGTTCACCTACGGGCTGTTCTCGCCGCTGTCGCGGCGGGAGCTGGGCCTGATCGGCGAAGTGAAGGACCGCGTCCTCCACAATCTGCCCCCGGCCAGCGTCTGGCTCTACTATCGCCCCGAGGTCCTCTCCACCCCCACCGCTCAGCCGGCGTGAGATCCGCCTCGGCTCAGCCGCGGTCCTCCGGCAGAAAATAGAGAAGATCCAGGGGCGGCGGTGCCACCGCCGTGCCCGAGAGCATGCCGTGCACCTGGCCGCGGTGGTGGGTCTGATGGTTGAAGATGTGGGCGAGCACCCAGACGAGCGGCGTCTCCTTCGCCTCCCCGGCCATGTTCCGGTAGGAGAGCGTTGTACCGAGCGCGGCATCGGAGAGTCCGTTCACGAAGGCGAGGATGCGTGCGTCCTCCTCTATTCGAGCGGCGCGGAGGCTTGCAAAATCCGCGAACAGGACCTGATCGAGCGCGGAGACTCCGCTGGGCCGACCTTCGAGCCGGCCGAGCCAGATGCGATCCGCCACCAGGATGTGGTTCAGCGTCCGATGGATCGAGCCGAAGAACGATGGCCGGGACGCGAAATAGTCCTCCGGCGCGAGGCGGCCGCAGGCCTCGTACAGCCTGCGGTTCGCCCAGGCATTGTAGCGCGCCAGGCGGCGAAAATAGTCGCCGTTCAACGGCCCGTCCTTCGCCTCGCGGAGCGCCCCGGACGCATTAGGCCCGCCAGAAAGGTTTCGCCACCTCGGCCTCGACATCGGCGCGGCTGAGGCCGATGTCGCGCAGCATGTGATCGTCCATGCTCTGAAGCCGCAGCCGATCGGATCGTCGCTGCTGCCAGGTGATCAGGGCGTCGACCATCAGACCGAGGCCGGCATCAAAGGCCGCAACCAGCGTCGGAACAAATCCCTGTGCCGATCGGCGAGACCCGATTGTCTCCGGAGCCGCCGCGCAGATGCCGTCGGGGCATGTTTTCAAAGATCGGGTCGTCATTGTCTTCCTCATATACAGGAGCCGCATTGCGTTGACGACTCATCGGGTTGACGGGATCGATATTGTTCTTTTCCTGTGTGACAGGATGATGCCCTTTCTTGTTGCCGACAAACGATCCTTTCTCATAGGATCTGTTAGTTAATCTCAAGCGAGTATCGGCCATGGCCGAACGCCTGCCGCCGCTCAAAGCGGTGCACTACTTCACCGTCGCGGCACGGCTCCTGAGCTTTACGAAGGCGGCGCAGGAGCTGCATGTGACCCACAGCGCCGTCAGCCATCAGATCAAGGCACTGGAGGAATGGCTCGGCGTGCCTCTGTTCCGTCGCCTCAACCGGACGATCGCTCTGACCGAAGCGGGGCAAGCCTATCTGAAGCCGGTCGTCGAGGCCTTCGAGCGGCTGGCCGATGCGTCCAGGCAGCTGCGCCAAGCCGAGGAGAGCGGGCCACTGGTCGTCAGCGTCATCCCGTCCTTGGCCGCCAAGTGGCTGGTGCCGCGGCTGCGCCGGTTCCGCGAGCGACATCCCGAGATCGACGTCAGGATCTCCGCGACCGAAGCCCTCGCCGACTTCGCGCGGGACGAGGTCGACTTGGCGATTCGATACGGGCGGGGCGGCTGGCCGGGGCTGCGGATCGATCCCCTGCTGCCCGAGAGCCTCTACCCCGTTTGCAGCCCGAAGCTGCTGGACGGGCCGGTCCCGCTCCGCGAGCCGGCCGACATCGCCGGCCATAACCTGCTGTACGACTCCGAGTGGCACGAGGATTACTGGATGCGGTGGCTGGCCGTCGCCGGGGTGGAAGGCCTCAACCCGCGGCGCGCCTTGAGCTTCAACTACTCGAACCTGATGCTTCAGGCGGCGATCGACGGGCTGGGCCTGGCGCTGAGCCACGATGCGCTGGCGGGCGACGACCTTGCCGCGGGGCGCCTGGTCAAGCCGTTCGACATCTGCCTGCCCTCCGAGTTCGCCTTCTACATCGTCGCCCCGGAGGCGACCGCCGACCGTCCCAAGATTGTCGCTTTCCGCGAGTGGCTCTTGTCGGAGACCGCGCGCGGCAACGGCCCGGATTGAGACTATTCTTGATCGAAGGGGCCTATGCAGACGGCCCCGATACGGGAGGAGGCGAGATCATGGAAGTCGATCGACGACCCGTTCAACGGGCGATGGCCGCCGGCCTGCTGGCCCTCGTCCTCGGCGCCGGCGCGGCAGCGGCGCAGCCCGAGGAGGCTTGGCGCATCTCGGGATTCAAGCAGCCGGAGTCGGTTCTGTACGACCCGGAACGCGGCGTGTTCTACGTCTCGAACGTCAACGGCTCACCGACCGAGAAGGACGGCAACGGCCATATCTCGAAGGTCGGTCGGGACGGGCAGATCGAAGAGAGGCAATGGGTGACCGGATTCGACGCACCGAAAGGCATGGCGCTGGTCGGCAACCGGCTCTATGTCTCGGACATCGACCGGCTCGTCGCGATCGACGTCGCAGAAGGCGAGGTGATCGACCGCTATCCCGCCGCTGGCGCCAAGTTCCTGAACGACGTCACCGCGGACAGTGCCGGCCGCGTCTTCGTCTCCGATATGATGACCGATACGATCCATGTGCTGAACGAAGGAAGCGGCACCTTTGAGCCATGGCTGCGGGACGAGGCGCTGATGTCGCCCAACGGGCTCCTCGCCGAGGACGATCGGCTGGTCGTGGCCGCCTGGGGCGAGACGACCGAAAGCGGCGAGACGACGACGCCCGGCCACTTGAAGACGGTCGATTACGGAAGCAAGACCGTCCGTAGCCTCGGCGACGGATCGCCGGTCGGCAATCTGGACGGCGTCGAGGCGATCGGGAACGGAGCCTATCTGGTGACCGACTGGATAGCCGGTGCGTTGTTCCGCATCGACGCCTCGGGCAAGGCCGAGCGGCTCCTCGACCTGAACCAGGGCAGCGCGGACCTCGAATATGTCGCGGCGGACGGGCTGGCGCTTGTCCCGATGATGATGGACGGGACGGTCGTGGCCTATCGAATCGAGTAATCCAACCGACCGAGCTCCAGGGTTCGCGCCCGTTCGCGAGGGTGGAGAATTGTAGGCGGTCAGAAAAGCTGAATCCGAAATCGAAGCGTCGCGCGACAGCAGATGATGGCCGTGTGCGAAGCGCACCGACAAGGCCTCTTCGAAGCCGAGGGGCGCACAGGTATCGGCGCGAGAACGAAATGTCCCGCCTCGAAGGCGCGCTCGATCTGGTCGAGATAGCGCGCGGGGCCGCGCAGGCGCCAGAGCGCCTCTTCGCTCATGCGGGTCCCGCGGCCGGACGGTATCAGGAGCCAACGTTGCTGGCGTTCAAGGACGACAGCAGAGGGTAGGGCGGATTTTTCGCGCCGGGCAGCGGTGCTGGCCGGCACCTCTAACAATGCATGCGGCGGAATTGCCGGTGCTTCTGGGGACAGCGCCAGCACTCAGCTAGGCTGGCACGTTCCCATTCAAAACGGCAATTCCTCGCTCTCGTTTTCGCGCATTCGCATAACGTGCCGTAAGTCTTGGAGCTGTATGGATTCTCGTAACCGCCATCAAACGCATCCCGGGCATATCTGTCCCCGAGGTGATCGACGATGGCGGATGCGAGGCTATCACTGACATTCGCGATTTCGGCGATGACATCGCGGACAGGTGTGCCCCGGCGCACCCAGCCGATCTCCGGATCGATGATATAGCCCTCGGTGCCGGGCGCGTCAGGAGTGGGTGCATAGTACCGCTGCATCACATCATCGATGCGGTCCGCAAGCTGCGACAGGGGAATTCCGGTGCGGCGCTTGCGGCAGAAATGGCAAGTTTTCCGCGCGCCATCGGCCTTGACCGCCGGCTTCTGAGCATAAGTGCACCGGCCGATCCATCGGTGCTTCCGACGTATTGCGCCGCGATGTTCTCCAAAAAAACGGCAGCACTAAATCGACGCGGGCGCCGTGACCGACGATAGCCCCTTGTGATGCAGCACATGTGCAATCAAGGCCTGTCTGAGTCACTGCTTCCGCGATGGCATTGGCAAAAACGCATTCGCCAAGACATGGAGCCTCACGGAGGCAGGTGGCCGCTTGACGAGATTAATTTCATATGTTGCAATTAAATTTCGTAATGCAGGGGGCGTCTATGGCCAGGCTCGCGACCGCGGCGCGCAAGGCGAACACCGAGATTCTGGATGCCGGTGGCGACAAGCGACTGACGCAGAGCTTGGCTCGTGGGCTGGCGGTGCTGCGGGCGTTCAAGCCCGGCGAGACGTCACTCAGCAATGCCGAGCTGGCGCAGCGCACGGGCCTGACTCGGTCGACCATCTCGCGCCTCACGGAAACGCTGGTGGCGCTGGGTTATTTATCCTTCGTGGCGCGCACCGGGCGATATGAGCTCGGCGCCGGCGTCGTCGCCCTGTGCCACTCGCTCCTGGCCGGCATGCCGCACCGCATCGCCGCGCGCCCGGTCCTCCAGGACCTCGCCGATTATTCCCGCTTGCCCGCATCGCTCGGCATGCGCGACCAGCTGGAGATGGTGATGATCGAAACGGCGCGCCATCCGCATATGCGTCCTGCGCGTTTCGATTTGGGGGCCCGGCTTCCGATCCCCACGACCTCCATGGGCCGCGCCTATCTTTATGGACTTCCCGAGGCCAACCGGGAGGCATTGCTGCGGCGGCTTCGCATGCAATACAGCAAAGCCGAGTGGAACATGCTCCGGTCGAGGATCGATGCGGCGTTCGAATCGATCGCAAAGCGCGGCTTCTGCATCTCTCTGGGCGACCGTTTGCCGGATGTCTTCGCCGTCGGCGCGCCAGTGGTGACTGCCGACGGAGCGGTGCTGGCGGTCAATTGTGGCGGGATGCCCTCGGAGGTGAGTGCCGACCGCCTCGAGAACGATATCGGACCGCGGCTCGCATTTGCCGCCTCGCAGATCTCGTCGGAGCCCTATCGCAGTGGGTAGCTTCGAAAAGCCCGGTCAGTTCCTTGCGGCCGGCGAAGGCAGAATGGTCTGCACCTCGCATTCCGTCGCCTCTATGCTCGGGCTTGCCGTCGTTCGCGTCGGCGGCAACGCCATTGATGCCGCCTTCGCAGCCGCAGAGGCGACTTTTGGATCGATCACGGGCGAGGCAGCATGATCGGTGCCGCCGATCATCGGAAAGACGGACGAGCGCTCGGCGCATAGCACCCGGGAAAAGGGCGATCATGGCGATTTTGGGAGGTTCACGCATCAGAGCGCAGTCTTCGAAATCAGCATCGGCCCCAGACCCGTTTATTCGTATTGCCGGCGTTGGAAAGGTCTATGGTGGTGAGGACTCTGGTGTCGTGGCCCTTCAGAACATCGCGCTCGACATCGGGCTGGGCGAGTTCGTCGCCATCGTCGGGCCTTCCGGCTGCGGGAAATCGACGCTCCTGCGCATTCTCTCCGGTCTGATACCCGCGAGCTCCGGTGACGTCTGGTTCGGTGGCGAACGCGTGGACGGACCGAGGCGAGATATTGGCATCGTCTTTCAATCGCCGGTCCTGTTCCCCTGGCGCACGGTGCTCGAGAACGTGCTGTTGCCGATCGACGTGCAGAAGCGGGATCGGCGCAGAAACCTGGACCGCGCTCGCGAACTTTTGGATCTCGTGAAGCTTGCTGAATTCGAAAACCGCTATCCGGCCGAACTGTCCGGCGGAATGCAGCAGCGGGTAGGAATCGCACGCGCCCTGGTTCACGACCCGGCAATGCTGCTGATGGACGAGCCGTTCGGAGCGCTCGACGCGATGACCCGCGAGCATATGAACGTCGAACTGCAGCGGCTCTGGATGGCGCGCAGCAAGACGGTGCTATTCATCACCCATTCGATCTCCGAGGCCGTTTTCCTGGCCGACCGCGTTGTCGTGATGACGCCTCGGCCCGGCCGCATCGCCGAGATCCTGACCATCGATCTCGCCCGCGAACGCACGCTCGACATCATGAACACGCCGGCCTTCGGCGACTATGTCCGCCGCATTCGCGCCCATTTCGGTTCCGTTGGAGCGGCCGACTGATGCCCGACCTGTCTGCCATCGACAGCCTGCGTAATCGGATTCTCAGCGTCGCTCTCCTGGCGCTCATCCTCGGCCTGTGGGAGGCGGCCGTCCGGTTCCTGGGCATCCCCGCATTCGTGCTGCCGCCGCCGTCCCAGGTCGGCCTGGCGCTGTGGCAGGGGTTCTCCAGCGGGCTCTACTACGAGCATATCGCAGTTACGGTGTTCGAGGTTCTGGCGGGATTCATGCTCGGCTGCGGGCTGGGATTCCTGCTCGGCGTCGCGGTCGCGCTCAACAAGTACGTCGCCTACTTCATGTATCCCTACGTCGTGATGTTCCTGTCCATGCCGAAAGTGGCGCTGGTTCCACTGATCGTACTGTGGTTCGGGCTCGGCATAACATCAAAGATCGTGACGGCGGCGCTGATCGCATTCTTCCCGCTGATGGTCAACACCATCTCCGGGCTGAATTCGGCGGATAAGGACCGGATCGATCTCATCCGTTCGCTCGGCGGTACCAACCGGCAGATCTTCCTCATGCTGCGACTGCCGAGCGCTCTGCCCTTCATCTTCGCCGGACTGGAGATCGCCATCACGCTTTCGTTGATCGGAACGGTGGTCGCGGAGTTCCTCGGCGCCGAGCGGGGATTGGGCATGCTCATGCAGAGCATGAACTTCGTCATGGATATCGGCGGTTCGTTCTCGATCCTGATCGTCCTCGCACTGATAGGCTTGGCCCTGAACCGGGCATTGCTTGCCATACGCCGCCGCGTCCTGTTTTGGGAGTCGTTCGAGCGGGCCGGTCCCACGGCCAACACCAAGTCTGCACCGGCTTCGTCCTGAGGAGCGATGCGCGCGATGATTCCGCTCGCCGCACAAAATCGATGGCCGCTCGACAGCGCTTCGCAGGCAGGGGACATGCCGGCGTGACCCGCGCTGAAATCTGCAACACACGACAAGGGGCCCAGAGGAAACGACCGAGGAGACATGAAATGATCGGCAAAGCAGCGGAAATGTTGTTCGCGGCGAGTTGCGCGGTTTGTCTGGTATTGACGGGCGTGTCCAGCACGGCCGAGGCCCAGACGAGAGTACGCGTCGGCTGGTGTACCAGCGTGATCACCCATGGCGTTGCTCCATTCGCGGTGGCGAAGCACTTTGGCTGGTTCGAAAAGCTGGGGCTCGACGTGGAGGTGGTGAACTTTCAAGGGTCGTCGGACTGCGTGCGCAACGTTGCGACGGGCGAAGTCCTCGTTGCCGTTCCGACGGCGGAGCCGGTTGCCCTGCTCAGCCTGACCGGCGTCAACACCCAGGTGTTCTACACCGCGTTTCGCCGCAATATCTTCGGGATTGCCGTTCCTGCCGACAGTCCGATTACCAAGTACGAGGATCTCAAGGGCGCCAGTATCGGCGTCACGTCCATGGCATCCGCCGGCGTCGTGGTCGCACGCTCTGTCGTTTCGGGCGTCGGGCTCGACCCGGATCGCGATATCCGCATCGTGGTGTCAGGACAGCCGGCACAGAGCGTCGTGCTACTGCAGCGCGACGAGATTCAGGCAGTGAGCCAGTGGGATACGCAGTACACGTTGATGGAGCTGGCCGGTTTGCCGATGCGCATGATCGAAGATCCGCTGATCGCCAGCTTCCCTGCCAACAGCATGGTGGCGCTGCCTTCGACGATCGAGAACCAGTCCGACGTTCTGGTACGGCTGGCGCAGGGCTACACCATGGGAGCGATCTTTGCGATCAAGGATCCGCGGAGGGCGATGGAGATCTTTCAGGAGGTCTATCCGCAGGTGGTACCCTCCGGCCTCGATGCCGAGGAAGCGTTGGAACGCGGCACCGCCATGCTGGCGACCGTGACAACCAAATGGACCCTCAACGGTGAAACCGAGAACTGGGGCGAGAGCAACCTTGAGACCTACCAGAGCTATATGGACTGGCTGCTCGAGGCCGGCGTGCTGCGACAGCCGGTAGACGCCGCAACCATCGTCACCAACAGGCTGATCGACGAGATCAACGCCGATCTCGACGTGCGGGCAGTTGAAGAGGCCTTGGCGCAGTAGCGCACGGGCAGTCCTCGGGGCGGTAAGGCACAGGTCGAGAACTGGGCGTCAGGCGGTGGCGAGATGCCGCTCGATCAGATCTCGAAGCGCTTCGCGCCCTCATCGCGTTGATGCACAACTTGTTCTTCTTCGGCCGGGTGGGGTCATACGACGCCAATCAACTGCGCCGGAGAGCCCGTGGGGCCGTTCCCCGGCCCCGCGCCGTCATCGGCGTGATCGCACCGGACGACTTCGGCCGATCGGTGCCGGATCACTTCTGCAGGGCTCGATGCCTGGAATCGCGCGATTCATCTTTTCTGACCGAAAGTCGGCCCGGATTTACTTAATTCTGACCGTCGGATTCATCTCCTTCGACCGCCCGGCCGCTGGAACGGCGGATTTCCGCGATTTCAAGATTCAACTTCTGCGACCGCTTACAAGAATGCCGGTCGTCAATCGAGGAGCGGTTCGAGCCGGTCCATGGCCTCGGCCAGGCGCTCGGTCGAGCTGGCGAAGCAGAGTCGCAGATGACCCTCGCCGCCTGGGCCGAAGGCGCTGCCGGGGGCGAGGCCGACCCGCGCCTCGCGCACCAAGCGCTTCGCGAAGGCGAGCGAATCGGTCATGCCCTCCACCTGGAACATGACATAGAAGGCCGCTTCCGGGCGGATAACGCGGACGCGGCGCATCTGGCCAAGGCGCCGTATCACGAGATCGCGCCCCGCGCCGCAGCGCGCCACCATCTCGGCGACGAACGGCTCGCCGTCGCGGAGCGCGACGATGCCGCCCCGCTGCAGGAAGGGCGGCGCTCCGCAGGTGTTGAACTCGATGAGCCGCTCGATCACCGGCGTCAGCGCCCGCGGCAGCACCATCCAACCGAGCCGCCAGCCGGTCATCGCCCAGGCCTTCGAGAAGCTGTTGACGACGACGAGCGGATCGTCAGGACCGGCGGTTTCGAGGAAGGAGGGAGCGACGTCGCGCCGTCCGCCCGCTCGGCCGTCTTCCGGCACAGGCTCGTAGACGAAGCGGCCATAGACCTCGTCGGCGACCATCAGGATGCCGCGCCGGCGGCAGAACGCCATCACCTCCCGCTGTTGCGCCGCCGGCATCATCCAACCGGTCGGGTTGCCGGGCGTGGCGATGTAGAGGGCACGGGTGCGCGCGTCGCAGCGGTCGAACAGACGGTCGAGGTCGAGCGTCCAGCCGCCCTCGCCCGGTTGCAACGGAACCTGGCGGACCTCGCCGCCCATGATCTCCGCGGTCGCGAAGATATTGGGCCAGACGGGCGTGACGGCGACCAGATTGTCGCCGGCACCGATGACCGTCTGCATCACCAGCACCATGGCGTTCATGCCCGCGCTGGTCACGGCGATGCGGTCGTCGGTCAGGGCGACGCCGTGAATCGCGGCCGTGTAGTCCGCGATCGCTTGGCGCAGCTCCGGCAGGCCGCGCTTGTGCGTGTAGAAGGTCTCGCCGGCCCGCAGCGCCGCCGTCGCGGCTTCGCAGATGAAGGCGGGCGTCGGCAGGTCGCCCTCCCCGACCCAGAGCCCGATCACGTCCGGCACGCTGAACCCCAGGCGCCAGACATCGACGATCCGGGATTCCTCGAGCTCGGCGATCGCCGGACGGATCGGAAGCGCCGGTCCTTGCGGACCGATCTGCGGCGCTGCGGGCACAGTCATGGCCGTAGGCACTCCGTTGGAACGGTTGCAACGCGTTGAAACATCACTCGATGGCACGGAGCGCGGCCACGGATCAAGGCTTTAGAGCGTCGAACCGGGCCGTTCCATGGTCTGCGCGCTTAGGCCGCGGCTTCCTTCCCCGGCCTTCGGCGCACCAGCACCAGCAGGTTTCCGGCCAGCACCAGGGCGAAGCCGACCGCCGCGGGCGCGGTCCAGCGATAGCCTTCGAACAGCATCGACACGGTCAACGCCACCACCGGGAACAGGACGGTGGCGTAAGCCGCCCGGTCGGCGCCGATGCGCTGCAGCAGCGTAAGATAGAAGCCGAAGGCCAGCACCGAGGCGAACAGCGCCAGATAGACGAGCGACAGAACGTAGGTCCAGGACCAGTCGAAGGTGAGCGGCGCACCGCCGGCGAGCGCGAAGGCGAGCGACAGGACGGCGCCGTAGGCCATGCCAATGGCGTTGCTCTCGACCACCGGGATGTGCGCCTGCTTGTGGCGGACGGAGACCATGTTGCCGAGCGACGCGGAATAGGTGGCGGCGACCGACAGCCCCAGGCCGAGCATCGCCCCGCCGGAGAACGAGAAGCCGGCGATCTCCGGCCAGAACACGAGGCCGAGCCCGAAGAGGCCGAGGACCGCGCCCGCCGCCACCCGCGGGTCCACCGGGTGGCGGAACAACAGCGCGCCGTTGGCGATGTTCATGACCACGATGGTCGAGAAGCAGACCGCCAAGAGGCCGCTGGCGAGATAAGGGGCCGCCGCGTAGAACAGCATGTAGTTGAGAGAGAAGAGGAACAGCCCCTGCAAGGCCATGAACAGGTGGTCGCGGAGCGGGAACCGCAACCGCCGTCCGGTCGCCGCGCAATACAGAAGCAGCATGCCCGCCGCCAGCACGAACCGATAGGCGACCGACAGCTCCGGCGGGACCACCCCGATCTGGAGCTCGATCGCGAACCAGGACGTCCCCCAGATCAGAACGGTGAGGGCATAGAGCAGGCTGACGGGCACGGACGATGGTCCCCTGAATGGCCGACGGATGGCGAGCGAGCTTACGAGGAGTTCACCCGCATTGCCACGCCGTTCGATGCACGGGCCCGCCGACGTTACGGCCGCCTGGCGAGGGTCCGCTTCAACCGCTCGATCTTCTCGGCGGGCCAGCCCCGCACGTCCGTCACTTCGATCCAGGCGTCGATGTAATGCTCCGGTGCGTAGACATGCCCATGGCCCATCGGCGCCGTCGTCGACATGGCCATGTCGAGCAGCAGCTGGAGGAACGTCACGACCGGATACCATCGCAGTTCGGGAGACACGTCCGGGCCGCGCGGCGACCCCATCCAGCCCGGCCGCCGATACAGGGCGCGGTAGTCAAAGAAGGTGACCGGATCGCTTGCGTATTGCAGGTAGACGACGCGCATCGGCCCCCAGCGCGCACCGGGCATCTTCAAGGTGTTCTCCTGGTTCGCGAAGCGAACGAAGGAACCGTCCCGAAACCGTGGCAGCCAGGCGGGCGAATCCGCGTCGCGGCGGCCGGTGACGTATTGCCAGACCCGGCTGGCGAATGGCGGCCCGCTCCAAAGCGCGCCGTGAATGGGATCGCCGAGAACCTCGAACAGCTCGGCGGACAGCTCCGAGTTCAGGGCGCCGAGGCTCAACCCGTGCAGATACAGCCTTGGCCGGCTGTCCTCGGGAAGCGCGGTCCAGTGCCGGTAGACCGCCGAGAAGAGCGCACGGGCGGTTTCCTTGCCGTAGCCGGGCTCGACGAGAAGCGACATCCAGCTTTGGAGATAGGAGTACTGGATGGCGACGCTGGCGAGATCGCCGCCGTGCAGATACTCCAGCGTGTCGACGGCCGCGGGATCGACCCATCCGGTACCGGTGGGCGTGACGAGAACGAGCACCGTCCGATCGAAGGCGCCCGTGCGCTGGAGCTCCTTCAGCGCAAGCCGCGCGCGGTCCTCTGGCGTATCCGCGGAATTCAGGCCGACATAAACGCGAATCGGCTCAAGGGCACCATCGCCCGAGAACACGCGCAGCTCATCGAGCGTCGGCCCGGAGGAGACGAATTCTCGCCCCGCCCGTCCGAGATCGTCCCAGGCGATCAAAGACGCGGTGCTTCCTGTCTTTCGAGGATCGGTCGGAGGCTGGACTTCCGGTTCGATCAGCTCGTTATAAGCCCGGAAGGAGGCATCGACCGCGCGGATCGCGAACCTGAACAGCACGCCGTCGACGACGACCCAGAACAGGGCAACGGCGGCGACAACGCCCAGGAGGTTCGATATCCGTCGCGGCACGAACCGGCGAAGCCACGTCGCCGTGACGATGATGACGAGGCGAAACAGCCGGGCCACGGCTATCAGGAGCACGAAGGTCAGCAGGGCGATCAGACCGATCCTGAACGGATACGCGCTGTCGACCGGCTCCAGCCCCATGAGGGTGCGGATCGAGTTCTGCCATTCCGCCGCCCGCCAAAGGAAGGCGACGGCGACGCCGGCGCATGTCCCGGCGGCAACATATTTGATGCGTCGCAGAATGCGGTCACGCGGCTCCGGCAGTTCCAGATAGCGTGCGAGCCAGCGCCCGAAGACGCCGATCCCGTATCCGGCGGCGAAAGAGGCCCCGGAAACGATGCCCTGGGTCAGGAAGGTCCGCGGCAAAAGGGACGGGGTGAGGGAGGCGGCGAAAAAAAGCGTGCCCAAAAGCAGGCCCGCCGCCGAGAAGGAACGCCAGAACCTTGCGATCCAGTTCCGTTCCATCCGAACCCGCCACTCGTTGTCCGCGCCTTCGAGGACGCGGCGATATCCTGATCGCGCCGGCAGGATTCGATGGCGAGGCACGCGTCGGGCCTCGCCAAGCGCGCTCCATCTTACAGGATCGCCCGGCTGCTCGGTACCGGCGGGTGCGGAGCCGGGGCGGCTGGCCGCGGGCAGCCGACCGGTGCGGATGGCCAATCCGGCTTGGCCGGTCAGGACGCCTTCAGGCTGTCGGCGAGCCGGGACGCGACCGCTGGCATCGCCTCCGCGGGAACGTTGGCGAAGGCGAGGCGGAGATAGTCCTCCTGGTCCGGGCCGAACATGCTGCCGGGCAGGCAGAGCAGGTTCTGCTCCGCCGCCAGCCGGCGCGCGACCTCACGCGCGGGGCGACCGGCGAAGGGATGGCGCAGATAGGCGAAATAGGCGCCGGCACTCACCAGCTCGTATCCCGGGCGGTTGGACCCGCGGTCGCCCCCCGGATCGCCCGGGGCGAACGCCTCGTGCAGGGCGGCGAGGCGCCGACGCATCGTCTCCCTGTTGTCGCGCCGCCAGTCGCCCAGCGCGCGAAGCCCGTAGAGCGCCGCCTCCTGGCCGATCCGAGGCGCGCAGATGGCGACGCAGTCCATCGCCTTGGCGACCTCGGCCCCCAGCTCCGGCCCGCAGACCAGGGCGCCGACCCGATAGCCCGTCAGGCAGTAGGTCTTCGAGAAGCTGTAGAGATGGACCAGCGTGCCGCCCCAGTCCGGGTCGGCGAACAGCGCGTGCGGCGGCCCGTCCTCCGGCAGGAAATCGCGATAGGTCTCGTCGAGAATGAGGGCGACGCCCCGCGCCTTGGCAAGCTGGTAGAAATCGGCGATGACGTCGGGCGGATAGACGGCGCCGGTGGGATTGTTGGGCGTCACAAGCACGATGGCGCGGGTGCGCGGCCCGATCAGCCCCGCCGCGGTCTCCGGATCCGGCACGCCGCCGCGATCGGGGCGGAACGGCAGATGCACGGCGCGGATGCCCAGCATCTCCAGCCACATCTGGTGGTTGAAGTAATAGGGCAGCGGCAGGATGACCTCGTCCCCGAATCCCGCCAGCGCCATGGTCGCGAGGCAGAAAGCCTGGTTGCAGCCGGCGGTGACGATCACACGCTCGGCCGGAACCGGCGCGCCGTAGACGGCGCCAATATCGGCCGCCAGCGCCGAGCGCAGCGGATCCAGCCCCTCGATCTCGGTGTAGCGCGCGGTCGCCGGTTCGGCGACGAGCCGCGCCAGATGATCGGTGAGCGGCGGCGGCGGCGGATAGCCGGGCACGGCCTGCGCCAGATCGATCAGGGGTCTGTCGGCCGGAAACGTCCGGCCGGCGATCCAGCCCTGGGCTTCGGCGATCGGCGGCGCGGCGACGGCGGAAAGCAACGGATTCGGTCGGATCTGCATGGGCGTTGTTTAGCGAAGGGCGCCCAGCCTGTCACCCGATTCCGAATCGCGATTCGCCGGCCGGCGCCGGTCAGTCCGGCCGGCTGAACCGGCCGCGTCTTGCGTCCGCCATCAGCCTGCGAAAATCCTCGGCGTTGACGTGGATCAGGCTGCAATGGTCGCCGGCCTCGAAATAGACGTCGCGCTGCCCGGCCAGGTCGTCCTCCATGACGACCTCCAGGCCGTAGGCGGCCCCAATGGGCGGAACGGCACCCAGCTCGCAATCCTTGAAGAGCGTGCCGACCTCGTCCTCGCTGGCCAGGCCGAGGCGCCGGTCGAGCCAGCGATGCAGTTCGCCGAGTTGAAGGCGGTGCGAGGCGGGAATCACCGCCAGCACGTAGCCGCCGTCGTCTTCCAGGACGATCGATTTCGCGACGCAGCCATCGGGCAGATGGGCCGCCTCCGCCGCGCTCGCCATCCGCATCGCCGGCGGATGAGTCACCACCTCGTACGCGACGCCCTGGTCGTCCAGATATTTCTGCAACGTCATTGCGATTGCCATGGGTCACCTCCTGCTCCCGGCATTCCGCATCGGCGCGCCCCTCGTCGGAGGGAACGAGTCGACCCGGGGACCCGGATCTCCCTTTCCGTCCGGAAAGGGAGCATGAATGGCCATGGCCAAGAGAGAGCTCTTCCGGGATCGCGCCGCGATCGCTCTCGATGCCGATGCCGCCGGCGGAGCCAATCCTGCCTCCGCCCTGTGCGCCGCCATTCCCGCGGCGCTTCGGCGATGCCGTAAAGCAGCCTACGCCCGCCGCCACGGTTCGACAACCCGCGGTGCAACCGCACCGACGTCACTGCGATCGCCGGGGAACCCGGACCGCGGCGGCCCGTTCTATCGAACGACGAGGCAGCCCCGGAGGAGCCCGCCATGGCCGGAAAGATCGAGCGCAAGATGCACGAGCTGGCGCCGAAGAAGCCCCCGAAGGAGCAGGACAAGGCCTTCGCGGCGCAGAACCAGGGCGTCATGGGCATCCGCAAGCCCGGCAGCCCGAAGAGACGGTCCCCGAGAAGCAGAGCAGAAAGGCCAAGGCCCCGCGCTGAGTCTAGTGCCGCAGCGCCTCGATGTCCCGGTAGTGCTCCAGCGCCTCGGGGTTGGCCAGGGCTTCGCGGTTCTTGACCGGGCGGCCATGGACCACGTCGCGCACCGCAAGTTCGGTGATCTTGCCGCTTTTGGTGCGCGGGATCTCGGGCACCTGGATCACCTTCGCGGGTACGTGGCGCGGAGTCGTGTTGCGCCGGATCTGCGTCCGGATGCGCTCGACGAGCGCTTCGTCGAGCGTGAGCCCCGGCCGCAGCTTTACGAAGAGCACGACGCGGACGTCGCCCTGCCAGTCCTGGCCGATGACGATGCTTTCCTCCACCTCCGGCAGCTGTTCGACCTGGCGATAGATCTCGGCCGTGCCAATGCGCACGCCGCCGGGATTCAGCACCGCGTCCGAACGGCCGTAGATGATCACGCCGTCGTGCTCGGTGAGCTCGACATAGTCGCCGTGGTGCCACACGCCCGGGAACCGCTCGAAATAGGCGGCTCGGTACTTCCGCCCGTCGGGGTCGTTCCAGAAGCCGACGGGCATCGAGGGAAAGGGCGCGGTGCAGACCAGCTCGCCCTTCTCGCCCCGCAGCGGGCGGCCGTTTTCGTCCCAGACCTCGACCTTCATGCCGAGGCCGCGCATCTGGATCTCGCCGCGCCACACGGGCGCGACGGGGTTCCCCAGCACGAAGCAGGAGACGATGTCGGTGCCGCCGGAGATCGAAGATAGGCAGACGTCGCGCTTGATGGCCCGGTAGACGTAGTCGAAGCTTTCGGCCACCAGCGGCGAGCCGGTCGAGGCGATCGTCCGCAGAGCCCCGAGATCGTGGGTGTCGATCGGCCGCAGGCCGGCCTTGTTGCAGGCGTCGATGTACTTCGCCGAGGTGCCGAAGAAGCTGCAGCGCTCGGCCGCGGCGAAGTCGAAAAGGACATTGCCGCTCGGATAGAAAGGCGACCCGTCATAGAGCAGCAGTGTCGCCCCCGAGGCAAGCCCCGTGACCAGCCAGTTCCACATCATCCAGCCGCAGGTGGTGAAGTAGAACATCCGGTCGTCCGGCTTGATGTCGGAATGGAGGCGATGCTCCTTCAGATGCTGGAGCAGCGTGCCGCCGGCGCCGTGAACGATGCATTTCGGCACCCCGGTCGTCCCCGAGGAATAGAGAATGTAGAGCGGGTGGTTGAACGGGAGCGAGGCGAACGCGATCTCCGCGGCCGGATAGGGCGCGATGAAGTCCTCGAGCATGACGGCGTCGCGCAGCCCGTCGAGCGGCGGCGTCTCGCGCGTGTAGGGGAAGACGACCACCCGCTCCACGGTCGGCAGTTCCGGCAGGAACTCGCGCACGCGCGCGAGGGAATCGTGCGTCTTGCCGTTGTAGAAATAGCCGTCCGCGGTGAAGAGCAGGCGCGGCTCGATCTGGCCGAAACGGTCGATGACGCCCCGCGGGCCGAAGTCGGGCGAGCATGAGGACCAGATCGCCCCCAGGCTCGCCGTCGCCAGCATGGCGACGATCGTTTCGGGCATGTTGGGAACGAAGCCGGCGACCCGGTCGCCCGGCCGCAGGCCGAGGGCCTTCATCGCCTGCGCGACGCGTGATACCTGCTCGTAGAGCTGGCGGTGGCTGAGCCGCCGCTTCACCCGGTCCTCGCCCCAGAAGACCAGCGCGTCGCCATCGTCACGCCGACGCAGAAGGTTCTGCGCGAAGTTGAGCCGGGCTTCCGGAAAGAAGCGCGCCTCCGGCATCCGGTCGGCGTTTTCCAGGACCACGGAGCCCTGTGTCTCGGCGACCACCCCGCAGAACGACCAGACCGACCGCCAGAACCGCTCCGGAGCCTCGATCGACCATCGGTAAAGCGCCTTGTCGTCGGGGATGTCCACGCCCCACTCGGCCGCGACCGCCCGCATGAACGCCGTCATGTTGGCAGCGGCGATCCGCTCGGGGCTTGGTGACCAAAGGGGTTGGGACGAGAGAGGCTCCGCCACCGCTTCCTGACTCCTTTCCGCTGTTCCGAGAATGCCGCCGCGGCGCGTATGGGCCGCGGGATCGTTCGGCGCGCTTCGGTGTTCATATAACCGAAAATGAACACAATGACGCTATGTCATCAACCTAGGTTAGGGCATGTGTCGAACGGATCGGCGAGGATGCAGGCCGATCCACGATGCAGGTCGATTCACAAAGGTATGCATGCGAGTGCAGGCAGGAGGCGATGATGAAGAAACGATGGGCAACAGCCGGTGTCGAACCCTCCCTGGCAGAGATTCTGTCCGACCCGATCCTGCACCAGGTGATGCGACGCGACCGACTGAGCTCCGATGCGGTGCGTGCGGCAATCCGCGCGGGGCAAGAGGCGCTCAGGCGACGGGCCGAGCGCGCGACCGCTCCGACGGAAGCACCGGACGCGCCCGGTCTTGCGGCCGCCTGACCTGATCCGCGGATCGATCCCGAAACAATCGAGTGTCCCCTTTCCCGCCCCGCAACCGCGCCGGCCCGCGGCGCGGTTCGGCGGGGTCGGTCTGGGCTTGCGGTCGTAACGGGCCGATGGCGGTCCTCGGCGAAAAAGAAGCGGGACGCCCCGTCAGGCAGCGGTGTCGTCGGACGGCTCGGGGGCGGACAGGATCTCGTCGGCAAGCGCCCGCCGTGCGCGGGCACGATGCGTGTCCGTGATGTGGGGAGTCACCGTACGGATCGCGGCGAACAGGACCGCGGCGTCGTCCGTGAAGCCGAGCCACGGCATAAGGTCCGGCATGAAATCGAGCGGAACGACGAAATAGGCCAGCGCCCCGAACAGGACGGCCTTGACCTGGAGCGGCGTGGCCGGATCGATGGCACAGTAATAGACCGCGACGGCCTCTTCGGCGAAGGGCACGCGTCGGGCGTAGCGCCGCAGCTTCTTCCAGAAGCCCTCTTCCACACGGGCGCGGTCGCGGGCGAACTTGCCCGTGTCGTAGGGAATGAGATTTCCTTTCGTCATGAAAGCAGATATAAGGCCCGGAGTGCGGCGTGCAATGCTGCGCCATCTGGCCGCAAGTGTTCGCTAGCCCGGCGATTGAGATTGAGAAGCATTCGATGCGGCATCCGGTCGTCGGCCCTTGCCCGTCGATGCAACTCGTTGAGATACGCAACAGGCGCGGACGTTCGCGGCGCGGCGTGGCGACGCCTTTTCTGACGCAGTTCCCAAACCGTGAGCGTATCCTAGATCGGAAAAGTGTGAGATCGATTACACGCGAAGGAAATCTTTTGGATATCCTATGACGGCGCCCGTCGGGGCCGTTTTGGGAGGCATGAGAATGAATGACTGCGGACCGTCGCAGACCAGGATCTTCGGGAACCGGAACCCGTCCGCCGACGGCAATCCGGTCGCCGGGTACCTCGAACCGGATGGGTTCCTCGTCCCGGTAATCGCGGACACTTGCGTACCGACGGTCGTCACCGATCCCAACCTGCCCGGAAACCCCATTATCTATGCCAACCAGGCGTTCGTGAACTTCACCGGCTATGCGGCCGACGAGATCCTGGGCGAAAGCTGCGATTTCATCTGCGGCGGCGCCAACGCCAATCCGGCGGTGACGGCACAGGTCGGTGAGGCGCTCCGATCCAACCGCGACATCGTTGTCGATCTGCAGCACGTCCGGAAGGACGGCACGCCCTTCCGGACCACGCTGTTCGTCACCGCGGTCTTCGACACGCGAAACCGGCTCATCCATCATCTCGCATCCTATGTCGAGCGCGGCCGCGCGGGGCTGGGCGAGGCCGGCTGCACCAAATCGGCCGAAGACCCCACCGCCCGCGCCAAGGATTGGGCCCAGGACCTGATCGAGGCCAACAAGCGCCTGATCGAAGCCAACTACCAGCTTCGGGAAGCCGCGCGGATGGCCGAGGCCTTGCGGGCGGAGGCGGAATCGGCGCAGCGCGCCCTCGAAGCCGTCCTCTCGAGCATCAGCGACGGCTTCATGACCGTCGACCGGAACTGGCGGTTCACGCGCGTCAACGCCAAAGCCGCGGCCATCGCCGGCATGACGCCGGAAGCCATGATCGGCCGCAGGGTCTGGGACCTGTTTCCGGACACGGTTGGAACCATGCTCCACCGGCAGGCCAACCGGGCGGCCACCAAACGCGTTGCCGTGGAGTTCGAATATTTCTGCCCGCGGCTGGATCGCTGGTTCGAGTATCGTATCTATCCGTCCGCCGAAGGACTGACCATTCTCGAGAACGACGTGACCGCCCGCAAGGAGGGCGAACGCCGCAGGCGCCTCCTGACGGCGGAGCTTCAGCATCGGGTCAAGAACAACCTCGCGCTGATCCGCTCGCTCTCGACGCGGACCCTGCGCCGCGCCCAATCGCTGGAGGACTTCGCGGAGACCTTCGAGGGACGCCTTCACGCCCTGGCCGTCGCCCAGACGCTGCTGAGCCGCAGCGCCGCGGAGGAGGTGGATCTTCACGAGCTTCTGTCCGAAGAGCTGCTTCCCTATGATGCGCGCGAAGGCGACAACCTGTCGATCCGCGGACCGGTTGTCCTGCTCAAGCCGAAGACGGCGCAGCTTCTTGGCCTCGTATTCCACGAGCTGGCCACGAATGCCGTGAAGTTCGGTGCGCTCACGACCGGAGGGCGGATCGAGATCGGCTGGACGATCGAAGCCACCAAGGAGGGCCAGCTGTTGAACTGGTCCTGGGTGGAGACCGGCGTACCGGCCGTCAGCCGCCCCGCCGACGCCGAGGGCGGCTTCGGCCGCGACCTTGTCGAGCGGGGCGTGCCGTATCAGCTGGGCGGCACGTCGCGCTTTGAAATAACCGGCAACGGGGCCCGTTACGAGTTGCGGGTTCCGCTCACGGAAAACGTCGGCAAACTGCGATTGACCGATTTGGGACCTGTTTGATGGTAAGCGAAAGCGGCCTCGAAGGGCTGCGAATCCTGCTGGTCGAAGACGAATACCTTCCCGCGACGGAGGTTGCGGACATGCTCGATGCGCTCGGGATCGAGGTGATCGGCCCGATCCCGGATCTCGAAGGCGCGATGGCCGTTGCGGGCCGCGAGACCTTCGACGGCGCGATTCTCGATGTCAATCTGCGCGGCGAAGCGGTGTTCCCCGTGGCGGAACAGCTTCTCGCCCGCAACACCCCCTTCCTGTTCGCGACCGGATACGACGAATGGGTCCTGCCGGAGCGATTCCGGGATTTCCCGCGCCTCACCAAACCGTTCGACAAGCTGTCGCTCGAGCGCATGACGCTGAGGATGCTCGAACGGTCGTCGAGACCGACCGAAGCCGGTTGAAGGCAAAGGGGTCGGGGCCGGCGAGGTGCATTCGACCCGCCGCTTGACGTTTCGTGAACGAAACTTTACCTCACACGCGCTTGGCGGCACGAGCGCAGCTGACTAAGTACACAGTGTGATGAGTACGTCGAAATACGCCGCACCCGGCCGTTTCTCGGTACCGCCCAGCCTCGCCGATATTGAGGAACTGGCGAAACAGGCCTATGCCACGGTTCCGGAGGAGTTGAGTCGCTATGTCGGCGACGTCCTCATTCGGGTCGAGGAGTTCCCCGACGCCGAGACCGAGCAGGAAATGGAGCTCGAATCGCCCTTCGACCTTCTCGGCCTCTATCGCGGAGTGGCCCTGAACCGGAAGAGCGTGATGGACGTGTCGAGCGACATCGACATGATCCTGCTCTACCGCCGGCCGCTGCTCGACTACTGGTGCGAAAGCGGGGAAGACCTGATGCATCTGATCCGCCATGTGCTGATCCACGAGATCGGCCATCACTTCGGCTTCAGCGATGAAGACATGGAGCGGATCGAGGCGGAAGCCGAGGCCGAGGACGCCCGCCCGCACAACTGACGGTGCCGGGCCGGTGACGCGCCACGGAAGCGCAGCGGGACATCTATTCGCTGCGCTTCTCGGTCGCTGCGGCCGAACCGCCCTCCAGAATCGTCTGAATCCGCCGCCGGAGCTCCGGCAGCAGGTCCGTCTCGAACCAGGGATTCCGCTTCAGCCAGGCCGTGTTGCGCCAGCTCGGATGGGGCAGCGGTACATAGCTGGGCAGGAAGTCGCGCCAGGCGCGCACCCTCTCCGTTACGCCGGCCCCGCGGCCACGGCCGAGATAATAGGCCTGGGCATAACCGCCGACGAGCAGCGTGAGCGCGATCCGCGGCAGGTGCTCGAGAATCGGCCCGTGCCAGAGCGGTGCGCATTCCGGCCGCGGCGGCTTGTCGCCGCCGTTGCGGTCGACCCCCGGATAGCAGAAGCCCATCGGCAGGATGGCGACCCGGGATTCGTCGTAGAACACCTCCGGGGAAAGCCCGAGCCAGTCGCGCAGACGCTCGCCGCTGCGATCGTTCCACGGAATGCCGGTGGCGTGAACCCGCGTGCCCGGCGCCTGGCCGACGATGAGCAGCCGGGCGCGGCTGTCCGCGCGCAGGACCGGTCGGGGCCCAAGCGGCAGCGCCTCCGCACAGACGCGGCAGGCGCGTACCCGCCGCAGCAGCCCTTCGAGGGACGGTGCCGCGGTCACGCGCCGGCCGCCAGCAGCCGCTCGACGAAGGCCGGAACGGTCCGGCTCGCCGGGCCCGGAATGCGTTCGGCGAAGTGCGAGGCGCCGCCCTCCGACGGCTCCAGGTTCAGCTCCACCGTGTGGGCGCCGGCGCCGAACCGCGCCGCCTCGACGAAACCCGCGGCTGGATAGACGGTGCCGGAGGTGCCGATCGCGACGAACAGGTCGCAGTCGGACAGCGCCGCGTAGATCCGGTCCATCTCCAGCGGCATCTCGCCGAACCAGACCACGTGCGGCCGCAAACCGCCGCCGCATTCGGCGCAGCGGGTCGTCGCGTCGAGATCGTCGCGCCACGCGACAACGCGCGCGCAGCCGACGCAGCGCGCCTTGAACAACTCGCCATGCATGTGGACAAGGTTGCGGCTGCCCGCGCGCTCGTGCAGGTCGTCGACGTTCTGGGTGACCAGCAGAACCTCGCCGGGCCAGCGTCGCTCCAGCTCGACCAGGGCGCGATGGGCGGGGTTGGGCGCCACCGCGGCATCGCGCAAGGCGCGACGGCGGGCGTTGTAGAAGGCATGGACCCGCGCAGGATCGCGGGCAAACGCCTCGGGCGTTGCCACCTCCTCGATCCGCACCCGGCTCCAGATGCCGTCGGCGTCGCGGAAGGTATCGAGACCGGACTCCTTTGAGATCCCGGCGCCCGTCAGAACGACGATGCGGTCGCCGCGGCGGGGACCGGGCACGCTTTCGGCGGACATGCGCGCGGCCCTCTCCGTCACCGGTGGTCGCTCAGCGAATAGCTTCGCTCAGCCCGGTAGATTGGACCGTTATGGCTCAGAAAGCTGGAGTAGAGCGTGAAATGCGTCACCGGAAACGGGTCGCTGCGGAACAAGTTGTGCCGCGACAGGAACTCCGGCAGCTTCGGCAGCTTCGCGCCCTTTGCGCGGGCGAGCGTCACATGCGGCGTGAACTTCTGCCGCTCCGGCTCCAGGCCGGCCCGCACCACCGCCGATTCGACCTTGTCGCGCAGGTGGTGCAAGGCCGGCTCGCGCTCGACGCCGACCCAAAGCGACCGAACCTTGTCGCCGCCGAAAATGCCGATGCCGGTGAGCTGAAGGTCGAAGCCCGGCGCCCGGACCCCGGCCAGGCCGGCATCGACGTCCTGCATGACGCCGCCGTCCACCTCTCCCAGAAAACGGAGCGTGAGGTGAAAGTTCTCCGGCGGCACCCAACGGACATCAGGCAGACCCGAGCAGAGCAGCGTCAGCTGCCAGCGGATGTTTTCGGGAAGCGGGAGGGCGACAAACAGGCGCATGGCGGACTCCCTCTCAAGATACGGAATGCCGGATTTGGGGCACCGCGGACAGGTCCGCGGCCTGAGGATCGGTCACGGACAGGGAAAAGTATAGACGCGATGGATCGCCTCGATCCCGTCCAGAACCTCCTGGCTCAGCCGGACCTCGATGCTGGCGATGTTCGCCGCCAGCTGGTCGAGGTTCGTCGCCCCGACGATCGTGCTGGTGACGAAGGGCCGGCTGTGAACGAAGGCGAGCGCCATCTGCGCCGGGTCGAGGCCGTGCTCGCGGGCGAGCGCGACATAGGCCGCCGTCGCGGCGTCCGCCTGCGGCCCGCGATAGCGCCGGTACTGCGGGAACCGGGTCAGCCGCGCCTGCGGCGACGCCGTTCCATCGAGATACTTGCCCGAGAGCACCCCCATCCCCAGTGGAGAATAGGCGAGCAGCCCGCACTCCTCGCGCATCGCCACTTCGGCCAGCCCCACCTCGAAGCTGCGGTTCAGCAGGCTGTAGGGATTCTGGATGCTGACCATGCGGGGCCCGCGGCCGGCGTCCGACAGCGCGAGGAACCGCATCGTGCCCCAGGCCGTCTCGTTCGACAGGCCGACATGCCGCACCTTGCCGCTCTTCACCAGACCGGCCAGCGCGTCCAGCGTCTCCTCGAGCGGGACGCCGTCCGCCCCGTCGGTCCCGTCATAGCCCAATCGGCCAAAGTAATTGGTATCGCGCTCCGGCCAATGCAACTGGTAGAGGTCGACGTAATCGGTGCGCAGCCGCCGCAGGCTGGCGTCGAGCGCCGCGGTGATGTTGCGGCGGTCGAGCCGCGGCGCCCCGTCGCGGATGTAGGGGAAGCGATCGTCGTCCGGCCCCACAACCTTCGTCGCCAGAACGATCCGGTCGCGCCCGCCGCGCTTGCTGAGCCAGCTTCCGATGATCTCCTCGGTGCGGCCGTAGGTCTCCGCGCGTGTCGGCACGGGATACATCTCCGCCGTGTCCCAGAAATTGACGCCGTGGTCGAGGGCGTAATCCATCTGCCGGTGACCGTCGGCCTCGGTGTTCTGCTCGCCCCAGGTCATCGTGCCGAGCGCCACGGCGCTGACCCGCAGATCGGTTCGGCCGAGACGGCGATACTCCATCCTCAACTCCCCGCACGTTCGAGTGCATGGACAAGCCGCCGCGGACGCGGCGGCCGAGGCAGGCAAGATTCAGGGGATATAGCCGGAAAGGCAGCGAACAGAAAGCCCCTCCCGTCCGGAGAGGCCGGGGCTTCGCCTATCCCTGCTTGCCGGCCGCGGTCTCGGCTGCCGGACGGTCGAGATCCTCGATGACCGCCAGGAGATGCGGCAGGATCCGCTCGACGATCACGGCGACGCCGGCGGCGTTCGGATGGATTCCGTCCGGCTGGTTCAGGGCCGGATCGGTGGCCACGCCATCGAGAAAGAAGGGATAGAACGCGACGCCGTGTTCCTCCGCCAGGGCCGGGAACATGGCATTGAAGGCCTCGCCGAACTCGCGGCCGAGATTGGGCGGCGCCAGCATTCCGGCGAGCAGGACGGCGATGCCCTCCTCGCCGAGGCGCGTCAGGATCGCGTCGAGATTGGCCCTCGTCTCCGCCGGCCGGAGGCCGCGCAGCCCGTCATTGGCGCCGAGCTCGAGGATGACGACGTCCGGATCGTCGGCGAGAGCCCAGTCCAGCCGCGCCAGCCCTCCGGCCGTGGTGTCGCCGGACACGCCGCCGTTGATCACCTCCGCCTCGATCCCGGCCGCGGCCAGGGCGGCTTCGAGCTGGGCCGGGAACCCTTCTGCCTCGGGCAGGCCGTAGCCGGCGGTCAGGCTGTCGCCGAAGGCGAGGATACGGACCGGATCGGCGCCGGCCGCCGGCATTGCCGCCGCGAGAAGCAGGAACAGAAGCAGAACCTGAGCCGCCGCAACGTTGACAGCGCCGCGGCGCACGCCATATCGCGTAAGTTGCGTTCCAGCCCTGCCCGGCCTGCCGGCCGACGATCGAAGAGGCATTTGCTGCATGTTCGATGATCCGGGCGGCGAAGCCGCCCCTGCGATGATCCGTCTCGAAAATGTTCACCTAAAACTGGCGAGCGCCGCCGGCGAGGTCAACATCCTGCGCGGGATCGACCTGACGATCGCGACCGGCGAGACGGTGAGCGTCGTCGGTCCCTCGGGTTCGGGCAAGTCGACGATGATGATGGTGATCGCCGGCCTGGAGCGGCCGACGGCCGGCACGGTGAAAGTCGCCGGCACGGCGCTCGCGGCGCTCGGCGAGGACGCGCTCGCCCTGTTCCGCCGCGACCGGATCGGCATCGTCTTCCAGGCCTTCCACCTGATCCCAACGATGACCGCGCTGGAGAACGTCGCCGTGCCGCTGGAGTTCGCCGGCCGCCGCGACGCGTTCGCGCGGGCCGAGGCGGAGCTGAAGGCCGTCGGCCTGGGCCATCGGCTGGACCACTACCCGGGGCAGCTCTCCGGCGGCGAGCAGCAGCGGACCGCGCTGGCCCGCGCCTTCGCGATCGAGCCGCAGCTGCTGCTGGCCGACGAGCCGACCGGCAATCTCGACGGAGAGACCGGCCGGCAGATCATCGACCTGATGTTCGATCTGCGGGCGCGCCGCGGAACGACTCTGCTGCTCATCACCCATGATCCCGCCCTGGCCGCCCGATGCAGCCGCACGGTCAAGCTGATCGACGGCCGCATCGCCGACGACGGACGAGGCGGCGGCCTCATCCCGCCGGGCCTCGGGGCGGAGGTGAATGCCGACGCGGATGCCCGCACCGATGGCTGAGCCAGCCCGCGCGCCCTGGACGCTGCCGCTGCGGCTCGCCCGGCGCGAACTGCGCGGCGGTCTCAAGGGCTTCCGGATCTTCCTCGCTTGCCTGGCGCTCGGGGTCGCAGCGATCGCCGGGGTGGGGTCCGTGGCATCGTCGGTGACTGCCGGAATCGCCGCCGACGCGCGGGTGCTGCTCGGCGGCGACCTCGCGCTGCGGCTGTTGTACCGGCCGGCCACGGCGGAGCAGCAGACGTTCCTGATGGAGGCGGGTACCCTGTCCGAAACCCGCGAGATGCGCGCGATGGCGCGGCCGGCACGCAGCGACGACGGGTCGCGGACGGTGCTCGTCGAGCTCAAGGCCGTCGATCGGGCCTACCCGCTCTACGGCACCGTGCGGTTGGCGCCCGACCGGCCGCTCGCCGAAGTCCTGGCGTTCCGCGGCGGCGTCTGGGGCGCCGCGGCCGATGTCGGCTTGGCCGAGCGGCTGGGTCTGGCGCTCGGCGACCGGGTCCGGGTCGGCGAGGCGGATTACGAGCTGCGCGCGCTGATCGAGAGCGAACCCGACCGCGGCGCCGACGTCTTCAGCCTGGGACCGCGGCTGATGCTCTCCCTTGACGGCCTCGCGGAGACCGGGCTGATGCAACCGGGCAGCCTCATCGAATACCACTACCGCCTGAAGCTGCCGGCGGACGCCTCCGCGGACACGGTCACCGCGGCCCTGAACGAGCGGTTTCCCAATGCCGGTTGGCGGATCCGCGGCCTTACCGAGGCCGCGCCCGGCGTCCAGCGCTTCGTCGATCGCACCTCCCTGTTCCTGACCCTGGTGGGGCTGAGTGCCCTGCTCGTCGGCGGCGTCGGCGTCAGCAACGCCGTGCGCAGCTACCTCGAAAGCAAGACGGCGACGGTCGCGACCCTGAAATGCCTGGGCGCGCCCGGCGGCCTGGTCTTTCGGCTCTATCTGGCGCAGATCCTGTTTCTGGCGTTGGGCGGCATCGCGCTCGGCCTCGTGGTCGGCGCCCTGGCGCCTCTCGGCGTCGCCGGCCTGTTGAGCGAACGGCTCGGCATCACGGCCCGGCTCGGCCCCTATCCGGGGCCGCTGCTCCTCGCCGCCGCCTTCGGTCTGCTGACGGCGCTGGGCTTCTCGCTCTGGCCGCTCGCGCGCGCCCGCGACGTTCCGGCGGCGAGCCTGTTCCGCAACCTCGTCAGCCCGGCCCGAGCTTGGCCCCGCTGGCCGGATCTCGCCGCGGTCGGCCTGGCCGGGCTGGCGCTCGCCGGGCTGGCGGTGGCCACGGCGACCGATCGGGGGCTCGCCGCCTGGTTCGTCCTCGGCGCGGCGGTGGCGCTGCTGATCTTCCGCCTGGCCGGGCTCGCCATCCGGGCGGCGGCGCGGCGCGCCAACGAGGTCAGCGGCGAATCAGGCAGGGGACGCCGGTCCGCGGCGCTGCGGCTCGCGCTCGCCAACCTCTACCGGCCGGGGGCGCCGACCGTCAGCGTCGTGCTGTCGCTCGGCCTCGGGCTGACGGTGCTCGTGGCCGTCGCCTTGATCGAGGGCAATCTGAAGCACCAGATCGGCGAGACGATGCCGGAACAGGCGCCGTCCTTCTACTTCATCGACATCCAGCCGCAGCAGGTCGAGGCGTTCGAGGCGCTGGTCGCGAGCCAGCCGGGCGTGAGCGACCTGCGCCGGGTGCCCATGCTGCGCGGCCGGATCACCGCCCTGGACGGCGTGCCCGCGGCGGAGGTAACCCCGCCGCCGGACGCCGCCTGGGTGCTGCGGGGCGACCGCGGCATCACCTGGTCCGCCACCGTGCCGGAGGGCAGCCGCCTCGTCGCCGGCGAGTGGTGGCCCGCCGATTACGACGGCCCGCCGCTGATCTCGCTCGAGGCGGAGATCGCGCGCGCCTTCGGCCTCACGATCGGCGACACGATCACCGTCAACGTCCTGGGACGAGAGATTACCGGCACCATCGCCAATCTGCGCGAGCTCGACTGGTCGACGCTGACCATCAACTTCGTCATGGTCTTCTCGCCGGGCCTCCTCGAAAGCGCGCCGCAGACCCACATCGCCACGGTGCGGGCCGAGCCGGAGGCGGAGCTGGCCCTGCAGCGGGCGGTCGCGGACGCCTTCGCGAACGTCTCGGCCATCCGCGTCAAGGAGGCGCTGGAAGCCGTTGGCCGCATCCTCTCCGCGGTCGGCGATGCGATCCGCGCCACGGCGGCGATCACCCTCGCCGCCGGCGTCCTCGTGCTCGCGGGAGCGATCGCGGCAGGCCATCGCCGCCGCGTCTACGACGCCGTGGTGCTGAAGGTACTGGGCGCCACGCGGCGCGACGTCGCCCGCGCCTTCCTGTTGGAGTACGGGCTGCTCGGCCTCGTCACCGCGGCGCTGGCCGCGGCAATCGGCACCGCCGCCGCCTATTTCTTCCTGACCCAGGCGATGCGGGACGGCGAGTGGGTGTTCCTGCCGGGCGTGGTCGTCGCCACGGCGCTGCTCGGCACGGCGATCACGCTGGGGCTCGGCTTCCTCGGCGTCTGGCGGGCCCTCGGCGCCAAGGCCGCGCCGCTGCTAAGGAACGAATAGCAGGCCTGCCGCCTCAGGCCGCCGCCCGCCGCCACGCCGCCGTCAGCGCACCCGCGCCGATCAGCAGCGAGCCGCCGATCCGGTTCACCGCCCGCTGCACGGCCGGCCTGCGGATCGCACGGCGGGCGGCCGAGGCCATGAGCGCGTAGGCGAACGCGTTCAGGCTCGCCAGCACGAGGAAGGTCGCCTCGAAGACCGCCATCTGCGGCAGAACCGGCACCGCGGCGTCGAGGAACTGCGGCAGAAAGGCCACAAAGAACACGATGCTCTTCGGGTTGAGGGCCGTCACCGCATAGGCGTGGAAGAACATGCGGTCGACCCTGGTCTCGACCGCGGCGGTCGCCATGCCCTCCGCCGAAACCGGAGCGCGCCAGAGCCGGATGCCCAGATAGACGAGATAGAGCGCGCCGATCCACTTCAGCACCGTGAAGGCGGCGGCCGACGCGGCCAGCAACACGCCGAGGCCGAGCATCGAGGCGGTCATCGCCGTAAAATCGCCGAGCGCCACGCCGGCGACCGTGGCCCAAGCCGAGCGCCGCCCCTGCGCGAGCGCATAGGACACGACGAGCAGCACGGTCGGCCCCGGGATCGCGACGAGGACGGCGGAGGCGGCGGCGAAGGCGAGCCAATGGTCGACGGACATGGGGTGTTTCCCGGACGGACGGAGGCGACCAGAAGATCAATCCACGAAGTCGCCGCCGCCGCAATGCCTTTTGCACGGACGGAGCCGGCCGTCAGACCGCCTGTCCTTCAGCATCGAAGAGGCGGCAGCGCCGGGCCGGCAGATGGACGCGCAGGCGCTCGCCGGCCGAGATGCGCGCTTCGCCATCCGCCACGGCGACGAGTTCCATGTCCTCGCAGGAAAGAGCGACATGGGACTGCGCGCCGAGGCGCTCCACCCGCGTGACGGCGGCCTCCAGCGTCGCGTCGTCCTCCGGCGGCGCTTGCGCGCCGAGCTGCAAATGTTCCGGCCGGATGCCGAGCGTCACCGTCGCGCCGCCCTCCGGTGACGGGCCGGTCGGCCGCAGCGCCACGCGGGCGCCTCGCGGCAGCGCGACGGACAGCGTCCCCTCTCGGCGCTCGAGGACCCGCGTCGGGTAGAGGTTCATCGGCGGCGAGCCCAGGAAGCCGGCGACGAAGAGGTTCGCCGGCGCGTTGTAGATGTCGAGCGGCGGCCCCGCCTGCGCCACCCGCCCGCGGTCGAGCACCACCACGTGGTCGGCGAGCGTCATCGCCTCCACCTGGTCGTGGGTGACATAGATCATGGTGGTGCCGAGCTCGCGCTGAAGCCGCGTGATCTCGACCCGCATCTGGGCCCGCAGCCGGGCGTCGAGGTTGCTGAGCGGCTCGTCGAACAGATAGACCTTGGGCTGCCGCACCATGGCGCGGCCCATGGCGACGCGCTGCTGCTGACCGCCCGAGAGCTCCCGCGGTCGGCGATCGAGCAGTTCCTCGATCTGCAGCATTTTCGCCACCTCGGCCACCCGGCGGGCGATGGCGGCCTTGTCCATGCCGCCCATCTTCAGGGCGAAGGCGAGGTTCTGGAACACCGTCATATGCGGGTAGAGCGCGTAGCTCTGGAACACGATCGCCACGTCGCGCTCGCGCGGCGGCAGGGCGTTGACGCGGCGCCCGCCGATGCGGATCTCGCCGGCGTCGGCCTCCTCCAGCCCGGCGATCAGGCGCAGCAGCGTGGTCTTGCCGCAACCGGACGGGCCGAGCAGCACCGTGAGCCCGCCCGAGGGCGCATCGAGATCGACGCCGCGCACGGCGGGCGTTCGGCCGAACGCCTTCTCGATTCCACGCAGGACCACCTCGGTCATGCCGCCTCCGTCATGGTCGCCCTCCCGCTCACCCGCGCACCGCGCCGGCGGTGAGGCCGGCGACGATCCGCCGCTGGAAGACGAGCGCCAGGAGCACCACCGGCACCGTGACGATGACCGAGGCCGCCATGATCCGGCCCCAGGGCAGCTCGTACTGGCTGGCGCCGGTGATGAGGGCGATCGCCACCGGCACGGTCCGCGCCTCCTGCGTCAGGGTGAGGGTGAGGGCAAACAGGAACTCGTTCCAGGCGGCGATGAAGGCGAGCAGGCCGCTGGTCACCAGCGCCGGCGCCATCAGCGGCAGGAAGATGCGCGTGACGATCGTCCAGGGGCCGGCCCCGTCGGCGATCGCCGCTTCCTCGATCTCGCGCGGCAGCTCCCGCATGAAGGCGACGAGCACCCAGACCGTGAAGGGCAGCGTGAAGATCATGTAGCTGATTCCGAGGCCGGGCAGGCTGTTGTAGAGGCCGAGGCCGTTGATGAGCGCGAACAGGCCCGAAAGGACGGCGACCTGCGGGAACATCGACACGCCGAGCACGGTGTAAAGCAACAGCAGGCGCCCGCGAAAATCGATGCGCGAGAGGGCGTAGGCGGCGAACACCGCCACGGCCATCGACAGCGCCACCGTCCCGCCGGCGACCAGGGCCGAGTTGAGGATGTTGCGCCCGAAGGGCTGCCGCTCGAAGACCGCCGCGTAATTCTCCCATGCGGGATCGCGCGGCAGATAGTCCACTTCGAAGAGCGCGGACCCGGTCTCCAGCGACGTGACCACGGCCCAGTAGACGGGCGCCAGGGCGAAGACGGCGATTGCCGCGATCAGGAGGGCGAAGGCCAAGCGGCCGATGGCGGATTTCTTCATGTCCGCACCGCAAAGCCGGGCCGCAGCCCGGCGACATAGGCGACGCTCACCAGGCCGACGAGGACGAAGACGAGCATCGAGACGGCCGAGCCGTAGCCGACATCCTGGAAGTCGATGAGCTGCTGGCGCGCATAGACCGACACCGTCGCGGTCGCCTCGGCGTTGCTGGTCATCACGTAGATGAGGTCGAACACCCGAAGCGCGTCGAGCGTGCGGAAGATGAGCGCCACGGCGATCGCCGGCCGCAGCAGCGGCAGGGTGATGTGCAGGAAGGTGCGGATCGGTCCGACCCCGTCGACCCGCGCGACCTCGTAGAGCTGCGCGGGAATCGTCTGCAGTCCGGCGAGCAGCAGCAGCGCCATGAAGGGCGTCGCCTTCCAGACGTCGGTGATGACGACCGCCGCCATCGCCGTGGCGCCCCCGGCGAGCCAGGCCACCGGCGCCTCGATCAGCCCGAGCCGCAGCATCAGGTCGTTCACCACGCCGTAGACGTCGTGATACATCCACCGCCACATCTGCGCCGACACCACGGTCGGCACCGCCCAGGGAATCAGAACGATCGCGCGCAAGGGCCCGCGCCCGCGAAAGCGCCGGTTCAACGCAAGCGCGATGACGAGGCCGAGCGCGAACTGCAGCGAGACCGTGAGGACGGTGAACACCAGCGTGTTCCAGACGGCGTTCCACCAGCCGGGATCGGTGAGCGCGAAGGCGAAGTTCTCGAACCCGACCCAGCGGGCGGCGGCGAGATCGGCGAGATAGGCGTCGGTGAAGGCGAAACCGGCGGTGCGCAGCAGCGGCCAGCCGGCGACCGCGGCCAGGATCGCCAGCATCGGGAGGAGGAACAACCATGCGGTCCGCGCCCGCCGGGCGGCCAGGGGCGCGCGGGGCTCGCCGGTCCGGTGCCGGGCTGCGGCGGCTACCATTCGCCGCGGCGGCCGAGCCGTTGCAGGCGGCGCTCGGCCGCGGCCAGGCTGACCTCCGCCGTCGCACGGCCGGCGAGCGTGTCGTGCACCGCGTTCCAGAAAACGGTACTGAGCTGGTTGTACCGCTCGCCGGCGATCCGCGACGGGCGGGCGACCGCCGCCTCGAGGATCGGCAGCAGGTCTTTGAGGAAGGGCTGCGCCGCCAGCACCTTCGGATCCTCGTAGAGCGCAGGGATGGTCGGGTTGATGGCGCCGCGGATCGCCCGCTGCGCCTGCCGGGTCCGGCCCGCCAGATAGCGGACGAGGTCGGCGGCGACCTCCGGATGGGGGGAGTATTTCGACACGGCGAGCCCGCCGCCGCCGAGCGCGCCGCTGTGCCGGCCGTCCGGTCCGCCCCCGGCCGGCAGCGGCGCCACCCCGACCTTGCCCCTGACCGGGCTGTCCGGCCCGTTGGCCAGCGCCCAGGCATAGGGCCAGTTCCGCATGAAGACGGCGTTGCCCGACTGGAAGACGCCGCGCGCGTCCTCCTCCGTGTAGCTCAGCACGCCTTCGGGCGCGATGCCACCGATCCAGGAGGCCACGGTCTCGAGCGCCCGGACCGCCTGCGGGTTGTTGAGCGTGACGGTCCCGTCCTCCGCCAGGATGCGGCCGCCGCCGAAGCTGCTGATCCACTCCAGCGCGTTGCAGGTGAGCCCCTCATAGGCCTTGCCCTGAAAGACGAAGCCCGTCATCCGCGCGTTGCCGGCCTCGCGCTCCGCCGCGACAATTGCCTCGGCCGCGGCGGCGAGATCGTCCCAGCTTTGCGGCACGGCCTGCCCGTGCTTCTCCAGCAGGTCCTTGCGGTAGTAGAGGATCCCGACATCGGCGAACCAGGGCAGCGCCTTGAGCTCGCCCTCCACGGTGTTGTTCTCGATGAAGACGGGGAAGTGCGCCGCGATCGCCGCCTCGTCGAGGTACCGGCGCAGATCGACGAAATGGCGGCCGAGGATGCCGGGCCAGATGACGTCGACCTCGAAGACGTCGATGTCGGCGGCGCCGGCCGCCAGGAGCTGCTGGAACAGCGCGAGCCGGTCGGTGGCCGAGCCGGGAGTCTGCACGACCTCGACCCTGTGACCGGTTTCCGCGGCCCAGGCTTCGGCCCCCGCCCGGCACAGGTCGTGGAAGATTCCGACGGTGCCGCAGGCGAGCGTCACCGTCGCGCCAACGGCGGTCGATGCGATCCCGGCCATGAGTCCTGCGGCAAGCGCCGCGCCGGCGGCGAGGCGCCCAAGGCGCGAAGATCGGCCGCCTCTGGGTGGCCCCATCGCCCGGCCCGGTTTCGGATGTGGAGGACTGCCAGCCATTCTGCGCCTCCCTGGAATCCGACCTCCGGAGGGAGGCCGCTTTGGCCCCTCCTCTTTCGTTAACGCCCTTACTACGCCGCCGTGCCCTGTGGATCAACCGAGGGAGTCGGCCGCGGGCGCCCGCCGGCCGGGTATCCGCGGCGCCTAACCCTTTTCCGTTCAAGCCTTTGCCGTGCCGCCCGACGGACCGAATGTTGTTGATTCCGAAACGGTCCCCGCCAATATTAGGGAGAGTTTCTTACCTCGGGCATCGAGAGGCTGGCATGGCTATTGGACCTGACCGGAGATACATGACCCGCACGCAGGCGGAGGTCGCGCAGGTCGACGTCGGCCTGCGGGACTATATGCTGCGGGTCTACAACTACATGGCCCTCGGCGTGGCCTTCACCGGCATCGTGGCACTGCTGGTCGCGATGAACCCGGCCATCATGCAGGCGGTCGCCCTGGGGCCGATGAAGTGGGTGCTGTTCATCGGCATCATCGGCATGGGCTTCGTCGCCCCGCGCGTTATGATGGGCGGCAGCGTGGCCATGGCGCAGGGCGCGTTCTGGCTTTACGCCGCGGCCTGGGGCGCGCTGATGGCACCGATCTTCTATGTCTACACCGGCGAGAGCATGGTCCGCGTCTTCTTCATCACCGCGGCCGCCTTCGCCGGGCTGAGCCTATACGGCTACACGACGAAGCGGGATCTCGCGCCGATCGGCGCCTTTCTCGCCATGGCGACCTTCGGAATCCTGATCGCGCTGCTCGTCAACATGTTCCTGATCGAGAGCGCCGGGTTCCACACGATCCTGTCGATCGTGGTGGTGCTGGTCTTCGCCGGTCTGACGGCCTACGAGACCCAGATGATCAAGGAGATGTATCTGGAGCACGACCACGGGGACACGACGACGCGCAAGGCCATCTTCGGCGCCTTCATGCTCTACGGCAGCTTCGTCACGCTGTTCCTCTGGCTCCTGCAGCTCTTCGGCAACCGCGAGTAGGCGGCGCGAAGGACAAAGCCTTCACGAACGCGAAACGCCCGGGACGATCGTCCCGGGCGTTTTCGCATGGCCGTTCGTCCGCGGGCGGCCCGGCTTGACAGAAGCCATGCGGTCGGCGGATGAATGCGACAGAAAAAAGAGCGATGGGGAGACGTCGCCATGTACAGGCTCTACTGGGCGCCGGGCAGTGCCGCCATGGCGCCGCACGCCGTGCTGGAGGAGATCGGGGTCCCGTACGAGCTGTGGCCGGTTGACCTGGAGGCGCCCCGGTCGCCGGATTACTTCAAGCTCAATCCGAACGGCAAGGTGCCGACCCTCGTGGCGAAGGATGGGCAGGTGATCTACGAATCCGCGGCGATCTGCCTCTACCTCGCCGACCGTCACCCCGAGGCCGGTCTGGCGCCTGCCCTCGACGATCCCCTCCGCGGCCTCTACTACCAGTGGATGGCTCATCTGACGAATACGCTGCAGGCGACTTACCTGCTCTACTACTATCCCGAACGTCAGACGGTGAACCCGGCACACGCGCCGGAGATCCGGGCGCGGGCCGCCGACGAGCTGCTGCTCATCTGGGACCGGATCAACCAGACGCTGGCGGCCGGTCCTTATCTGCTCGGCACGCGGTTCAGCGCCTGCGACCTGTACCTGCAGATGCTGGCGAGCTGGCAGGAGGCGGCGCCGCAGCTCTACGCTCGCTGCCACAACGTCAAGCGCTGCCTCGATCTGGTTACCGCGCGTCCGGCAGTGCGCCGGATGCTGGCGCGGCACGACCTCGCGGCGTGACGCGCCCCCGGCCATCGGCCCTATGAACGGCGACCCGCGAGACGTTCTCGACTTCTGGTTCAGCGAAACCGCCAGGACCCGCTGGTTCGAGAAGGACCCGGCCTTCGACGCCGAATGCCGCCGGTTCGCACCGCTGGTCGCGGCGGCCGCGGAGAATCGCCTGGCCGCATGGGAGCGGACGCCGGAGGGCTGCCTCGCCCTAGCCATCCTGCTCGACCAACTGCCCCGCAACCTCCATCGCGGCAGCCCCCGCGCCTTCGCATCGGACGCAAAGGCACGGGCCGTGGCAGACCGGGCCATCGCCCGCGGCTTCGACCGCCGCCTGCCGCCGGATCGGCGCGCCTTCCTCTATCTCCCGTTCGAGCACAGCGAGGACCTGGCAGATCAGCGACGGTCCGTCGCGCTATTCCGGCAGCTGGCCGCGGACATGGGAGGCACGGCCCAGGCGCAGGAGTATCTCGACTACGCCATCCGCCACGAGCAGATCATCGAACGCTTCGGCCGCTTCCCGCACCGCAACGCCGTCCTCGGCCGGCCGAGCACGCCCGAGGAGGAAGAGTTCCTGAAGCAGCCCGGCTCGTCGTTCTAAAGGCGGGTCGGGCGCCCGGAGCACCCCGTGACCGGACGGGCCGGTTCTCGGCGATCCGCAGCGGCCTGCCTACTGATCCGCGCTTTCCATCACGGCCTCGCCGCGCGCCTTGCGGGCGGCGCGCTCGGCCAGCACGGCGTCGAGCCAGCCTGTCTCCATCTCCGGCACCGAGGACAGCAGAAGGTCGGTATAGGGATGGTGCGGCGGCGTGAGGACCTCGTCCTTCGGCCCCTGCTGCACGACCTCGCCCCGGTACATGACCACGATCGAGTCGGCAATGGCCCTCACCGTGGCGAGGTCATGCGTGATGAAGAGGTAGGACAGCCCCGTCTCTTCCTGGACGCGCAGCAGCAGCCGCAGCACGCCGTCCGCCACCACGGGATCGAGGGCGCTCGTGACCTCGTCGCAGATGACCACGTCGGGTTCCGCCGCCAGCGCCCGGGCAATGCAGACCCGCTGCTTCTGGCCGCCCGACAGCTCGGCCGGATAGCGGTGCAGGAAGTCGCGCGGCAGTTCGACCCATTCGAGGAGCTCCTCAACGCGCCGGCGCCGCTCCGCCCCGGTCCGACCAAAGTAGAAGGTCAGCGGCCGGCCGAGGATCTCCTCCACCTTCTGCCGCGGATTGAGCGCCACGTCCGGCATCTGATAGATCATCTGCAGGCGGCGGAGCTGCTCCTTCGTGCGCTCCTTGAGCCGGCGGCCGAGCCGTTCGCCCGCCAGCGAGGCCTCGCCCTCGATCGGCGGCAGAAGCCCCGTCAGCACGCGCGCAAGCGTCGACTTCCCTGAGCCCGACTCGCCGACGACGGCGAGAGTCGTCGACGGCTCGAGGGCGATCGACACGTTCTTCAGCACCAGAAAGTTCCGGTCGTAGCCCGCCGTGATGTTCCGCGCCTCGAGGACGGGCGCCGCCGCCTCGCGGCGCTCCTTGCGGCCTTCGACGCGGCGCACGTTTACCAGCGCCTTGGTGTATTCCTCGCGCGGCTGGTGGAGGATCTGGCCGGTCGGCCCCGTCTCGACCAGCTTGCCGTGGCGCAGCACCATGATGCGGTCGGCGATCTGCGCCACCACGGCGAGATCGTGGGTGATGTAGAGGGCGGAGGTGTCCTCGTCCCGGATCGCATCCTTGATGGCCGCGAGGACCTCGATCTGCGTCGTGACGTCGAGCGCCGTCGTCGGCTCGTCGAAGACGATGAGCGCCGGCCGGCAGATCATGGCCATCGCGGTCATGGCCCGTTGCAACTGGCCGCCCGAGACCTGGTGCGGATAGCGATCGCCGAACCGCTCCGGGTCCGGCAGGCGCAGCTTCGCATAGAGACGCTTGGCGGTTCGAAGCGCCTCGGCCATGTCCATGACGCCGTGGCGGACGGCGGCCTCGCAGACCTGGGCGTTGAGCGTGTGGGCCGGGTTGAAGGCGGCCGCGGCGCTCTGGGCGACATAGGCGACGCGCACGCCACGGATCCGGCGCAGGCTTTCGTGCGGTGCGCCGAACAGCTCCTGCCCGTCGAGCCGGATGGACCCCCCGGAGATGCGGCAGCCCGACCGCGCGTAGCCCATGGCAGCCAGGCCGATCGTCGACTTGCCAGCCCCGGATTCGCCGATGAGCCCCAGCACCTCGCCGCGCTTCAGCCTGAGCGAGACGCCCTTCACGATCTCGACCCAGTTTCCGCCTTCGCTGCGGCCGTCGATGCGCAGATCGTCGATTTCCAGGAGAAGACTCATGGCGTCATGCCCTCGCTCGCACCGTACTTGCCCGGTTCAGCTGCCAATCGACCACGAGGTTGACCGCGATCGTGAGCAGCGCGATGGCGGCCGCCGGAATCAGCGGCACGATGAGGCCGAAGCTGATGGCGTTCGCGTTGTCGCGCACCATGCCGCCCCAATCCGCCTGGGGCGGCTGGATACCGAGGCCGAGGAAGCTGAGCGCGCTCAGGAACAGGAAGGCGAAGCAGAACCGCAGGCCGAACTCGGCGATCAGCGGCGGCAGCGTGTTCGGCAGCACCTCGCGGCGGATCACCCAGCCGAGCCCCTCGCCCCGGAGCCGCGCGACCTCCACGAAGTCCATCACCGCGACATCCATGGCAACGGCACGGGTGAGCCGGAACACGCGCGTCGAATCGAGAATGGCGATGACGAGGATCAGGATGAGCGTCGACGGCGGCAGGACCGAGAGCACGACCAACGCGAAGATCAGCGTCGGGATCGACATGACGACGTCGACCGCGCGGCTGATCGCCTGGTCCGCAAAGCCGCCGATGACGGCCGCAAAGAAGCCGAGCGTCATGCCGATGGAGAACGAGAGCAGCGTCGCGGCGAGCGCGATGGAGATGGTCGTCCGCGCGCCGTAGAGCAGGCGGCTCAGAACGTCCCGCCCGAGGCTGTCGGTGCCGAGCCAGTGCGCACTCGAGAACGGTTCCCAGACGTCACCGACGATCGCGGACTCTCCATAGGGCGCGATCCACGGACCGATGATCGCGACGACGACGAAGAGGCCGATGACGACGAAGCCGAACCAGGCGCTGAAGGGGGTTCCGTGCACGGTTCCTCTCCCCTACCTCGGATGGCGCAATCTGGGGTTGGAGACGATCGACAGGATGTCGGCCGTCATGTTGAGCAGGACGTAGGTGCCCGCGAAGATGAGGCCGCAGGCCTGGACGACCGGAACGTCCCGCTTCGCCACGGCATCGACCATCAGCTGCCCCATGCCGGGATAGACGAAAACCACCTCCACCAGCACGACGCCCACCACCAGATAGGCGAGGTTCAGTACGACCACGTTGATGATCGGCGAGAGCGCATTGGGAAAGGCGTGCCAGAGCACGATGCGCGAGCGCGTAACCCCTTTGAGCTCCGCCATCTCGACATAGGGGCTCGACATCACGTTGATGATCGCCGCCCGCGTCAGCCGCATCATATGGGCGACGACCACGAGGGTGAGCGTCGCCGCGGGCAGGGCGATCGCGTAGAGCTTATCGCCGAAGCTCATGCTCGGGTAGATGTTCGCCAGCGAGGGTGCCACGCCCAGCCGTACCGCGAATATGAAGATGAGCAGGTAGCCGAGGAAGAACTCGGGCATCGAGATCGTGCTCAAGGTCGCGACCGAGATCGACTTGTCGAGCCAGGTATCGCGGAAGCGGGCGGCGACGAGGCCGAGGAACACCGCGAGCGGCACGGCGATCGCCGCCGAGACGCCGGCGAGGAAGAGGGTATTGCCGAGCCGTCCCCCGATCATCGACGCGATCGGCTGCCCGTTCGCCAGCGAGACGCCGAGATCGCCCTGCACGAAACCGGCGAGCCAGCTGACGTAGCGGATATAGGCCGGCTGATCGAGATTGAGCTTCGCCCGGATGTTCGCGACCGCCTCGGCGGTGGCGGCCTGGCCGAGAATGGCTTCCGCCACGTCGCCGGGCAGGATCTCCGTGCCCAGGAAGATGAGCACGGAGACCACGAGGAGCGTCCCAACGCCCAGCGCGATGCGCTGGGCGAGGAGACGCGACAACGCGCCCATCGAACGGCCCGATCAGCTCGTGAAGTAGAGCTGCTCGGCCATGCGAAGGCCCGTCAGCACGGGCGACGGCACGAGCCCCGTGACGCTCTTCTGATGGGCGAAGATGTAATTGTTGAACATCGGGATCACGACGCCGCCGTCGTCCCAGATCATCTCCTGCAGATCGTGATACATCTGCTTGCGCTTCTCGGTGTCGAGCTCGCCCCGGGCGGCAATGAGGATCCTGTCGAAATCCTCCCGCTTCCAGTAGGAGTCGTTCCACTCCGCGTCCGACTTGTAGGCGACGGACAGCATCAGGTCGGCCGTCGGCCTGCCGCCCCAGTAGGAGCCGCAGAAGGCCTTGTTCATCCACACTTCGGTCCAATAGCCGTCCTCGGGCGTCCGCTCGACGTTGATCGTGATGCCGGCCCTGGAGGCGTGCTCCCGGTAGAGCACCGCGGCATCGACCGCACCGGTGAAGGCCGCGTTGGAGATGTAGAGCGTGATCGGGCCATCGACGCCGGCCTTCTGGAAGTGATGCTTCGCCTTGTCCGGGTCAAACTCATGCTGCGGCAGATCGGCGGCGTACATCGGATCGAACGACGGGATCGGATGGTCGTTTCCGACCTCTCCGTAGCCGCGCAGGATCTTGTCCACGATCTCCCTGCGGTCGATCGCGTATTTGAGCGCGAGCCGCACGTCCTTGTTGTCGAAGGGCGGCGTGTCGGTGCGCATCGGGAAGAGATAATGCCCCGCGCTCGGCACGGCGAGGATCTCGACATTCGGGCTGCGCTTCAGGAGATCGACCGTCTTCGGATCGACGCGGTTGACGATGTGGACGGCACCGGTCTGGAGCGCGCTCGTCCGCGCCGTCAGATCGTTGAGGACCAGGCTCTCGACCGAATCGACATGCGCCCGCCCCTCCTTCCAGTAGTTCGGGTTGCGCGTGGCAAAGGTGCGGACGCCGGGCTCGAAGCTCTGGATGACGAAGGGGCCGGTACCAATGCCGGAGGCGGGGTTTGAGCCCTCCGGCATGATCAGCAGATGGTAGTCGGCCATGATGTAGGGGAGGTCCGCATTGGGCGCGCGAAGCGTCACCGTCAGCTCATGCGTGCCGGTCGCCTTGATCTCGCTGATGGGCTCCAGATAGACCTTGGCCGCGGATCCCGAATTCTCGCCGCGGTGATGGTTGATGGAGTACACCACGTCGGCAGCGGTCATCTCCTTGCCGTTATGGAACTGGACGCCCTTGCGAAGCTTGAACACCCACTGCGTGGCGTCGTCGCTGGGCTCCCAGCTCTCCGCGAGCTCGGGAGTAACGTTGTTGTTCCGGTCAAGCTCGACGAGGCAGTTTCCCCACTGGAACCCGACGGTCTGGATGTAGGTCGACAGGTAGGTGGCCGGGTCCAGGCTGTTCGTCGATTCGCCGCCGTCGATGCCGATCTTGAGATCGCCGCCCTTCTGCGGCGCGGTCTGGGCAAAGACCCCCTTGCTTGCGAGCGAGGTCACGAGCGCAGTCGAAACACCGAGCGCGGCGGCGCGTTCGATGAATGCGCGCCGCGACAGGGTTCCGCTTGTCGCGAGCCATTTCAGGTAATCGGATGTAGGCATGTAAACCTCCCAGTTTCGACGACGTTGCACATTTCTAGCGTTCGGCCAGGCCGCGCTCAACCGCGCGGGCCGCGCGAAGGTCGGCATCCCTGTCGCTGCCGAAAGTCTCCCAGACCTTCCGGCATGCGCTTACGATGCCGCGCGCGGCCATGATTCGGCTGCCCGCCATCATGACGCTAGTGGGATCCAATGAAAAGGCCTTGTCAATCAACGCCCTGATTGGGCCCGATCGCGACACGGGCCGGGACCCCCGCGGGTGGATCAACCGCTCCCGGGCTGATTGCGCGGCCAGAACGACGCCGCCCCTGCCGGTCCCCGAAATCCGGCGCCGAGGCGGATCTTCCGGTTAAACTATTATTAACGCTCGCTCTCCTACTCCTGAGCATCGGCGGACCCGGCAGTCCTGTCGCTTGGGTCCGCCGCAGTCATCAACGGGTAGGGAGCGGCGAATGCTGCAGGACAACACCTATAAGGTCCGGTGGATCCTCGTCTCCGCCACCCCGGGGCGCGGCGGCCTCTACGGCACGACCACGCATGAGGGCGCAACGCCGGCGGCGGCGGCGGTGGCCTCGGCCGAGAGGCTGCTGAGCGTGATCCCGGACGAAGATCGGAAGCCGGCACAGTTCCTGATCCTCGGCGTCTTCGACGAGCGGGACGGCCGGAACCTTCTGTCCGGGGACGACCTGCAAGCGACCCTGCGCTACCATCACACGCCGCTGCCCTGCGAGGTCGTGTACCGGCCGCTCTGCTGAGGTCAGCGGCGCCGCCCGTCCCGCGGCGGTTCGCCGCCGGTGCGCGCCAGGCGCTCCCGCAGGAAGGCAAGCACCGCCGCCTCCTCCGGGCTCAATCCCCTTAAGTCCTCGCGCAGTTCCTCCTCGACCCGCTCCTTGAGCGCGGCGACGAGATCGCCGTCGAGATAGGCGTTCACCACCTCGGGATGAACGTAGGACTTGCGGCAGACAGCGGGGGTGTTGCCAAGCTCGGCGGCCACCTTTTCAATCGCGCGCGTGACGTTGCGGCGCGCCGCGGCCTCGCCGTCGAAGGATTCGAACTCCTGCAGGGCGTAGGCGGCGAGCACCGTCCCGGCCCAGGTCCGGAAATCCTTGGCCGTGATCTCTTCCCCGCTGATCGCCCGGAGATAGTCGTTGACGTCGCCGGAATCGACGACGTGCCGCTCGCCCAGTTCGTCGACATACTGGAAGAGCTCCTTGCCCGGGATGTCGCGGCAGGACTTCACGATGCGTGCCAGCCGCCGGTCGCGCAGGCGGATCTTGTTCCGCTTGCCGCTCTTCGCACGGAACTCGAACCCCATTGTGGCGGCGTCCAGCATCTTTACGTGCTGATCGCGCAGCGTTGTCAGGCCGAAGCTTCGGTTGTGACGCGCATACTCCTCGTTGCCGACGCGGACGAGCGTGACCTCCAGCAGCTTGACGATGGTCGCCAGGACCTTCTCGCGCGGAAGGCCCGGTCGCGCCATGTCTCGCTCCACCTGGGCGCGGATGCGGGGGAGGGTACGGGCGAAGGCTTGCATGCGGTCGAACTTCGCCTGGTCGCGCACCGCCCGCCAGCGCGGATGGTAGCGATACTGCTTGCGGCCGCGCTCGTCGCGCCCGGTCGCCTGCAGATGGCCGTCCGGATCAGGACAGATCCACACGTCGCCGTAGGCCGGCGGAATGGCTAGGGAGCAGATGCGCCGCAGCGTCTCCGGATCCTTGACCGGCCGCCCCTGCGGGTCGCGATAGGCGAACCCCTTTCCCGACCGCCGGCGCGTGATGCCGGGCATCTCGTCGTTGACGTGGCGCAGACCTGCCCGGCGCGAAGCCGTCATCGGATCGAGCGCCACCTCCGACGCCGCCGTCGGGCCGGAGACGGAATGCCCCCTCGACGGGGATGGACCCGAACCTCTGCCCCTCATGCTCGCCTGCCGCTGCGGGAACACCCGCCCAGGCGCCGCGCGGGTGCGGCCCCGGCCCGGGCAGGGGATCAACGGCGGTGCGGCGGAGCTGGTTCCGCTTGTCGGCGCCCGGCGCCGTCGGCCACCGCGGCCTGCGGCAACGCTCGGGTCCGGTGCCACGAAGCAAGGCGCCGGCCGCCAATCGACGGCGCGCTCGACCGGGAACTGTCGGTCGAGCAAGCGCACGGGGGCTGGTCGTCCGGTTTGGGCGGCCGCTCCTTACAGCGCCGGGGCGGCCACCGCCTCCTCGGCGGCCGAAACCGCGTGAGCCGCGACGGAGAGCGGGCGGAACATCCGCCGGTATTGCCCGGGCGTAAGGCCGGTGTAGCGCTTGAACAGCCGGCGAAAGAAGGCCGGATTCTCGTATCCCGCCTCGCTGCAAATCGCCTCGAACGACAGGTGCCCCGACTCCAGCAGGCGCTTCGCCTCCTCGATGCGGAGGTTCTGGACGTAGTCGATGAGCGTCGATCCGGTCGCCGCCTTGAAGCGCCGCTTCAGGCTCCGTTCCGGAATGCCGGCGGCCGCCACGACACCGGCGACGGCGTGCGGATCGCGGAAGCGTTTCGCCAACCAGTCCTCGCACAGTCGAACGACGGAGTCGGCGTGGGGCTGACGCCGCACCAGGCTGGCATAGGGAAGCTGGCCCTCGCCATGCCACTTCAGGAGATAGACCTTGGCGATCCGCAGGGCTTCGCCCGGGCTGCAATGCCGCGAGATGATGTGGATCGCCAGATCGTGCCAGGAGGTGGCCCCGCCGGCGGTCACGATGCGCCCGACCGCATCGGCAAAGACAATGGTAGGCCCCGTCCGGAAGCGGACCTCCGGATAGCGCGTGCGGAACAGGTCTGCATACCCCCAGTGCGACGTCGCCTCGCGCCCGCTCAGCAGCCCCGTGGCGGCCAGCATGATGGAGCCGGAGCACGCCGAATAGATCGCGCTGCCCGCGCGGTACCGCCGGCGGATCCATTCCAGCAGTTCGGGATACCGGCCCTTCATGTCATCGTCGGGCGGCAACCACAGCTCCGGCAGAATGACGATGTCGGCGTGAGGGTCCTCGTCCACACCGACGTCGGGGTTTACCGGAATGCCATTGCCGCATCGGAACGGGCGCCGCGATAGCGACACGATCCTGGGCCGGATCGGGCGCCGCATCGGCTCGGTGCCGACGAATAGCTGCCACAGATTGCCGGTGGCGGCCAGAACGTCGACCATGCCGTACAGCGCCGATCCGGCCGTTTGCGGGACCGCGACGATCAAAGCCTCGACGGCGGCAGGGTCCTGTCGATCCATCCTTCGGTCCTTCTTGGCACGAACCGATCCATTTTGACGCGAGTCGATCTGATGCTCAGAAAGCGCCGGGCGTAGCTTCGGACGCGTCAACCGCATGGAGCGCCGCAGACCGGGCGCCAAGCGGATCCCGCAACAACCAGAGAATGGAGCGTAATATGACGACACTGCAAGCGGTCGCAGAGCAGCCGGCGACCATGAACGGCCTGAGCATCCAGGGCGTTCTCGATACCGTAGACCTGATCAAGGCCAACAGCGACCTGGCGAGGTTCCGGTTCCGGGCCAGGAACGCATGGATCGACGGCGGCACCAACCGCTCGACAATACGCGATTTCTTCGGTGCCGGCCGCGAGGACGACTCGCGCAATACGGCGTTCGAGTTCACGAACGGCGAGCCGCCCGTCCTGCTCGGCAACAACGAGGGGGCCAATCCCGTGGAGTTCCTGTTGCACGCGCTTGCCGGATGCGTGACCACCACCTTCGTGCTGCATGCGACCGCGCGTGGCATCCGGATCGAGGCGCTGTCGACGGAGTTGGAGGGAGACCTGGACCTGCGCGGGCTGCTTGGCCTGGATGAGTCGGTGTCTCCCGGCTACGAGCAGATCCGCATCCGGATGACGGTGAAGGCGGACTGCTCCGACGAGCAGCTCGAGGATCTGCTGGCTTACGCGCAGCGACACTCGCCCGTGTGCAACACGATCTGCCGGCCCGTCCCGGTGACGATCGAGCGCACCGCGGCGTGATGGCGTTCGGAAACCGCGCAATAAAGAAAGAACATGCCGCTCCCCTCCGCGTGATAAGGCGGGGAGCGGCATTGCGATCGGCAGCCACGTTCCGCGGCAACGGAGCGGATCGCTCAGGCGTTCAGCTTTTCTCCTCTGTCCCGCGAGCCTCGGGGCTTCGCGCGGGCCCTCGGAGGGAGGTCAGCCTTCCTCGCGCCCGTGGACCTGGGCAGGCGGCGCGGTCGCCTCGACCGCGGTGAACGGCTCGAGAATCCTGTAGCGGTGCTCGGCGCCCTTCGGTACGACCCAGGAATCGCCCGCTTCGAGCCGGACCATCTGGCCTTCGATGTCCAGCTCGGCCGCGCCGGCGATGACGTAGCCGACCGTTTCATAGTCGCGCCGGCTAGGCTGCTTGGCCTCGCCGGGCGGCTCGTTCTCCCACAGCCGCATGGAGACGGCCTTGCCGGAGGCCAGGTATTTCTGCCCCATTTCGCCGGTCGGCGAATGCCGTCCGCTGACTTTCGTCACGCTCGTGTCGTGCCCCGCGTCTGCCTCTTTCATGGCGCCTCCTTCGTGGCGGATCGCTTTTCTCCGCGCCCCGGCGAATCGGACGGCTAGCCTTGATAGGGATTCCGGTCGCGCTTGCGATAGGCCGGCCGTTCACGTGGCTGGCCCGGATAGTCCGGATTGCCGGGCCGCCGCGGGTCCTCCGGATTGCCGGGTTCGGTCGGCATGTTGGGGTTCTCGCTGTGCTTCGGCCCCTCCGCCTGGGGCGCCGGCTTGAACCTGCCCCGCTGACCCCTGCTTTGGTCGCGCTTCTGGTCGCCCGTCATTCGCGCCATCCCGCTTTTCTCTGCCTGCGCCGCCCGCCGCGCGCATCCGTTTCAACACCGGCGGCCGGCGGACGTTCCAGGCACGCGTTTCCGGATGGAGCCCCATCCGAGAATCGATGGCGGGGAAAGAGTCAGTGGCGCCGATCACCGCGGCGAGACCGTCGAAATCCTCTTTGTACTATCCCTTTTGCCCGCCGCGAATTCCTAATGAATACTTGCAAAATTGCGCAGTTTAACCTGGCGTTATCATCTGTTCGGCTAAATCCTGCTCCCAGCAGTCTCTGCGGCAAAAAGACTTCGGGAGTGCACAATGAGCATACACCATTCATCGGATGCCCGGTCCTCCTCAAGATCGAGCGCGGTGTCCCGCCTGTTCGGCGGCCTTCGCGGCTGGCTTGGGGAGGAGATTCACGCGATCCGCACGGCGCAGCTGGACGACGCCTTCTTTGCCACGACGAAGGGCATGCAATACCGACCCACGCGCCATATGGGCGCGCTGGAGGACCGTCCGTCGGCCTCGTAGCCTCGGGCCCCGTCCCCCGGGCAACCGACCCCCGGGTCATCTCGCCGCGGCGCGGCGGTTTCCCACACCGCCGCGCATCCGCCCCTGAGGCGAGCGAAGCCTTAGGCCATCACCGCTGTGGCCACCACGAAGAAGACAAGGCCGGCCAAACCGGCGAAGAAGACAAGACGACGATAGGGCGTATTGAGAACCCCGAGGCCGTCGCAGGTTTTTTCCTCTGAATAGACCCCGATGCCGTCGTCGGACGGCCGGTTCTCTCGCGCCCTCGTCGAGTAGGAACGCCGTCGCTTGGACATTTCCTGTACGCTCCTCGATCCTGGGCACCCCTGTCGTGGCACAAAACGTACCACCCGGCCGAGATGTTCCGTTGGCCCGTCATCGGGCCGGCGGGCTCGGGCGAGAAAGGCATTCCCGGGGATCCTGGGCGCACCGGTGCGCGGCAGGAGCGGCCGGCGGCCCGTCAGATGCGGTGTAGAATGGCGACCTCGTCGCGTCCGTCTTCGGCTACGATATCTGCTGGCCAAGTCTCCTTGTCGAACGACTCGCATTCCTCTTCGGCCCGTGTGATGGCCGCCCCCTGTATGTCGGCGCCTTGGGCGCGGCTCGCGACCGGATGGCGCTTCCGCCTCGCCTCTGGTCGGGCGCTTCGCCCGGGTAGCGGAAACCGACGACCGCCCTGTCCCCCTCGCGGCGCCGAGACCCTTCAATGCCCGCTCCGTCCGGACGAACGCCGGACCGCACCCAAGGGTTCCGGCGGATCCCAACCTCGACCGCTCAGCACCGAACGGCCGACGCGTCGGAGCGATAAACCTTAAAGGCAATCGAAGACGGCAAAGGGCTCGCCGTCAACCACCTCGATGCGCGTCCGTTCGGCGCGGCGATTGAAGACCCCGCAATACTCCTCGGCTTGGCCGGTCACCCGGATCAGCTCCGCCTGGGTGACGTACTCTGCGACGAAGGTCGGGCTGGTCGAATCGTAGCGATCGACCAGGGTCTCGCAGCCGGCGAGAGCACCGGCGGAGAGAAGGACAAGAGCCGCGGCCGGGCGGCGCGACGCAGCGAGCATGGATCGGCCTCCGGTGGAGTTGGCATCCGTGCGAGAAATGCCGGCATTCGACGAAGGGTTCCGCAGCAGGATGGGCGCGCCCGCCCCCGGGGCTCAGCCCCGACTTCAGCCCCCGAAAACCCGGCCTCTCGGAGCGCGGTCCGCGGCGATCGCGAGGCGATGCGGCGTCGGCCACTCCGGCCTCAGTCGCTCCCGCCGTTGCCGTTTCCACCGCCGCCGCTGCCGCCCCCGCCGCCATTGCCACCGGAGTCGCCGCCATCGGAGCCGCCGCCGTTTCCGGAATCACCGCCGCCGGAGTCGCCGCCGCCATCGCCGCCTGACCCACTGCCGTTGGAGCCGCCGCCACTGGAGTCGCCGTCACTGCCGCCTCCGGAATCTCCGCCTCCCCCGCTGTCGCCGCCATCGCCGCCGCCGTTTCCACCACCGGAACCGCTTCCGCCGCCATCACCAGCGCCTCCGCCGTCGGCATCGCCACCGCCGGAACCACTGCCTCCACCGCCGCCGGAGCCACCGCCACCGTCGGAGTCACCCCCTCCACCGGAGCCGCCACTACCGGAGCCGCCACCATTACCGCCACCGCTACCGGAGTCGCCACCGCCTCCGCCGGAGTCACCGCCCCCGCCGGCCCCACCGCCGCCGGAACCTCCTCCACCAGCGTCACCGCCTCCGCCGGAGCCACCGTCTCCGCCGCCGGAGCCACCGCCGCCACCGCCGGAGTCACCGCCGTCGCCGCCATTGCCTGATCCACCATCACCGCCGCCGGAGTCACCACCTCCCCCGCTGTCGCCGCCGCCTCCGCCAGAATCGCCTCCGGAACCACCGCTTCCACCGGAGCTGCCGCCACCGCTGTCACCGCCGCCGGAACCTCCTCCACCAGCGTCGCCGCCGGAGCCGCCATCTCCGCCACCGTCGGAGCCGCCGCCATCACCGCCACCGGCGTCGCCGCCGCCGTTGCCACCGGAGCCGCCGCTTCCGCCGCCCCCACCAGCGCCTCCACCGTCGGAATCTCCGCCGCCGGAGCCGCCGCCGCCGGAGCCGCCGCCGCCGGAATCGCCTCCGCCGGAGCCACCGTCTCCGCCGCCGGAACCACCGCCGCCACCACCTGATCCGCCGTCACCGCCACCGGAACCACCGGCATCACCGCCGCCGCCGGAGCCACCACCATCGGAACCGGCACCGTTTCCGGAATCACCGCCACCAGAGTCACCGCCTCCGCCGGAACCACCGCCACCACCGGAGCCGTCACCGCTCCCGCCGGAGCCACCGCCAGAGTCGCTCCCGCCGGAACCGCCACCATCGCCACCACCGGAGCCACCGTCACCAGAGCCGCCGCCACCGGCATCGCTGCCACCGCTGGAGCCACCACCGCCGGAATCGCTCCCACCGCTGGAGCCACCGGCGTCACCACCACCGGCGCCGCCGCTGCTATCGCCACCCGAAGCATCGCCGCCGCCGTTGGAATCGCCGGCCCCGCTGCCCCGACCGCCGCCGGAATCACCCGAACCACCATCGCCGCTTCCACCGCCAGCCGAGGCACCGCCATCGGCCCCCCCGGAATCGCCGCTGTCGCCGCCGCCAGTAGCACCGCCTCCGGAATCGCCGCTGTCGCCACCGGCATCGCCGCTGCCGGCGGAGCCGCCCGCGGAGCCATTGGACGCACTGCCACCGGACGCACCGCCGGTTGCACCGCCCCCGGCAGCCCCGTCGCCGGACGTGGCGCCCCCGGCACCGCTATCGCCAGCCGCCGTGCCACTCCCCGAGGGGCCACCGTCGGATCCGGCATCGCCCGCGGCCACGCCACCGGTGCCCGGGTCGCCGCGCCCGCCGCCGGTCGGTGTTGGGCCGCCCGCCGTCGGCCCGACCTCTTCGACGTAGCGCGCGAAGGCGTCCAGGCACTGCCCGTCCTCCGCCGCCGCGACGAGCTGCGCCGGCTCGAGCAGCCAGCAATCGACGACCTGCGTCTCCGACTCGCCCGCGCAACCGGCCAGGAGTCCGGTCGCGAGGACGGCGGTCGCGCAGGTGGCGCGCAGCGCGGCCCGGGACAGGCGCGAGCGCTGTCCAAGGAGAATGTCGAAGCCGATCGGTCGCTCTCTGAAATCGTCCATCGTCAGCGGTCCAAGGCTCTGGCCCGGCCTTGCGCCGTAAGGCGACCGCCCCGATGAGAGACCCGTGGCTTGCGCGGGACGGGCGCCTTCCTGGCCGCCGGCGGGACCCGCAGCCGTTTCAAGCGGAGAAACGTTGGGATTTTTCTTCGGAAACCCGCGACGCGCCGCTTTGTTCCGCGTGCCGCGTTCCGGCAACCGGACGGACCGCCCGCCGCTCCGCTTGCGGTGGCGAGAGGGCGGCCCGACAAGCGATCAGCGAAGGCGCCGAGCGCCACGCGGCGATGGCCGGAGTCTGAATGGCGGGAGTCTGAAAAGTGGTGCCGTTGAGTGGATTCGAACCACCGACCTACTGATTACGAATCAGTTGCTCTACCACTGAGCTACAACGGCCCGAGACAGGGTCGCGGGCGGGGCGGCGCTTGTGCGCGCCGAGCCACCGCCCGCGGGGTGAGGTTGGAGGGAACCTAGTTCACCAGACGCGCCGCGTCAACGGGCGGGCCGCTGGCGGCCGCCGGGAACCCGGAGAGACCGCCGGAGGCGCCGCCTTCGTTCCGCGAGTCGCCGCGCGAACCCAGGCCGCCGCCGACCGGCGCGAGGGCGCGGCCCTGCGGCGTGGCGCCGCCCTCGCCGGCCCGCCCGCCTTCGGCGGTCCGGCCCGCGGCGGGCGTGCCCGGATGCCCGGCCGAAGGTTCCGCGGGCGCTTCCAGCACCAGCGTCGCCGGCCGCGGCGCCGCACGCCAGGCCAGGCTGTCGAAGGCACCGCAATGCGGGCAGCGCGCCTGCCACTCCGCCGCCGGGCGCCCGCATTTCTCGCAGATCCAGGCGGGGTCCGACTCCGCTTCCGCCGCGGCGACCAGCCAGCGGCGGGCGGCCTCGGCGTCGCCGCGCTCCCCTTCTTCCAGCCGCGCCATGAGGCGACACACCCGCGCGGAGGGCGCCGTGCCGCCATCGAGGTCCATTGCCTTCGCGAGATGGGTCCGCGCCTGGCCCCAGAGCTGCGCCGCGAGCGCCGCCTCCGCCAGCGCCAGATGGCTTTCGCGGTTCGCCGGGTTGAGCGCCGCGAGATGCTCGAACCGGCGGACGCGGGCGACCGGGTTCTCGGCCGGCTCGATCATCGCATAGGCGGCGGCGAGGTTGGGGTGCGGCGTCTGCGCCCAGCCCGCCTCGACCGCCTTCGCGGCCCGCCGCCGCTTGCCGATCTTGGCGAGCAGCACCGCCAGGATCGCGCGCGCCGGCACGAGATCGGGCGCCAGTGCCACGGCCTGCCGGGCGAGGCCGACGGCCTCCCGCAGGGTCAGACCCGGCGCCGGCAAGGCCGGAGCGTCGCGTCCTGCTTCGGCCGCCGCTTCGCTGTTGGCCTGCTCCCCGGCCGGCACCGCGGGCTGCGCCCCCGATTGCGCCTTGAGCGCGAGCCGGGCGCGCTCCGTCAGCAGAACCGCCTGCATGCGCTTCGCCGCCGCCGGCGTCACCGCCCGGTGCTTCGAGGCCTGGGCAAGCGTGGCCTCCGCGGCGCGCCAGTCGCCGCCGCGCAGCTGCAGGTCGAGCAGCGTGGTGAGGGCCCAGCCCGTGCTCGGCCGCTCGGCGCGGGCCTGCTTCGCGAGGCGCAGGGCCTCGGCGTCATCGCCGGCGCGCAGCGCCTGCGTCAGCAGCCCGCGCAGGCCGAGGAACCTGGTCGCCGGGCGTTCCAGCATCGCCGTGAAGTAGCGCCGGGCCGCCGTCTCGTCGCCCTCAAGCTGCGCCGCCTGCGCCGCCAGGAGCAGCGTGAGCGGCGGCTCCTTCAGATATTGATGGGCCCGCCGGGCCTGCCGCCGGGCTTCGTCCACCTCGCCCGCGGCCACGGCCACCATGCCCTGGGTCAGCGCGCGGTATCCCTTGTGCCGCCGCCGCTCCGCCCGGGCACGGGCGAGCCGGCGCGGCGCCCGCCAGATCAGCCGCCAGGCCTCGAACAGGAAGGCGACCAGCACGCCGATGAAGAGCACCGCGACCAGCAGCAGGGCCACCGAGGTCTCCACCCGGTAGCCGAGCCATTCGAGCGCGACCCGGCCCGGCCGGTCGGCCAGCCAGACCGCGACCGCGACGAGGATCGCCAGCTTGATGAAGTAGAGGAGCGCGCGCCGAACCGTCATGGCGGTCAACCTCCGGCCAAGGGTGCGGCCCCGGCCGGCGCCGCCGCGGGGTCCGCGCCCGCCGCGTCGGCCCCGCCGTCCTGCGACAGGGCGCGGAGCACGGCGGTCTGCAGCTTCTCCGCCGCCTCATCGGCGGCGAGCCGCGCCCGCGCCTGGTCGAGCCAGCCGTCGGCCGCCCGCGCCGCGGCACCGGACAGGCCCGACAGTTCCTCGACGGCGCCGCGCAGGTCGCCGGCGTCGAGGTCCGCCTCCGCCCGGGCCACCCGTGCGCCGGGCGTCGTGCCCTCGGCGCTGCCGCCCACCGGCCGGATCGTGACCAGCGAGGACAGGCGCGCGAGCGTGCGATCGACCCAGCCCGGCTCCTCTCCGCCCGCCTCCGGCGCCGCGGCGCCGAGGACCGCCGACTGGTCGGCTTGGGCGACGGCCCGCGCCACCTCCGGGAAGGACGCCTGCAGGGCGCGCAGCGTCGGAATGCCCGACTCCGCCCGGGCCGCCAGCGGCTCGATCGTCTCGGCGAAGTCGGGCTCGTCGCCGGCCAGGGCCCGCAGGGCGGCGAGCTCCGTCGCAAAGGGCCGGTCCGTCGCCAGCGACGCGCGAAGCTGCGCCGCGGCGAGCATCAGCGCCGCCTCCTCGGCCCGGCGGGCGGCGGCCGTCTCCTGCGCGGCCATCTGCGCGCGCAGCCGCGGCACGTCCCCAAGCTCCCGCCGCAGGTCTGCGAGATCCGTTTTCAGCGCCCCCAGCTCGGTCCGCAGGTCGCCGAGCGTCGCGCGCATCTCCGGCGAAGGCTCCGCGGCCCGCTCCATCCGGGCGGTCAGGTCGCCGATCCGCTGCTCCAGCGCGTCGAGCCGCCCCGGCGCGGCCGTGATCTCGGGCGGCAGCGCGGCCTGCGCGCCGGCGTTGCCGGCCGCCAGCTTCTCCCGCAGGCCGGCGAAGCTGTCGGCGAGCGCTGCGAGCGTGCGGTCGGATTCGTCGAGCCGCCCGGCCAGCGACCCGAGGCGCTGCTCCAGCTCGGCCAGGCGGTTCGCCGTTTCGGGCGCGACCGGCGCCGGCGATGGCGCGGCGACTTGCTGCGGCGCCGGCTGCAGGCCGAGCCAGGGAGACCACCAGGGCTGCGTCAGAACGAGCGCCAGCGTCACCGCGGCCGCGACCACCGCGGCGAGCGCCGCGAGACCGGCCCCGCCGCTCCGTTGCGCCGGCAGCGGCGCGGGGCCGTCGGGCCCGGCCCAGGGGCCCTGCCCGGTCGTCTGCGCCTCCGTCGCCGGCGTCTCGGCCCGGTCGGCCTCCGCATTCGATCCGGCCTCGTAGGACGCGGATGCGAGCGGCTCGGGCTCGCGGGAGTCCGGCTCCTCCGGCGCCCGGGCCTCGGCCACTTCGGTTTCCGGCGGCGCGGACGATTCCGGCGGATCGGCAGGCTCCGTAGTCGTGGGCCCCGTGGCCGTGGGCTCCGTGGCCGTCGCCTCCTCTGGGGCGTGCTTTCGTTCGGCGGTCTCGTCCATGTCCCTGTCCATTCTTGTACCGATCGTATTCGTTTGCTCGGCCACTGCGGCGTCGACTAGGTCGAGCATGGCCGGCAGGTCCGGCCGGTCGGCGATGCGCACCCGCCGCCAGGGAAGCCGGCGCGCCGCCGCCGCCACCGCCGGGCTGAGGCAGATCGCTTCGGCGCGCGCGCAGCCGGCGGTCAGGCGTTCGGCCCGGCTTTCGACCGATCCCGCATCCGAAGACTCGCTCGCGGCCGCGTCCCCCGCTGCGTCGCGCACCAGTCTAGCGAAGGTTTCCGCCGTGCGGGGCGAGAAAAACAGCACCAGGTCGAAGGCCCCCTCGGCCAGCGCCGCCGCCGCGGCGGGGCTCAGACGCTCCGCCGGGATCGCCTCGTAGAGCACGGCGCGGCGCAGCCGGAACCCGTCGGCCGCAAGCAGGCCGGCGAGGTCGCCCGCCACGACGCTGCCGGCGACGTGCAGAAGGGACCCCGCCTCCGGATCGAGCCGCGCGCGGACGAGGTCGGCGAGCGAATGCACGTCGCCCGCCGCGCTTTCCACCCGGTCGAAGCCGGCGGCGCGGGCGGCCGCAGCGGTGGCGTCGCCGACGGTGAGGACGGGCAGGTTGCGCTCAGCCGTCTGCGCGGCGAAGGCCCGCACCCCGTTCGCGCTGGTGAAGAGCAGGGCCTGGACGCCCGCCAAGTCGCCCGTCGGATCGAGCGCCCCCGCGGGCCGGGGGCGGATCGTCAGCATCGGCTCCACGGTGACCCGCAGCCCGCGCGCACGCAGGGCTTCGGCCACCGGCGCCGCGTCCGCCTCGGGTCGGGTGACGAGAGCGTGCAGGGTCATCGCGGTGTCACGGGGTGCGCCATGGCCTGGAAGAACGCGGGCTCCGCCTTCGCTTTCAAGGCCGAGCCCGCCGCCCGGCCGAGATCCGGCGCCCCGGCTATCGTTCCGCGCCGTTCGTCGCGGTGCACGACGCTGCCGTCGGGCAGGGCAATCAACGCCCGCAGCCGCAGGGTGGTTCCGTCCGGCGCCGGCCCGCCCAGCGGCTCGGCGAGGGCGGCGATGGGCGTGTGGCAGGAGCCGTCGAGCTCTCCGAGGCAGGCCCGCTCCGCCATCACGCAGCTCGCGGTGACGGGGTCGTTGAGCGGCGCGAGAAGATCGAGGACCGCATCGGCGTCGGCGCGCGTCTCGAGTCCGATGGCGCCCTGCCCCGCGGCCGGCAGCATCTCCTCCGTCGGCAGCAGGACGGTCGCGCGATCGCCGAGGCCGAGGCGGCGCAGCCCGGCGAGCGCGAGCAGCGTCGCGTCGACCTCCCCCGCCTCGAGCTTGCGCAGGCGGGTGCCGACATTGCCCCGAATGGGGACCACCCGCAGGTCGGGCCGCAGCGCCAGAACCTGCGCCTTGCGCCGCGGCGAAGAGGTGCCGACGACGGCACCGGGCGGCAGGGCCATGAGGCCGTCCACGGGGGCGCGCGCGAAGAGCACGTCGCGCGGGTCCTCGCGCGGCAGGATGCACCGGATCGTCAGACCATCCGGCAGCCAGGTCGGCATGTCCTTCATCGAGTGGACGGCAAGGTCGATGCGCCCGTCGATCAGCGCCTCCTCGATCTCCTTGGCGAAGACGCCCTTGCCGCCGAACTCGGCCAGAGGCCGGTCCTGGATCCGGTCGCCCGTGGTCTTGATGGGAACGATCTCCACCGCCCCCGGCGCCGCCAGTCGCGGATGCGCGGCGACCAGCCGGGAACGCACCAGCTCCGTCTGCGCGAGGGCCAGCGGGCTTCCGCGCGTGCCGATGCGCAAGGGGCGGTCCAGGGGGCGGTCGCCCCCGCGCCGATCTGGTTCCGTCCTGGTCATATCCAACCCTGCCTGGTCATGCCCCACCTTTAGGCCTTGTCCGAAGCAGGGGCAAGACCGGCGGCCGTTGCCCCAATCTTGCCCCCGTCCTCGCCCGGTCATCGAGCGTGGCATTCGGCCCGTCGAGGCACTACATTCACGCGCCATGATCGTTCTTGGCATAGAGACAAGCTGCGACGAGACGGCCGTTGCCCTGGTCGACGACCGGCGCCGCATCCTGGCCGACCTGGTGCTGTCGCAGCTGGCGGAGCATCGGCCCTATGGCGGCGTCGTGCCGGAGATCGCGGCGCGCAGCCACCTCGAGCATCTCGACGGGCTGATCCGCCGGGCCATGGACGAAGCCGGGCTCGGCTTCGACGACATCGATGGCGTCGCGGCGACCGGCGGGCCGGGGCTGATCGGCGGCGTCATGGTCGGGGTGACGACGGCGAAGGCGATCGCCGCCGTCCGCGGCCTGCCCTTCGTCGCGGTCAACCACCTGGAGGGCCACGCGCTCACCGTGCGGCTGACCGACGATCTTCCCTTCCCTTACCTCCTGCTTCTGGTCTCCGGCGGTCACTGCCAGCTCCTGATGGTCGAGGAGGTCGGCCGCTACCGCCGGCTCGGCACCACGGTGGACGACGCCGCCGGCGAGGCCTTCGACAAGGCGGCCAAGCTGCTGGGCCTCGGCTATCCCGGCGGGCCGGCGGTGGAGGAGGCCGCCGCCCGGGCCGCGGACGCCGAGACGGAGGGCGGTCGGACGGGCGAAGGCGACGACCGCTTCGACCTGCCGCGGCCGATGGTCGGCCGCCCCGGCTGCGACTTCTCCTTCTCCGGCCTCAAGACGGCGCTGCGCCAGCGGGTCGCGGCGATGGCCGCCGAATCGCCGACGGGCGCGCTGGCGCCGCGGGACCGCGACGCGCTGGCCGCCGCCTTCCAGACGGCGGTGGCCGACTGCCTCGCCGACCGGACGGCGCGCGCGATCCGTCTGGTGCGGAACCGGGAGGCCGGCGCCCCGCCGACCGCGCTCGTCGTCGCCGGTGGCGTCGCCGCCAACCGCCATCTGCGGGCGCGGCTGGAGCGGGTGGCGGCGGAGGCGGAGCTGCGCCTCGTCGCGCCGCCGCTGCGGCTGTGCACCGACAACGCGGCGATGATCGCCTGGGCCGGGATCGAGCGGCTGCGCCGCGGCCAGACCGACGGCCTCGACTTCGCGCCGCGGCCGCGCTGGCCGCTCGACCCGACCGCGCCGAAGGCGACGGGGGCCGGGGTGAAGGCGTGATGGGGGCAACGGCCCCGGAGCGGGGCCCGCGGATAAAGGCGCGGATAAAGGGGACCTTAAGGCGTGGCATCGGAAAACAACCCCATGCAAAGGCCCATGCATAGGCTGGGCGTCGTCGGCGCCGGCGCCTGGGGCACGGCGCTGGCCTGCGTGGCGCGGCGAGCCGGGCGCGAGGTCGTCCTTTGGGCGCGCGAGGCCGAGGTCGTCGCCGCCGTCAACGAGGATCACGCGAACCCGCTGTTCCTGCCGGGGATCGATCTCGACCCGGGAATCCGCGCGACCGCCGACCTCGCCGAGGTGGCCGAGGCGGATGCGCTGCTGCTGGCCGTACCGGCGCAGCATCTGGGCGCGGTGGCGACGGCGCTGGCGCCCCACCTGCCGCCCGACCGGCCGCTGGTCATCTGCGCCAAAGGCATCGAGCGCGACAGCGGACGATTGATGGGCGAGGTCATCGCCGAGGCCCTGCCCGGCCGGTCCTTCGCCGTCCTCTCCGGCCCGACCTTCGCCGCGGAGGTGGCGCGGGAGCTGCCGACGGCGGTAACGCTCGCCGCGGCCGATGCGGAGCTCGGCCGGCGCCTTGTCGAAGCGATCGGCACGCCGCGCTTCCGGCCTTATCTGTCGGACGATCCGATCGGCGTCCAGATCGGCGGCGCCGTCAAGAACGTGATCGCCATCGCCTGCGGCATCGTCATGGGCCGGCAACTCGGCGACAACGCGCGGGCGGCGCTGATCACCCGCGGGCTGGCGGAGATGGTGCGCCTCGGCCTTGCCAAGGGCGGGCGCGAGACGACGCTGATGGGGCTGTCCGGACTCGGCGACCTCACCCTCACCTGCAACGGGCCACAGTCGCGGAACCTGACGGTCGGCATCGCGCTCGGCCAAGGGCGGACGCTGGCGCAGGCGCTGGAGGGGCGGCGCTCGGTCGCGGAGGGCGTCGCCACGGCGGCCTCGGTAACCGCGCTGGCCCGCCGGCTGGGGATCGAGATGCCGATCTCGGCGGCGGTGGACGCGATCCTCCATCGCGGCGCCGATGTCGACGAGACCATCGCCGGCCTGCTCGCCCGGCCATTCCGAAGCGAAGGCGTGACGGGCTGAGGGCGGGCTTCAGGGCCCCGAACTGGGCCCGAAAGACCGTCCTCCGGACCGTGGGGCTCCGAGCCAAGTCGAAAGACAAACACCGGCAACCGGGAGAGCGGCGCGTTCGGCGCCGCCTTCAGGACAGTCGTCCGGCCCTGGCCTGGCACTCCTTGGCCCGGCGCATCCGGACGCATTGAAGGATTTTTATCCGCTTCCTCACCAACTCGCGGTAGGATGCGCCCCGACGGGACGGATGCCGAAGTGGGGGAGGTAGCCATGCCGACGGCCGAAGAAACTGCGTTCATGAATGATCCCGCGGCGTTCATGCGGGACAACATCATTCGCGTCGTCTGCGGGAAGCAGCATGCGGGGACGTACAACTTCAGCCTCGTCCAAGACAACACGGTGTTGGCGCGGAAGAAGAACCGACGGGGACGGGCCATCGGCTATTTCAAGCTCCAGCAGAACGACAGCGGCGACATCCCCATGCATTTCCTGCCCTATCAGGATAACGGCGTGCGCGAGATGACCCTGCCGGTGGCGAACGACACGCCCGACCTCATGGTGACGGTGAATCTGAACGGATGCAGCTTCGGTTTCGCGCAGACAAACCAGTACACCGGCGCCTATGTGACCCATCACAACGACAGAGCGCACGGCAACGATCCGACGATCATCGAGGAGCAGAAGATCAACAACCCGTTCGACGCAACCTTCCGGTATTTTCATCAGACCGGGTATCGGAAAGTGCGCGGGGGGACGGTCGACCAACGATACCAGGCCACCATCGTCGGCAAGCGCGACGTCAACAACCGCTGGCACTTCTACTGCCAGTTCCGCAAGGATCTGATGGCGGACAAGCAACGGGCGTTCTGGACCCTGAAAGGGGTGAAGGAGATCAATCCCTGATCGCCGGTGCGGCGAACCCGGGCGAAACAGTGATCGACCGAGGACAGCCCCGAGAGGGGCCCCCTGCGCCCTTGCTGGCAGCCTCGTAGAGGCCCCTCGTCACAACTCGGAAAGCACCGCCCTTGCAATGAGGAAGGCGAGGCGCCCGGCGTCGCCTTCACGATGCGTTTGATGCGCCTGGGGGTGACGAACCGGTCCATGGTTTGGTCCAGGCTTCGACGATCCCTAGATATATGCCCCTGTTTCAGGCGCGACGCGGCGCGGACCCGGGCCGGCTGAATGCCGGGGAGGGCCGCCGCGGCGTGCCCGAGAATCGAGGATAGGATGACATCACTGCATTGGATTCTTGACGAGGAGCCGTTCGACGCGAACGGGGCGGCCGCGAACCGGAACGGCCCGGCCGAAACGCCGCCGTCGGACGACCATCTTCTCGATGCCTTTTCCCGCACCGTGGTGGAGGTGGCGGAGACCGCCGGCGCCTCGGTCGTGGGCATCCGCCGGCGCGCCGCCCGGGACGCGGCGGGCGGGCGCTCGCTCAACCCGGGACTCGGCTCCGGCTCGGGCGTGATCCTGACGCCGGACGGCTACGTCCTCACCAACGACCACGTCGTCGCCGGGGCCGAGCGGCTCGAGGCCGTGCTGCCCGACGGCCAGAGCTTCGAGGCCGAGATCGTCGGCGAGGACCCGGACACGGACCTGGCGCTGCTGCGCGTGGGCACGAGCGGGCTGCCGGCGGCGCGGCTGGGCGACTCCGACGCGCTCAAGGTCGGGCAGCTCGTCGTCGCCATCGGCAACCCGTTGGGGCTTCAGGCGACCGTCACCGCCGGGGTGGTCAGCGCGCTGCGCCGCACGCTGCGCGGCGTCGGCGGCCGGCTGATCGAGGACGTGGTCCAGACCGACGCCGCGCTCAACCCGGGCAACAGCGGCGGCGCGCTGGTCGACAGCCGCGGCCGCGTCGTCGGCGTGACCACGGCGATCATCGCCGGGGCGCAGGGCATCTGCTTCGCCGTGCCGGTCAACACCGCGAAATGGGTGGTGCCGGAGCTGCTGCGCGAGGGGCGCGTGGTGCGCGGCCATCTCGGCCTCGCCGGGCAGACGGTGCAGCTCGGCCGCGGGCTGGGTCGTCGGCTGGGCCTCGTTGCGGCGCCGGCCGGGGTGCTGGTCATCGGCGTCGCCGAGGGCGGCCCGGCGGCCAGGGCGGGCCTGCGGGCGGGCGACGTCATCCTGTCGATCGACGGCGAGCCGGCGCCTTCGGTGGACGCGATCCACAAGCGGCTCGACCGCGGCGCCATCGGCCGCGCCCTGCCGGTCCGCGTCCTGCGCGACGGCGTCGTGCACGACCTGACGGTCATCCCCTCCGACCGGCCGGTCCGCACCGGCCGGCAACCGCGGCGCTGATTCGGCCGCTCTCCCGGCGCGGCCCGTGAAACCCGGCGCCCGGGAAAGGCGTTAAGCAGAAAGCACGCCGGCCGGGCACCCGTCCTGCCCGCACCCCTCACCCGCGGAGGCGATCATGACCGAAGCCGAGGACAAGGAGCGGGCACTGCCCGCCAGCGAGGCGTGGCCGAGCCTGCCGCTCGCGGAATGGCAGGAGAGCTGCGCCACGCTGCACATGTGGACCCAGGTGGTCGGCAAGATCCGGCTGGCGCGGGCGCCGACGATCAATCACTGGTGGCAGGTGCCGCTCTACGTCACCTGCCGCGGCCTCACGACCTCGCCCATTCCCTATGGCGCGCGCAGCTTCCAGATCGATTTCGACTTCGTCGATCACCGGCTGGCGATCGACGCCAGCGACGGACGGCGGGAGGGCTTTCCGCTGGCGCCGATGGCGGTGGCGGAATTCTACCACGAGGTCATGGGCCGGCTGCGGTCCCTCGGGCTGGAGGTCCGGATCTGGACCACGCCGGTGGAAGTCGCCGACCCCATCCCCTTCGAGCAGGACCATGTGCACGCCGCCTACGACCCGGACCACGTCCGCCGCTTCTGGCGGATCCTGGTGCAGGCGGACCGCCTGTTCACGGATTTCCGCGCGCGTTTCCTCGGCAAGGCGAGTCCGGTGCACTTCTTCTGGGGCAGCTTCGACCTGGCGGTCACCCGCTTCTCCGGCCGCGCCGCACCCGCCCATCCGGGCGCGCCGAACGTCGCCGATGCCGTGACGCGCGAGGCCTATTCCCACGAGGTCAGCAGCTGCGGCTTCTGGCCCGGCGGCGGCGCCTTCGACGGGCCCGCGTTCTACGCCTATGCCTACCCGCAGCCGCCGGGCTTTCCGGAGGCGCCGGTCCGGCCGGGCGGCGTCGCGTTCTACAGCCGGGAGGCGGGCGAGTTCCTCCTGCCCTATGACGCGGTCCGAAGGGCGGACGCGCCGGACGCGATGCTGCTCGAGTTCCTGCAAAGCACCTACGAGACCGCGGCGACCCTGGGCGGATGGGACCGGGCCGCGCTGGAACGCGCGCCGCAAGGGGAGTCCACCAAAGCCGCCGGCCTTTGAGCGCTGACGAAGGCGAAGACAGCCACGGAGACACGTGGATCGAAAATCCCTCTCCCCCTGCGGGAGAGGGATTCCTTTGTGTCTCCGTACCTCTGTCGTTTCAAAGGCCGAATGGCTCACGCCGCGGCGGCGTTGGTCTCAGCGGGCGCCGCGGACCTGGGGAGGGGTGCCGGGCTTGCGCTCCGATCCGGTCGATCGCTCGCGGGCGGCGCCGGGGCCGATCGTCAGGGCGGCGCAGACCGCACTCGCCAGCGCCAGCCCGGCGGCGATGAGCATCGTGACGCGGAAGCTTTGCAGGAAGGCGTCGTCCAGGGCCCGCTCCAGCACCGCCCGGTCCGTGCCCTCGACCTGCGCCGGCACCTCCGCCTCGGCGAGCTTCGGCACCTCCGCCTCCAGCGCGCGCCGGACCTCGGCGGGGAGGTCCAGCGCCGCCACGCGATCCTCGAGCGCCGCCCCGAACACCCCGACCGCGACGGCGCCGAGCAGCGCCACCGCCAGCAGGCCGGCGATCCGCGCGACGGCGTTGTTGATCCCGGAGGCGGCGCCCGCGCGGTTCGGCGCGACCGCGCCCATGACGGTGGCGGTCAGCGGGGCGACGCTCACCGCCATGCCGAGGCCGAGGACGACCATCGCCGGGAAGACCGTCGTCCAATAGGACCCGCCGATGCCGGACAGGGCGAGCAGCGCGAATCCCGCCGCGGCGATCGCCGGCCCGACCGTCAGCGGCGCCCGCGCGCCGTAGCGGTCCAGCAGCCCGCCCGACCAGCGCGACAGCCCGCCCATGATCAGCGTGAAGGGCAGGAAGGCGGCGCCGGCGGCCGTCGCCGAATAGCCCTGCAGGTTGATCAGGTTGAAGGGCAGGAAGAACATGACGCCGCTCAATGCGAAGTACAGCAGGAGGGTCATCCCGTTGGCGCCGCTGAAGGTCCGCGAGCGGAACAGGCCCAGCGGCATCATCGGCGCCGCCGCGCGCGCCTGGGACCGGACGAACAGGGCGACGACCAGCGCGCCCGCGAGCAGCGGGCCGAGAACGGCCGGGTGCCCCCAGTCGCGATCGGCGGCGGCGGTCAGGCCGTAGGCGACGGCGCCGAGCCCGATGGTGGCGAAGAGCCCGCCGCGCCAGTCCACGGGCGCCGAGCCGCCCTGCGGGTCCCGGCTTTCGGGCACATGCTTGGCGACGATGGCGAGCGTGACCAGCGCGACCGGCAGGTTGATGAAGAAGATCGCGCGCCAGGACAGCGCATCGACGAGCCAGCCGCCGAGCACCGGGCCGAGCGCGGTGGTGATGGCCGAGAAACCGGCCCAGCTGCCGATCGCCTTGCCGCGCTCCGCCTCGCCGAAGGCAGCGCCGATGAGCGCGAGGCTGCCCGGCACCAGCAGCGCGCCGCCGATCCCCTGTGCGACGCGGGCGGCGATCAGCGCGGCGGCGTTCGGCGCCAGCCCGCAGCCGAGCGAGGCGGCGGCGAAGATCGCGATGCCCAGGGCGAACACGCGGCGCCGACCGAAGCGGTCGCCCGCCGCACCGCCGACCAGGATGAGCGCGCCCAGCATGAGCATGTAGGCGTTGACGACCCACTGCACCTCCGCGACCGAGGCCGCCAGGTTCGCCTGGATGACCGGCAGCGCGACGGTGACCACCGAGCCGTCGATGAAGGCCATGCTCGACCCCAGGATGGTCGCGGCCAGCACCCAGGGCTTCGCGCGCTCGGCACAGCCGGCCGTGTCCGGCGCGCCGCGCACGACGCCCTCGTCGCAGGGGCCTCCCCCGAGGCCGATCATCCCGTCTCCGTCAGCCATGTCGTCGAGCCAAAGTCGTCAGGCCATAGGCATGATCGCGATGACACCGGTGACGGGAAGGAGAGCGGCCGGCTGAGGCGTGGAAATCTTGTATGCATTGCTCGCCGATGATGATGAATGGCGGCGGTGAGAAAAGGATGGTGCCACCTCGACCCGGAAAGACTGACTGCGCGGGGACGGTGCGGCGGACGCACTACGGCGATGCCGACCATTGAAAGGCTGTAAGCATGAGTCTCTCAAATAGACGGGAAGAGATCCCTGACAGAGACGAATGCATCCCCGGTCTCGGCTGCCCATCGCATCTTCCGATCGAATACCTCCGTCAAGCTGAGTCCGCTGACAAGGACCTGAGACAAGTCAAGCCCATCCACACAGATGATCGGAGTCGGTTTACCCTGCCGAAAGGCGTGAAGGCCATCCCTCGTAAAGCCAGAGTAGCTGACGAACATTCCCCGCGCCCACGCCGCCTTCGTTTCCACTCCCAAAGCAAAGGCCCGCAATTCGCGACTACCGATCGGTGCTGCTTGCCATTTAGCCTCAAGGAGAAAGGTTTCGTGTCGATGGACAAAACTACCGTCGATCTGTTCGCCCCGATTCCGGAATGGCTCGCGGGGCGCCAGACCGTACACGCTGAATAGGCGATTCAGGAAGCTCTCAAAACTGTAGCCCCGCTTCTGAGGTTCGAACGTGGCAATTGCTAGGAGTTCGTCGTTCAGTTTCGCTGTTACCGCTCTGTCCGGCACCGCGTCCGCAGCAGGCCGGCGCTCCTCGGCAGGAGCCGCTCGGGGCAGATCGTCCAGAAACCGCGCGTCGTGCAGGTCGGGTATCTTGAAGCCAAGACGAAGCATGAGTGCGTTAAGCCGGTCAACCTCCTCGCGAGTAAGAGGCGCACGTGAGCGTCGCCAGATCATGCCTAGTTGTACGACCTCTACAACAAGAGGGCAGAAACGGCTTCTCCGGTGTTCGTAAGTCAAAGAAAGGAGCTGGACGATCGCTGGCCGCTTACTGCCGTTTAGAACCCAATACTCGGCGACGCCAGCGCGATTGGCTGCTATTGGAAAGGAGGTGTTGTTATTCCCACTGCCGGGCAGAAAATCATAAAGCAGGTGCGCGAGCTCATTGAGCGTCTGGCTGTCAGCAAGAGAGATGGGCATCTTACTCTCCGGTTCAGGAAATTCCGCGATGACGTATCCCGCGGCCCGGCTTGATAGTCTTGGCTGCCCTGGTCAGCTTGCTTGAGGAACGCTTCCGCAATACCGGAGCCGCAGCCCCGCCGGTCTTCGCAGTTGCCGCGGCGGTTCGTTTGTCGAGCATCGCCGCCACGTCCCTGCATCCGATCTCGAGAGCGCGGTTGATGAAGGCGTTATATGTTGCTTCCCGTAAGCCCTCCGTCTTGGCGTCGTGGTGCCGAATGATCACCTCGTGCGGATTGGGGATGAGCGCAAACCCGAGCTTATCGTTGCCATTGGGCTTGATAAGAACGAAGCCCAATTCCTCTAACAATTTCAGGCGTTCGCGCCACGTGCGTTCACCGCGTTGGCCGGTGAATCCGGCAGCATAGGCCATTTCGCTCGGGCGATTGAGCCGCGCAAAGCCATTGTCCCACGTCATGCACCATATGACTTGATAGGTCGGAGACACCGGCGTGTTCGCCATCTCGTCCATGATGCGATGGACGAGCGGCAATGTCTTAGGAATGGTTGCGAAGCCTTTGGCCTTCTGGCGATGCCAAATTCTGTCGTCAGCATCTGGCCAAAGTGAATCACGAACCCGTAGCTCGTTTTCGCTTATCTTCTTCCGCTCACGTACAGTAGTACTCATACCAGTGGCCCTCTATCAGTAAGCGAGCCGGGGTTTGGACCCCCGGCCCTAAGCCAGCCTCTGCCTTCTGAGTCGATTGTGGACATCGACAAGCAGTGTGCTCAGACGCTCTAAAAATTGCCCCGAATTCATGGAAAATCAAAGACTTATTTTGGCCAAGAAGGCATCTATTTTATCATATTTTGTCAAACTCACGATCTCACAATTACACAGTTCCGCCGTATTAAGTATCGAGTTGGCTGAGATGCGCACAAACTCGGCTATTTTTATGAATGTATTCAGCAACTTACGCGAAGGTGGACTGTCCTCGTTGTCCTCAACATGTCCTGCTATGTTCTCGTTTGTCCTGCTGGTCCTCTAGGGGATCGCCCAAGGGGGAATCCGCTGCTCTAATCGCCGTTGCGTCGTTCGCACAATCCGCAGCCACATCGACGGCGGAACTCTCTTACTTCCCGTCACAGCTGACGGAATCGTCAATGTACTGATGGACGTCCCGGGTGCCAGCCAAACCGCTGACAGAGGGTCAAAATGCAAAGAAGCCGCCTAAAGAAGCAGCCTCCTTTACATGCGCCAAGTTGCCCCGGATCAGCTGTTGCCGACTGTGTCTATCTCGCCATCACTTGGAAGTTGAGCGCCCCTCAAGTAACAGGAAAACCTCTCACCGCACGACGAATTCCCCGCCCTGTGCCGCTGCATCGCCTGCCTCCAATTGCTTCAGCTGCGCCTGATTTAGGGAAGTTGCGCGATGCCGTTTATGATGTATTGCCACGACAAGCCGACATACGAGCAGAGAACTAGAACGCGCAATCTCAATATTCCAAGATTCTGCCGAGTGATTAACTTTGCCGGATCAGTGCTGAACGGCGCCGACGATGTGTTGAACAAGAAATGCCGGTCCAAGCACCTGCGTGCCTATTACGCTGCCCGACCAGCCAGAGCCGGGCCAATCCGGCGACCGCCACGGCGCCCCTAATCCCGCCACGGGTCCCGCGGCGGCACGATACGGCCGTCGGCGAGGCCGAGGTCGCGGCGCAGGGTGTCGGAAAGGGTCTCCGGGTCGAGCTTGGGGATGCGCGGGCTTCGGCACCGGAGCTAGGCGAAGAGGCCGAAGCGCGGCGGCGCGGCGGGCGCCGAGGCGTGGCCAGGATCGAGACAGGGCGAGGACCGGGGTAACGTCCGGGCCATCGGGCCGCTCCATGACGGGATTATGGGCACCCCGTCCATCTGAGGCAGATCGGCCCGGCTTTCCAACGAAAGCTCGGCGGTCTACGATAAGGCCACCTTATGGCTTGCCCGGCATGGCCCAACCGCCTCTCCCGCCGCTCGCGGCGATCCGCTGCTTCGAGGCCGCCGCGCGCCACCAGAGCTTCACGCGCGCGGCGCGGGAGCTCGGCATGACGCAGGCGGCCGTGAGCTATCAGATCAGGATCCTGGAAGACCGGCTCGGCGGGCCGCTGTTCCTGCGCGGCCCGCGCGGGGTCGCGCTGACGGAGGCGGGGCGGCGCCTCGCCCCGGCGGTCACCGAGGCCTTCGCCGCGCTGCGCGCCGCGTTTGCGGATCTGAGCGAGGCGGCGGAGGGGGTGCTGACGGTCAGCGCGGTGAACACCTTCGCGTCCAACTGGCTGGTGCCGCGGCTGGGCGCGTTCCAGCTCGCCCATCCGAAAATCGCCGTGCGGCTCGACGTGTCGGGGCGCCTCGTCGACTTCGCCCGCGAGGAGGTGGACGTCGGCATCCGCAGCGGCGACGGCCGCTGGCCGGGCCTGATCAGGCATCGGCTGATGGCCGTCGACTACACGCCGATGCTGAGCCCGCGCCTCCTCGACCGGGCCGGGCCGGTCAACGCGCCGGCCGACCTTCTGAAGCTGCCGCTGATCGACCCGGCGGACCCGTGGTGGATGGACTGGTTCGCCGCCGCCGGCGTCGCCGCGCCCGACCTGTCCCGCCGCACCGAGATGCAGGTCGGCACGCAGTACCTCGCCGCGAACGCGGCGCTCGCCGGCCAGGGCGTCGCCATCCTGTCGCCCGCCTTCTTCACCGAGGAACTCGCCGCCGGGCGGCTGGTACAGCCCTTCGCCCTCGTCCGCGACTCGGGCTCGAGCTACTGGCTCGTCTATCCCGAGGCGCGGCGCCGCTCCGCGAAGATCCGCGCCTTCCGCGACTGGCTGCTCGACGCGCTCGGCGGCGAAGGCTGAGCGCCGCTGCGCCGCGACGGCTCAGATATTTGGCGCGCGCGGGCCGGTGCCGGCGCCGGTCGCCTCGATGGCGGCGGCGATCTCGGCCATGTCCTCGGCGGTGAGGTCGAGGGTCGCCGCGTCGATCCAGCCGTCCACCTGGGCGGGGTTGCGGGCGCCGACGATGGCGCCGGTCACACCAGGCCAGGCGAGCGTCCAGGCAACGGCGACCGCCGCGACGGTCGTGCCATGGCGTTCGGCGATCGGCCTCATGGCGTCGGCAAGCTTCAGGTTGCGGAGCAGTTTGTCGCCGGTGAACTCCTCGTTGCGCGAGCGCCAGTCGTCCTCCGGCAGGGCGCGGGCACGCTCGACCGTGAAGCGGCCGGTGAGCAGCCCCGACTGCATCGGGCTGTAGACGATGACGCCGGTCTCGTGGGCGCGGCACCAGGGCAGCTCGGCCGCGGCGGCGTCGCGGCGGATCGCCGAGAAGGGCGGCTGCAGCGTGTCCACATGGCCGATGCGCTCGGCCGCCTCCAGCTGCGCCACGTCGTGGTTGGAAAGGCCCACGGCCCGCACCTTGCCCTCCGCCTTCAGGTCGAGGAGGGTCTGCCAGTAGTCTTCCAGTGGCGTGCCGTCGGTGGGCGGCCAGTGCATCTGGTAGAGGTCGATGCGCTCCACGCCCAGGCGCCGGAGCGACGCCTCGACCTCGCGCCGGATGCTGTCCGGCGCGCCGACCCGCCGCGGCAGCGCCTTGCGGTCGTTCTCGTCCCAGACGAGGCCGCATTTGGTGAAGACATAGGGGCGCGCGTCGGCGGGAAGCTCGGCCAGGGCCTGACGCACGAGCTCTTCGGAATGGCCGAGGCCGTAGACGGCCGCCGTGTCGATCCAGTTGATGCCGCGGTCGATCGCGTGGCGGATGGCGGCGATCGAGTCGCGGTCGTCCTGGGCGCCCCAGCCGACGGCCCAGTCGGGCCCGCCGATCGCCCAGGCGCCGAAGCCGACGCGCGTGATCTCCATGTCGGTGCGGCCGAGGCGGCGGGTCGGCAGGGGCGTGGCCTTCGATGCCGCGGGTTCGGATCGACTAGAGTCGGTCTGGGTCATGGGGGCTCCTCCTTGGTGACTCGCTCCGTGTCCGCATCGCAACGTAGTGAGGCCCTCGCGAACCGGCAAATCGAAGACGATCCGCCGGAGGCGCGTCGCGGCCGACACCGCTGGATCGGCCGGGCCCGATCGGCTAGGCTGCGGCCCGGTTCGGGACTCGGGCCCGATCAGCACGAAGTCGGGGGAGGTTGCGCAATGCCGTTCGCGATCTATTGCCGGGACAAGCCGGGCCACGCCGCGGTGCGGGCGGAGAACCGCGCCGCGCATCTCGAATATATCGACCGCTTCGCCGACCGGGTCATCATCGCCGGGCCGCTGCTGGACGAGACCGGGACGGGCATGATCGGCAGCCTGCTGCTGATGGATTTCGCCTCGCGGGCGGAGGCCGAGGCCTTCGCCGCCGGCGACCCCTATGCCAAGGCCGGGCTGTTCGAGAGCGTCGCCATCATGCCCTGGAAGCAGGTGCGGCCGCAGGCTTGAGACCCGGGACGACGGAACGCGGGAGCAGGGGAGCGAAAGACGGGGCGATGGCGTACTGGCTGATGAAGTCCGAGCCGTTCAAGTATTCCTGGGACCAGCTGGTCGCGGACGGGCGGACCCATTGGGACGGGGTCCGGAATTACCAGGCCTCGAACAACATGAAGGCGATGAAGCGCGGCGACCGCGCCTTCTTCTATCACTCCAACGAGGGGCTGGCCGTCGTCGGCATCATGGAGGTGGTGAAGGAGTACTATCCGGACCACACGGACCCCAGCGGCCGCTTCGGCATGGTCGACGTGAAGCCGGTGATCCCGCTGAAGACGCCCGTCACCCTGGCGCAGATCAAGGCCGATCCGCGGCTCGCCGACATCCCGCTCGTCCGGCAGTCGCGGCTGTCCGTCATGCCGATCGACGACAAGTCCTGGCGGCTGATCTGCGAGATGGGCGGCGTCAAACCGTGAACCGCCGATGATGGGCCCGCGGCAGGATCGGACGATCTGCCGCCTCGACGCGCTGGCCGAGGGCGAGACCCGCGGCTTCACCATCGAATGGACGGAGGGGCGGCAGGAGATCTTCCTGCTGCGCCGGGGCGGTGGCGTGGTTGCCTATGTCAATTCCTGCCCGCATCGGGGGTCGCCGCTCGACTGGGTGCCCGACCGCTTCCTATCGGCGGACGGAAGGCACTTCCTCTGCGCCACCCACGGCGCGCTGTTCCGGATCGAGGACGGCGTCTGCATCGCCGGCCCCTGCGTCGGCGCCTCGCTGACGCCGGTGCCGGTGGAGATCCGCGACGGCGCCGTCGTTCTCGCCTCACGGGATTCCTGAGCCATGGAGACACAGAGGCACAGAGAAGAACATCGAATCCTCTGTGCCTCTTTGGTGCCTTCCCCGCCGCGGGCGGTCAGGCGGCGGCGCGGACCTGGTCCAGGAAGTTCTCGACCTCGCGGCGCAGCCGGTCGGACTGCTCGGTGAGCCGTTCGGACACCGACAGCATCCGGTTCGCCGCCCGCCCCGTTTCGTCCGTCGCCGAACTTACGCCCGCGATGTTGGACGAGACCGCGCGGGTGCCCGCGGCCGCCTGCTGGACGTTGCGGGCGATCTCCTGCGTCGCGGCGCCCTGCTGCTCCACCGCGCCGGCGATGGTGGTGGCGATCTGGGCGATCTCCTTGATCGTCGCGCCGATCTCGCCGATCGCCTTCACCGCGTCGCCGGTGGCGGCCTGGATGGCGCCGATCTGGGCGGCGATCTCCTCGGTCGCCCTGGCGGTCTGGGTGGCCAGGCTCTTGACCTCGGAGGCGACGACGGCGAAGCCCTTGCCGGCCTCGCCGGCGCGCGCGGCCTCGATCGTCGCGTTGAGCGCCAGCAGGTTCGTCTGCTCGGCGATGTCGGTGATCAGGCCCACCACCTCGCCGATCTTCTGCGCCGCATCCGCCAGGCCCTTGACCTGCTCGTTCGCGTGCTCCGCCCCCATGACCGCCCTGCCGGCGATCTCCGTCGATTTGGCGACCTGGCGGCTGATCTCGCCGACCGAGCCGGTCAGTTCCTCCGCCGCGCTCGCCACCGTTTCGACGTTCGCCGAGGTCTCCTCGGCGGCGGACTGCACGGCGATCGATTGCCGCGCCGCCTGCTCGGCCGCGGCCGACATGGACGTCGCCGAACTCTGCACCTCTTCGACCGCGCCGGAGACGACCTCGACGACGCTGCCGATGCTGCTCGAGAACTCGTCGGCGAGCTTCGCCATCAGCCGCCGCTTCTCCTCGGCGGCCCGGCGCTCCTCCGCCTGCTGCTCGGCGCGGAGACGTTCGACCTCGATGGCATTGTTCTTGAACACCTGCACCGCAGCCGCCATGGCGCCGATGTCGTCGCGCCGCTCGCGGGCCGGCACGTCGACGCCGTGGTCGCCTTGCGCCAGCCGCTCCATCGCCGCCGTCATCGCCCCGAGCGGACGCGATATCATGTAGTTGAGCGCCACCGCGAGCAGGGTCACCAGCGCCGCCAGCACGCCCGCGGCCAGCCCGCCCTGCGCCAGCATCTGGCTGGCGATCGCCTGGTTCAGCCCCTCGGTGCTCCAGGCGATGCCGAAGGAGCCGATCCGCTCCTTCTTCGCGCCCGTCTGGACCGGCGCCAGCATCACCAGATGGCCGGGCGTTTCCTGAACGTAGACCTGCCCCTGGGCCAGGTCAGGCTCCGCCGACGCCAGGGCCGCGGTGAAGTCGAAGGGCAGGCGGCCGGCGCGGTCGTACCGCGACATCTGGGCGCCGGCCGCGTCGAACACGGCCAGCGAGGCCAGCTCGGAGTCCTCTTCGCCGGCAAAATCGGCATAGGCGCTCTCGATCGCCTCCGGCTTGTTCCACTTCACACCGCCCGACACCTGCGAGGCGAGCAGCTTCACGATCGCCTTGCCGTTGTCGACGGCGCTGTCGTGAAGGCTCGCGCGCTGGTCGGTGATCTGCAAGGCCACCATGCCGGCGAAGCCGCAGGTGACGCAAACCGCGACCATCACAACCACCTTGCGGCCGACGGTCCATCGGCTGGCGCTCCGGCCATGCCTTGCCCCTGCGGAAGCGGCGGCCTCTCCCGACCTCTGCGATTCGGCCATCCCTGAAGCCCTCCATAGGCGATGCGGCTGCGTTACTGGGTCAGGACCTCGGCGTCGACGCCGACGGTGATCGCGCCGATCACCGCGCCGGTCGCCGGATCGAGGACAGGGAGGCTGATCTGGGTCTGGAAGGTCTGGCTCGATTCGTCGAGCTCGACCTCACTTATATGAATGGCGTCGGGACCGGCCCCGTAGGTCTTCTGCCACTTGTCCTCGTCGCCCTGCCAGTAGTCGGAGGTGATGTCACTCTGGCCGACATTGAGGCCCTTGTTGTCCATCACGAAGATCTCGGTGAACAGGCCGCGGCCGTTCGCCTTGAGTTCCCGGAGATGCCGGGACAGCGCGTTGTTGAGAACGCTGTCGATCAGCGGCTGACTCGAGGCGCCGGTCTCCGACCGCCATTGCTGATCCAGCCCTTCGATCTCGGCCTGGGTCAACCCGGCATGCTTGGCGTTCTGCGCCTTGACTGCGTCGATCACCATCGGATCGGCGATCCACGCCCTGATTTGCGAGTCCGCCAGGGCCCGCGCCGGACCGGTGACGTCCTGCGCTTCGGTCCGTAGGGCGACGAGGCCCAGAACGACCGTCGCAACGACGAAAATGTGTTTGCGCATTACGGAAGTCTCCCCCAGTTCGAAAGAAACCTCCCCGATCCGGGCCGCTTTATCGCGGCTCTAAAACTACGGATTTGGCGTTCAACCTCGACGGCAGTCTCCGCTCTTTATTTGTTTGATGTTTGGCGAATTCACAAAAATAATACGTCGAACTTTCCTAAAACGGGGCTAACGGACCGTTAACCGTGTCTTAAGAGGACCGCCCGGGCGAAATCCGCAACGCAGACCATCGACAGCGGCCGACGGGTTGTTCCCTAGGGCATTTGCGTCAATAATCGGTCGTAAAGCGGACGCCGCCGGGCGGCGGCCGGCGGCCAGAGCGTGGCAAAAAACAACGGAATGCAAGGGGAGAGGCCCAGATCGCCATGACCAGCACGACGATTTTCCCGGTGCCGGACGAGTTGGCCCAGTCCGCCTGGATTGACGAGGCGGGCTATTTTCGGATGTACGAGCGGTCGATCGCGGACCCTGAGGGGTTCTGGGGGGAGCACGGCCGGCGGATCGACTGGATGAGGCCGTACACCAAGGTCAAGGACGTCGACTTCACCGGGGAGGTGCGGATCCGCTGGTACGAGGACGGGACGCTGAACGCCGCCGCCAACTGCATCGACCGGCACCTGGCGACCCGGGCGGACCAGACGGCGATCCTGTGGGAGGGCGACAGCCCGAGCGAGCACCGCCACATCTCCTACGCCGAGCTGCACGACAACGTCTGCCGGCTGGCCAACGCGCTCAAGGGCCTCGGGGTCAAGCGCGGCGACCGGGTCACCATCTACCTGCCGATGATCCCCGAGGCGGCCTACGCCATGCTCGCCTGCGCGCGGATCGGCGCGATCCATTCGGTGGTGTTCGGCGGCTTCTCGCCCGACAGCCTCGTCGGCCGGATCCAGGACTGCGGCTCGACCATCCTCATCACCGCCGACGAGGGCGTGCGCGGCGGTCGCAAGATTCCGCTGAAGGCCAACGCCGACGAGGCGCTGGCGAAGTGCCCGGGGGTGAAGAGCTGCGTCGTCGTGCGGCGGACCGGCGGGTCGATCCGCTGGGTCGAGGGCCGCGACGTCTGGTACCACGACATCGTCGGCGCGGCCTCGCGCGACTGCCCGCCCGAGGAGATGGGCGCCGAGGATCCGCTGTTCATCCTCTACACCTCGGGCTCGACCGGCAAGCCGAAGGGGGTGCTGCACACGACCGGCGGCTACCTGGTTTTCTGCGCGATGACCCACCAGTACGTCTTCGACTACCACGACGGGGATATCTACTGGTGCACGGCGGACGTCGGCTGGGTGACCGGGCACAGCTACATCATCTACGGGCCGCTCGCCAACGGGGCGACGACGCTGATGTTCGAGGGGGTGCCGAACTACCCCGACTTCTCGCGCTTCTGGCAGGTCGTCGACAAGCACAAGGTCAACATCTTCTACACCGCGCCGACGGCGATCCGCGCGCTGATGCGCGAGGGCGAGGGGCCGGTGAAGAAGACGTCGCGCAAGTCGCTGCGGCTGCTCGGCACGGTCGGCGAGCCGATCAACCCGGAGGCGTGGCTGTGGTACCACAGCGTCGTCGGCGAGGGCCGCTGCCCGGTGGTCGACACCTGGTGGCAGACCGAGACGGGCGGCATCCTGATCTCGCCGCTGCCCGGCGCCACGCCGCTGAAGCCCGGCTCGGCGACGCGGCCGTTCTTCGGCGTCCGCCCGGCGATCGTCGACGGCGAGGGCAACCTGCTGGAGGGCGAGGCGGAAGGCAACCTCTGCCTGCTCGATTCCTGGCCGGGCCAGATGCGCACGGTCTATGGCGACCACAAGCGGTTCGCCGAGACCTATTTCTCGACCTTCCCCGGCAAGTACTTCACCGGCGACGGCTGCCGGCGCGACGCCGACGGCTACTACTGGATCACCGGGCGGGTCGACGACGTCATCAACGTCTCCGGCCACCGCCTGGGCACGGCCGAGGTGGAGAGCGCGCTGGTCGCCCACCCGAAGGTCGCCGAGGCGGCGGTGGTGGGCTACCCGCACGAGATCAAGGGCCAGGGCATCTATGCCTATGTGACGCTCGTCGCCGGCGAGGAGCCCTCGGACGAGCTTCGCAAGGAGCTGGTCCAGTGGGTCCGCAAGGAGATCGGCCCGATCGCCAGCCCCGACCTGATCCAGTGGGCCCCGGGCCTGCCGAAGACCCGGTCGGGCAAGATCATGCGCCGCATCCTGCGCAAGATCGCCGAGAACGACCCGGGCAACCTCGGCGACGTCTCGACCCTCGCCGACCCCAGCGTGGTCAGCGACCTCGTCGAGAACCGCCTCAACCGGGCGCCCTAGAGCGGCGAACGGAGCCCCCCGCGCGGGGGAGCGCGGCCCGCGCCCTCAACCCGGCCGCAGGGCCGCCGCCAGCCGGCGCAGCGCGGGCTCCATCTCCGCCTCCGGCACCGCCGCGTAGCCGAGCAGCAGGCCCTCGCGTGTGGGCCGACCGGCGAAGTAGGCCGAAAGCGGCGGCGCGGCGATGCCGGCGGCATGGGCTCGGGCCGACGCCTCGCGGTCGCTCATCCGACCGGCGAGCGCGGGCCCGAGATCGGCGACGAGGTGCATGCCCGCCGCATCCGGCACGAGCGCAAGCAACCCGTCCAGATGCCGCCGGGCCGCGTCCAGGAGCGCCCGCTGCCGGGCCTCGTAGCGACGGCGCATGCGGCGGATATGGGCGGCGAAGTGGCCGGCCGCCACGAACTCGGCCAGCGCCGGCTGCGCCGCCGTCGCGAGGTGGTCGTCGAGCGCGGCCCGCGCCCGCGAAAAAACGTCCACGAGGGGCGGCGGCACCACGAGATAGCCGATGCGCAGCGACGGGAACAGCACCTTGGAAAAGCTGCCGGCGTAAAGGACGCGGCCGTCGGCGTCGAGGCCCTGCAGCGCGCTGAGCGGCCGTCCGGCGTAACGGAACTCGCTGTCGTAGTCGTCCTCCAGGATCCAGGCATCGGCGGCCCGCGCCCAGGCGAGCAGGTCGAGCCGGCGGGCCAAGCTCATGGTGACGCCGAGCGGATACTGATGCGACGGCGCAACGCAGACCAGCCGCGGGACCGACCGGCCTGCACGGCCTCCGTTCGGCGGGCGCAGCCCTTCGGCGTCCACCGGCATCGGACGGATTCGGGCACCGGCTCCCTGCAGGGCGGCGCGGATGCCCGGATAGCCGGGCTCCTCCATCCCGACGACGTCGCCGGGATCGAGCAGGACGCGGGCGACGAGATCGACCGCCTGGCGGATGCCGGAGAGCACGATCACCTGCTCCGCCTCGCAGCGGACCGCGCGGGCGGTGCGCAGATAGGCCGCGATTGCGGATCGCAGCGGGCGATAGCCCGCCGGATCGGTGGCGGCATAGAGGGCCGCGGCCGGACGGCGCCATACCTTCGCCAGAAGCCGGGCCCAAAGCTCGAACGGGAAGTCGCCGCAATCCGGCAGACCGGGTGCGAACGCCCCGGGGGCCGGCGAGGCCGCGTCCAACGGCGCCACGGCCGGCCTCGCCGCGATCCGGGCCGGCGCCGCCGCGGCAAGCCGACGCCCGCGGTCCGACGGCCCCGCTTGCGGTCGGCCCGACCTTTCCGCGGAGGTCGCGGCCGCGACAGCAGTCTGCAGCCCGTCCGGCAAGGTCTGCGAGACGAAGGTGCCGGCGCCGACCCGGCCTTCGACGTAGCCTTCGCTCCACAGCTGCTCGAGCCCGAGGAGGACCGTGTTTCGCGAAATGCCCAGGTCCTGGGCAAGGGCCCGGCTGGAGGGCAATCGCGCGCCCGGTCCCAGCCGGCCGGCCAGGATCATCTCCCGGATTTCCGTGTAGAGCTGCCGGTGCAGCGGCGCCGGCGCCGCGGGGTCGAGATGCAGCGGCAGCAGCGGCGCACGGGGCGCGCGGCGGCGGGCGGCGCGGATCGATTCCATTGAAGTGGCCCTA
>Ga0310822_100070_pt1 | contig 185169 bp, 179 predicted proteins | sample P4_ome_2_FD_201313 | JGI IMG/M metagenome (GOLD analysis project Ga0310822, IMG submission 201313) | Sorghum-adapted microbial communities from Joint BioEnergy Institute, Emeryville, California, United States - P4_Day56_Rep2 | ecosystem: Engineered > Bioreactor > SSF (Solid state fermentation)...
AGCAGCACCCCGCCGGCCGCACCGGTGACGGTGCCGTGGGCGTTGGACACCGCGACCCCGCCCTCGGGGCCGGCCACGTCGACGGAGAACGTGGCGACCTCCTGGATGCCGGGACCGTTGCCCAGATCCGCCGAGATCGACACCCCCGGGAACAGGTTCGGGGTGATCACCGAGTCCAGCCCGAACGGCGGGCCGGTGATGTCGCCGCCGTCGATGAGGATGTTGGGGGTGGTGTAGCTGAAGTTGATGCCCACGCCCAGCGACCACGGGAACCCGATCTGATAGCCCAGTTCCAGGGTGCCCTCGAAGTCCTCGGCGCCGGGTCCCTCGACGCGGTACTTGGCCCGGCCGGAGTGGAACCACTCCCGGGTCAGCCGGTTGCGGTCCAACGGAAACACCCCGTTGAGGAAGGTGTCCCACTGCTGTACCGTCAGCGTCCGATCCTGACCGTCGACCAGAGACAGCTCATTGTCCAAGCCCGCATGGGCCGTCCCCGGGCTCACCACCAGCGCCGCGACAGCGGTCGCCATCGCGATAAGCACCCGACTGATTGCCTTCATCTTCTCCCTAGCCGTGTCGACGGTGATCGGCGGTTCACCGTTGTTGCCTCCTGAGCGTGGCCTGCCGCGCCACCACACCGGTCGAGAACGTCATGCGGATCGAACGGAATAGATCGAACGGAATATCCGCATGCCGTCCTCTTGTTCTCCTCATCGTTGAGACCACGAGGAACATAACGGCGCCGCCTGTACCCGGCAACGGGAAGCGGCGCGGGTGCGATGACGGCTGATCCGGCGCGGTGTTTGCTACGTTCGCATCAGCCGGTGACTTCTGCGGCGCTTCCGGACGGTGTCGCACGGTCGGCGGAGCGGGCCGGACACCGGCGATTCACCCGGTGAGATTCGCCCGGCGGCAAGTGATTTCCTGGCCTTTCAGTCCGATGCCGCATCAATCATGATGCGGCGGAACATTGTCGCGCAGCCAGCGGTCATGCTCGGCGGCTTCTTCCGGCGACCGCGGTTCGGGGTCCTCGACCCGGCCCTCGGCCAGGGGATCGCCGAATATCTTGTTAACTGAGTCGCGTTGTTTACTGTGAGGCGAGTTCACGATCAGACCTCCTGTGATGAAGATCACATTTCCGGTTCATGTGGTGTTCACACCGGAGTAACGGGATCGACCTGCAAAAACACGATGCGGGCGACCGCTGAGCCCGATCTCGGCTCAGATCTGGTCACCCGCGACGCGGTCCGGATCCGCAGAATTCGAATCGGTTAGATTTCCAAGCTTGATAGCTGGCCGATGATGTGGGTGGCCAACGGGATCAGGGTCGCCATCCCGTCACGCACCGCGGCCCGGGAACCGGCCAGGTTGACCACCAGCGTGCTGCCGGACACGCCCGCAAGCCCACGGGAGACACCGCCGTCGGCGATACCGGCCTGCAATGCCGACGCCCGCAACGCCTCGGCGATGCCGAGCAGTTCGCGGTCGAGCAGCTCCCGGGTGGCCTCCGGGGTGACATCGCGCGGGGTCACGCCGGTACCACCGACCGAGACCACCAGGTCGACGCCACCGATGACCGCGGTGTTGAGGGCGTTGCGGATCTCCACCTCGTCGGCGGACACCACGATCACCCCGTCGACGACGAAACCGCCCTCGTTGAGGAGTTCGGTGACCAGGGGTCCGCTGTGATCTTCTTCGTCACCGTGTGCGGTGCGGTCGTCGACGACGACCACCAATGCCCGGCCGACCATCTCCACAGGCTTTTCCATGGGTGCAACCGTATATCCGGAGCCCGGCCATGGTGCGACCACGGTCAGCTGTCCGTTCCCGCGCCGGATCACCGCTGCATCTTCCCGAGCGTGACGTCGACGGTCCGCGGCTTTCCGGAGCCCTCGACGTAGGTCAGGGTGACCGTGTCGCCGGGCGCCTTGGATCGCACCGCCGCCACCAATGCATCGGCGCTGTTGATCAACCGGTCGTCGAGTTTGGTCACGACCACCCCGGCCGGCAGGCCGGCGGCCGCGGCCGCACCGCCTTCGGTGACCTCGACGATCATGGCACCGTCGGTGCCCGCCTCGTTGCTGACCTGCACGCCCAGCGACGCATGGGTGGCCCTGCCGTGCTTGATCAGTTCATCGGCGATGCGTTTGGCCTGGTCGACCGGTATGGCGAAGCCCAGACCGATGGAGCCGCTCTGGGTCTGGGCCACTCCGCCGCCCAGGGTGGCGATCGCCGAGTTCACCCCCACCAGTTCACCGTTCATGTTGACCAGCGCACCGCCGGAGTTACCCGGGTTGATCGCGGCATCGGTCTGGATCGCGTCCAGCACGGTGTTCTGATTGCGGGCGTCCCCGCCGGCGGCGACCGGACGGTTCAGCGCGCTGACGATCCCGGTGGTGACGGTGCCCTCGAGCCCCAGCGGCGAACCGATCGCGACGACGTCCTGGCCGACGCGCAGATCGGCCGACGATCCGAGCGTGACGGGGGTCAGCCCGGTGACGTTGGTCGCGCGGACGACGGCGATGTCGCTGCTCGGGTCGCTGCCCACGACGGTGAACGGGGCGGTGCGACCGTCGGCGAAGGTGACCTTGGTCCGGACGTTGGGGGTCTGGGCGTCGGTGCGGCCGGGTTCGCGCACCGCGGCGGACACCACGTGATGGTTGGTCAGGATCAGCCCGTCGGAGGACAGGATGATGCCCGACCCCTCCTCGGTCGCACGGCCGAGTTCGGTCTCGAGCTTGACCACGCTGGGCACCACCTTGGCCGCCACCTGTTCGACGGTGCCCGGCGGGATGCTGGCCGCCGGAACCGCGGAGGCGGCGTCGGACAGACTCGAGTAGTCGGCGGGGCGCTCCGGCTGGGCCAGGGTGGCCACCCCGCCGCCGATTCCGGCGGACACCACGGCGATGGCCAGTGCACCGGCGAAAAGTCCTGCACGCGAGGGCTTTCGGTCACCTCCCGAGGGAGTCGGCGGCTGCGCGGCCCCATTGCGGTACGGCTGGTACGACGGCGGGAACTGCTGCTGCGTCGCATACCGCCAGTCATAGCCGTAGGGGGTCTGCTGGTAGGGGTCGCGGCGCTGCACGCCCGGGTAACCGGGAACCGCCGTCGACTCGGGACCGCCGGGCCGACGGCCCGGCGGAGATGGCGGCGAATACCTCGGGTGATTCGTCATGGCGCTGCGTGCTCTTCCTCTTCGGTGAACTCCGTCGATCTGATCAACGAACAACGTCTCCGCACGGTGCCCGGGGCGTGCTGAGAATCGACTTAGAGTTGCTCGCCGAATCTCTCACTTATTCTCGGCGGTGAACACCGATTGCACAGCGTCGTTACCGGTTTGTGTCGGCGCGTGCGGGTCCGCGCCGGGCGCGTGCTGGGGCGGTTGCGGCTCCTGCGAAGCCGGCGGTACGCCGGACAGCGGCCGACCGGGCAGCACCACATGTATCGAGGTGCCCGGCGGCTGCCCGCCGGGGACGGTGTCCTCGACCCGCAGTGTCCCACCGTGTTTGAGCACGACCTGTTTGACGATCGCCAGCCCCAGACCGGATCCGGGCATCGACCGCGCGGTGGTGGACCGGTAGAACCGCTCGAAGACCAGCCGGCGTTCCTGCGGCGGGATGCCCGGGCCGTGGTCGGACACCACCAGTTCGGCGTGCACCGGGTCGACCTGGGTCAGCCGGACCCCGACCCGGCCGCCGGACGGGCTCCATTTGGCGGCGTTGTCGAGCAGGTTCATCACCGCGCGGCTCAGCCCGGCCGCGTCACCGTAGACCTGCCAGGGGACCACCTCGATGTCGAAGTCGATGTCGTTGCGGCGGCGTCGAACCCGTTCCAGGCTGCGGTCGACCACGTCGGCGATGTCGACCGGCTCGTGGATCACGCCGCCGGCGTCGTCACGGGTGAGGTCCACCAGATCCCCCACCAACGTTGACAATTCCTCGATCTGCGCGATGACGTCGGCGCGCAGCCCGGCCATCTCCTCCTCGGGCAATCCGGGCGCTCCCGGCTGCTGCGAGGCCATCAGCAGTTCGACGTTGGTGCGCAGCGACGTCAGCGGGGTGCGCAGTTCGTGCCCGGCGTCGGCCACCAGCCGGGCCTGCCGTTCGCGTGACTCGGCCAGCGCCCGCAGCATCATGTTGAACGCCTCGGTGAGCCGCGCGAGTTCATCGCTGCCGACCACCGGGATGGGCCGCAGATCGTCGGTGCGCGCGACCCGTTCGGCGGCCTCGGTGAGCCGCGACACCGGCCGCAGTCCGGCCCGTGCCACCATGCCGCCCGCGATCGCAGCGACCGCCACCCCGATCCCGCCGACGATGAGCAACACTGTGCCCAACCGTCTGAGCACCTCCATGGTGGGCGCCAGGCTCTTGGAGATGAGCAGTGAACTGCCGTTGCTGAGGTGGATCGCCAGCACCCGTTGCTGATCGGCGGTGCGCAGCGACATCACCAGCTCACCGGAGAGTACCTGCCGCTCCGGCTCGCCCAACGGCAGCGCCTCACCCTGCTGGTTGGCGGTGTAGATGGAGCGGCCCGGGTTGACCAGCATCGCGTTGACATCGGAGTAGGCGGTGCCCTCGATGGCGCGGCCCGGGTCGGCGGCCAGCGATCCGCTCTCGATCAGCAGACGGGCCCGGCTGTGCAGCTGATTGTCGATGTCGTTGTACAGCGCACGCGACACCACCGCGTACAGCGCGATGGACATCAACACCACGACCATCGCGACCATCGACATCGCGAGCAGCATGACGCGCCAGCGCAGCGACAGCGAACTGGCCGGCTGTGACGTCGCCTGCCGCTGCGGAGGCGACGGCGGATAGGGCTGGGCGAACGTCATCAGGGCGGTGTCTCACGCAACACGTAACCCACACCACGCACGGTGTGGATCAGGCGCGGCTCTCCTTCCGCTTCGGTCTTGCGGCGCAGGTAGCCGATGTACACCTCCAGCGCATTGCCGGAGGTGGGGAAATCGAACCCCCACACCTCTTCCAGGATGCGGCTTCGGCTCAGCACCCGCCGGGGATTCGCGATCAACAACTCCAACAGCGCGAACTCGGTGCGGGTGAGGCTGATCTGCCGGTTGCCGCGGGTCACCTCCCGGGTGACCGGGTCCAGCGTCAGATCGGCGAAGGTCAGCTTCTGGGAGTCGGCCGCATCGTCCGGGGTGGTGCGCCGCAGCAACGCGCGCAACCGGGCCAGCAGCTCTTCGAGCGCGAACGGTTTGGGCAGATAGTCGTCGGCGCCGGCGTCCAGACCGGCGACCCGTTCGGACACCGAATCGCGGGCGGTCAACACCAGGATCGGCAGGTCGTCGCCGGTGCTGCGCAGCTGCCGACACACCTCCAGACCGTCGAGCCGGGGCATCATCACATCGAGCACCACGGCATCGGGCCGGTCGTTGGCGATCAGGTCGAGCGCCTCGACACCGTCCTCCGCCAGTTCGACCGAGTAACCATTGAACGACAACGACCGGCGCAGCGACTCCCGCACCGCGCGATCGTCGTCGACGACAAGTATCCGCACGGCCACAGTTTCATCCCACCGCCTGAGATTGGGCTGAGAGGCGCGCCGAGGCGGCGTCGGCCGCCGGGAAAATGATCCGGGTCAGCGACGGTCCAGATCGATCAGACCGAGGCGAGCGGCCTTCATCAGCCGGCGGGGCACTTTGTGCTGCCGTCCGGCAACGTTGACGGTGACGAGCTGCGGCGTCTCGGCCTTCCACTGCGCACGGCGGGTCCGGGTGTTGGCACGCGACATTCTGCGCTTGGGCACAGCCATGATCGAGCTTCTCCTCTTACGGGGTACGGAGTGCCAGCCGCGCAAAACGAACGGCCTCGGCAATTACCTCCAAGAATAACCGGTCGCCGCCGTCGCCTCCAAAAAAGTCGACCACCCGCCTTACCGGCGCCGACCCGATAACCTACCGGTTGGTCGACCGGACATCCGCCAGTGACCGACATCACACCCACGGGGAGCTGCGCCGCCGCCGGCCGGCCGCCCGTGCCGGACACCGAGAAGGAGATGGCCCGTGACCGGCTTCGTCGAGTCCGAGGAACAGCGAGCGCTGCGCCGGGCGGCGGCCGAGTTGGCCGCCGGTTACGGCCAGGACTACTACCTGGAGAAGGCCCGCGCCGGTGAGCACACCGACGAACTGTGGGCCGAGGCGGGAAAGCTCGGCTTCCTGGGCGTCAACCTGCCCGAGGAGTACGGCGGTGGCGGCGCCGGCATGTACGAGCTGTCGCTGGTCATGGAGGAGTTGTCGGCCGCCGGATGCGGGCTGCTGATGATGGTGGTCTCCCCCGCCATCAACGGCACCATCATCAGCAGGTTCGGCACTGAGGACCAGAAGCGGCGCTGGCTGCCCGGGATCGCCGACGGTTCGATCACGATGGCGTTCGCGATCACCGAACCGGACGCGGGTTCGAACTCCCATCGCATCACCACCACCGCACGCCGCGACGGCGGCGACTGGATCCTCAGCGGTCAGAAGGTGTTCATCTCCGGGGTGGATCAGGCGCAGGCGGTGCTGGTCGTCGGCCGCGTCCAGAAGGACGGCACGGGGCGGACCAAATCGCTCAAGCCGGCGCTGTTCGTGGTGCCCACGGACGCACCGGGGCTGAGCTACACCAAGATCGAGATGGAGCTGATCAGCCCGGAGAGTCAGTTCCAGGTGTTCCTCGACGACGTGCGGCTGCCGGCCGACGCACTGGTCGGCGATGAGGACGCGGCGCTCGCACAGTTGTTCGCCGGCCTGAACCCGGAACGGATCATGGGCGCCGCCAGTGCGATCGGGATGGGCCGCTTCGCGATCGGCCGGGCCGTCGACTACGTCAAGAACCGGCAGGTGTGGCGGACCCCGATCGGCGCCCATCAGGGCTTGGCGCATCCGCTGGCGCAGAACCACATCGAGATCGAGTTGGCCAAGCTGATGATGCAGAAGGCCGCCGCGCTGTACGACCTCGGTGACGGCGCCGGGGCCGCCGAGGCCGCCAACATGGCCAAGTACGCCGCCGGTGAGGCCTCGGCCCGGGCTGTGGACCAGGCGGTGCAGTCCCTGGGCGGCAACGGGTTGACCAAGGAGTACGGCATCGCCGCGGCGATCACCAGCTCTCGGCTGGCCCGTATCGCCCCGATCAGCCGCGAGATGATCCTCAACTTCGTCGCGCAGACCTCACTGGGTCTGCCCCGGTCGTATTGATCCGCCGGGGTGTCCGGCCTGCTGACCACCGGCGCGACCGGCCGAACCAGGCTGCGGGATCGCACAGTGGGTACCGAGTCGGATCTCGCCCACACCGTGTTGCGGGTGACACAGTTCCCCGATCTGCTCGTGTCGTTGTTTGCGAAACAACCACTGCCGGGGCGTGCCGTGGCGTCGTTGCGGCGGTCCGGGGCCGGCTTGGTGCTGGATCATCGGGTCGGGACCATCGGACCCCCGAGTTCCTGACCGATTGGTTTTGCCGGCTAGCGGATTCGCCACGGCGGCCGGGGCACGGTCCGAACCGGCCTTGCGTGTGGCCGTGTTCGTCGTAGGCTCGTAGCCGATGACTACTCCAGCGTCGGAGAACGGGCGAATGCGCGCCGCGGACACTGACCGGATTCAGATGGCGCATCTGTTGACAGATGCCGCCGCGCAGGGACGCCTGCGGATGGACGAATACGAAGAGCGCCTGACCAAGGCGTATGCGGCCAAGACCTACGACGAACTCGAGCAGTTGTCCGCCGATCTGCCGGGCGTGGTCGCGCGGCGACGCAGCGGTGGTTCCGTGCATCCGGCGCCATCGTCATTGCTGCTGGCGATCATGGGCGGCTTCGAGCGGCGGGGACGGTGGAATGTTCCGAGCCGGCTGACCGCGATCGCACTGTTCGGCGGCGGGGTGATCGATCTGCGTTACGCCGACTTCACCGCACCGGAGGTCGTCATCCGGTCCTACTCCATCTGCGGCGGCCAGACCATCCTGGTGCCGCCGGAGGCCAACGTCGACCTGCGCGGCGTCGGTGTGATGGGCAGCTTCGACGAGAGGGTCAGCGGGGAGGGCACACCCGGGGCGCCCTGCGTCCGGATTCGCGGCGTCGCGTTCCTGGGCAACGTCAAGGTCAGACGCAAGCGGCGCAAGATCAGCTCGTCCTGAGCGCCGTCCGGCCGGGCCGACGACAAAGAATCCGCCCGCCGGTGTTCACCGGAGCGGGCCGAGATGCTGTCCGGATTGCCTTGAGCGGCGCGCTTATTCGTCGCCGCCCTCGCCGGCGCCGGTGCCGGTGCCCTTCTTGGCGTGCTTGCCGTAGGTGTCGGCGTCCGCGGACAGGGACGCACCGGCCGCTTCGGCGGTCGACGCCGTTGGGGTGGACGCGGTCGTGGTCGACGCGGCGTCCTTGTCCTCGGCGCGGTCCTCGGCGCGGTGCTTGCCGCCGGTCCGCGATTCCGTCGACTCGCCACCGGCCGCCCGGCCCGGCCCGTTGAACCGCTTCACGTTGAGCCGTGGCTTGATCTTGTCGGACGGCTTCTGCTTGAGCCCCGACGAACCCTCGGCGGCGGCACCGTCACCGGCCGGAGTCTCGCTGCCGGTCCCGTCGGTGACCTTCTCCGCGGGGGTCTCGGTCTCGAGTTCCCCGGTCTTCCCGTCCTCGTCGAGCGTGCTCTCGGTGTCCTCGGTGTCTTTGGCGTCCTCGGTGTCTTTGGTGTCCTCGACATTGCCCGGCTTCTCGGCGTCGTCGGCCTCCTCGACCTTCTGATTCGGAGCGACGTCGAGGGTGACGAACCGCGAGGACAGCGCCGAAGACCCGGCGTTCGAGCCCAGGAGGGAGGTCAATCCGTCGGCGCCGTCGCCGTCGCCGTTCTCGGTCTCCTCGGGATCCGGGTCGGGCTCCGGGTCGGGATCTTGCGGCGGCTCGTACCACGGCTCGGCCTGGCCGAGGATCCGGTCGACGATGTAGTTGACGACGCCCACGGCTCCGGGGGTGTACTCCCGGACAACGTACTGCTCGTCCCCGATCGGCCGGATCTGCTCCGCGCCGAAGAAGAAGATGCTGGTGGCATAGGACAGGTCGGGGCCGATCAGCGGCGCGAGCGCGGTTAGGCCGGTGAGCGCGAGTCCAGCGAACAGTACTGGATTCTCGACGGCCTCGAGCGCCAAACCCACCGGTGCCTTGGGCCCGCCGGTGAGTTCCGATACCGCCACCCGGAACGCCTCCCAGCCGCCCAGTTCGAACAAATAGCTGGAAACGTTGTTGTAGGCGAACTTTGCGGCATCCGAGACCAGTGGAATATCCGCAAGAATGACTGAGTGCAAGAACTGATCAGTTAGGTAGTAAGCCACCCCGGTGAAGCCATCCACAAAAATTTCTCTGTTGAGCGGGTAGTAGGGGTCGCTGAGTCCAACGCCGCCGCCGTAACCCTGGAAGAACACGTCCGACAGTTCACCCAGCGTGATGTCGGTGAGTGCGAGCAGCCGCAGCTGTTCGAGGGTGAGCGTGTGATCCGGTGCGGTCCCGGCGTCGCCGGCCGTGAGCTTCTCGTCCTGCGGACTCAGGATGGCCGGGTTGAATGCCGGAACCGCCGCGATCACGCCGGCACTGACCAGCGCGATACCGGTGGTGACGAACGGACGTGCAGCCATGGTGTTGTGACCCTTCTGATGAGGTGACGGCGCCGGCAAGCCAGACCTGAAAGCTCTCAGAAAGGGTATGGGAGGGTTTGCTTCCCAGCAACCGTTATGGACGCCCTCCGGTTAGCTGGCGGCTGGGGCATGTTTCCCGTCGCAAGGTCATATGACCTGATCAGAGCTGTTTCCGGACCGCTGGACCGCGGCAGAACCGCAGCCACTGCTCCGAATCTGACGAAAATCTTCACCGTAAATCCGCCGAAACTGTCGTGGGTATCAATAATCCACCGGCATGGCGATGGTTGCGGGCGAGCCGGCAGACAGCGCGGAAATGGTTTGCTCCACGGAACGCCCGGAGACCGCTGGACCCGATACCGGCTAATCCGTGTTCGCGGGGATGTACGCCGCGGGACGCCGCCCGGATCCCGCTCACCAGTGCCGATGCCCACCCCCGGCGGTGGCCGGGACATCAGTGGTCGACGTCAGCGAAGGGTTGCCGGTGGGCGTCCGGTGGTAGCTGCGTCACCCCTCGTCGGTGCTCTCTGATTCGGGGGATCGCGCCGGCGTGGAGGGATCGGTGATCCTCTTCCAGGTGTCGCGGATCCGGTTGCCCGGATCCCCGCCCGGCCGCTTTCCGAACGGCAGCAGCGGTTCCACCGTCGTCTTGTTCCCGGTGGTCATATCGACCGCCGGCTTCTGATTCCGCTTCGTCCGGTCCACGGCGGCCGGCTTGCGGCCGGTCGACGCCGGTTCCGGTGTCTCTTCGGCGGCGACAGCTGCGTCAGTCGGGGGCGCGGCCGGCTCCGGATCCGGCTGTGGCGGCGTGGGCACCCGCCAGGAGCGCCCCGACGCCGGCGGGCTCTCGACCGGGTTCTCGAACACCCCGCCCGGGTTGACCGCCGCTGTGGGCGGGACGGCCGGGACCGGGGTCTTCCCGATGGTGTCGCCGTCGACCCGCGGACCGGGGTTCTGATCGACCGCCGGAATGCGACCGGTCGCGGCGAACGGTACCGCTCCGAATGTGGATGGCTCGGCGAGTTCGTCGGGGACCGGCGGCGGCGTTCCGGAGATCAGCGTGGTGAGCGTGTAGTAGGTGGCTCCGACGATTCCGTTCGGCGGCTCGTCGTCGTCCGGATCGTTCGAGTAGCCGAAGAAGAACGCGTCGGTGACACCGTGTGCGTAGCTGTCGTCGGGTAACGCGTCGACCAGCGCGGTGCCGACCAGTTGGGTGACGCCGCCCTCGAAGAAGTCGTTGATCGCTCCGCCCAACGGGGTGCCCTCGCCGCCGGCGAGGCCGACCAGCACCACCCGGGCGACCTCGGTGAAGCCACCTTCGAAGAATGCGTCGACGATCGGCGAGTCGGGGAAGATCTGGTCGACGGCGAAGTAGGCGACACCGGTGAAGCCGTCCGGTCCGGCCGATGTCGGATAGCCGATGAAGAACGCGTCGAGCAGGGTCTGCAGAGTGCTCGGATCAGCGAGCAACAGCGTCGGCGCATCGGGCCCGCCGACGTCTTCGACGAGGTGCAACCCCGTCGCCAGGTCCTCGACGGGTGCGGGCGACGGGGCGATCGGAAACCCCGAGCCGGCACCCGATGGGGTCTGCGCATCCGCGGCGATGCGGATCTCCCGGTCGAGCAGCGGCGGCGCGATGGTCGGCAACGACGCGATGAGCAGCCCGGCGCTGCTCAGGACGACTCCGGCGCCGATGAGTGGTCGAACAGCCATACCCACGCTCCCCCCGCGCTGGATGTCGGCCCCACCCGAATCCGATACATTAGCCAGACGCGCAGCAAGGCTGGAGAAAGCGTACGGCCCGCACCCCCAGCGAGCAACAGGAACCAGCTGAAACAGCGAGCCACGGAGGTGACCCGGTGCGCCTGGCGGCGCCGCTCGCTATTTGCTCATGCAAGCTTTCGAGGTCACTCGGTGGGGTCGGCGCCGCCCGGGGTGCCCGTGTGGCCGGTTTCCCGCCGCTCACCCGCGGGGCGCTCGTGCGCTCCGACCGTCGGCCGCTGCAGCACGCCGCGTACCCGACGTGGCGTCGCGTCCCCCGTCTTGGGCACCGACGTGGAGTCCTCGGCAACGGCGGGATCTTCCGCTGATCCGGAGACCGAACCGACACGGGTGCTGAAGTTCGGGCTCACCCGCCGGGTGGGCCTGCGGTCGTCGACGGACGGAGTCGGCTCCGCCGCGGCGAGCCGCTCGGCACCGTTGGCGGCCACGGAGCCGCCGGTCGTCGTGATGACGGTCCCGGGGGCTTCGGCGAATCGGGTGGATTCGGTGCGGCCGGTTTCCGGCGCCGGATCGGGCCCGGTCGATCCGGATCCCGCGCGGTGCAACCGAGTGAGGCCGTCCTGGATCGCTTCGGGCAGCTGCCGCAGCGCCGTGACGACGACATGCGCGGGTGGCAGGAACCGGCCCGGCACATAGCGATCCGGGTTGGCGATCGGATCGTTGTCCGGATATCCGGCGTTGACCAGGACGGTCGCGATCGGTTCGAGCACATCGGCGAGCGTCGAGCCGACCGGCCCGAGCAGGCGTAGCGGCTGCACCAGCGGCAGCCCGTTGCTCAGATAGGTGACGTACGTGGTGTCGCCGACCTTCTTGATCTCGGCGTACTGCGGCGTTCCGTCGTCCTCCCATCCGATGACCACGCGGCAGGTGTCCGGACATTCCACCACGGTGTCCGTGGCGTCCACGATGGTGCCGTCGTCTTGCACCGGCAGATACAACTCAGACTGGTGCAGCCTCCGCTGCGCATAGGCCACCAGGGAATTCAGATCCGCGATCGGGTTCAGGAAGTACGCCGGCGCGTTGGAGTTCGCGTCGTACTGATAGCCGATGTCGATCACCTGCACACCGTCGATCTCCGGTGTCGGGATGGGATTCACCCCGATCAGCGCGAACACCGGATAGCGGGTGCCCCACCCGCCGTTCGGCCGTGCCACATTGTTGTCGAGCACCCACAGGTTGCCGGCGAGCGCTGCCGGGTCGGTGTGGTTGAACCAGGACAGCAACGCACTCGCGTTGGCCGCACCCCACCCAGAGGACAACACGACGTCGGACTCGTCGGTGCTCACCAGGGCCGCGTAGATACCCAACGGACCGGTGAGGAAGTTGACCGTCCGGACATCGGTTCCGGGCGGGTTGAACCGGCTCTGGAAGAAGTTCACCACGCCGGTGCCCGCCGGGTTGGTGGAACTGCCGACCGCGATCAGCGCGGACAGTTCGATCGCTTCGGTCAGCACCTGCCGGCTCGACACCGCAGCCGCCGAAACCGGTGGCACCGCAGGGGTGCTCACACCCACCGCGGCGGCCGTTGTCACCGCGACAGCGGCCGCCGTCGCCGACGACAGCGCCCGCCGGACCCGGCCGGGCCGCCTTTCCGACGTCCCCGTCTCAGCCATCACCACACGTCTCCTCGCCTCTGCGTTGAGCAAAGTTATCGCAGAACGCCATCGCACACGACGCAACGCCGGACCCGGCCCGACGACCACCCATACTTACGCAGGCGTGAATTTTTTTCCCAAACCCACCACGTGACCGTGCGAGCGAAGCTAACCTAGCCGACCTAATAGAACAGGGACCGGCTGAATGGAGTCGCGATGGTCGCAAGGCGGGCATTCGGTGCAGTCGCGGTGACGGGAGTCGCTGGACTCGCCGGCGCACTGACGGGGCCGCCGGCACACGCGACCATCCCGACACTGCTCACCACGACCGATGCCGCGACCGGTGCCGTGGCAAACCCCGCCGTGACCGGCTCCGGCGGGGCTCACCCTGCCGGGGCCGACCGCGCAGGATCTGTCCTTCTCGCGGCGGACGCGGGTCGGCCGCCGACGGTCCGCGGACGGTGCGCTGGACCATCGCGGCCGGCACCCATCCGAGCATGATGTCCGACACCGCACGGATCTCGGATGGACTGGGCGCGCCGGCGGTGGGAGACGTCTCGCCTCAGGCAGGCGGGCGGCCCTCCGTCGGCGCGGTCGCCGCCCAGCCCGCACGACTCGTGCTCGATCTCGCGGACGGTTCGACACCACCCTCACGCTGGTCACCGCCCGCGGTACCAGACGACGCGGCAGGGTACGCGGCGCTCGCGGTGGCGCGGGTCGACGAGGGCGACACCACCTTCCAGTTCGTGTTCACCGTGACGGTCACCCCCGACGGGGTGACGATCGTCGACCCCGCCGGGGTGATGTGGGTCGGTAACGGCACCGATCCCGGCCAGAACGGGGGCCGGCTGATCGGCAACGGCGCCGACGGCGGACCCGGCCAGAACGGCGGCAACGGCGGCCTGCTGTTCGGCCGCGGCGGTAACGGCGGCGCCGGGCTGGAACCGGGACAGGCCGGCGGAAACGGCGGCAACGCCGGACTGTTCGGCAACGGCGGACACGGCGGGGCCGGCGGCCCCGGTGCGGCCGGCGGGAACGGCGGCCGTGGCGGTCTGTTCTTCGGCAACGGCGGCGACGGCGGGTCCGGGCATGCCGATGTCAACGGCGGGGCCGGCGGCGACGGTGGACACGGCGGTAACGCCCTGCTGTTCGGACGCGGCGGCGACGGCGGCGCGGGCGGGGCCGGTCTCGACGGCGCGAACGGCCTGAACCCGGCCCCACTCCCGGCGACTCCGCCCACCGGCTTGGTCGGCGGCCAGGGCGGTGACGGCGCCGACGGTGAGCAGGCATCGCACGACTCCCAACCGGACCTTCCCGGTTACCCGGGTTTTCCTGGACAGCCCGGACAGCCGAACGGCCGCGGCGGTGACGGTGGGCGGGGAGGCGACGGTGGACCCGGCATCGGTACTGCGAACCCCGGCGCCGGTGGAGCGGGTGGAGCCGGCGGTACGGGCGCCGACGGGGCCCTGCCCGGCCAATCCGGCGGCGACGGCGGCGCCGGGGGCGCGGGCGGCTGGGGGGCGTGATCGTAGATCACGGGGGATACCACCGGGGCGGCACCGGCGGAACCGGCGGTGCCGGCGGTCGCGGCGCCGACGGCCTCCTGCCGGGTCAGGCCGGCGGCAATGGCGGCCACGGCGGGCGGGGCGGCTGGGGCGGCGACGGTGGGCACGGCGGACCGGGTGGCGGTCACGGCGGTCACGGCGGCCACGGCAGGCGGGGCGGCTTCGGTGGTGTCAGCGACCGCCCCGACGGGCTCGGTCGCCTGGGGGACCAGCGGGGACGGCGGCCACGGTGGCGACGGCGGAGCCGGTACGCCCGGCGGCAGCGGCGCCCCGGGCGGCCGCGGCGGCAACGGCGGATCGGGCGGCGCCGGAGGCGACGGCGGCCGGGGCGGAGCCGGGGCGGTCGGCGGCAATGGCGGTGACGGCGGCGATACCGGCACCGGCGTGGCCCCTGGCCGAGCGGGCAATGGCGGCAATGGCGGGTCCGGTGGGACCGGCGGCAACGGTGGCGCGGGCGGCGATGGCGGACACGGCGGCCGCTCGGGACTTCTCATCGGTGTCGGCGGTGGAGCCGGGGCCGGCGGCAACGGCGGTGTGGGTGGCGCCGGAGGCAGTGGCGGCCTCGGCGGAAAGAGGGGATTCGGCTCGGGCGGTCACGACGGCAGCACCGGGCAGACCGGCGCGTCGGGATCGACCGGCGCTGCCGGCAAGCCCGGCTTGTCCCGGCGCTGACTCAGCGCCGGCGCCGGCGCGAACTGAGATAGTCTCCGACGACCGCGGCTCCCAGGCCGTCGAGATCGGGTACCACCACCCGCCCCTCGACCCGGCGCGCCACCTGATCGATGAACCTGGCCAGGCCGGGGTCGTCACCCAACCGGAAGATGGTGATCTGGGTGCCCATTCGGGCCACCTCGTCGAAACCCCGCACGGTCAGGGCGATGGTCCGCGGATGCGGGGGGTAATCAAAAAAGACCGAAGAACCCACCCCGTCCTCCGAGCCGCCGTAGTTCTCCAGGTGCGCGGTCGGCTCACCGTCGGTGACCACCAGCATCACCGGCTGGGCGTTGGGGTGGCGGCGCAGATGACGCGCCGCCAGCGCCAGCGCATGGTGCAGGTTGGTGCCCTGTTCGTAAACCCCTTCCAGCCCGGTCAACTCGGCCGCGCTGACGGTGCGGGCGTACCGGCCGAATGCGATGATCTCCAGCGCGTCGGACCGGAACCGGGTGCTGATCAGATGATTCAGCGCCAACGCGGTGCGCTTCATCGGCAGCCAGCGGTTCTCCATCACCATCGAGAAGGAGGTGTCCACCAGCAGCGCGACCGCGGCCTGGGTGCGGGTCTCGGTCTCGGAGATCTCCACATCCTCGACCGAGATCTGAATCGGCGGTTCCGCCGGCCCCGTACCCGCTTGCCGCAGCACCGCATTCGTCAGGGTGCGGGTCACATTCCACGGCTCGGTGTCGCCGAACGACCACGGTCGGGTGGCGCCGGTCAGCTCACCGGCGGCGCCGGCACGGCGGGTGTCGCGTTCCCCATGCCGGCCGGACAGTTGTTGCGCCACATCGCGTAACGCGGTCTGACCGAGCTGGCGCATCGCCTTGGGCGACAATCGCCACGACCCGTCCGAGGCGCGGTCCAGAAAGCCCTGATTCATCAGGGCGCGTTCCAGCTCGGCCAGGGTGCGGGCGTCCACCGCGGCGTCCTCGCCGAGCTGGCGGGCCAGCATGTCCAGGTCGACGTCCTCCATGGTGGCGCCGGCGTAGCTCTGCGACAGCTGCTCGGCGAGTTGTTCCAGCTCGCCGATGTCCTGCAGCGCCTGCGCGCCCTCGCCCATTCCGAGCGGGTTGCCGCCGGTGAACTCCGCCGAACCGTCCCAGTCCTCCCCCGGCCGGGCGGCCCGCAGATGGCTGTCGAGCCGCTCCAGCTGGTTGATCAGCGCCGGAGACCCGAACGCCTGCTGCGCCAGCGCATCGAGTTCGGCACGTTGTTGCGCGCTCAGGCTGTTACGGAACCGCTGCGCCGCCGCGGCGCGTCGGGCCAGCGAGTCCAGCAGTTCGTCGACGTCGCGCGGGTTCTCCGGAAAGAACTCGCCGTGCTTGGCCATGAAGTCGTCGAAGTCCTGCTGGGTGTCCTCACCGCGAGAATGCTTGTCCAGCAGATCATTCAGATCGTCCAGCATCTCGGTGACGCGCTGCCGGTCTTCCTCGGTGGCGTTCTGGAGCGCCTGCTTCATCCCGGCGAACCGCTGATCGAGCATCTCCCGGCCGAGCAGATCGCGGATCTGCTCGTACTTCTGCCGCCCCTCCGGGGACCGCCATTGGTAGTCGGCGAGTTCCTGCACCGCCTTGGCCGGTGACGGCGACAGCGACTCGATCTGCATCTCCTGGAAGCGGGCGTCGTCGTCGAGGGCCCGGGCCAGCTCCTTGCGTTCGGCGAGCACCGCCTCGTCGAGCAGCTTCTTGATCTCCTGCAGCGTGCCGTCGAGGTTGTTGCGGCTCAACAACTCCCGACGCCGCCGGTTCACCTCGGCGGCGAGCCGGTCGGCGCCGCGCATGTTGCGGGTGCCGCGGCGCATCAGCTCCGACAGCGCCCGGCGCGGCGAGGCGCCCTCCATGACCTCCTCGCCGATGCGTTCCAGCGCCTCACGCAGGTCGATCGGCGGTGCCAGCGGATCCGGTCCGCCGGTGTAGGCCGAATAGCGCGCGGAGCGCCCACGGCGGGTCCTAGCCATAGATGGTTTCGCCTTCGCCCGTCTGCTTGTCGATCCGTTTGGCCAGATACAGTGCTTCCAGCGCCAATTCGACGGCCGCCGCCCGCTGCCCGATGCTCTGCGCACCGAGCCGGGTGGTGATGGTGTCGATGACCGGCAGATCCGGCAGCGCCGCCAGCACGTCCTTGGCCGACACCCGCTCCCCGGTGGTCACCGGCGAACCCTCCTCGACCGCCGCCACCAGCGGTCCGACATCGATACCACCCAACAGCCGCTGAGCGGTGTCCGCGGTGGCGCGGCGCAACAGATGTTCCAGGATCGCCAGCTCGCGGCCCTCCTCGCCGGATTCGAACTCCAGCTTGCCGCGCAGCACCTCGATGACCGTGCCGAGATCGACCACCCGGGCCACCGGATCGTCCTCGCCGAGGATCGCCGACCGGTGCCGTGCCGAGGCGGCGACGGTTTCGGCCGCGGCGATCGCGAACCGCGCCGACACCCCCGACCGCTGGTCGATCGACGGCGACTCGCGCAGATTGCGGGTGAACCGGGCCAGGATGTGCAGCAGGTACTCCGGGACCTCGGCGGCCAGGTGCGCCTCCTGGGTGATCACACCGACCTCCGCCTCGAGCTGCTGCGGGTAGTGGGTGCGGATCTCCGCGCCGAACCGGTCCTTGAGCGGGGTGATGATGCGCCCGCGGTTGGTGTAGTCCTCCGGGTTGGCGCTGGCGACCACCAGCACGTCCAGCGGCAGCCGCAGCGTGTAGCCGCGCACCTGGATGTCGCGTTCCTCCATCACGTTGAGCATCGCGACCTGGATCCGTTCGGCCAGGTCGGGCAGCTCGTTGACGGCGACGATGCCGCGGTGCGCGCGCGGGATGAGCCCGTAGGCGATGGTCTCCGGGTCCCCCAGGCTGCGGCCCTCGGCCACCTTGATCGGGTCGATGTCACCGACCAGGTCGGCCACGCTGGTGTCGGGGGTGGCCAGCTTCTCGGTGTACCGCTCGCTGCGGTGCCGCCAGGTGATCGGCAGGTCGTCGCCGGAGTCGGCGGCCCGGCGGATCGACTCCGGGGTGATCGGGCTGTACGGGTGCTCCCCCAGTTCGGAGCCGGCGATCACCGGAGTCCATTCGTCGAGCAGACCGATCAGCGCCCGCAGCAGCCGCGTCTTGCCCTGCCCGCGTTCACCCAGCAGCACCACGTCGTGCCCGGCGATCAGGGCGCGCTCGAGCTGCGGGATCACGGTGTCCTCGAAGCCCAGAATGCCCGGCCACACATCGCGGCCGCCGGCCAGCGCGGCCAGCAGATTTTCCCGGATTTCCTGTTTGACGCCCCGTTCTCGATGCCCTGAGGCGCGCAGTTCACCTACGGTGCGGGGAAGATCATTGGGTTGGGTCACCCCTCCAAGCTACGACGAGTCCCGGATTTCGCCAGCGCTAACCCCGATTCGCGGGCACTCCGGCGGGTCCGGCCAGCGGGCCGGCTCACTCCGGGGACGGCGGCAACACCACGAAACCCGACAGGATCGCGTCGACGTCGCGCCGGTAGGTGGGGTTGTCCGGATCCATCGTCTGCGCGGTCACGGCGACGATGTACATCTCGTCGTCGGTGTCCAGGGCCACCAGCAGCACCGTCGCCGGATGCGGCCGGACGGCGCCCATCGCCGGCGTCAGGTAGTCGATGGTCTGCGCGGGCAGACCGCACAGCGTGTGCGCGCTGACGCGCAGGTCCGTCGCCCCCACCACCTGCTCGAGCCCCAGCCGCTGCTGCTCGAAGGCCAGGCCGGGATCGACTCCGTCCACGGTCTCCAGCGTCACCACCACGTTGGGGACGAACTCCTCGGCGACGATGCCGGGGTTGCCGATGACGAACCGGATCAGCTCGGAGTCCAGCTGCCGGGACCGTTCCCAGCCGTCGGGCTGCGGGATCCGCAGGACCGGTTCGCCGTCGGCCCGGGCCGGGATGGCGGTCAGCGGTGGGTCGACCGGTGTGCACGGCGACGCGTCGGAGGCCGCCGGTCGGTCGTCGGCGGCGACCGGTTCGGCGGCGACCGGTTCGGCGTCGACGTAGCGGGTGCACGACACGGTCAGCAGCGTCACCAGCGCCACGACGGCCGCGACCCCGGCCGAACGCACACGGAACCGCCCGATCCCGCGGGTTTCCGGGCGATTCTGCGACTGCTCGCGGAACATCAGCGGGGTCAGTGGGCGAAGTGTCGGGCGCCGGTGAGGTAGAGGGTCAGACCGGCGTTGGCGGCCGCCTCGGTGACCAGCTCGTCACGCATCGACCCGCCGGGGTGCACGACGGCCTTGACCCCGGCGTCGATGAGGACCTCCAGCCCGTCGGGGAACGGGAAGAACGCGTCGGAGGCGGCCACCGCACCGCGCACCCGGTCGCCGCCGCGCTGCACCGCCAGCCGCGCCGCGTCCACCCGGTTGACCTGGCCCATGCCGACTCCCACGGTGGCGCCGTCGGCGGCGATGACGATCGCGTTGGACTTCACCGACCGGCAGGCCCGCCAGGCGAAGGCCAGATCGGCCAGGGTGGCCGGATCGGCCGGTTCTCCGGCGGCCAGGGTCCAGTTCGCCGGATCGTCGCCGGCCGCGTCGATGGCGTCCCGCTGCTGCACCAGCAGCCCGCCGCTGATCTGGCGCATCTCGGTGCCGCCGGTCATCGGCTCGGAGGCCACCAGCACCCGGATGTTCTTCTTGCGGGCCAGCACCTCGACCGCGCCGGGCTCATAGGCGGGAGCGACGATCACCTCGGTGAAGATGTCGGCGACGGTCTCGGCCATCTCGACGGTCACCTCGGTGTTGGCCGCGATCACCCCGCCGAACGCGCTGAGCGGATCGCATTCGTGGGCCTTGCGGTGCGCATCGGCCACCGACACCGACGAGATCGCGATGCCGCAGGGGTTGGCGTGTTTGATGATCGCCACACAGATCTGCTCGTGGTCGAACGCCGCCCGCCAGGCCGCATCGGCGTCGGTGTAGTTGTTGTAGGACATCTCCTTGCCGTGCAGCTGTTCGGCCTGGGCGAGCCCGGGCCACGCCGACCGGTCGCTGTACAGCGCGGCCTGCTGGTGGGGGTTCTCGCCGTAGCGCAGCACCGCGGTGCGCCGCCAGGTTCCGCCGATCCAGGCCGGCAGGGTTGCCGACGTCGCGTCGTCGCTGGGCGCCAGGGTCTGCCCCATCCAGTTGGCCACCGCCACGTCGTACTCGGCGGTGTGCCGAAACGCCAACGACGCCAGGGTTTTACGCTCGGCGAGTGTGAAGCCGCCGGACCGGACGCCGGCGAGCACACCGTCGTAGCCGAGCGGATCGACCACCACCGCCACGGTGGCGTGGTTCTTGGCCGCCGCGCGCACCATGGCCGGTCCGCCGATGTCGATCTGCTCGACACACTCGTCGATGTCGGCGCCGGAGGCCACCGTCTCGCTGAACGGATACAGGTTCACCACGACGAGATCGAACGGCATGATCTCCAGCTCGCGCAGCGCCTCGACATGCGCCGGATTGCGCGAGTCGGCCAGCACCGCAGCGTGGATCTTCGGATGCAGGGTCTTGACCCGGCCGTCGAGGATCTCCGGGAAACCGGTGACAGCCTCCACCGGGGTCACCGGGATCCCCTGGGCAGCAATGGTTTTGGCAGTGGATCCGGTCGAGACGATCTCCACGCCGGAATCGTGCAGGCCGCGCGCCAGGTCGACCAGCCCGGTCTTGTCGTACACGCTGATCAACGCGCGCTGAATTGACCGCTTCCCACTCATCCTATGGTCGCCTTTCGTCCGCTCCAGGTGACGCCGCGGGTTGCCAACGCGGCCAGTACTTCAACCAGCAGTTGCCGTTCCACGACCTTGATCCGCTCGTGCAGGGTGGCTTCGTCGTCGCCCTCGAGCACCGGCACGGCGCGTTGCGCGATGATCGGCCCGGTGTCGGTCCCGGCGTCGACGAGATGCACGGTGCACCCGGTGACCTGCACCCCGTAGGACAGGGCGTCGGCCACCGCGTGGGCGCCCGGAAACGCCGGCAGCAACGCTGGATGGGTGTTGAGCACCCGGCCCTGGAAGCGGGAGAGGAAATGGGGGCCGAGAATCTTCATGAAGCCCGCGGAGACCACCAGATCGGGCTGATGAGCGGCGACGGCCTCGGTGATCGCGGCGTCCCAGGCCTGCCGGTCGGGGTAGTCGCGCAGCCGCACCGTGAACGTCGGAACGTTCGCCGCCGCGGCGATCTCGAGAGCCGCGCAGTCCCGGTCGGTGCCGACGGCCACCACCCGCGCCGGGTAGTCGCCGACGGCGGCCTCCAGCAGTGCGGCGAGCAGTGAACCGGTGCCGGAGGCCAGCACGACGACCCGCGCCGGTGCGCTCGGGGGCACTCGGAGCGGTTCTTGCACGGCGGCAAGCCTAGTCTGTTCGGTGCTCATCGTCCCTGCCGGTCGGGTCGGGGCCGGGGTCGGGGCCGGTCGGGTCGGGGTCGTCGACCATGAAGTGTTCCTCGGGGTCCTCGACGAGGTCGATCGGCGCCGCGGCATCGGGCGGGCCGGCGGGCGGTGCGGGCGTGGACACGTCCGGATCGAACTCGACCGTGTCCGCCGCACTGACCTCGGCCTCGTCGAGATCAGCCACGCCCGGGTCACCGAGCGGGGCCGGCGGGTCGATCGCCGGCGCGGCCTCGCGGTCCGTCTCGGCCGCGGCGGCCTTCCCGGGCCGGGGCGGCCAGTCGATCCCACCGGCCATCGCCACCGTCAGCCCGCCGATTCCGACGAACCACAGGAACACCGCGGGGCCGAACGTCGCGTGGTCCACCCCGACGTCACCGAAGTTGCCCAGCCGGCCGCCGCCGACGTAGCCGAGCACCGCCATCGTCACCGCCGCCATCGCGGACGCGACGGTGAGTTTGCTCAGCGCCGCGAGCGGCCGCAGCGGCCTGCGGGCGCACTGCTGACCGACCGCGACGCCGGCGACCGCGGCGATGATCAACAACGCCACCCAGACCGGGCCGAGCGGTGGCGTGGGCGCCGCGGCCAGCACCGGGAGCGCGGGAATGTCACCGCCGAAGACGGTGAACGAACTGAAGGCGGCCGGCCCGATGTGGGCGCTGGAGCCGACCGCGATCGCCGACGCGCCGACGATGACGTTGGGGATGTAGAGCGCCGACAGCACGGTCAGGCTGAACTGCCCGAACACCGAGTCGGTGATGCCGTACAGCTCGTGCATCGCACCCCAGTGCACGATCAGCGATCCGGCGGTGACGGCCCCGGACAGCCCGATGAGCGCCAGCACGCCGGCCGCGGCGGCGCGCAGCGCGTCGGGCAGCCAGTCCGGTGCGCGGGTGACGGTCAGGACCCGGCCGCCGATCCGCGACAGCACCCCGAACGCCGCTCCGACGGCGTGGACCGCCAGCACCGCGGTGAACGCCCGCAGCGCGTCGGGGGTCTGCAGTTCGGTGAGCACCGACGCCGCGTCGTGGATGATCGCCAGCGAGATGGCCGCCATCAGCAGCGGTCCGCCCAACGCGGCGGCGACCACCCACCGGATGACGAACCACGACGCCCGCGGGGAGGTCGCGGCCGCGGTGGTGCGGGCGACCCCCCACACCATCACCAGTGTCGGCAGCAGCGGCATGACGCCCAGCACGCGGCCGCCGATCGAGACCGGAACCTGATGCACCCCCAGCCACATGCTGGCGATGGCGCCGAAGGCACCGGTCATGTCGCTGTTGGCGATGAGCAGTTGCAACAGGGTGACCGCGGCGATGACCACCAGTGCGACCAGCGACGGACCGAACGCCACCTGCAGCAGGTCCCGCGCCTGACGGGCGCCGACCGGCCGGGGCGCACCGCCCGCGTGCGGCGGATTCATCACTGCTGGGCCGCTCCTCGAACCGACATGCGCACGTCGTCGCGCGCGCCGGTCAGCTTACGACGGCGACTGGCCGGACGGCGGCGGCGTCTGGCCGGGACCGGACTGCCCGCCCTGAGGCTGGCCGCCCTGCGCCTGCGCCTGCGCCTGCCCGCCGTGGCCCTGCCCGCCGTGCGGCTGGGCGCCGGGGGCCTGCTGGCCCGGCTGGCCCGGCTGCTGGGCCTGACCCGGTTGGGGCTGCTGGCCGGGCTGGGGCTGCTGGCCGGGCTGGGGCTGCTGGCCGGGCTGGGGCTGGCCGTAGCTGGGGAATCCGGTCGGCGGGGTCGGGGTACCGCTCTGGCCACCGCCCTGCGACGAGTATCCGCCCGTCGATGCGCCGTAGCCGCCGTACTGCGACGGATAGCCGGGACGCTGCTGGGGCGCCTGCACCTGCTGGGGCTGCTGTCCGTACTGCTGCTGCCCGTAGTAGCCGCCGTACTGGCCGCCGTACTGCGACGGGTCGTACTTGGGTTGCGAGACCGGCGGAGTCACCACACCGGAGTCGAACAACAGCACCGTGACGGCCAGGCCGGCCTGCAGCAGGGTGAACACCAGGATCAGCCACAGACCCAGGCCGATCGACACGCCCTCGGGGGAGGCGAGCACACCGTGCAGCGCCATGAGGAACCCGAAGACCGCGAGCACCGAGAGCACCCCGGTGGTGACGGCCTGCTTGGGCAGCAATGCGACCGCCGCCAGCAGACCGGCCAACAGCGCGGCGGCGATGCCGAACTCGATGCTCACGGGAATCATTCCCGGGGCGGCTCCCATGCCGTCGATGTCCCAGAGTTCGGCGAATCGGGCGAAGAACACCGCCAGGCCGAGCACCGCCACCGCGGCGGTCAGATACAGCGGAAGTTTGCTCGACCCTTCGGCATTCGCGATGCCGGCACTGGGCAGCGTGGTCATCTGCTGGGTCGGACCCCCATACTGGCTGGTCGGTGGTTGAGCGGATGGATAACCGGGGCTTCCGGGCGGGTAGGTCATGACCTCTCCTGTGCTGGTCGGGGCTCGGACCGGCTCGCGGCATGAACACGGGCCGCCTTCGCGATTCGGCCTTCCACGCTAGCGCACCGAGGCGGTGTCGCAGGACACCTGTCGGCGTCGAACCACATCGACGTCGAACCACATCGACGGAGCCGACCGGCGCGTCACACCGACACGGTCCCCCGGAAGACCGCGCCAACCCCGTCCTGGGCCCCGGCCTTGCCCGAAAGACTGGAACACGTTCTAATTCACCTATGGACTTCGGGCTCGTTCTCTTCACCAGCGATTGCGGGATCACTCCGGCCAAAGCCGCCACGTTGGCCGATGACCACGGCTTCACCACCTTCTACGTGCCCGAGCACACCCACATCCCGGTGAAGCGGGAGGCGGCCCACCCCACCACCGGGGACTCGTCACTGCCCGACGACCGCTACATGCGGACCCTCGACCCGTGGGTCAGCCTGGCGACCGCGTCCGCCGTCACCTCGCGGGTGCGGTTGTCGACGGCGGTGGCGCTGCCGGTCGAGCACGACCCGATCTCGCTGGCGAAGACGATCGCCTCGCTGGACCACCTGTCCGGCGGGCGGGTCAGCCTGGGGGTCGGATTCGGTTGGAACACCGATGAACTCGTCGATCACGGGGTTCCGCCGAAGCGTCGGCGCACGATGCTGCGGGAGTATCTGGAGGCGATGCGGGCGCTGTGGACCCAGGAGGAGGCGTCCTATCAGGGCGAGTTCGTCAGCTTCGGGCCGAGTTGGGCATGGCCGAAGCCGGTGCAGGCGCACATCCCGGTGCTGGTCGGCGCGGCCGGCACCGAGAAGAACTTCAAGTGGATCGCCCGCTCCGCCGACGGCTGGATCACCACGCCGCGCGACGTCGACATCGACGAACCGGTCAAGCTGCTGCAGGACATCTGGGCCGATGCCGGCCGGGACGGCGCACCGCAGATCGTCGCCCTGGATTTCAAGCCCGACCCGGACAAACTGGCCCGCTGGCGCGACCTGGGCGTCACCGAGGTGCTGTTCGGGCTGCCGGACCGCTCCGACGACGAGATCGCCGCGTACGTCGAACGGCTCGCCGGCAAGCTCGGACTGTCCTGATCCCGGGGCCCGGACCGGGCGTCCGGTGCCGGGCTCAGAGTGAGGCGCGGTTGCCCTTCTCGGTCGACCGCACGGTGAACGCGGCGCCCAGCGGTTCGCCCTCGCACAGCAGCGCCAGCATGTCGTCGTCGCGGGTGGTGGCCAGGAACCGGCTGTTGTCCGCGTCCAGCCGTCCGACGATGATGCCGGTGCGGCCCTTGCGGCCGTAGCGCACCGTGTAGGTCTCGACGGTGGCGGCGCCGTCGGCCCGCTCGGTGATCGCCACCTTCGGCATCGCGGCGATCTGCTCCTGCAAGTCGGCGCTGCGGTCCGGCCGCCACTCGGCGGGTTCGGTGGAGTAGATCCCCACCGAGTACTTGCTCGCGAAGCCGCCGTTGGCGCCGACCAATGCGAACTGCCCCGGCCTGCCGCGCATCTCGGTCACCGCCTCGGCGATCGCGTGCAGCGAGTAGTTGTTGCCCGGACCGCCGAAGAACGGCAGGCCCCCGGTCAGCGTCAGACCGCGCGGATCGTCGGTGGCCAGCCCGGTGCCGTCGCAGATGTTGAACACCGGGAACGGGAAGCAGCTGTACAGGTCGAACGCGGCCACCTGATCCAGACCGATGCCGGCGACGCGCAGCGCCTCCTGCACGGCCAGCACCGAGGCCGGGCCGGCCCCGAGGTCGGGCCGTTCCAGCAGCGGCTGTTCCTTCAGATCCGCGTGTCCGTGCAGGTACACCCAGTTGTCCTCGGGCACACCGAGCCGGCGCGCTGCCTCCACCGACATCAGCACCGCGGCGGCGCCCTGGTTCACCTGGTCGCGGGCCACCATCAACCGGGGATAGGGATCGCTGATCATCCGGTTGCTGTCGGTGACGGTGGCCAGCTCCTGCACGCTGCGTTCCACCGGCGACGACGAGTACGGGTTCTTGGCGGCCACCTTGGAGAACGGGGCGAACAACTCGGCCATCGCCAGCCGGTAGTCGTCGGCCGAGAGCCCCACCCGGGCCCGCCGCGCGTTCTCCAGCAGTGCGTACTGGGGCGGGGCGCCTACCAGCCTGTGTGTGACGCTGTAGTCGTCGATGATGCCGTCGTAGCCGTAACCGCGGTCTTCCAGCTGCCCGCCGACGGTCTCGGAGTGGTCGGGTTTGTCGTCGCGGTCGGCGAAGTAGCGCAGGGTCGAGGTGTTCTCCGAACCCATCACCAGCACCACGTCCGCCTCGCCGGCGGCGATGGCGCCGGCGAACTCGGTGACCAGCCGTTGCGGGGACTGTCCGCCGATGACTTCGAGCACCGCACGGCGCGGGCCGGCGCCGATGCGCCGCGCCACCGACCGCGGATAGTTGTCGGACTTGCCCAGCGGCGCCGGGGCGAGTCCGGAGATCTCGAACTGCCGGACGCCGGCCACGGTGTCGATGGCTGCCGCCACGTCGCGCCCGCCGCAGTCGGCCACCGCGGCGCGGGCCGCCTCGGTCGCCAGCTCCACCGCCGACATGCCGCGGTAGTCCGGCTCGCCGAGACGTTCGGTGAACTGTCCGACGCCGACGAGCACCGGGGTGCGCTGATCAACCATGGGCAACCTCCTGACACCGAAGCGCCGAACAGTGTTCCCGGCCGCGGACCCATCAGAATCGCGACCGGGAACACTGTTCCGGCGCAGAGAACTACAGGCTCTGCAGGATCTCGCGGGCCAGGCGCGCGGTCTCCGACGGGGTCTTGCCGACCTTCACGCCGGCCGCCTCCAGGGCCTCCTTCTTGGCCTGCGCGGTGCCCGACGACCCGGACACGATGGCGCCGGCGTGGCCCATCGTCTTGCCCTCCGGGGCGGTGAAGCCCGCGACATAGCCGACGACCGGCTTGGAGACGTTGGCCTTGATGTACTCGGCGGCACGCTCCTCGGCGTCGCCGCCGATCTCGCCGATCATCACGATCAGCTTGGTGTCCGGATCCTTCTCGAACGCCTCGATCGCGTCGATGTGGGTGGTGCCGATGATCGGGTCACCACCGATGCCGATCGCGGTGGAGAAGCCGAAGTCGCTGAGCTCGAACATCATCTGGTAGGTCAGGGTGCCGGACTTCGAGACCAGCCCGATCGGTCCCGGCCCGGTGATGTTGGCCGGGGTGATACCGGCCAGCGCCTCACCGGGGGTGATGATGCCCGGGCAGTTCGGCCCGATGATGCGGGTCTTCTGCCCCCTCTTGACGTTGTAGGCCCACGCATAGGCGGTGTCCTGCACCGGGATGCCCTCGGTGATGACGACCAGCAGCGCGATCTCGGCGTCGATGGCCTCGATGATCGCGTCCTTGGCGAACTTCGGCGGCACGAACACCACCGACACGTCCGCGCCGGTCTCCTTCATCGCCTCTTCGACGGTGCCGAACACCGGGAGTTCGACGTCCTTGCCGTCCTTGTCGGTGTGCGACACGGTGGTGCCGGCCTTGCGGGCGTTGACGCCGCCGACGATCTGGGTGCCGGCCTTGAGCATCAGCGCGGTGTGCTTGGTGCCCTCACCGCCGGTGATGCCCTGGACGATGACCTTGGAGTTCTTGTTCAGGAAGATAGACATTAGCCCTGGGTCCTTTACTTGTTCGCCAGCTCGGCGGCCTTGTCGGCACCGGCGTCCATGGTGTCGGCCTGGATCACCAACGGGTGGTTGGCCTCGGCCAGGATCCGCCGGCCTTCCTCCACGTTGTTCCCGTCGAGTCGGACCACCAGCGGCTTGTTGGCCTCGTCACCGAGGATCTGCAGCGCCTTGACGATGCCGGTGGCGACTGCGTCGCACGCGGTGATCCCGCCGAACACGTTGACGAACACGCTCTTGACCTGCGGGTCGTTCAGGATGACGTCCAGGCCGGCGGCCATCACCTCGGCCGACGCGCCGCCGCCGATGTCGAGGAAGTTGGCCGGCTTCACACCGCCGTGCTTCTCCCCGGCGTACGCGGTGACGTCGAGCGTCGACATGACCAGGCCGGCGCCGTTGCCGATGATGCCGACCTCGCCGTCGAGCTTGACGTAGTTGAGGTCGTGCTCCTTGGCCTTGAGCTCCAGCGGATCGGTGGCGTCACGGTCCTCGAACTCGGCGTGATGCGGCTGACGGAACGCCGCGTTGTCGTCGAGGGTGACCTTGCCGTCCAGGGCCAGGATCTGATCGTCGGGGGTGCGGACCAGCGGGTTGACCTCGACCAGGGTGGCGTCCTCCTTGACGAACACCTCCCACAGCTTGGCGATCGTCACCGCCGCGGAGTCGAGCACCTCCCCGGGCAGGTGACCCTTCTGGGCGATCTCCCGCGCGAACGCCACGTCGACACCGACGGTCGGGTCGACGGGCACCTTCGCCAGCCGGTCGGGCTTGGTGGCGGCGACCTCTTCGATCTCCATACCGCCCTCGACCGAGCACATGGCCAGGTAGGTGCGGTTGGCGCGGTCGAGCAGGAAGGAGATGTAGTACTCCTCGGCGATGTCGCTGGCCTCGGACACCAGCAGCTTCTTGACGATGTGGCCCTTGATGTCGAGTCCGAGGATGTTCTGGGCGTGGGTGAACGCGTCGTCGGGGGTGGCCGCGTACTTGACGCCGCCGGCCTTACCGCGTCCACCGGTCTTGACCTGCGCCTTGACCATCACGGGCTTGCCGATCTCGGTGGCGATCGCCTTGGCGTCCTCGGCGGTGGTGGTGACCCGGCCGGGCGTGGTCGGCACGTTGTGCTTGGCGAACAGCTCCTTCGCCTGGTATTCGAAGAGATCCATGGACTCGCTGTCTGTCTGTGGTTGTTCCCGGTATCACTGAGCCCACCGCCCGGCACGTCCCGGTGTGTCCCGGTCGAGTTGCGATCCCGGCGGGGCTCGTGAAACTTTATCGGTACCGGCGACCGGCTCCCGAATCGCCCTTGGCCCTTGTGGTGGATCTCACCAGCACAGCGTAGTGATCCATCTCACATTCCAGCCAGGAATAGCGGCACGGGTTGCCACAATCAACCGAAGTTGGTTACCGTCGTCGCGGTCCAGATAACGTTCTGATTACGACGACGAGAAGGACTTCGAGGGTTGGCGAAGCACCGTGCCGTATCTCCTGCGGGAGACTCGACGGACGCTCACCGCCACCCCCGCCAGGGGTTCGATCCCCATCCCGCCGAGATCACCGAGATCATTCCGCTCAGCGGTTTCGGGCGCCTGTCCGATCTCGGGGCCGACACGGACTTCTACGGCGACGCCTGGGACGACGAGTGGGACGTCGCGTTCGACCGGGAGTCCGAAGTGGTCTCGGCTCCCGAACTCGATGATCTCGATCCCGACGCCGAGGCTCCGCTGCGCCTGGTGGTGCCGTCCGAGTTCCGGCCGGATCCGCGCGACGAGCGGCCCTCCGGGCACGCCTACCGCGACAGCCACACCGATGTCAGCGACGGCACCGCGGCCACCGACGTCATCGCGATCGGCCGGCGTGGCCAGCACCGCAAGCCCGAACCGACCAGCGCCGGCAAAGGCCGCCTGATGATCGCCGCGATGGCTGCCGGAGCCACCGCGGCTGGGGCGTACTCGGTGGTCAACGGCGATGACGAGAAGTCGTCCACCGACGCCACCGTGTTGGCGGCCGATCAGGCCGCCATGCCGGATGCGATCGACGGGGCGACCGGCGGTATGCAGATCGTCACCGTCGCCCAGCCCGCCAAGGCGATCGTGCACGCCGAGGAGATCACCAAGGCCGCCGCGTTCGCCCAGGAGCGCGCGGAACGCGAGGCCCGACTGGCCCGCCCCCAGTTCGTGATGCCGACCACCGGCGTGTGGACGTCGGGTTTCGGCTACCGCTGGGGTGTGCTACACGGCGGCATCGACATCGCCAACTCCGTCGGCACGCCGATCCTGGCGGCCGCCGACGGTGTGGTGATCGAGACCGGCCCGCAGGGTGGTTACGGCATCTGGGTGAAGTTGCGGCACTACGACGGCACCGTGACGGTGTACGCGCACCTCAGTTCGGTGTTGGTCAACGTGGGCCAGCGGGTGATGGCCGGCGATCAGATCGCCCGGATGGGCAACACCGGCAACTCCACCGGCCCGCATCTGCATTTCGAGGTGCTGCTCGACGGTGTCAACCGGGTCGACCCGGCCGCGTGGCTCGCCAAGCGGGGCGTCGGCCCCAACAGCGGCTACATGCGATGAGCGGCCCGGCCCGATAAGTCCGGACCACCCGGGATCCGCACGGGATTACGGTGGATATCTGTGAGTGACGGCCCCGAAGACCAACCGTCCGGGTCTGCCGGGCCTTCGTCCGAACCGTCCGAACGTTCCGCCGACCGGGGCGCGGATCGGCCGCGGATCATCCGGCGCCACCCGACCGGCGCGCTCCCCGCACTCACTCAGCCGGCCGACACCGGTGGCGAGCCGCGCACCAGCCTGATCCCGGGCGCCGCCGAACAGCAGACCACCTTCATTCCCCAGCCCGGCACCGGGCCGTCCGCGCCGGCGCCCGGCACGCCGGCGGCCCGCCCGGGTGGCCCCGGAACCACGGTCGCGGCGGCGGTGGTGACCATCCTCAGCGGATGGGCCACCGCCGTCATCGCCACCGATCTGATCACCGGGTGGTGGCGGACCGACCGGCTGTTCTGTGTGGCCGTGGGATTCCTGACCGCGGTGTCGGCGGCGGCGATGATCGGCGGGCTGATCCTGATGTTGTTGCGCCGCCGCCTGGGCCGACTGTTGACGGTGGTCGGCGGGGTGATCGGGTTGCTGATCTTCGGCAGCCTGTTCGTGGCCGGCGCCGCGCTGCCGCCGGTGGTCTACGCCATCCCGATCCTGCCGGTGACCAGCATCGTGCTGACCGTCCTGCCCGCCACCGGGCGGTGGGCCGATCTCAGCTGACCACCCACCGGGCCGCGGTCAGCCGTAGTCCTTCCACTCCACGATGATTCCGTCGTCGTCGAAGCGCAGCACGCTGCACAGCTGCAGTTCGATGAACTCCCCGGCCGTGCCGAATCCCGGGATGTCCTCTTTGGCATGGCCGCTCCAGGTGGCCTCCCGGATCACCGTGTTACCGGAGACGGTGACGCGGGAGGGTTCGGAGAACTTCCGGTCCGGCATGATCGTCGCGACGAACTGACGCAACACCGCGATGAGCTCTCCCCGATCGCGGGTGGCGAATCCCCGGTTGTGGTGGGCGAAGTCGAGGTCCGGCGCCAGCCTCCGCTCGACCTCGTCGATGTCGCAGTCGTTGTAGGCGCGGAAGAACTCGTCGGACGCGGCCGCGAAATCGGTCATCGATGACTCCTGTCAATCTGGGTGTTTCTGATTCGGGTGATCGTTCAGTTGGCGGAGGTCGCCAGCTGTGCGGCGTCACCCTCGCTGCTGTCCTGATGGAAGGTGAAACCCGGGTAGCCGTTCGCCTCGGACCGGTTGAATTCGTCGAAGTAGGCCGGCACACCGGCGGCGTACAGCACGATGCGGTTGGGCCCGTCGGGGGTGTTCGCCCCGAAGAACCACGAGTTGGCGGCCTTGCCCTTCTCCAGCAGGGTGGTGTCGACGATCGCCTGCAGCAGACCCGCCCACTCGTCCATCGCCTGCTGGGTCGGCTCGATGGCGCGGGCGCCGGTGCGGCCCAGGTGCTCGATGACCTGGCCGATCCACCGGGAGGCCCGTTCGGCGACCGGCGGCGCGTTGCCGATGGTCGAATGCGGCCCGCCGATCAGGAAGAAGTTGGGGAATCCGGCGACGCCGACGCCCATCAGGGTCTGCGGGCCGTCGCGCCACACCTCCTTCAACTCCACGCCGCGCTCACCGCGCACATCCATCTGCTCCAACGAGCCGGTGCCGACCTTGAAGCCGGTGGCGAACACCAGCACCTCGAGTTCGACGACGCCGCTTGCGGTCTGGATGCCGTTGGGGACCATCCGTTCGATCGGATCGCTGCGCAGGTCGACGAGGGTGACGTTGTCGCGGTTGTAGGTCTCGTAGTAGTTCGTGCCGATGGGCGGCCGTTTGGTGCCCAGCGGATGGTTCGTCGGGCAGAGCCGTTCGGCCACCTCGGGGTCGTGCACGATGGACCGGATCTTGTCGCGCACGAACTCCGCCGCGATCTCGTTCGCCTCCTCGGAGACGAAAAGGTCGTCGAACGTCTCGAAGATGAAGCGGAATCCGCCCTTCTCCCAGCCTTCTTCGAGGATGCGCCGACGCTCCTCGGGCGGCGTGTCGAGCGCGTTCCGGCCGGCCGGCGGGATCGGGAAGCCGAAGACCTGATTGTGCGCGAGTTGCCAGATCTGCTCGTAGTCCCGCTTGATCGCCTTGCGCTGTTCCTCTTCGAGGGGGTGGTTGCGCGCGGGGAGCACGAAGTTCGGGGTGCGCTGGAAGACCGTCAGATGCCCGGCGGTCTGGGCGATCTGGGGGATCAGTTGCACGCCGGTCGATCCGGTGCCGATGATGCCGACTCGTTTCCCGTTGAAGTCGACGCCTTCCTTCGGCCAGGCCGCCGACATGTACCACTCGCCCCGGAAGGTGTCGAAGTCGGGGATCTCCGGCCGGTACGCATGCGCGATCCCGCCCGTTGCGGCGACGACATAGGTGGCCCGGTACCGGCCGCCGGCTTCGGTCGTCGCGGTCCAGGTGTTGCTCCCGGAGTCGCGGATGAGCGATGCCACCCGCTGGTTGAACTCGATGTCCTCGCGCAGCCGGTGGCGGTGGCACACGAAGTCGAGGTAGGCCTGCACCTCACGTTGCGACGGGTAGCGGTCCTGCCACTCCCACTCCTGCAGCAGCTCGGGGTCGAAGCTGAAGCAGTACGTCCACGCTTCGGTGTCGGTCCTCGCGCCCGGATACCGGTTCCAGTACCAGGTCCCACCGACGTCGGATCCCGCCTCGAGGACACGTGCCCGAAGACCTCTGGAACGCGCTTCGATCAACATGCGCAGCCCGGCGAACCCGGCGCCGATGATCAGGACGTCGACTTCCGACGGTGACATGGGGGCTCCTATCCCTTACGGAAATCCCTCGGGAAATCCATCTGCTCCGCGACCGGCGGCCGGGCGCTCACGCCACTTCCGCCGACGGTTGTGACGCCCCTAACATACTCGAGAACTGACGCGCGTCGAATAAATTCGACACGCGTGCAGTTTCTTCGACGCATGACGAGACCGCGGCCGGCGCACGCCGGCGCCAGGAGGGATGACGAGGAAGATGATGACGAGGAAGATGACGCCCGGTCAGGCGTCGTAGAGCACGCGGCCCCAGACGAACGCGAGCACCCGCGGGAGGTCGGCGTCCGCCGGAGCTCCGCTGGTGATGGCGCGCATGTCCCGCTCCAGGGCCTTGACGTTCATGCCGACCAGCACCCGGGCGAGCGCCTCCGGGTCGGGCCCGTCGGGCGCCTCCCCCACCGCACGCTCATGGCGGATCCGGGCCGCGGATCCGTCCACGAAGCTGTCGATGTGGCCCTCGAACATCGCCCGGACCTCGGCATCCGTCGAGGCCGCGTCGAACATGGCGGCCATCAGCGGTGCATGCTGACGCCAGATGGCGACGACCCGTTCGAAGCTGTCGTAGACCTCCCGGCGGCGGGCGGCGACGCTGTCCCCCAGCTCGGTCCACTTGTCGAGCACATCGCTGATCTCGCCGAAGACATCGCCGAGCATGGCGCCCACGGCGGCGGCTTTCGACGGGAAGTAGAAGTAGAACGCCGATCGGGACAGGCCCGCCGAGCGGGCGATGTCGCCGACCTCGATCGCCGCGAACGGGCGGGACGCCAGCAGATCCTCCAGCGCCTGCAGTAACCGCTCACGTCGCTGTTCGCCCCGCGTGGGACCGCTCGAGTATCGGTTACGGACGCGGGGCTTGGACATCGTTCACTGACGGTATCGCATCGGCGCTGGGGTCAGAGTTTCTGCAGCGGCGCGTGGTTGTGCATGAGCTTGACCCGGCCGGCGCTGCCGAAATCGATCAGCGACATCGCCGACTCCCCGACGCCGGACACCTCCTCGACCCGACCCAGCCCGTACTTGTCGTGGTTCACCCGGTCGCCGGGTTGCAGCACCACCAGCGGACGGTTACGCGCCCCCGCCCGCCCGGGGGCCGGCCGGCGGTGCTCCGGTGCGCCGAACCGCCCGACCCCGCTCCCCGGCGCACTGACCATCCCCCGCACACCGACGGCGCCGGGTGTCGGGTCGGTGCGCCGCCATTCGATCAGCTCCTGTGGAATCTCCTGCAGGAAACGGGATTCCGGGTTGAGCATCGGCTGCCCCCAGGACGACCGGACCTTGGCGCGGGTCAGGTACAACCGGCGGCGGGCCCGGGTGATGCCCACATAGGCCAACCGCCGTTCCTCGGACAGTTCGGTGGGATCGCCCAGCGCCCGCATGTGCGGGAACATGCCGTCCTCCCAGCCGGTGACGAACACCACCGGGAACTCCAGGCCCTTGGCGGTGTGCAGCGTCATCAGCGTCACCACGCCGGCGCCCTCCTCGGGCAACTCGTCGGCGTCGGCGACCAGCGACACCCGCTCCAGGAACTGCGCGAGCACCCCGGTCTCCGGGACGTCCTCGTCCTCCGGGCCGCCCAGCGCTTCGGCGTTGGCCAGGTCGATGCTGAATTCGTGGGCGACGCTGACCAGTTCGTTGAGGTTGTCGAGCCGGGCGAGATCCTGCGGATCGTTGGAGGATTCCAGTTCGGAGCGGTACCCGGTGCGGTCGAGCACCGCCTCGACCAGGTCGCCGAGGTCATCGTCGAGTTTGCCGCGCAGATCGTCGAGCAGATCGACGAACGCCTTGATGCATTTCTCCGAGCGGGTGTTGAGCATCGGCACCTTGCCCTCGGCCGCGGCCACCAGGGCGTCGTTGAAGTTCATGCCGGTGTTCTCGGCGTACACCGCCACGCACGCCTCGGCGCGGTCGCCGATGCCGCGGCGCGGGGTGTTGAGGATGCGCCGCATGCTCACCGAGTCGCCCGGGTTGTCCAGCACCCGCAGGTAGGCGACGATGTCGCGGATCTCCTTGCGCTCGTAGAACCGCACACCGCCGACGACCTTGTACGGGATCCCGGCGCGGATGAACACCTCTTCCAGCGCCCGCGACGAGTTATTGGTGCGGTAGAAGACCGCCACGTCGGAATAGCTGATCTCGCCGCGATCGGCGAGGGCGTCGATCTCCTCGGCGACAAAGCGGGCCTCGTCGTGTTCGTTGTCAGCGACGTAGCCGACGATCAGATCACCCTCACCGGCGTCGGTCCACAGCCGCTTCTCCCGGCGGCCCGGATTGTGCTTGATGACGGCGTTGGCGGCGTTGAGGATCGTCTGCGTGGAGCGGTAGTTCTGCTCCAGCAGGATGGTGGTGGCGTCGGGGAAGTCGCGTTCGAAGTCCTCGATGTTGCGGATGGTGGCGCCGCGGAACGCATAGATCGACTGGTCGGCGTCGCCGACCACACACAGTTCGGACGGCGGCACCGCGGGGGCGGCCGGATCGGCTGCCTGATCCGCGGCCTGATCCGCGGCCTGGTGGTGGCCCACGAGTTCGCGCACCAGCACGTACTGCGCATGGTTGGTGTCCTGGTACTCGTCGACCAGGATGTGCCGGAACCGGCGCCGGTAGTACTGGGCGATGTGCGGGAACCGTTGCAGCACCGCGACCGTCTCACCGATCAGGTCGTCGAAGTCCAGCGCGTTGGCCGCGCGGAGCCGGCGCTGGTACTCGGCGTAGACCTCCGCGACGATGCGGGCGAGCTCGTCGGAGGCCTCCGACGCTTCGGCCGCGGCCTGTTCGGGATCGATCAGCTCGTTCTTGAGGTTGGAGATGGCGTTGGCCAACAGCCGCGGCGAATGCCGTTTGGTGTCCAGCCCCAGATCCTTGCCGATCATCATCAGCAGCCGCCGCGAGTCGTCGGCGTCGTAGATGGAGAAATTGGAGTTCAGGCCGGGCAGCAGCGACGCCTGATTGCGCAGGATCCGCACACAGGTGGAGTGGAACGTCGACACCCACATGCTGCGGGCCTGCGGGCCCACCAGCCCGATCACCCGTTCCCGCATCTCGGCGGCGGCCTTGTTGGTGAAGGTGATGGCCAGGATCTGGCCGACGGCCACATCGCGGGCGGCCAGCAGGTAGGCGATGCGACGGGTCAGCACGGCGGTCTTGCCGGAGCCTGCGCCGGCGACGATGAGCAGCGGGGAGCCCTCGTGCAGCACCGCCTGGCGCTGTTGCGGGTTGAGGCCCTCCAGGATCTGATCTGCTTCGGTCGCGGTCGTCATCTCGCGAACCAACCTACCGCCGCGAGGCGACATCTTTGCGCCGGCATGTCCGGAGTGGAATACTTGATTGCGTGCTCAAATGGCAGGGACGATTTTTTCACGGGTGCCGGTAGCGGTGCCCGTGGTCTGACTGCCTTCAGCAGAGCCCCGAGGTCCGCATCCGGATTCGGGGCTTGTCTCTTGTGTGGAGGCCCGGACACCGGATGAGACCTGACAGTCCACACAACGAGAAGACGGAGAATTCCCAGATGACAACCGAGACCCAGGCGGATTCCGACACCTCGGTCGACATCGACGCGCTGCGCCGCGAGATCGACGAACTCGACGCGCAGATCCTCGAGGCCGTGCAGCGGCGCACCGAGGTGTCCAGGCTGATCGGCAAGACCCGGATGGCATCCGGCGGCACCCGTCTGGTGCACAGCCGGGAGATGAAGGTCATCGAGCGGTACAGCGTGCTCGGCCCGGAAGGCCGCGAGCTCGCGATGCTGCTGCTGCGGCTGGGCCGCGGCCGCCTCGGCCACTGACCTCCCGGCCCGCGGAACACTATTCCGCGACGGGCCGGTTGTTGTGGGGTGGCTTCGGGGTGGCCGGCTCCGGTGCCGGTTTGTCCGGTGCCGGTGTGTTTGGGGGCGCGACGGCCTCCTGTAGCCACGGCGCCAGCCACTCCACGCCCTCCGGGGTGAAGTGCACGCCGTCGCTGCGCACCCGCACCCCGTCCACCTTCGCGGTGTAGCGGCCGTTCGGCCCCAGCTTCTTGTTCAGGTCCAGCACCGACGCACCCGGATACTCGTCGACGACGCTGCGCAGGATGCGGTTCCACCGGTCCACCCGTTCCGGCTGATCCTCCGGGTACAGGCTGCCGTCCGGTTTCTCCCCGCGCCGGTTGTAGGGCACGGTGGTGACGATCACCCGGGCACCCGTCGAGGAGATGATGTCCAGCGCGCGGCGCAGCTCACCGGTCAGATAGGCGTCGTAGGCCGGGTCGCCGATGTGCGTCCAGCGGCCCTCGAAGACCCGGTCGACGATCTCCCACCGGCCGACGATCAGCAGCGCGACGTCGGGTTTGTCGTAGTTGATGCGCTGCGTCCAGCGGGCCGGCCAGACATCGCACTCCGGCTTCTGGTTCAGCGTCTCCCCCAGCTGCCGGTACGGGCCACCGCGGGCCAGACCGCAGCCGATCGTGGTGCGGTCGATGAACGTCATGCCCGGCGTCGGCGGCAGATACCGCATCAGCGTCCAGCCGACCGAATCGCCGAACACCGACACCGTGTGCTCACGGGGCCCGGGCTGCACCGGCGTCACCCGGCGGGCCGCCTCGATCGGCTCCACCAGCGCCGCCGTCGACACCCCGGGCGGCAGACCGTCGGCGGCCGGCCCGCCCGGGCCGACACCGACCGGCACGAACTGGATGGTCACCACCGCGGCGGTGGCCATCGTGGCGACGGCCAACCGCAGCTGCGGCACCCGCACCGGACGCCATCGCCGGATCGGCTGTTCGATCAGCCACCACGACAGCGTCGCGATCCCGACCGTGAGGATGCAGCGCACCACGAACAGCGGCAGCCCGGTCCAGCCGGTGCGTTCACCGTTGACGGCCAGGAAGATCGGCCAGTGCCACAGGTAGACGCCGTAGGAGATGGCGCCCAGGAACACCAGCGGCCGCCAGGACAGCAGCCGCGCGACGAGGCCGTCCTGGTCCAGCGCCACCGGGGCGATGACCAGGATCGCGGCGAGCGCCACCACGGTCAGCGCCCCGGCACGGAACTCCTCGGCGCTGCCGGTCAGGTGATGCGCGGCGGCGCCGATCAACACCAGCCCGAGAACCGGCAACAATCGGGCCAGCACCCGGCCCCACCGGGTCCGGATCACCGACCAGCCGGCGGTCAGCGCGGGCCAGTCCCGCACCAGCAGCGCCGCCGCGGCCGCACCGATCAACAGACCCTGCGCGCGGGTGTCGGTGCCGAAGTACACCCGGTTGACGGTGTCCTCGCCGACGGTGCCGGTGCGGGCCATCCAGACCGCGGCGGCCGCGGACGCGATCACCCCGGCGGTCGCCAGCACGAACACCGCGGCCCGCACCGCGCCGATGGGCAGCCGGCGGCCGCGGCGACGCACCACGACGGCCAGCAGCACCGTCAACCCCAGCACCACCAGCGGCCACAGCAGGTAGTACTGCTCCTCCACCCCCAGCGACCAGGTGTGTTGGAGCGGGGACGGGGTTCCGCCCTGGGTGAAGTAGTCGGTCTCCTGCACCACGAGATGCCAATTCGCCACCCAGAACAGCGCGGCCAGCGCATCGTCGCGCAGTCCGGCGACTGCCTCGGGCGGGAACACCTGGCGGGCGAACGCGACGGCCAGCACCATCAGCACCAGCGCGGGCAGCAGCCGGCGGGCGCGGCGAGCCCAGAATCCGGTCAGGCTGATCCGGCCGCTGGCGTTGAGTTCCTCCAGCAGCAGCGACGTGATCAGAAACCCGCTGAGGACGAAGAACAGGTCGACGCCGATGAATCCGCCGGACACCCCGGGGATTCCGCCGTGCCCGACGAGCACCAGCCCGACGGCGATGGCGCGCAGACCGTCCAGCGCGGGGATGCCGTCGCGCCGGTCCCGGGCCTTCGGCGCGCCCCGGTAGCCGGGACGAGAGACCGGGTCAACCCATCTGCCCCGTTCCCGATGGGGTTCAGCAGTACGCACTGCCGACACCTGGCTGCCCTTTCTGTTCAACGCAGCAAGCTTAGGCGCGGCGCGCTCCCATCCCCGGGAGACACGGCCGGGGAGCGGCCGACTGTTTCCCGGGTTACAGATGTCGGGCTATGTCAAGGAGTTACGGCAAGGCGTCATGTCAGGGCGTCATGTCAGGGCGTCATGTCAGGGCTATGTACTTGGTCTCCAGATATTCCTCGATGCCCTCGGTGCCACCCTCCCGGCCGAACCCGGATTCCTTGATTCCGCCGAACGGGGCGGCGGCGTCGCTGATCACGCCGCGGTTGACACCGACCATCCCGGACTCGATCGCCTCGGCCACCCGCAGCGCCCGATCCAGCGAACGGGTGTAGATGTAGGCGGCCAAACCGTATTCGGTGTCGTTCGCCGCGGCGATGCCCTCCTCTTCGGTGTCGAATCCGACGATCGGGGCGACCGGACCGAACACCTCCTCCTTGAGGATGCGCGCGTCGGCCGACACGTCGGTCAACACGGTCGCCGGGTAGAACCAGCCGGGGCCGTCGGGCACGGTGCCGCCGACCGCGACCGTCGCCCCCCGCTCGACCGCGTCGGTGACCAGTTCCACGACGGTGTCGCGCTGTTGGGCGTTGATCAGCGGCCCCAGCGTCGACGACCCGTCGAGCCCGTTGCCGAGGGTCACCTCGCTCATCCGTTTGACCAGCTTCTCGGTGAACTCCTCGCGCACCGCGTTGGCGACGTGGAACCGGTTGGCGGCGGTGCAGGCCTCGCCGCCGTTGCGCATCTTGGCCAGCATCGCGCCGTCCACCGCGGCGTCGATGTCGGCGTCGTCGAACACGATGAACGGCGCGTTGCCCCCCAGCTCCATCGAGGTGCGCAGCAGTTTCGCACTGGCCTGCTGGGCCAGCGCCTTCCCCACCCCGGTGGACCCGGTGAAGGTGAGTTTGCGCAGCCGGCCGTCACCGATCAGCGCCTCGGTGAGCGGGCGCGGGTTGCTGGTCGGCAGCACCGACAACACCCCCTTGGGCAGCCCGGCCTCGTCGATCAGCTTGGCCAGCAACAACATCGTCAACGGGGTTTCCTGCGCGGGTTTGACGATCATCGTGCAGCCGGCGGCCAGCGCCGGGCCGATCTTGCGGGTGCCCATGGCCAGCGGGAAGTTCCACGGGGTGATCGCGTAACACGGGCCGACGGCCTGTTTGGTGACCAGGATGCGGCCGATGCCGGCCGGGCTCGGGGTGTAGCGGCCGCCGATGCGGACCGCCTCTTCGGCGAACCACCGGAAGAACTCCGCGCCGTAGGCGACCTCGCCCTTGCTCTCGGCCACCACCTTGCCCATCTCCAGGGTCATCAGGGTGGCGATGTCGTCGGCGCGGGCGGTGATCGCCTCGAAGGCCGCCCGCAGGATCTCGCCGCGCCGCCGCGGCGCGGTGGCCGCCCACTCCTGCTGCACCGCACAGGCGGCGTCCAGCGCGGCGGCGGCGTCGGCCGCGGAGGCGTCGGCGACGGTGGTCAGCACCGAATCGTCGGCCGGGTTGCGCACTTCGAACGTCGACGTGCCGGCCCGTTCCTCACCGCCGATCCACAATCCGGTGGGAACCGACGCCAACAGTTGCTCGACCCTGGAATCCATACTGTTTATCTTACCCGTTCGCCCGGTTCGGCTTATCTTACCCGTTCGCCCGGTTCGGCTCACTACCCTCATCGGGGTGAGCTCCGATTTTCCGCGTGTTTCCGATATCACCGCGACCCCGGCCTGGCAGGCCCTGAGCCGTCATCACGGTGAGATCCGTGACCGGCATCTGCGGGAGTTGTTCGCTGAGGATCCTGACCGGGGCACCGAATTGGCGTTGACCGTCGGGGATCTCTACATCGACTACAGCAAGCACCGGGTCACCCGGGAGACCCTCGGGCTGCTGGTGGAGTTGGCCCGCACCGCCGGGCTGGAGCAGCATCGGGACGCGATGTTCGCCGGTGCGCACATCAACACCTCCGAGGACCGCGCGGTGCTGCACACCGCGCTGCGGCTGCCCCGGGACGCCGAGCTGGTGGTCGACGGGCAGGACGTGGTGGCCGATGTGCACGAGGTGCTGGACCGGATGGGTGACTTCACCGACCGGTTGCGCAGCGGCGAGTGGACCGGCGCCACCGGGCAGCGCATCACCACGGTGGTCAACATCGGCATCGGCGGCTCGGATCTGGGGCCGGTGATGGTGTACGACGCGCTGCGCCACTACGCCGACGCGGGCATCTCGGCACGCTTCGTCTCCAACGTCGACCCCGCCGACCTGGTGGCCAAACTGGACGGGTTGGACCCGGCGACAACGCTTTTCATCGTCGCCTCGAAGACGTTCTCGACGCTGGAGACACTGACGAACGCCACCGCGGCGCGCCGGTGGCTCACCGAGGCGCTGGGCGAGGACGCGGTGGCCAGACATTTCGTGGCGGTATCGACGAACCACCGGCTGGTCGAGGAGTTCGGCATCGACACCGCGAACATGTTCGGGTTCTGGGACTGGGTCGGCGGACGGTATTCAGTGGACAGCGCCATCGGGCTCAGCGTGATGGCGGTGATCGGGCGGGAGCGGTTCGCGCAGTTCCTGGCCGGCTTCCGCACCGTCGACGAGCACTTCCGGACCGCACCGCTGGAGCGCAACGCGCCGGTGCTGCTGGGGCTGATCGGGTTGTGGTACAACAATTTCTTCGGTGCCCAGTCGCGCGCGGTGTTGCCGTACTCCAATGATCTGTCCCGGTTCGCGGCCTATCTGCAGCAGTTGACGATGGAATCGAACGGCAAGTCGGTGCGGGCCGACGGGTCCCCGGTCACCTGCGACACCGGTGCGATCTTCTGGGGCGAGCCCGGAACCAACGGCCAGCACGCGTTCTATCAGCTGCTGCATCAGGGCACCCGGTTGATTCCCGCCGATTTCATCGGATTCAGCGAGCCCACCGACGATCTGCCCACCGCCGACGGCACCGGCAGCATGCACGACCTGTTGATGAGCAACTTCTTCGCCCAGACCCAGGTGCTGGCGTTCGGCAAGACCGCCGCCCAGATCGCCGCGGAAGGGACCCCGGCCGAACTGGTGCCACACCGGGTGATGCCCGGAAACCGGCCCACCACAAGTATTCTGGGCACGAAGCTGACACCGTCGGTGGTGGGCCAGTTGATCGCGCTCTACGAGCATCAGGTGTTCACCGAAGGGGTGATCTGGGGGATCAACTCGTTCGACCAGTGGGGTGTGGAGCTGGGCAAGACCCAGGCCAAGGCGCTGCTGCCGGTGATCGCCGGCGATGAAGTGCCTCCGCCGCAATCGGATTCGTCAACCGATGCCCTGGTGCGCAGGTACCGCGCCGAGCGGGGCCGGTCCGCGTGATTTCGGCGTGCTGACGGTCGCTGAGCGACCGCCGGCACGCCGAAATCCCTAGGTGGCGTCGGGATCGGGCCGGGTCCAGGCCAGGATCATCACCGGCAGGCATCCGCCGATCAGCAGCGCCGCCAGCGCCATCATCCCGCCCGCATAGGCCATGTCGAGCGCGGTGCGGGCGTCGACGTCGCGCATGATCGTCGACATCATGATGAGGTAGAGGATCGGCAGCAGCACCAGGTTCTGTGTCACGGTCAGGCCGATCGACCGGGCGTTGTTGCGCTGCTGGATCTCGTATTCGTCGAGCACGGCCGGCGGTGCGTCACCTTGGCGGCCGGACACGATCTGCAACACCAAAAACGTCGGGAAGAAGACCAGGGTGGCCGGCAGCCAGACCAGGGCCGCCTGACGGAAACCCAGGGCGCACACCACACCGACGACGGCCATCGTCGCCAGCGACAGCGCCAGGATGACGACGAGCATCCGACGCCGGCGCTGGGTGCGCCACCCCGGAAGGGCGTGGAAATAGGTGCGCTCATTCTTGAGGAACCGCCGGGCGCGGTAGTCCTGGTAACGGTCGAGCAGGGTGGGGCCGGACGTTCGGGGGGTTCGGTCAGGCATGGGAAGTCCCTTCGTGCGGTCGTCCGTCCTTTCGGTAGAGCTCGGTCGACAACGGGGTGAACGGTTCGCGCGAGAACACGGCCTCGACCGGGAGATCGAACACCGCACAGATACGAAACGCCAGGTCGAGGCTGGGATAGTGATCGCCCCGTTCCAGCGCGCCGACGGTCTGCGGGTTGACGTCGATCAGTTCCGCGAGCTGCGCGCGAGACATCTGCCGCTCCGCGCGCAGGACCGCGATGCGGTTGTAGATCGGGGACGTCTTACCCCGTCTGACCGGACTCATACAACTAAGTGTTGTGTTTTCCCAACGATCTGTCAATGAAAATTTCAAATCGTTGGCGATATCTTGTGAGCGCGGTCGGCGAGCGGACACCTGCGGCGTCGAGTGTGCGGTGGTGGCGCCGAGCGTGCGGACGCTGACCCGACCGTGTCCGCACGCAGCGTCACGGCTCGAAAACGCACCGTAGCGGCACACTCGACGCGGTTCTCACACGCTCGAGACGGCCAGGGCACACTCGACGCCGTCAACTCACGGTCGCCGCAGCCAGGACGCGCTCGTCGCGACCGACACTCGTCGCGACCGGCACATGCCCGGCACATGCCCGATGTATGCCCGGTGCAGGGTGCTCGCCAAACCGGTCCGCATGCCGAGAACGCGCGTCGCAGCACGCCCGCCAGACCAGAGCAGCGTCAGTTGCGGGAACCGACCGTCAGCGTCACCTGTTGACGTTGCCCGCCGCGGATGAACACCACCTGCACCCGGGCTCCCGGCCGGGACTGCCGCAGGGCGGTCAGCAGATCCTCGACGTTGCGCACCTGCTTACCGTCGAATTCGACGATCACATCGCCCGGCCGCAGCCCGGCCTCCGCCGCGGGCGCGCCCCGGTCCACCACGGTGACCAGCGCCCCGTCCTCGGCGCCCACATTGAGCTGCCGGCGGATCGACGGGGTCAGCCGGGCCAGCGACACCCCCAGGAACGGATGGGTGACCCGGCCGTCGGCCAGCATCTGGTCGGCGACGTCGATCGCGGTGGCCGCCGGAATGGCGAATCCCAATGACACCGCGCCCAATTCGGGTGGGATGTAGGCCTCGTTGATGCCGACGACCCGCCCGTCCACGTCGAGCAGGGCACCGCCCGAGTTACCCGGCGAGATCGGCGCGTCGGTCTGGATGAGGTCGATCAGCGACTGGGTCGAGGTCCCCGATCCGGGGATGGCGCGGTTCAACCCGGAGATCACCCCGGCGGTCACGGTGTTCTCGAAACCCAGCGGGCTGCCGATCGCGACGGCCCACTCCCCCGGTCGCGGCAGTTCGGTGCGGAACTCCGGCACCGGCAGGTTTCCGCGTTGCGAGCGCACCACCGCCAGATCGGTGATGGTGTCGGTGGCCAACACCTCGCCGGCCGCCTCCTCCCGGTCGGCGAAGGTCAGTACGACCTCGCGGGCCCGGCCGACGACATGGGCGTTGGTGATGATGATGTTCGGGCGGTAGACCACCCCGCTGCCCACCCCGTCGCCGGTGCGCACCGTGACCACGCTCGGGCCGACGCGTTCCACCACATCGGCGAAACCGGCGGCGGGTCCGACCGGCCCCGACGGCGTCGACGGCCCGGTGGGCGCCTCGGTGGTGGTCGCGGGCGCCTCGGGGGTGGTGGTCGCGCTGTTCCTGCGGGTGTCGACGGACAGGCAGCCGGTCACGGTGAGCGCCACGACGGCGCCGATCGACACCAGCGCCACCGACACCCGGCGCGGCACCGGCCCCAAGCGGCTCATGCGAATCTCCTCAACATCGACACCGGCACCATCTTGAACAACCGAGCCAGAGGGCGCCACGGCCACCCCGGCACGACGGCGTGTCCGACTTCGCGTTCGATGGCCGCCACCATCGCCCGCACCCCGGTTCCGGTGTCGACCATCAGCATCGTGGACTGCGAGCGCGCCGTCATCTCCGATTCGATGTAGCCGGGTTCGAGCACGGTGATCCTGATCGGCCCGGACCGGTACTCGGCGCGCAGCGACTCGCCCAGTGACGACACCCCCGCCTTGCTGGCGGCGTAGGCGGCCTTCACCCCCGGCACACCGCGGCGCGCGAGCACGGATGAGATCAGCACCAGATGCCCGCCGCCGGCCGACGTGAACATCTCGATCGCGGCCTCGATCTGGGCGAGGGCGCCGAGCAGGTTCGTCTCGATCGTCGCGCGGTTGACCGCCGGCCGCCCCGAGCCCAGCGGGGCGCCCTTGCCCAGCCCGGCGTTGACGATGACGCGGTCGATGCCGCCCAGTTCGTCGGCCAGCTCGCCGAACACCTTCGGCACCCGGTCGTGGTCGGTGACGTCGAGCCCCGCCACCGCGACGGTGATGCCGGGATAACGGTCGAGCAGCTCGTCGCGCAATTCGTGCAGACGGTCGACGCGACGTGCGCACAACGCCAGGTCACGTCCCTCGGCGGCGAACGCCCGGGCCATCCCCGCGCCCAGACCCGAACTCGCGCCGGTGATCAGGATCCGTTGTCGTGTCTTCTGGGACGTCATCTGGGACAAGTTACTCCCGCAACCTACTTCAGCAACTTCGACATCCGACGGTCGGCGAGGATCCTGCCGCCGGTCTGGCAGGTCGGGCAGTACTGGAACGACTTGTCGGCGAACGACACCTCGCGCACCGAGTCGCCGCACACCGGACACGGGAGCCCGGTGCGGCCGTGCACCCGCAACCCGGCCCGCTTCTCCCCCTTGAGCGTGGCCGCCTGCTGGCCCACCGACCGCTGCACCGCGTCGGTGAGCACCCCGATCATCGCCTCGTGCAGGGCGTCGAGTTGCGGTGCGGTCAGGCGGTTCGCGGTGGCGAACGGGGACAGCCGCGCGGTGTGCAGGATCTCGTCGCTGTAGGCGTTGCCGATTCCGGCGATGACCTTCTGATCGGTGAGCACGGTCTTGATCCGGCCGGTGCTCCTGCCCAGCAGTTCGGCGAGCGTGTCCCGGTCGACGTCGAGGGCGTCCGGCCCGAGCGCGGCGATACCGGGTACCTGCGCGGGGTCGTCGACCACCCATACGGCGAGCCGCTTCTGGGTGCCGGCCTCGGTGAGGTCGAAGCCGATCCCGGCCGGTTCGGCCCCGTCGCCGACGTGCACCCGCAGCGCGATCGGCCCCTTGCCGGGTCGCAGCGGGGTGGTGGACAACTTGTCCGACCAGCGCAACCAGCCCGCCCGGGACAGGTGGGTGACCAGATGGAGCTCTGCGCACCGCACACCGAGATACTTGCCCCAGCGGTGCACGTCGGTGACGGTCCGTCCGTGTAGTGCGGTGACGGGCGGGTCAAAGGTCTTGAGCGCCGAGAGCGCCGCCACGTCGATCCGCAGGATCCTCTGTCCGACCGCGTGCCGGCGCAGATGGTCGGCCAGCGCCTCCACCTCGGGCAGTTCGGGCATGCCGTCCAGTCTGCCGCAGGAACCGCGTCAGGTGACGCGCTTGGCGTTGCCGACCACCAGCGACAGCACCCAGCTGACGATCGACAGCACGATCGCCGCCCAGATCGCGGTCCACCAGAAGTCGTCGAGGTGCAGGCCCCACCCGGTGGTGTGCCGGGTGATCCAGGCGGTGATCCACAGCATCAGCGCGTTGACCACGATGTGGAACAGGCCCAGCGTGAGCAGGTACAGCGGGATCGACAACAGCTGCACGACGGGTTTGATGAACGCGTTGACCAGCCCGAAGATCACCGCGACGACGAAGATGATGCCGACCCGCTCCAGGGTGTCGTCACCGCCGACGAAGCTGAGCCCGGGCACGATCAGCGTCACCACCCACAACGCGAAGCCCGTCACCGCGGCCCGGAGCAGGAATGCGCCCATGACGTGATCTTGTCACGGCATCGCGCCGCACGGCTCGGATGGCACGTCGCGCGCATTGCGGGGAGGATCGGCACCGTGACTTCGTCTGAGCACCGCCGCTACGTGATCGTCGGCGCCGGCGCCATCGGCGGAACCGTCGGTGGACTGCTGGCCCGGTCCGGCGCCGATGTGGTTTTGGTGGCCCGCGGCGCCCATGCGCAGGCCCTGGCGGACCGGGGACTGACGTTGCGCACACCCGATGGCACGTTCGAGATCGGCGTCACCGCCGCCGCCGACCCCGCCGAGGTCCGCCTGACCTCCCGGGATGTGCTGGTGTTCGCGACCAAGACCCAGCACCTCGAGGATGCGCTGCACGCCTGGGTGGATCGGCCCGTTCATCACGGCGACACCGTCGTCGGTACCGCCGGGTCCACGCTGCCGGTGCTGACCGCGCTGAACGGGGTGGTCGCCGAGGAGATGGCGCTGCGGTTCTTCGCCCGGGTGTTCGGGGTGTGCGTGTGGATGCCGGCCGCGCACGTCGTCCCCGGGGAGGTGATCGTGCGGTCCTGGCCGGTCGCGGGACAGTTCCACATCTCACGGTGGCCGGCGGATCTGGCCGACGCCGAGGATGATCGGTTGCTCTCCGACATCGCGGCCACCTGGACTCCGGCCGGCCTGCTGGTTGCGCGGCCGCCGGACGTGGCGCCGTGGAAGTACCGCAAGCTGCTCGCCAACCTCGCCAATGCGGTTGTGGCGCTCACCGGTTCGGGCCGGGGCGATCCGGTGGTGATTGCGGCGGCCCAGCGGGAGGGTGAGGCGGTGCTGCGCCACGCCGGTATCGAATTCGTCCCGGCGGAGGTGGAGCGGGAGGCCCGCCGCCACGGCCCGCGGGACCGAGACGTCGCCGACGCCGGTGACGTCGTCGCGAACTCCACCTGGCAGTCGTTGGCACGCAACAGTGGGAGTGTGGAAACCGATTACCTCAACGGGGAGATCGTCCGCATCGCACATCGTCACGGGATGACCGCGCCGGTCAACGCGGGGCTGGCGCGGCTGGCCCGGGCCGCCGCACGGGACGGGCACCCGCCCGGGCGGTACTCGGGCGGCGAACTCGCCGAGGCACTGGGACTGGTCGGCGAGGCGCTGGGGGCCGACGTGATGGTGGAGGGACGATGACGGACCGGGACAGGGTGTTGATCTCCGCCGGGGAGGTGGCGCGCCTGCTCGACTCCGGCCGGCCGGTCACCCTGCTCGACGTGCGCTGGGAGCTGACCCGCCCGGACGGCCGGGCGGCCTACGAGCAGGGACATCTGCCCGGCGCGGTGTATGTCTCCCTCGAGGACGAGCTGTCCGATCACCGGGTGCCCGGCCGCGGCAGGCACCCCCTGCCGTCCGGGCCGGATCTGCAGGCCGCGGCACGCCGCTGGGGTGTGCGCGCCGGGGTTCCGGTGGTGGTCTATGACGACTGGAACGGCGCCGGATCGGCGCGGGCGTGGTGGGTGCTGACCGCCGCGGGTATCGACGACGTCCGCATCCTCGACGGTGGCCTGTCCGCATGGACCGGGGAATTGCACACCGGCCCAGTCGATCCCGAGCCCGGTGAGGTGACCGTCCGGTACCACGATCTGTACTCCGGCGCCCGCCGGACCGTCACCGCCGACCGGGTGTCCGAGGTCGCGGTGCTGCTCGATGCGCGTGCGCCCGAACGGTTCCGGGGCGAGCGGGAACCGGTCGACCCGGTGGCCGGTCACATCCCCGGGGCGGTCAATCTGCCGAGCACCAGCCTGCTGGCCGGGGGCCGCTTCCGCGACCACGACGAACTGCGACACCTGGTGCGGGACTTGGCGATCGACACCGAGACCGACGTCGCGGCGTACTGTGGCTCCGGGGTGACCGCCGCGGTCGTGGTGGCGGCGCTGGCGAGCATCGGGGTGGACGCGGCGTTGTTCCCGGGTTCGTGGTCCCAGTGGTGTTCGGAACCCGGTCGGCCGGTCGAGGTCGGCGCCGGTCAGGGCCGCAGCAGATAGGTGTCCATGATCCAGCCGTGCCGGGCGCGGGCCTCGGCGCGTACGGTTTCGATGCGCTTCCCCACCGCGCCCACGGTGCCGGCGAGCAGGAGCTCGTCCGGGGTCCCGAGGTAGGCGCCCCACCAGATCCGGGTCTGCGGCGGGCAGGTGAGGAACGAGCATTCACCGTCGAGCATCACCACGGCCGCACCGGTCAGCCCGTGCTCACGCAGCCGGCGTCCGGTGGTGATGAGCACCGGCTCGCCGACGTCGTTGAGCGGAATGCGGTGCCGGGCGGTCAGCGCCTGGATGGCGGTGATGCCGGGGATGACGTCGTAGCTGATCTCGACGTGTTCGGCGACCCGGTCCAGGATGCGCAGCGTGCTGTCGTACAGCGACGGGTCACCCCAGGCGAGAAAGGCGCCGACCCCGTCCGGCCCGAGCTCGGTGGCGATGGCGTCGGCCCAGATCCGCGCGCGGGCGGCGTGCCAGTCGGAGACGGCCTGCCGGTAGTCGCCGTCGCGGGCCCGGGGCGGGTCGGGCAACTCCACGAACCGGTAGCCCGGCCGCTCGATGAACCGTTCACAGATCTGCCGCCGCAGGACCACCAGGTCGTCCTTGGCCTCACCCTTGTCCATGGCGAAGAACACGTCGGTGTCGTTGAGCGCCGCGACGGCCTGCGCGGTGACATAGTCGGGGTCACCGGCGCCGATCCCGATGACATGGATGTGTCGAGGCACGCACGCGAGTATGCCGGGTCGGGTCACCGCTCACGGCCGCGGCGGCGGCGTAACCGTCCGTGCGGCGCTCTCTCGCCGACACCTTCACGGTCGACGCGGTGATCAGTTCGGTTCGTCGTGGGTGACGGCCCGATACCCTTTCGCCCCGGCGCGGTCGACCGCGGCGCGGACCAGGCCGAAGATCAGCCCCTGCACGGCGGCGGCCATCAGCGCCTCGGTGCCGGAGCGGGACAGGTCCTTGGGTTCCGGCGGCTCCTCACCGGACCGGCTGAGCCGCTGCCACACCTGGTTGAACACCCATCCGGCGATGAGTCCGCCCGCCACGCTGATGGCGATGGACAGGGGCTTGTACAGCATCTTGGAGACCGCGCTCATGGAGCCGAACGTTCCCGGGGCACCGATTCCCCAAACGCCCACTAGAACACGTTCTAGTATCGGGGGCATGCGGTTCACCTATGCCGAAGCGATGACCGACCCGTCCTACTACATCCCGCTGGCGCAGGCCGCCGAAGCGGCCGGATATCACGCCATGACGATCCCGGACAGCGTCGCCTACCCGTTCGAGTCCGACTCGAAGTATCCGTACACCCCCGACGGCGACCGCGAGTTCCTCGACGGGAAGGCGTTCATCGAGTCGTTCGTGCTCGCGTCGGCGCTGTGTGCCGCCACCACCACGTTGCGGTTCAACTTCTTCGTCCTCAAGCTGCCGATCCGCCCGCCGGCGCTGGTCGCCAAGCAGGCGGGCTCGCTGGCGGCGATGTTCGACAACCGGCTCGGCCTGGGTGTGGGCACCAGCCCGTGGCCGGAGGACTACGAGGTCATGGGGGTTCCGTACGCCAAGCGCGGTAAACGCATGGACGAGTGCATCGACATCATCCGCGGGCTGACCACCGGCGACTACTTCGAGTACCACGGCGAGTTCTACGACATCCCGAAGACCAAGATGACCCCCGCGCCGAGCAAGCCGATCCCGATCCTGATCGGGGGGCACGCCGATGCGGCGCTGCGCCGGGCCGCCCGCAACGACGGCTGGATGCACGGCGGCGGCGACGGTGAGGAACTCGACCATCTTCTGGCCAAGCTCAAGCGGTTTCGGGAGGAGGCCGGCGCCACCGGACCGTTCGAGATCCACGTCATCTCGATGGACGCCTACACCGTCGACGGCATCAAGCGATTGCAGGACAAGGGCGTCACCGATGTGATCGTCGGGTTCCGGGTGCCCTACATCAAGGGTCCGGACACCGAACCGCTGGCCGACAAGATCCGCAATCTGGAGATGTTCGCCGAGAACGTCATCGCCAAACTCTGACGCCGAACTCTGACGCGGTCACGGGCGGGGTTACCACCGCACCGGCCGGGGTAACCGGGGTCGGATGGCCGCCGTCGACCCGCTGCGGGTCTCCTCCGAAACCGCGGACGACGCGACAACGCTCCGCCTCAGCGGCCGCCTCGACGCCAGCTCCTACCGGCGGGCCCGCGACTGCATCGTGACCGCTGCGCTGGCGGAGGTCCGTGCGGTGATCGTCGACGTCGACGGGCTCGACGTGCCGGACGAATCGGCCTGGGCGGTGTTCGCCAGCGCGTACTGGCACATCACCCGCTGGCCGGAGGTGCCGATCCTGTTGGTGTGCGGCGCGCAGCCCGGCCGCCGGGCCCTGGCCCGCAACGGCGTGAGCCGGTTCGTGCCGGTGTACGCCAGCCACGACGCCGCACAGCGGGCGCTCGCGACCGCGCCGCCGGGACTGCGGAGGCGGGTCCGCGCCCAGTTGCCGGCCGGGACCGCGAGCCTGCCGCGCGCCCGCAGGCTGGTGGCCGACGTGCTGGCGCGCTGGTCGCAGGAGGAGCTGATCGGGGTGGCCAAGGTGGTGATCACCACCTTCGTCGAGAACGTGCTCGTCCATACCGACAGCGCGCCGGGGGTGCGGCTGGAGACCGACGGGCAGACGGTCACCGTCGCGGTCGAGGACGACGATCCGGCTCCCCCGACGTTGCGCGAGGACCGGGAGGCCGCGGCCGCACCGGCCGGGCTGCACACCGTCGCGAGGCTGGTGCGAGCCTGGGGCACCGCACCGTCACCGGCGGGCAAGACGGTGTGGGCGGTGCTCGGCCCGGAGAATCGGATCTGACTGCCGCCCGGGTGGCGCCGGGGCATGACCCCGGGCACGGGCCCCCGCGCATGGCCGGTGACCGGCAATGATGAGATGACGGCATGGGTGTTCTGGATAAGTTCCGTCTGGACGACAAGGTCGTCATCGTCACCGGCGCATCGAGCGGGCTGGGCGTCGCGTTCGCGCGGGCGTGCGCCGAGGCCGGCGCGGACGTGGTGCTCGCCGCCCGCCGCGTGGAGCGGTTGCAGCAGACCGCCGAGCAGGTCCGCGCGACCGGGCGGCGCGCGTTGACGGTGGCCACCGACGTCGTGGACCCGCAGCAGTGCCAGGAGATGGTGGACGCCGCGATGACCGAGTTCGGCCGGGTCGACGTGCTGGTCAACAACGCCGGGGTGGGCACCGCGGTGCCGGCCACCCGGGAGACCCCGGAGGAGTTCCGCACCGTCATCGACATCAACCTGAACGGCTCCTACTGGGCGGCGCAGGCCTGCGGCCGGGTGATGCGGCCGGGCAGCTCGATCGTCAACATCTCCAGCATCCTCGGCATCACCACCGCGAGCCTGCCGCAGGCGGCCTACAGCGCCAGCAAGGCCGGTGTCATCGGGCTGACCCGGGACCTCGCCCAGCAGTGGACGCCGCGGAAAGGCATCCGCGTCAACGCCATCGCGCCGGGCTTCTTCAAGTCCGAGATGACCGACCAGTACAAGCCCGGCTATCTGGACAGCCAGATGCCGCGGGTGCTGATGGGCCGCACCGGAGACCCCGAGGAGCTGGCCGCGACGCTGGTGTGGCTGGTCTCCGACGCCGGTGGATATGTCACCGGGCAGACCATCGTCGTCGACGGCGGGATCACCATCACCTGACGGGCGGTCAGCCGCGGTACCCGGCGACCCGCTCGGCGAACTGGTCGAGCATTCTGAGCGACTCGTCGCGCGGTCTGGTCGGCAGCAACAGATTGGCCTGCTGATAGCCGAGCTCTTCGAGGACCTCCCAGTAGCCGGGGTCGACCGGGGTGCCGAACGTCGTCAACAGCACGTCGTGTCCCGCGCCGTCGCGGATCTGCTGGACGCGCCTCTTGAGCATCTCCGGCGGGTGCGGGTTGGACATCCAGCCGGCGCCGTGCCGGATGATGCGCCTGACCGTGGCGTCGGAGTTGCCGCCGACGACGATCGGCGGATGCGGCTTCTGCACGGGTTTCGGCCGCAGGTACGACGGACCGAAATCGACGAAACGGCCGTGATATTCGGCGGGTTCGTCCGTCCACAGGGCCTTGACGGCCTCGATGCGTTCGTCGAGCAGGGCGCCCCGGGTCCTCGGGTCGGTGCCGTGGTGGCGCATCTCCTCGAGGTTCCAGCCGGCGCCGACCCCGAACACGAAACGCCCGTCGGAGATGAGGTCGATGCTGGCGGCCTCCTTGGCGGTGATGATGGGATCACGCTGGATCAGCAGCGCGATCCCGGTGATCAACTGGATCCGCGACGTCACGGCGGCGGCCGCGGCGAGCGTGACGAACGGGTCGAGCGTGCGGTAGTAGACGCTGGGCAACTCACCGCCTTCGGGATACGGCGATTCGCGGCTGGCCGGAATGTGGGTGTGCTCGGCGACGGTGAGCGCGTCGAAACCGCGTTCTTCGATCGCCGTGGCCAGCGACACCGGGTCGATGGTGTCGTCGTTGACGAAGGTCGAGATCCCGAATCTCATCTGGCTGCCTCCTCGTTCCCGACGCGTGGTCCGAACAATGCGCACCAACCGGCTTATTCCCGGCGCCGGGGTGGTTCATGCCGGCGCGTCTAGGCTGTGCCCGGTGACCGTCACCCTCGACGAACTGTGGGCCGCCGATCCGGCCGACGCGTGGCGGCGGGCCGGGTTCCGTGTCGACGCCGACGGCGTCTGCCGCGTCGGCACGGTGGCCGTCCGGCTGCTGGGCCGCGATCGGGGCCGGGGAATGGTCGGCTGGTCGCTTCGGGGTCTGCCGGCGGGGGTTCCGGGGGATCTGGACGGCATCCCGACGTCGCGCGCCGGGATGCACCGAGCCGAGACGAGTCGGGCCGAGCACCCCAACGGGGTGACCGGGATCGATCACGTCGTGCTGATGTCGCCGCATCTGCAGCGGACCCAGGCCGCGCTGGCCGCGGTGGGTCTGGACCCGCGCCGCACCCGCGACGCCGCGCTCGGCGGAGCACCGGTCCGGCAGGTGTTCTACCGCGTCGGCGAGGTGATTCTCGAGGTCGTCGGGGCGCCGGACACGTCGGGCGACGGCCCGTCGACGCTGTGGGGCATCACCTACACCGTCGTCGACATCGATGCGACCGCAGCGTTCTTCGGCAAACACACCGCACCGGTCAAGGACGCGGTTCAGCCGGGACGCCGCATCACCACCGTGCGCAACCGCGAATTGGGGATGTCGGTCCGAACGGCGATGATCTCGACCCCCTATCCTCTGGGCCCATGAGCGCGTTCGACGAGGCCCCCGTCATCATCCACACCGACGGCGGCTGCCGGCCCAATCCGGGCCCCGGCGGCTGGGGCGCGGTGCTGCGCCAGGGCCGCCACGTCCGCGAGATCTTCGGCGGTGACGCCGGCGTGACGAGCAACAACCGGATGGAACTGACCGCGCCGATCATGGCGCTGGAGGCGCTCACCCGGCCGGCCGTCGTGCATCTGCACACCGACAGCACCTACGTGCGCAACGGCATCACCACATGGGTGCACGGCTGGGAACGCAACGGCTGGATGACCGCCGCCCGCCAACCCGTGAAGAACGTCGACCTGTGGCAACGGCTTCAGGCCGCCTGCGCCCGGCACCGCGTGGAGTGGTTCTGGGTGAAGGGTCACTCCGGGGTGGCCGACAACGAACTGGCCGACCAGCTGGCGGCCAGGGGTTTGCGCCAGGCGCTCGAGGCGGCCGCCCCGCTCACCTGACCGGTCCCGCTTCCCCCTCCCCGCCCGAAAGAGCAGTGGTAAGCCCTACTGGAATCGTTTACAGTATGGCGCGAGCCGATGGGTGGCAACCGTTCTCGCCCGGCCCGCTGTGAGGGGGATCCGTAACGTCAGACCCAGCGAGAGACCCGGCGCGCGCCCGGCGCGTCGTGCACGTCGGCACCGGTCACACCGGCAGCGTGGCACTGCGGGCGATCATCGACGATCCGGCGTTACAGCTCGTGGGGGTGAAGGTGTCCACGCCGGAGAAGGTCGGCATGGACGCCGGCCGACTGTGCGGCCGCCCCGACATCGGCGTGGCGGCCACCGGAGATGTGGACGCCGTGCTGGCCGCCGAACCCGACTGCATCGCCTACTGCGCGACGGCCGTCCGCCGTGAGGATGAGGTGATCGCCGACATCGTCGGTTACCTGGCGGCCGGCATCAACGTGGTCACGATCTCGGCGATTCCCATGGTGCATCCGAAGGCCGCTCCCCCGGCCTGGCGGGAACCCATCGAGAAGGCCGCGCAGCGCGGCGGCGCCACCTTCTACGCGACCGGTTGCGAGCCCGGTTTCGTCAGCCTGAACCTGCCGACGGCGCTGCTGACCGGCGCCGGTGTGGTCGACTCCTACCGCATGGACGAGTACGCGCTGGATCTGGACCTCGCCTACCCGATCTGGGACGTGCTGCACGAGTCCATGGGCTTCGGCAAACCCGACGGACATGTGCCGGTGCGCATCGCGGCCGGAAAGGTCAACGACGACTGGGAACCGGTGGTGCGCTACATCGCCGACATCCTGGCGGTCGACGTCGACCGGGTCGCGCTGGACTGGGAGACGATCCTGGCTCCGCGCGATCTCGACACCGCGCTCGGGGTGATCCCGGCCGGCACGATCTGCGGACACCGCTGGCGGCTCGCCGCCGTGCACGACGACCGGCCGGTCGCGGCCGTGCAGTACTTCGCGACGGTCACCTCGACGCCGTGGCCCGACACCTGGCCCCGCCCGGTACAACCCGGCGGCGGCATGGTGTTCCGCATCGAGGGCAACCCCAACATGACACTCGACCTCCGGCTGGAACCGGGTCGGGACGACTCCATCAACCCGGGGGTGGCGGCGACGGCGATGGCGGCCGTCAATGCGATACCGGCGGTCGTCGACGCCCCGCCCGGCCTGCTGGACACACCCCTGGCGGGCCCGGCGATCGTGTCACGGCAGGTTCGGCGCTGATGGGCGAGTTGTATTACCACCCATACGACTTCGACATCGACGACGATCCGTACCGGGTGTGGCGGCGGATGACCGGTTCGTCATTCCCACCTCACCTCATCGGGTGACTTGTCCGGACGCAGCCCGCGCCAACTGGGTTGGCGCAGCCGGTTGTCGGCGGTGCGCTCGCTGTAGCGCACCTCGCCGACCAGCTCCGGCCGCACGTACGTCACCCCTTTGGCGTCGGGGCGCGGCAACGGGTCGACGAACGGACTCTCGTCGGTCTCCAGCGGTGCGAGCAACTGCTTGAGCTCGGCCAGTTGCTTGTCGGTGAATCCGGTACCGACCCTGCCGACGAACTGCAGTCCTCCTTCGGTGGGGATGCCCAGCACCAGCGCGCCGATGCCGCTGGACCGGCCGCCCTCGCCCTTGCGCCAGCCGCCGATCACCACCTCCTGCATGTTCCAGATCTTGTCCTTGATCCACGCTTTCGAGCGCCGGCCCGGCTGATAGATCGAGTCGTGCCGCTTGGCCACCACGCCTTCGAAGCCGCGTTCCCGCGCGTACTCCAGCGCCTCGGCTCCGGTGTCGCCGGGTAACAGGTCCGGCACGATCAGACCGTCCTTCTCGGCCAACGCGAGCAGGACCCTGCGGCGGTCGGAATGCTTGGCGCGCAACAAGGAGCGGCCGTCCAGCCACAGGATGTCGAATGCCCAGAACTCGATGTGGGTGGCGCGGGCCCGGTTCTGCATCTCACCGAAGCTCGGCACCCCGGACCCGTCGAGCGCCACCACCTCCCCGTCGAGCACCACCTGGTGGTCGGCCAGATCGGCGGCCATCGCCTGCAGCGTCGGGAACTCCTTGGTGACATCGCGTCCGCTGCGCGACCGCAGGCACAGCTTGCCGTGGTCGATGTGGACCAGCAGCCGGTAGCCGTCCCATTTGCCTTCGAAGGCATGCGTCTCGGCGGAGAGGCGCGCCACCGAGCCGTGGGTGGCCAGCATCGGTGTGAAGTCCTCGGGCCGTATCTCGGTGCGCGGCTTCTGATCCTTCATCTTGTGCGCCAACCAGTTCTTGCCGTCGGTCTGGATGAGCGCGTAACGTCCGGAGATCTTCTCGCCGTGCAGGGTGATGATGACCTCGCCGCCCTCGGCGTCCTCGTCCGGGCCGACGTCGTTGAACTTCTCGACCTCGTAGGTGCCGGTGTCCCAGGTCAGCATCTTGCCGCCGCCGTACTCGCCTTTGGGGATCTCGCCGTGGAAGGTCAGATATTCCAGCGGATGGTCCTCGGTGTGCACGGCCAGGTGGTTGACCGACGGGTCGTCGGGCAGATTCTTCGGGATCGCCCAGCTCACCAGCACCCCGTCGCGTTCCAGCCGCAGGTCGTAGTGCAGCCGTCGCGCGTGGTGCTCCTGGATCACGAAGCGGTTGTCGTCTCCCGTCGCGGCAACGGTTTTCGGGACGGGTTCGGGTGTTCTGGCCGGATCCCGCATGCTGCGATAGGTGCTGAGCCGATCGGCGACCGGGGCGTCGGCGTCCATCGGGGCCAGCAGGTCGCCGAGCCGGTCGACCCGGTCCAGCACCTCGGTGAAGGTCAGGTGCCGCAGGTCGGGGTCGTCGATCTCGTCCCAGGTGCGGGGCGCGGCGACGGTCGGATGCTCGCGGCCGCGTAGCGAATACGGGGCGATGGTGGTCTTGGCGGCGTTGTTCTGACTCCAGTCCAGGAACACCTTGCCGGTGCGCACGCTTTTGGTCATCGTCGCGGTGACCAGCGTGGGCATGGCCTTCTCCAACTGCAGGGCGACCCGTTTGGCCAGCACCGACGCACCCTGCGAACTGATCGGCTCGTCCAGTGGCACATACAGGTGCAGGCCCTTGCTGCCGCTGGTCAGCGGGAAGGTGTCGAGGCCGATGTCGGTGATCAGATCGCGCACCTCGTGGGCCACCCGGCACAGTTCGCGCATCGTGACCCCCTCGCCCGGGTCGAGGTCGAACACGATGCGGGTGGCCGGCCCCATCGTCAACTTCCCGTCGCGCCCGCTGCGCCCACCCGCCACGAACCGCCACTGCGGGACATGCACCTCCAGCGCGGCCTGCTGGGCGATCCAGGCCAGCCCCTCGCGGGTGTCGATGATCGGATAGGTGGTGGTCCGGGATTTGTGGGTGATGGTGCCGCGGGCCAGCCAGTCCGGCGCCGACGAGGCGAGCTGCTTCTCGAAGAACGACGCCTCGTGCACGCCGTTGGGCCAGCGCTTGCGGGTGACCGGGCGACCGGCGATGTGCGGCAGCATCGCGTCGGCGATCTCGATGTAGTACTCGAACACCTCGGCCTTGGTGGTGCCCGAGGCCGGGTAGAGCACCTTGTCGGGGTTGGTGAGTTTCACCCGCTCATAGCGCTCCATCACCTCACCGTATTACCCGTTGTCGCGTGGATCCACGACTCGTGCGCACCGCCGTCGGCTGATCGACTTCTGCACCAGGGTCACGATTTCGCCCGGACCACAGCCCCTGTGCAGAACTCGATGAGCGCCGGTTTCGTGTGCATCGGGGCGCGCCCACGGTAGCGTCAGCGCCATGACCGCACGGGCGTTGGTGATCGGTGAAGCGCTGATCGACGTCGTCGAGCGGGACGGCCGGGTGCTCGGTGAGCATGTCGGCGGCAGCCCGCTCAACGTGGCCGTCGGCCTGGCCCGATTGGGTCGCGACGTCGACTTCCTCACCCACATCGCGGACGACGCGCGGGGCCGTCGCATCGCCGATCACCTCGCCGACTCCGGTGTTCAGCTGGTGCCCGGAAGCCGCACCGCCAAGCGCACCCCCACCGCGGTGGCCAGGCTGGACGCGACCGGCGCGGCCGACTACACCTTCGACATCGATTGGCAGCTGTCCGGAACTCCGGAGGTCGCCCCGCCGGTGGTGGCGCACACCGGGTCGATCGCCGCGGTGCTCGAACCGGGCTGCCGGGCGGCCGCGGCGTTGATCGACACCTATCACGTGTCGGCCACCACCACCTTCGACCCGAACGTGCGGCCGGCACTGATCACCGACGACACCGGCGCGCGCGCCCGGATCGACCGCTTCATCGAACGCTGTGACGTGGTGAAGGCCAGTGACGAGGATCTGCAGTGGCTGGAACCCGGCCGCTCCCCCGAGCAGGTGGCGCAGACCTGGCTGCGGATGGGGCCGTCGCTCGTCGCGGTGACGATGGGTGACCGCGGCGCGTACGCGGTGTGCGCGGCCGGCGAGGTGCGGGTGCCGGCCCGACCGGTCGAGGTGGTCGACACCGTCGGCGCCGGGGACGCGTTCATGGCCGGACTGATCGACGCGCTGTGGTCGTTGCAGCTGCTCGGCGCCGAACGGCGGCGTCAGCTGGCCGGTATCGCCGTCGAGGCGCTGCAGCGGGTGGTGGAGACCGCGGCGCTGTCGTCGGCTCTGACGGTGGCGCGGGCCGGAGCCGACCTTCCCGACCGGGCGACCCGCGACGCGGCGGCTGCGGCGACGGAACGTGAAACGGGTACATACTGAACCATGCGCTCCATTTGGAAGGGTTCGATCGCCTTCGGCCTGGTGAACGTGCCGGTCAAGGTCTACAGCGCGACTCAGGACCACGACGTCAAGTTCCACCAGGTGCATGCGAAGGACAATGGGCGCATCCGCTACAAGCGGGTCTGCGAGGTGTGTGGCGAGGTGGTCGAGTACCGCGACATCGCCCGCGCATACGAATCCGACGACGGGCAGATGGTCGTCATCACCGACGAGGACCTCGCGACCCTGCCCGAGGAGCGCAGCCGCGAGATCGAGGTGGTCGAGTTCGTGCCGGCCGAACAACTCGATCCGATGATGTACGACCGTAGCTACTTCCTGGAGCCGGACTCGAAATCGTCGAAGTCCTATGTGCTGCTGGCGAAGACGCTGGCGCAGACCGACCGGATCGCGATCGTGCATTTCTCGTTGCGCAACAAGACGCGGCTGGGGGCGTTGCGGGTCAAGGACTTCAGCAAACGCGACGTGATGATGATCCACACGCTGCTGTGGCCCGACGAGATCCGTGATCCCGATTTCCCGGTGCTGGACAAGGAAGTCGAGATCAAACCGGCGGAATTGAAGATGGCGGCCCAGGTGGTCGACTCGATGACCGACGACTTCCGCCCCGATCAGTACCGCGACACCTATCAGGAACAACTGCAAGAGTTGGTCCAGGCCAAACTCGAAGGCGGCGAGGCGTTCACCACCGAGGAGCAACCGACCGAACTCGACGAGACCGAGGACGTCTCGGATCTGCTCGCCAAACTCGAGGCGAGCGTGAAGGCACGTCGTTCCGGCGGGTCCTCCAAGTCCTCCGACGCGGATGACGGCGACAAGCCGAAGAAGTCCCCGGCCAAGAAGGCAGCCAAGAAGGCGCCCGCCAAGAAGGCAGCCAGGAAGGCGTCGGCGAAGAAGACCGCGTCGAAGAAATAGGGGTCGAAGAAATAGGGGTCGAAGAAATAGGGCGTGTGCCGTGCTGGTCGAGAACATCGCGCTGATCGCCTTCCCGGTGGTCGGGTCGGTGACGCTGGCGGTCAGCTACATCTGGTGTCGCCGCAGGATCGACCACTGGAACAACCCGTACGCCGAGCCAATCATGCACGTCATCCAGGGCATCGCAGCGCCGGTTCCACGGCGGCCGAGGCGTCGCAGACGGGTCAGGCGGGTCCGGTGGCGCCGAAGGTGAACTCGTGCGCGAGATCTTCGCGGCGATTCTTCGCGCATGACAGCGTGATTTCTCGAACACGAGCTCACGTTCGAGGTGCTGTCAGGCCACCTCCCCCGCCCACTAGAACGTGTTCCAGAAATCGGACCACGGCGGGCGGCGAGCCTTGTTACGGTGGCCCCTGCCTAGAAAGAGAGGATCACGTGATTCTGGACAGATTCCGGCTCGATGATCGGGTCGCAGTGGTCACCGGCGCGGGCCGCGGACTGGGCGCCGCGATGGCCGTCGCCTTCGCCGAAGCAGGCGCGGACGTGCTGATCTCGGCCCGCACCCAGGCGCAACTCGAGGAGGTCGCGGCGCAGATCGCCGCCACCGGCCGCCGCGCCCACGTCGTCGCCGCCGATCTCGCCCACCCGGAGGCCACCGCCGAGCTGGCCGGCGCGGCGGTCGAGGCGTTCGGGAAACTAGACATCGTCGTCAACAACGTCGGCGGTACGATGCCCGGTCCCCTGCTGAACACCTCCGCGAAGGAGATGCGCGACGCGTTCACCTTCAACGTCGGCACCGCGCACGCGCTGACGACCGCCGCGGTCCCGCTGATGCTGAAGCATTCCGGCGGAGGCAGCATCATCAACATCACCTCGACGATGGGCCGGCTGGCCGGCCGTGGGTTCGCCGCCTACGGCACCGCCAAGGCGGCGCTGGCGCACTACACCCGGCTCGCCGCGCTGGACCTGGCACCGCGGATCCGGGTCAACGCCATCGCCCCCGGATCGATCCTCACCTCGGCGCTCGACGTGGTCGCCTCGAACGACGAGTTGCGCACCCCGATGGAGCAGGCCACCCCGCTGCGCCGGCTCGGCGAACCCGCCGACATCGCCGCGGCCGCGGTGTATCTCGCCTCCCCCGCCGGCAGCTACCTGACCGGAAAGGTGCTCGAGGTCGACGGCGGCCTCACCCGCCCCAACCTCGACATGCCGATCCCCGATCTGTGAGGAGTTCCGCCGTGACCATACGAACCGCTGTCGTCGGCACCGGGAACGTCGGCCGCCACGCACTGGCGCAGGTCATCGCGGACCCGCGGTTCGACCTGACCGCGGTGTGGGTCTCCTCCGCCGCCAAGGCCGGGCTGGACGCCGGTGAGCTTGCCGGGCTTGATGTCTCGACGGGAATCCGGGCCACCACGGATCTGGACGAGCTGCTGGCAACCGGGCCCGAGTGCGTCGTCTACACCGCGATGGCCGACAACCGGCTCAACGAGGCACTCGACGACTACCGGCGCATCCTGGCCGCCGGCAGCAACGTCGTCGGCAGCAGCGCGGTGTTCCTGCAGCACCCGTGGCAGGTGTTGCCGGCCGAACTCATCGCCCCGATCGAGGAGGCCGCCACGGCCGGGAACGCCAGCCTGTACGTCAACGGCATCGACCCCGGCTTCGCCAATGATCAACTGCCGCTTGCTCTTGCCGGCGCCTGCCAGCACATCGAACAGATCCGGTGCCTGGAGATCGTCGACTACGCCACCTACGACAGCGCCACCGTTCTGTTCGACGTGATGGGATTCGGTAAGCCGCTCGACGAGATCCCGCTGCTGCTGCAACCCGGTGTGCTGACCATGGCGTGGGGTTCGGTGGTGCGCCAGCTCGCCGCCGGCCTGGGCATCGAGCTCGACGAGGTGCGCGAACAGTATGTGCGCGAACCCGCACCCGAGGATTTCGACATCGCCGCCGGCCACATCCCGCAGGGCAGCGCCGCGGCCCTGCGATTCGAGGTGCAGGGCATGGTCGACGGCCATCCCGCGGTGGTCCTCGAGCACGTCACCCGATTGCGCGACGATCTGCGCCCGGACTGGCCACAGCCCGCCCAGCCCGGCGGCTCCTACCGCGTCGAGGTCACCGGGGAACCGTGTTACACCCTGGACCTGCGCCTGAGCAGTCCCCACGGCGACCACAACCATGCCGGGCTGGTGGCCACCGCGGCCCGGGTGGTCAACGCGATTCCCCCGGTGGTCGCTGCGCCGGCCGGTATCCGGACCACTTTGGACTTACCATGGGTCAGCGGGACAGGCCGATACCTGCCCCCTGACCGGCCGGAAGGGACAATCCGATGAAGGCATACCTGACTGCGCTGGGCGCCGCGATCCTCGGCGGTGCCGTGTCCGCGGCGATCGCCGCTGCGCCGACCGCGGTCGCCGAACCCAACAACCCGCTGCTGCCGCAGTGCGAGGTGACCGGCGGCAGCTCCGTCACCGGCGGGCAGACCACCGAGTGCGCGTCCCCGGGCAACGTTCAGATCGATTCGACGCCACCCGATTACGGCTACGGGATGTTCCCGTGGGACGAGGTGTTCTGGACGCTCTAGATCGGCGTCGGCCGACACCGCGCGGTGTCGCATGAGCCGCTTTACGAGGCGATCCTGTTGGCTCACCGCGGCATTGGGGAGCATCGTCGCCGCGGCGCTGGTCGGTGCTCCGACCGCGCCGGCCAAGCCGCAGTGCACCGACCTCACCCCGACGACGACCATGTGCCGAACCCCGGGCCACGTCCGGATCAGCACCTCCTCTCCGGCGCGGCCGTCCGGACCTCAGTACGGCTGGCCGCTCGGCGGGGTGGTGATCGGCTTCTTGTGACGGAGCGCGGCTGATGGGTGTCCGGCACGCCTACTTCGCGTACGGGTCCAACCTGTGCGTACAGCAGATGGCGCGGCGGTGTCCGGGCGCCTGCGATCCGCGGCCGGCTGTGCTGCCCGACCACGACTGGCTGATCAACCAGCGCGGGGTCGCCACCGTCGAACCCTCCACCGGCGCTCGGGTGCACGGCGTGCTGTGGCATGTGACCGACACCGACCTGGCCACCCTGGACAGCGCCGAAGGGGTGCCGGTGCGCTACCGCCGCGACCGGCTCACCGTGCAGCTCGGCGACGGGGGCGCCGAGGCGTGGGTGTACATCGACCACCGCGTGGAGCCCGGTCCGCCGCGGCCCGGATATCTGGAACGCATCATCGACGGTGCGCTGCACCACGGGCTGCCGCAGCGCTGGATCGGGTTTTTGCAGCGGTGGGATCCGGCGCACTGGCCGCGGCGGGACGTCGTGACGGATCGGCCGGCACCGCGGATGCTGGCCGAGCTGCTCGCCGAGCCGGGCGTCGTGGAGGATGCCACGCTGCGGTCCCGGTTCGGGTTCATGGCCATCCACGGGGGCGGGCTGGAGCAGATGACCGATGTGATCGCGACCCTCGCCGCCGACGCGGCCGACGCCTCGGTCTATACCGTGCGGCATCCGGACCGCTATCCGCACCACCTGCCGTCGGCGCGCTACGACCCGGCGGACTCGCCGAGGCTCGCGGAGTTCCTCGACCATGTCGACGTCGGGGTGTCGCTGCACGGGTACGGACGCATCGGACGCAGCACCGAGCTGCTGGTGGGAGGGCGAAACCGCTCGCTGGCAGTACATCTGGCCCGGAACGTGCGGATTCCGGGGTACCGGCTGGTCACCGATCTGGCGGCGATCCCGCGCGAGCTGCGCGGGCAGCACCCGGACAACCCGGTGAACCGACCGGCCCGTGGCGGGGCGCAGCTCGAGCTGTCCGCGCGGGTCCGGGGCATCAGCCCACGCAGCCCGCTGCCCGGCGACGACGGACTGACCGCCCCGGCGTGGGAGTTGATCGAGGGACTGGTCGCCGCGGCGCGCTCCTGGCCGCTGCCGGCGTAGACGCCCGCCGTGTCGCGTGCGCCGCTTTCCACAAGGAACACCAGGAACACGTGAGAAAAATGATCCGGCCCGCCGGGTTCACACGACGGGCCGGATCTCGCGATGGCTCCCCTGGGTATCGGACGCCGAAGTTCGAGCCCTGGTTGACGTCTGCGGCAGACTGATGCCCGTTGCGCGGCATCGCCAAACCTCAAGAACAGATCTTGGTACATCCGATCGCGGATTTGGCCGGATTGCCCGGTTTGACGTCTGTCGAGACCTCCCCGCAGCGGGCCGGGTGGCGACGGCGGTACGCTGTGGCCGGTTCGGCGTTCACGCCGCGGCGGGCCCCCGTAGCTCAGGGGATAGAGCACGGCTCTCCTAAAGCCGGTGTCGCAGGTTCGAATCCTGCCGGGGGCGCCACCCAGATGCCCTGCCTCGGCTGATATCGCCGCCACGCGTCCCAAATAGTGGGACATTTCGAAGTTTTTCCTGGGACGACGCGCCGAGCGGTGAAAGTTCACTGAGCCAATTCCCGCGACGGGACGACCACCGACGTTTCCATGAGGTCAAACCGGATCCATTTGCCTCGAGCGGCGTAGGGCCGCTCAGCGAGCCGGAAACCTGTTTGTCTTCGGCAATATCTTCGAGCAAGGTTCTGTTCGTCAGGGTCGGGGGCTTATTACTGGAGGTGGGTGTGATGCGTTCCAAACTCGTCAAGCTCGCGGCCACCGGCGCGGGCGCCGCGGTGGTGTCGCTGGGCGTCGGGCTGGCTGGTGCCGCATCGGCCTCGGCTGCTCCCGCGGTGTGCGTGAGCGGTCCCTACGGACTCGCCCACGCCTGTGTGGAGCATCCGGGCTGGGTCAAGCCATGGCACCCGGGGCCGCCGCCCAAGCACTGGAAGCACGCCAAGCATCATCATCACAAGCACTGGCACTGAGCCGGTGTGGAGACGCCGCGCGGGTCATCGACCCGCGCGGCGTTTGTTTTCCACCCGAATCCACCTTCGCATCGCACCCGGATCGCGACCGGATCGCGACCGGATCGCGCCCCATAGGGCGGGAACTCGCACGGACGAAAATTTGCCCGAAGTTCTTAGCACTCCCTACCAGAGAGTGCTAATATCACAGTGCACAGTGGTTGAGCCGCCCGCCAGGGTGGCGGGCCTGGGATCGCAGGAGGTGATTGCTGTGCTTCGATTCGATCCGTTCTCCGATCTCGATGAATGGGCCCGCAGCATGCTGAGCACCCAGGTCGGTTCGAATCGCGCTCCGCGGTTCATGCCGATGGATCTGTGCAAGATCGACGACCACTACGTGCTGACCGCCGACCTGCCCGGTGTCGATCCCGGCTCGGTCGACGTCAGCGTCGAGAACGGCATGCTGACGATTTCGGCGCACCGTTCCGCACGGTCGGACGAGTCGGCGCAGTGGCTCGCCAATGAGAGATTCTTCGGCAACTTCCGCCGGCAGATCTCGCTCGGCGAGGGCGTCGACACGTCGGCGATCAAGGCGACGTACGAGAACGGCGTATTGACGGTCACCATCCCGTTGGCCGAGAGCGCCAAGCCGCGCAAGATCGCCGTCGAGCGCGCCGGCGAGCAGAAGACCATCGAGGCGGCCACCGTCGACGCCGAATAATGACCCCCACACCGGTCCGCAGCGGGCGTGCTACCCGCTGCGGATCCGTCTGGTGCCGGGGTCCGCCCACGCGGTGACCAACGCCCACACCGACAACAGCACCGCGAGTGCCGCGACCCCGGCACCGAGGTAGAAGCCGTATCCCGCCGACACCGGCGGTTGCACATAGAGCCGGTGGTACCAGAAGGTCAGTCCGGCCAGAAGCAGTGAGATGGTCAGCGCCGCAACGGAGGCCACCCGCGGCGACAGTTCCCGTGCGACCATCGCACCGGCGACGATCAACATCGCCGCCGACAACACGATCAGCTGGCCCACACCGAATCCGGACGGCACCACGTCGAGTTCTCCCACCACACCGCCGATCGCATTGGCGCGTCCGTCATCGGACATCAGCCAGGGCAGATACGCCAGCACGGCCAGCAACGCCCCGCACAACGCGACCAACCAACCGGGACGCAGGGTTCTCATGGCGTCGAGACTATCGACCACGCCGGAACCCGCCCGGAGGGCTTTAGGGTGAGGGGTCCACGCGAGAGGTGGTGGGAGATGACCGAACTACCCGACTGGGCCCGCAGGCTCGATCTGTCGCCTCACCCCGAGGGTGGCTGGTACCGGGAGACCTGGCGCAGCGACCTGACGGTTCCGCAGGCGGTGCTGCCGCCGGACTACACCGGGCCGCGCAGCGCCGGAACCGCGATCCTGTTCCTGCTCATGCCCCGTCAGCAGTCGGCCTGGCATACCGTGCGCAGCACCGAGCTGTGGATGTACCACCGGGGCAGTCCGTTGCTGCTCGAGTTCGGGCCGGACCGGGCCCGCGCGACCATCCACCTGCTCGGCGGCGACCTCGACGCCGGTCAGTCCCCGCAGCTGGTGGTGCCGCCCGGCCATTGGCAACGGGCCCGGCCGGACGGCGACCAACCGACACTGGTCAGCTGCGTGGTGGTTCCCGGGTTCGACTTCGCCGACTTCGAACTGGCCCCCACCAGGGACCGGGCCGGCGGCTAGTTCACCGACGACAGGTTGAACGCGGCCCCGGTGGGATCGGCGGCCGCCGCGAGCCGTCCGTAGGGAGTGTCCTCGGCCTCCCGCACGACGGTCCCGCCGTTGGCCACGATGACCTCCAACGCCTTGTCGACGTCGTCGGCGCCGAGGAAGAACACCCAACTCGGCGGCGCGCCCTCCGGCAGGACACGGCTGCCGTCCATCACCCCGAGCAGGTCTTCACCGTCGAACGCCGCTGTGGCATAACGGAACTCGTCGGTGTCGGACACCAGCTGGGTCTGCCACCCGAACACCGTGCGGTAGAAGTCCAGCGCGGCGCCGAAGTCGCGGGTGGTCAGCTGGTGCCACACGGGCGCGCCGGGCTCACCCACGACCTCGAAACCCTGGTGCCCGATCGGCTGCCACAGCCCGAACACCCCGCCGGTCGGGTCGCTGAGCATCGCCATCCAGCCCTTGTCCTTGACTTCCATCGGGGGCATGCAGCTGGTGCCGCCGGCCGCGGTGGCAGCCGCGAGCGTCGCGTGGATGTCGGCGGTGTGCAGGTAGGTGGTCCAGCCGTCCGGGGCGTTCCACTGCGGATCGTTGCGCATCAGCCCGGCGACCGGCCGGCCCTGGCTGAACGCGTTGACGTAGCCCCCGTAATCGGGGCCGGCGGATTCGAACGTCCAGCCGAACACCGCGCCGTAGAACTGCAGCGCGCGGTCGAGATCGGAGGTGCCGAGGTCGATCCAGATCGGTGCGCCCAGCGGGGCGCCGTGACGGAGGGGCACGATATCTCTCCTTCGGATGGGGAACGTGTCACCGGTATGGACCGTCCGGGCCACCGGAACTCATCGGCCCCGGCCGGATCAGGCCCCGGACCCGATGCCGAGCACGCGCAGCGCGTTCTCCTTGTAGACGAGCGGCAGCACCGCGGGGTCGATGTCGAGCGTGTCGAAGTCGCGCCGCCACCGGTCCAGCTTGATGTAGGGAAAGTCGGTGCCGAACAGCACCTTGGTGCGCAGCTGCCGGCCGATCGCCCGGACCAGTTGCGGCGGAAAGTACTTCGGCGACCAGCCGGACAGGTCCACGTACACGTTGGCCTTGTGCGCGGCGACGGCGATCTGGGCGTCCACCCACGGCACCGCCGGGTGGGCCATGACGATCGTCAACTCCGGGAAATCGGCGGCCACGTCGTCGAGCAGCATCGGATCGGAGTAGCGCAGTTTGATGCCGTGCCCGCCGGGAAGCCCCGATCCGAGACCCGTCTGCCCGGTGTGGAACAGGGCGGGCACCCCGGCCTCGGCGATCGCCTCGTAGATCGGGTAGAACACCCGGTCGTTCGGTTCGAACGCCTGGAAGCTGGGGTGGAACTTGAACCCTTTGACACCGTGGTCGCGGACCTGTTCGCGCACCCGGCGCACCGCGTGCCGCCCCTGCCACGGGTCCACGCTGCCGAACGGGATCAGCACGTCGTTGTTGCGGGCCGCACCCGCCACCAGGTCCTCGATCGAGTTCGGCGGGTGCCCCATCCCGGACTGCGCGTCGATGGTGAACACCACTGCGGCGATGTTCGCCCGGCGGTAGTAGTCGGCCACGGCGTCGACGTCGGCCGGCGGCCCCGCATCCATCTTGAAGTACGCCGTGGTGGCGGCGACCAGTTCGTCGTCGTAGGCCTGGTGCCCGTGGCAGTCGATCTCGATGTGCGCGTGCATGTCGATCGCGGTCACCGCGTCGAAGTCAACCCCGTATTCGTACACGCCACCGAGACTAGGGGTCGCGGGCCCGGACCGGGTCAGGCGGCCGCGTCCAGCAGTCCGTCGATGTCGGCGCGCAGCCGCCGTACGTCGACGTGCTCGGTGATCAGCTCCAGCGTGTGATCGTCCCCGCCGCGCAGGATGCCCAGCAGCACGTGTTCGGAGTCGATCACGGAGTCCTTGTGCGCGATGGCTTCCCGCAGCGCCAGCTCGAGTGTCTTCTTGGCGGGCTTGGTGAACGGGAGGTGCCGGCGGCGGCGCCGCCGCCCGGACCGGCGCAGCGCACCGTCCCACGCATCGGGTCCGAAGCTGCGCGCCACACTGTCGCGCACGGCGTGCAGGTCGATGCCGATCGCGCGCAGCGCCTCGGCGTCGCGTTCGAACGTCTCGTCGTCGGGGTTGTCCGCCGAAGCGATCCGGCCCCGGACCGCTTCGGCGGTGAGCCCGTGGCGGGCGAGCAGCGCGCCGAGGTCGCGTCCGGCGCTCTGCAGCACCCCGACCAACAGGTGTTCGGGCCGGATCTCGTCGCACTCCAGCTCGCGCGCCTCCTCCTGGGCCAGCACCACCGCCACCCGCGCGTGGCGGCTGAACCGCTCGAACATCGTCAGCCCCTCCGGTTGTACTTCTGGTGTACGGCCTGACGGCTGACGCCGAGCGAGTCGGCGATGGCCTGCCAGCTCCAGCCCTGCGCGCGGGCGTTCGCGACGTGGATCGCCTCGAGCCGTTCCTGGAGGCGGCGCAGTGCGCGCACCGCCTCCAGCCCGACGGCGGGATCCACGCTGGCCATCGCCTCGGTCGTTGGCTCAGCGCCCATGCCGTCAAGTTATCTTGACGACAGGAGTGTGTCAAGGAACGTTGACACGTTTGCCGCGGCGCGGACCGGGCCCCGGTCAGGAGGGTGAGTAGCCGAGGATCGCCTTGGTCTCCAGATACTCGTGGAAGCCGTAATCGCTCCACTCCCGGCCGTTTCCGCTGCGCTTGTAGCCACCGAACGGGGCGTTCAGGTCGAATCCGTGGTTGATGGCGATCGATCCGGCGCGGATCCGGCGGGCCAGCGCACGGGCCTGTTCGAGGTCCGAGCCGGACACGTAGCCGGCCAACCCGTAGTCGGTGTCGTTGGCGATCTCGATCGCGTCGTCGAGGTCGTCGTACCCGAGGATGCACAGCACCGGCCCGAAGATCTCCTCCCGGGCGATCGTCATGTCGTTCTTGACGTTGGCGAACACCGTCGGCTTGACGTAGTAGCCCACCTCCAGCCCGTCGGGCCGGCCCGGTCCGCCGACGACGACGGTGGCGCCCTCGTCGATGCCCTGCTGGATGAGCCGCTGGATCTTGTCGAACTGCACCCGCGACACCACCGGGCCGATCGCGGTCTTGTTGTCCGGATCGCCGACGGCCACCTGTGCGGCGGTCTCCCGGGCGATCTCGATCGCCTCGTCCATCCGGGAGTTCGGCACCAGCATCCGCGACGGCGCGTTGCAGCTCTGCCCGGAGTTGAGCATCATCGTGGTCACCCCGGCGGTCACACTCTTGGCGAAGTCGGCGTCGTCGAGCACGATGTTGGCGCTCTTGCCGCCGAGCTCCTGGGTGACCCGCTTGACCGTCGGCGCGGCGTTGCGGGCCACGTCGACACCGGCGCGCGTCGACCCGGTGAACGACACCAGGTCGACGTCGGGATGGCTGGACAGCGCCACCCCCACCCCGGGCCCGTCGCCGAAGACCATGTTGTACACCCCGGCGGGCACCCCCGCGGTGTCGAGGATCTCGGTGAAGATCTGACCCGAATACGGCGCCACCTCAGAGGGTTTGAGCACCATGGTGCAGCCGGTGGCCAGCGCCGGGAACACCTTGCAGGCGATCTGGTTGAGCGGCCAGTTCCAGGGCGTGATCAGCCCGCACACCCCGATCGGCTCCTTGACCACCAGGGTGGCGCCGCGCTGCTCCTCGAAGGAGAAGTTCTTCAGCACGTCGATCGCCGTGGTCAGATGGCCGAGGCCCATGTTGACCTGCGGACCCTTGGCCAGCGACGGCGGTGCGCCCATCTCCTCGTGCACGGCGTCGGCCAGGTCGGCCGAGCGCTTCTGGTATTCGGCGAGGATGCCCTGCAGCAGTTCGAGACGTTCCTCGCGGCTGGACTGCGACCACGCCGGGAATGCGCGCCGAGCGGCCCTCACCGCGTTGTCGACGTCGGTCGCCGAGCCGATCGCGATCCTGCCGGAAACCTCCTCGGTGGCGGGATCGTCCACGTCCAGCGTCTTGAGATCGACCGGATCCACCCAGGCGCCGTCGATGTAGAACTTCAGATATTCGCGCATGCCCTCATCCTCCACTATTCGCGGTCGCTCGCGGTCCGATTCCCGGCCGCGCTACTGCTGCCCCTCGGCGTACCAGGTCCGGAACTCGTCGTAGCTCGGCATCTCCTCGGAGTTGGCCTTCGGGTCGATCGCCACGTGCACCACCGCGGTCCGTCCGCTGGCGTAGGCCCGTTTGATCGCCGGACCGATCTCCTCCTCAGAATCGACGAATTCACCGTGGCAGTCCAGACCCTCGGCGATCTTGTCGAACCGCACGTTCTTGCTCCAGTGCACGCCGGGCTGCGGTGAGGGCTGTTCGAAGGTGCGCTTGTACACCCCGACCTCCAGACCCCAGGCGTGGTCCACCCCGACGACGCAGACCAGCGGCAGGTTCTGCCGGGCCGCGGTCTCGAGTTCGGCGATGTGGAACAGGAACGCCGAGTCGCTGGTCAGCAGCATCACCGGCCGTTTGCCGCCCTCGGCGACCGATGCGCCGACCGCGTAGGGCAGGCCGGTGCCCAGATGCCCGAAGTTCTGATTCCAGATCACGTCGCGGGGTTTGGCCTGCGAGTAGGTCCACTGGAAGATCACCGTCGCGCCGCCGTCGCGGACCAGGATCGCATCGTCGGGCAGGGCCTTGGTGGCCTCGACGACGAACCGGGCCGGATGCACCGGTTTGCGCCCGGTCGGGGCGGTCTCGGCCAGTTCGGCCAGCCGCTCGGCGTCCTGTCGGATCCATCTGTCCAGGTCCGGCGACGGCTGACGGGGCTGCTCCCGCAGCGCCTCCACCAGCTGCGGCACCACCCCGCGCAGATCGCCGATCAGTGGGACGTCGATGGGCCGGTTCACCCCGATCGCGGCCGGATCCTGTTCGACGTACACCCATTTGCGGTTGGCCTCGTTGTCCACCCAGTGCCGGTGCCTGCCGAAGTGCACCGGTTCACCCAGCTCGGTGCCCAGCGCCACACACAGATCCGAGGTGCGCACCGCCTCGATCGCGGCCGGTGAGAACCCGTACGGGAAGGTGCGGTCCTCGATGCCGGGGATGAACGACGTGCCGCCGGAGGTCTGGATGACCGGACAGCCCATCAGCTCGGCCAACTCCCGCACCGGCTGCTGGGTGCGGGAGGTGTGCACCGCGTGCCCGACCAGCAGGATGGGATGTTCGGCCGCCCGGATCAGCCGCACCGCCTCGGCGATCTCCGCCGCGCCGGCGCGCTGGTCGACCAGCCGGTACCGGTGTGGCGGCAGCGGGTCGGGCACATCGAGTTCCTCCAGGATGACGTGCTGGGGATACTCGACGTACGCCGGTCCCGGGGTGCCCGACATGGCCCGGCGGATCGCCTCCCGGATGATCTCGTCGGTCTGCTCGGCGTATTCGATCGACGACGAGAACTTCACCATCGGCGCCAGCATGCCCTCCTGCTGGACGAACTGGATGCGGCCGCGCCGCACCCGCCGTTCGGTGATGCGGGCCCGCTGGCCGCCGAGGAAGATCACCGGCGAGTTCTCCACCTTGGCGCACATCATCGCCCCGGCGATGTTGGCGAGCCCGGGGCCGAGCGTGCCGATGCACAGACCCGGCCTGCCGGTCATCCGGGACGCGGCCTCGGCCATGAACCCGGCGCTCTCCTCGTGGTGCGGTGCCACCACGGACCAGCCGCGGGTCTCCGCCTCGAGGAACAGGTGCACGAAGTTGGGGTCGGGGATGCCGAACAGCGTGTTGATGCCCTCGGCCTCGAACAGGTCGAGGATCCGCTTGTAGACGGGTACACCCATGGCGAAACTCCTTAGCGTTCTAGCGGTATCGGGAAACGAGCTGACTGCGGTGCGCGGCCGGTGAGCCGTACAGGGCGCGGTTGAGGGTGGCACGTTTGAGGTAGACGTGCACGCCGCTCTCCCAGGTGTAGCCGATGCCGCCGTGCAGCTGCATCGCCTTACCGACCACCTCGACCGCCGCCGAGCAGACGAACGACTTGGCCATCGCCGCGGCGGCGGCCGTGTCATCGGAGTCCGGATCACACAGGGCCGCAACGGCTCTGCCGACGAGCTGACGGGCCACCGTGATCTGGACCTGCATGTCCGCGCACGCGTGCTTGACGGCCTGGAACGAGCCGATGGGGCGGCCGAACTGGTGGCGTACCTTGGCGTAGGAGACCGTGGCGGACAGCATCGCCTCGGCGAGCCCGAGGCTGTCGATCGCGACGGCGACCGCGGCTCGGTCGGCCAGTCGGCGGGCTGCCGCGCGCGGATCACCGGCGAACCGCCACACCGCCTCGACCCCGGAGTCCTCGGCACAGACCACGGCCAGCCTGCGGGTTTCGTCGAGCACCGGCTGGGCGGTGACGGTGGCGGCGGCGGTCGCGGTCAGCACCGGTGTCCCGTCGGAATCGGTGGCCAGCACCAGCAACCGGTCGGCGCCGGACGCATCGGGCACGAATTCGGCCCGCCCGGTCAATCGGCCGCCGGTGAATGTGAACGGGCCCAGCACCAGCGCGGTGCGCTCGGCGCCGGCGGCCACCGCGGTCAGCAGGTCGTCGCGGGCGGCGTCGGGTTGCACCGCGTTCAGCGCGCCGACCCCCAGCACGGCGCCGCCCAGGTAGGAACTGGCGGTGGCGGCGCGGCCCATCTCGGAGCAGATCACCGCGACCTCGCCGAAACTCGCCCCGGCGCCGCCGAATTCGTCGGCGACCTCCAAGCCCACCCAGCCGGCGTCGGCCAGCACCGGCCAGTCGACGGTGCGGTCCTTGGCCAGCACCTCGGCGGCCACCGCGCGCAGTTCGTCGTGGAATTCGGTGAATTGGTCGGTCATCAGGCCACACTCGGTTCCCGCGGCAGGCCCAGGCCGCGTTCGGCGATGATGGTGCGCTGGATCTCGCTGCTGCCACCGGGGATGGTCCACTCCCACGAGCCGATGAAATCCAGCACCCAGCTTCCGGATTCCCAGCCACTCGACACCGGTTTGGCCAGTTGGGTGTGGGCGGGCAGACCGGCGACCTCGGCGCCGAAATCGGTCATCCGTTGCAGCAGTTCGCTGTAGTACAGCTTGACGATCGACGCGTCCGCGGGGCCGACGGCGCCGGCCTCGGCGTCGAGCACCAGGTCCCGGCACATGCCGCGCAGAGCGGTCAGCTCGACCTCGAACTGCGCCAACCGGTCGGCCACCACCGGGTCGTCCACCGGGCTCTGGGCCACCAGCCAGCGGAACCCGGCGGTGCCGAGCCGTTCGGCCAACTCCAGCATGGTCAACCCGCGTTCGGCCCCCAAAGTAGCCTGGGCGACCTGCCAGCCCTGGTTCTCCCGACCGACCAGGTTGGTCTCCGGAATCACCGCGTCGTTGAGGAAGATCTCGCAGAAGTGCGAGTCCCCGATCGCGTTGCGGATCGGCCGGACCTCCACCCCCGGGGTGGTCATGTCCAGCAGGAAGTACGAGATGCCGTGTCGTTTGGGGGCGTCCGGGTCGGTGCGGGCCAGCAGCAGACACCAGTCGGCGTGCTTGGCGCCGCTGGCCCACAGCTTCTGCCCGTTGACGATGAACCGGTCGCCGTCCCGGCGGGCGGTGGTGCGCAGCGACGCCAGGTCCGAGCCGGCTTCGGGTTCGGAGAATCCCTGCACCCAGATCTCCCCGTCGAGGATCGCCGGCAGATGGCGGCGACGCTGTTCGTCGGTGCCGGCGACCAGCAGGGTCGAGGCGGCGTGGTGGATCCCGACGAATGCCAGCACCAGCCGGGGCGCGTCATGGGCGGCCAGTTCGGAGTACAGCACGATCTGCCGGTCGACCGGCATACCGCCGCCCCATTCGGCGGGCCAGTGCGGCACCGCGTATCCGGCCCGGTGCAGTTCGGCGAACCAGGCCTGCTGGAAGGCGACGAAGTCGTCGTCGCTGACGTTGGTCTGCGCGGCCCGCCAGTCCTTCGGGATGTGCTCGGCGCACCAGGTGCGCACCTCGTCGCGGAATTCGTCCAGGCCGGTCATCGGGTCCGCTCCCGCAATGCCAGCAGGCGGTCGCGGTGTTCGGCGGTCCGCATGGTGGCCACCTCGGCGGCGAATCCGGCCTGCAGCGGCCCGGCCAACGCCTGCGACAGATACATGTTGACGATCCGTTTGGTGCCGCGCAGCGCCTCGGCGGGCTGTGCGGCGAGCCGCTCGGCGAGCCGGATCGCCTCGGGCAGCAGGTCATCGGCGGGGACGGTGCGGCTGGCCAGACCGAGTTCGACGGCGGTGGCCGCCGGGATCCGGTCGCCGGTGAACAGGTACTCCCGGGACCGCAGGACAAGGGTCAGCAGCGGCCACATCGCCGCCCCGCCGTCACCGGCGACCAGTCCGACCGCCACGTGCGGATCGGCCAGATAGGCGTTCTCGGCGATCAGCACGATGTCGCACAGCACCGCGACGCTGCAGCCCAGCCCCACCGCCGGGCCGTTGACCGCGGCGATCACCGGCAGCGGGAACCGCAGCATCTCCTCGATGATCTGGGCGCCCTCCCGGATGCTCTCGTCGCGTGCGACCTGGTCGGTCAGGAAGCTGGTGATCCAGTCCAGGTCGCCGCCGGCGGAGAACGCCCGCCCGGCGCCGGTGAGGATGACGACGCGGGCGTCGGTGTCGGCGGCCAGCTGTCGCCACACATTGGCCAGCGCCCAGTGCAGGTCGGCGTCGACGCTGTTGAGGTCGGCGGCGCGGTCGAGGGTGACGGTGCGGATCGGCCCGTCGGCCCGCACCGTCATCACGTCGGGCAGATCGTATTTCACTGCATCACCTGTTCGATGACGTTGGCCCGCAACCGGTCCATCACCTCCGCGACGGCGACCCCGTCGTCGAACGACGGCGTCGCCGGCTGGCCGGTGCGCAGCGCGTCGGCCACCTGTTCCAGCCACGGGGTCAGCGCCGGTTCGTAGAAGGACCGCGGCGGCGCGGGTGGGAACTCGTGGGTCATCGGGTCGGCGTCCGCGCGGTGCACGATCAGCCGGCTGTCGCCGATGAGTTCCAGCGCGCCGGCGCTGCCGGTCAGCACCATCCTCGGCGGTAACGCTACGGCCGCCGCGAAGGCGGTGTCATGCGTTGCGGTGCAGCCGTTCTCGGTGACGAACCAGGCGCTGTAGGCGTCCTCGGCGGTGGCGCGGCGGGGCCGGCCCTGCGGATCGGGACGGTGCGGATCCTCGATGCGGGCGACGCCGCCGCAGCCGGTGATCTCGCTGCCGAACAGGTACCGGGTGTAGTCGATGAGATGTGCGCCGTTGGCGCCGATCCAGCCGCCTCCGGTGTCGCGTTCGTTGATCCACCCGTGCGGGCGGCCCCGCAGCCCGGCGCCGAAGAACGTCCAGCTCAGATGCCGTGGTGTGCCGATCACCCCGGAGTCGGCCAGCTTCTTGAACTCGGCGCGGGCGGGTTGATGCCGCAGTTCGAAGTTCAGGAATGTCGGCACCGCCCGCCTCGCGGCGTGGTCCCGCATCGCACGGGCCTCGTCGGCGTTGCGGCCGAACGGTTTGTCGCACAGCACCGGGTAGCCCCGGTCGACGGCGGCGGTCACGTGCTGTCGATGCAGGAACGGCGGCGAGTGCACCGACACCAGGTCGACACCGGCGTTCAGTGCGCGGTGCAGGGCGGACTCGTCGCGCGGGCTGACCACCTCGACGTCGAAGCCGAGCCCGCGGTAGACCGGCGCCATCGCCTGCCGGCCGAAGCCGGTGCCGATCACCAGGACCCTCATGCGTACAGCCCCGTGAGTCCGCGCCGGCCGAGGCGGCGGCTCAACTCGGCCCGGGTGGCCGACACGCCCAGGGGCAGCCGGCGCAACGGTTGGCTGTACCGCGACAGCCAGGACAGCGTGGTCTCATCGCAGAACCCGACCGCGCCGTGCAGTTGATGGCACACCCGGAACACCACCTCGGCGGCTTCCAGCGCGGCCATCCGGAACGCCAACGCGTCCTCGAGCGCGCCGGGCTGACCGGTGCTCACGCTCCACAGCGCGTGTTTGGCCAGGATGTCGGTGCCGCTGCGTTCCACCTCGGCGTCGGTGAGCTGGAACTGCACTCCCTGGAATCGGGCCAGCGGCTGACCGAACTGCTCGCGCAGCCTCACATGCTCGACGGTCAGCCCGATGGCGCGGTCCAGCATGCCCAGCAGCGTCCAGCCGGACAGCACCAACGCCAGTGCGATGTCGTCGCCGCCCGCCTCGTCGAGCGGGGTGGTCTCCAACCGGGCGGTGAACCCCGGCCCGGCACCGACCACCTGTGTCACGTCGGCGCGCCGCCCGGTGAGATCGACGGTGGCCCACCGGAGTCGGACTCCGGCGACGCCGCCGAGCGGAGCGGCGGCGTCGACCACGATCAATCCGTCGACGTCCAGATCGGTCGGCCGGGAAAGCCGTTCGGCCACCGGATAGGGCAGCGCCCAGTAGCCGGCGCTGCGGCACAGTGCGGCCGCGGCCTCGGCGCCGTCGAGGTCGGTGCGGGGGTCCAGGTCCCAGGCGTCCAGCCCGGTCAGCACCGGCCCGACCAGCGCCTCCCGGTTCTCCGGTTTGGCGTCGGCCTGCAGCACCAGCTCGTCGCCGCCGGCGGCTTCGAATGCGCGCAGCGCCTGCCGTCCGTACTCGAGGGCGTCGTCGCTGAGGTCGAGGATCATCGGGCCGTCCATCACCGGGTCTCTCATCGGGGGGCCTTCCCGGTCGCCAACATCGCCCGCGACAGCAGGATGCGTTGCATCTCGATGCTGCCCGAGGACACCGTGGAGGCCTGTGAGTAGCGCCAGTGGTCCTCCACCTCGGCGCGGAAGTACTCCGCCGCCTGCCGATCCGCACTGTCACCGGGCGGCAGAGCCGCCACCAACTCCATGAGCACCTCGGCGCTGTCCTGATCGAGTCTGGTGACCGCGATCCGGTACGCCGCGGCGTCGCCGGGCCTGACCTGCCCGCCGGCCTGCAGCGCCACCACCCGGTAAGCCAGCAGCCGGGCCCGCCGGCAGTGGGTCAGCATCCGTGCCCAGCGCCCGTGCAACTCGGCCGGCAGGGCGTCCCAGTGCTCGCCGAGCACCTGCGGCGCGAGCGCCAGCAGCCGTTCGCACCGGGCGTAGCGGGCGATGCCGACCCGTTCGAAACTCATCACGTCCTGCACGATCGACCAGCCGTCGTCGACGGTGCCGAGCACATCGGCCTCGGTGACCGGCACATCGTCGAAGAACACCTCGTTGAGGTGGTGCGGCCCCATCATGGTGCGGATCGGCCGGACCTGGATGCCCGGCCGGTCCATCGGCACCAGGAAGACGGTGAGCCCCTGCTGTTTCCGCTGCACTCCGCCGTCCCCGACCCGGGTGGTGCGCGCGAGCAGGAAACACCACTGCGCCATGGTGGCGTACGACGTCCAGATCTTCTGGCCGTTGACCAGCCAGCCGGTCGGGTTGTCCCCGGCACGACGCGCAAAGGTGCGCAGCGAAGCCAGATCCGACCCGGCCTCGGGTTCGGAGAAGCCCTGGCACCAGATCACCTCACCGCGGGCGATCGGCGGCAGGTGGGTGCGCTGCTGCTCCTCGGTGCCGTGCCGCATGATGATCGGGCCGACCCAGTTGACGCCCATGTACTGCGCGCCGCGCGGTTCGTGATGCGCCCACATCTCCTCGCGCACCACCGTCTGCTCCCACACCGACGCGTCGCCGCCGCCGTACTCCGACGGCCACGACAGACACAGCAGGTTACGCTCGGCCAGTGTGCGGCAGAACTGCTGCGCCACTTCCAGATCCGCCGGATCGTCGGTGAAGGCACCGAGGTAGCCGGCCGGGACGTGTTCGGCGATCAACTGCCGCAGCTCACCGCGCAGCCGGGCGGCGTCGGCGCCCATGTCGAAATTCAGCGTCATGACATCCCCTGCGCGGGTTCGCGTCCTGCCTGAGGGGTCAGGCCCAGTTCGGCGAGCACGGCCTCGGTGTCGGCGCCGAGTTCCGGAGCGGTGCCGCCGACCCGGCCCGGCGTGCGGGAGAACCACGTCGGCACACCGGGAAAGCGGACCGGGCCGTGCGGGGTGTCGACGGTCTCGAACAACCCGACGGCGTTGAGGTGTTCGTTGTCGAACAGCGCGTCGGGGGTGTTGATCGGCGCCGCGGGGATCTCGAGTTCGCGGAACAGGGTCAGCCACTCGTCGGTGGTGCGTTCCTTGAGCGTCTCGGCGATCAGCGAGTACACCGTGTCGATGTGGCGGGCCCGGTTCTCCAGCGTGGCGTAGCGGGTGCGGTTCTCCTCGTACCAGGCCGGCGCCACCGCGTCGACGAAGGCCTGCCAGTGTTTGTCGTTGTAGATCAGCGCCGCGATGTGACCGTCCTTGGTCTCGTACGGTCTGCGGTTGGGCGCCACGGTGCGCGGATACACCGCCGGCCCCAGCGGCGGGTCGAACATCGCACCGTTGGCGTGTTCGACGAGCATGAACGAGGCCATGGTCTCGAACATCGCGACCTCCACCTCCTGCCCCTCCCCGGTGCGTTCCCGGTGGAACAGCGCCATCATGGTGGCGTACAACGCGGTCAGGCCGGCGACCTTGTCGGCCATGATGGTGCCGACGTAGTTGGCCTCCCCGGTCAGCTGTTCCTGCACCGCGGGCAGCCCGCATTCGGCCTGGATGGTGTCGTCGTAGGCCGGCCGGTCGGCGTCCGGGCCGCGGCGGCCGTAGCCGTAGCAGTTGGTGTAGACGATCGCCGGGTTGATCGCGGCCACGTCCGGATATCCGAAGCCGAGTTTGGCGATCGCCTTGGCTCGCATGGAGTGGATGAACACGTCGGCGCGGGCGATCAGGGCCCGCAGCGCCCCGGCCCCGTCCTCCGACCGCAGATCCAGCACGACGCTGCGCTTACCGCGGTTCACGTTGACGAACACCCCGCTCATCCCGGATCGCGGCCCGACCGAGATGAAACGGGTGTTGTCCCCGGCGGGCGGCTCGACCTTGATGACCTCGGCGCCCATGTCGGCCATGATCTGGGTGCAGTACGGCCCCATCACCATCGCGGTGAGGTCGACGACGCGCACCCCGCTCAGCGGCCCGCGGCGGGGTTCGGCAGAATCGGCCCCGCGAGAATCGGCCCCCGGTGCATCAACCACTGTGCGCCTCCTGGCGGGCCATCGCGAAGCTGTAGCCGATGTGCTCGTTGTGGCCGGTCGGCACCACGTCGAAGACCACCGGGTCGCCGAGGTCGCGGATCGCCTCCAGCTGATCCGCGACGTCCTCGATGGTCCACGAGCCGCGGTACACCCCCGGGCTCTCCACCACCGCGGCGCGGGCCATCCGGCCGGCGATACCGATCAGCATCTCCCCGGTGACCGAACAGCTCTCATGGGCCAGCCAGCCCACCAGCGGTGCGACCAGCTCCGGGCCCATCGGCGGGTACGCGGAGGTGTCGATGCCCTCGGCCATCCGGGTCAGCGCGGCGGGCACGACCACGTTGGATTTCACCCCGAACTCCGCGCCCTCCAGCGCGGCGACATTGGACAGCCCGATCACCCCGGATTTGGCGACGGCGTAGTTGGCCACCTCGTGGTTGCCGTACAACCCGCCGATCGACGAGGTCAGCACGATACGGCCGTACCCGGCGTCGCACATCACCGGAAACGCCGGGCGCAGCACATGGAAGGCGCCGCGCAGGTGCACGTCGAGCACCGCGTCGAAATCGTCCTGGCTCAGGTCGCGCAGCGAGCCGCGGCGCACCGTGCCGGCGTTGTGGATCAGGATGTCCAGCCGCCCGTAGCGCGCCAGCGCGGTGTCGATGATCGCCCGCCCGCCGGCCGGGGTCGCCACCGATTCGGTGCAGGCGATCGCCTCCCCGCCGGCGGCGCGGATCTCGGCGGCCACCTGCTCGGCCGGTCCCGGATCGGCGCCGTCCCCGGTGAGGGCGACGCCCGGATCGTCGACCACCACCCTGGCCCCGCGCGCGGCGAGCAACAGCGCGTATTCGCGGCCCAGCCCGCGGCCCGCGCCGGTGATGACGGCGACCCGGTCGTCGAACCTCAGCTCACCCACCGACATTCGTCGCCTCACGCACCGCGCAGTTCCAGCCCGTCCAGGTCGCCCTTGCTGCGCCACTCGGCCAGCAGATCACCGAACGCGTAGAAGCCGGGACCGTACGGTTCGCCGAGATGGCTGCGGATCCCCTCACCGCCACCGCCGCCCTCGTTGTTGTAGTAGCCCGGTGTGCAGGAGGCGTCGAACGCCGAGTTGTCCACCGCGGTCTCACGAATGGTGCGGCACCAGCCGTCCTGCGCATCCTGGGTCGGCTCCACCACGGTCGCCCCACGGTTCAGTGCCTCGGCGATGATGTAGGCGATGTGTTCGCCCTGCAGTTCGTAGTTCGCCGAGATGTTGGCCGAGATGCCGACCTGGGTGAACCCGGTGAAGAACTGATTCGGGAAGCCGCGGCTGGTCATCCCGTGGAACGTCTTGTAGCCGTCGCGCCAGTGGTCGTAGAGCGACACCCCGCCGCGGCCCTCGATCACGTCGATCGAGTAGCGCCGCTTGATGTCGGTGGTGATCTCGAATCCGCTGGCGTAGATGATGCAGTCCACCTCGTACTCGATGCCGCCGGCGACCAGACCCTTGGGGGTGATGCGCTCCACGCCTTTGGATTCTGAGACGTCGACCAGGGTGACGTTGGGCCGGTTGAACGACGGCAGGTACTCGTCGTTGGACAACGGCCGCTTGCACAGGAACCGGTAGTACGGCTTGAGCTTCTCGGCGGTCTCCGGATCCTCCACGATGGCGTCGATGCGCCGCCGCAGCCGCTCCATGAGTTTGAAGTCCTCTTCCTCACGGATCGCCATGAACTGCTCGGGAGTGAGCGACGCCGGGTCGTCCAGCGCCATCACCCGCGCGGCGGTGTTGCGGCCCAGCTCGGTCCAGAAGTCGCACACCAGATCCGGCTGGCCGAGTGCCATGCCCTCGAAGGTCCAGGCGTGGAAGTTGCGTTGCCGCTCCTTCTGCCAGCCCGGTTTGAGCGTCTTCACCCACTCCGGATCGGTGGGGGCGTTGTTGCGTTCGTCGACAGTGGAGGGGGTGCGCTGGAACACGTAGAGGTGTTTGGAGTCCCGCGCCAGGTGCGGCACGATCTGGATCGCGGTCGCGCCGGTGCCGATGACGGCCACCCTCTTGTCGGCCAGCTTGTGCAGGTTCCCGTTGGTGTCACCGCCGGTGTAGTCGTAATCCCACCGCGACGAGTGGAAGCTGTGGCCCTGGAAATCCTTGATGCCCGGGATGCCGGGGAGCTTCGGCCGGTGGAACGGACCGGACGCCATCACCACGAAGCGGGCCCGGATGTCGTCGCCACGATTGGTCCCGATCCGCCAGCGGCTGATCTCGTCGTCCCACCGCATGCTGCGCACCTGGGTGGAGAAGATGGCCTTGTCGTACAGACCGAAATGCTTGCCGATGTTGCGGCAGTGCTGGTAGATCTCCGGCCCGTCGGCGAACTTCTTGCTCGGCATGAAGTCGAGCTCTTCGAGCAGCGGGATGTAGCAATAGGATTCGTTGTCGCACTGGATGCCGGGGTAGCGGTTCCAGTACCACACGCCGCCGAAGTCACCGCCGAGCTCGATGATCCGGACGTCGTCGACGCCGGCCTTCTTCAGGTGCACCGCCGACAACAGGCCGCCGAAGCCCCCGCCGAGCACCGCGACGTCGATGTCCTCGTGGATCGGGTCGCGTTCGGCGACCGGGGTGTACGGGTCGGTCTCGTAGTAGCCGGCGAAATCGTCGGTCAGCTCGATGTACTGTTTGGAACCCTCCGGGCGCAGACGCTTCTCGCGTTCGATGCGGTATTTCTCCCGCAGCGCCTCGATGTCGATGTCGTCCGGCGTCTGCGTCGGCCCGCAGCCGTCACCGAAAAGTGTCATTGCTTCAGATCTCCCGTGGTTCGCCGGTGCCCATGTACTTCGACAGTTGGTGGTGCAGATTGACGGTGCTGCGCTCGCGGTACGGGTTGGGCCGTGGTCCCGGGAAGCCCAGCGACTTCATGCCCTGCTGCACCGCGGCCATGTTCGAGAAGTCCTGCGGCAGCACCGAGAGCCAGCGCGGGTCGCCCACCGGGGTGTACTCCCATTCGGTCTGCGGTTCCTCGCCTTTCGGGAACAGCTCGAGCACCGAGACCTCGAACAGGCACTTGTTCGGGTCATAGCTGGGATGCGGGCGGGCGCTGTAGCACAGCGCTGTGGTCAGCCCCTGGCCGATCTGGAAGTTCGGGAAGATCTGCCACGCGGTGCCGGCCTCACCCAGCACCTCCGGCGGGATGGTCGGCCAGATCACGCCGCGGGCCTCGTCGTCGCGCCGGGCCGAGGCCAGCCAGTGCTCGAGCACCTTGTCCGGGGGGGTGCCCTCGGGGAGTTCGTCGACCAGCCGTTTGGCGGCGTTGACCAGCGTCTCGGTGGTGGTCGCGTTGGTCTGCTCCCAGGTGTACATCTGCATCTCCGCGGTGGAGACGCGCGGGTCGTCCCCGGTGCCCAGCCGGATCTTGGACTTGGTGGCCTCCAAATCCTTTGGGGCGTCGTAGCCGATGTTGCTGTGCCTGCCCTGCGCCTTGGCCCAGCCCTTGAACTCGCCGAACCTGTTGAACTCCGGGTGGGTTGTGTACACGTGGTAGGTCTCGTTGAACGCCTCCAGCGCGACCTTCCAGTTGCAGTCGAAATCGAGCCACCTGCGCCACTTGTAGCGCATGTTCTCCAGCCCGAAGTGGTCGAGGAGCTTGTCGGCCGGGAACAGATAGTCGGCCAGCGGCTCGCAGGCCGGATCCATGTTGATCCACAGCCACCCGCCCCAGGTGTCGACGTTCACCGGCGCCAGGCGGGTGTTCTCCGGCGTGAGCGCACCCTTCCAGTCGTCCTGCTCGCGGATGTGCGTGCAGGCGCCGTCCAGGCCGTAGGTCCAGCCGTGGAAACCGCAGACGAACGATCTGCGGGTGCGGCCGCAGGCGTTCTTGGCCCCCTCGGGGGTGTCGATCAGCCGGCGGCCCCGGTGCATGCACACGTTGTGGTGCGCGGCGAAGGCGGATCCGGAGTCACCGGCGCCGGTCCGCACGACGATGATCGAATCGTCGAGGATGTCATAGGTCAGATAGCTGCCCACCTCGGGCAGCTCCTCCACCCGGCCGACCTGCAGCCACACCTTGCGCCACAACCTGTCCCGCTCGGCCCGGGCATACTCCTCGGAGACATACGCCTCGACCGGGATCAGCATCGGCTCCGAAAGCTCCTCTGGTGCCGCGACTTCCGGTTTGTTGTCGATATCGGTCATCACATCTCCTTGATCGCTGCGCGGAACGACTCGTCCCTGAGGAACAGTGAGGTGTTGTCGGCGCCGAGATGACTCCATCTGAGGTTGAGCCCGCCGTCGACGAGCAGGGTCTGACCGGTGATGTAGCTGGACAGATCCGACAACAGGAACAGGATCGGGCCCGCCTGCTCCTCGGGCCGCCCCCGCCGCCCCATCGCGATCGCGGTACGGTCCCGGTCCGGATCCTCGTCGACATAGGTCCGCGACGCCGCGGTCTCGGTCACCCCGGGCGCGACCGCGTTGACCCGGATGCCGTGCAGCGCATGCTCGACGGCCATCGTCCGGGTCATCGCGACGATGGCCGCCTTGGCGGTGCCGTAGCCGATGTGGAACGGTGCGGTGTTCATCCCGCTGATCGACGAGATCGACACGATCGAACCCGGATTTCCCTGGGCGCGAATCTCGTTCGCGACAGCCTGGCTCATGAAGAAGGCGGTCTCGAGGTTGCGGTGGAACAACTCGCGCCAGTCCTGCCGCCGCACCCGCGAGGAGGGCATCCACGTCGACGGTTCGGCCCCGCCGGCGACGTTGACCAGCCCGTAGAGGGTGCCCTCGGCCCGTCGCGCGGCGGCCAGCACGGTGGCGATGCCGTCATCGGTCGAGGCGTCGGCAGCCACCGGCACCACTGGCAACCCCCCGTCCACCAGGGGCCCGATGTGCTGATCGAGGTTGTCGCGCGACCGGCTCACCGCCAGCACCGTCGCACCCGCCCGGGCGGCCAGGGTGGCCACCGCGGTCCCGATACCGCCACCGCCCGCGCCGGAGACCACCACGATGCGGCCGTCGAGGCTGAGGAGGGGCTCGTCGAGGTTCTCCATGACCCGCTTTCGTCCGCGGTCCGCGCCGCGGCACTCGTCGATATTTTGTCCGGACAAGAAGTGTCACTCTTCTGGTCGAAGAACACTATTCCGCAGCGGTTATGGCCGAGTCAAGGGTGTTCATCGGGACAGCGCGGCCTATTGTCTGGACTACAGCGACTTGATAACGTCCAGCCCAAACCGGCGGACGGAAGGACTCCACACCCGATGGCAGCACCCATGGCCGGCGCGCACCAGCAAGCCCGTTACACCCCGCAGAACCCACCCGGTGCGGCACCGGGCTGGCGGCTGGACCGGATCACCGGCCCCAGCCGGCTGTTCGGCGCCAACGGGCTGCGCACCGGTCCCGACGGGCGGGTCTACATCGCCCAGGTGACCGGCAGTCAGATCAGCGCGCTCGACATCGCGACCGGGGCGCTGGAGACCATCAGCCCCAAGGGCGGCGACATCATCTCCCCCGACGACGTGGCCTTCGACCCCCACGGCAACCTGGTCGCCACCGAGGTGATGGAGGGCCGCGTCAGCCTGCGCGACACCGCCGGGCGGGCCCGGGTGCTGCGCGACGACATCCCGTCGGCCAACGGCATCACCTTCCACCGGGGCCGGTTGTTCATCGGCGAATGCCGGGAGGGCGGCCGGCTGCTGGAGTTCAGCCTCAACGGCGACGCCCCGCGGGTGCTGCTCGACAACGTGCCGTCCCCCAATGCGATGGAGGTCGGCCCGGACGGGCTGCTGTACTTCCCGGTGATGGGCGCCAACGAGATCTGGCGCATCGACCCGGACCAGCCGGGCGCCGCACCGCAGACCGTGGCCACCGGCCTCGGCGTGCCGGACGCGGTCAAGTTCGACCCCGCCGGGCACATCGTCTCCACCCAGGTGGCCACCGGCCAGGTGTTGCGCATCGACCCGCGCACCGGCGAGCAGACGGTGCTGGCCACCCTCACCCCCGGTCTGGACAACCTCACGTTCGTCGGCGACCGGCTGTTCGTCTCGAACTTCACCGGCGAGATCACCGAGATCCTCGGTGACGGGTCCACCCGCGCGACGCTGCCCGGTGGGCTGAACTGGCCGCTGGACCTCGCCGTCGGCGCCGACGGCACCCTGTACGTCGCCGACGGGACCTACTTCTACGCCGTGCGACCGGACGGCTCCCTGCAGACCGTCGGCATGCTGTTCTCCCCCGGCTATCCGGGCTTCATCCGCGGCGTGGAACCGTCGGGTCCCGGCGAATTCGTGGTCACCACCTCCGGTGGTCAGGTCACCCGCTACCGGCCGGCCGACAGCGAGAGCGAGGTGCTGGCCGACGGGCTCGATCAGCTCTACGGCCTCGCCCTGGCCGGTGACGGCACCGTGGTGTGCGCCGAGCAGGGCACCGGGCGGCTGCTCGCCGTCCGCGGCGGCGAGGTCGAGGTGCTGGCCACCGGGCTGACCCAACCCGTCGGGGTCGCCCTCGACCCGGACGGCACGCCCCTGGTCGCCGAGTCCGGCGCCGGCCGGATCGTGCGGGCCGCCGGCGGCCGCACCGACACCGTCGTCGACCAACTGTCGTGCCCGCAGGGCATTCTCGTCCGCGGCAACCAGCTGTACATCGTCGACGCGACCGCCAAGGAGCTGCTGGCCGTCGACCTGGCCACCGGTCAGCGGCAGCGCATCGCCACCGGGCTGCCGGTCGGGTCGCCGCCCGGGGTGCAGCCCAAACCGCTCAAGGGCATGCCGCCGTTCTCCGGCCCGCAGGGCCCGTTCGCCGGGATCACCGCGGGACCGGACGGCACCCTGTACCTGTCCGCCGACGGCGACGGCAGCGTCCTGGCGCTGCGCCGTACCCGATGACGTCATGACCGTCAGCCCGGCCGATCACCGCTACCTTCAGGTGGCCCGCATCCTGCGCAAGGAGATCGTCGACGGGGTGTATCCGGTCGGCTCCCAGCTGCCGACCGAACATGAACTGTCCGAACGGTTCTCGGTGAGCCGATACACCATCCGGGAGGCGCTGCGCCGGCTGCGGGAGGACAACCTGATCTCCTCCAGACCGCGCGCGGGCACGATGGTCGTGCCCCGGCCGTCGTCGCACGCCTACGCCCAGGACGTGATGTCGATCAACGACCTGCTGGCGTTCGCCACCGGCGCGAAGTTCGCCATCGAGTCGGTGGCGATGGTGACGATCGACGACGAGCTCGCCGACCGGACCGGGCTGACGGTCGACGAACAGTGGCTGGCGGTGCTGGGCTACCGGCAGGCCGACGGGTCCGACACCCCGGTGTGCCGCACCGAGTACTACATCAACCGGGCGTTCGCCGCGGTCGGCCGGCTCCTGCCCAGCCACACCGGGCCGATCTTCCCGCTCATCGAGGACATGTTCGGGGTCAGCATCATCGAGGTGCACCAACAGATCTCGGCGGTGCTGCTCGGCCCCGGGCTGGCCGACCGGCTGCGCGACGAGGCCGGCAGCCCGGCACTGGAGATGCAGCGCACCTACAAGACCTCCGACGGGGACGTCGCGCAGGTGACCGTCAACACCCACCCGGCGTCCCGGTTCCGCCACTCGATGACCATGCGCCGGGTCAAACCATGACCGAAACCCCCGGTGCCGGGTACCGGACCGATCGGCCCGGCCACGCCGAACGCGCCGCGCAGGCCTACGCCCGCGGGCTGTGGGTACCCACCACCCTGGCCGATGCGCTGGCCGAGGCGGCCCGCACCACCCCGGACCGCACGGTGCTCGTCGACGGTGCGGTGCGCCTGGACTGCCGATCCCTGCACGCCCGGGCCACGGCCCTGGCCGGTGCGCTACTGCGACGCATCCCGGCGGGCGCCGTGGTGTCGTTCATGCTGCCGAACTGGCATGAAGCCGCGGTGATCTACCTCGGCGCCACCCTGGCCGGGATGGTGGTCAACCCGATCCTGCCGTCGCTGCGAGACCGTGAACTGCGGTTCATCCTCGACGACGCCGACAGCCGGATGATCTTCATCCCCGAGACATTCGGCAACCACGACTACGCGGCGATGCTGGACCGGGTCACCGCGGAGTTGCCCAACCCGCCGCAGGTCGTCGTGGTGCGAGGCGCCGTCCGGCCGGACCGGGTCGGCTACGACGCGCTGCTCGCCGGCCCCGTCGACCGTCCCGTCCTCCCGGCGCTCGACCCGGATGCGGTGCGGATGATCCTCTACACCTCGGGCACCACCGGACGTCCCAAAGGAGTTCTGCACAGCCACAATTCGATTCACGCACTGATCCACCAGCTGCGCGAGCACTGGCTGATCGACCCGGGCGACACCTTCCTGGTGCCCTCACCGATCGCGCACATCGGCGGATCGATCTACGCGTTCGAATGCCCGCTGCTGGCCGGCACCACCGCGGTGCTGATGGACCGCTGGCGTCCCGACGAGGCGGTGCGGCTCATGCGGGCCGAACACTGCACCCACATGGCCGGCGCCACACCGTTTCTCGACGGTCTGCTGACCGCCGCCCGGCAGGCCGGCACCCGGCTGCCCGACCTCAAGGTGTTCATCTGCGGCGGCGCCTCGGTGTCCCCGTCGTTGATCCGTTCGGCCGCAGACTATTTCGAGCGGGCTGTGGTGACGAGGGTGTACGGGTCCACCGAGGTTCCGGTCACCACCGTCGGCGTCCTGGGGCCCGCCGACGCCGACCGGGCCGCCGAGACCGACGGCCGGCCCGGAATCGCCGAGGTCCGGCTCGCCGACCATGCCGCCGCACCGCCCGGCGCCGGCGAGGTGCTGGCCCGCGGCCCGCAGATGCTGGTGGGCTACCTGCATCCGGAGGACGAGCGGGACGCCTTCGACGCCGACGGCTTCTTCCGCACCGGCGATCTGGCCCGCTGGGTCGACGGCGATCACCTCGTCATCACCGGCCGGGCCAAGGACATCATCATCCGCAACGGGGAGAACATCTCCCCCAAGGAGGTCGAGGACCTCCTCATCGGGCATCCCGGTGTCGCCGAGATCGCCGTCGTCGGCGTGCCCGATCCGCGCACCGGCGAACGGGCCTGTGCGGCCATCGTCCCCACCGGCCGTCCCGGACCGGACGTGGCCGAGCTGCGGGAGTTCCTGCTGGCCCGCGGGGTGGCGAAGTTCAAGGCCCCCGAACAGGTGGTGTTCTTCGACGCGCTGCCCAAGAACGACGCCGGCAAGGTGTTGAAACATCAGATCCAGGCGACGCTGACCGCCGCCGAAGTGAGTGGGTGAACATGCAGGTAGCTATCGTCACCGGGGCCAGCAGCGGCATCGGATTCGGCTGTGCCACAAAGCTCGCCGAGCAGGGCATGGCGGTGCTGGGCACCGGCCGCGACTCCGGACGGCTGGCCGGGCTGGAGAAGACGCTGCGAAAGGCCGGGGTGCCCGCCGACCGGATCGCCACGCTGGCGGTGGATCTCACCGCCGACGAGGCCCCGCAACGCATCGTCGACGCGGCGGTGTCCCGCTGGGGGCGCATCGACTTCCTCATCAACAACGCCGGGGTGGGCAGCCCGAAACCGTTGGGCGAAACCGACGACGACACCCTGGACCACTTCCTCGGGCTGATGCTGCGGGCCCCGTTCCGGCTGGCCCGCGACGTGCTGCCGCACATGAGACCCGGGTCGGCGATCATCAACATCACCTCGACGTTCGCGGTGGTGGGCGGGCTGCGCGGCGGCGCCTACTCGGCGGCCAAGGGCGGCCTGACCGCGCTGACCACCCACATCGCCTGCCAGTACGGCGCCCAGGGCATCCGGTGCAATGCGGTGGCGCCCGGCGTCACCCTGACACCGATGGTGGCCACCCGGCTGGAGGACGAGCGGTTCCGCAAGATCAACACCGAGATGACACCGCATCAGCGGTTGGGCCGCGTCGAGGACATCGCCGCCACCGTCGCCTTCCTGTGCTCGCCGGGCGCCGAGTTCATCAACGGCCAGACCATCGTCGTCGACGGCGGGTGGAGTTCCACCAAGTACCTGTCGGATCACGCGTTGACCTCCGAATGGGTGCCGCGGTGAACCTGTTCGCGCTGCTCGACCAGACCGCGACCCGGTTCGGTGACCGCGGCGCGGTCTTCCACGGCGAACGGCAGGTGACCACCTGGAGCGGGCTGCGGGACCGCGCGCTGCGGCTGGCCGGCTCGATCCGGCGCGAGGTGGACGCCGGCGCGCGCATCGCGATCGCCAGCGAGAACCGGCCGGAGATCGTCGAATTGATGTTCGCGGTGTGGGCCGCCGAATGCGTCGTGGTGCCGATCAATTTCAAGCTGCACCCGCGGGAGATGGCGCAGATCCTCGACGACGCGGAGGCGTCGCGGGTGTTCACCTCGGCCTCGATCGGCGCCGCGCTGGCCCCGGCCACCGAGGTGCCGGTGGAGACCGTCGTCGGCGACGAGTACGCCCGCCGGCTCACCGCGGACCCGGCGCCGGTGCCGACCGGCACCGATCCCGCCGCGCTGGCGTGGCTGTTCTACACCAGCGGCACCACCGGGCGGTCCAAGGGCGCGATGCTGTCGCACCGCAACCTGATGGCGATGACGGTGGCGCATCTGGCCGACTTCGACGACCCGGATCAGAACTGCAGCCTGATCCACGGGGCGCCGATGTCGCACGGTTCGGGGCTGTACATCCCGCCCTATGTGGCGCGCGGTGCCCGGCAGGTGATCCCGGCGTCCGGGGTGTTCGATCCGGGCGAGTTCCTCGACCTGTGTGAGCACCATCCGGGCTGCAGCGCGTTCCTGGCGCCGACCATGGTGCAGCGGTTGATCGACACCGGCCGCAGCGCGCCGGCCAACCTGCGCACCATCGTCTACGGCGGCGGGCCGATGTACGTCGAGAGCCTCAAGAAGGCGCTGGCGGCGTTCGGCCCGGTGTTCGTACAGCTCTACGGGCAGGGCGAGGCGCCGATGACGATCACCGGTCTGCGGCGCGCGGACCATTTCGACGAGACCGGCGCCGTGGCCGAAGACGCGGTGCTCGGATCGGTCGGCCATCCCCGGTCCGGAGTGCAGGTCGCGGTGCTGCGACCCGACGGCAGGCCGGCCGCCGTCGGCGAGGTCGGGGAGATCGTGTGCCGCGGCGATGTGGTGATGTCGGGCTACTGGCGCAATCCCACCGCGACCGCGGACACGCTGCGCGACGGCTGGCTCTACACCGGCGACATGGGCTCGTTCGACGACCGCGGCCACCTCACCCTGCGGGACCGCTCCAAGGACGTGGTCATCAGCGGGGGCAGCAACATCTACCCCCGTGAGGTCGAGGAAGTGCTCATCGAGCATCCCGGTGTCGCCGAGGCGTGTGTGGTGGGCGCGCCGGATCCGGAGTGGGGCGAGATCGTGGTGGCGTTCATCGTCGGGTCGGCCACCGCCGAGGAGCTCGACGCGCATCTGCTGGACCGTATCGCGAGGTTCAAGCGGCCGAAGCGCTACGAGTTCATCGACGAGCTGCCCAAGAGCAGCTACGGCAAGGTCCTCAAACGCGAACTGCGTGCCCGGCTGTCGTGATTTCGGCGTGCTGACGTTCGCTGAGCGGTCGTGAGCACGCCGAAATCACCACATGAGGCCGCGGATCAGGCTGGTGGGCGGGATGTCGGCCGCCTCGACGAGCCCGGGCGGGGCGTCGCACACCCAGTCGATCGCGTTGATCACCCGCGCCGCGGTGGCGATGCAGCCGGCCTCGGTGACATCGAAGAACGGCTGCGACACATGGGTGTTCAGCTCGATCCGCGGTTCGCCCTCCACCACCACCCGGTGCACGCCGGGCTGGTTGTCCGGCGGGAACTCCCAGTCCGGGGCGGCCGCCGGGGTGAGCCGGGTGACGTGTTCGACGGTGATCACCGGTTCGTCGTCGCGCATCCCCTCGACCGCGAACCGCACCGCCGCCATCCCGCCCGGCTCCACCGTCGTCAGCCGGCATTCGATCCGCTCGGTGGTGAACCACCGCTCGGTGCGCTGGCGCACGTCGTCGAGCTCGACGCCAAGCTGGTCGGCGAGGTTGCGCACCAGCCCGCCGAACATCGCGGTGATCACACCCGGCATCAGCAGCATCGGCTCGTCGTCCGGTGCCGAGCCGAATCCCATTGTGGTGCCGGTGAACTCCCAGTCGTCGTAGTTGGCGTAGTCGAAGATCTCCTGCACCGTGACCGAGCGGGCGCGGGTGACCAGGCTCAGCGCGCTGTGCACCGCGGTGTCGGCCGAGTAGCCCGGGTCGATGCCGCTGACGAACAGCGAGGAGTTGCCCGCCTTGCAGGCCTGCTCCAGCGGGGCACGCAGCCACTCGTCGGCCTGCCGCGGGGTGGCCAGCCACACCAGCGACGTGCCGACGACGTTGACCCCGGCGGACAGAATCTTCGTCATCTGCTCGATCGCCTCGGCGGGCCGGGTCTCCCCCAGCGCGGTGTAGACCACACAGTCGGGTTGCAGCGCGAGCAGGGCGTCGAGGTCGCCGGTGGCGATCACGCCGGTCGGCTCGGACAGCCCGCACAGTTCGGCGGCGTCCCGGCCGATCTTCTCCGGGCCGGCCGCATGCACGCCGACGAGCTCGAGATCGGGCCGTCCGATGAGCGTCCGCAGCGAATGCCGGCCGACGTTGCCGGTGGAGAACTGCACGACCCTGCGCATAGCTCGGCAGTCAACCACAGCGGCCGTCGGCGCGACCGGGTTTTCCGCTCGAGATCAACGCTGCGGAATCCGCCGAACGTGCCCGGGCGGCGGCCACGGTGCCCCGGTGGTGCCGATCGTGACCAGGCTGTGCGATTTTCCGGGAAACGCCTCGGCACGGGTACAACCGACGCCGTGGCCGCACGTGCGGCGCGGTGACGGCACACTCGCCGCCACGGCGCAGCGGTGCCCGGACGGACTAGGTGGCCGGGGCGAAGACGTTCTTGAACCGCTCCAGCGACTCGTTGATGTCGCCCCTGAGCGCGCCTGCCACCAGCATGCCGATCGGCCCGAACAGCGCGGGCCCGCCCAGGTGCACGTCGAACGCCACGGTCGACCCGGTCTCGGAAGGCCGGACCTTCCCCATCAGCTTGACCTTGACGCCGCCCTTGCCGTCCCCGTTGAGCGTCATCGACTGCGGCGGCTTGTAGTGCACCACCGTCCACCGGATGCGGTTGAGCATGCCCATCACCTCGACGATCGACTCGACGACGGTGCCCTTCTCGATCGTCTCGGGCGGCTTGGTGCGCCACATCCGGTGGATGCTCAGCCACTCCTTGTACCGGGTCAGATCGGCGGCGCACGCCCACGCCTCCTCGGGCGGCAGCGGGACGTCTACCGAAGCGGAGAGTTTGGCCATCTCGGGTCTGCTACCTCAGTGCTGGATCAGGGTTGCTGTGGGGTGGGATTGCCCTGGTCACCCTGGTCGTGATGCGGCGGCGTGGGGTTGCCCTGCTGCGCCTGCCCGCCGGTCACGTACTTACGGGCGGCGTCCTGCACCTTGTCGACATGCTCGGCGTACCTGCCCTGGGTGCGCTGGTCGACGAAGTCGCCGGCCTTCTCGATGGCGGCGTCGGCCTTGTCCGGGTTCTTCCCCAGCCAGTCCTTCACCTTGTCCAGGAAGCCCATGAGCTTCTCCCTTCTCTCGACCGCCGGTCATTGTCGCGGGCGGCGCACCCCCGATACAAACGGGCCTGTTCAGCCGGGGACCGCCGGGCGACCGCCGCTACTTCCACAACCGCCGGGTCTCTCCCAGCATTCTGCCCTGTACCCACCAGGCGGCCTCGATCACCGCGGCGGCGATCACCCCGATGCCGAACGCGGTGGCGGTGACGGCGACATTCGACGGGTCCAGCATGAACACGTCGCGGGCCAGCGGGATCGCGAAGATGACCACGTAGGCCAGCATGGACACCAGCACCAGGGCCACCCGCCACCACTGATAGGGCCGGGCCACCACCGCCAGCACCCACAGCGCGGCGACCAGCAGCGTGATCAGCGCCGCGGTCGACGCCTGGGTCTGCTGCACCGCGGTGGCCTCACGGCCCTGGTAGGCGATCAGGTACGAGGTGAACGTCGCGATGCCGATGGTGATGCCCGACGGCAGCGCCGACGTCATCACCCGGCGCACGAAGTGGGGTTTGGCGCGTTCGGTGTTCGGCGCCAGCGACAGGATGAAGGCCGGGATGCCGATGGTGAACCAGGCTGCGATGGTCACGTGGATCGGCTGGAACGGAAACAGCAGCGGATCGGCCTCGAAGAACACCGAGGCCAGCCCGCCCAACCCGACGAGAACCGCCAGCAGCACCGAGTACACGGTCTTGGTCAGGAACAGGTTGGAGACCCGCTCGATGTTGCCGATCACCCGCCGGCCCTCAGCCACCACATGTGGCAACGTCGCGAACTTGTTGTCCAGCAACACGATCTGGGCGACCGCGCGGGTGGCCGGGCTGCCGGACCCCATCGCCACCCCGATGTCGGCGTCCTTGAGGGCCAGCACATCGTTGACGCCGTCGCCGGTCATCGCCACGGTGTGGCCGCGGGACTGCAACGCGTGCACCATGGAGCGCTTCTGGTCGGGACGTACCCGGCCGAACGTGGTGTACCGCTGCAGCGTGTCGGCGAGCTCGTCGGGATCCTCCGGCAGCCGCCGGGCGTCGATCGCCTCACCCTCCAGCCCGAGCGACTCCGACACCGCGCCGACCGAGGCCGCGTTGTCACCGGAGATGACCTTGATGGACACCTGCTGGGAGGCGAAGTACTCCAGGGTGTCCCGGGCGTCGGACCGGATGCGCTGTTCGAGCACCACCAGCGCGACCGGGGTGACGGCGCCGGGCGCCTGCGGATGGTCGACGGGCAGATCGCTCGACCCGAGCAGCAGCACCCGCAGCCCGCGCGAACCGATCTCCTCGGCCTGCCGCGCCGCCGGGGACGCCGGGTCCAGCAGCACGTCGGGCGCCCCGATCACCCAGTTGCCGTGCTCGCCGTAGGACACCCCGCTCCACTTGAGTGCCGACTTGAACGGGGCGATCGCGGTGGCGGCCCAGCCAGGCGGATCCGGATAGGCCTCGGCGATCGCCTGCATGCTGGCGTTGGGCCGGGGATCGTCAGCGGCCAACGACGCCAGCACCGCCTCGACGCGGCTCCGGTCACCGGATTCGGTGAGGTGGCGCAGTTCGGCGACCCGCATCCCGTTCTCGGTGAGCGTGCCGGTCTTGTCGGCGCACACCACGTCGACGCGGGCCAGGCCCTCGATCGCGGGGAGTTCGTTGACCAGACACTGGCGCCGCCCCAGCCGGATCACCCCGACCGCGAACGCGATCGACGTCATCAGCACCAGCCCCTCGGGCACCATCGGCACCAGCGCACCCACCATGGCCAGCACGGCGCGCCGCCAGTCGGCGTCGGTGGTGAACAGCTGGGTGTAGATGGTCAGCAGCCCGGCCGGGATCAACAGGTAGGTGATGAACCGCAGGATGGTGTTGATGCCGTTGCGCAGGTCCGATTTGACCAGGGTGAACTTGCTGGCCTCCTCGGCCAGCTTGGCGGCGTAGGCTTCCCGGCCCACCTTGGTGGCGCGGTAGGCGCCGCTGCCGGCGACCACGAAACTGCCCGACATCACCTGATCACCCGGCTCCTTGGGGATCGGGTCGGCCTCGCCGGTGAGCAGCGACTCGTCGATCTCGAGGTTGGCCGCCTCGACCACCTCACCGTCGACGACGATCTGATCGCCGGGGCCCAGTTCGATGATGTCGTCGAGCACCACCTCGCTCGGCGCGAGCGCCCGGGTTCCGGACCGCCGGCGCACCATCGGCTTGGCCTGGCCGATGATGGCGAGGTTGTCCAGGGTGCGTTTGGCGCGCAGTTCCTGGATCATGCCGACCGCGCTGTTGGCGATGATCAGCAGTCCGAACGCGCCGTTGATGATCGAGCCGGTGGACAGCACGATCAGGAACAGCACCCCGAGGATCCCGTTGATGCGGGTGAAGACGTTGGCGCGGATGATCTCCCCGGTGGTGCGGGCCGCGCGGGTGGGGACGTCGTTGGTCTGGCCGGCGGCGACCCGCTGGGCCACCTCGGCGTCGGACAGGCCGGGGGCGAGCGTCGTGGTCACTTGACGAAGACCCCGTCGTGGACGTCGTCGTAGTACTCCAGGGTCAGGCGGTCCCCGTCGAACGTCGCCTTGGAAATCGTTCCCGGTGGGGCGTTCTCGGTGACCAGAGTGAATGTGAACACGTTGCCGTCCCAGTGTGTGAGGGGGAATTCGTCCGGCGCCCCCGGCTGCGGTCGCGCGTCCGGCGGCCCCATGTCGAGCACCAGCTTGCCATCCCGCTCGGTGACCCGTGCCGGGCCCCAGTAGTCGTTGTGGTAGGTGCCGACGTAGGTGGACAGCGGGGCCGGCGGCGCCGGATCGGCCGGCCGCGGCCGACCCACCAGCGAGCCCTGCGGCTGTTCCAGCGGGGCCATCAGCTCGCGGTACAGCCGGTACCAGTCCTCGCGGATCTCACCGAACTGCACCAGGTCGGCGAACTGGGCGGTGAGCGCCTCGGCCACCCCGGACGGGGTGGCGTTGGTCAGCGCGACGATCCCCGCGTCGGCCGACGGCAGGATGACGAAGTTGGTGCCGGTGCCGAGTTCGAACGCCCCGGAGTGGCTGAGCTCGGTGCGGGCCGCCGAGGTGATGCCGACGTTGAAGCCGTAGCCGTAGAAGCCGGACCGCATCGCCGGTTCGGTGGCCGGGCTGGACACGATCTGCGGGGTGAGCGCGGGCAGCAGCGCGTCGGGGTCGACGATCCGGCGGCCCTCGAAGCTGCCGTCGCCCAGCACCATCGCCAGCCAGCGGGCCACGTCGTTCACCGAGGAGCTGACCCCGCCGGCCGGGGATTCGGCGTCCGGGTCGCGGAGGTAGAACGGTTGATAGCCGCCGTCGACGTGGATGTGGCCGACGGCCCGGTCGGCCCGCGCCTGGTAGTCGGCGAACCGGGAACTCGTCGACGCCATCCCCAGGGGTTCGTACAGCACCCGTCCGGACAGCTCCTCCCACGGCATGCCGGCGTCGGCGGCCACCGCCTCGGCAGCCGCGGTGATGCCGAAGTTGGTGTAGGCGTAGGAGATCCGGAACGGCGCCAACGGCAGCTGGGCCAGTTTCTCCAGCACCTGGCGGCGGTCGTAGCCGAGGTCCTCGAGCAGGTCGCCGGCGTGGTCGGGCAGCCCGGACCGGTGGGCGTACATGTCGCCGATGGTGACCCGCTCGGTGACCACCGGATCGGACAATCTGAACCAGGGCAGCCGGCTGATCACCGGCGTGTCCCAGCTGATCGCGCCGGTGCCGACCTGATGCGCGACGACGGTGGCGCCGATCGGTTTGGACAACGAGGCCAGCTGGAACACCGTGTCGGCGCCCACCGGATCCCCGGTCCGGATGTCCTTGACGCCGAAGCCCTTGGCGTACACCGTCTTCCCGCCGTGTACCACCGCCACCGCCAGGCCCGGGATGCCGGACTGTTCCAGCAGGTCGGCGGCCAGCCCGTCCAGCCGGGCGACCGCGTTCGCGACGGCGTCCGCGGGCAGGTCCACCGCCGCGACCAGCGGCGGCGGCAGATCGGAGGACGGGTGAGCCGTGGATGCGTCATCCCCGCTGCGGCAGCCGGCCAGCAACACCAGCGCCGTGAGGACGGCGGCGAAGCGCTTCAGCACAGGTGCACCGTAGCGTGTCGAACCGGAGGTTGCCGCGCGCAAAACGCGGCGATGTGCGCAAACACGATACGCGCCGACGCCCCGGAGTCAGCGGCCGTCGGCCGGCCGCCACCACTGATCGGAGGCGCCGGCGCTGTCGCGGTCCACCCGCTCACCGGGTCTGGGCACCGCGACCGGCACCCGGGCCGGATCGGCGGCGGCCAGCAGTCGCTCCACCGGTTCGGACCACGGGTGCGGCGCCAGCCGGAACGTCGCCCAGTGGATCGGGACCAGCAGACCCGAATCCGCCTCGGCCATGTCCAGGTGGGCGCGCACCGCCTCCTCCGGGTTCATGTGGATGTCCGGCCAGGCCGGATGGTAGGCCCCGATGGGCAGCAGGGTGAGGTCGAACGGGCCGTGGTCGACCCCGATCTCGGTGAAGCTCTTGGTGTAGCCGGTGTCGCCACCGAAGAAGGCGCGGTGCCGGGGACCGGCGATCACCCAGGACGCCCACAGTGTGGTGTTGCGCGCGAACAGCCGTCCGGAGAAGTGCCGGGCCGGGGTGCAGGTGATCCTCAGATCGCCGATCCGCCGGCTCTCGTACCAGTCCAGTTCGACGATGCGGTGCTCGGGGATCCGCCAGGTGCGCAGGTGCGCCCCGACCCCCAGCGGCACCAGGAACGGCGCCCGCTGGGTGCGGGCCAACCGCACCACGGTGTCCATGTCGAGGTGGTCGTAATGGTCGTGGCTGATCAGCACCGCGTCGACGGCGGGCAGCGCCTCCAGCGGTGTCGGCGGCTCGTGCAGCCGGCGTGGGCCCACCAGCGCCGACGGCGAACACCGCCGGCTCCAGATCGGATCGGTGAGCACCCGGTAGCCGTCGACCTCCACCATCGCGGTGGAGTGCCCGTACCAGCGGACGGCCAGGTCGGCGGCGCCGACGCCGTGATCGGCCGGGTTCGGGGTCACCAGCGGGATCGGCGCCGCCGGCCGGGTGGCGGCCCGCCCGTCGAGGAATTCCCGGGCCAGCACCCACTGCTGCTGCCGGTCCAGGCTGATCATCGAGGCCGGGTCGAGGTTGACGAACGCGCCGTCACGGTAGTTCGGAGACCGCTGCGCCACCGGGCGGATGTCGCGGCGGTCCGCACCCACCGCGGCCGGGGCGCCGCGCAGCGCCCGGATCAGCCAGCCGCCGCCCAGCACGGTGGCCACGCCGGCGGCCTGCCGCATCAATCCCAGCCAGCTCCGGCTCATGGCCTGCCCCTCCGGTTCTCGCCCGCGCCTCCGGTTCGTCGCCCGGTCGGCCTCATGCCCCCCGGAACACCGGCGGGCGCTTCTCCATCCGCGCCACCTGCGCCTCGATCACGTCTTGACTGCCCCAGGCCAGGTCAAACAATTCCTTGTGCTCGGGCCGCTGCTCCTCGAACGCCCCGTCGTCGTTGAGCACCCGCTTGGCGTGCCGCAACGCCAGCGGGGCCAGCTGCGCGATCTCCGCCGCCCACTGCTGCGCGTCGGCCAGCGTGCCGAGCCGGTTGGCCATCCCGGTCTGCAGCGCGGTCTCGGCGGAGAGTTTCTCGGCGGCCAGCAGCATGCCCCGGGCCCGGCCGTAACCGACCAGGGTGGTGAGCCGACGGATACTCCAGTTATCCAGGGCCAGACCGTATTTGGCCACCGGGAACTGGAAGAACGCCTCGGGGGCGACGACCCGGAGATCGCAGATCATGGCCAGCTGCACACCGGCGCCGATGGCCGGGCCGTTGATGGCGGCGATCACCGGGATCGGCACCGCGTCGATCGCCTTGTTCAGCGCGATCGCCTTGTCGGGGAAGTCCGCGGCGAACACATCCCCGGACAGGTCGGCGCCGGCGCAGAACACGCTGCCCTGACCGGTCAGCACGATCACCCGGGTGTCCTCCGCGGCGGCGGCCTGCACCGCTTCCCGGAGACTGTCGACGAGCTCGGTGTTCAGTGCGTTACGACGCTCGGGCCGTTGCAGCTCGAGTGTCGTCACGGGACCTTCGCGGGTGACTCCAATCATGGACGTCACCCTAACGGGGGTGACTCATCCGCCGACGACGTGACCAACTCCCAGTCCTCCGGCAGGCCGTCGACCTTGACCGTGTCGCAGTGCGCCTCGATGTTGACGCTGCGAGATCCCAGGCGCAGCTCGGCCAGCGTCAGCCGGCCCCACGAGCTGGGCAGCCGCGGGTGGACGGTGAGCCGCCGTTCCGGCACATGCGGCTCGAAGCCCAGGAAGGACCGCACCAGCAGCAACGGCGCCGCACTGGCCCACGCCTGCGGCGAACACGAGGTCGGGTACGGCACCGGGGCGGGGAACTGCTCGCGGGGGAAGCCGCAGTACAGCTCCGGCAGCCGGCCCCCGAACGCGGCCGCCGCGTCCAGCAGCCCGGCCGTCAGCCGTTCGGCCAACTCGACCGCGCCGCGGACATGCCGGTACCGCAGCAGCCCGGCGACGGCGATCGCGGTGTCGTGCGGCCACACCGAGCCGTTGTGGTAGCTCATCGGGTTGTAGGCGCCCATCGTGGTGGCCAGCGTGCGCAACCCGAACCCGGAGTCCATCTGGTGTCCGGACAGGTTCTCGATGATGCGTTCGGCGTGCTGGTCCGACGCGATCCCGGTCCACAGGCAGTGGCCGACGTTGCTGGTCAGCGCGTCCACCTGGCGTTTGTCGCGATCCAGCGCGACGGCGTAGTAGCCCTTGTCGGGCATCCAGAACCTCTCCTGGAACCCGATCCGCAGCGCCTCGGCCCGGCCGCGCAGCAGTTCGGCCAGCGCCGGTTCGCCGAAGGCGTCGGCCAGCTCGGCGCGGGCCAGCAGCGCCGCGTAGTGGTAGCCCTGCACCTCGCACAGCGCGATCGGGGGCTCGGCGAGCCGCCCGCTGGCGTGGTTGATGCCGTCGTAGCTGTCCTTCCAGCCCTGGTTGATCAGGCCCCGGTCGGTGGCCCGCCGGTACTCGACGAAGCCGTCGCCGTCTCGGTCGCCGTACCGTTCGGCCCACTGCAGGGCGGCGTCGGCGGCCGGCAGCAGTGAGCGCACCGCGTCCTCGTCGGCGCCCCAGCGCCAGGCCTCCCCCAGCAGCATGACGAACAGCAGCGACGCGTCGACCGAACCGTAATAGACGTTGCCGCCCAACGCGTCCGCACTGGCCGGACCCCGCCGGATCTCGTGCATGATCCGGCCGGGCTCCTCCTCGGTGATCGGATTGATCTGACGCCCTTGCAGTTCGGCGAGCTGCTTCAACGTGCCGATCGACAGGTCGACGTCGATGGGCAGCGCCATCCAGGCGGTCAGCAGGCTGTCGCGACCGAACAGCGTCATGTACCAGGGCGCGCCGGCCGCCACGAACGGCCGGCCGTCCCCGTCGTCGTAGACCAGCAGGGCGCCCAGGTCGCTCTCGGTGCGCTGCAACACCTCCGCGAGGGTGGGGTGGTCGCACTCGACGGTGGTGGTGACGTCGCGCCACGCGCTGATCTTCTGCGCCGGCGCACTGGCGTCCAACCGCTCCCCGGACCGGAACCGACTGTGCACCTGCTGATTCGCCCAGGTGGGCTGGGCGACGATCTCGGTCTGCCAGCTGCTGCGCGGCGGCACCACGACCCGCCACCGCAGCGTTCCGGGCAGCACCTTGTCGACCCCGGTGGCGGTGATGGTCAGTCCGCGCACCAGGTCGCCGCGGTCACGCAACACCAGTTCGTCGTCGACGACGGTCATCTCCGCGCCGCCGGGGACCACCCGGCCCTCCTTGACGGCGAACAGGTCGACGAAGTCGCCGTCGACGAACAACTCGAGCGACACCACGGTGGGCTCGTCGTCGAGGTTGTGCAGGGTGATGGTCTCCCGCATGCCGTCGGCGATCAGCCGCTCCCGCACCAGCAGCAGTGTGCTGTCGGCCAACCCCGGTCGCGGGGTGCGACGCAGCACGAACTGCGCCGCGAACGCTTCCGGGGTCAGCACCGTCAGCGGTTCGGCACTGCGGCCGTCGACCCGCAGCTCCCAGCGGGACAGCGCGCGGGCGTCCCGGAAGAACAGGCCGTGGGCGCCCTCGAGAACGTCGCCGTGCCGGTCGGACAGGCAGAAGGTGCCGCCCTCGACCAGCGTGACGGTGTCCCTACCGGAACCGATGGCCGCCACGTTGCCCGCGTTGAGCGCGTTGGTCATGCGATCTGCTCATCCCTCTCGCCGGTCTCGGGCAGGATCTGCCGCAGGGCGACATTGCTGCGCACCGCCATCGACCCGTCGACGACCCCGCGGAAGATCTGCTCGTATCCGGAGCCGAACCGCTCGATGTCGAAGTTGGCGGCCACGTGCCGGCGGCACTCCGCCGGGTCCATGTCGGCGGTCCGCTCGATCGCGGCGGGCAGCTCGGCCGGATCCTCGCAGATCACGCCGGTGACACCGTCGACGATCACCTCGGGCACCGCGCCGCCGCGCAGCGCCACCACCGGGGTGCCGCAGGCCATCGCCTCGATCATCACCATGCCGAACGGCTCCTCCCACTGGATCGGGAACAGCAGGCAGCGGGCGTTGGCCAGCAGCTCACGTTTGGCGATGGCGTCGGCCTCGCCGAACACCTCGTCGTTCTCATTGAGCAGCGGGCGCACCTGCTCCTCGAAATACGCCTTCTCGCTGGGCTCGTCGCACTTGCCGGCGAGCACCAGGCGGATGCCGGCGCGGTCGGCGGCCTGGATGGCCAGATGGGCGCCCTTGTACGGCGCGAACCGGCCGAGGAACAGCGCATAGTCGCCCTTCTCACGCTTGAACGGCCAGTCGTGGATGCGCAGCGCGTTGTGCACGCGGCCGATCCAGTTCAGGTCGGGCGCCAGTTCACGCTGGCGGTCGCTGATCGCGATCAGGCCGACGTCGTGGCCGAGTTCGCGGTAGTACGGGTACAGGTCCTCGTCGATGGGGCCGTGCACGGTGGCTACGGTGGGCACGCCGAGTTCACGGTAGGCCGGGACGTTGAGCGGGCCGGCGAAGGTGTGGTCGTGGATGAGGTCGATGCCGCCCTCCCGGTCGGCGATGTCGGCGATCGCGCGGCGGACCTTCAGTGCGTGCATGACCTCGGGATAGGGCTGGCCGAGACGATCGGGGATCGTTCTCTCCCACAGCGGTACGAAACGAGCGGCGATCCGCGGATTCCCGGCGCCGAGCACGGTGACGCGATGTCCACGGGCGGTGAGGGAGTCGGCGAGGTCGGCGACGACGGCCTCGGTGCCGCCGTAGGCCTTGGGCGGGATGTCGAAGTAGGGCGGGGCCACGAGCACGATGCGCAACGGATCGGTCGACTCGGTTTCCGACAACAGCGCCGCGGTGTCGGCGGGCGCGGTGTCGGCCGCAGTGGCGTTCTGGTCGCGGAATGTGTGGTGGAAGCGGAATCCGTTGCCGCTCATGACGTGTGTCCCCTTTCGTCAGCTTCGATCAAACCGAATTAGCACTCAAGGGCTACGAGTGCTAATCATAGCTCGCCTCCCGGAAAGCAGCACGTCGTGCAGCGTGACCTGCGGGCGATAGCCTCGACGGATGAGCCGAATCGGAGCGGTGCAGTTCGTGGAGACCGTGCTGGACACCGGTTCGTTCGTCAGCTGGGACGACCCACCATTGGCGATACCGGCAGATGAGGACTACCGGCGTGAACTGACCGACGCAGCCGCCGTCACCGGCCTCGACGAGGCGGTTCTGACTGGTGAAGGCACCATATTCGGACGCCGCGTGGCGTTGGTGGCCTGCGAGTTCGACTTCCTGGCCGGGTCGATCGGGGTGGCCGCCGCCGAGCGGATAGTCGCCGCGGTGCAACGCGCAACCGCCGAACGACTGCCGCTGGTGGCATCGCCCAGTTCTGGTGGAACCCGCATGCAGGAAGGCACCGTTGCGTTCCTGCAGATGGTGAAGATCGCCGCTGCGGTACAACTGCACAAGCTGGCGCACCTGTCCTATCTAGTGTACCTGCGCCATCCGACCACCGGCGGCGTCTTCGCATCCTGGGGCTCGTTGGGACACATCACGATCGCCGAGCCGAACGCGCTGATCGGATTCCTCGGCCCCCGCGTCTACCAGCATCTTTACGGTGAACCGTTCCCGCCCGGGGTGCAGACCGCCGAGAATCTGCACCGCCACGGTGTGATCGATTCGGTGGTCCCGCTGCCGCGGCTGCGCTCCGAACTGGACCGCGCGCTGCGGGTCCTCGTCGATGAACCGGGGACCCCGCCCGCGCCCCCCGACGTCGACACCTCCCAGCCCGGTGTGCCGGCGTGGGATTCGGTGATCGCGTCCCGCCGCCCGGACCGCCCCGGAGTCGGCTACCTGCTCAGACACGGCACCACCGACACGGTGCTGCTGTCCGGGTCGGGCGGCGGCGAAGCGGCCACCACGCTGCTGGCGCTGGCCCGGTTCGGCGGGCAACCCGCCGTGGTGCTCGGCCAGCAACGGGTGATCGGCGCAATGGTCGGCCCGGCCGCCCTGCGCGAGGCCCGCCGCGGCATGGCGTTGGCCGCTGACCTGCAGTTACCGCTCGTGCTGGTGATCGACACCGCCGGCCCGGCGCTCACCGCGGAGGCCGAGCAGGGCGGGCTGGCCAGCGAGATCGCCCACTGCCTGGCCGAATTGGTCACCCTCGACACCGCGACGCTGTCGGTGCTGCTCGGTCAGGGCAGCGGCGGCCCGGCCCTGGCGATGGTGCCGGCCGACCGGGTGCTGGCCGCGCGGCACGGCTGGCTGGCGCCGCTGCCGCCCGAAGGGGTCAGCGCGATCGTCCACCGTGACCTGGATCACGCCCCGGAACTCGCCGCACGCCAGGGCATCCGCTCCGTCGACCTCCTGCGCCACGGCATCGTCGACGCGATCGTCGACGAACGTCCCGACGCCGCCGACGAGCCGATGGAGTTCACCGCCCGACTGGCCGACAGCATCGCCGTCGAGCTGCACCGGCTCCGCGAGATGCCCGCCGAGAGCCGGCTGGAGACCCGGCTGGCGCGCTACCGCCGGATCGGGCTGCCGCGGTGACGCTCACACCTCGATGGGCGGGTGCAGCCGTTGCATCGTGTACTGACGGTTGCGCCGCGCCGCCCACGCGCTGGCCGCCGTCGACGCCGCCAGCAGCCCGGCCAGCACCGCGATCGCGATCCACAGCCGCTGGTCGACGCCGCCGACGATCAGCTGGCGTAACCCGTTGACCGCGTAGGTCATCGGGTCGAACGGGTGGATGATCTGGAACGGCTTGGCGGTGGTCTCGACCGGATAGATGCCGCCCGCCGATACCAGCTGCAACATCAGGAACGCCAGGGTGACCACCCGGCCCACGGCGACCCCGAAGACGGCGTTGAACGCCTGGATAAGCGCCAGGAAGGTCGCGCCGATCAGGATCAGGAAGGCGACGGTGGCCAACGGGTGTTCGGCCTTCAGACCGACGCCGAAATGCACCACCGCGTACATCACCACGACCTGGGCCACCACGATCAGCAGCCCGGGCCAGAACGAGGCGAGCACCACCCGCAGCGCACCCAGCCCGTTCACGATCGGCCGGGATTGCAACGGGGTCAACAACATCCACACGATCAACGCACCGATGAACAGTGCCAGCGGCAGGAAGAACGGCGCGAACCCGGTGCCGAAGGTGGCCGCCGGATTGTGCGTCACCAGGTCCAGCTCGACCGGTGCCGCCATGGCCGCGGCGACGTCGCTGCGCTGCTCCGGGGTCCACGACGGCACCTGGGTGGACCCGTCCCGCAGTGCGTCGGCCAGCTCTCGGCTGCCCGCCCGCAGCTGTCCGGTGCCGTCGGCGAGCCGGCCGGCGCCGGTGGCCAGCTGTTGACCGCCGTCGGCCAGCCGGACCAGCCCGGCGCTGAGCTGTCTGGCGCCGGTGTCGAGTCGGTTCACCCCGTCGCGCAGTCTGACGACCTCACCGCGCAGTCCCCCGTCCAGCGCAGCGGTGAGAAACGTGCGCAGCCTGCTGTTCGGGTCGGCCAGCTCGGATTCCAGTTGAGCGGCGCTGTCCCGCAACCGGATCAGACCCTCATCGGTGGCGGGGTCGATGCCCTGGGCCCGCAGCATGCGCTGTACTCCCGCCAGCGCCTCACCGAGATGGTGCGCCGCCGGGTCGGGGTTGGTGCGCAGGAACGTCACCGCCTGGTCGAGGACCGCCGCGGCGTGGTGCTGATCGATGTGCAGGGCCGCGATGCGTTCGGTGGTGGACCGCACCGCACCGCTGAGCCGGGTGGCGACCGCCCCGACCTCGTCGGGGTCGAGTCCCAGCGCTCCCACCCGGTCCAGGGTGTGCAGCAGCGGATCGACGGCGGTGTCCACCGCGGCCGCCAGTTGGCCGGTGCCGGCTGCCAGTTGCGCGGCACCGTCCCGGGCGGTCACCAGGCCGGCCGCCAGCGCGTCGGCGCCCACCGACAGGTCATGCGCCCCGTCGTCGGCGGCGACCAGCCCGGTGTGGAGTCGATCCGCGCCATCGGCGGCCTGCGTCAATCCCTCGCCGGCGTCGGTCAGGCCGGTGAGCACCGTCTCCACGCTCTGCTGTCCGACCCGGGCGTTGACGACGTTGAGCACCTCGCGGGCGGCGTTCTGGCCGATGATCGACGCGAGGTAGTTGTTGGCCTCGTTGAAGGTGAACCGCAGTTGCGCCGGCCGGGGATTCCCGCCCGCCGGGGAGGCGATTCCGGCGCTGAAGTCCTCCGGCAGGGTGATCGAGAAGTAGAACCGGCCGGCGGCCACGCCGGCGGCCGCCTCGGCCGCCGGCACCTCGTGCAGTTGCAGCTGACCCGAATCCAGCAGGGCGCGGGCCACCTCGTCGCCGGCGTCGATCCGGCGGCCCTGTACCTCGGCGCCGCGGTCCTCGTTGACCAGGGCCACCGGAACCTTGTCGATCTCGTCGAACGGATTCCAGAACGCCCACAGGTACATCGCCCCGTACAGCAGCGGCATCAGGATGATCGTCACCAGTGCGATGCGCGGCAACGCCCCCCGCGAGTACTTCTTGATGTCGGTGCCCAGGGACACTCCGGCAAGCACGGTTACTGGTCGCCCTTCTGTCGATGCGCGAGTTCGGCGCGGCTGGTGTTGGGGACGGGAATCTGGGCGCGGACGTCGTGGCCGACGACCTCGTTGACGGTGGCGGTGATCACGGTCTGCCGCTCCCCCAGCGCTATCAGGCGTCGCACCAGCTGATCCCGGCTGTGATCGGCGGCCACATCGTCGAGGTCGCCCGCCACCAGCAGCGCCGGACGGCGGGTGTTGGCCAACGCGATCCGCAGCAGCATCCGGTCCAGTTCGGAGAGCTCCCCGACGTATTCGCCCAGCGGAGGCAACGGCAGCTCACCGAAGACCGGCCCGCACACCGCCGCCAGCTCGGCTTCACCGGCGCGCGGGATCAACCGGTACCAGGGTGCGTCCCAGCGCACCTGTTCGGTGACCAGATCGCGGACCGTCACCGACTGCGGAATCGGGTCGACCTCGTCGAAACCGGCCAGACCGGCCACCCGGAAGATGTCGGGGGCGCGGGTCCGGCCGAACACCGTCAGCTCGCCGGACATCGGCCGCATCCGGCCGGCCAGCGTCATCAGCAGCGCGGTGCGCCCCGAACCCGGAGGGCAGCGCAACACCGTCACCCCGCCGGCCTCGATGTCGAGGTCGATCGGGCCGTACACCGGCCCCCACGGGCCGCGCATGCAGATTCCCCGCGCGGTGAGAGCCGGTTCCGGCGCCTGCTCGGGTTCGGGTTGGTCGGGCATGGGCAATATCTCAGCACACCGGATCCCCGCACACCGGATCCCCGCACACCGGATCCCCGCCCGACGTGATCGGCGGTTCAGCCGCGGGATCGTGTTCGATCACCGCTCATCCCAGCGATTCGAGCCAGGCGTGATGCAGCGCCGCATACCGGCCCTCGCCGCGGCGGATCAGTTCCCCGGGCGGGCCGTCCTCCACGACCCGACCGCGCTCGAGCACCAGCACCCGGTCGGCGATCTCCACCGTGGACAGCCGGTGCGCGATCACCAGCGCGGTGCGGTCGGCCAGCACCGTCCGCAACGCCCGCTGCACCATCCGCTCACTCGGGATGTCCAGCGCCGACGTCGCCTCATCGAGGATCAGCACCGCGGGATCGGCCAAGAACGCCCGCGCGAACGCGATCAGTTGACGCTGCCCCGCCGACAGCCGGCTGCCGCGTTTGGCGACGTCGGTGTGGTAGCCGTCGGGCAGCGCCGCGATGAACCGGTCCGCGCCGACCGCCTCGGCGGCCGCGACGATCTCGGCATCGGTGGCCTCCGGCCGGCCGAACCGGATGTTGTCGGCGACGGTCCCGTCGAACATGAAGTTCTCCTGGGTCACCATCACCACATGCCGGCGCAACTCGCTCTGCGCGATCTCACGCAGGTCGATGCCGTCGAGGGTCACCGACCCCGCGGTCGGGTCGTAGAACCGGGCGATCAGCGTGGCGATGGTGGTCTTGCCCGCCCCGGTGGTGCCGACCAGGGCGACGGTCTGCCCGGCCGGCACCGTCAGGGTCAGCTCCGGGATCACCGGCCGGCCCGGCACATAGGCGAACTGCACGCCGTGGAACGCGATCTCCCCGCGCACCGGACGGGCCGGCGACACCGGATGCTGCGGATCCTTGATCGCCGGCTCCTCGGCGAGCACCCCGGCCAGTTTCTCCAGCGCCGACGCCGCGGACTGAAAGGTGTTGAAGAACTGCGAGATCTCCTGCATCGGCTCGAAGAACATCCGCAGATACAGCAGGAACGCCGTCAGCGTGCCGATCGTCATCTGATCGTTGAGCACCAGGTAGCCGCCGTAGAGCAGCACCACACCGGTGGTGATGTTGCCGACCAGTCGGACCCCCGGCATGAAGATCGCCAGCAGCCGCAGGGTCTTCTCGTTGATCTCGCGGTAGTCGTCGGCGACCTGCTCGAAGATCTCCTGATTGCGCGGTTCCCGCCGGTAGGCTTGAACCGCCTTGATCCCGGTCATGGTCTCGACGAACTGCACGATCACCAGCGCGGCGCTCTCCCGCACCTTGCGGTAGGTCTTCGCCGATTCCTCCCGGAACCACCACACCAGCGCGATCAGCACCGGGAACGCGCCCAGACACATCAGGCCCAGCCGCACATCGAGGGTGACGAGCAGGATCGCGGTGCCGCCCAACGTGAGCACGGCGGTGATGAGGCTGTCGAAACCGGTCTCCAGCATGTCCTGGATGGCCTCGACGTCGTTGGTGGAGCGGCTCACCACCCGCCCGGAGGTGTAGCGCTCGTGGAAGGCGACGTCCAGCCGTTGGAAATGCCGGAACAACCGGCGGCGCAACTCCAGCAGCACCTCCTGACCGATCCGGCCGGACCGGCGCAGGAAGTACATCCTGCTGGCGGCCTGCACGGTGACGACACCGATCAGCGCGGCGACGATGAGCAGCAGTTCACGGCTGGATCCGCCCGCCACGATCGGCGGGATGCAGTGGTCGATGCCGCGTTGCACCAGCAGCGGAACACTCAGCCGGGCAAGGTTTTCCACCACCACGACGACCGCCAGCAGCACCAGTGCGGCGGGGTAGGGCCGCAGCAGCGAGCCGAGCAGCGCGCGGGCCTCGCGCCGGCGGGGCACCGACTCGTCGATCGGCAGCTCGTCGTCGGGGGTCTCGTCGAGCCGGCCGCGCCAGTCCGCAGGGCTGCGGCGATCCGTGACCGTCATCGGGACTCCCGCTCCAACCGGCGGCGCTCCGGCGGCACCGTCTCGGTGTCGGTGGCCGCCTGCTCCTGCTGCAGGTGGCTGAGCCGGTCGCGCTGCTGTTCGAACTCCCATTCCGGCGTCGGCTCGGCGCCGTCATCGAGGTCCGGGTCGGCGGCCAGGAGATAGCGGTACTGCGGCACATCGGCCAACAGCTCGGCGTGGGTGCCGACGTGGGTGATGGTGGCACCGTCGGGCCCGACCCGCTCCAGCAGCGCCACCCGGTCGGCCAGCAGCACCGTCGAGGCCCGGTTGGCGACCACGATCCCGGTGACATCGCGCAGCACCCGCCGCAACGCCTCGGTGACGACCGCCTCGGTGTGCACGTCCAGCGCGCTGAGCGTGTCGTCGAGCACCAGGATCGTCGGCGCGGCCAGCACCGCCCGCGCCAGCGACAACCGTTGCCGCTGGCCGCCGGACAGGCTCATGCCCTGCTCCCCGATGCGGGTGTGCAACCCGTACGGCAGGTCGTGGACGAACTCGGCGGCGGCGATCTCGATCGCCTCGGCGAGTTCGGCGTCACTGGCCGGATTGGCCGGCGGACGGCCGAGTCTGAGGTTCTCCTCCACCGACATCGAGAACAGCGTCGGATCCTCGAACGCGGTGGCCACCGTGCGGCGCAGCGCATCCAGCGACAGCTCCCGGATGTCGATGCCGTCGATGCGGATCTGCCCCTCGGTGACGTCGTAGAGCCGGGACAACAGCGACACCAGCACCGACTTGCCCGACCCGGTCGGCCCGACCAGCGCCAGCGTCTCCCCCGGTTCGACGGTGACCGTGACATGCCGCAGGACCCAGGTGTCCTGGCCGCCGGACGCGCCCACACCGCCGCTGTCCGGGAACTTGAAGCCGACATCCCGCAACTCGAGCCGGCCCCGCCGCGGCGGTGTGGTGATCGGGCCGTCGGTGATCTCGATGGGCGCATCGAAGATCTCGGCGATGCGGTTGGCCGCGGTCATCGACTCCTGGGTCATCGACAGCAGAAAGCCCAGCGAGGCGATCGGCCACACCAGCGACAGCATCATCGTGATGAACGCGACCAGGGTGCCCATCGTCACCAGACCGGTGCCGGCCGCGTAGGCGCCGAAACCCAGCACCACGATCAGCGTCAGGTTCGGGATGATCTCCAGCAGCGTCCAGAACCGCGCGGACACCTCCACCCGGCCCACCTGGGTCCGGAACAACCTGGTGGCCTGCTCGTCGAACCGGTCGTAGCTGTAGCGCTCCCGGCCGAACGACTTGACCACCCGCACCCCGAGCGCGGCCTCCTCGACATGTGTTGCCACATGGCCGGTCTCGTCCTGCGCCTGCCGCGACAACCGGGTGTAGAGCCGCTGAAAGTGCAGCACGGTCATGGTGATCGGCACGATCGACAGCAGCGCCACCACCCCGAGCGGCCAGTACATCGCCAGCAGAATCGAGGTGACCACGGCGATCTGCAGACCGTTGAGCACCAGGAACACCAGGCCGAACGACAGCAGGCGGCGGATGGTGGACAGGTCGTTCATCACCCGCGACACCAGCTGACCGGACTGCCACCGGCCGTGGAAGGACATCGGCAGGATCTGCAGCCGGGCGTAGAGGTCCTTGCGGATGTCGGCCTCCACCCCCATCGTGGCCCGCGCCACCAACCAGCGGCGGATGAACATCAACACCGCCTCGGAGATGCCGACCGCCATCGCGGCGCTGCCCAGGATCCACAGCCCCTGCTGATCCTGCTGGCGCACCGGACCGTCGATGACGGCCTTCGTCATCAGCGGAATCGCCACGGTGGCGCTCAGACTCACGACCGCGACGGTGATCATCGCGATCCACCGCGCCCGGTAGGGCATCAGATACGGCAGCAGCCGCCACAGATCCGCGCCCACCCACGACCGCTCCGGCGGGGGCGCGATCTTCGCGGCCTCGTGCAGACGACCGGTCACCACCGACGTATGCCCTCGCCGCCCCGACCGCAACCCGTCGTGCCGCCGGTCATGCCGCCGCCTGCCCGGCGCCGAACTGGGTCTCGTACAACTCGGCGTAGCGGCCCCGGCGGGCCAGCAACTGATCGTGGGTGCCGCGTTCGACGATGCGGCCGTCCTCGACCACCAGGATCAGATCGGCGGCCCGCACCGTCGACAGCCGGTGCGCGATCACGATCGAGGTGCGGCCGGCCAACGCCTCGGCCAGCGCCTGCTGCACCGCCGCCTCGGACTCCGAGTCCAGCGAGGCGGTCGCCTCGTCGAGCACCACCACCCGGGCCCGGCCGAGCAGCAGCCGGGCGATGGTCAGCCGCTGCCGCTGCCCGCCGGACAACCGGTAACCGCGCTCCCCGACGACGGTGTCCAGCCCGTCGGGCATCTCGGCGACCAGATCGGCCAGCCGAGCCCGGCGCAGCGCCTCCCAGAGCTGTTCCTCGGTGGCGGTCGGATCGGCCAACAACAGATTCGACCGGATCGACTCGTGGAACAGGTGCCCGTCCTGCGTCACCATGCCGACCGTGTCCCGCAGCGACGCGAACGTCAGGTCGCGCACATCGACACCACCGAGCCGCACCGCACCGGTGTCGACGTCGTACAGCCGCGCCACCAGTGAGGCGATCGTCGACTTCCCGGCACCCGACGAGCCGACCAGCGCCACCAGCTGACCGGGCTGCGCGGTGAACGAAATACCGTGCAGCACCGGCTCCCCGCCGCGGTCGTCCAACACGGCGACCTCCTCCAGCGAGGCCAGCGACACCTTGTCCGCCGACGGGTAGGCGAACCGCACATCGTCGAACTCCACCGACACCGGGCCGTCGGGCACCACGGTGGCGCCCGGACGCTGCCGGATCAGCGGCTCAAGGTCGAGCACCTCGAACACCCGCTCGAAACTGACCAGCGCACTGATGATCTCGACCCGGGCGTTGGCCAGGGCCGTCAACGGCGCGTACAGCCGGGTCAGCAACAACGCCAGCGACACGATCGCGCCGGCCTGCAACTGCCCGCCGATGGCCAGCACCCCGCCCAGCCCGTACACCAGCGCCAACGCCAGCGCCGACATCAGCGTCAACGAGTTCATGAACGTCGACTGCAGCATCGCGCGGCGCACCCCGATCTCCCGCACCCGGTCGGCGTGACGGGCGAACTCGGCCGACTCGGTCGCCGGATCGCCGAACAGCTTGACCAGGGTGGCGCCCGGGGCCGAGAACCGCTCGGTCATCTGGGTGTTCATCGTCGCGTTGTACAGCGCCGCCGCCCGCGACAGATCCGCCATCCGGGCGCCGATGCGCCGCGCCGGGACGATGAACAACGGCACCAGCAACAGCGACACCACCGTGATCTGCCAGGAGATGCCGACCATCACCGCCAGCGTCAACGACAACGTGACGACGTTGGACACCACCCCGGACAGCGTGTCGGAGAACGCCCGCTGCGCGCCCATCACGTCATGGCCCAGCCGGCTGACCAGCGCGCCGGTGCGGGTACGGGTGAAGAACGCCACCGGCATCCGCTGCACGTGGTCGAACACCGCGGTGCGCAGGTCCAGGATCAGACCCTCGCCGATGTTGGCCGACAGCCACCGGTTCACCAGCGACACGGCCGCCTCCGCCACGGCGACCAGTGCGATGACCCCGGCCAGTGTGATGACGGTCACAGCCGGACCGCCGCCGACGATCACGTCGACCACCTTGCCGGCCAGCACCGGGGTGGCCACACCGAGCAGCGCGATGATCACGCTGAGCCCGACGAACAGCGCCAGCCTGCGGTGATGCCGCGCCGAGAACCGCCAGATGCGCCGCAGCAGCGCCCGATCGGCCAGGGACCGCAGATCCCCGTCGGGCGCCTGGGTCTGCCGGTAGAGCGTGCGTCGCGCGGCCGCCTCGATATTCATGAGGTTCACCGTAGAACCTCAACCAAACATGAGGTCAACGATCCTTGCCGCGATCCCGGCGCCACATCAGGCAAGATTGCTGTCATGGACAGTGGAAATTCGCCCCGGGTCCTCGTGGTCGACGACGACCCCGACGTGCTCGCTTCGTTGGAGCGCGGGCTGAGACTGTCCGGGTTCGAGGTGTCCACCGCGGTCGACGGCGCCGAAGCGCTGCGCAGCGCCACCGAGACCCGCCCGGACGCGATCGTGCTCGACATCAACATGCCGGTGCTCGACGGCGTCAGCGTGGTCACCGCGTTGCGGGCGATGGACAACGACGTGCCGGTCTGCGTGCTGTCGGCGCGCAGCTCGGTGGACGACCGGGTCGCCGGGCTGGAGGCCGGCGCCGACGACTACCTGGTCAAACCGTTCGTGCTCGCCGAGCTGGTGGCCCGCGTCAAGGCGCTGCTGCGCCGCCGCGGATCGTCGGCGACCTCATCCTCGGAGACCATCGTGGTCGGCCCGCTGGAGGTGGACATCCCCGGCCGGCGGGCCCGGGTCAACGGCCAGGACGTCGACCTGACCAAACGCGAGTTCGACCTGCTCGCGGTGCTGGCCGAGCACAAGACGGCGGTGCTGTCGCGGGCCCAGCTGCTGGAGCTGGTGTGGGGTTACGACTTCGCCGCCGACACCAACGTCGTCGACGTGTTCATCGGCTACCTGCGCCGCAAGCTGGAGGCGACCGGCGCGCCGCGGCTGCTGCACACCGTGCGCGGCGTCGGCTTCGTCCTGCGGACCCAGTAGCGGGCTCAGATGAACCTCGTCACCAGGCTGTTCCGCCGCACCCCGTCACTGCGGACCCGCGTCGCGTTCGCCACGGCGATCGCGGCGGCCATCGTCGTCGGCATCGTCGGCGTGGTGGTGTGGGTGGGCATCACCAACGACCGCAAGGAACGGCTGGACCGCCGGCTCGACGAGGCCGCCGGGTTCGCGCTGCCGTTCGTGCCGCGCGGTCTGGAGCAGATCCCGCCGTCGCCCAACGACCAGGACGTGGTGATCACCGTCCGGCGCGGCGACGAGGTCCGGTCGAACTCCGAGGTGGTGCTGCCCGAGCTCGACGCCGACTACGCCGACACCTACATCGACGGCGTGCGCTACCGGGTGCGCACCGTGCAGACGCCGTATCCGATCCGTACCACGCTGGCCGTCGGCGCGACCTACGACGACACCATCGCCGATACCGCCAACCTGCACCGCCGGGTGATCCTGATCTGCACCCTGGCGATCGGCGCCGCCACCATCGCCGGATGGCTGCTGGCCGCGTTCGCGGTGCGGCCGTTCAAACAGCTGGCCGCCCAGGCCCGCTCCATCGACGCCGGCGACGAGGTGCCCGACGTGGAGATCCGCGGCGCCACCGAGGCCGTCGAGATCGCCGACGCCGTCAAGGGCATGCTGCAGCGCATCTGGAAGGAACAGGACCGCACCAAGGCGGCGCTGGCGTCGGCGCGCGATTTCGCGTCGGCCGCCGCCCATGAACTGCGGACCCCGCTGACCGCGATGCGCACCAACCTCGAGGTGCTGTCCACCCTGGACATGCCCGAGGAGCAGCGCAAGGAGGTGCTCGCCGACGTCATCCGCACCCAGTCGCGGATCGAGGCGACGCTCAGCGCGCTGGAACGGCTGGCCCAGGGTGAGCTGTCGACCTCCGACGACCATGTGCCGGTCGACATCACCGAGCTGCTGGACCGGGCCGCGCACGAGGCGATGCGCATCTACCCCGACCTCGAGGTGTCGCTGGTGCCGGCGCCGACGGTGATCATCGTGGGCCTGCCGGCCGGACTGCGGCTGGCGGTGGACAACGCGATCGCCAACGCCGTCAAACACGGCGGGGCCACCCGGGTGCAGTTGTCGGCGGTCAGTTCCCGCGAAGGGGTGGAGATCGCGATCGACGACAACGGCACCGGTGTGCCCGAGGAGGAACGCGAGCGGGTGTTCGACCGGTTCACCCGCGGATCGACCGCGTCGCACTCCGGGTCCGGGCTCGGGCTGGCGCTGGTCGCCCAGCAGGCCGAGATCCACGGCGGCACCGCGTCGCTGGAGGCCAGTCCGCTGGGCGGGGCGCGCCTGGTGCTCCGGCTGCCCGGCCCGCGCTGACACCCGCGCTCACGTTCGAGCAGCGGGTCAGCGGGTGGCGAGCAGGTCGATGACGAAGATCAGCGTCTTACCGGACAGGCGATGCCCACCCCCGGCGGGGCCGTAGGCCAGCTCCGGCGGGATGGTCAGCTTGCGCCGGCCGCCCACCCGCATGCCGGGGATGCCCTCCTGCCAGCCGGCGATCAGCCCGCGCAGCGGAAACGCGATCGATTCGCCCCGGTTCCACGAGCTGTCGAACTCCTCGCCGGTGTCGTACTCGACGCCGACATAGTGCACCTCGACGGTGCCGCCGGCCACGGCTTCCGGGCCGTCCCCCACGATCAGGTCCTCGATCACCAGCTCGGTGGGTGCGGGCCCGTCGGGAAAGTCGATCTCGGGCTTCTGGGCTGAATTCCGGGTCACCGCGACCACAGTACTCACCGACGGTCGGGCACACTGGATCGGTGGCCAACGACCGAGACTTCCGCGCCCGGGGTCGACTCCGCTGACGTCCACACATGACGCCGTCATCGTCGGCGGCGGGCACAACGGGCTGGTCGCGGCGGCCTACCTGGCCCGGGCGGGGCGCCGCGTGCTGGTGCTCGAACGGCTCGACCATGTGGGCGGCGCGGCGGTGTCGGCGCACGCCTTCGACGGTGTCGACGCGCGGTTGTCGCGGTACTCGTATCTGGTCAGCCTGCTGCCGCGGCGCATCGTCGACGATCTCGGCGCCCGGGTGCGGCTGGCTCGGCGCCGCTACTCGTCCTACACCCCCGACCCGGAGACCGGCGGGCGGACCGGCCTGCTGATCGGGCCGGAGACCACCTTCGCCGCGGTCGGCGCCGCCGACGACGAGGCCCGGTTCGCCGACTTCCACCGACGGTCCCGGATGCTCACCGAACGACTGTGGCCGACCATGCTGCAGCCCCTGCGCCGCCGCGGCGACCTGCGCCGGCAGATCACCGCCGGCGCCCCGGACCTCGACGCCGTCTGGCGGGCGATGGTCGACGAACCGATCGGCGCCGCGATCACCGCGGCGGTGCGCAGCGACCTCGTCCGCGGGGTGATCGCCACCGACGCACTGATCGGGACGTTCGCCCGCCTCGACGATCCCTCGCTGATCCAGAACCGGTGCTTCCTGTACCACCTGATCGGCGGCGACTGGGCGGTTCCGGTCGGCGGGATGGGCGCGGTCAGCGGGGCGCTGGCGGCGGCCGCCGCCGGATTCGGAGCCGAGATCCTCACCGGTGCGCAGGTGTCCGCGATCACCCCGGACGGGGAGGTCCGCTACCACCGCGACGGCGCCGACCGGAGGGCCCACGGTGAGATGGTGCTGGCCAACGTGACACCGGCGGAGCTGGCGCGGTTGACCGGGTCGGCGCCGCCGGAGGTGACGCCGGGCGCGCAGGTGAAGGTCAACCTGATGCTGCGGCGGCTACCCCGGCTGCGCGACGAGACCGTCACCGCCGAGCAGGCGTTCGGCGGCACCTTCCACGTCAACGAAGGTTTCGGCCGACTCCAGGCGGCCTACGACGAAGCCGCCGCCGGACAGGTGCCCGCGCCGCTACCGTGCGAGGTCTACGCGCACTCCCTGACCGACCCGTCCATCCTCGGCGACGGCCTGCGCGCCGCCGGAGCGCACACGATGACGGTGTTCGGGCTGCACACCCCGCACCGGCTGGCCGCCGCGGACCCGGACCGGGTGCGCGACCGGCTCACCTCGGCGGTGTTGACATCGTTGAACTCCGTTCTCGCCGAACCCATCCAGGACGTGATCGCCGAGGATGCGGCCGGCCGGCTGTGCATCGAGACGAAAACCACCGCCGACCTCGAACATTCGTTGCACATGACGGCCGGCAACATCTTCCACGGCGCGTTGCGGTGGCCGTTCGCCGAGGACGACGATCCGCTGGACACCCCGGCGCAGCGCTGGGGCGTGGCGACCGGGCATGACCGAATCCTGTTGTGCGGCTCCGGGTCCCGCCGGGGCGGCGGGGTGTCGGGAATCGGCGGGCACAACGCCGCGATGGCGGTGCTCCAGCGTTAGACGGTCGGCGCCGTACCGGTCACCAACGGCGCCAGCCGGTCGGCGGACCGCTGCGCCCGCGCCGAGGTCGAGTAGACGCCCAAACCCACGATCACCATGCTCAACGCGGCGCACACCAACCACAGCGGCCGCGCCGCCGCCGCGAAATCCGCCCCGGTTCCGGCCAGCGCCGGCCCGGCCAGGGTGCCGCACAACGCCACCCCGAGGGCCACCCCGACCTGCCGACTGGTGGACGCCACCGCCGACGCCGCCCCGGCCTGATGCAGCGGCATCCCGCTGACCGCCGCCGTGGTGATCGGCGCGTTGACCATCGAGAAGCCGATCCCGAACACCGCGAACACCACCAACACCAGCCACACCGGTGTGCGGTCGGTCAGCCCGAACAGTCCCACCGTGCCGATCGTCATCGTGGCGCCGGCGATCAGCAGCGACGGCCGGTTGCCGAATCGGCCCACCAACCGGCCCGACAACGGCGAGAAGATCACCCCGCCGATCGCGATGGGCAGGAAGATCATCCCGGTGTGCAGCGCCGAGAACCCCCGGCCCTCCTGCAGATACAGCGACATCATGAACAGGAAGGCGCCGTAGGCGGCGAACGCGCACACCGCGACCACGGTCGCGGACGTGAACGGGATGCTGCGGAAGAACCGCAGATCGATGAACGGTTCGGGATCCCGGGCCTCGAACCACAGGAACGCCGCGAACGCCACCACCGCGCCGACCGCCACCGCCACGATGCGCGGATCGTCCCAACCCAGCGACGGCCCCTCGACGAGGACGAACACCGCACCGAACAGAAACGCCGCCCCGAGCAGCTGGCCGATCAGGTCGAGCCGGCGGCGCACGGTGGCGCGGTACTCCGGCACGAAGATCGCCGTCAGCGCGATCGCCAGGGCGCACACCGGCAGGTTGATCCAGAACACCGCCCGCCAGTCCACCAGGTCGATCAGCAGGCCGCCGAGCATCGGGCCGAGTGCCATCGAGATGCCGACCACTCCGCCCCACACCCCGATCGCGCGGGCCCGTTCCACCCGGCCGGTGAACACCTGGGTGATGATCGACATCGCCACCGGGTTGAGCATCGACCCGCCGACGGCCTGCAGGAAGCGGGCGGCGATCAACGTCTCGGTGTTGGGAGCCAGGCTGCACAACAGCGACGCCAGCGCGAACACCGACAGCCCCACCTGGAAGGTGCGCCGACGGCCGAACCGGTCGGCCGCCGCGCCGGCCAACAGCAGCAGCGCGGCCAACACCACGGTGTAGATGTCGATGACCCATTGCAGCTGCGACGGGGTCGCGCCCAGGTCGGCCCGGATGGCCGGCAACGCCACGTTGACGATCGTGGCGTCCAGCGACACGATCAGCAGGCTCAGGCAACAGGTCATCAGGATGATGACCTTGCGCCGCGTGCCGAGCACCGCGCCGCGCGGATTACCGCTCGGACAGCGGGGTGTAGTCGCGCTCGCCGTAGCCGGTGTAGATCTGCCGGGGCCGGCCGATCTTGTTGTTGCCCTCGTTGTGCATCTCCCGCCAGTGCGCGATCCAGCCCGGGAGCCGGCCGAGCGCGAACAGCACGGTGAACATCCGGGTCGGGAAGCCCATCGCCCGGTAGATCAGGCCGGTGTAGAAGTCGACGTTCGGGTACAGCTTGCGCTCGATGAAGAACTCGTCGGTGAGCGCGGTCTCCTCCAGCTCCTTGGCGATGTTGAGCAGTTCGTCGTCACCGCCGAGTTTGCCGAGGATCTTGTCGGCCTGCTCCTTGACGATGCGGGCCCGCGGGTCGTAGTTCTTGTAGACCCGGTGGCCGAAGCCCATCAGCCTGACGTTGTCCTCGCGGTTCTTCACCCTGCGGACGAAGTCACGCACATCGCCGCCCTCGACGCGGATCTTCTCCAGCATCTCCAGCACCGCCTGGTTGGCGCCGCCGTGCAGCGGCCCCCACAGCGCGTTGATCCCGCCGGAGATCGACGTGAACAGGTTGGCCTGCGACGAGCCGACCAGCCGCACGGTCGACGTCGAGCAGTTCTGCTCGTGGTCGGCGTGCAGGATCAGCAGCATGTCGAGCGCCCGGACCACCTCCGGGTCGACCTGATAGGGCTCGGCCGGGAAGCCGAACGTCATCCGCAGGAAGTTCTCCACCAACGTCAGCGAGTTGTCCGGGTACAAGAACGGCTGCCCCTCGGACTTCTTGTAGGCGTACGCCGCGATCGTCGGCAGCTTCGCCAACAGCCGGATGGTCGACAACTCGACCTGACGGGTGTCGTTCGGGTCCAGCGAATCCGGGTAGTAGGCGCTCAGCGCGTTGACCGCGCTGGACAGCACCGGCATCGGATGCGCCTCACGCGGGAAGCCGTCGAAGAACCGCTTCAGGTCCTCGTGCAGCAGGGTGTGCCGCTGGATCCGGGTGGTGAACTCGGCGAGCTGATCGGTGTTGGGCAGCTCACCGTAGATCAGCAGGTAGCACACCTCGATGAAGGTCGACTTCTCGGCGAGCTGCTCGATCGGGTATCCGCGGTACCGCAGGATGCCCGCCTCACCGTCGATGTAGGTGATCGAACTCTTCGTCGACGCGGTGTTCACGAAACCGCTGTCGAACGTGGTGTAGCCGGTCTCGGCCAGCATCGACCCCAACGCGATGCCGTCGGCCCCTTCGGTGGCGCGGACGATCTCCAGATCAATCTGACCACCGGGATAGATGAGGGTGGCGTGCTTATCACCACTGCTCGCGTTTTCGGCCACGGGTTTCCCTTCATCGACGTTGGGAGAGTGACAGGAGTGTGCCCTACAAAAGGTAGTCGCAATCGAAAGGTGACGCCCGTCCGGGGCTGGTTACGGGCGTCTCCGCAACCCCTGATGGGGTACACCGTCCGGACTTCACCGGATCGGGTCTGCCGCGACACCGTCGGCTACACCGGCCGGCCGATCGCCGACGCCTGCGCGACGAACTGCCGGTAGGTGTGCTCCATCCGCTCGATCAGGTTGTCCACGGTGACGGTGTCCCAGTCGGTGTGCGGCCCGAGATCCTGCTGCGACGCCCACATGATCGCGTCCCACACCGACGACACCAGCCGCAGCCGCGAGTCCTCGAGGTCGACGGCCATCCGCTCGGCCAGCGCGACGTTGACCGCGTGGGGGCGGAACTCGCCGACGGCCTGCCGCAGCGTCGGCGAGCACATGATGATGCGGGTCATCGCCACCACCCGGTCGCTGGTGAGGTCGTCGGGCCCGGCGTCCTTGGTGCGCGCGTAGAACAGCCGGTAGGCGCAGAACAGCGCGTCGTAGTGGTTCATGTCGGCCGGCTGTTCCCGCAGCGCGCGGGCGCCCTGATCGAGGTTCTCGTCGAGCAGGGTCACGATCACCGCGTCCTTGGTGGCGAAGTACCGGCTGAACGTCCGGGGCGACACGTCGGCCACCGCGGCGATCTGATCGACCGTGGTGTTCTCGTACCCGTGGCGCAGGAAGAGCTCGACTGCGGCATCGGTGAGCATGGTGCGGGTACGTTGCTTCTTGCGTTCGCGTAGGCCGGGGACACCGCTCACAGCTGCTTCGGCCACGGCGCGATATTAACGGAGATCTTTGCAAACGTCGCCATCCACCGATCGGGATTGCTCCGGGGCGGGGCGGGGGCTACGGCTGCAACCGTCGGACGGTGCCGTCGGCGCCGACCACGATCCGGTTGTGCAGCCGGTTCTCCCGCCCCTGCCAGAACTCCACCGTCTCGGCGGTGATCCGGTACCCGCCCCAGTCCGGCGGCACCGGCACGTCGACGCCGTCGAACCGCTCGGTGACCTCCGCCAGCCGCGCCAGCAGCGCGGCCCGCGACTCGATGGGCCGGGACTGCTGCGAGGCCCAGGCGCCGAGCTGCGACCCGCGCGGCCGTTTCACCCAGTAGTCCCCGGTGACCTCGGGAGACACCTTGGTCACCGGCCCCCGGATGTGCACCTGACGGCCCAGCGCGTACCACGGGAAGGTCACCGAGGCGCGCGGGGTGGCGGCCAGATCGGCGGCCTTGGCGGACCCGTAATTGGTGAAGAACGTCAACCCGTCGGTGTCGATGTTCTTGCACAGCACCGACCGGGTGGCCGGCCACCCGCGCGCGTCCACGGTGCCGAGCACCATCGCGTTCGGTTCGGCCACCCCCGCCCGCTCGGCGTCGGCCAGCCACCGTCGGAGCAAAGTCACCCACCCGGTTGCCGGGTCGGGGCCCAACCAGTCCACGTCGAGGTCTGCGCTACCGTCTTTTTCCACCGATCCGTACTCCGCCCGCATCATGGCCAAGTGCTCGTTGTCCGGTTCGCTGTGCTCCTGCCGGGCCACGCGCCAACGCTACGCCGGGCGGAGGGCCGACCGCTGCATCGAGCGCCGAGTCCGGGTGCGAGAATGCCCACATGACTCGAATGTCCCCTTTGGTCCCCGAGGACTTCGTCCCCGGGCTCGAGGGCGTCGTCGCCTTCACCACCGAGATCGCCGAGCCGGACAAGGACGGCGGCGCGCTTCGTTACCGCGGTGTCGACATCGAGGACCTGGTCGCTCGGCGGGTCACCTTCGCCGACGTGTGGGCACTTCTGGTCGACGGCAGGTTCGGGGAGAGCCTGGCGCCGGCGGAGCCGTTCCCGCTGCCGATCCACAGCGGTGACGTCCGGGTCGACGTGCAGGCCGGGCTGGCGATGCTGGCGCCGATCTGGGGCTATCAGCCGATGCTGGACATCGACGACGAGACCGCCCGCGAGCAATTGGCCCGGGCCTCGGTGATGGCACTGTCCTATGTCGCGCAGTCGGCGCGCGGCATCTATCAGCCGGCGGTGCCGCAGCGGCTGATCGACGAATGCTCGACGGTCACCGAACGCTTCATGACCCGCTGGAAAGGGGAACCCGACCCCCGCCACGTCGAGGCGATCGACGCGTACTGGGTGTCGGCCGCCGAACACGGCATGAACGCCTCCACCTTCACCGCCCGGGTGATCGCCTCCACCGGCGCCGACGTGGCGGCGGCGCTGTCCGGCGCGATCGGCGCGATGAGCGGCCCGCTGCACGGCGGGGCGCCCGCCCGGGTGCTGCCGATGATCGAGGAGGTGGAGAAGACCGGCGATGCGCGCAAGGTCGTCACCGGCATCCTCGACCGCGGCGAGAAGCTGATGGGTTTCGGGCATCGGGTGTACCGGGCCGAGGATCCGCGCGCCCGGGTGCTGCGCGAGACCGCGAAACGGCTGGGCGCGCCGCGCTACGACGTCGCGGCCGCGCTGGAGCAGGCCGCGCTGACCGAGCTGCGGGAACGCCGCCCGGACCGGGCGATCGAGACCAACGTCGAGTTCTGGGCGGCGGTGATCCTCGACTTCGCCGAGGTGCCGCCCCGGATGATGCCGGCGATGTTCACCTGCGGCCGTACCGCCGGATGGTGTGCGCACATCCTGGAACAGAAGCGGCTCGGCAAGCTGGTCCGCCCGTCGGCGGTCTATGTCGGGCCCGGTCCGCGCAGCGTGGAATCGGTCGAAGGCTGGGAGACGATCGCCAGGCCGTGACGGCCGGGCCCTCGGGCGCCCGGTGTGCGCGGCGGGCAGGGCGCGGACTCACACCCCGCGCGGCGCAGAGATGCGATCTGGTGTCGGCCCGCGGTGAAAGACTGATGGTGCGCGATGAGATTCGCCCCACGGGCGGGTCTACCTGCGTGACTGCACATCCCCGAAACTCCGACGGAGAGGGACACGACACGCCATGGCCATCGAATTCCAACCCGAGGTGATGCCGCATCTCACGGTGAGCGACGCCGCCGCCGCCATCGACTTCTACGTCCGCGCGTTCGGCGCCGAGGAACTCGGCCGGGTGCCGGGGCCGGACGGCAAGAAGCTCTACCACGCGGCGGTGCGCATCAACGGCGCCACGGTCATGTTGCAGGACGACTATCCGGAGATGACCGGCGGCAGATCCATGACCCCGGAGGCGCTGGGCGGCTCCCCGGTCACCATCCATCTGGTGGTCACCGACATCGACGCCAGATTCCAGCGGGCGGTGGACGCCGGTGCGACGGTCGTCATGAACCTCGAGGACGCGTTCTGGGGCGACCGTTACGGTGTGCTACGCGATCCGTTCGGCCACATGTGGTCGATGGGTCAGCCGGTGCGGGAGGTGAGCGCCGAGGAGATCGCCGCCGCCGTCAGACAACACCGGTGAGCGGCTGTCGCAGCGCGGCCAGCAACCGCTGACGCAGGGGCGGTGCCGGGGCGGTTCGCGCCACCGCCAGCATCTGGTCGGTGTCGGTGAACTTGACCCGGGGCCGCTCCTGCCCACCGCGATCGATCTCGGCGGCATCGATGGCCCGCCAGCCCGCAGCCGTCACCAGATCGGGCCGGCGGCTGCGCACCAGCTTGTCCAGCGCGGACGGCCGGTGAATCGGTTCGGTGAGCAGGCCGGCGTTGTAATCGTCGACCAGCTTGTGCACGGTCTCGGCGGCACACGACTTGTTGGTGCCGATGAAGCCGGTCGGGCCGCGTTTGATCCAGCCGGCGACGTAGCTGCCCGGGACCGGCCGGCCGGTCGCCGGATCGACCACCCGACCGCCGTCGTTGGGCACCACCGCGGCGGTGTCGTCGAACGGCAGATCGCGGATCGGCCGGCCGCGGTACCCGATCGAGGTCAGCACCAGCCCGGCGTCGAGGCGGCACACCTCGTCGGTGCCGGTGCGGACGAACTCGATACCGGCGGCCCTGTCGGCGGCCGGGGCACCGGCACGCAGGATGGCCCGCGGGGTCAGCTGATAGGCGAACCGGATGCGGGGCCGGGTGATCGGCGCCGCGGCGTCCGGCAGCTTGGCCAGGATCTCGAGCTTGTTGCGGGTCAGCGAATCGGTGGTGCGGGCCAGATCCCGGTCGACCAGTTCGTGGTCGCGGGCGTCGAGCACCACGTCCGCGGTCGCGGTGAGACCGATGAGCTCGGGCAACGTGAAAGCCGAATCGGCCGGACCGCGCCGGGCGGCGATCACCACCTCGCGCACCCGGGACGACCGCAACGCGGCCAGCGCGTGATCGGCGATGTCGGTGCGGGCCAGCTCATCCGGATCGGCGGTCAGGATCCGCGCCACGTCCAGCGCGACGTTGCCGTTGCCGACGATGACCACCCGGTCGCCGCTGAGATCCACCGGCAGGTCGGCGAAGTCGGGATGCCCGTTGTACCAGGCCACCACCTCGGTGGCGGTGCCGGTGCCCGGCAGACCCATCCCGTCGATGTCGAGCCGGCGGTCGTTGGGCGCCCCGACGGCGTACAGCACGGCGTGATGGTGCGCGAGCAGCTCGGCGTGGCTGAGATGGGTGCCGACCTCGACGTTGAGGTAGAACTCGAAGCCGGGCTGCTGCGCGATCTTGTCGAACAGGTCGGTGACGCCCTTGGTCTTCTGATGATCCGGCGCCACCCCGGCCCGCACCAGCCCGTACGGGGTGGGCAGCCGCTCGAACACGTTGACCAGGACGTCGTCCTGGGTGAGCAGTTCGTCGGCGGCGTACATCGCGGCCGGCCCCGATCCGACGATCGCGACCCGCAGCGGCCCGCCGCGCCGTTCGATGCGTGGCGCCGGGATCACCGGGGCCAGCTTCGAGGTGGGCGGCAGCTTCTCATCGGGATCGCGCGGTGGATAGAAGGCCGCGTTGAGCTCGATGAACGGCCGCTGGGTCGCGTCGAGCCGGTGGTCGGGCGCGATCGCCCCCACCGGGCAGGCGGTGACGCAGGCGCCGCAGTCCACGCACGCCACCGGATCGATGTAGAGCATCTCGGTGGTGGCGAAGCCCGGTTCGTCCGGGGTCGGATGGATGCAGTTCACCGGGCACGCGTACACACAGGACGCGTCGCTGCAGCACGACTGCGTGATCACATGGGGCACGGAAGGACTCCGGTCGTTCGGCCGTACTCGGCTGCGTTACGCGGCGGCCGCCACGACATGGCGGCGCTGCGGTTCGCTGCGGTAGCGGCTGGGCGGGCCGTCGATCTTGCACAGCCGCCAGATGAGCCTGGCGACCGGGTTCATCAGGCCGGTGTCGTAACACAGCGCGCGGACGTCGGCGAACATGTCGCGCAGCATCTGCCTCGACTCCGGCGCCCGGAAGAACAGTTCCCTGCGGACCTCGCGCGGGATGTCGAACTCCTTGAAGAAGCTGCGCGGCGGCACGAGGATCGCCTGGCACAGGATCCGCATGATCAGCGGCACGTTCAGCGACAGCCAGAACCGCTGCCGCCGGTTCAGCCGCGGCAGCCGCTTGCGCAGGAACTCGTGCGCGAACGAGATGTGCCGGGCCTCCTCGGCGACGTGGATCGCCATCACCCGTTCCATGATCGGATGCAGTTCCTTGCCCTCGCGCAGCACGTTCTTCTGGGTGTGGTCGATGGGCTCCTCACCGGCGAGCACCCCGAAGAAGAACGGCACCGGCAGCGGACCGGCCACCTGCGGGATGAACGGCGCCAGCCAGCGCAGCACCCGCGGCATACCGGGCACGTCCGCACCGATCCGGTTCACCATCTCCTGGAACATCAGGGTGTGGTTGCACTCTTCGATCGTCTCGTGCAGGCAGTACCGGTACTCCGGGGAGCCGTTGGGCACCCAGAACGCGTAGTTCGTCAGACCACGGATCAGGATGAGCTCGAACTGCAGGCCCACCTTGGCGACGTTGGCCTGCCGCCACATCCCGATCTCGATCTGCTTCTTCACCGGCTGCGCCTGGTACCACGGATGGCGGCCCAACGGGTCGGTCGCGGGCAGGATCCAGCGCTCGTCGTCGGGTGTGACGGCGAACTCGGGAGCATCCCAGTCGATGTCGATGTAGGGGTTGAAGTTCCGACGCACTGACCCTTCCGACAGCGTGTTCAGCATGTCGACGTACTGCGCGTCGTCGGTGACCTCCATGCTGCGGCGCCAGCGCCTCACCATCCGAGTGCGAGCCATGGGGAGCCTCCTTGTGAGGTTTACATCTAGCGGCTTAATGTCGAACGGTACCGCAGGTATCGCATAAATTCCATACCCGGATTCCCGGCCCGCCAAAACCGCACTTCGGCGGCGGTTACCGCGACGGGCCACCGGATCACTACCCTTGTCCCCATGGCTGAACTCAAGATCCCCGCCGATCTCAAACCCAGTGACGGTCGGTTCGGATCCGGGCCGTCGAAAGTCCGGCCCGAACAACTCAAGGCACTGACCGCGGCGGGCGATCTGTTCGGCACCTCGCACCGCCAGGCGCCGGTGAAGAACCTGGTCGGCCGGGTCCGCGACGGCATCCGGGAACTGTTCTCGCTGCCCGACGGCTATGAGGTGGTCCTCGGCAACGGCGGCACCACCGCGTTCTGGGACGCCGCCGCGTTCGGGCTGATCGACAAGCGGTCGCTGCACCTCACCTACGGCGAGTTCAGCTCGAAGTTCGCCAACGCGGTGGCCAAGAACCCGTTCATCGGCGATCCGGTGATCATCAAGGCCGATCCGGGCAGCGCCCCGCAACCTCAATCCGACCCGTCCGTCGACGCGATCGCCTGGGCCCACAACGAGACGTCCACCGGCGTCGCGGTGCCGGTCTGCCGGCCCGAGGGCTCCGGTGACGCGCTGATCCTGATCGACGCCACCTCGGCGGCCGGCGGACTGCCGGTGACCATCGCCGACGCCGACGCCTACTACTTCGCGCCGCAGAAGAACTTCGCCGGCGACGGTGGCCTGTGGCTGGCCGTGCTGTCGCCGGCCGCGTTGGCCCGCATCGACGCCATCGCCGGGTCCGGGCGCTGGGTGCCCGACTTCCTGTCGCTGCCGACCGCGGTGGACAACAGTTTGAAGAACCAGACCTACAACACCCCGGCCATCGGCACCCTGGTGCTGCTGGCCGAGCAGCTGGACTGGATGCTCGGCAACGGCGGTCTGGACTGGGCCGTGGCGCGCACCGCCGACTCCGCCCGCCGGCTGTACTCCTGGGCCGAGGCCTCCGAGTACGCCACCCCGTTCGTCACCGACCCGGCGCTGCGCTCCCAGGTCGTCGGCACCATCGACTTCAACGACGACGTCGACGCCGCCGCGGTCGCCAAAGTGTTGCGGGCCAACGGCATCGTCGACACCGAGCCCTACCGCAAGCTCGGCCGCAACCAGTTGCGGATCGCGATGTTCACCGCCATCGAACCCGACGACATCAGCGCGTTGACGCAGTGCATCGACTGGGTGGTGGAACGGCTCTGACCGGTGCTCAGCGTGTCAGCACGGTAACGAGGCGATAACACACTAGGGTGGCCGGTTAAGGCCCGGTACCCGCCGCCAGGTGTTCGCAGGACACCGCCGGGGCACCGCGACGAGACCGGGTCCGGAGGAGGTCGGTATGCGAGAGCTCAAGGTCGTCGGACTCGACGTCGACGGCAAGCGCATCATCTGCGAGACCGAGGACTCCGGCGAGAAGTTCGTCCTGCACGCCGACGACCGGTTGCGTGCCGCCGTACGTGGGGACCGAACCGTTTCGAACCAAACCCAGATCGATGTCGAGGTCTCAACGGTGCTGCGTCCCAAAGATATTCAGTCCAGGATCCGCGCGGGCGCATCGGTCGACGAGGTCGCGGCCGCTGCCGGGGTGGACCGCGAACGGGTGGAGCGGTTCGCGCACCCGGTGCTGCTGGAACGGGCCCGGGCCGCCGAGCTCGCGACCGCGGCGCATCCGGTGCTCGCCGACGGGCCGGCTGTGCTGACCCTGCTGGAGATGGTGACCAGCGCGCTGATCTCCCGCGGCCTCGACCCGCACGCCACCAGCTGGGACGCCTGGCGCAACGAGGACGGCCGCTGGACGGTGCAGCTGTCCTGGAAGGCCGGGCGCTCCGACAACGTGGCGCATTTCCGGTACGTGCCCGGGGCGCACGGCGGCACCGTGACCGCGTGCGACGACGCGGCGCGCGAACTGATCGACCCGGACTTCACCCGGCAACCGCTGCGGCCCGTCGCACCGCTGCCCGAGCTCGAATTCGAGGAGAAGCCGGCCCCCGCACCGGCCCCGGATCAGGCCCCGGACGCCGCCGAGCCCGCCCCGGCCGCCGAACCGGCCCCACGGCGGCGGACTCGCAAGGCCAAGTCCCGCCCGACGGTGCCGGCCTGGGAGGATGTCCTGCTCGGGGTGCGGTCCAGCGCCGAACGCTGAGACCCGCGGGCCCGGCCCCGGTCAGATCAGCACGGCGGCCAACGCCAACCATCCGGTGGCCACCCCCGCCCCGGCGCCCAGCGCGAACCACCGCCACACCGGCCGACTGCGCCATTCCCACACCGAGGGTGCCAGCCCGCCCACCGCGACCAGGTTCAGTCCGATCGTCAACAGCGGATGGATCCGGCTCAAACCGATCCCGAGCACGACGACCGCGGCGGCGATCACCGCCGCGACGAATGCGGCGACGGTCAGCCCCAACGCCCACGGGGTGGCCTCGTCGTCACCGGACTCCACGCCTCGAATCTATCCGCTCGGCCTGGACCGCTCGTAGAACGCCAGCGCGGCGGCGGTGGCCACGTTGAGCGAATCGGTGCCCCGCGACATCGGGATGCGCACCCGCACATCGGCGGCCCGCATGGTCGACTCCGCCAGCCCGGGTCCCTCGGCCCCGACGAGTACAGCCACCTTCTGCGCGGCCAGCCGCGGCATCACCGCCGCCAGCGTCTCCGCCTTCGGGTTCGGCGTCATCGCGAGTAGCTGAAAACCGTTGTCGCGCAGCAATCGCAGATCGGCCGGCCAGTGACGCGCCCGCGCGTACGGCACCAGCAGCGCATGCCCCATCGACACCCGCACCGCCCGCCGGTACAGCGGGTCGGCGCAGCCGCTGCCGAAGATCACCGCGTCGACCCCGAGGCCGGCGGCGTTGCGAAAGATCGAGCCGAGGTTCTCGTGGTCGTTGACGCCCTCGAGCACCGCGACGGTGCGGGCCCCGTCGAGCACCTGCGGCACCGTGAGTTCCGTCGGCCGCGCCGCCGAGGCGAGCACCCCGCGATTCAGGTGGAATCCCACCACCTCGGCCATCACCTCGGCGTCGGCCCGGTAGAACGGGGCGTCGACGGCGGCGAGGTCGGCACGCAGCTCGGTGAGCCGCCGATCCGTGCCGAGAAACGCACGCGGCGTGAACCGCGACGCCAGCATCCGCTGCACCACCAACACACCCTCGGCGATCACCAGCCCCTTGCCGCCGGGCAGATCCGGGCGCCGGTCCACACTGTTGAGGTCGCGGAAGTCGTCGACCCGCGGGTCGGCCGGATCGGTGATGTCAGTGACGTCGGGGCCGTCGGGGCCGTCGGGGTTCGGGCCGCTGAGCGTGTGCACTCTTGAAACGGTAAGACCTCAAGCGGATTCGTCGACGAGCACCGCCATCAGTTCGGCGGCCTGCGTCAACGTCTCCCGTTGCGCCGCGTCCAACCCGGCCAGGCGCTTCATCAGCCACTCCTGACTGGTGCTGCGGTGCGCCTCGACCAGGCGCCGGCCCGCGGCCGACACCGCGATCAGCACCTGCCGGCCGTCGACCGGATGTGCGTCGCGGGCCACCAGACCGAGTTCGAGCAACGACGACACCACCCGCGTCATCGACGGCGGACGGACCCGCTCCCGCGCCGCCAGCGCACCCGGCGTCATCGCACCCTCTTTGACCAACGTCGACAAGGCCGACAACTGCGCCAGCGAAAGCTCAGACTCCGCCCCGCGGGCCCGCAGCTGGCGCGCCAACCGCACGACAGCGAAAGACAATTCGCTGGCCAGCCGGGCTTCCGAGTCGTCCACATCGCAAGAATAGCCAGCATCACGCCGCCAATACCCGCAAACGAATCAACTGCTGCCCGGCCCCGTCGGCGCAGCGGCGGGGTTCACGCTAGATTGACGATGATGGCCACCGAGACCCCCGCCGATACCGCACCCCGGCCCCCCGCGGCCCCTCCGCTGCCGCGGATCCTGCTGCAGCCGTGGCCGGTGATCACCGTGATCACGGTGGGTTGGCTCGTCGCGGCGCTGCTCGCCTTCACCGTGGACAGCCTGCACACCTGGCGCCCGTACACCGTCGCCGGGCTGGCGGTGGGGGCTCTTGGCACGCTGATCTATGTATGGCAACGTCACGCCGTACGCCGGGGCGCGCGCGGCGCCCAGGACGGACTGCTTTGACGAAACCCCCGGACCGACAAGACATCACCCCAGACGACACCCAGGACGAGAGGAAGCGCCATGGCGGCACCGCTGTTGCAGGCAGAGATCGAGATCAACGCACCGGTTTCCCGCGTGTGGGAGCTGGTCTCCGACCTGAGCCGGATGCCGCAGTGGAGTCCGCAGTGCCGGCGGATGCGGGTGCTCGGTCAGCTGCGGCCCGGCGCCCGCACCATCAACCTCAACCGCCGCGGGCTGATGGTGTGGCCCACCACATGCACCATCACCGAGGTGATCCCGGAGAAGAAGCTGGCGTTCCGGGTCAACGAGAACAACACGGTGTGGAGCTACGAACTGGAGCCCACCGAGTCGGGCGGCACCCGTCTCATCGAGAGCCGGCACGCCGAGAACGGGGTCAAGCCGATCTCGAACTTCCTGGTGAACCGGTTCATGGGCGGCGTCCCGAACTTCGAGCAGGAGTTGCTCGACGGGATGAACGCCTCACTGGCCCGGATCAAGGCCGCCGCCGAGAGCTGACCGAACCGTCAGGTCTGCTCCACCGATTCGGTGATCTCGATCAGACCGTCGTCATACGGTTCGTACAACGGTGAACCCGTACCCGGCGGGCGTGGGGTGTCCGAGTGGGCGCCGCAACCGTACTCGGCGTCCACCACCCGGCCGTCGGCGGAGAACTCGTTGGCGCACACCCCGAACATCCGGCCCATCACCCCCGCCAGCGGCAGATAGAAACCACAGTCCCGGCAGACCCGGCGGGTGGCCCGGGCCATCGCGGAATGCGGGCCGTACTCGCCGGAATGCCAGCGTCGGGCGGCCTCGGCACGCCCGAACTCGCTGAGCACCCACCGCCGACCGAGGCCGAGCTCGAGGGCGACCTCGTCGATCGCCGGATCGCCGGTGGCGACGTGACCGGGCACCAGGCGAGGGTCGTCGACCGCGGGGGCGAGCAGATCACCCGGACCCAGATCACCCGGCCGGATCCGTTCCTGCCACGGCACCCACTTCGGCGCGACCAGCGCCGTCGGACCGGGCACCAGCACCACCTCGCTGATGGTGGCCTGATCGGTGCCCGGATATCCGGCGACCACCACGGCCCACTGCCACCCGCGGTAGCCGGGCAGTTTCGCCAGGAAACGGTGGGTGGCGGCGGTGGAGTCCTCCAGCGCGGCGCCGAGGTAGTCGCCCACGGTGTCCGCACCGCTGAACTCGACGACCGCTGCGCGGGCTTGCTCGACGGCGCCCAGCAACAACTCCTCGAGCTCGGCGACTCGCGGGTCCGCCACCTCGGCGCCCGGGTTCTCGGGCACCGCCGATTCGGGCCCCGCCTCGTCGGGCCCCGCCGTTTCGGTCACGCTGTCCATCGTCACCCATCCTGCCTGAGTGCGGGCCGTGATAGCCACACCGGTCGCCTACAACCGGCCGTCGTGATGATAGGGAACAATTGTCGGTGTGACCGGACCGCGCCGTGACCCGCGCAGCCCGGCGGGCCGCCGTGACCCCCGGTACTACCCGCCGCGGCCGGCCGGCGACCCCTCGAACGCCCGCGCCGGGTCTGATCGCGGCGCCCGCGCCGGGTCTGATCGCGGCTCCCGCGCCGGGTCTGATCGCGGCGCCCGCGCCGGTGAGCACCCCGGGATGGCGAACTACCCCAGTGACGACCCCGCCCCGCGGCGACCGGGACGGCCCAAGGCCCCGCCCAGCGCCAACCGCTGGCTACCGCCACTGGACGAGGACCGCCCCACCTTCGACCGCGGGGCCGGCGAACCACCGCCGCGCGGATACCGGTCCACCGGCCGCCCGCGGTCCGATGAGCGGATCACGGTGACCCGCGCCGCCGCGCAGCGCAGCCGCGAGATGGGTTCGCGAATGTACGGCCTGGTGCACCGCGCGGCCACCGCCGACGGTGCCGACAAGTCCGGGCTGACCGCGTTGACGTGGCCGGTGGTGGCGAACTTCGCCGTCGACGCCGCCATGGCGGTGGCGTTGGCCAACACGTTGTTCTTCGCCGCGGCCACCGGGGAGAGCAAGGCCCGCGTCGCGCTGTACCTGTTGATCACGATCGCGCCGTTCGCGGTGATCGCCCCGCTGATCGGGCCGGCGCTGGACCGGCTGCAACACGGCCGGCGGGTGGCGCTGGCCACGTCGTTCGGGTTGCGCACCGCGCTGGTGGTGGTGCTGATCGCCAACTACGACGGCGCCACCGGCAGTTTTCCGTCCTGGGTGCTCTACCCCTGTGCGCTGGCGATGATGGTGCTGTCCAAATCGTTCTCGGTGCTGCGCAGCGCGATGACCCCGCGGGTGCTGCCGCCCACCATCGATCTGGTGCGGGTGAACTCGCGGTTGACGATGTTCGGCCTGCTCGGCGGGACGATGCTCGGCGGGGCGGTCGCCGCGGCGGCCGAGTACGTGTTCAACCTGTTCGAACTGCCCGGCGCGCTGTATGTGATCGTCGCGGTCTCGCTGGCCGGCGCGGTGCTGTCCATGCGGATCCCCCGATGGGTGGAGGTCACCGAAGGCGAGGTGCCCGCCACCCTCACCTACCACGGGGATCTGCGGCGGCATCCCGACCAGCGGCGGCGCTCGGGTGCCGCGCGGCAGCCGATGGGCCGCAACACCATCACCGCGCTGTGGGGGAACTGCACGATCAAGCTGATGGTCGGGTTCCTGTTCCTGTACCCGGCGTTCGTCGCGAAGTCCCATGAGGCCACCGGCCTGGAACAGCTGATGATCCTGGGGTTGATCGGGGCGGCCGCCGCGGTGGGCAACTTCATCGGCAACTTCACCGCCGCCCGGCTCGAACTCGGCCACCCGGCGCAGCTGGTGGTGCGGGCCGCGATCGCGGTGACCATCGGCGCGCTGGCCACCGCGGTGACCGGCGAGCTGCTGGTGGCCGCGCTGGCGACCTTGATCACCTCCGGCGCCTCGGCGATCGCCAAGGCGTCGCTGGACGCATCCCTGCAGGACGACCTGCCCGAGCAGTCGCGCGCGTCGGCGTTCGGCCGGTCGGAGTCGCTGCTGCAGTTGGCGTGGGTGGCCGGCGGGGCGACCGGCGTGCTGGTCTACACCGAGCTGTGGATAGGGTTCACCACGATCAGCGCGATCCTGATCCTGGGCCTGGCCCAGACCATCGTCAGCTATCGCGGTGATTCGTTGATCCCGGGCTTCGGCGGCAACCGTCCGGTACTGGCCGAGCCGGAGGGACGAAACGACCACCCGGCCTTCACGCCGCGGTGAACGCTGAGCTCGAAGTGAGACGGGTGCGATGAAACGAGGGTTGGCCATGCTGGCCGCGGTGGCGGTGCTCGCCGCCGTCGGCACCGGGCTGTTGATCACGAGGCTCTCCGCGCAGCAGGACCACCAGCTTCCTCGGATCAGCGTGTACAGCGCCGGCCACCTGATCCGCGTCGGGCCGTTCCAGTACTGCCCGGTACTCGATCTGGACAACTGCGAGCTATCCGGCGAGCAGGGCGAACTGCCGGTCAATGAACGCGATGTGGTGCAGCTGTCGGTGCCCGGCGCGATCGCCGGCGGGCCGTGGCGGCTGCTGCGGGTCTACGAGGATCCGATCGACACCACGGTCAGCCACTACCGCCCCGACACCCGCTTCGCGGAGACCATCGAGACGGTGGATCCGCACCGCGGCCGCCTCACCGGTATCGCGGTGCAGTTGATGACGTTAGTGCAGGACGAGAACGGTGAGTTGTTCGACGTGCCCCATGCCGAGTGGTCAGTGGCCACGGTCTGGCCGGATTAGACACGGCCACGGTCTGGCCAGATTAGACACGGCCACGGTCGGGTCGAGTGTCGGCTTATGGCACGCTCCACCGCCTCGGCGCGTGTCATCACCCCACGCTCGGCGGCGAGAGCGGGTTGTGCCCGGCGGGCACCCGCTCGCCGTCGGGTGTCGGCCCGGGTGGGGTGCCGTCGCCGAACGGTCTGCCGCCCAACTCCTCCCGGCCGTGCGCGGTGAGCCAGTTGGCCAGATCCGGCCCCTTGGGCACCACCCGGGTCGGGTTGATGTCGGTGTGCACGATGTAGTAGTGCTGCTTGATCTGCACGAAGTCGACGGTGTCGCCGAAGCCCGGGGTCTGGAACAGATCACGGGCATAAGCCCACAGCACCGGCATCTCGGTGAGCTTGCTGCGGTTGCACTTGAAATGCCCGTGATAGACCGGGTCGAACCGGACCAGCGTGGTGAACAACCGCACGTCGGCCTCGGTGATGGTGTCGCCGACCAGGTAACGCCGGCCACTCAGCCGGTCGGACAGCCAGTCCAACGCGGTGAACAGCCGGTCGTAGGCGTCCTCGTAAGCCCGTTGTGACCCGGCGAATCCGCACCGGTACACCCCGTTGTTGACCTCGGTGTAGATGCGCTGCGCGACCTCGTCGATCTCGTCGCGCAACGGTTCGGGGTACAGCTGCGGGGCGCCGTCGCGGTGGTACCGCGTCCACTCGGTGGAGAAGTCCAGGGTCATCTGGGCGAAGTCGTTGGTGACGACCTCGCCGGTGGACTCCTCGACGATCGCGGGCACGGTGATGCCCTTGTCGTAGTCGGGGAACCGTTTCAGGTAGGCATCGCGCAGCCGGGGAATCTTCAACACCGGGTCCACCCCGCCGGGATCCAGGTCGAAGGTCCAGCTGCGTTCGTCGTGGGTCGGGCCGCAGAAGCCGATCGAGATCGCGTCCTCCAGCCCCAGCAGCCGACGCACGATGATGGTGCGGTTCGCCCACGGGCACGCCCGCGCCACGATCAGCCGGTAGCGGCCCGGCTCCACCGGGTAGCCGTCGCGCCCGTCCGCGGTGATGCGGGTGGAGATGTAGTTGGTGTCACGCCTGAATTCGCCACCTTCGGACGTGCCGGCGACATAGGAGCCCACGCCCCCAGTGTTACCCATTCCGGCGGGTCACCACCGCGGTACGCCGAACAGCTCAGTGTTCGAGCTCGGCGGCGACGGCGCGCACCACCTCGGCGACCCGGCGAGCGGTCTTGCGGTCCGGGTAGCGGCCCTTGCGCAGGTCGGGCTGCACCGCGCTCTCCAGCAGGGTGATCATGTCCTCGATCAGCCCGTGCAGTTCGTCGGGGCTGTGTTTGCGCTCGGCGGCCGCGGCCTGCCGGCGGGCCCGGCTCAGGCTCGGCGGCGGATCGATGATCTGGACGCTCAGCGCCTGCGGTCCGCGGCGGCCCGTCGCGATGCCGAATTCGACCCGCTGACCGGATTTGAGGGTCTCGACCCCTTCGGGCAGCGCCGACGCCCGGACGTAGACGTCCTCCCCACCGTCGTCCTGGGACAGAAAGCCGAAGCCCTTCTCGGCGTCGTACCACTTAACCCTGCCGGTCGGCACTGGTCTCACCCGCTTGTCTGGTCGAACCCACTGACATCACAACGAAAGCGTCCCCCCTGCGCTGGTCAGAGTCGCCGGGTCTGCCGGCTCCGGGACGCGTCGGGCTGAATCCTACTCGGCCGCCGATCCGGCGAGCACCTCAGATTCCGTCTGGCCGCTCACATCCCGGCCCCCGCAACCCGGCCCGGCCGGACGGGTTCTGGGTAGGCTTGACCCACCGCTGGAGGAGAGATGCGCCTGTTACTGAATGTCGTCTGGTTGATCTTCGGCGGTTTGTGGCTCGCGCTGGGGTATCTGCTGGCCTCGCTCATCTGCTTTCTGCTGATCGTCACGATCCCGTTCGGGTTCGCCGCGTTCCGGATCGGCATGTATGCGTTGTGGCCGTTCGGCCGCACCGTCGTCGACAAACCGGGGCCGCGGCCGGGCGCGCTGATCGGCAACATCATCTGGATCGTGCTGTTCGGCATCTGGCTGGTGCTCGAGCATCTGATCACCGCGGCGTTGATGGCGATCACGATCATCGGGATCCCGCTGGCGCTGGCGAATCTGAAGATGATCCCGATCTCCCTGATGCCGCTGGGTAAGGAGATCGTGCCGGTCGACGGTCTGCGCGCCGTCCCCGATCCCACCGGAGCCGCCGCATGACCGTGACCGCGCTGGGCCTTCCCGCTGTGCGACGGCCGTCGCCGCCATCGGCTCCGCCGGCGAGCGGACCGCTGGTCGACACCTTCGGCCGGGTGCACACCGACCTGCGCATCTCCCTGACCGACCGCTGCAATCTGCGCTGCACCTACTGCATGCCGGCGGAGGGGCTGGACTGGCTGCCGGGCGAGCATCTGCTGCGCCCCGATGAGCTCGCCCGGCTGCTGCACATCGCGGTGACCCGGCTGGGCATCACCAATGTGCGGTTCACCGGCGGCGAACCGCTGGTCGCCCGGCACCTCGAGGAGGTGGTGGCCGCCGCGGCGGCGGAACGTCCCCGACCCGAGATCGCGCTCACCACCAACGGCATCGGACTGGCCAAGCGCGCCCGACGGCTCAAGGACGCCGGACTGGACCGCGTCAACGTCTCGCTGGACACCGTCGACCCGGTGCGATTCGCCCGGATCACCCGCCGCGACCGGCTTGCCGATGTGCTCGCCGGTCTGGAGGCCGCCCGGGCCGCCGGGCTGACCCCGGTCAAGGTCAACGCGGTGCTGGACGCCGAAACCGGCCTCGACGATGCGGTGCAGCTGCTCAGGTTCTGTCTGGACCGCGGCTACCAGTTGCGGATCATCGAACAGATGCCGCTGGACGCCGGGCATCAGTGGCGGCGTGACCAGACCCTGAGCGCCGATGAGGTGCTGGCCGCGTTGCAGCGTGAATTCCGGCTCAGCCCCGATCCCACCCCGCGCGGGTCGGCGCCGGCGCAGCTGTGGCGGATCGACGGCACCGGCGCCACCGTCGGGATCATCGCCACGGTGTCGCATGCGTTCTGCTCAGCCTGTGACCGGACCCGGCTGACCGCCGACGGTCAGGTGCGCAACTGCCTGTTCGCCCAGCAGGAGACCGATCTGCGCGGGCTGTTGCGCAGCGGCGCCGACGACGACGCGGTGGAGGCCGCGTGGCGGGCGGCGATGTGGGCCAAGGCGGCCGGGCACGGCATCAACGATCCCGACTTCGTCCAACCCGCACGACCCATGAGCGCAATCGGAGGATGACGGTGGCGACACCCACCCAGCCAACGCAGACCCGCCCGGGACAACCGGTGGTCGAGCTGACCGTGCGGTACTTCGCGGCCGCCCGGGCCGCTGCCGGCGTCGACGAGCAGACGGTCCGGGTGCCGGCCGGCGCCACCGTGCAGGAGCTGGCCGACCAGCTGGCCCGCGGCAGCGCCGAACTGTCCCGGGTGCTGCCCCGCTGTTCCTATCTGTGTGACGGCGTCGCCGTGCGCGACACCGCGCAGCCGCTGCATCCCGGACAGACCGTCGACGTCCTGCCTCCGTTCGCCGGTGGTTAATCCGATGTCATCCCGACAAGATGGTGATTTACGTCACATAACGAGACGATAACGACGCCGTTATATCGCGCTGAGCTGCCTTTTTCTGCCCCAAAAGTGACTAAAGTCCTGCGGCTTTAGAGCTCCTTTAGGATTTGCCGGTCCCCGGAAACGCCGGGGCCGGCAAAAGGTGACGTCTCGCGCCTCAGCCGTTACGGTTCAACGCGGGTCAGGCGAGCCTGATCGGCTGGCCCACCTGGTTCGGTAGCGCCGAACTCCATCCGCCGGGCCAGGACACCGACAACAACCTGGATGGAGGCGGGGGACCCACCGGTCCACCCGAAGGGACCTGGGGCCGACCGGCCCCTAGGGGTGAAGCCGATACGACATCGGCCGGGTGACCTCTCCGACCCGAACCCGACAGCTGACCTCGAAGGCGCCCAAGAGAGGACCTACCGGATTCATGAGTGGACGGCACCGCAAGCCCACGACATCATCCGTAAACGTCGCGAAAATCGCTGTCACCGGGGCTGTGCTCGGCGGTGGCGGCCTGGCGATGGCCGGTCAGGCCGGTGCGGCCACCGACGCCGAATGGGATCAGGTCGCCCGTTGCGAGTCGGGCGGAAACTGGGCCATCAACACCGGTAACGGCTATCACGGGGGCCTGCAGTTCGCTCCCGGCACCTGGAGGGCCCACGGCGGCGGCGAGTTCGCGCCGTACGCCCACCTGGCCACCAAGGAGCAGCAGATCGCGATCGCCGAGCGGGTGCTGGCCAGCCAGGGCAAGGGGGCGTGGCCGACCTGCGGCAAGGTGCTGTCCGGCGCGACCCCGCGCAATGTGGTGAACGATCCCGCGCCGCAACCACTGGACGCGCCGCCGGTCAACGAGCTGGCGCCGCCTCCGCCGCCTGATCCGTTCGCCCCGCCGCCTCCCCCGCCGCCGGGCGACGTGCCACCGCCGCCGCCCGCTGAACCGGCGATCGTCGAGGCGGGCTTCGCCGCCCCCGAGGCGCCCCCCGCTCCCCCGGCTCCCGAGGCTCCCCCGGCTCCCGAGGCCGCACCGGCCGAGGTGCCGCCTGCCCCACCGGCCGATGTTGCGCCGGCCCCGGCTGAGAACGTCATCGTCGAGGCCAGCCTTCCGGCGCCCGAGGCTCCCCCTGCCAAGGTGCCGCCGGCCCCACCCGCGGAGGTCGCGCCGGCTCCGGCCGAGGAGACCATCGTCACCGCATCGAACTGGGAGTTCGCCGAGGGCCCGGTCAGCCAGGCCGAAGCCTGGTCGCTGCCCGGCGGCCCGGCACCGGCCCAGCCCGCGCCCGTCGCGCCGGAACCCGCTCCCGCCCCGGTGCCGGATCCGGTGGCGGCGCTCAACGCGGTCGACATCCCCGCCGAGGCATACGACCTTGCGAACCAGGCGGTGACCGAGGGCAAGCCGCCGCTGCCCGAGGGCATGCCGCATCTGCCCAGCCCGGACAATCTGCCGGACGGCTACACCGTGGATCCGACTGTGGTGGACCGGCAGAACCCGAACGTCACCTACCTGCGGGAGCTGTGGCACGCGATCCAGACCCAGGAGATCTCCGGGGCCGACGCCCTGCTGGCATTGACGCAGCGTCCGTTGACCACTCCGGACACCCCGGGTGGGCCCGGCCCGAACATGCCGGCGCCGCCGCCCACGCCCGCTGACGCGGCCCCGCCCGCCTGATCCGTCGCCGTCGGGGTGAACCCACAGCGACCGTGCAACCCGCGCGTCGACGATGCTGTCGGCGCGTCGACCGTGCAACCGGCGCGGTGATCGTGCATCCCGCGCGTCGACAGTGACACAGCCGTCGTCCACAGCCGAAAAACGCGCGCTCAGCCCACAGTCGAAGCGCTCAATGCACACCCGCCGCGCTCACCGCACGCTCGAAGCACAGAGCACACTGGGAAACCGCGTGGTCACGAACCGCCGTGAACACCAGAGGACGAGAATGACGCAGAAATTCGTTCGGCGTGCGGGCCTGACGCTGGTGGGCGCACTGCTTCTGGCCGGCCTTCTGCCGCCGGCCGCCTCCGCCTCGCAGGGCCGGTCAGTCGTGCATCAATTTCGCGTATACGAGATTTTCGAGCACAACAAGCAGGCTTTTCACGAGCGCTTCCGTGATCACGCCATGCGCATCATGGCCAGATACGACTTCGAGATCGTCGCCATGTGGGAAACCAAGCACGAGGAGCGCACCGAGTTCGTCTATCTGTTGCAGTGGCCGGATGTGGCCACGCTGCAGGATCGCTGGGCCGGGTTCCTGGCCGACCGGGAATGGTCCGAGATCAAGATGCGCACCGCCGCCCGGCACGGCCAGCTGGTGGGAGAGATCGAGGACCGCATACTGACGGTCACGGACCATTCCCCCACGAGGGAGTTCGCACTGCCGGTTCGCCCCTGAACGACGGCCCCCAGCCGAGCCGGGAACCATATTCACCTGGGTCCACCTGGGCCCGGCCTCGGGGCCTGCGATGACGGCTCCGGTCAGGCGCAGTTCACCCACTCATCGGTGCCGTCGGCGAAGAACTGGTGCTTCCACACCGGCAGGCGTTCCTTGACCAGGTCGACCAGCCGGGCGCAGGTCTGGAACGCCTCCGAGCGGTGGTCGGCGGCGACCGCCGCGACCAGCGCCGCATCTCCGATCGAGAGCGGCCCGACCCGGTGGCTGACCGCGATCGCCCGCACCCCCCGGCTCGCGGCGGCCACTTCGGCGGCCACCTCGGCCAGGGTCCGCTCGGCCGACGGGTGCGCGGTGTACTCCAGCCGCAACACCTCGCGCCCGCCGTCGTGGTCGCGGACCACCCCGGCGAAGCCGACCACCGCACCGGCGGCCCGGTGGCCGACCAATGCCTCGTGTTCGGCCACCTCGATCGGATCGGAGGTGACCGTGGCGCGCAGAACCTCTGCGTTCATCGAACGTGATCCTCACCGCTGAGCTGATCGAGGGCGTGCTCGAGCACGTCGTCGAGCACCCCGAGGCCGTCCTTGACCCCGCCCGGTGAGCCGGGGAGGTTGACGATCAGTGTGCGTCCCGCCACGCCGCAGACCCCGCGGGACAGCACCGACGTCGGCACCTCGGGCAGCCCGGCCCGGCGGATCGCGTCGGCCAGGCCGGGAATCTGATAGTCGAGCACCGCGAGCGTGGCCTCCGGGGTGGCATCGGTCGGGGAGATCCCCGTCCCACCGGAGGTGATGATCACGTCGACGTCCTCGTCGACGGCGGTGCGCAGCGCGGCGCCGACCGCGTCCCCGTCGGGCACCACCACCGGCGCCGGGACCCGGTAGCCGCGCTCGGTCAGCCAGTCGACGATGATCGGCCCGCAGCGGTCCTCGTACACCCCGCCCGCGGCCCGGGTGGATGCGATGACGACCCGGCCGGTGCGGGTCACGGCCGCGTCCAAACGCCGGTCTTGCCGCCTTCCTTGCGCAGCACCCGGATATCGCCGATGCGGGCCGCCGGGTCGACCGCCTTGATCATGTCGTAGAGCGTCAGCGCGGCCACGCTCACCGCGGTCAGCGCTTCCATCTCCACCCCGGTGCGGTCGGTGGTGCGCACCGTGGCGGTGATGTCGATGTGTGCCTCACCGATGTCGAAGTCGACGTCGACACCGGTCAACGTCAGCTGATGGCACAACGGGATGAGGTCGCTGGTGCGCTTGGCCGCCATGATCCCGGCGACCCGGGCGGTGGCCAGCGCATCATCCTTCGGCAGCCCGCCGGCGGCGATCATCGCCACCACGTCGGTCCGGGTCCACAACACACCCGCCGCGATCGCCTCCCGTTTGGTGGGCGCCTTGGCGGTCACGTCGACCATGTGCGCCGCGCCGGTGTCGTCCAGGTGCGACAGGCGGGGGGCGGAGGAACCGGCTCCTGCGGGCTCGGGCACCGTTACCTGTTGATCACCGTGACCGGATGCATGTACGGCAGCTCATCGTGCGGCAACGGGAACTCCTCGTCGCCGAACGGGGACAACGCGCCGGCGAGCTCCGCCGTCAGCTCGGTCACCGCGTGCTCGTCGTCCGGGATATGAGTCGGCCAACCGCCGTCGACATAGTGCTTCTTCTGCCGCTTGTTGTCTGCCACGCCCACATTGTGGCAAACGTCTCCGTGCGTGGCGAGGTCGGGCGGCTGCTTTACGCTGGTCAGCGATGACCGAACACGCACCGGGCGTCCCGTTGGGCACCTGGTTGGCCGAGCTCTCCGACGAGCAGCTGGTGCGGCTGCTGGAGTTGCGGCCCGACCTGACCCAGCCCCCGCCGGGCACCATCGCGGCGCTGGCCGCGCGGGCGCAGTCGCGTCAATCGGTCAAGGCGGCGACCGACGCGCTGGACTTCCTGCACCTGGCGGTGCTCGACGCGCTGCTGGTGCTGCACGCCGACACCGCACCGGTGCCGGTGACCAAACTGCTCGAACTGCTCGGGGACCGGGCCGATCCCGACGACGTCACCGCCGCGCTGGCGACGCTGCGGGAGCGGGCGCTGGTCTGGGGTGACACCGCGGTGCGGGTGGCCGCCGAGGCCGCCGGCAGCCTGCCCTGGTATCCGGGCCAGGCCACGGTCGAGGACACCGGGCACACCGCCGAGGACATCACCGCCCGGCTCGCCGAACTCGACACCGCCCAGAGTGAGCTGCTGGCCCGGCTGTTGGAGGGTTCCCCGCTGGGCCGCACCCGCGACGCCGCACCGGGCACCCCGCCCGACCGGCCGGTGCAGCGGCTGCTGGCCGCCGGGCTGCTCCGCCAGCTCGACGACGAGACGGTGATCCTGCCCCGGCTCGTCGGTCAGGTGCTGCGGGGCGAGGCACCCGGACCGGTGCGACTGCGGCCACCCGATCCGGTGGTGTCGACGACGACGGCCGCCGACGTCGACGCGGTGGCCGCCGGGGCCGCGCTCGAACTGCTGCGCGAGGCCGAGGTGGTGCTGGAGACGCTCGGCGCCGCCCCGGTCGCCGAACTGCGCAGCGGCGGGCTGGGGGTGCGCGATCTCAAACGGCTGAGCAAGTCCACCGGCATCGACGAGCGCCGGCTCGGGCTGATCCTGGAGGTGGCGGCCGGAGCCGGGTTGATCGCCGCGGGCACCCCCGACGCGGTGCCCGACGACGGGTCGGCGCCGTTCTGGGCCCCGACGGTGGCCGCCGACCGGTTCATCGAGTCGCCGCCGGCGGTGCGCTGGCATGTGCTGGCGTCGACCTGGCTGGACCTGCCGGCCCGGCCCGGGCTGATCGGCAGCCGGGGACCGGACGCGAAACCGTACGCGGCGCTGTCCGATGCGTTGTACTCCACCGCCGCGCCGCTGGACCGGCGACTGTTGCTGTCGGTGCTGGCCGATCTACCGCCCGGCGCCGGCGGTGACGCCCGCTCACTGTCCGCGGCGATGATCTGGCGGCGGCCGCGCTGGGCCGCGCGGCTGCAACCCGAGCCGGTCGAGGCGCTGCTCGAGGAGGCCCACGCCCTCGGTCTGGTGGGCCGCGGCGCGATCGCCACCCCGTCGCGGGTGCTGCTGAGCGCCGACGACGCCGAGAGTGTCGTCGCGGCGATGGCCGACGCGTTGCCGTCGCCGGTCGATCACTTCCTGGTGCAGGCCGATCTCACCGTGGTGGTGCCCGGCCCGCTGGAACGTGAGCTGGCCGAACAGCTCTCCGTGGTGGCGCGGGTGGAGTCGGCCGGCGCGGCGATGGTCTACCGGGTCACCGAGGACTCCATCCGCCATGCCCTGGACACCGGACGCACCGCCGGTGATCTGCACAGCTTCTTCGAACGGCATTCGAAAACCCCGGTGCCGCAGGGGTTGACGTACCTGATCGACGATGTGGCACGGCGGCACGGGCAACTGCGGGTGGGCATCGCCGCATCGTTCGTGCGGTGTGAGGATCCGGCGCTGCTGGCCCAGGCGGTCGCCGCGCCGACGGTCGCGGAGTTGGAGGTGCGGTTGCTCGCCCCGACGGTGGCGGTGTCGCAGGCGCCGCTGTCGGATGTGCTCGACGCGCTACGCCGGGCCGGATTCGCACCCGCCGCCGAGGATTCCACCGGTGCGGTGGTCGACCTGCGGCCGCGCGGAGCCCGGGTGCCGGCGCCGCCGGGCCGGCGCCGCAGCTTCCGGCCCAACCCGCCGAGCCCGCAGACCCTCGGCGCGATCGTGTCGGTGCTGCGCAAGGTGGCCGCGGCGCCGTTCGGCAGTGCCCGCCTGGATCCCACGGTGGCCATCGCCGAACTGCAGGAGGCCGCGCTGCAGCAGGCGTCGGTGGTGATCGGCTACGTCGATCCGGCGGGTGTGGCCACCCAGCGCGTGGTCGAACCGATCAGCGTCCGCGGCGGACAACTGACCGCCTACGATCCGGCGTCGGGCCGGGTGCGCGACTTCGCCATCCACCGCATCACCTCGGTGGTGTCCGGCGACCGGGATTGACCCGACCGGCCTGATCAACCGCCTTTGACCATCGTGAACTGGCCGACCTCGGTGATGCCGCGGCGGAAGAAGTCCGCGCAGCCGGTGAGGTACCGCAGGTAATTCGCGTAGACCTTCTCGGATGTCACCGCGATCGCCTCGTCCCGCCGGTCCTGCAGGTTGTCCGCCCAGGTGTCCAGCGTGCGCACATAGTGCGGGTTCATCAGCTGCAGATCCTCCTGGCGGAAACCGGCCGCGGTGGAGATGTCGACGACATCCTCGGCGGACGGCATCTCACCGCCGGGGAAGATCTCCTTGCCGACGAACCGCATGAACCGCAGATCGCTCATGGTGATGGCGATCCCGTGGTCGTGCCAGTAGCTCGGCGGATGGGTGAAGATCGTCTCCAGCACGAACCGGCCGCCGTCGGGCAGGATCCGGTGGGTCAACTCGAAGAACGGTTTGTAGCGGGGTTTGCCGAACGCCTCGAACGCCTCGATGCTCACGATGCGGTCGACCGGTTCGTCGAACTGTTCCCAGCCCTGCAGCAGCACCCGGCGGGACCGGTCGGTGTCGAGGCCCGCCAGCAGGTCGCGGCTGTAGGCGCACTGGTTGCGGCTCAACGTCAACCCGATGACGTTGACGTCGTGGCGCTCGACCGCGCGTTTCATCGTCGAGCCCCACCCGCAGCCGATGTCGAGCAGCGTCATCCCCGGCTGCAGCCCCAGCTTGTCGAGCGCCAGGTCGATCTTGGCCAGTTGCGCCTCTTCCAGCGTCATGTCGTCGCGGGCGTAGTAGGCGCAGCTGTAGGTGCGGGTCGGGTCCTGGAACAACCCGAAGAACTCGTTGGACAGGTCGTAATGGGCCTGCACGTCCTCGAAATTCGGGCGCAGCTCCGTCGACTCGACCATCACTGACCTTTCCTGCAGGTGAACTGGCAGACGTCGGTGTATCCCTTGGCGAACAGGTCCGAGCAGCCGGTCAGATAGCGCAGGTACCGGTCGTAGACCTCCTCGGAGGTGATCTCGATCGCCGCCCGGCGGTTGGCTTCCAGGTTGGCCGCCCAGGCGTCGAGCGTCTTGACGTAGTGCGGACGCAGCCGCTGCTTCTGGGTGATCCGGAATCCCGCGTTGGTCGCGGCGTCCTCGACCTGGGCGATCAACGGGATCCGGCCGCCGGGGTAGATCTCGTCGACGATGAACTTGAAGAAGCGCAGCAGCGACATCGTCGTCGGCAGGCCGAGTTCGGCGACCTCTTCCCTGCTGGTGGACACGATGGTGTGCAGCAGCATCACCCCGTCGTCGGGCAGCAGGTCGTAGGTCTTCTTGAAGTAGAAGTCGTAGTTGTCGAATCCGAAGTGTTCGAACGCGCCGATCGACACGATCCGGTCGACCGGTTCGTCGAAGTCCTCCCAGCCCTGCAGCCGGACCTCCTTGCGGCGCGGGCTGTCCGAGTTCGCGAACCAGTGCTCCTCGATGTGCCGGCGCTGATTCTCCGAGAGGGTCAGCCCGATGACGTCGACGTCGTGTTCGTCGACGGCCCGCATGATCGTCGAACCCCACCCGCAGCCGATGTCGAGCAGCGTCATCCCCGGTCGCAGGCCGAGCTTGCCCAGCGCCAGGTCGACCTTGGCCAGCTGTGCTTCTTCCAGCGTCATGTCGTCCCGCTCGAAATACGCGCAGCTGTAGGTCTGGGTCGGGTCCTGCCAGAGCCGGAAGAACTCGTTGGACAGGTCGTAGTGCGAACGCACCTCGTCCGCCGACGACCCGGGAGCCCGGCCCGCCCGGGTTCGCTCTCTGGTCCGCGGCTGGCTCGTGCGCGATTCGCTCACCCCGTCCGGCACGGTTCGCCCCCCATCGCTGTCGGCGTCGGGAACAACAACGGGGCACCCCGTGTTGCCCCCGTTACGGAACACGGTGCCGCCGACCTTACGCCGCTCGTCTGGTCCTGACGAGCCGATCCGCCCGACTCGCCGCGCCTCTTCGGCGCGAATGACGTTTGCGCAGGTGAAGGCCGGTGTCAGCGGTGCTGTCCGAACGCGCAAATATAGTGGTCGGGATGGCCGGGGCGCGTGCCGGCGGGAAGGTTTTTGCATGGCTGGGACGGAAGGCGCATGACAGACGGACCTCTGATCGTGCAGTCCGACAAGACGGTGCTGCTCGAAGTCGATCACGAGCTGGCGGGTGCGGCCCGGGCCGCGATCGCCCCGTTCGCCGAGCTCGAACGCGCCCCCGAGCATGTGCACACCTACCGCATCACCCCGCTGGCGTTGTGGAACGCGCGCGCGGCCGGGCACGACGCCGAACAGGTGGTCGACGCGCTGGTGACCTATTCGCGCTACGCGGTGCCGCAGCCGCTGCTTGTCGACGTCGTCGACACCATGGCCCGGTACGGCCGGCTGCAGCTGGTGAAGCATCCGGCGCACGGGCTCACGCTGGTCAGCCTGGACCGCGCGGTGCTGGAGGAGGTGCTGCGGCACAAGAAGATCGCCCCGATGCTCGGCGCCCGCATCGACGAGGACACCGTCGCGGTGCATCCCAGCGAACGCGGCCGGATCAAGCAGATGCTGCTCAAGATCGGCTGGCCGGCCGAGGACCTCGCCGGCTACGTCGACGGGGAGTCGCATCCGATCCGCCTCGAGCAGAACGGCTGGCAGCTCCGTGACTATCAGCAGATGGCGGCGGACTCGTTCTGGTCCGGCGGCTCGGGTGTGGTGGTGTTGCCGTGCGGCGCCGGTAAGACGCTGGTCGGCGCGGCGGCCATGGCCAAGGCCGAGGCCACCACGCTGATCCTGGTCACCAACACGGTGGCGGGCCGGCAGTGGAAACGCGAGTTGATCGCCCGCACCTCGCTGACCGAGAACGAGATCGGCGAGTACTCCGGCGAACGCAAGGAGATCCGGCCGGTCACCATCGCGACGTATCAGGTCATCACCCGCCGCAGCAAGGGGGTGTACAAGCATCTGGAACTGTTCGACAGCCGCGACTGGGGGCTGATCATCTACGACGAGGTGCACCTGCTGCCCGCGCCGGTGTTCCGGATGACCGCCGATCTGCAGTCGCGGCGGCGGCTCGGGCTGACCGCCACGCTGATCCGCGAGGACGGCCGGGAGGGCGACGTGTTCAGCCTGATCGGCCCGAAACGGTATGACGCGCCGTGGAAGGACATCGAAGCCCAGGGCTGGATCGCGCCGGCCGAGTGCATCGAGGTGCGGGTGACGATGACCGACAACGAGCGGATGCTGTACGCGACGGCCGAACCCGAGGAACGCTACAAGCTGTGCTCGACGGCGCACACCAAGGTCGCGGTGGTCAAGTCGATCCTGGAACGGCACCAGGGTGAGCAGACCCTGGTGATCGGCGCCTATCTGGAGCAGCTCGAAGAGCTCGGCAGGGAACTGGACGCCCCGGTCATCCAGGGCTCGACCAAGACCGCCGAACGCGAGGCGCTCTTCGACGCGTTCCGCCGCGGGGAGATCTCCACGCTGGTGGTGTCCAAGGTCGCGAACTTCTCCATCGACCTGCCGGAAGCCTCCGTGGCGGTGCAGGTTTCGGGGACGTTCGGTTCGCGGCAGGAGGAGGCCCAGCGGCTGGGCCGGCTGCTGCGGCCGAAGGCCGACGGCGGCGGCGCGGTGTTCTACTCGGTGGTGTCGCGCGACAGCCTCGACGCCGAATACGCGGCCCACCGTCAGCGGTTCCTGGCCGAGCAGGGGTACGGCTACATCATCAAGGACGCCGACGACCTACTCGGCCCGGCGATCTGAGTTCGGCGCTTCGTACCGGCGTCGTTTTTTTGCGCTGGCCTCGTTTTTGCGTCGAGGGCTGTTGATCGCGCCGACCAACAGCCTTGTCTGCAATATCGAAGGCCGTGACCGACGTGAACTCGACCGGTGACGGAAAACAGCGGCTACTCGCCCCACCCACCGCCGCACGGTGCCCCGGCCGGTTCGGTCCGCCGGCTGGATATCCGTACCCGCCATCGCCGTACACCGCCACCGTCGTCGTGACGTATGAACTCACCGGCTGCGAAGCGCAGACGACCACCCGCCGCAGCAACGCCGTTCTTGCGCACAGGGCTGCTCTCGAAGCGCTCAACAACGACCCTGAGTGCAAAAACGGCGAATATGCGACGCCGCCGGCCGACGATTCAGATCAGGTGTGCGGCCCGACCGGTTTGACCACGGTGAGCAGCACCACCGAGTCCTCGATCGCCCGCAGCGCGTGCCGTTCCGCGGGGATCATCAGGTGATCGCCTGGAGAGCCGTCCCAGCCGTGCGGCCCGGCGGTGAGGCGCACCCGGCCCTGCAGCACCTGCAACGTCGCTTCACCCGGGCTGTCGTGCTCGGCGAGTTCGCTTCCGGCGGTCAGCGCCATCAACGTCTGCCGCAGCGCACGATGATGCCCGCCGAAGATGGTCTGGGCGCTGCGTCCGCTGCTGGCCGCCTTCGCACTGGCCAATTCCTGACGTGCGAGCGCGGTGAGTGAGATCTTCTCCATCGCCCCATCGTCGCACTACAACCCGCAAAAATGCACCTAAGGCGAGCCTCACTGCGCCGAAGGGCTCAGCTCAGCGCCGGAATGACCTTCTGCTCGAACATCTCGATGCCCGACCGGTCGTAGGCGGCTTCGGGGAAGTACATGATCGCGTACTCGCAGCCGAGGTCGCGCATCCGCTGCAGCCGTTCGATGACCTGATCCGGGGTGCCGGTCGCCGAGGACGGTGCCTTGATCGAGTCGACCATCCCGTCGGCGGCGTCCTCGCCCACCCGGGACACCAGCCGGGCCCGCACCTGCTGCAGCCGGTCGGCCACCTCCGACTCGGTCTCTCCCAGCACCGCGTTGAAGTTGGCCGACCGCACGATCGCCTCGAAGTCGGTGCCGACGTCGTGGCAGTGTTCGGCGAGGATCTCGGACTTGCGTTCGAAACCCTCCGGGTCGCAGGTGTAGTTGGTGTAGTCGGCGTACTTGGCGGCGATGCGCAGGGTGACCTTCTCCCCGCCGCCGGCGATCCACAGCGGGATGCGCTCGTCCTGCAGCGGCCGCGGTTCCACGATCGCGCCGTCGACCTGATAGTGCTCGCCGTCGAAGCTGACGATGCCGTTGAGCCAGGCGTCGTGCATGATCTGCACGCCCTCGTCGAGCCGGCCGAGCCGCACCTTGGCGGGCGGGAAACCGTAGCCGTAGGCGCGCCATTCGTGTTCGTACCAGCCCGCGCCGATGCCCATCTGCACCCGGCCGCCCGAGATGACGTCCACCGTCGCCGCCACCTTGGCCAGGTAGACCGGGTTGCGGAAGCTCATCGCGGTGCACATCTGGCCGAGCTTGATCGACCGCGTGCTCGCCGCGTACGCCGCCATCAGCGACCACGCCTCATGGGTCGCCTCGTGGGTCGGCATCGGCACGGTGTGGAAGTGGTCGTACACCCAGATCGAGTCCCAGGCACTCTGATCGGCGTACACCGCGAGGTCGCGCATCACCTGCCAATGCCGCTCGGGTGGGATGTCGACCAGGTCGAGTCGCCAGCCCTGCGGGATGAACAAACCGAAGCGCATGGCACCCGACTCTACGACTCTTCACCGGCGCACATGTCGGCGGCGCGGCCTTTCCGCTGCGAGGTGCTTTCCCGGTGGTTAGCCTGGGATTTCATGGCGCTCTCCAAAGCCGAACGAGAAGAGTTTCTGGCCGAACCGCGGGTGGCGGCGCTGTCGGTCTACGCCGGTGACCGGCGCGGACCGCTGACGCTGCCGATCTGGTACCAGTTCCAGCCCGGCGGGCAACCGTGGGTGTTGACCGGATCCGGGTCGCGGAAACACCGGCTCATCGAGGCGGCCGGGCACTTCTCACTGATGGTCGAGCGCACCGAGCCGACCACCCGCTACGTGTCGGTCGACGGGCCGGTCAGCCGCATCGAGCCGGGAACCGACGAGATGATGGCGGAGATGGCCCGCCGCTATCTCAGCGCGGAGTCCGCCGACCGGTATCTGCAGTTCGCGCGGGAGAACCTGGGCGAGCACGTGGCCATCTACCTCGAACCCCGGCACTGACTGTCCGCCGATCTCGGCAGTTTCTAGCACCATGTCCTCACGGCGCTTGCTGTTCCGCACGCTGTATCGACTCGGTATGACGCCGTGGGACGGTCACCCGCTGGCGGCCAGTCTGCGCGGACTCGTCGAAGGCGGCGTCGAGGGCTTCGAGCCGCTGCCCCCGGGCGCCGCGCTGGATCTGGGCTGCGGAACCGGTGACAGTTCGATTTATCTGGCCCGGCACGGCTGGATGGTCACCGGCGTCGACTACATCGAGAAACCGCTGCACAAGGCCCGCGCCAAAGCCGAAGCGCAGGGCGTGGACGTCCACTTCCTGCAGGCCGATGTGACCCGGCTGCGTCAGGACGTCTCACCGGACGTCGTCGGCGCCGGTTTCGACCTGATCATCGACAACGGCTGCCTGCACGGGATGAGCGCCGAGGACCGCGACGCGTACGTGCGGGAGGTGACGGCCGTCGCCGCCCCGGACGCGCGGCTGCACATCGTCGCGTTCACGCCGGGCGGGCTGTTCGGCGTGCCCGGGATCACCCCCGAGGAGGTGGAACAGCGGTTCAGCGCCGACTGGACGCTGCTGTCCTCGGGCGTCGAGGCCGAGTCGGCGCGGGGCAACCCGGCGTCGCGCTACTACCTGTTCGCCGCGAGCAGACGCAGAACCGCATGAGATCGGCTGCCGCCGTGCGATTCTGCGTCTGCCCGGCGCTGAGAACTCCCCGGTGAACTAGAGCAGCGACTCCGGCGGGTTGAACCGGTCGCCGTAGCGTTCGGCGAGCTGCTTGGCACGGGCCACGAACGCCTCCTTGCCGGTGCCGAGTTCACCCTGGTAGCCCACGATGAACTGGGCGGTGCCACCGGTCCACGGCGGGAAGCCGATGCCCATGATCGAACCGATGTTGGCGTCGGCGGTCGAGGTGATCACGCCCTCGTCGAGGCACTTCTGCGTCTCGAGCGCCTCGGCGAACAGCATCCGGTCGATCATGTCCTGCAGCGGCGGGGTGGACGAGCCCGACTTGAAGGCCTCGCGCAGCCCCGGCCACAGGCCGGCCCGCTTTCCGTCGGCGTACTCGTAGAACCCGGCGCCCTTGGCGCGGCCCGGGCGGCCGAGCTCGATCATCGTGTTGACCACCGCCTCCGCCGGGTGCGGCTCGTAGGTGCCGCCGGCGGCCTCGACACCCTTGCGGGTCTCGGTGGCGATCTTCTGCATCAGCTCGAGGTTGAGCTCATCGGACAGCTGCAGCGGCGGGGCCGGGTAGCCGGCCTGCCCACCGGCCTGTTCGATGCTGGCCGGCTCCACACCCTCACCGAGCATCGCCAGCGCCTCGTTGACGAAGGTGCCGATCACCCGGCTGGTGTAGAAGCCGCGGCTGTCGTTGACGACGATCGGGGTCTTGCCGATCGCCAGCGTGTAGTCGAACACCCGGGCCAGCGCCTCGTCGGAGGTCTTCTCCCCCTTGATGATCTCGACCAGCGGCATCTTGTCGACCGGCGAGAAGAAGTGGATGCCGATGAAGTCCTCCTGGCGCTTCACCCCGGCGGCCAGCCCGGTGATGGGCAGCGTCGAGGTGTTGGACCCCAGGATCGCCTTCGGGTCGACGATGTCCTCGATCTCAGCGAACACCTTGTGCTTGAGTTCGGTGTTCTCGAAGACCGCCTCGATGACGAAGTCGACGCCCTTGAAGTCGGCGACGTCGGCGGTCGGCTTGATGCGGTCCAGCAGCGCCTTGGACTTCTCCGGGGTGGTGCGGCCCCGCTCCAGCGCCTTGGCCTCCAGCTTCTCGCTGTAGCCCTTGCCCTTCTGGGCCGCCTCCAGGGTGACGTCCTTGAGCACGACCTCGAAACCGGCCTTGGCGGTCACGTAGGCGATGCCGGCACCCATCATCCCGGCGCCGAGCACGCCGACCTTCTTCGGCAGCGTCTTCTCGATGCCCTGGGGCCGCGACCCACCCGAGTTGATGGTCTGCAGGTCGAAGAAGAACGCCTGGATCATGTTCTTGGCGGTCTGACCGGTGACCAGCTGGGTGAAGTAGCGGCTCTCGATGCGGGACGCGGAGTCGAAGTCCACCTGCGCACCCTCGACCGCGGCGTTGAGGATCGCGCGCGGGGCCGGCATCGGCGCGCCCTTGAGCTGCTTCTTCAACAGCGCCGGGAACGACGGCAGGATGCTGGCCAGGCCCGGACTGCTCGGCGTGCCGCCGGGCATCTTGTAGCCCTTGGCGTCCCACGGCTGGGTGTGGGCGTCGGGGTTCTCCTTGATCCAGGCCTTGGCGCGGGGCACCAGTTCGTCGACGCTGTCGACCAGCTCGTCGACCAGGCCGACCTCCTTGGCCTTGGCCGGGCGGAACCGGGTGCCCTGGCTGAGGATCTCCATGAAGGCCTTCTGGATGCCGAACATCCGCACGGTGCGGGTGACGCCACCGCCGCCGGGCAGCAGGCCCAGGGTGACCTCGGGCAGGCCGATGACCGAACCCTTGACGTCGGCGGCGATGCGGCGGTGACACGCCAGCGCGATCTCCAGGCCGCCGCCGAGCGCGGCGCCGTTGATGGCCGCGACGACGGGCACCCCGAGCGTCTCCAGCCGGCGCAGGTCCCGCTTGACCGCTTCGACCATGTCGAACGCCTGCTGGGCGTCGTCCGGGCCGATGGTCATCATGCCGTTGAGGTCACCGCCGGCGAAGAAGGTCTTCTTGGCGCTGGTGATCACCACGCCCGTGATCGAGTCCTTCTCGGCCTCCAGGCGGTCGACGGCCTTGCGCATCGACTCCTGGTAGTGCTCGTTCATCACGTTGGCCGAACCGGCCGGATCGTCCAACGTCAGGGTGACGATGCCGTCGGCGTCTTTATCCCACTTGATCGTGTTCTCTGCCATCGTTTCTCAGGCCTCTCAGACTCGCTCGATGATGGTGGCCACGCCCATGCCGCCGCCGACGCACAGCGTGATCAGCGCGCGGCGCGCACCCCGCCGCTCGAGCTCGTCGACCATGGTTCCGGTGATCATCGCGCCGGTGGCGCCCAGCGGGTGGCCCATCGCGATGGCGCCACCGTTGACGTTGAGTTTCTCGTCGGGGATGTTGAGGTCCTTCTGGAACTTCAGCACCACCGAGGCGAACGCCTCGTTCAACTCGAACAGGTCGATGTCGTCGACCGTCAGGCCGGCCCGGTCCAGCACCTTCTTGGTGGCCGGGGTGGGGCCGGTCAGCATGATGACCGGGTCGGCGCCGCTGGTCGCGGTCGCCACGATCCGGGCCCGCGGGGTCAGACCCTGCGACTCGCCCGCCTTCTCGCTACCGATGAGCACCAGCGCGGCGCCGTCGACGATGCCCGAGGAGTTGCCGCCGGTGTGGACGTGGTTGATCTTCTCCACCCAGTGGTACTTCTGGCGCGCCACATCGGTGAAACCGCCCATCTCGCCGACGGCTTCGAAGGCGGGCTTGAGCTTGGCCAGGCCCTCCATGGTGGTGTCGGGCCGCATGTGCTCGTCGTGGTCGAGGATCACCAGGCCGTTCTGGTCGCGCACCGGCACCACCGACTTGGCGAAGTAGCCGCCGGACCAGGCCGCCGCCGCGCGCTGCTGGCTGCGCAGCGCGTAGGCGTCGACGTCCTCACGGGTGAAGCCCTCGATGGTGGCGATCAGGTCGGCGCCGATGCCCTGGGGCACGAATCCGACGGTGTAGTTGGTGTCCGGGTCGGTCGCCCAGGCGCCGCCGTCCGAACCCATCGGCACCCGGCTCATCGACTCGACGCCGCCGGCGAGCACCAGATCGTCCCAGCCGGAGCGCACCTTCTGCGCGGCCATGTTGACCGCCTCCAGACCCGACGCGCAGAACCGGTTGATCTGCACCCCGCCGGTGGTCTCGGGCATACCCGACGCCAGCACCGCGGTGCGGGCGATGACCGCACCCTGATCCCCCACCGGCGACACCACGCCCAGGATGATGTCGCTGATCAGGTTCTCGTCCAGATCCGGATAGCGCCGCCGCATCTCGTCGATGAGACCGGTGACCAGGCTGATCGGCTTGACCTCGTGCAACGATCCGTTGCGCCCCTTACCGCGGGGCGTGCGAATCGCCTCGTAGATGAAGGCTTCTTCGGACATGTGTCTCTCCAAGTCCTTGTTCTGAGAAAAGCGAAATACTCGCTGACTCGGAGCGTAACAGGCCGATAAACCAACCTGTTGGTTGACTTCCTCCTCGCGACTGCTGCCGGAGGGGTGACTCACCTTACTCTCGTTCCATGACGGTCGAGCGGCTGCGCCCGTACGCCACCACGATCTTCGCCGAGATGTCGGCCCTGGCCGCCCGGGTGGGGGCGGTGAACCTCGGGCAGGGTTTCCCCGACGAGGACGGTCCGCCGGCGATGCTCGAGATCGCCCGCGACGCCATCGCCGAGGGGATGAACCAGTACCCGCCGGGTATCGGGATCGCACCACTGCGGCAGGCGATCGCCGCGCAACGCGAACGCCACTACGGCGTCGAGTACGACCCGGACACCGAGGTGCTGGTGACCGTCGGCGCCACCGAGGCGATCGCCGGCGCGGTGCTCGGCCTGGTCGAACCGGGCTCCGAGGTGCTGCTCATCGAACCGTTCTACGACTCCTACTCCCCCGTCATCGCGATGGCCGGCGCGCACCGGGTGGCGGTGCCGCTGGTCACCGACGGGCCGGGCTTCGCGGTCGATCTGGACGCGTTGCGCCGGGCCGTCACGCCGCGCACCCGGGCGATGATCGTGAACTCGCCGCACAACCCGACCGGCATGGTGCTCACCGAGGCCGAACTGGCGGGGATCGCCGAGCTGGCGGTGTCGGCGGACCTGCTGGTGATCACCGACGAGGTGTACGAGCATCTGGTCTACCCGTCGCCGGCCGGGCGCCGGCACATCCCGCTGGCGTCGTATCCGGGGATGGCCGAACGCACGGTCACGATCTCCAGTGCGGCGAAGATGTTCAACTGCACCGGCTGGAAGATCGGATGGGCTTGCGGCCCATCCGATCTCATCGCCGGGGTGCGGGCGGCCAAACAGTATCTGTCGTACGTGGGGGGTGCGCCGTTCCAGCCGGCGGTGGCTCACGCGCTCGACCACGAGGACGCGTGGGTGGCCGCGCTGCGCGACTCGCTGCAGTCCCGGCGCGACACCCTGGCGGCGGCGCTCACCGAGATCGGTTTCGAGGTGCACGACAGCGCGGGCACCTACTTCCTGTGCGCCGATCCCCGGCCGCTCGGCTACCCCGACAGCACCGAGTTCTGCGCCGGGCTGCCCGAGCGGGTGGGGGTGGCCGCGATCCCGATGTCGGCGTTCTGCGATCCCGCGGCGTCGCACGCCGAGGTGTGGAATCACCTGGTGCGGTTCACCTTCTGCAAACGCCCGGAAACCCTCGAGGAGGGCATCCGCCGGTTAGGTGCGCTTCGGCGCGGATGACCCAGGCACCGGTACACCCGTTCCTTGAGCTTCTCGGTCGCGACATCGAGCACGATCCGGCGGCCCCGCTTGATCAGGAAATGCGGGACCGGTGCGGCGAGCTCCATGATCAGGTCGAACCGGACCCGGGTGCGGTCCTGCCCCACCGGGGTCAGGTTGTACTCACCGTGTTGTCCACGCTGCTGAAACGTCTCCTCGGCATCCCAGACCATCCAGCTCGGGCCCCAGTGGTACTCGAGGATCTGCCTGTCGGTGACGCCGAGGATCCTCAGGGTGGCCCGCACATGGTGCGGGCGGCCGTCGGGATGACGGTCGAGCACCTCGGCCCGCCGGTGCAGCGTCGACCAACTGGGCACCTGGTCGATGTCGGCGAGCACGTCCAGGATGGCCTCGACCGGGGCGTCGATGACCACTTCGCGGGATGCCCGCACCGCCATGGCAACCGATCGTAGTGAGCGGTCCCGCCCGCCGCAGCCCGTTCGCCGGGGGCGGCGATCACCGGCCGTAGAGCTGCTCGACCCGTTTGCGCAGACCGTCGGTGGCGGTCTCCATCGCACCCCTCATCGCCCGCTTGAGCACGAAACCGGGCAGCGGAACCGACGGGTCGACGGTGATCTCGAAGGTGACCTTGGTCCTGGTCCCGTCGGGCCGCAGGGTGTATTTCGCGTCCTGGGACCGCAACTGGCCGGCGCTGACCAGCGTCCAGGCCGCGCTGTGGTCGGTCCAGGTGTAATCGACGATCTGTTCGTCGGTGAGCCCGGCGGCCTTGACCTTCATCTTGACCCGGCGGGGCCGGCCGTCGGGGTGGGCGTCGAGGACCTCGGCGCTCAGATACTGCGGGGACCATTCCGGCACCGCCGCGACATCGGCGATGACGTCGAGGATCTGTGCGGGTGTGGCGTCGATGACCACGTCGCGGGAATCGCTGACAGCCATGGCGGCACCTTAACCAGCGCCGGCCCGGCCGGCTCCGGATTGCCGGAATGCACCCACGTCAGGTCGGCCGGGCGGCGAGCGCCGCGAGGGTGTCCGCCGCGGTGTGGGTGGGGGTCCAGCCCAGCAGCCGCTTGGCCTTGTCGACGTCCATCACCACCGAGGTGCGGCCGACGTGCAGCCACTCCAGCGTCGACGGGATGAACGGCAGCCGGGCGACGAGCTCCGACGTCGCGGTCATCGCGGCCCTCGGCACCCGGATCGGCCGCGCCCCCAGGGCCGACGCCACCTGCGACATCGACAGCACCCCGTCGGCGGCGATGTTGTAGGCGCCGGGCGGCGCGGAGGTGGTGGTCGCCGCCAACCGGATCGCCTCGGCGACGTCGTCGTGGTGCACCAGCTGCAGCGGGGTGCCCGGATCGGGAAAGGGTGGCCGCAGCAACGGCAACGCCTGAGTGATCCGCTTGACCGGCTTGGGCAGCTGGTTCCACGGCATCGCGTCGGCCAGGGCGGGCGCCCGCGGGCCCGCCACGATGCAGGGCCGCAGTACATACACCTCCACCCCGGAGCCGTCGGTGATCTCGGCCAGCAGCGCCTCACACGCCGCCTTCTGCGCGGAGTAGTAGTGCTCGGGTGATCCGCGGGGCGCGACGGACTCGGTGATCGGCACCGGGTTGTCGGAGTGGTAGCCGTAGGCCGCCACCGAGGAGGTGTAGACCAGCCGCCGCGGCCGCCCGGTGCGGGCGTGGTGCTCCACCACGGCCTGAAAGACGTTGCGGGTGCCGGTGAGGTTGACCCGTTCGCTCTCCGCCCGCGAGCCCATGATGATGAACGCCAGATGGACCACGACGTCAGCCGGTGCGACCAGCGCGTCGACGGCCTCGCGGTCGAGGATGTCGCCCTGCCGGTATTCGGTCTTGGTCCAGCCGTGCGCGGCCGCGTCGAACGGGCGGCGCGCCATCCCGACGATGCGGCCGACGGCGGGATCTCGTTCCAGCGCTTCGACGGCCGCCATCCCGATCTCACCGGCGGATTCGATGTTCCTGCTCGCCGAATCCCGTGAGCACCCGATGCATGTGGCCGGCCTGCAGCTGTTCGAACCGCCCCTGGGGACGGCGGGTCCGGAGTTCCTGCAGGGTCTGCATCAGCGGCTGGCCGCCGGGCGGGAGCTGCACCCGACGTTCCGCAAGCATCCGGCCACCCTGTTCGGCGGAATCGCCCACCTCGGCTGGGCGGTGGACGACGACGTCGACTTCGACTATCACCTGCGCCGGTCGGCGCTGCCCGGCCCGGGCCGGATCCGCGAGCTCCTGGACCTGACGTCGCGGTGGCACGGCACACTGCTGGACCGGCACCGGCCGTTGTGGGAGGTGCACCTGGTCGAGGGACTCGCCGACGGCCGGGTGGCGATCTACTTCAAGGTGCACCACGCCCTGATCGACGGGGTGGCGGTGATGAAGCTGATGCAGCGCACACTGTCCACGGATCCGGGTGACGACGCGCGGGTCCCGTGGAATCTGCGCCGCCCCGGCGCAACCCGGCTGGCCCGGTGTCGCGGCTGCGGTTCGCGACCGGCGCGGTCGGGTCGGTGGCCGCGCTGGCCCCGTCCACGCTGTCGCTGGCCCGGGCGGCGCTGCTGGAGCAGCGGTTGACGCTGCCGTTCGGTGCGCCGCGGACGATGTTCAACGTGCGGATCGGCGGCGCCCGCCGGGTGGCCGCGCAATCGTGGCCGCTGCAGCGGATCCGCCGGATCCGGCAGGCCGCGGGGGTGACGCTCAACGACGTCGCGCTGGCGATGTGCGCGGGCGCGTTGCGTCAGTACCTGCTCGAGCACGACGCGCTCCCGGCCACCCCGCTGGTGGCGATGGTCCCGGTCAGCCTGCGCTCCGCGGACGAGTCCGCCGGCGGCGGCAACCGTACCGGTCTGGTGCTGTGCAACCTGGCCACCGACAGCGACGATCCGGCCGAGCGGCTGGACCGCATCAGCTCCTCGATGCGGTCCAACAAGAGGGTGTTCAGCCAGTTGCCCAGGGTTCAGGCGATGGCGTTGTCGGCGGCGATGATCGCACCGCTCGGGCTGGGCGCCGTGCCGGGGGTCGTGTCGTCCGCCCCGCCGCCGTTCAATCTGGTCATCTCGAACGTGCCCGGGGCGCCGGAGCCACGGTACTGGATGGGCGCCCGGCTGGCCGGGAACTATCCGCTGTCGATCGTGCTGGACGGTCAGGCGTTGAACATCACCCTGGTCACCAACGCCGATAACCTCGACTTCGGTCTGGTGGGGGCCCGGGGCAGCGTGCCGCATCTGCAGCGTCTGCTCGGCCACCTCGAGGACTCGCTACAGCAGCTGGAGCGGGCGGTCGGGGGGTGAGCTCAGCGGACCGTCGGGCTGTGGCCGACGCTGGTCCGCGGGGTGGTCGGGCGCGGCTGATTCTGCGCGAACCCCACGCACACACCGAGATTCCCGCCGACGCACGGCACACCGTCGAGGGTGGGGACCGGTTTCCCGGAGATCACCGTGGGGGCGCCGTTGTAGCCGGGCTGCGGGTCGCCGGCCGGATCGACCGGTGCGGCGGCGGCCTGCACCGCGGCGATCACGGCGGCACCCGCCAGCGTCGTGAAGTACCGGAGGAGAGAGATCATCGGCGGAGAGCTTTCGTCGGCTGCTGCCAGCGTACCGGCGGCCGAGCCGCGAAGCTCGAGGTGGCCAGGGCCGGGATCGAACCGGCGACCTTCCGCTTTTCAGGCGGACGCTCGTACCAACTGAGCTACCTGGCCGGGCGGCTCCGGCCATCTCAACCGAAATGCCTCGCCGTGATGGCGACCCTGACGGGACTCGAACCCGCGACCTCCGCCGTGACAGGGCGGCGCGCTAACCAACTGCGCCACAGGGCCATGCTGCGTGACGTCCTAACGCCTCTACGTTACGCGTACCCCCTACGGGATTCGAACCCGCGCTACCGCCTTGAAAGGGCGGCGTCCTAGGCCGCTAGACGAAGGGGGCCTGAGCCGAATCTCTCCGGGGCACTCGCAACGTTTCTCACGTTGGGAGCGTCGATAGCTTAGGGTACAGGCACCGAAAACCCCAAACTCACCCGCCTCATCCCAACGCCGGGGAACCAGTATTCTGTTTCACGCACACGCCCCTATAGCTCAGTTGGTAGAGCTACGGACTTTTAATCCGGAGGTCCTAGGTTCGAGTCCTAGTGGGGGCACCACAGCCACGATCTCAGCCACGATCTGCGCACAATGCGGCGGACGGGTGCCATCGGGTGGCATCGATCCACCGCACAGGAGTCCACGGCACACGGCCCCGATCGTGCCGGGGCCGATGCGACGAAGATCACTTTCCGCGTCCCGCGAGCCGGGCGCGCAGGCTCAGACGTCCGGGCAGTAGTGGATCGGCTTGCCGCGGTGCTCGACCGGCGGCAGGTTGCGCGCCGGGGTGTGCACCAGCGGCGCATCGGCCGGGATGCGGCCGGTGGCGCGGTCCCAGCCGGCCCGGGCCCGCGGATGCATCCGCCGCCGCTTCGGCAGCAGCTTGAACGCCAGGTTGACGGCGCGGCCGAACAGCCGGTGCAGCCGCTCGTCCCGCTCCGACCAGGTGTAGCCCATCAGTTCCCGCACCGGCGGGTCGTAGAGCCCGACGGTCACCCACACCGCGAACGGCCCCAGCACTTTCAGCTGCAGCTTCCACAACCAGTCCGGGATCCACTGCAGCGACGGGTGTTTCGGCATCGTCGACAGGTCGAGCACCTGGCGGGCGGCCCAGGTGTTCTCCAGCACGTTGCGGCACATGTGGTCCCAGTACTGCTGGAACTCCTCCCAGCTCCCGGGCACCGGCCGCATGCTCATGCCGTACATCCGGTACCAGGTGATGTGCTCATCGAACAGCCGGCGTTTCTGATCCTCGGTGAGGCCGTCGCCGAAGCGTTCGGCGGTGAGGATCGTGCCCATGAAGAACGTCGAATGCGCCCAGTAGAAAACGTCGGGGTTGAGCGCGCTGTAGCGGCGCCCCTGCTCGTCGACCCCTTTGATGCCGATGTGGTAGTCGCGGACCTCGGCGCCGGTCCGCGGCGCGCGGTCGCCGTCGAACACCACGCCGCCGATCGGATACAGCGAACGCAGCAACCGCGGGATCCGCTCGGTGAAGAAAATCGAGTGGTCCTTGACCGCCGCACCCAGCTGCGGGTGCATGTTCTGCATCGAACCGGCCCACGGCCCCTGCAGCAGGCCGCGCCAGTCACCGAAGATCTTCCAGGTCAGCGAATCCGGCCCGAGCACCTCCGGCGGGGCGTCGTAGCCCCCGGCCGACACCGGACAGCCCGCTGCGGGCACAGTGGAGGCATCCCCCGCTGCCGGGACGGAGCCACTGGTCGCTGGGCATACCTCAGAAGTATCTTGAGTCACTGGTGAACTTTCCGTTCCCGTCAGCAGGCAAACTGACTACGTATGTTGTCAAAGTGAGTTTAGGAGGACCGTGTCCACCGGTCAACGGCGGGGCCGCTGGTCTGGCGTGCCCCTGTCGGATCGTCAGGCCCTCCGGCGCGAGGAGTTGATCGCCGCCGGGGTGAAGTTGCTCGGGCATCGCGAAGGCCCGGCGCTGACGGTTCGCGCGGTGTGCCGGGAGGCCGGGCTGACCGAACGCTACTTCTACGAGAGCTTCGCCGACCGGGACGAGTTCGTCCGCGCGGTGTACGACGACGTGTGCGCGCGGGCGATGTCGACGCTGATGACGGCGGATACCCCGCGCGACGCGGTGGAGCGCTTCGTGGCGCTGATGGTCGACGATCCGGTGCGCGGACGGGTGCTGTTGCTGGCGCCGGAGGTGGAGCCGGTGCTGACCCGGTCGGGCGCCAAGTGGATGCCGAACTTCATCGATCTGCTGCAGCGCAAGCTGACCCGCATCACCGACCCGGCGCTGCAGGCGATGGTGGCCACCGGTCTGATCGGGGCGCTGACGGCGTTGTTCACCGCCTATCTCGACGGCCGGCTGGCCGCCACCCGCGAGCAGTTCATCGACTACTGCGTGGGGATCCTGCTCAACCCGGTGGCGAGCTACTGATCGCCGTCCCGCCCGGTGTCCGACGCCGCGGCCCCGGGTTCGGGGGTCTGGGACCGGGGAGCCACATCGCAGTTGACGCTCAGCTGGACCTCGCCGCCGTCGGCGTAGTACTGCGGGTACTCCTCGTCGACCGTGGCGGGCCGCAGCGCCGACACCTCACGCATGTTCGTGACGATGCACTGCTCGAGCGGGAGGTTGTTGCCGACCACGGCGCCGATCACGACCGTGCGCCCCGCGTCCCGCAGCGACGAGGCGGCGTCGCCGAATGGTTCGCCGACCACCGTAGGGTCGGCGGTCGCCGGGCCCGATCCGAAGAGTCCGGCGCCGAGCAGCAGGGCCAGCCCACATCCCGCCGCCCCGAGGCCCAGTCGGTGTTCGCAGAGAGTGTTCACGGTGCGCCCCCATGTCGATCCGGTGTGATGTCACCGGATACACGCGACACACGCGGGCGAAACCCGATTCACCGGATCGGGCCCGGTTCTCCCCCGGCTCTACTCGGCGGATTCGGACGCCGCGGCGAGGGCGGCGCGGGCTTCCTCGGCCTGCTTGGCCGCCCGGCCCTCGGGGCTGAGCACCGACGCGCCCGGATCGGTCGCGGTGGCGCGGGCGCCGTTGCAGTTCAGCGCGACCATCACCTCGCCGTCGTCGGGCACGAACTCGTCACCGGCGTCCCGGACGAACGACGCCTCCCACGCGTTCGTGACGATGCATTCGTCGTCGGACAACTGGGTCCCCACCCGCGACGCCACCCGCGGTGTGCCGCCGGCATCCTCGATGGCCTGCGCTGCGTCCGCATACGGCTGGCCCACCACCGCGGGCACCGCCGCCGCCGTCGCCGCGCCGCCGATGGCCAACATGCCCCCGGCCACGATCGCGCCTGCGCAAAGACCCCACTGCTTCATAGACCCCGCCCTCCGAAATATCGGTGATTCCGGGCGAAAGCCTACCGGCGAGCAACGGACCTCGCAGCGCGAGCAGGGCGTTGTGCTGCGACAACGCCAGCAAAGACGCCGCCTGGTTAACTCTTTGCAAACTGCGTGTTAGGCACGGGTTTCGCTCAGGGAAATCAAAACTCCACCGGCGCGCATCTCAGCCGCTGTAGGAGCACAGGTCCGAGTGCCGCTGGCAAAACCGGATGCAGAAGGCCTGGGTGTCGGCGGACTCCTCGCAGACCTCCGGATTGCGGTTGATCAGCCGGGCGTTGTGCTCGACCGTCTTCCAGGACTTACCCTCCTCGGTGGTCACCGAGTTCCCGGGCCGGCCCGCTGCCGCGACGCGGGCGTTGCAGTTCAGCACGAGCATCACTTCTCGAGTGCCGGAAGGAAATCCCTGCGCGTCCCGCACGAAGGAGCCGTCCCAGGCATCGGTCACGATGCAGTCGCCCTCGCTGAGCTGGCTGCCGTAGCGGGCGGCGATGACCGGCCGGCCGTTCTGCCGTTCGATCACCGAGGCCGCCTCGTCGTAGGTTCGGCCGGACACGTTCGGGGCCGCTGCCGCTCCACCCGCTCCGCTGACCGCTAACCCCGTCGCCATGACCAGACCCGCGATGAGAACGATGAACCGTCGCACGTGGCTCCTAACGCTTCTATTTTGCTTTTCAACCACTTTCACCGGCCGGAAACAGTCCCGGACCCGAGTCAGCAAATGTTACCGCGCGGTCTGCCCGCAAGATGTGTTGTTTGTCTCAAAACCTCATGACAGTAGCGATATCGATATCCCGCGACCGGGCCCGGCAACTTGAATGTCACCGAAGTACACAGATACTCTGAGTGCTACTGGCAGGTACAGATAAATTGGAGGGGCCCCTGATGCACGAGAACTTGACCGACCTGCACCTCCTACGGGAGCTGGAGCCGGTCGTCGAGAAGCTGCTCAACCGGCACCTGTCCATGTCCAAGGACTGGAACCCGCACGACTACATCCCATGGTCGGACGGGAAGAACTACTACGCGCTGGGCGGTCAGGACTGGCATCCGGAAGAGGCCAAGCTCTCCGAGGTGGCCCAGACGGCAATGGTGCAGAACCTGCTCACCGAGGACAACCTCCCTGCCTATCACCGCGAGATCGCGATGAACCTCGGGATGGACGGGGCCTGGGGCCAGTGGGTGAACCGCTGGACCGCCGAGGAGAATCGGCACGGCATCTCGCTGCGGGACTATCTGGTCGTCACCCGCGCCTGCGACCCGGTCGAGCTGGAGGAACTGCGGGTCGAGCAGATGACCCGGGGCTTCTCCCCCGGCCAGAACCAGCAGGGCGACCTGTTCGCCGAGAGCCTGTTCGACTCGGTCATCTACGTGACCTTCCAGGAGCTCGCCACCCGGGTGTCGCACCGCAACACCGGTAAGGCCTGCAACGAGACGGTCGCCGACCAGCTGCTGGCCCGGATCTCCGCGGACGAGAACCTGCACATGATCTTCTACCGCGACGTCTCGGAGGCCGGCTTCGAGATCGCGCCGGACCAGGCCATGCACTCGCTGCACCGGGTGCTGCGCAACTTCAAGATGCCCGGATTCACCGTTCCGGAGTTCCGGCGCAAGGCCGTGGTCATCGCCGTGGGCGGTGTCTACGATCCGCGCATCCACCTCGACGACGTCGTGATGCCGGTGCTGAAGAAGTGGCGGATCTTCGAACGCGAGGACTTCACCGGCGAGGCCGCGCGGATGCGCGACGACCTCGGCAAGCTCGTCGAGGAGCTGGAGGAGGCCTGCGAGAAGTTCGAGGTGTCCAAGCAGCGCCGCCTGGAGCGCGAGGCACGGCAGGCCGAGAAGGCTGCCGAAAAGAAGAAGTCGTTCGCGGCGTCCACGGCGTCATGACCGCATGACGGTCGCAGCCGACACTCGACCGCTGCGGATCGGATCCATCGAACTCGCCAGTCCGGTCGTGCTGGCCCCGATGGCCGGTGTGACCAATGTGGCGTTCCGGACGCTGTGCCGGGAACTCGAGATCGCCCGGGCCGGCACGGTCAGTGGTCTGTACGTGTGCGAGATGGTGACCGCGCGCGCCCTGGTGGAGCGCCACCCGGCGACCATGCACATGACGACATTCGGCCCGTCCGAGACGCCGCGGTCACTGCAGCTGTACAGCGTCGATCCGGACTACACCTACCGGGCGGCGAAGATGATCGCCGACGAGAACCTGGCCGACCACATCGACATGAACTTCGGCTGCCCGGTGCCGAAGGTCACCCGCCGGGGCGGTGGCGCCGCGCTGCCCTACAAGCGCCGGCTGTTCGGCCGGATCGTCGCGGCGGCGGTGGCGGCGACGGAGGGCACCGACATCCCGGTGACGGTGAAGTTCCGGGTCGGCATCGACGACGAACACCACACCCACCTCGATGCCGGGCGGATCGCCGCCGAGGAGGGCGCCGCCGCGGTCGCCCTGCACGCCCGCACCGCGGCCCAACGCTATTCCGGCACGGCGGACTGGTCGCAGATCGCCGCGCTCAAAGCGCATGTGCCCGACATCCCGGTGCTGGGTAACGGCGACATCTTCGAGGCGTCCGATGCGGTGGCGATGATGGCCGAGACCGGCTGCGACGGCGTGGTGATCGGCCGCGGCTGTCTGGGCCGGCCGTGGTTGTTCGCCGAATTGTCCGCCGCGTTTGCCGGCAGGGACATTCCGACGCCGCCGACCCTGGGCGAGGTGGCCGGGATCATCCGCCGCCATGCAGAGCTGTTGGCCGCACACTTCGGCGAGGACAAGGGCCTGCGCGACATGCGCAAGCACATCGCCTGGTACCTGCACGGCTTCCCGGCCGGCGCCGAGCTGCGCCGGTCGCTGGCGTTGGTCAGGACCCTGGCCGAACTGGACGACCTGCTCGCTCAACTCGATCCGACGGTGCCGTTCCCACCAGCGGCGACGGGTCCGCGAGGCCGCCAGGGATCGGCGGCGTCGGTGACGCTGCCCGAGGGCTGGCTGGACGATCCGGACGACTGCACGGTGCCCGCCGGCGCGGACGTCATGCACTCCGGTGGCTGACTCGTGCCGATTTCGAGACAGCTCTGACACCTCGGATTTCCGGATGCCTGAGTACCATGGGGTCGCAGTCGAAGGTGGCTTCAACGGTGCAGCCTGCCCCGGTGCTGGATTTTCGCTGAAATCGCTCAGTGCTACGTTCCTCAGTGCTGCTGATGTACAGCGGGACGCACCACGTACGCAGAGTCGGAGGCCGTTTAGGACATGAGTGACGGCGACAACGCCACTCCTGACCGCCGGCGACCGCATGCGGAAGGTGCCGACGATTCGGTAAACCAATGGCTTACCCGAAGTCCGCGGCCCACACCAGGCGCCGCGCCGTGGGAGCGCGGCCGGGATTTCCGTGATCTCTCCGGCCACGGCGCCGGCGCCGCCGACAACCAGCCGGACCCCGACGTCGCGTCCGATCCCGCCGCCGACGATCCCGGCGGACCCTCCGGTGACCACAGGGCCGGCGTCACCGTCGCCGATCTGATCGCCAAGGTGGCCGCCGACGGGCACGTACCCCGGCGCCGACGCCGACGCCGCGCCGCTGAACCTGATCCCGAACCGGCCGACCTCCCCGCTGAGCCCCCGGAGCCTGCTGAGCCCCCTGAGTCTGCCCAGCCCACCGGGGCCCACCCCGAAGCGCCCCAAGCACCCCAAACACCCCCCGCTCCCGCAGCCGATGACTTCTCCCGGCATGACCTGACCCAGGTCCTCGAGCCGATCTCGGAGGCACCCGCCGAGTCGTACTTCGCCGGTTCGGCCGACGAGGATCCGTTCGCCGGTTCGGCCGAGCACTTGGGCGGCTCCCCCGATCCCGACAACGCCGACACCGTCGTGCTGCCGGCAGTCGCCGCCTACGCCGGTGAGCTGCCCGTCCTCGGTACCGCGCGCGACGATCTGCATGACACGAGGCGGGTGGGACCGGTCCGGGTCGGATCACCGCGCCGCAGCGCCCCGGACCGCCCGAAGTCCCGGCGCCGCCGCAGACGGGCGCTGCTGGCCGGCCGGGCCGCGGCCGCGCTGGTGGCCGCATCGGCGCTGGTGCTGACCGGTGGCGCGTGGCAGTGGCAGACCTCGAAGAACAGCAGCCTGAACCGGGTCTCCGCGCTGGACCGGGATTCCCGCGACATCCTCGACCCCAACGCCCAGTTCGGCGACGAGAACTTCCTGATCGTCGGTGTCGACAGCCGCATCGGCAAGAACGCCGAGATGGGTGCGGGCGACACCAGCGACGCGGCCGGGGTGCGGTCCGACACCGTGATCCTGGTCAACATCCCGGCCAACCGGAAACGGGTGGTGGCGGTGTCGTTCCCGCGCGACCTGGCCATCGAACCGATGAAGTGCGAGCCGTGGGATCCGGAGACCGGTGAGTACGGGCCGGTGTGGTACGAGGACTCCCAGAGCTACGGGCCCGAGGAGGTGTACACCGAGTACAAACTCAACTCGGCGTACGCGTTCGGCGGCCCGAAGTGCCTGGTCAAAGTCATTCAGAAGCTGTCCGGCCTGTCCATCAACCGGTTCATGGCGGTCGACTTCGCCGGCTTCTCCAACATGGTCGACGCGCTCGGCGGTGTCGAGGTCTGCACCACCGAACCGCTCACCGACTACGAACTGGGCACCATCATCCCGACCGCCGGCCGCCACATCGTCGACGGTCAGACCGCGCTGAACTACGTGCGGGCCCGGCAGGTGACCACCGAGTACAACGGCGACTACGGCCGGATCAAGCGTCAGCAACTGTTCCTGTCCTCGTTGCTGCGGTCGCTGATCTCCAAGGAGGTCTTCTTCTCGCTGTCGAAGCTCAACAACGTCGTCGACATGTTCATCGACGACAGCTACGTCGACAACATCGACACCCGGGACCTGGTGCAGCTGGGACAGTCCATCCAGGGGGTGAACGCGGGCCGGATCACGTTCGTCACGGTGCCCACCGGTGAGACCGACGAGTACGGCAACGAACCGCCGCGCACCGCCGACATGCGGGCGCTGTTCGACGCGATCATCAACGACACCCCGCTGCCCGGGGAGAAGAACCCGGACAACACCCCGGTGCCCGGCACGCCGGAGTCGGCCACCACGACCACCACCGCCCCGGACAGCCTCTCCGCCTCCGGTCCGAGCACCAGCGTCGTCGACGCCGTCGCCACCGATCCGCAGGACGTCACGGTCCAGGTGTCCAACTCCACCGGCATCTCCGGGCTGGCCGCCGGCGCCGCGCAGGTGCTCGAGCAGTACGGCTTCAACGTCGCAGAACCGAACGACTACCCGACGCCGCTGAGCGAGACCACCGTGATGTTCTCCCCCGGCAACGAGCAGGCCGCCGCCACGGTGGCCTCCGCGTTCGGCGAGCCGACCATCGAGCAGGTCAACGGCATGGGCAACACGGTCCGGGTGGTGCTGGGCAGCGACTTCTACTCGGTGCAGCCGCCGTCGCCCAGCGGCGAGCCGGTGCAGGTCCAGGTGGTGCGGGGCACCAGCACCTCGACCACCAAACTGCCCGAGGACCTGACCGTCACCAACGCCGCGGACAGCACCTGCGACTGACCGACCAGAACACCGTCGGTCCAGGTCGCATTCACCACGCGTTTACCCGGCGTGCTGCCTTCCTTGACCCGTACACCGTAGGGTGGGTTCATGCGGACTGCGTACCACGAGCAGCTGGCGGACCTGAACGAGCAGCTCGCCGACATGTGCAAACTGGCCGGTGTGGCGATGGAACGCGCCACCCAGGCCCTGCTCCAGGCCGACCTCGAGCTCGCCGAACAGGTCATCAGCGACCACGAGAAGATCAGCGCGATGAGCGCCCGCGCCGAGGAGACGGCGTTCGTGCTGCTGGCTCTGCAGGCGCCGGTGGCCGGCGATCTGCGCACCATCGTGAGTTCGCTGCAGATCGTTGCCGACGTCGACCGGATGGGCGCCTTGGCCCTGCACGTCGCCAAGATCGCCCGGCGCCGACACCCCCAGCATGCGCTGCCCGAGGAGGTCAACGGCTACTTCGCGGAGATGGGCCGGGTGGCTGTGGAGTTGGGCAACTCTGCCGAGCAGGCGTTGCGGACCCGCGACCCGGAGCGGGCCGCCCAGATCCGCGATGACGACGACGCGATGGACGATCTGCACCGCCACCTGTTCACCGTGCTGATGGACCGGGAATGGAAGCACGGGGTGGCCGCGGCCGTCGACGTGACCTTGCTGGGCCGGTTCTACGAGCGCTTCGCCGACCACGCGGTCGAGGTGGCCCGGCGGGTGATCTTCCAGGTGACCGGGGAGTTCCCGGAACCGGAGACCATGCACGCGCACTAGTCGTGCGTCGATCCACCCCCGCCGCCGCTCCCGCCGTCGCGGGACGCCGCGACATCGCGTTGGACACCTACCGGTATCTGCGCGGCGGCATGGTGGTCATGACGTTGATGCTGGCCGCCGCGATCGTCGCAGAACGCCTCCGCGCCGGCTGTTGGCTCGATTCGATCAGCGCCTACTACTACTCGGCGGCGCACAACGTGTTCATCGCGGCGGTGTGCGCGATCGGCGCTCTGCTGATCGTCTATCGCGGCGGCAGCGACACCGAGGACACCCTGCTGAACCTGGCCGGGATCCTGGCCTTCGTGGTGGCGTTCGTCCCGGTGCCGCCGCCCGGGACCGTCTGCGGGACACCTCTGCCCGCCGCCGGGTGGGATGTGGAGATCGGGATCAGCGTGTGGCCGTTGATCATCGCGCTGGTGGTGTCGAGGATCGCGTCCTGGTGGTTGTACCGCAGCACCGGAACCTCCGAGCCGCACAGCACCGTGGGCGCGGTGGCGATGTGGGGTCAACGGCTGGTGCTGGCCGTGGGCCTGGTGGCCTTCGTGGTGTTCCGGGAGTTCTTCGACACCTACGCGCACCGGATCGCCGCGGTGCTGCTGTTCGTGATCATCGTCGTCACCGTGGCGATCACCGCCCGGCTGGTCACCCGGCAGGATCAGGCCCGTTCACCGCATCAGCGCGCCTACCACCGGGCCTACCGGGTGATCGCCGTGCTGATGGGACTGACGATCCTGGTCGTCATCGCGATCCATGTGCTCGTCGACGGGTTCAGCCACGCCGCGCTGATCGCCGAGAGCGCGCTGATCGTGCAGTTCGCGGCGTACTGGCTGATCCAGACCGTCGAGTTGTGGCATGTCCGGGAACGCGCCGAATTGCTGTGCGGCGATGAACGATCCGCGGACGATCCGCTGCCGGGTCAGCCGAACCGGCCGGAGATGTAATCCTCGGTGGCCTTCTGGCTGGGGTTGGAGAAGATCTTCTCGGTGTCGTCGATCTCGATGAGCCGGCCCGGCCGTCCGGTCGCCTCCAGGTTGAAGAAGGCCGTCTGATCGCTGACCCGGGCGGCCTGCTGCATGTTGTGGGTGACGATCACGATCGTGAAGTCCTGCTTGAGCTTGGCGATCAGATCCTCGATGGCCAGCGTGGAGATCGGGTCGAGCGCCGAGCACGGTTCGTCCATCAGCAGCACATCCGGTTCCACCGCGATCGCCCGGGCGATGCACAGCCGCTGCTGCTGACCGCCGGACAGCCCGCCACCCGGCTTGTCCAGCCGGTCCTTGACCTCGTTCCACAGGTTGGCGCCCCGCAGTGAGCGTTCGCACACCTCGTCGAGCACCTTCTTGTTCCGCACGCCCTGCAGCTTCAGCCCGGCCACCACGTTGTCGCGAATCGACATGGTGGGAAATGGATTCGGCCGCTGGAACACCATGCCGATGGTCTTGCGGACGCTGACCGGGTCGACACCGGGTGCGTAGATGTCCTCACCGTCGAGCAGTACCGAACCCTCCACCCGGGCGCCCGGGATGACCTCGTGCATCCGGTTGAGGGTGCGCAGCACCGTCGACTTGCCGCACCCGGACGGACCGATGAACGCGGTCACCATCCGCGGCGGCACGGACAGGTTGATGTCGGCGACGGCGTGGAATCCGCCGTAGTAGATGTTGACGTCTTTCAGATCGAGCCGTTTGGCCATGGTTTCTCCTGAACCTGCTCAGACCTTCTTGGGGGCGAACAGTTTGGCGAGGAATCGGGCCCCGATGTTGAGCAGTGCGATGAGCACGATCAAGGTCAGCGCAGCGCCCCACAACCGGTCGGTGGGGATCGGATTCGCGCCGGCGCCGGCCGACGTCTGGTCGTACATCATGCCGGGCAGCGACCCCATGAACCCGGTGAACATGTCGAAGTTCATCGCCTGGGCGTAGCCGACCAGCACCAGCAGGGGCGCGGTCTCGCCCATCACCCGCGCCAACGCCAGCATGATGCCGGTGACGATGCCCGACAGTGCGGTCGGAATCACGATCCGGACAATGGTCTTCCATTTCGGTACGCCGAGCGCGTAGGCGGCCTCCCGCAGATCCATCGGCACGATGCGCAGCATCTCCTCGGTCGACCGCACGATGACCGGAACCATCAGCAGCACCAGCGACAGTGACACCGCCAGACCGGAGCGGCCGAATCCGAGGGTGGCAACCCACAGCGCGTAGATGAACAGCGCCGCCACGATGGACGGCACCCCGGTGAGGATGTCCACCATGAACGTGGTGAGCTTGCCGAGCCGGGTTCCGGCGCCGTATTCGACGAGGTAGATCCCGACGAACACGCCGATCGGAATCGAGATGGCGGCGCACACCAGGCCCTGCAGCAGGGTGCCGACGATCGCGTGATAGGCGCCGCCACCGGCGGCGAACGCCGTCATCCCGGCCTGGGAGTGGGTCCACCAGGTGGTGTTCGTCACCACGCCGATGCCCTTGACGAACACCGACACCAGCACCCAGACCAGCGGTATCAGCGCGATCAGCACGGACGCGGTGACCAGCACCGTCGCCATGTGGTTGACCGCCTTGCGGCGCAGGCTGACCGGCTGGAACGTGGTGGGTTTGACCGGTGCGTCCAGTTCGGCCGTGGTGGTCGGGGTGGCCATCAGCGGTTTCCTTTCCCGGCCACCGCGGCGCGCGCCAGCGAGTTCACCACGAAGGTCAGGATGAACAGCACCAGGCCGGCCGCGATGTAGGCGCCCGCCTTGTACTGGTCGTTGAACTCCGAAGCGGCGGAGGCGATCAGGCTGGCGAAGGTGTAGCCGCCGTCGAACAGCGACCAGCCGAACGCCTCCTGGGTGCCGCGCAGGATGATCAGCAGCGCGATGGTCTCACCGAGTGCGCGGCCCAGCCCCAGCATGGCGCCGCTGATGTAGCCGGACATGCCGAACGGCAGCACGGTGGTGCGCACCACCTCCCAGCGGGTGGCGCCCAGGGCCAGCGCCGCTTCGATGTGGCCGCGCGGGGTCTGCACGAACACCTCGCGGGTCACCGCGGTGATGATCGGCAGGATCATCACCGCCAGCACGATGCCGGCGGTGAAGATGGTGCCGCCACCGGCCACCGATGCGGTTCCGGTGGAGAACAGGAAGAACCATCCGAGGTTCTCGTTGAGCCACAGGGCGACCGGCCGCAGAACCGGCGCGAGCACGTACAGCCCCCACACGCCGTAGATGATCGAGGGCACCGCGGCCAGCAGGTCGACCATGTAGGCCAGTGGCCCCGCCACCCGCCGGGGCGCGTAGCTGGTGACGAAGATCGCGATCCCCAGCGCGATCGGCATCGCCAGCAGCAGCGCGAACACCGACACGAAGACGGTGACCTGCAGCAGGTCCAGGATGCCGAAATGCATCGCGGAGGTGTCGGTGGTGATCCAGGAGCCGCGGTAGAGGAAGAAGTTCTCCTCGTTGCGGGCCAGCGCCGGAATGGCACGCCACACCAGGAAGAACCCGATCGCGCCGATGAGGGCGACGATCAGGACCCCGGATCCCTCCGAGAGTCCGCTGAACACCCGGTCCCCCACCCGCACTTTGGCGTGGCGGTTCGGATCGGTGGAGATCGGATCCGGCGCCGGGGCGGGCATCGCCAGAGCCTCGCCCGATCCGGCGTCAGCAGGATTCGGAATCGTCACAGCCGCCTTGTCGGTCATCGGTGGCCACCCACACTCAGGGGTTCGAGCCGATCGCGTCGATCGAGCCTAGCAGCCGCTCCTTGAACCGCTCCGGGAGCGGAACGTATCCGGCGGCGGACAATCCGGACTGGCCGTCGTCGGCCGCCGCGGTCAGGAACGACTTCACCGCGGTCGCGGTGTCGGGGTCATACCCGTTGGAGCAGACGATCTCATAGGTGGCCAGCACCAACGGGTAGGCACCCGGCTCCCTGGTGCCGTACAGCGAGTTCAGGTCCAGCACCAGATCCTGTCCGTCGCCGGCGAACCGGGCCGCGTCGATCGCCTTGCCGGCCGATTCGTCGGTGAGCTCGACCGCGCCGGCGCCGCTGTCGAGTTTCGCGTACGGCACGCCGGCCTGCTGGGCGAAGCCGACCTCGACGTAGCCGATGGCACCGGGGGTGGCCTGCACGGCCTGCACCACGCCGGCCGACTTCTGCGCGCCTTCACCGGCGCCGCCCTGGAACTCGCTGCCGTCGCCGCGGGTCCAACTCTCCGGCGCGGCCGCGGCGAGGTACTTCTGGAAGTTGTCGGTGGTGCCCGAGGAGTCGGACCGGTAGATCGGGGTGATCGGGGCGTCCGGCAGGGCGACGCCCTCGTTCAGCGCGGCAATGGCCGGATCGTTCCAGTTGGTGATCTGGCCCTGGAAGATCCGGGCCAGCACATCGGCGTTCAGCACCAGGTCGTCGACACCGTCGAGGTTGTAGGCCAGCGCGACGGGGCCGAAGACCAGCGGCAGATGCCATGCCGGGTGTCCGTCGCACCGCTGGGCGGCCTGCGGCACCTGACTCTCCGACAGTGGGGAATCCGAGCCGGCGAAGTCGACCTGGCCGGCGATGAACTGCTCACGGCCGGCGCCCGACCCGGTGGGGTTGTACGACATGTTCTTGCCCGGGCAGAGCTGGCCCCAGACCTGGTTGAACATCGCGACCGCGTTCTGTTGGGCCGTCGACCCCTCGGCGGTGATGTTGGTCTTGCCGCCGCAGTCGGCCGCACCCGTGGGCGCCGCTCCGGTCGGGACGTTGTCGTCGCTGCCGCAGCCGGCCAACACGAGCGCGGCGACGGCCGCCACCGACACGCTGCCGAACGCCCTGCCAAAGCCGTCGAACTTCACCTGTCCCACTTTCGCCTCGATGCCATTGCTGTAAGGCAAGTTATTCGGCGGTGGTGGACGGAGCGGGGATGGCAGGTTAACGGAAGGTGAACAGGTTTGCCGATCTCACTGTTCGGCGGGGGTGTCCCCGGGGGTGGTGAAGGCGTAGGCGACATCGACGCCGAACACCTCGAAACCCAGCTTGCGGTAGGTGGCGACGGCCGCGGCGTTGTCCGCCTCGACATAGAGCATGACCATCGGATGTGACGAATCTGACAGCCGTTCGGCGAGATGGTGCAGCCCGATCAGGGTGAGCACCCGGCCCAGGCCGCGGCCCTGCGCGGCCGGGTCGACCCCCACCACGTACACCTCGCCGAGCCGGTCGCTGTGCACCTTGGTCCAGTGGAAGCCGAGGAGTTTGCTGGTGTCGGCGTCGGCGGCCAGGAACAAGCCGTCCGGATCGAACCACGGCTCGGCGCGCTGTTCGGCGAGATCCTCGGCGGTGAGGTCGCCCTGTTCCGGGTGCCAGGCGAACGCGGCGTTGTTGACCCGCAACAGTTCGGCGTCGGCGTCGGGGCCGGGGTAGGTGAAGATCCGCACCCCGTCCGGCACCTGCACCGGCGGCAGCCCGGTGAGCGGGCGGCGCATCTGCAGCAGTTCACGGACCACCCGCATGCCCAGCACGGCCGCGACGGCCTGGGCGGGTTCGAGATTGCCGTGCGCCCAGACCCGGGCATCCGCACCGCCCGCGGCCAGTCCGCGGCGGATCATCTCGGAGCCGATGCCGCGGCGACGAGCCTGCGGGGCGACGACGAGTTCCGCCATCGCGGGACCGTTTTCGGTGGCCGGGGCCAGGTTCAGATAGCCGACGATCTCACCGTCGATGCGCGCCAGCAGATGGCGGGTCCGGTCCGTCGGCAGTTCCCGCAGGACCTGCTCGCCGACCGGGGCGACCCCGTCGTGTTCGGTTGCCGCGGCGATGATGTCGCGGATGCGCTGCTGCTCGGCCGGCGACAGGCTGGTCTGCCAGGCGATCCGGGCGGGGTTGGTTTCGGCCGCACCGCGGCCCGGGTTGGTTTCGGCCGCACCGCGGCCCGGGTTGATTTCCGTCACTGGGTCTGCAATTTGTCGGTGAGCTTGTCGGGCATGGGTGGGTAGTCGGCGTCCGGGGAGTCCGCGTCGGCCTGCTCCGCCGGGCCGCGGGAACCGTCCCGGGACTCGGAGCTCCGATTCCGCGCCGGACGTACCGCCTTGTATCCCACATTGCGCACCGTACCGATCAGCGATTCGTGTTCGGCGCCGAGCTTGGCCCGCAGCCGACGGACGTGCACGTCGACGGTGCGGGTGCCGCCGAAGAAGTCGTAACCCCACACCTCCTGCAGCAGCTGGGCGCGGGTGAACACCCGGCCGGCATGCTGGGCGAGGTACTTGAGCAGTTCGAACTCTTTGTAGGTGAGGTCGAGCGGTCGACCGCGCAGCCGCGCGGTGTAGGTGCCCTCGTCGATGACCAGGTCGCCGAGGGTGATCTTTCCGGCGGACTCCTGGGCGGCGGCCCCGCCGCGGCGGCCGACCAGCAACCGCAACCGGGCATCGAGCTCGGCCGGTCCGGTCCCGGGCAGCAGGATGTCGTCCAGCCCCCAGTCGACGCTGACCGCGACCAGACCGCCCTCGGTGACGACCGCGACCACCGGCACCGACGACCCGGTGGTGCCGAGCAGCCGGCACAGTCCACGGGCAGCCGCCAGGTCGGTTCTCGCGTCGACGATCGCGACATCGGCCGAACCCGCGTCGAGCAGCGCCGACACCTCGGCCGGCGCAGGCCGGACGGTGTGCGGGAGCAGTGCCAGTGCGGGCAGCACGGCCTCGGGATTCGGGTCGGTTGTCAGCAGTAGTAGATCCAACTGGCCCTCCAGCGTGCTGGCACATCGCCGAGGACATCGATGTCGCCGGTGATCTCCCAGATCCATGGCTGACATGCGGCCGTTACCCGGCCGACAGCTCTTCCACGATAGCGCGCAACCTGCCGATCAGCCGCACGGAAGAAAGCCGTTCGACCACGGTGGGTGAGAATGTGCGGGTGCGGAAGCTGGTGATCGGTGTGGTCGCGACCGTGGCCGCGGTGGCGGTGGGCGCGGTGGGTGTCGATTTCGGGGCGGCCATCTACGCCGAATACCGGCTGGCCAGGTCGGTTCGGACGGCCGCGGAGCTGGACCGGGACCCGGCGGTGGCCATCCTGGGTTTCCCGTTCATCACCCAGGCGCGCGACCGCCACTACGACGAACTGGAGATCCGCGCCAGTGGCGTTGATCACCCCGGGGTCGGCCGGGCCGCGCTGGAGGCCACCCTGCACTCCATCGACGTCTCCGAGGCGTCCTGGTTGATCCCGCCGGACGCCGAGCTGCCGGTGGGCAAGGTGGAGAGCCGCATCATCATCGACTCCACCCATCTCGGCCGGTACATGGGCATCACCGACCTGCTGGTGGAGGCGCCGACGCGGGAGTCCAACGACGCCACCGGCGGGACCACCGAATCGGGCATCTCCAGCAACCGCGGGCTGGTGTTCACCGGAACGCCCACCGCGGCGGACTTTCACGAGCGGGTCAGCATCGCGGTCGACCTGTCGATCACCGGTCCAGACCAGACCACGCTGGTGTTCACCCCGACCGGGGTGCTGACCGGGCCGAACACCGCGGACCGGGAGGTGCCGGAGGACAAGCTGCCCGCGGTTCTCGACGCGTTCTCCGCCGTCCTGCCGGATCAGAGGCTGCCGTTCGGGCTGGCCCCGACCAGCGAAGGGGCCCGCGGCTCCGACATCATCATCGAAGGCATCGCCGAGGACATCACGATCGCGTTGCCGCAGTTCCGCCAATCGTGACCGGATCCGGCGGTGCGGGTCGGGGTACCGCCGTTGACCGGACCGGACGGGGTTTGGGTAAGCTGTTCGGCGTGTCCGCCCGCCTCGAGCTGATGCTCACCAAGCGCCGCGCAGTCGATCTGTGCCGCACGGCGGGTTGCTTCTGTTGTTGTTGTAGCTGCTGAGCGCCGTCTCCTCACCGACGTCAACCGCTCGTAAGCAGCCGTTTCAGGGACTGTCGCCGCAGCCCGTCCAGACAACGATCAACAGGAGTCTCTCCGTGTCACCGATTCCCACCGCACCGCCGTCACAGCGTGCCGTGTCGCTGCACCCTGTGAGCCCTGACGTGTTGTTCGACCCTGTGTCGTTCGACTTCTGAAACCCGATCAACCGAAAGGATTCATCGATGGCCCGCTCCGATGTCCTGGTCACCGCCGACTGGGCCGAGCGCAACCTGAACACCCCCGGCGTGGTGTTCGTCGAGGTCGACGAGGACACCTCGGCCTACGACGACGGCCACATCCCGGGTGCGGTCAAGCTCGACTGGAAGACCGATCTGCAGGATCCGGTGCGTCGCGACTTCGTCGATCAGCAGCAGTTCTCCAAGCTGCTGAGCGAACGCGGCATCTCCAATGACGACACCGTGATCCTCTACGGCGGCAACAACAACTGGTTCGCCGCCTACGCGTACTGGTACTTCAAGTACTACGGCCACCAGAACGTCAAGCTGCTCGACGGTGGCCGCAAGCGGTGGGAGCTCGACGGGCGTCCGCTGACCGAGGAGGTGCCGAAGCGGCCCGCGACCACCTACGTCGCCAAGGATAAGGAGCCGGACAACAGCATCCGCGCGTTCCGCGACGAGGTGATCGACGCCATCGGCAAGAAGAACCTCGTCGATGTGCGCTCCCCCGACGAGTTCTCCGGCAAGATCCTCGCCCCGGCGCACCTGCCGCAGGAGCAGAGCCAGAAACCCGGGCACATCCCCGGCGCGATCAACGTGCCGTGGAGCCGGGCGGTCAACGAGGACGGCACCTTCAAGTCCGACGAGGAGCTGGAGAAGATCTACGCCGAGGCCGGCCTGGACGGCGAGAAGGAGACCATCGCCTACTGCCGCATCGGTGAGCGTTCCTCGCACACCTGGTTCGTGCTGCAGGAACTGTTGGGACACGAGAACGTCAAGAACTACGACGGTAGTTGGACGGAGTACGGCTCCCTGGTGGGGGCCCCGATCGAGTTGGGAAGTTAGAAGATATGTGCGCTCCACCCAAGCAAGGACTGACATTGCCGGCCAATGTCGACCTGGACAAGGAGACCGTGATCACCGGTCGTGTGGTCGACGGCAACGGAGAGGCCGTCGGCGGCGCCTTCGTGCGCCTGCTGGACGCCAGCGACGAGTTCACCGCCGAGGTGGTCGCGTCGGCCACCGGTGACTTCCGGTTCTTCGCCGCTCCGGGCACCTGGAAGGTGCGCGCGCTGTCGCGGGCCGGCAACGGCGACGCCGTCGTCGCGCCGTCGGGCGCGGGCATCCACGAGGTCGACATCAAGGTCGCCTGACCCCTCGCGCCGCGAGCGTGCGCCGATCCGCGCACGCTCGCGGCGCGACGCCGGTGACGGTGGGGTCCGGCTCACGATCTAGACTGAACGCCGTGGTGCTTTTCTTCGAGATCCTGCTGGTGGCGTGTGTCGTCCTGGTCACCTGGTTCGCGCTGTACGCGCTGTACCGGTTGATCACCGACGAGTCGTGACGGCTGAGGACGATTCCACCACCCGGCGTTCCGGGGACCGGGCGATCGCCGAGGCGGCCGAGCGCGCCAGGGTGACCGCCGCCCGCAACATCCCCGTCTTCGACGATCTGCCGATTCCGGCCGACACCGCCAATCTGCGCGAAGGCGCGAACCTGCACGACGACCTGCTCGCCCTGCTGCCGCTGGTCGGGGTGTGGCGGGGTGAAGGCGAGGGCCGTGACGAGGCCGGTGACTACCGGTTCGGTCAGCAGATCATCGTCTCGCACGACGGCAACAACTACCTCAACTGGGAAGCGCGGTCCTGGCGCATCTCCCCCTCCGGCGAGTACGAGCGGCATGACCTGCGCGAGACCGGGTACTGGCGGTTCGTCAACGATCCGAACGATCCGTCCGAATCCCAGGCCATCGAGTTGCTGCTGGCGAACTCCGCCGGCTACATCGAACTGTTCTACGGCCGGCCGCTCAACCAGTCCTCCTGGGAGCTGGTGACCGATGCGTTGGCGCGCAGCCGGTCCGGGACCCTGGTGGGCGGCGCCAAACGGCTCTACGGCATCGTCGCGGGCGGCGACCTGGCCTACGTGGAGGAACGGGTGGACGCCGACGGGCATCTGGTGCCGCACCTGTCCGCACGGTTGTCGAGGTACGTGGGATGAGACGGCCACGACTGCTGTTGGCGGCGTGCGCCGCACTGGTCGCGGTCGGCTGCTCGGCCGGTGACCCGGCCCCACCCGAGACCAGCAGCACCACTGAGGATTCCACCAGTCACGGTGCCTTCGCCGAATGCCTGGACCGGCACGGCGTTCCGGTGCCGGCGGGTCCGGCCGCCGGCACCCCGGAGGGCGTCGACGAACAGCGCTGGCAGCAGGCGATGGCGGACTGCGCCGAGTTCGCGCCCGGTCCGGCGAACTAGGCCCCGGGTCTACTCGCCGGCGTGCCGGGCGGCGAGGATGTGCGCCCGCATCACGGCCTCGGCCCATTCCGGGTCCCGGGCCCGGGCGGCCTCGACCAGTTCGGCGTGGTGGTGCATGCTCAGCCGCAATGCCCGCTCGCTGTACTTCTGGAAGGTGAGCGTCACGAGCGCCGGCCGCACCACCGCCTGCATCGCGGCGGTGAGGTGACGGTTCCCCGCCTCGGCGAGGAAGATGCCGTGGAAGACGTTGTTGAGCCGACTCATCTGGTGGGTGTCGAGCGGCCGGCGGTCCAGCAGCGCCTCCATCCGCGTGGCCAGGTCGGCCAGCTCGGCGATGCGCTCCTCGGTCAGCTGCGGCACCGCCAACCGCACCGCCAGCGGCTCGAACCGGGCGCGGAGGTCGAACAGCGCCTCGACGTCCTCGTCGCTGAACGACACCACCTGCGCACCGCGGTTGGGCACCAGCTCGATGGCGCCTTCGGCGGCCAGCCGGTTCAGCGCCTGCCGCACCGGGGTTCGGCTCACCCCGATCTGCTCGGCCAGGGTCTGTTCCCGCAGCCAGCTGCCGGCGGGCGCCTCCCCGTCCAGGATCATCTGCAGCACAGCCTGATACGCGCGTTCGGACGCGTCGCCGTTGGACTCCACGGTCCGGCTCATCGCTAGACGGTCTCCGGCCATTGGGCGGTCGCCAGGTCGTGGCGGGAACCGCCTCGGGCGACGAATGCCGTCGTCGGCACGCCGGTCAGCTGTTCGGCCAACCGCGCGACGTCCAGGTAGTCGGGTAATGAGATCCCAGTCCGCACACCCAGAGCATCGCAAAGGTGGATCAAATCCTCCATCGGCGCGTTGCCCAACACGCTCGGGTCACCGGGAAACCACAGGTCGCCGCCGAGCCCGCAGAAGCTGCCCTCCAGCCAGGCCGCCCCGGCCTGCATCGCGGCGATCGCGTTGGCCGCGGCGAAACCGTTGCGGTTGTGCAGGTGTACGCCCACCCGCACCGCGGGATGGCAGCGGCGAACCTCACCGACCCGCTCGGCCACCTCGCCGGGATGTTCCTGGCCGATGGTGCAGGCCAGATACAACGCGTCGACTCCGGTGTCGACGGCGGCGTCGACGACCCGCAGATACTCCTGACGTGGCACCGGGCCGCGGGCCGGGGCGAAGAACGCGCACGCCACGGCGACGATGAGCCGCACGCCCGACTCCCGGGCCAGCGCGGCCACCTCGGGCAGTTCGGTGAGCATCTGCTCGACGGTGCGGCGTTGATTGCGGACGCTGACCTCCTCGTCGGCGGACACCACCAGCACCCACTCGTCGAGCCCGCAGGCCACCGCCCGGTGCGCGCCCCGCAGGTTCGGCACCAGGCCGCGGTAGGTGACGTCGGGCGGTCGCGGCACGGCGGCCATCACCGCCTCGGCGTCGGCCAGCTGCGGAAGCACCTTCGGGTGGGCGAACGACACCGCCTCGATGGTGCGGAAGCCGGCGTTGATCAGGCCCTCGACGATCGCGACCTTCTCCGCCGTCGGCACCGGCCGGGTGACGGCCTGCAGGCCGTCACGCAGCCCGACTTCGACCAGCTCGATGGAGTCCGGCAGACCGGGCAGCGCCGGCCGCGCGGAGCCCGCCGCATCCCGCGACGGCGGGGCCACCGGAGACGGCACCGTCACACCACCCCGGCGTCATGCAGCTTCTGCAGCTCCTCATCGCTGAGGCCGAGCTGGCGCAACACCTCATCGGTGTGTTCGCCGAGGCCGGGCCCGGGCCAGCGGATCGATCCGCGGGTGCGGCTGAGCCGCGGGAAGACGTTCTGCATCTGGATCTCTCCCAGCACCGGATGGTCGACGCTGGTGATCGACTCGCGGGCCCGGAACTGAGGATCGGCCAGCATCTCCTTGGGGCGGTAGATCTTTCCGACCGGCACGTTGTGCTTGTGCATCAGCGCCTCGACCTCGGCGGCGGTGTGCCGGCGGGTGAACTCGGCGACAATCTCGTCGAGTTCGGCCTGATGTTCACCGCGGGCGACGTGGGTCGCGTACCGCTCGTCCTCGGCGAGTTCGGGTCGGCCCATCGCCTCGGCGAGCCGGCGGAACACGGTGTCCTGGTTGGCCGCGATCAGGATCCAGGTGTCGTCGCTGGTCGGGTACACGTTGCTGGGCGCGATCTTGGGCAGGATCGCACCGGTGCGTTCGCGCTGGTAACCGCTGACGGTCCACTCCGGCACCAGCGATTCCATCACGCCGAGGACCGCTTCGTAGATCGCCGAGTCGACCATCTGGCCGCGTCCGCTGATCTCGCGTTCCCGCAGTGCCGCCAGGGCGCCGATGGTGGCGAACAGCGCGGCCAGGGTGTCGCCGATGGAGATGCCCACCCGTGACGGCGGAGTGCTGGGATCGCCTACCACGTAACGCAACCCGCCCATCGCCTCACCGATCGCGCCGTAGCCCGGCCGCGAGGCGTACGGTCCGTCCTGCCCGAATCCGGAGACCCGCACCATCACCAGTCGGGGGTTGATCTCGGCCAGGTCGGAGTATCCGAGCCCCCACCGCTCCATCGTTCCGGGACGGAAGTTCTCGACCAGGACGTCGGCCTCCGCGACGAGCTGCCGCACCAGTTCCTGGCCGCGGGGTTCACGCAGATTGATCGTCGCGGAACGCTTGTTGCGCCCGACGATCGAGAACCACAGCGATTGCCCCTTGGGCCGGTTCTGGCCCCATTGGCGCAGGGGGTCACCCTTGCCCGGGTCCTCGATCTTCACCACATCGGCGCCCAGATCGCCCATCATCTGTCCGACGATCGGGCCGGCCAGCAGAGAACCCATCTCCACCACCCGGATGCCGTGCAGTGGGCCGGTGGTCGGCTGGGTCGCAGTCGTTTCCACCTCTGTGGTCATGTCCGTCCTTTGGTTGAGTTGTCCGGGGTGTCAGCGCAGATCGTGTCGCTCGAGCCAGTCGACGACCTTGTCGCAGAACCGGTCGAGCAGTTCCGGCTGTCCCTTGAAGTAGTGGTTGGCGCCGGGGATTTCGAACAGCTCCTTGTCGTCGTGTCCGACCCCGTCGTAGAGCGCCCTGGCGTGTGCGGGGAACGCGGCGTTGTCCGCGGTGCCGTACGCCACCAGCACCGGCACCGAGACCCGGCCCAGATGGTAGGGGCCGTCGGCGTTGCTGTCGTCGATGCTCCACTGGCTCAACCACGACCGCAGGCTGGTGTTGTGGCCCAGCGAGGCGGGCAGGTAGTTGGCCACCCAGGGTTCACCCCACAGCGTCGCCGGCTCCCGGTCCGACGGTTCGATCGACGGGTCCAGGAACCGCAGATCCGCACAGGTCCCGTGCACGGTGAACGGCAGATCGGCGACCCCGGTGTCGGCAGCGGCGAGCTCGTCGAGCTGCCGGCGCACCCACGCGGTGATCCGCCGGTTGCGCTCCACCTGGGCCTGCCGGTACCGCGCGATGAACTCCGGGCTGAACGGTGGCCCGTTCTTCGGATTGAACGCGTCCAGTTCCGGGTCCCGGTCGAACGGCCGCTGCTCGTCGACGATGGCCGGATCGAGCCACTCGGTGTACACCGCCGCCCGGCCCGGGTGGGCCATCGCGCAGATGACGCCGTCGGCCGGCGGCAGGTCGGCCTGGGTCAGGTCGGGCGGATCCCCGGCGGGTGTGGCGGTGATGGAGGGCTTCTCGCCCTGGCTCTGGTACAGGCTGACCAGTCCGCCGCCACCGGAGTTGCCCATCAGCACCACCTTCTCGAACCCGCGGTCCTTGAGGTAGCGCACCCCCGCCCCGACGTCGAGCACGCAGTTCTCGGTGATCAGCGCGGAGTCGTTGCCGAGGTAGCGGGTGTTCATGCCCACCGCGGTGATTCCGCGGCGCGCCAACGGTTCCAGTGCGTAGTGGCCGAGGAAGTTCGACGTCGGATGCACGATGAGCACCGCGGTCCTGCTGCCACCGGACGGGGGCCGGTGGCAGCTGGCCCACAGTTTCCCGGCCAGCCGGGCCACTCCGGAGTAGACGTCGAGCCGTCCCCCGGCCACCATCGGGATGGCCAGGAGTTCCTGTGAGGTCATTGCCGCCCCGTCACAGGATCGGCGTCATCTGCTGCTCCGGAGCACCCAGCAGCGAACGGCCGTAGACCTCGTGCTTGAGCCCCGGAACCGACAGACCGTGCCGCGATCCCATGTGCATGTCCCGCCACATCCGCTGCAGCGGGCTGGCCAGCGCGAACGAACCGGCGCCATTGACGTCGAGCACGAGGTCGAAGGCCTCCCGGCACATCCGGTGTCCTTCGGCGGCCTTCATCGCGAACCTGGCGCGCTCGGCGTTGGAGAACGGCTTGCCGGTGCGGGCCTGCGCGTCGATCGCGTCGGCGGTCGCGAGCATCTGGTCGAACGCGGTGTCGATCAGCCACGACGCCCGGGCCATGGCGAACTGGGCGCCTAATTCTCAGGATTTCTCCGGAAGTGACCGGAAATCTGTATCCGATCTTGATCTTGATGTCACTCTCCTTTGAGCACGTCCGCGAGTTCCCGCTTGGCCGCCACCACCCGCGGTTCGAAGTGCTGCCAGCCCAGTTCGGTCAGCGTGACCACCCCGATCGCGGCGGGCAGACCGGGCAGATCGGGCACCGCGGCCACCACACCCGTCGCCCCGGCGGTCAGCTCGCCGTGGGTGACGAAGACGCCGTCCTCACCCTTCGCGGCCGCCGCCAGCGCCTTGCCCACCGCACCTTTCCCCAGCGGATGCCGGGCACCCGGCCGGTAGGCCAGGTGGAACGTCGTCGAGGTGGGCTCCACGACGCAGATGGCCAGCGATTCGTCGCCGTCGGCCACCGCGAGGTGGGCGGTGGCCTGCACGTCCTCGGCCAACCGCTCCAGGACCGGCAGCGCGGACTCCCGCAGCGAGGGGTAGAAGTTCTCGGTCAGGCTGAGCACCCCGAGGCCGACGGACAGTCTGCCGTCGGCGGTACGCCGCACCAGACCGTGTTCGACCAACGTGCCGACGAGCCGGTAGACGACCGTGCGGTTGAGCCCGAGCCCGGTGGCGATCTCGGTCATGGTCAGCGGAGTCGCTGACGCGGCAACGAACTTCAGCACGTCGAGCCCTCGGCTCAACGTCTGTGCGGTGTCGGCGGTTCTGGTCATGCGCGCCGGCCCGCCCAGGTCCACGGGTAGTCGTCGACGTCGCACGCCAACGCCCCTTCACCGAGCCGCAGCGAGTTGAAGGTGTCGACCATGAAGGCCATCTCCTTGCTCTCGGTGGCGCCCACCGAGTTGAGGTAGGCCTCCCGCGTCGGCCCGTGGGTGTAGGCCGCGGGATGCAGTGACACCGAGGCGTTTCCGATGCCGGTGCCCTTCCGGGCCGCGGTTTCGCCGGCGTAGTAGAACATCACCTCGTCGGCGTCGACGTTGGAGTGGTAGTAGGGCACGGTGATCGCGCCTTCGCCGTACTCGAGCATCCGGGGCACGAAGTTGCAGACGACGAAGTTCGGGCCCTCCAGGATCTGGTAGGTCGGTGGCGGCTGGATGATCTTGCCGGTGACCGGGGAGAAGTCGCGGTAGTTGAAGGCGTACGGGTAGAGGTAGCCGTCCCAGCCGACGACGTCGAACGGATGGTGGTCGTAGACCACGATCGAGCCGTGCACCTCCGAGCCGTGGCCGTGCTTGACATACACCTCGGTGTCCTGGTCGGCCTCGTCGGCGGCGGCCAGCAGCGGCCCGACCGGCCCGCGGATGTCCCGTTCGGTGAGCGGCGCGCCCTCGATGAACTGACCGAACCTGGTCAGGTACTTCGCCGGGATCTCGATGTGCCCGTTGCCCTCGACGCAGTAGGCCTTGAGCGGACCGGCGGTGTCGACGGAGCAATGATCAATACCTGTGGATGAGCCTCGGTGTGGGGGCGTGAAGATGGGCGCACCTTCCCGGGGATGATCTTCACGGAATCAGGTATTCGATCAAGACCGGCGTTGGCGCGCTGG